>OBLF01000002.1_pt1 | contig 446048 bp, 438 predicted proteins | sample 1519231 | NCBI WGS metagenome assembly OBLF01 (sample SAMEA2602895, study PRJEB22501) | metagenome
TAAGTATAAGTTTAGTGCTAAACAATAATGGAGTAATAAGTAAGGCAAAAGATGCAAAAAATCAATATGCAGAAGCACAAACAAATGATGAAAAGCAATTAAATGAAGTATCTGATTGGATAGATACAAAAGTTGGAGACACAACAGGAGGTTCAAATTATGATCCTACATCAGATGGAGTAACAATTCCAGATGGATATTATTATGTTGGTGGAACAAAAGCAAAGGGACTTGTTATTTCAGATAATGTAGCAGATAAGGAATTAGATAAAGGAAAAGAAAATGTAAGAAGAGATTTAGCTGGAAACCAATGGGTGTGGGTGCCAGTAGAAACACCAAGTAGTTTGTATACAACTGTAACAGATGGAATAGCACTTTCTGGAAGTACAGGAGTAAAAACTACAAAATATACAAATTCAGAGATAATAAGTGGAAAAACAAGAGGATTGCCTAGCAGTACAGGTTTTAGAGAGCCAGATTTGGTACTTGGAATTAATGGAACTAGTTATGATTATAGTGATTATGCAAAAGCAGGATTTGGTAGTCTGGCAAATATGGCAGAGACAATGGTAAGTGACTATGAAGAAATGATTGCAAGTTTAGAAAAATATAAAGGATTTTATATAGGAAGATATGAGTTAACAGCAAATGGAGAGAAGACAGGAGCAACCCAAACAGATGTAAATTGGTATACTTGGTATACATTGTATAAAAATTGTACTACACTTGCAGTAGGTACAAAAGTAAAAACCAGAATGATATGGGGATTGCAGTGGGATGCGACATGTAATTGGTTAGCTACTTCTGAATTTGACATAACAGATTCAAGTACATGGGGAAACTATAAGGATAATACTGCAGATGGACATGGAACAAAACAAAATACAGGCTTTAGTGAAAACTGGAAGGCAAATAATATATATGACTTTGCCGGAAATTGTGATGAATTTACCCAAGAAGCGAGCGACACCAGCGGCAGAGCTAGCAGAGGAGGCGACTCTGACTTCAGTGGCTCTTTCAGTCCGGCTTCTTATCGTGGCAGCCTCAGTCCTTCCGGCGTCCGCCGCGGTAATGGTTCTCGCCCTACTTTATATTTGATACCATGAGATATAGAGGCGAAGAGTTCTAAAGAAGAACTCAGAACTTCTATGACAAAGAGAAAACAAAAAGAAGGCTATGCCAACGCATAGCGAATGGAATTTGGTGACGGAGAAAAAATTGTACCGAAAGAAGTAATAGCAAATAAAAAAATTATGAAATCTCTCATTTTTATCAAATGAGGGATTTTATAGTTGAATTTATTCAGTAATTATAATGTGTTCAAAATTAAAAATTGTGTGTGTTGCATATTTTACAACAAGATATTAAGAAAATCAAGAAAAATATTGACAACTTATGGAAATGGTAGTAAAATGGTGTTTGTCGATTATAGAGAGAACCTGTAACATTCCGAACCAGAAGGAAACTCTATTTTATAGGATTATATGATTTTAATGCAAATCAAAATACTATAACAATTAGAAGAGTGGCAAAAAGAATGTACAATAAAAATCATATAATACCAAACTTAAAGTGAAAACTTTTAGTTTGGTATTTTTTCCGTGACGAAAATTTTAAGAAAAGGAGGGCAGAGCTAAAAAATAGTTAATTTAAAGTAAAAAGCTAAATTATTTTTAGAAAGAGAAGAAGTATATTAAGAAATTAAAAGTTGTTTAAATTTGCAAGCTATACACAATACAACAGGCATGCACATAAAGTAGCATTTGCAATTAAGATTTTTAATATCTCGGTTAGTGCATAATAAAAATGTACGAAAAACTTCTAACTACTAGAAAGGGAGGAAAATGATTGAACTAGAAAATGTTACAAAAACCTACAAGGTTAGCAAAAGAGATGCAGGAATTAAGAATGCATTTAAAAGTTACTTTAAGAGAGAGTACACGGAAGTAAAGGCACTTGAGAATATTTCGTTTAATATAAACGAAGGAGAAATGGTCGGATACATTGGACCGAATGGAGCTGGAAAGTCTACTACAATTAAGATTATGTGTGGAATTTTAACACCGGATTCGGGCAAATGCATTGTAAATGGTATGGTGCCATATAAAAATAGAAAGGAATATGTAAAAAATATTGGAGTCGTTTTTGGCAACAGGTCAGGACTCTGGTGGGACGTGCCAGTAGAAGATTCATTTGAGCTACTAAAAGAAATTTACAATATTCCTGATGAAAAGTATAAGAAGCAAAAACAACTTTTGACTGAAATGCTTAATATTAAAGAGATAATTAGGACTCCAACTAGACAGCTGAGTTTAGGGCAAAGAATGAGATGCGAAATTGCAGCAGCTTTCTTACATGATCCAAAAATTGTTTTCTTGGACGAACCAACGATTGGATTAGATAGTACGTCTAAGATTGCTGTTAGAGATTTTATTAAGAAGATAAATAAAGAAAAAAATACTACAATAATTCTTACAACGCATGATACAGGCGACATAGAAGCTTTAACTAAAAGAATAATTTTAATTGGAAAAGGCAAGCTTTTATTAGATGGAAGTTTGAACAGCTTGACCAAGAAATACAGCAATAAGATTTTAAATGTTCAATATAATGGAAAGTTGCCAACTACAATGCCTCAAATGGAGATATTAGAAAAATCTAAAAATGAGGCGAAAATACAGATTGATGAGAGTAAGATAAAACTTGCTGATGCAATCAATTTTTTATCAAACAATTTAGAAATTCAAGATTTAGAAATAAAAAATACAAGCATAGACAACATTGTTGCAAATCTATATAAAGAATACAAGATTTAATGTGAAAAAACGATATTACAAGATATTACAATATGAAATACAAAGTCTGCATTAAGATTTATATTAAATTAAGAAATTACATTAAATTAGAAAGAGAGGATTTATATGGAGAATACAGCATTGATTGTAACTAAAGATTCTAGAAATAAGAGATTTAATTTCAGAAGAAAGATTACCACAATAATTAATAAAAAAATTAATACAATAAAAAATAACTGCAGAATTTATATTGCATATTTTAAAATGAAGTTCTTGAATGAGATTCAGTACAAAATTGCGGCGATTGCAGGAATTCTAACTCAATTCTCGTGGGGCTTCATGTATGTAATGCTTTACACAGCATTTTTAAAAGAAGGAACAAGTGATTATTCGGTTTCTCAAATGTGTACATATATTTGGCTTACTCAAGCCTTTTTTACAATGTTTAATATATGGGCGCTGGACAATGAAATACTGGACGAATGTAGAACTGGAATAATATCAACAGAACTTATAAAACCAGTTGACCTTTATTACATTTGGCATTCCAAAACACTTGGAACGAAACTTGCAAAAGTTACACTTAGGGCAGTTCCTATTTTGGTTATTTGTAGTATGCCTTTCATGGGACAATTTAGATTGATGCCACCGGTAAGCTTCGGGGCACTATTGCTATCGATACTAACATTTATTATATCTGCGGGAATAATGCTTGCTTATATAATGATAATGTATGTCGCGGTTATGAAAACGGTTACCTCACAAGGAATGAGAACGGCTTTCTACCTGGTATTTGATTTCTGCTCAGGCGGACTAGTACCAATTCCATTCATGCCAGAGGTGATAGTAAAAATCCTTAAATTTACGCCGTTCTATTATATGCAAAATATTTCATCAAACATTTACAATGGTTATATAACAAATACTGGCGAAATTGTTAAGGCAATTTTGTTTCAGATTTTGTGGCTGATTATTTTAACTGTAATAGGAAAGAAAATGATGAAAAATCAAATAAGAAAAGTAGAAGTAAACGGAGGTTAATTTAAATTCGCCCATTAGGGACGCCCCTTTTTGGGCGAAAACACAAATTCACAGAGTCTATAAAAATATTATAACAAAAATAAAAAAGGAAAGGAGTTAGTATAATGTTATATGTTCATTATACAATGAGAGAAGATGAGACTTTATTTAAAATATGTAGCAATGCAACTAAAGGCAGATTTAGAATATAAAAAAGCATTTGCATTATCATTATTCTTTAAAATGTTGTCTGCATTATCTGCACTTGTTTCGATAGTGTTTCTGTTCGACAAGTTTGGAAGCCTTGCTGATTATAAATTTGAAGATGTTTTAATATGTTTTGTAATGTCATTTTTAGGATTCTCACTTGCTGAATGCTTTTTCAGAAGTTTTGATCATTTCGACAGAATATTATCTAATGGTGAGTTTGACAGAATTTTGGTTAGACCAAGAAGTGTAATTTTGCAGGTGCTTGGTTCAGAGGTTGAGTTTAATAGAATAGGTAGAGCCTTTGTGGCTATTGTAATATTTTTTATATTACTTGCTAGCAAGCCAGAACTCATGCAACCTACTAAATTTGCAACCCTGCTTTTAATGATAATTGGAAATATTGTTGTATATGCAGCGTTATTCATACTTAAAGCTGGAATAACATTTTTTACAACACAAAGCTTGGAAATTATGAATATTTTCACAGATGGTGCAAGAGACTTAACACAATATCCATTAAGCATATATCAAAAATGGGTGCAAAGATTATTTACCTACATAATTCCAATCTCATTAGTAAATTATTACCCCTTACTATATGTAATTGGAAAGACAAATAATAAACTTTATATGTTATTACCTTTTGTTGCGATGCTATTTGTTATACCCTGCTATGCAGTCTGGAGCATAGGCCTTAAAAAATACAAATCAACAGGGTCATAAACTTAAAAACTTGTGCGAAACGGGGACGGTACAAATCGGGGACGGAGGAAAAATTGTACCAGTTCACCAGCATTTTAGTTTTGTAAAGAAACGGTGCAAAATTTCCTCCGTCCCCAAATTGTTCCGAAAGCTGTTCCTTTATTCTAATATTTTATTAAAGAATTGCTCTGTGCTTATTCCAAAGACTCTATTGTTTCTTCTTAAAAGATACAAACAATTAGGGTCTTTTGTTATTGTGTTTACTCCACTTATGCAAGAAAGGCTTGCCTTAAAACCTAAATCTTTTATAATTTGTTCAGATTCTTTAGAAATAGAGCCAAATGGATATGTAAATGTGTTTGGAATATAGCCGTTACAGTTTTCTTTGAATTCATTTTGAAGCTTGGTTAAGTCCGAGGTTAGCATATTTGTATATGTTTCCAAAGATTCTGAACTTAGCTTCCTGCAACCTTTTCTGCCAGTTTTTAAAGAATGTAAATTGTAGGTGTGATTCTGAAATTCTACACAACTGTCAGTCATAAGTTCAGAGATGTCTTTCCATCTAAGGTAACCATAATTGGGATTTGCTTCATCACTCTTAGTATATGTGTCTGTGTAAGAGCCAACAATAGAAATAACAGCTTTCATGTTGTATTTGTGAAGAAGCGGAACTGCATAGCTTAGATTATTATAATTTCCATCATCAAAAGTAATAATTATTGGCTTTTCGGGAAGAGTAGAATCATTATAAACAAAGTCAATTAGCTCACTCATGGTAATCGTGGAATAGCCTTTGTTTTGTATGTATTTAAAATCATTTTCTAGTGTGTCTGGGTGGACGATATAATCGCCACTTCTAGATTTTAATATACTATGATACATTACGATTGGAAGTCTTATTTCGCTAAAAGACAGATTGCCACTGGTGTTTCTTACCTCTAAATTATTACGATTGTTCATCAAATATAAGGTTAAATTCAAAAAGAAAAATCCGATGATAAAAATAGCCACAATTAGCAGTAAAATTTTATAAATTGATTTTATATTGATATTATAAATTTTAAAATTCTTCATGCTAAATTATATGTTATAATAAAAAAACAATGATACATTTAATTATAAAAATGCCATAAGAAAAAATAATTGTAAAAAATCGGTATAATAATTTTAAAAAATAAATTCATTTATTAAAAAAATTTATTTGCAATGCCGACCATATTAATTCACTGCTTAACCTTGACATACCGAAATAGTATGATAAAATTATACATGAAAAGAAATGGAGAAATAATGAATCAGAAGAAACAATTATTAGTAAATACGATAATAATTGCAATAGGAAAATTGAGTACACAAGTAATCTCTTTTTTGCTATTGCCACTATATACATCAAAATTAACACCTGGAGAATATGGAACGTACGATTTGCTTGTAACAATATCAACTTTCTTACTTCCAATAATAACACTTCTTATGGAAGAGTCGATGTTCAGGTTTTTGATTGATGCAGATGATTTAAAGGAAAAGAAAAGAGTTATAACTGCAACAATATTCTATACAACGGCGGGAACATTATTGTTCTGTTTGATTGCTGGAATCGTTCTTGCTATTATGAAATATGAATTTGCAATAGTGTTTATATTCTTTATAATCTCGAACATATTGATAGGTTTAAGCAACGCCCTTGCAAGAGGAATGGGAAAAATAAAGTTGTATTCACTTTCAAACTTTATTTTAGGAGCATCAACAATAGCATTAAATATTCTATTTATTGTAAGCTTTAAGCTTGGAGTAAATGGACTTTTATGGTCAAACACTATTGCAAATAGTGTAACTGCTTTGATTGTGCTTGTGAAATTACATTTGCCACAATTCATAAGCAGAAAAGATTTAAGCAAAAAGACTTTATCTGAAATGCTAAGATATTCGATACCATTAGTACCAAATAACTTGTCGTGGATTATAATAAGTTTATCTGATAGATTGATGCTTAGTGGAATGGTTGGAACAGCTGCGAATGGTATATACTCAATTGCCAACAAATTTCCAAACATTGTTTACACCTGCTATGGATTTTTCTCTACAGCATGGAAGGAATCAGCTGCAAGGATTCTAAAGGAAGACAATAAATCTGCATATTACAATAGCATTTATAAAGATATAAAATTCTTCTTAAAGGCTATTGTTTTGGGACTTATAGCCATTATGCCATTTGCTTTCCCAATATTAGTGGATTCAAGCTATAATGACGCTTATATATATATTCCAATTCTAGTAATTTCAATATATTATACTAATATGTCGAATTTTTATGGTGGAATTTTCACTGCCTATAAAGATACAAAGATAATGGGCTCAACAACCGTGATGGCTGCTGTTATAAATATTCTTATAAACTTGATATTTATTCCGAAATTTGGAATTTATGCAGCATCTTTTTCAACGCTAATTTCAAATATGTTGGTATATTTCTATAGAAGATATAGATTAAGCGATTATATAAAATTAAAGGAAAAATTCAACTTTGTTTTTTGGATATTGCTTATAACAACATTGGTAACCTATTATTACAATAATATGGCTATAAATATTTTAATGTTTATAATTGATTTGGCTTACTGCATATTCACAAATTGGAATTTCTTAAAAAAGATTGTAGAACCACTTATAAATAAATTAAAAAAATAATATAATGTATAAATTTAGAAAAGGAGGAATGCGCTAATCATGATGTTTTCAAAGGAAGAGATTGCAAATGAAATGAAAATATTTCTAGATGAAAAAGATATTTACATAGATGAACCAATGAGCAAGCATACTACTTTTAAAATAGGTGGAAAAGCAGATGTATTTGTAAAATTAAGAAATACAGATCAAATAGAAAATTTGTTGAATTTATGTTTTAAAGAGAATATACCATTACAGATAGTTGGAAATGGTAGCAACCTTTTAGTAAAAGACAATGGAATAAGAGGAATAGTTGCTAAAATTTGCATGGAATCTTATCATTTTATAGATGATTGTACTGTAAGTGTAGAAGCGGGAATGTTAAATGCAAAACTTGCACGAATTTTAATGGAGAATGGACTTACAGGGTTTGAGTTTGCTTCTGGAATCCCTGGTACGATTGGTGGAGCAGTTAGAATGAATGCAGGAGCTTACGCAAGAGAGATGAAAGATGTAGTCGTAAGTACAAGATATTTAGACTTAGAACAGGCTCAAGAACTATGTTCTAAGAACCAAAGTGAAAATGAAAATTTCAAAATTGAAGATTGCATAAAAGAAATTTCAAATGAAGAACATTGTTTTTCATACAGAAACAGCATTTTTTCTAAGAAAAAGGCAATAATTTTAGAAACAGTATTCAAGTTTGAAAAAGGAATAAAAGAAGAAATACAAAAGAAGATGGAAGAAATATCTATCCAAAGAAGAGAGAAACAACCAATAGATAAACCAAGTGCTGGAAGTACTTTTAAAAGAGGAGAAGATTTTATTACTGCTAAACTAATCGATGAAGCAGGATTAAAAGGCTTTAATGTAGGTGGAGCAGAAGTGTCTAATAAACATGCTGGATTTGTTGTAAACACAGGGAATGCTACTGCTGAAGATGTAATTCAGCTTACAAACATTGTTAAGAAAAAAGTTTACGAGAAGTTTGGTAAGAAAATTGAACTAGAAGTAGAGATATTAGGAGAATAGAAATTATCACATTTGAAAGGAATAGAAAAATGAAAGGTTTTTTGAAATGGTTTAAATCGGGAACAAAAATAAAGCGATGGATGTTTTTAATGTTAGTAGGAATCGTACTCGTATGTTATGGAATTGCGAAGGTAATGGTAACAGATCAAATAAGTTTTAAGGAAGTTGCTATAATTATCGCATCATTTGTGGCAGGATTTACATTTACAGTAATAAGTATGATATGTATTCAAAGAAGAACACTAGAGTTATTTGTTGAAGAATCTGACACAAGAAATACAGAACAAAATGGAAGTGTAAAGTCTTTAATATTTAATAAAAAAGTATATAATCAAGGACCAAAAGTTGTTGTAATTGGTGGTGGAGCAGGACTTAATACAGTTCTTAGAGGATTAAAAAATTACACTGACAACATCACTGCAATAGTTACAATATCTGATTATGGAGAAGAAACAAATAGGGCTAGAAAGAGTTTGAATACACTTCCACTAGACGATGTAAAAGACAGTTTAATAGCATTGGCAAGTCATGAAGAAGAGATGTCTGCATTATTTAATTTGAACATGCAAAATTCAAAATTTGATGGACTTAGATTTTCTGATGTGTACTTAACTGCTATGAAAGAAGCGGTCGGAGATTTTACAGAATCAATAGAGGAAAGTTCAAAAATATTAAATATTACAGGAAAAGTTATGCCTGTTACACTTGATCAAATAAAAATCTGTGCAGAACTAGAAGATGGAACTGTTGTTGAAAGCAAAAACAAAATTCCAGAAATGGTTAGCCAGAAAGTAAGTAGAATAAGCAGAATTTATATTAGTCCAACGAATATAAGAGTTGCACCAGGCGTTATAGAAGCAATAAATGAAGCTGATGCAATAGTAATAGGACCAGGAAGCTTATACACAAACGTAATTCCTAATCTTTTGGTGCCAGGAGTATCTAAGGCTATAAGGGAAGCAAAGGGCTTCAAGGTTTATGTAAGTAATATAATGACTGAATATGGACAAACTGACAACTATTCTCTATATGACCATATAAAGGCAATAATTGACCATGCCGGAAAAGGAATAGTAGACTATTGTATATATGATACTGGTGAAATTGTTCCAGAATATATAAGACAATATAATAAAGAGGGCTCAGATTTAGTTGAACAAGATGTTGAAAAAGTAAAAGAAGAAGGAATAAGACTAATTCAAAGAAATCTTTCAACGATTGAAAATGATAGAATTAGACACAATCCAGATGCAATTGCAACCAGCATAATGGAACTAATTTGTGATGACATGAAATTTAGAGATATGCAAAATGATACACAATATATGATGCTGGATTCAAGAATAAAAGACACGAATAAGAAGTTGAAGAAGAACAAGAAAAAGAAAGAAAAAACAAAAAATAAAGAAAAACATTCAAGCAAATTCTTCGAAAAATATAATGAAAGAATTGTATCTATTCAAGAAAGTACAAAAAGGAAACCAGCTAGTTCAAGTTCTAAGATGCGAAAGAATCAAGGCATAAATATTGATTTGACTTCTAAAAATGAAAAAACAGGAAAAACTGAAAGAACACAAAAAATAAATACGGATAGCCAAAAAGAGAAGAATAAAAAAATTTTTCAACCAAATAGAGAAGATACATTAAGTAGAATGAGAGATACACTAAATAGAAAATAGTAATAAATCGAAAGAGGTAAACGATAGATGAAATACGAAGAGATAAGTGGAAAAGTTAAGCATGCATTGAAAAGAGATTGGATAATTACAAATGGAATTGGAGGATATTGTAGTCAATCTGAAATTGGGTGCAATACAAGAAAATACCATGGATTATTAATTGCACCATTAACACCACCAGCAAGAAGATTCTTAGTACTTTCAAAATTAGATGAAAGCATTGAATCAAATGGAAAGACCTATAATTTATATACAAATATTGCAAATGGAGAAATATCAGAAGGATACAGGTATTTAACAGAATTCAGAATGGAATATGTACCAATATTTACATACAATGTTGATGGTATAATTGTAAAAAAATTTATAAGTATGGAATATGGAAAGAATACTGTTGTTGTTCTTTACAGAGTAAAAAATCATGGATATGATTCAAAACTAACTTTAGCACCAATTGTGAACTTTAGAGATTTTCATACAGATAGCCATAATCATCAATTTGATGCAAAGCAGAGCCATGTTGGCACAAAGCTAAAGGTAATATTAGATGGAAATTCTGCAACACCAATATACATGAATTGTTCAGATGGAAAATACTTAAAACACAATGACGATACATTTAATAACATGTATTATCCAAGGGAAGAAGAGCGTGGATTTGAGGCAACCGAAAACCACTATGTTCCTGGAGTATATAACATAAACATCGGTGCAAACGAAGAAAAAGACATAACTTTCGTATGCTCATTGGACGAAAATATTGAAGAGATAGATGGAATAAATGTTATAAATAAAGAAGTTATGAGACTTAGTGAAGTAATATACGATACAAAAATACTTCAAGAAAGAAAGATGAATGATGAAAATGTAGATATATTGAAAAAATTAACAATAGCATCTGATAACTTCATAGTAAATAGACCATCATTCAATCTTCATACAATAATTGCAGGATACCCATGGTTCCTAGATTGGGGAAGAGACAGCCTTATATCTTTTGAAGGGTTATTGTTGATTACAAAGAGATATGAAATAGCAAAGGAAGTACTGCTTACAAATATAAGAGACATGAAATATGGATTAGTTCCAAATGGATATTCAGGATATGACAATAGACCACTTTATAATAGTGCAGACAGTTCTTTATTATTAATTGAACAAGTTCACAAATACTTGAAATATACTAATGATGAAGGATTCATAAAAGATAAAATATATCCTTCACTTATAAAAATAATAGAGGCTTACTCAAACAGAATCGATGTAGATGGAAACAATATATATCTAGACGAAGAAGATAATTTAATATCTGCAGGAACAGAACAAACACAAATTACATGGATGGATGTAAAAATTGATAATACAGCAGTTACTCCAAGAAATGGTAAGACCGTTGAACTAAACGCATTGTGGTTCAATGCACTTAAGATTATGGCAAGACTAGCAGAGAGGTTTGATGATAAAGAATCCTGCAGAAAATATCTAAAAATGGCAGAAAAAACTCAGGAATCATTCGAGAAAAAATTCTATAATCCTAAAAAACACTGCTTATATGATGTTTTAGGAGATGACAAAATAAGACCAAACCAATTATTTGCAATAAGCTTATCACATCCTGTAATTGAAAATGAAGATATTGCAGAAGAAATAATTGCAACAGTTGAAAAGGAACTTTTAACACCTTATGGCCTAAAAACACTTGCAAAAGGTGAAGAAGGTTATACTGAAATATATGAAGGTTCGCCTTACAAGAGAGATATGAGCTATCATCAAGGAATAACCTGGCCTTGGCTACTTGGACTTTATTACGATGGTTTAAAAAATCTAATAATAATGGAAAGAGATAGAAGAACTAGAGAAGAACTTGAAGGCAAGCTAAAGGGATTCGTAGAAAAAACAAGAATTACATTTGATGCAGAAATGAGACAAAGATCAAGTATAGACACTATTAGTGAAATATACGATTCATGCAGACCTTATGAAGAAAGAGGAGCCTTTGCTCAGGCTTGGAGCGTAGCTGAAATATTTAGAATTATAGCACAGTAAATTTTGCATCGAAAGGGACTTGGGGTGTCGTCAATGCTAACTTTTTGAGCGTTGTGTGGAAATTAAAAAAATGAACTAGAAATTGGACAGATCCCTTTGAAATTTATTATAGGAGAGGAATATGCAGGAAATTGAAGAACTAGAAAGAAAATTAAATAACAAACAGTTGGATGGAATCTACCTTCTATATGGGGAAGAAAGATTCTTGCTAGAAAACATTCTAAAAAAAATAAAAAAATGCTTTGGTGAAATGATAAATGGAATCAATTATATTCAGATTGATGCAGACAACATAAACCAGCTTGTTTCAGACATAGAAACTCCTGCATTTGGTTATCCAAAAAAGTTGATAATTGCTAAAGACACTGGATTATTCCAGAAGCCTAAAAGAGGAAAAAAAGATGATACTCAGAAGGAAAAACAAGAAAAAAAGGCAAAGAAGGCAGAGGAAAAGCCAGAAAATAAATTAGCAGAATATATAAAAGAAAATATAGATTTTATAAATGAGTCTGTAACAATAGTATTTGTAGAAAATGATGCGGACAAGAATAACTTGTATAAGGCAATAGATGAAAATGGTTGTGTATGCAATTTTGAAAAGCAAAAACCTTATGATATTGCAAAAAGACTGAAAGGAATATGTAATGCATACAAAGTAAATGTAGATGGTGCAACCTTGAACTATCTAATTGAAAATTGCGGAACATCATTGCAAGATTTGATAAATGAAATAAGAAAACAAATTGAGTATGTTGGCGAAAATGGAACAATCACAAAACAAACAATAGATTTGCTAGCAATAAAACAATTTGAAAGCATAATATTTGATTTAACAGATAGTCTTGGAAGAAAAAATATTGCAGAAGCACTGCAGGTATTGAAAAATTTGCTTTATGCAAAAGAGCCAATACAAAAAATATTCATAACACTATATAATCATTTCAAAAAACTCTATATTACTAAAGTGGCATTAAGAGAAAAATTAAATGTAGCCGAAAGTTTAAAACTAAAACCAAATCAAACATTTTTAGTAAGCAAGTACTCTACACAGGCAAGATTCTTTAAAGAAGAAGAATTGAAAAATATATTGTTAGAATTTATAGACTTAGATTACAAGTCGAAAAATGGAATGATTGATATAAATGTGGGGCTAGAATCAGTGCTTTGCAGATACTGCTCGTAATAAGAAAAATGCATTAATCATTATCAAACAAAAACAAGTTTTGAAAAATAAATTAGAAATCAATTAGCTAATGAACAAGATTTTTGAATGTAATACAAGCTTAATGAATAAACGTAACTCTTCTGTACAAAATATTCACAGGAGAGTGATTTTTTATGTATAATTTTAGAACTGATATGGCTGTTGAAAGAAATGAGATTTACAAGAAACAGAATAGCCTTGCTGAAGAAATTGATGGAATAGAAAATGCTAATAAAATAATAAAAGATATAGAAATTTCAAAAGTTAAAATTACCAATGAAAATGGTGCAAATGCACTCGGAAAGCCGGTAGGAAACTATATAACTTTAGATGTAAAAGAAATAAAAAATGCAGATGAGGAAAGAATTGAAGAAATTGCAGAAATAATGGCTGATGAATTAAGAAATGTAATAGGAGAACATGTAAGCGATACTGACGATATACTGGTAGTTGGTCTTGGAAATAGATATGTAACGCCAGATGCATTGGGACCTAAGGTTGTTCCTGAAATAGAAGTTACTAGACACATATTAGAATACATGCCGAAAATAATGCCAGAAGATACAAGACCAGTGTCGGCAATATCACCTGGAGTGCTTGGAATAACTGGAATTGAAACAATGGAAATATTAAATGGAATTGTACAAAACATAAAGCCAAAAATGTTAATTGTAATAGATGCTCTTGCTACAAGAAAACTAGAAAGAATAAGCAGTAGCATACAAATAGCAGATACAGGAATAGTGCCAGGAGCAGGAGTAAATAATGCAAGAAAAGAAATAAGCATAAACACATTAGGAATTCCTGTAATCGCTATTGGAATACCAACAGTTGTAGATTTGGCAACAATTACGAATGATTGCATAAATATATTCATAGAAAATTTACAGCAAAAGGCGATGTCAAATTCTACATTGAATGAACTAAAAGAAAAAGACAACTATGAAGAAATAAAAGAAGCTTTAATACCGAAAGATTATAATATGATAGTAACACCAAAAGAAATTGATAAATTAATAGACAACATGAGTGAGATAGTTGCAAAGGGAATAAATAAATCCTTGTAGTTGAAAGTCGAAAATTTATTTAAAGAAATGAAAATTATTAGCAGGACGAATTTTTACCTGAATCTTTATTTAATGCAATCAAAGCAAGATTATCACCAAAAGCAGTGAAGAAACCGTGCTAGAACGGCTGTATCATTACTGCTTAAATTTTCTGAAATTGCAACTGAAAAAATACCTGCTAATGCAACTAACTCACAACCAGAAAGAGTTGAGAGATAACAGGAAAAATCATGATAGTTCATATTAAAGCCTCCGATATGAAAAAAATAAAAATCGAATAATTGGTCATAATTATTGTTTATGCGTTTGATATATGATATGCTAGGGCAAAAGACTTTATTTATGAAGGAGAAAAATAGAAGCATGAGAAATAAGTATGAAATATATCAGACCAAAGAATATTACAACCTTAAAGAGGTATTGGAAAATGCTTTTGAAAATTATCCAGAAAATATTGCATTCAAAATAAAGAACCATAATGCAGAAAATATAACATACAGAGAAATAAAATATAAGGAATTTGAAAAAGAAATAAATAGCCTAGGAACAGCATTAATAGATATGGGAATGAAAAATAAGAGAATAGCTGTAATAGGAAAGAACAGATATGAATGGATTTTATCTTATGTAGCAGTAGTGAATGGAACAGGGATAGTAGTACCATTGGATAAAGGACTTCCAGATGAAGAGATAAGAAGTTCTTTAGAAAGAAGCAAAACAGATTGCGTTATATTTGCAAAAGACTATATCGACTGCATGAAAAAAATAAAAGAAGAGAACACTACACAAATAGAAAAATTTATTTGTATGGACGAATTAAGCGAAGCGGAAAAGAAAGAAGGATTTATCTACCTAGGAGACTTATTGGAAAATGGTAAAAAGTTATTAGAAGCGGGAAACAAAGAATTTGTGAATGCCGAAATAGACAATAACAAAATGAGTGTTATACTATTCACATCTGGAACAACCTCTAAATCTAAGGCAGTTGCTTTATCACATAGAAACATTGCATCAAATATAGAAGCCATGAATAAAGTAGAAGGCATAAGAAGTACTGATGTAAATATGGCATTCTTACCATTGCACCACACATTTGGTTGCACAGGAATATTATTGTTTTTAAATCATGGTTGCACAAACGTATTTTGTGATGGAATAAGACACATACAGAGCAATTTAAAAGAATACAAGGTTTCCGTTTTTGTATGTGTTCCACTACTAATAGAGGCAATGTATAAAAAAATAGAAAAAGAGATTGAAAAACAAGGAAAGACTAAACTTATAAAAGTTGCAACAGGAGTAAGCAACTCTCTATTAAAAGTTGGAATAGATGTAAGAAGAAAATTATTTAAAGATATTATAAACAATTTGGGTGGCAATTTAAGATTAATAATAAGTGGAGCATCAGCATTAGACAAGAAAGTCGCAAAGGCATTTAATGATTTTGGAATACTTACAATACAAGGATATGGACTAACAGAAACATCTCCAGTTCTTGCTGCAGAAAATGAAAATTGCATAAAATATGGATCAATAGGACTTTCGATGCCAGGAGTTACATTAAAAATAGATAATCCAAATGAACAAGGAATTGGAGAATTAATCGCAAAAGGCCCAAATGTAATGCTTGGATACTATGAAAATCAAGAAGCAACAGATGAAGTAATAAAAGACGGATGGTTCCACACAGGAGATTTAGCAAGACAAGACAAAGATGGATATTTCTTTATAACAGGAAGAATGAAAAATGTAATAGTATTAAAAAATGGAAAAAATATATATCCTGAAGAACTTGAAACATTAATTGGAAAACTTCCTTATGTTGAAGAAAGCATGGTATTTGGCTATCCAAAAGATGACGACTTAGTTGTATCTGTAAAAATAGTGTACAACAAAGACTATGTAAAACAAAACTTTGGCGATATATCAGAGGAAGAATTATACAATAAAATATGGACTGATGTAAAACAGATAAACCAAGAACTAACAAATTATAAGCATATAAAGAAATTAATAATTTCAGACGAACCGATGATAAAAACAACAACAGCAAAAATAAAAAGATTTGAAGAAATAAAGAAAATACTCGCTCAATAAAACAAGTCGAAGAACAATTCGGGACAATTGGGGACGGAGGAAAAAATGTACCAACATTTTTAATTTTGAAAAGAAATGGTGCAAAATTTCCTCCGTCCCTGAATTGTTTTGAATTGCAACCAATTGCACAAAATTATTATAAAATACTTGACACTTGCCAATAATAAAGATAAAATATAAAAGGATAAATTATATTCTAAAAAATGGAATATATTTTTATGCACATTGAAAATTAAATAGAAAGAGGTGTTAAATTATGCAGATCATAATTTATATCGCCATTTTTCTAGTCTCAGCAATTATTTTTACCTTTGTTGGTATAGCAATAAGAAAGAAAACAGCAGAATCAAAACTTGGCAGTGCAGAAGACGAAGCTAAAAAAATAATAGAACTAGCACAAAAGGAAGCCGAAAACAGAAAGAAAGAAGAAATATTTAAGGCTAAAGAAGAAATAATGAATGCTAGAAAAGATTTAGACAATGAGGTTAGAGAAAGAAGAGGCGAAGTACAACAACAAGAAAGAAGATTATTACAAAAAGAAGAAAACCTAGAAAACAAGATGGAGCAAATAGAAAGAAAAGAACAGGAAATTGAAAACAAGAAGAAAAATCTTGAAAATCAAAGACAGGAAATCGAAAAGACACTTGAAAAACAAGTTCAAGAATTACAAAGAATTTCTGGGTTATCTAAAGACGAGGCAAAGAAATTATTACTTTCTGAAATGGACAAGCAACTTACTTTGGAAAAAGCTACACTTATAAAAAATGCTGAAGCAAAAGTAAAAGAAGAGTCTATAAAAAATGCTAGAGAAGTAATAGGGTATGCAATTCAAAAATGTGCAGCAGATCATACTGCAGAAACAACAGTATCAATTGTTCCACTTCCAAATGATGATATGAAAGGAAGAATAATTGGTAGAGAAGGAAGAAATATTCGTACATTAGAAACGCTTACAGGAGTTGATTTAATAATAGACGATACTCCAGAGGCTGTTGTAATATCAGGATTTGATGCATTAAGAAGAGAAGTTGCAAGAATTGCCTTAGAAAAATTAATGGAGGATGGAAGAATTCACCCAGCTAAGATTGAAGAAATGGTTGAAAAAGCTAAGGAAGAAATTGCTGAAACAATCAAGGAAGAAGGAGAAAGAGCTTGTATGGAAACAGGCGTAATTGGACTTCATCCAGATTTGGTAAATCTACTTGGAAAGCTAAAATACAGAACCAGCTATGGTCAAAATGTATTAAATCATTCAATAGAAGTATCAAATTTAGCAAGAATTATGGCTGATGAATTAGGATTAGATCCAAAGCTTGCAAGAAGAGCTGGTTTATTGCACGATATAGGAAAGGCATTAGACCACGATGTAGAAGGAACACACGTTCAAATTGGTGTAGATATTCTTAAAAAGTACAAGGAAAATCCACTAGTAATAAATGCTGTAGAAGCACACCATGGAGATGTAGAGCCACAAACAGTAGAAGCTGTTTTAGTTGCTGCAGCAGATGCAATATCTGCATCAAGACCAGGTGCTAGACGTGAAACTTTAGAAAACTACATAAAACGTCTTGAAAAGCTTGAATCAATAGCAGACTCATTTAAAGGTGTTGAAAAATCATTTGCAATACAAGCTGGTCGTGAGGTTAGAATTATAGTAAAACCAGAACAAATTTCAGATTCTGAAATGACAATACTAGCAAGAGATGTTGCTAAAAAGGTTGAAGATGAAATGGAATATCCAGGACAAATAAAAGTAAACATCATAAGAGAAACAAGAGTTGTAGACTACGCAAAATAAAAATAGGAACGGAGGAATTAAAACCTTCGTTCTTTTTTTTGTAGGGCAAGTAAAAATTAAATGTTTTTTGGGGGAATCATGTAAAAAAAGTTTAAGTTTAATTCTGCAAAGTAAATATATTATTTTTCGAGATAATTTACTAAAATTATACTCTTGACAACAAAAATTGCTAATAATATAATAAGGTTATCAAAAGAAAAATTAAGGTAAACGGAGAGTTATATGGATATACAAAAGGAGCTAGAAAAAATTGGAATAATTCCAACAAGGCAACTGAATATAGAAGAAAGAAACTATATATCGAAAAATATAGCCGATAAATTAGCAACAAATGTAAACGAACTTGCAAACAGTTATAACGAACTATATATGCGAATTTTTAATTGTAATATGTACTATGCAAAAATAGATAAAAAATTTAAAGGAGTATTTTATTATTATAAAAATAATACAGTATATATTGATGAAGAAAAAGATATATCAGAAATAGATTCTTATATGATACACGAAAATATACACTATTTGCAAAATTTCAATAAAATTGAAAAGCGAGATGATAGAGCGGGAGTGTGTCAATTTAGAGAATTCAAAATATTTGGACTTGGCATAAACGAGGCTATTGTGCAGTACATTACCGCAAAGGCGCTCGGATATAAAAATCACAGAATAAACAATGAAGAAATATCGATTTGCACCAATAGTGAAAATCATTATAAATACATGACAAGCTTAATTGGACAAATGATGTATCTTATGGGAGATAAAGAGGCTATAAATAGTTGTATTGGAAGCAACGACATATTTGAAGAAAAATTATACAATACATTTGAAGAGAACACAGAAAGAATTGTAAGAAACTTTGATGATATACTTGAAGAGAATAACAGAGAAGACAGAAACGAAGAGAAAATAATAAAGTTATATATGCAAACACAAGAATTGATATACACAACATATTTTGAAAAAATGTACAAAGCACTTAATACAACAGCAGAAGTTGATGAACAAGTAGATAAGATGGAAAACTATGAACAAATAATTGGAAAACTTCTTGGTACATCTGTCGAAGAAGACAACTTTATACAATTTAAGAAAGAAATGAATAGTAAATACATAAAAAAATATATGGAAATAAACAAAAATAAGAACAAAAACAGTTTGATGGTTGTATATAAAAATGTTGTAGCAGGCCTTATAAATAAGATTGCAGAATTTATACAAAAGAAAATAATGAGAACATAAAATAAATAACATATAATAAAAAATAATGAATATCTATAGTTAAGAATAGTTTGGCTATAGGTATTCATTTTTATATAATAAAGTTGTAACTTACTTTTATAGTATATAAAATTTAAATTAATATGAAAGTATACTGAAATTTCCTGTATAAAAAATTAGAATATTTGAAAAGTGTAATGATTTTCAAATACTCTAATAAATTATATTAAAAGAAGAAGGATAAAAAGTTAAGTAAGAATATACTAAGTGCAACTCTCCAAGTTGTTTTCCAAGTTCTAACTAATACGTGCTTTACTACAGAAAGGCTATAATCTTTTCTAACAGTTAAAGACAAACAATTAACAGGATTTTCTGTATTATCAGAAAAATCTGTTTCGGATTGAACATCAGAAGAGCTGGAGGTTGAGAAACTTTGAACTTCTGGTATATCTACATTGGTTGAATCACTTTGCACAGTTGTAATGTTTTGATTACCGAAAGAATGTTGCTTTTTTTGTAGAACTAGCAGGCTCAAAGTTAGCTGCTTCTGGATTTATATTATAAGCATTTGAAACTTCAGTATCGGAAAATTGTTTTTTTATATCTGAATTTTCAAAACCTTGAATATTAGTATTATTAAGTTGTTTATTTAATTCTAAATTCGTGGTATTATTGACCATAATTTGAATCCTTTCTTTTGATTTAAATTGATTATAACCATAGCAAAAACAAAAGTCAAGAAAAAAAGATAAAAACAGAAATAATGACAAAGTAGAAGAAAAAACACAACAAATTATGTCTACTAATATGGAAAAGATTAGAAAATACGGAAAAGATAGCTAGATTTGCTAAAATCCTACGGAAATGGGTAATTTTTGTAAAATTATGATTGACTATTTCCATGTTCTGTTATATAATGTCTGTGCAAAATAAATTGGGAAAGGAAAGAAAGATGGAAACTAAAATTAAAAAAATCACATCAGTATTATTATTAGCAATAATGATAATCGCTATGGCTAGTGTACCTGTACTAGCAACAACTAATGAAAAAGTAATTTTAAAGAATTCTAATAATGAATACTTAATTTATTTTAAAGAATTCTGCAAAAAAGATTTTCAATTCGCAATTAGCAAAAACGACAAAGCAGTAGAAACAGAATTAAACTTTGTAAATTCTGCAAAAGATCAACCTGCATCATCAGGAGAAGCACTAAATGTAGCTTACATAGATGAAACTTCATTTGAAGGTATATTTGGAAAAAATCCAACAAGTCTAGTAGCTTATATTTGGGTAAAAGATGCTGATGATAAAACAGTAATTAAAGCAGAAAAAATCGATTTAAGTGATGCACTAACTGAGAAAATGATTGCAGTAGTAAATACAACTACTAAAGCAAATGAATCAACAGATAGAATAGCAATAGATACAACACAAGAACAAGTAACAAATCCAGTAGTAGAAGGAATAACAACTACAGTAAGAACTGGAAAAATAGTAGTAAAAGAAAAGAAAGATTCAAAATATTACTACAGTTTAATTAAAGTATCTGATGAAAATGCAGATGCAACAGAAATGTATAACCTAGCTGAAACAATGGGAAAAAGCAAAGATACTTATGAAAATCTATCAGCAGAAAAAAGATTCTATGAATTATACGAGAAATTAACTCCTGCAGAAAGTGACTGGACAGAAGTTGAAAATTCAGAAATACTTCAACCAGAGACAGCAAGAACTGGAGATAAATACATCGCATATATCAAAGAAGAAAATGGACAACAAACAACAGTTGATGCAAAATTATTAGTAAGTAAATATGATTATGAAGAAAAACGTGTTAAAGAAGAAGATAAAGTAATAACAGAAACTGTTAAGCTACCAGTAACATTTGATAATGGAGCAATTTTATTCACAGTATTAGGAATTATAGTTATTGCACTAGCAATATTTGTATTTATAAGAATAAAATCTAATAAAAAAGATGAGAACAAATAGTTATGAAAAAGGTCTATAATCTTATAATTGCCGTATTAATTGTAGCGTTAATCGTAGTAATAGCAATGATTGTTATAAGATATGGTGGCAATTATTTAAACGAAAAAGAGGTTTCGGCCTCACTTGAAACAATAGAGGAAAAGTTAAATAAAGAAGAAACACAGCAATCTGAAAGTTTGCCGGAGTTAGAATTTAAAGGATACAAGGTAGAAGGAATAATAGAAATTCCAAAAATAAATATCAAGTATCCTATAATTGACCACACGAACGAAGAAACAATGAAGGTTTCTATAACAAAGTTCTGGGGACCACAAGCAAACGAGATTGGAAACTACACAGTAGCAGGTCACAATAATAAAGATGGCACAATGTTTGGAAAAACAAAATACTTACAAATAGGTGACAAAATAAAATTAACAAACCTAAAAAATGAAACTATTGAATATGAAGTATTTAAAATATACTCAATAGATCCAGACGATGTAAGTTGTGTAGAAAGTGTGGAAAGCGGAACTAGAGAAGTCACTTTAATAACGTGTACAAACGGACATAAGAATAGATTAGTAACTAAAGCAAGACAAATTTTATAATTTAAAATATGGGGGTAAAAAAATTGAAAGCGAAAATTAATTATAGGAGTAAGAAAACCATTATAATTATAAGCGTAGCAGTAGTTCTATTAATAGCAGCAATTGTTGGTACAGTTGCCTTCGTAAAAGGTAACCAAGATGCAGCAGCCGCAATGACAGATGATGGTACATCAACATCACAAAATGATGGAGCAAATGCAGGCTTACCAAATAATGGAGACCAAAACAATGGTGATGACCAAAACAATAATGGAACTACATTACCAGAAGTAGGAGATAACACAAACCCAGCAGATTCAAACAATAATGGAAACAATGGTAGTACCACAAATGGTGGAACTACTGGTACAAACGGTGCCAATGGATCAAACACAGGAGCAAATGCTGGAACAACAACTGGAACTACAACAACAGGAAACAATGGAGCAAACGTTCCAAACCAAGACTATACACAAACAACAGTAATACCAGGAAGAGACAATGTATTAGTTGAACAAAACACAGAAATAGGATGGAGCCCAATAAGCGTTGCAGCATATACAGCAGCATCAAAATTAAAAGTACATAAACCAGACCTGGACTTACAAAAATATGCTTATTTAGATGGGGATTCTTTAGAAGAACTACCAGTAAATACAGCAGTACAAAAAGGTGAAACAATCACTTATGTTATAAAAATAACAAATAAAGGTAACGAAGACACAAACGGAATCCGTACAATAGATTCAATACCAGAAGGAACAGAACTTACTTTTGTTTCAGAAGGTGGGGCACTAAACAATGACGGAAAAATTGTATGGAAAAACGATATAAAAGCAGGAAAAACTGTAACAGTATCATTCAAAGTAGTAGTTACAACAGACTCTATAGATTTAATTAACAACATAGCAAAAGTAAATGGAGAAAAAACACCAGAAACAAAAACTCCAGTAATAACAGCAAACAAAACAGCACAAGTTGTTACAATAGTAGACAAAGAAGAAGTTCTAGAAAACAGAGATGCAAAAGTTGGAGAAACAATTAGATACACAATTACTGCAAAAAACACAACAGAAGTTGATGGAACAACAGTAATAAAAGATAGCATTCCAGACGGAACATCTTTTGTAGATGGAACAATAACAGAAAAAGGAAACTTTGATAAAGAAAATGGAACAATTACATGGAATAACGTAGTTGTACCTGCAAAAGGAGAGGTTTCTGTAAGCTTTGACGTTGTTGTAAATGAAAAAACAACAGCAGGAGAAGTTGTAAAATCAGTAAGCAATACTGCAACAGTTGGAAACACACCAACAGAAGAAGTTGAAATAAAAGTTGCAAATATTACAGGAGAGAAAAAAGTAAGTAGTGATGTTGCAAATGTTGGAGATACATTAACATATACAATAAAATTAATAAATAGTGGAAATGGTGATGGAAAAGTAACTGTAACAGATGCTATACCAGAAGGTACAAAAATAAAAGTAGCAACAACAGATGGATACGACTTGGAAACCAATACAATGACTTGGAAAAATGTAGAAGTAAAAGCTGGAAAATCAGTTGAATTAACATTGGAAGTTGTTGTTGAAGATAACACGAGTGTAATAAAAAACAAGGCTTATGTTGATGATAATAAAATACCAGAAGAACCAGAAACAGCTGTAAAACATCATTATACAGTTGAACACTATACTGAAAATCTTGATGGAACATATTCAAAAGTTGACAAAGATACAGTAGTTAGTGAAAATGTTGAGATAGGAACTAAGGTAAATTACAAGAATAATAACTACGAAGGATTTACATTTGATGATAGCAAGACAGAAAACAAAGATGCTACAGTACCAGATAATAATAATTTAGTTGTAAAATTATATTATACAAGAAATAGTTACAGCTATACAATAAAATACGTAGAAGAAGGTAATGAAACAAATATATTAAAGACAACAACAGGAGAAGCAAAATACGAAGAAGAAATAGATGTAACTAAGGAAACTTTTGAAGGCTACACATATGTACGTCAAGATAAAGAAAAAATAAAAATAGACACAACAAATAATATAGCAACAGTATATTATACAAGAAACAGTTACAAAGTAACATATGAATATGAGGGAAAAGTTCCAACAGGAGCAAGTAAGACACCAGCAGAAGCAACATATAAATATGGAGCAAGTGTAACAGTAGCAGAAGATGCAACAGCACCAGGATATACATTTAGTGGATGGGATCATGAAGACTTCCCAATGCCAGCAAGTGATGTAGTAATCAAGGGACATTTTACAGCAAATGATAATACACAATACAAAGTAGAGCATTACTTAGAAGACTTAGATGGTAAAGCATTTACATTAAAAGATACAGAAACATTAGCAGGAACAACAGATACAACAGCAACAGCAACACCAAAACAATATCCAGGATTCACATTTAATGAAAATGTAGAAGGAACAAAGACATCTGGAACAATAACAGGTGATGGTCAATTAGTATTAAAATTGTATTATACAAGAAATAGTTACAGCTATACAATAAAATACGTAGAAGAAGGTAATGAAACAAATATATTAAAGACAACAACAGGAGAAGCAAAATACGAAGAAGAAATAGATGTAACTAAGGAAACTTTTGAAGGCTACACATATGTACGTCAAGATAAAGAAAAAATAAAAATAGACACAACAAATAATATAGCAACAGTATATTATACAAGAAACAGTTACAAAGTAACATATGAATATGAGGGAAAAGTTCCAACAGGAGCAAGTAAGACACCAGCAGAAGCAACATATAAATATGGAGCAAGTGTAACAGTAGCAGAAGATGCAACAGCACCAGGATATACATTTAGTGGATGGGATCATGAAGACTTCCCAATGCCAGCAAGTGATGTAGTAATCAAGGGACATTTTACAGCAAATGATAATACACAATACAAAGTAGAGCATTACTTAGAAGACTTAGATGGTAAAGCATTTACATTAAAAGATACAGAAACATTAGCAGGAACAACAGATACAACAGCAACAGCAACACCAAAACAATATCCAGGATTCACATTTAATGAAAATGTAGAAGGAACAAAGACATCTGGAACAATAACAGGTGATGGTCAATTAGTATTAAATTTGTATTATACAAGAAACAGTTACAAAGTAACATATGAATATGAGGGAAAAGTTCCAACAGGAGCAAGTAAGACACCAGCAGAAGCAACATATAAATATGGAGCAAGTGTAACAGTAGCAGAAGATGCAACAGCACCAGGATACACATTTAGTGGTTGGGATAAAAAAGATTTCACAATGCCAGCAAGCAATGTAGTAATCAAAGGAAGCTTTAAAGCAAATGATAATACAGAATACAAAGTAGAGCATTACTTAGAAAACTTAGAAGAATTAGATGGTGAAAAATTCACATTAAAAGATACAGAAACATTAGCAGGAACAACAGACACAACAGCAACAGCAACACCAAAACAATATCCAGGATTCACATATGATTCAACAGTAGAAGGAACAAAGACATCTGGAACAATAACAGGCGATGGTCAATTAGTATTAAAATTGTATTATACAAGAAATACTTATAAGTATACAGTACATTATTTCTATAATGGAGTTGAAGACGAAAATAAAGCTGAAGAATTTGAAGCTTTATATGAAGAGAAAATAAATGAGTATACAACTAAAAATCAAGGCAGATATACTGAGTATAACAAAGAATCTTCTAATAGAACAAAAGAAGCACTTCTTGTAATTGGCACAGGATCAAATTACATTAATATATATTATGGCACACCAAATGTAACAATAAGCAAGAAAGTAAATGAAACTGCAGTAAAAGTTGGAGATACATTACACTATACAATTAAAGTTACAGAAACTAGAGGATTGGTAGATGCTTCAGGAATAAATATAACAGATCCAATTCCAGAGGGACTAGAAAATGTTAGAAATATAACTCACAATGGAAATCTAAATGAAGGAAATGTTGAATGGAACAACTTGACAATAACAAAGAATTCAAGTATAACACTAGAATTTGATGCAACAGTTAGTGCTAACACAATAGGAAGAACAATTTCAAACACTGCAAATTTAGGTGGCACAACGAGTGGAAATAGTAATACTGTAACAACAACTGTATCTGAATTAAAAGCTGCAGTAAAAGAAGTTAAAAAAGGAACAACTGGAAAAGACGCTGTGAATATTGTACTTGTAATGGACTTATCTTATAGTATGCAAGAAAAGAAAGTGTCTGATAATGTAACAACGCGATTAGATGCTGCAAAAACAGCTGCAACAAAATTCATAAACTCTATATATAAAAAGGATCCAGAATCTAAAGTTACAGTAACAGTATTAACGTTTAACACGGCAAATCCATTAACTACTATTAAATATGTGGGAACAGAAAGATGCACTGATAATGATAGATGGCATCTACATTGGAATTGTAAAAAGATAGATGGAGTTTGGTATTCTAAATGGGAAGAACAAAAAGTTGCAATTCCATATTCAGGAACTTCAAAACTTGGATTTGCAGATAAAACTAACTACGGTGCATTGGTAAACGAAATAAATAATATATCGTTACCAGCTGAGAATCCGGATGGGGGACTTGGAACAAATGTATCAGCTGCATTAGATTTAACAAAAACAACTATAGGGGACTTAAAGGATAATCATTCTGAAAATTCTAACGTAGTAATATTATTATCTGATGGTGCTCCAACAACAAGTTATTCAGGAAATTCTAGTAGTAATAATTATGAAGGATTAAGAAATCAAGCTTCAGAAATTAAAGGAAATCCAATAACAACAGAATTTTATTCAATCCAGTTTGGAACTGAAAAGGGAGCAGAAAAATTGTTAAAAGCAATGTCATCAAATAATACTGTTTACACATCAAATAGTATAGACTCATTAGTTGAAAACTTTACTAATATATTGGATCAAAATACAACAAAAGACCCAATAGACACAGTAAACGGAAAATATACAACTACATTATCAAATCCTTTAGTAGTAGATGCTGATAATCCAATAACAGTAACTTATAAAGGTACAACATTATTTACATGCACAAGTTTGCCAAACAACGGATTAACATACGATTCTACAACAAAAACACTAACATGGGATATAAATGCATGGAACGCAGTTGAAGGCCATACTAAAGTAACTACAAATGACATTGTTATACAGTGCTATGTAGAAAGATAATGTAAAATATAATATTTTACAAAATAATAAAACCTATCAATTTTAAGTTGATAGGTTTTATTTGTGTTAAGGAACATTTTGAGTCATATGATGTTATTTAAAATATATAGTAAAAATAATGGAACCACTGAAATATCAGTGGCTATAATTTAATTTTTTGTTATTTTTATATGTTTTGCATTCGTAAGATTTTCTTTAGAATTTATATTTATTTTTTTAGTACTATGGGAAAGAACTTTGCTTACATAAGTATCAAATGATACAATGTCAGAATGGTTTTCATCAAGTAATGTTACAGTTAAATGCAAATCAGAGATATCTTCTGCAGAAGTATTATCTAAAAATACAGATACCTTAGTTTGGTTTGGATTTGATGTGTCTATTTGAAAATTTTTTATTTCTAAGTACTCTAAATTTTCTACAGTATTTGTGGTTTCCTCAACAACTTCTAAATTCTCAATATTAACTTCATTAAGAGTTTCATTTGAAAATATGGTATTTTCAACTTTTGACGAGATGTTTTTACTATTTTGGCTATTAAAAAAAGTATATATAGAATCTCTAAAATGATATAATGATAACAAAATAATTACAATAATCAAAAAAATAAATACAGGTAAAATATTAAATTTGTGACTGCTATTATTTGAAGAATTATTAGCAGAATGTCTTCCTTTACTCATGTTTAAGCCCCCTTTGAACAGTATATATAATACAGTAGATTTTCTATAATGTCAAATAAAGTAGAAAATATTGGAAAAAACATGAAGTATATTATTAATAGGAGATGATTATTTTGGAGAGGTTTATAATAGAAAAACTAAAAGAATGGAAAGAAAGTAAATATAGAAAACCATTGTTTTTAATAGAATACATGGAAAAATTTATATAGTGTCTGCTATTAATTCGCACAATTACATTGCTAAATGAGAAATATTGTGATAAATTAAATAAAAAATAGATGGAGATTAAAATGAAAAAAATAAAAGAATTTTTGCAAGATAACAACAAAACAACAATATTAGCATTTGTTGGAAGTGTAATATTATTAGCTTATTACTTAATTTTTTATTTTGGAGGTGCCTTTATTTCAATAATCTTGTACCAAACAAGTGTAATTGGATTTGCAATATATTTTACGATGGCACTATTAAAAATGCACAAAGAGAATGTTAATATTAAGGTAGCAAATTATGTATTAATTATAACACTAATAATACAAACAGTTTTTGATATGATAATGGCTATTGCAAGATTAGATTATGGAATTGGTAATACAGATGAGTTTATTGGAATTATCGTAAATGTTATTTCGATAATGTACTTTTTCAACATATTACTAAAAAAGTCGCACTTTATAAATAATAAGGTGTATTCAATTGCAATAATAGTTGGTTTTGCTTTCCAAATGATACAAACATCATTTTTTTCATCAGGAAAAATTTTATTAAGTTTGTGTTCATTGACTGTAGTACCATATTTTTATAATTATTATGAATTATCAAAGAATAAATAACAATGGAAAATACTATTGTCGAGTTATTGACAAGTTGCAAAAGCTATAATTATAATAGAATAAAAAAAGGAAAAATTATGATAGATAAGCAAGAGTTACACAAAATATTTTCAGAAATGCGAAAAGGTAATAATTCACAATTTGAAATTCTATATAAAAATTATAATCAATTGGTTTATAAAATTGCATTTTCTATATTGAAAAACAAAGAAAATAGTGAAGATGTGATGCAAACTGTTTTTGCTAAGATATGTAATTTAAAGACAGAACAGTTACCAAGTTCAAAAGAAGCAACTTGGTTATATGCTGTTACGAAGAATGAAGCACTTACATTTCTGAGAAAAGAAAATACTTATATTTCATTAGAGGAAGCCTACAACATAGACACAGGCAAAGAATGCAAAGAACTTCAAGATATTGTAGATACAGAAAAATACAACAAAATAATAAGTGGATTATCACTTAAAGAAAAAGAAATTGTATCGTTAAAAATAGTTGGAGAATTGTCTTTTAAAGAGATAGCTAGAATTCTGAATGAACCAATCGGAACCGTTCAATGGAGATATTACAAGGCGTTAAATAGCCTGAAACTAATACTTGGAAATATCAGCATGTTTATTGTAGCACTAACATTATATATTAGTTCTGTAAGAAACCAAAAAAGAGATATATCTAAAACAAACACGGAGCAATCACAGAATAATATGGTTAAGGAGAATACAACATCAATATCGGAAAACTCTAAAACCAACGATTCCACAGATTCAATACAAGATTCTCAGATGGAAAATAAAAATGAGTTAAGCAATAATATAAATGAAGATGTTGCAAGTAATGTAACAGGACAGGAATATGCAGAAATAACTGAGATTAACAATCAACCGAATAATATACAAAGTAATATTTATTTGTCTTTGGCATCGATATTTTTAGTACTAACTATAATATTTGCAATAATTTTCACAAAACACCAACAAAACAAAAGACGTTCTGCATCTAAATAGTAGAAAGCAGAAATGCTGAAAGAAAGGAAAGGTGTTACGTATGAAAAAGAAAATTATACTAATAATTATTGTGTTAATAGTTATTACTTTAGCAGGAGGAGTATATTATAAAATAAATAATCAAGAAAACTCGAAAAACTTAAGTAAGGAAAATGATTCACAAAATCGCAATGAGGAGATTTCAACAAATAATGAGCCTAAGGTAGATTCTTATGGGTACAGAGCTTTATCGGAGCTTCCGCAAGATTATTCGTTGGAGCAGGCGATTAATGACGGCTGTGTAGTAATTACATATAATAAAATTTACGGTAAAGACAAACTTGATAAATTTATTGAAAACACAAAAATAAATTCTCAAGAGAGAAAAGAGGATAAAATAAGAATTGTACAGTTTACTGTTGAGGGCGATTTGATTATAAAGGATCTAGAATACAAAAAAGAAGAAAGATTAGATGGTTGTCTTGAGATGGACAAAACGGGCTATATTCTAACTGTGGATAATACTAGAGATAAGTTTTCGGCAGATGAGGATAGAAAAATTACAGTTGATGATGATATACCAGCAGTTTTCTATGGGATAATCAAGGAAGAAAAAGATGATGACATACATATTGTATTAGCTTTGTATGCTCAAATAGATTATGTAAGTGGCGATGGAAAGATATACAAGGAAATTGAGGTATGTGAGTACAGAAAGAGTATAGAGAAGATAGCGAAGTAACAATAATGGAAGAATAATGTATAATAATTTTAATAATCTAATAAAATGACAGAAAAATTAAGAAAATATATATTATAACAAAAGTATTTAAAATAAAGGAGAAAATCACTAATTATATGAGTTTTCTCCTTTTACTAATGACTTACATAGCATTTATGCTATGGACACTAATGTAATAATATTATATGAAAAAATCAAGAATATATACAATAAAAAAACGATAGCTTTTTAGCTATCGGAATATAATGATTACGTTCTTTTTAGAACGGACACTAATGTTTTAGTAATTTTATTATAAAACAGTCATGAAAAAATGTCAAGAAAAATTTAAAATTTTATTCATTTTTCAAGGGTTTTAACCTATATAAAATTTCAAGTTGTGAATTGATTTCGGTCCAGTCATTTTTAGAAATAACCACTAATTTTCCTTTTCTTCTAAATGGATCCGTAATTCTTATTTTGCTAACAACTTTTAATTGTTCAACTAAAACAGTAGAATCGATTTTCTCTAAGTCAACGTGAAACCATAATTCATCATTTAACCTTTTTGTTGTTAAAGGAAGAATTGTACAAATTGGAGAATTCTTAGAGGATCTTAATATTAAAACTGGCCTTAATTTGTTTTGTTCACTACCAATGTTTACACCTAAATTGCACCAGTAAATAAAATTATTGTATATTGGAAATTGTGGGAGATTCCCGTTATACCTTAAATATGTTTTTTCTTTAGTCCACTCAGAAAATTGAATTGCATCAGGAGTATTAATAGTATCTAGAAAAATTTTGGCTTCTTCGAGATTATTGTGGATTTCTGTATTCATAATATCACCTCACTTTTTAGTATAACATATTATAAAAAACAAGTAAACAAAAGTTCGTAATATTTTATGCAATATTTTTTTATAAGATAGAATCCACTTTGTAAATTACCAAGGACTAGACCGTTCGATTAGTGAAAAATCAAAAAAGTTCTCCCATTATTTAGAAAAGTATGATATAATGCTTTTGAAATAAAGGGAGATTTTAGTTTAGAATAATTTCACAGCTAATATACCTTAAATAAATTAAAAAGGGGAAATTTTATGGAAAAAGTAAGAGATTTTTTTAACAGGCTTACGTCGAATTACAAAACGTACGTAAAACAGTACATGGCAACAAATATAGTAATAATTATTGCAACACTTGTGTTTACATTTGCAAATTTTAATGCATGGAGCAAGTTTTTAACTTCGTTTGCGATTATTGCTGTAATTGCTGCCATTAATTTCTTTGTGGTGGAATCATATTTTAAAGAAAAAAAGTCAAAAATGTATTCATGTGTTGCTGGATTTGTAATCGCAGTGGTACTTGAAAGATTTGCTCATTACAACGTATTTGGCGCGAGTGCATCAAGAATTTTAACTGGATATTATATAGTAGCTTTTTTGATAGGGCTATTTAAAGTTATAAAAAATTCTGGACTAGAGTTATCAAAATATTGTACCAGAGCTTTCAAAAATTTATTTGGAACAGGTGTAATATATGGCATTTTAGTTGTAGGATTTATTTTAATAATGGCAATATCAATCAGCTTGCTAACTCCAGGCAAAAATTATGAATTAGTATTAAGAACACAAATTGCAATAGCAGGTTTTTTCTTAATTCCAGCAACATTGTTATCAATAACAAATACAGAAGGAGAAAATTCTAAGTTTATAGAAACGGTAATTTCATTCGTATTGTTACCATTAACAGCTATTGCAACAGTAATAATCTATATATACATGATAAAAATATTGGTATTAAGACAAATTCCGCAAAATTCAATTTATAGAATTGTAGCAGGACTATTTGTTGTGGCTTTTCCAGTATGGGTAATGACTTACGAATTTAAAGAGAAAAATAGATTTGTAGAAGTATTTTCAAAGATAATGCCAATAGCATTCATTCCGTTGATTGGACTTCAAATATATTCGATTGGAGCAAGAATTGGTGAGAATGGAATAACACCTGTAAGATACATGGGAGTAATGTTTATAATATTTGAAATCATAGCAATTGTTCTATCTATAGTAAATAAAAGAAAATATTTAACCAATGCTGTGCTAGTTGCAGCGGGACTGATGGCAATTTCAACAATATTGCCAGTAGTAAACATGGAAGAAATATCGAATTACAATCAGGCATCAAGATTAAGAAATGCATGGAGAGAAGGAGAAAGCTTTACAAGCCTTTCAAAAGAGGAAAAGGCAACTGCATCAAGTGCTTACAGATACTTATCAAGACAGGAAAATTGTGAAAAATACCTACCAAAATATTTGGATAAGGAAGAGCTTACCAAAAAATTAATTGAACATTACAGTCCATACGGTGACGAAGGTGAAACGTATGATGAAAAAAGAACAACATATAAAAGAGTAAATTATCAATATCCAGACGATGGAGTAATAACTGTAGAAGGATACAACCGTATAAAGAAATTCAAAGTCTATGAATATGATATAAACGAGGAAAATTTGGAAAGTGTAAGCTTGTACGACACATTCAACATAAATTTGAAAGATTATGTGATTGGATTGATAGAAGCGAATAAAAATGGCGATGAAAGTGCAAAAGAATACATTGTAAGCCATAGAGTTCATAGGGTGGATGATTCTAGAGATATCTACATTACAGACGTGAACTTGAGTTATGAGGTAGACTTAGAAGGTAATTACGATTCTAAAGAAGGAATATCGATAGTAATAAAAGGATGTTTTTTAATTAAATAGAGAAATGATGAAGTAAAGGAGAAAACTAACATATAAGTTTTCTCCTTTCACTAAGCAATGTTTCATGAAATAATTTTTATTAAATGGAGCCTTTTTGTTAAATCTTGTAAAATACTAAAAAAGGCTTGAAAAAAATTACTGTTATATATATAATAAAAAGTGTAAGTCGAAAAAAGAATAAAATACATAGAAAATGACGAAAAAAAGAAGAAAATACATGAGTGGAGAGAAATAAAGAAACATTCGAAACACTATAAACGAAGTAAAAGGAAAATAACAAAAGTACATTGTGAGAGGATGTTCAAGTGATGAAAAGAATTAAATTTGAGAGAAACAAAATAATATTAACAATTATAGATATATTAATTATTGCGTTAGCAAGCATAATTTCAAGGTTTTTATTATCAAATACATTTTATTTTAAATCGGACGAATGGCAGCAAATAGGAATTTCTATTGCATTAGCTATTGTAATATACCAAGTATTTTTTAGATTATTTAATTTATATAGAAATATTACAAGATACGAAAGTGGAAAAGATTATTTAAGTTACATATTCGTATGTGCAATTTCGTGTTTAACAACATATCTAGTAAAAAATATATTCAAGATAAATACATTTACAACAAAAGAGTGCATTCTTTCAAGTGTTTTAATTGCAGTTGGCGCGGTTTCTTGTAGAGTAATAATAAGAATGCTAATAATTGAAACTATTCCTCCAGAAAAGAAAGGCACAGATCCAGTGATTGTGAAAAGATTACTTATAATAGGTGCAGGAAAGTCTGCAAGGGACATAATAAAAGCTATTAGAGAAGGATTAAAAAATACATATTATATAGTAGGATTGGTTGATGATAATCCTGAAAAATGGAATTATTCAATTTCAGGAGTTAAGATATTAGGAAATAGAGATAAAATAAAAGAGATATGTAGAAATTATAATGTTCAAGAAATATTTTTCTCAATTACGAATATATCAGCAGAAAATAAGAGAACTTTATTGAAAATTTGCCAAGATACAAATGCAAAAATTAGAATACTTCCATCTACAGAAGATATTATTAAGAATAAAAATGTGCTAGACAGTTTAAAAGATGTTGAGATAGAAGATTTACTTGGAAGAGAGCCAATCAAACTAGATAATAACAATATAGAGAGCCTGATAAAAGGACATGCTATACTAGTAACCGGTGGAGGAGGCTCAATAGGGTCTGAGTTATGCAGACAGATTGCATCTTTTAACCCAGAATTACTTATAATATTTGATATTTATGAGAACAATTTGTATAATATTGAATTAGAATTGAGAGCAAAATATCCAAATTTAAATATAAAAGGAATAATTGGAAGCGTAAGAGACAAGAAAAAATTAGAGGATGTTTTCTCGAAATATAAACCATATTTAGTATTCCATGCGGCAGCACATAAACATGTTCCATTAATGGAAGTTAGTCCATTAGAAGCAATAAAAAACAATGTTTTAGGAACACAAAATGTAGCAGATTGTGCAGATAAATTTGGAACAAAGAGATTTATTTTAATATCGACAGATAAGGCCGTAAATCCTACAAATATAATGGGTGCAAGTAAGAGAATGTGTGAAATGGTAATTCAAGCAAAAAATAAAACTAGCAAAACAGAATATGTAGCAGTTAGATTTGGAAACGTTTTAGGAAGCAATGGTTCAGTTGTTCCATTATTTAAGAAACAAATAAAAGAAGGCGGACCAGTTACAGTTACACACAAAGACATAACAAGATTTTTCATGACAATACCAGAAGCGGTTGGGCTTGTATTACAAGCCATGACTTATGCAAAAGGTGGAGAAATATTTGTACTAGATATGGGAGAGCCTGTAAAAATATATGACTTAGCAGTAAGCTTAATAAAATTATCAGGACTTCAACCAGACATAGACATTCCAATAGAAATAACAGGACTTCGTCCAGGGGAAAAGCTATATGAAGAATTGCTAATGTCTGAAGAGGGCTTGGAACACACAAAACACAACAAAATATTTGTTGCAGAACCACTTGATATTCCAGCAGAAGAAGTAAATAAAAGAGTTGAAATGTTAAGAGAATTCGTACAAACAGAGGACCACACAATGGCAGAAATTAAAAGAATAGTAAAAAAAGCTGTACCAACATTTGTTGAGGCAGAAGAAAAAAATAAAAAAATAATAAACTACAAACAAGAGCTTGAAAAAATAGAAGCAAGACAAATGCAAGAACATGAGTTAATGCCAAAAGAAGCTTAGAATTATGGATGAAAGAAGGAATTTGTTATGAATAAGAAAATTTATTTAGCTTCACCACATATGTCTGATGAAGGATATGAACAAGAATACGTAAAAGAGGCATTTGATACAAACTGGATTGCTCCACTTGGAGAAAATGTAAACAAGTTTGAAGAAGAACTTGCAAGTTATGTTGGAACAAAATATGCAGCTGCATTATCAGCAGGAACAGCAGCAATACATATGGCTTTTAAAGCACTAGATGTAAAAGAAGGAGACATAGTATTTTGCTCAAGCTTAACATTCTCTGCAACAGCAAACCCAATAACATATCAAAATGCAACACCAGTATTCATAGACAGTGAACCAGAAACATGGAACATGGATCCTAAAGCCTTAGAAAAAGCATTTGAAAAATATCCACATCCAAAGGCTGTAATAGTAGTTCATTTATACGGAACACCAGCAAAAATAGAAGAAATAAAAGCAATTTGCGATAAACATGGAGTACCATTAGTAGAAGATGCAGCAGAAAGCTTAGGCTCAACATATAAAGGAAAAGAAACAGGAACATTTGGAAAATACGGAATTTATTCATTCAACGGAAATAAAATAATAACCACAAGTGGTGGCGGAATGTTAGTTTCAGAAGACGAAGAAAAAATTGCAAAAGTAAGATTTTGGTCAACACAATCAAGAGAAAAAGCACGCCATTACGAGCATAAAGAAATAGGCTATAACTACAGAATGAGCAATATAGTAGCTGGAATTGGAAGAGGACAATTAAAAGTTATAAATTTAAGAATAAAACAAAAAACAGACATATACAACAGATACAAAGAAGCATTCAAACAAATACCAGATATAGAAATGCAACCAACACCAGTAGACACAGTACCAAACCACTGGTTATCTGTAATAACATTAAAAGCAAATTCAAAAGTAAAACCACTAGACATAATGGAAGCATTAGAAAAAGAAAACATAGAATCAAGACCAGTATGGAAACCAATGCACATGCAACCAGTATTTGCAAAATGCGATTTCATAAAAGTTGCAGACAAAGCGGTATCAGAAGACTTATTTACAAGAGGAGTATGTTTGCCATCTGATACAAAAATGACAGAAGAAGAACAAAACAGAATTATTAAAACCATAACAGACTTATGGAAATAATAGAAAAGGAAATGTTATGTACGCAAAATATATAAAAAGAATATTAGATTTTATATTAAGCTTAATAGCACTAATAGTTTTATCTCCAGTATTGCTAGTAGTAGCAATACTGGTTAGAATAAAACTAGGAAGCCCAATAATATTCAAACAACAACGCCCAGGAAAAGACGAAAAAATATTTACACTATACAAATTTAGAACAATGACAGATAAAAAAGATGAAAATGGAAACTTACTACCTGACTCAGAAAGACTAACAAAATTCGGTAAAGTGCTAAGAAGCACAAGTTTAGATGAATTACCAGAGCTTGTGAACATACTAAAAGGAGACATGAGCATAGTAGGACCAAGACCATTGCTAATAAGAGATATGTTGTTTATGACAGACGAACAGAGAAAAAGACATACTGTTAGACAGGGATTAACAGGACTTGCTCAAATTAATGGAAGAAACAACATAAATTGGGAAGAAAAATTAGAATATGATTTGCAGTACATAAAAAATATAACATTTGTAGGAGATGTGAAAATAATTTTTAAAACTGTATTGAAAGTTTTAAAAAGAGATGATATAAATACAGATGGTATGGACACAGCAGAAGATTTGTGTGATTATTTGTTAAGAACAAATAAAATAACAGAAAAAGAATATAAAGAAAAATTGAAAATTCATTAAGAGGAAGAAATGAAAGAAGATTTAGTATCAATTATAATGCCTTCATATAATACTGGAAAATTTATAAAAGAAACCATAAATTCAGTATTGAATCAAACCTACAATAATTGGGAATTAATAATTGTGGATGATTGTTCTACAGATGATACAGAAGAAATCGTAAATGCTATTAAGGATAATAGAATAAAATTCTTAAAAAATAGTACTAATAGTGGAGCAGCCATTAGTAGAAATAAAGCTATTAAAGAAGCTAAAGGAAAATGGATTGCCTTTTTAGATAGTGATGATTTATGGAAGAAGGAAAAAATTGAAAAGCAAATAAAGTTCATGAAAGAAAATAACTATGATTTTAGTTATACAAATTATACAGAAATAGATGAAAATGGCAATGAAAAAGGTACTAAGGTAACAGGACCTGAAAAAATTACTAAAATAGGAATGTACAATTATTGCTGGCCAGGTTGTTTAACTGTAATGTACAATGCTGAAAAAATTGGTTTGATTCAAATTGAAGATATAAGGAAAAACAATGATTATGCAATGTGGTTAAAAATATGTAAAAAAGCGGATTGCTATTTATTAGATGAAGAACTGGCAATGTATAGAAAAAGAAGTGGAAGTATAAGTAACCACAGCTATTGGAAATTAATAAAATGGCATTATAAATTGTATAGAGAAGCAGAACACCAAAATATAGTAAGCAGTATATTTAATACATGCAGAAATATGGTGTTTGGAATTTATAAAAAGAAAAAATTTTATATTAGGGAATCCTAATTAAATATAATGGAGATATATTAAAATGGAAAGAGATAGTTTTATATATAAGGCTAGAAGAAAAATTCAAGTTGTAGCGCATAAATTATTTAGCAACGAATTTATGTCCAAACTATACTTTAAGATTGTATTAAAAGAAAAATTAGATTTAAAAAATCCTAGAACATTTAATGAAAAATTGCAATGGTTAAAGTTGTATTATTATCCTCAAAATGATTTAGCTGTGAAATGTGCTGACAAATATAGAGTTAGAGAGTATATAAAAGACAAAGGATATGAAAATACATTAGTTCCATTGCTTGGAGCTTGGGATAATGTAGAAGATATTGATTGGGATAGTTTACCTAATAAATTTGTCTTAAAATGTAATCATGGTTGTGCGTATAATATAGTTTGTAACGATAAGACTGAATTCGATAGAATAAAGGCAAAAAAACAGTTAAATAAATGGCTAAAAGAAGACTTTGGAGCATTTAACATAGAACCCCATTATTCAAATATAAAAAAACATAAAATTACATGTGAAGAATTTTTAGGGGATAATTTGGTTGATTATAAATTCTTTTGCTTTAATGGAGTTCCTAGACTTATATATGTCTCTGTAGATATGATTCACGATAGACAAGCAAAAATGGCGTTTTTTAATTTGGATGGTAGTAAAATAAATTTAAAAAGAGATGATTATGATAGCATTGAAAAAATAGAATTACCAAGTTTCTATAGTGAAATGCTTGAAACGGCTTCAGATTTATGTAAAGACTTTCCATTTGTAAGAGTTGATTTTTTTGTAACAGGTAATAAATATTATTTTGCCGAATTAACATTCACACCATGTGCCTGTATGATGCCATTTAATCCGAAAGAAAAAGATTTTGAATGGGGAGAATTATTGAATATAGAGAATCTTATTAAGGGAAGAGGAAATAACTAATATGGCAAAGATGAATATTAATCCACATAATTTTTTAGTAAAGAAAATTATGGGAATTGTACAACATTATGATGATGATAAATATTGGAGAAGAAGGGAAATTGTTGTTAATCCGAAAAATAAAACTTGTAAACTGATTAAATTGTATTATCTTTTCTATATTAAGAAGTGTGATGCCTACAATAATGCCTCAATGGGAACAGATTTGAATCAGGGGGCTGTATTTGAGACAAAACCTAATTTGCCCCATGGATTGAATGGAATTATCGTTCATTTAAAAGCACATATAGGGTCTAATTGTGTAATATGGCAACAAGTTACTATAGGAAGTTCTGGTGGAGGAACTCCTTGGATTGGAGATAACTGCAAGATAGGTGCTGGAGCAAAAATTCTTGGAAAAGTAAAAATTGGAAATAATGTTACGATTGGTGCAAATGCAATAGTAACTAAAGATATTCCCGATAATTCTACTGTTGTTTGCTCACAAATGAGAATACTGGGAAAAAATTGATTCATAACTAATAAGGACAGTTTTATGGGGGAAAATATGAATGTATTGTATATATCTAATTTAACTGGTAACTTGTTTGCAGGACCAAATAATAGCGTACCTGCACAAATTAAAGCACAGTCTAAAAGGGATAATGTTTTTTGGTATAATATAAATGATATAAAAAGGGAAGAATGGAAAGAAATTAATTGTTATAATCTAAAAGACTATCCAAGTGGAAGATTGAAAGACTTACCAAAGCCTTTTAATAAACCAGATATTGCAGTTATAGAAGAATTCTATTGCTTTCCATTTTGCAAAATAATAAAGGATATAAATGAAAATAAGATTCCATATATAATAATTCCAAGAAGCGAATTAACTAAAAAGGCTCAAAAAAGAAAAAGAGTAAAGAAGTTCATTGGAAATATATGTTATTTTAAAAAAATGGCTAATAATGCTTCTGCAATTCAATTTTTATCAAAGCAGGAAAAGGTTGATTCTGGAGACAAATGGAATAAAAATGATTTTATCATTTCAAATGGAATTAGTATCCCTGAAGAAAAGAGGGAAAACTTTTCAAAGGATAAAATTAGAGCAACATATATTGGCAGATATGAAATATACCAAAAGGGGTTAGATATATTATTGGATGCAGTTTCAGATTTGCAAAATAATTTGAGAGCTGCGAAATTCGTTCTTAACATGTACGGAGTAAATCAAGAAGAAACTGTAAAAATTCTTGAAAAGAAAATTACAGAAAATAATATAAATGACTTGGTAATAATCAATGATGCAGTATATGCAGAGAAGAAAAAAGAAATACTTCTTAATACTGATGTATTTGTATTAACATCAAGGTTCGAAGGGATGCCAATGGGGGTTATCGAGGCTTTAAGTTATGGAGTGCCTTGTTTAGTAACTAAGGGAACAAACATGGCAGATGATATAAAGGAGTTTGATGCTGGTTGGACATGTGATACTTCTAAGGAAGAATTGATAGAAGCAATTAAACAAATGCTTAGCCAAAAAGAAGAACTATCAAAATTAGGAAAAAATGCAAGAGAATTATCAAATAAATATTCCTGGGAAAAAATTGCTGAAGAGTCACATAGCGAATTTGAAAAGATTTTGGAGAAAGTAAAATGAAATTGTTTAGAAAATTATCTAGATTAATACCAGATAGAATATATTTGCAAATAGTGTATTTTAGGCATTTTAAAAAATTTATCGATTTTGATAATCCTAAAACATTTAACGAAAAAATTCAATGGTTAAAATTGAATTATAGAAAAGAAGAATATACTAACTTGGTAGATAAATATAGAGTAAAGCAATATATTACAAAACTAATTGGAGAAGAATATGTTATTCCAACTTTGGGAGTTTGGAATAATGTGGATGATATTGATTTTAAAAGCTTACCAGAAAAGTTTGTTTTAAAATGTAATAATGATTCTGGAGGAATTGTTATATGTAAAAACAAAAAAGATTTTGATGAAGCAAAAGCTAAAAGTTTTTTGAAAGAACGATTGAAAAATAATGGATATTGGTATGGAAGAGAATGGCCTTATAAAAATGTAAAACCTTGTATAATTGCCGAAAAATATATGGAAGATTCAATTTCAAAAGACATAAAAGATTATAAATTTTTTTGTTTCAATGGTTCCATGGAATTTTTTGATATAGACATAGATAGATTTATAGAACATAGAGCAAATTATTATGATAGAAATGGTAATTTTTTACCATTTGGCAAAAAGTATTGCCCTCCAGACTATACTAAGAAAATAGAGATGCCAAAAAATCTAGGTAAAATGATAGAATTGGCAGAAACTATATCACACAATACTGTTTTATCTAGAATTGATTTTTATGAAATAGATGGACAAGTGTATTTTGGAGAAATTACATTTTATCCAGGTTCTGGTTTTAGCCCATTTACCGATGAAAAGTGGGATTATAAACTGGGAGATATGATAGATCTTCCTAATATAAAGAAATGAGGAAGGAATATTACGTTTTAATATTTTAAAGAAGTGAGGAAGGATTTTTAGATGAAAAGAAAAGTACTACATATTTCATGTGGTGGATTAGGAAGTGGAGGTGTTAGTTCTGTAATATTTTCAATTGTAAAAGAATTACATAACAGATTTGATTTTGAGTGTATTGTTTTTAAAAAGAAGTGTAATAAAGAAGATGAGTTTTTAAAATATGGAAAATTACATAGAATAGAATCTTATAATAGTGATGGAAGAGTTCATCTTTTAGAAATGATTCTAAGACCATTTAAATTATATACAAATGTTTTTAGAATCTGCAAAAAAGAAAAATATGATGTAGTTCATGCTCATAATCTTCTTGAAGAGGGAGTTTGTTTGTGGGCTGCAAAAAATGCTGGAGTACCAATTAGAATAGCTCATAGTCATAATACTAATTCTTTAAAGAGAAAAAATATAATTTTAAAAATTAGAGAAAAAATAAATTGCATTTTAGTAAACAAGTATGCAACACACAAAATTGCATGTTCGAGTTCAGCGGGAAATGACTATTTCCATAATTCTAATTATGATGTAATTTATAATTCAATTGATTTAGAAAAATATAGTACAAAAAAATCACATAGAGTTAATAAAGGATATTTGAATTTTATACATGTGGGAAGATACACATATCAAAAAAATCAAGAATTTGTTATTAAAGTATTTGCTAATATAAAAAAGAAGAAAGATAATAGTCGCTTGATGCTTGTGGGATTTGGTGAAGATAAGGAAAAACTAAAAAATTTGATTCATGAATTAAACTTAGATGAATCGGTAGATTTAATTCCAGGGGACAAGGTAGATGTTTCGGAAAAATACGATGAAGCAGATTATATGATTTTTCCATCAAGATATGAAGGTTTTGGAATAGTATTATTAGAAGCACAGGCCAAAAGAATTCCTTGTTTTGTTTCGGAAGCTATTCAAAAAGAAGTTGATGTAGGGTTATTAAATTATATAAAATTAAGTGAAATGCCAGAAAAATGGGCAGAAAAAATACTATCATATATAGACAGTAACCATGAAATTGATGATAGTAAAATACAAGAAAACTTAAATAAATTCAGTTCAAATGAAATATGTGAACAGTATGCGAAAATATATGGAGGGTAATAAATGACAGAAGAAAAAAAACAAAATTTAAACAAATTAATATTTATTATATTTGAAATTTTTTCAGTAATTTCTTGCATTACATGTATATTGTTAATAAAAGTAGAAGAAAAACAACTTCTAGCATTATTGCCTCTTGGATTTGCAGTAATAACTCTATTTTTTCAAAAAGAATTAATGCAGGATAATATAATAATTTTAATAATAGATGCTTTATATTTTGTTAGATTATCTATTTTGCCATTTTTATATTCTTTTAATTGTGACATACAGTTATTTGAGGGAAAAGAATATGTGAGTAGCTATATTAATAAAAGCTGCATTTTAATGTTATTTGAATTCTTAGCTATACAAATAACAATATATTTACATTCACATCGTAAAAATAATGATAAAATTAAAGTTAAATATATAAATATAAAAGAAAATATAAGCAAATTTTTAATTATTGGGTTAAGTGCCTATATTATAATAGTGTATTGTTTTATGCCACAATATGCAGAAAGTTTTAAAACCATTTTAAATTTATCAGATGCGGACTTTACAATAGCAGGAGATAGTATAGTTTATCAGATTGGTACAATAGGAAGAATAATCAAAACATTATTCTCTATGAGTTTTCAAATTATAAGAATATTGTTACCAGCGTACATTATAAGATCAGTTTGCAAAAAAAATGCAAGCCCTAAATTAGCTTTTGCTGTTCTAATAGTGTTCTGTTTGTTACAGTTTTTCTTCTTAACATCAACATTTGCAGAGGCAATTGTCGCATGCTTGGCAATAATTTTATACTATTTGCATTTGTTCCCAAGCAAAAAGAAAAAAATTATTATGCTAATTGGAATAAGTACAATAGGAATAATGATAGTATATTTTGCTGTTAGATACTTTTCAAAAAACTCAAGTATATATGATAAATCAAGTGGCCCAATATTATATATGGCTCAAATAATTAGTGCTTATTTCACTGGTCCAGATAATGTTGCTGCTATATTTAATGTAGACAAGTCGTTTGGCAAAGAAGCGTTTAAGGCTGGAATTATAGGAGCAATTCCATTTAATTCAACATTGTTTGGGGACAGAGGAAATAAACTACAATATTATTATAACATTTATAATAGAGCATATGGTCAAATTCCACCTACTATAGGGGCAGGCTACTATTATTTTGGTTTTATATTGGCACCTATTATATCGATATTATTTGTAAAATTAAGCTTGGTATATTATGATAAAGCACAGAAAATTAATAAATCTATTAAATATATATCTGAAATTTTCTGTAGTATAACCTTTGCACTAGGAACAGTAATGTACAGTCCATCCATAACGCTAGCGTGGTTTTTTAGTTGGGGAATACCAATGCTAATATTAACATCATTTACAGGTGAAAAATAATAAGGAGGAATAAGTGAAAAAAGTCTTAAAAAATATATTTGCAAGTGCCCTTCCACAGATAATGAACATAATAACAAATTTAATACTTCCTTCAATGATAATACTAAGATTTGGCTCAGAAATAAATGGATTAATTTCATCAATAAAGGTAATTATTTCGTACGTTAGTATTGTTGGAGCAGGAATTGCAACAGCAACAACTCAAAGACTGTACGAACCTGTTGCAAAAAAGCAGACAAATGTAGTAAGGGGAATGTTAAATGCCTCTAATAAAATGTTCAATAAATTTGGAACAATTTATTGTGGTATAGTGCTAATTGTTGCAATTCTATATCCATTATTTATAGAAACCAATATAGAATATATAACAATTGTCTTATTGATGCTTGCAATGAGTATTTCTGGAGCATCTGAATTTTTTGCAATTGGTAGATGCCGCTCTTTGCTATACGCTGACCAAAAAACCTATGTATGTACTTTGGCACAAGCAGCTAGCATTTTCTTAAGTTTATTAATTGCTTTATTAATGCTTAAATTGAACATGAATATTATTTTCATCCAATTAGCTATATCATTAGTATATGTGTTTAGAGCAGCATTTTTAATCGGATATATCAATAAAAATTATCCAGAATTATCAGATTATAAAAAAGAGAAACCAATAAATTCTGTTGTGGAAAAAAGAAAAGATGCAATGATTCATCAACTTTCTGGATTGGTTGTTTCGGGTTCTCAGACTACTATACTTACTGTTTTGATGGGGTTAGGAGTTGCAAGTGTTTATTCTGTATATAATATTGTATTCTCAGGATTACAATCAATATGTTCTAATCTAAGCACTGCATTAACTCCATTCCTAGGGAGAGAATATGCTCTTAATAATAGAGAAAAAATGTTAAAAATGTATGATTTTATAGAATTTGCATTTTTTAATATAGTTGCCTTTATCTATTCTGTAACAATGATTATGATAGTACCATTTGTGAGTGTTTATACTAGAAATGCAGATATAAACTACATATACCCAATTTTTGCCGTTATTTTTGTATATACATCAGCTTTTTATATTTTAAAAATACCAAGCAATGCATTGATAAACATTTCTGGTCATTTCAAAGAAACTAGATGGAGAGCTATATTAGAAGCGGCATTGACACTGGGATTATCTATTATATTAACGAAACTATTAGGGATAAATGGAGTAGTTTTAGGAACTGGAATAGCACTAGCATGGAGATGCCTAGATACAATAGTTTACTCTAACAAGAATATATTATTATGCAAAAACAAAAAATCCTTATTAAGACTAATAAGAGTTTTGGTAATATTAAGTATTACAGCATTTTTCTCATTGAAAATGCCAATAAATATTACAAATTTTTTTGCATGGATAAAGTATGCAATAATTACTTCTATTGTAATTATTATAATTTTAATTATAAATGTTTTAATGTTTGATTTACAAACATTAAAAAACTTAAAAAAAGTAATAAAAAGAAAGAAAAGTAAAGATAATACGTAGAAAGCTATATTAATGTAAAAAATATATGAAAGAGAGAATAATATGAAAACATATTTTATTACAGGTTCTTCTGGCTTCATTGGTTCGAACTTAGCCAAAAGAATTTTAAACGAAGAAGATAATGTTCTAGTTATTGGATTAGATAATATGAACAATTATTATGATGTAAAAATTAAAGAATGGAGATTAGCACAATTAAATAAATTTGATAACTTTAAATTTATCAAAGGAGATTTAGCAGATAAAGAAACAGTTGAGAATATATTTAAGGAGTATCATCCAAATATAGTTGTTAACTTAGCTGCTCAGGCTGGAGTACGCTATAGTATAACAAATCCAGATGCGTATATACAATCAAACTTGATAGGATTTTATAATATATTAGAATGTTGTAGAAATTATCCAGTAGAGCATTTAGTTTATGCATCAAGTTCATCAGTATATGGTTCTAATAAAAAAGTTCCATACTCAACAGATGATAAAGTGGACAATCCAGTTTCTTTGTATGCAGCAACAAAGAAATCAAATGAACTTATGGCTCATAGTTATTCTAAATTATATAATATACAATCAACAGGGCTGAGATTTTTTACAGTTTATGGACCAGCAGGTCGCCCAGATATGGCATACTTTGGATTTACAAATAAATTAATAAATGGTGAAACTATAAAAATATTCAATTATGGAAATTGTAAACGAGATTTTACGTATATAGATGATATAGTTGAGGGGATAATAAGAGTGATGAAAAAGGCTCCAGAAAAGAAAAATGGAGAAGATGGTTTACCTATACCACCATACAAAATTTATAATATTGGAAATAGTCACCCAGAAAATCTATTGGATTTTGTTCAAATATTACAAGAAGAATTAATAAGAGCAGGAGTACTTCCTAAGGATTATGATTTTGAAGCACACAAAGAATTGGTTCCAATGCAAGCAGGAGATGTTCCAATAACTTTTGCGGATACTACACCTCTTGAAAGAGATTTTGGATTTAAACCAAGTACTACTTTGAGAGATGGATTAAGAAAATTTGCAGAATGGTATAAAGAATTTTATATGGATAAAAGAGAGGAAGCGTAATTAACATGAAAATCGCAGTTGCAGGAACAGGTTATGTTGGATTATCTATTGCAACACTATTAAGTCAAAACAACGAAGTAGTCGCATTAGATATTATTCCAGAAAAAGTTGAAATGATAAATAAAGGAACAAGTCCAATAAAAGATGAATATATAGAAGATTATTTGAAAAATAAAAATTTAAATTTAAGAGCAACTCTTGATTACAAAGATGCTTTTAAAGATGCAGAGTTTATTGTAATTAGTACACCAACTAATTATGACGATGAAAAGAACTTTTTTGATACTTCAAGTGTAGAAGATATTATACAAAAAGTTATTAGTATGAATATAGAAACAACAATGGTTGTAAAATCTACAATTCCAGTTGGATTCATAGAAGAAATGAAGAAAAAATATAATATTGACAATATTATGTTTTCACCAGAGTTTTTAAGAGAAGGACGAGCTCTTTATGATAATTTATATCCTTCGAGAATAATTGTTGGAGAAAAATCACAAAGGGCAGAGAAATTTGCAGAGCTTTTAAAAGAAGCAGCAATAAAAAAAGATATTCCTATAAAATTTATGCATAGTACAGAAGCGGAAGCTGTTAAGTTATTTGCAAATACTTATTTGGCTCTAAGAGTTTCGTATTTTAATGAGTTAGATACCTATGCTGAGTTAAAAGGATTAAATACAAAAGATATTATTGATGGGGTATGTTTAGATCCTAGAATAGGAGATTACTATAATAATCCTTCTTTTGGATATGGCGGATATTGCTTGCCAAAAGATACAAAACAATTGTTAGCAAATTATAATAAAGTACCACAAAATTTAATAGAGGCAATAGTAAAATCTAATGATACTAGAAAAGACCATATTACAAAAATGATTTTGAAAAAGAATCCAAAAACAGTTGGAATTTATAGGCTCACTATGAAAACAAATTCAGATAATTTTAGAGCAAGTGCTATACAAGGAATAATTCAAAGATTAAAAGCTAATAATATAAATGTTATTATACATGAACCAACATTAAAAGCAGAAGAATTTAATGAATGTCATGTCGTAAATGATTTTGATGAATTTGTCAATAAGTCAGATATAGTTTTATGTAATAGAATTGATGATAAAATAAAGAAGCATAGTGATAAAATATATACTAGAGACTTATTTAATGAAAATTAGAAAAAAGTTTTAAATTTGATAATAAAAACTATTGAAATTTATATCGATTAATGATATATTATAAAAAAAATCTTAGGAGGAATTTAAAATGAAACTTAACAAAACAATGTTAATAGTTGCTTTAATAGCAATGGTATTAGTAGCATTAACAACAGTAGTAAATGCTGCAGCAAATGATGATTTATATTCTTATATGGAAGGAGTATCAGTAACAGTAGGTGGCAAAACATACAAAGCAAATGAGAGCCAATTACTAGCTTTAAAACAATACTTAAACTCACATGAATTAACAAATGAGCAAGTATCTGTTGTTAAAACAAATGTTGCTGAAATAGTAAAAACAGTTGAAAGCCAAAATACAGCTGATGTATCAAAGTTTTCTTCAGATGCTATAAACAAAATAAGTGCAAATATAGATAAAATTGAAGCAGCTACAAATGTTAAAATTAACTACATTTCTGCTGACAACACACTTCAAATAAAGGATGCTAATGGAACATCTTTAATTGAAGCAAAAGTTGGACAAAGTACAAACTTAGTACAAACAGGAACATCATATGTTCCATATATAGTAGTTTCTGGAATAGCATTAATTGCCGTTGCTGTACTAGTTGCAAAAAAAGTAACATCAAAATAATATGAAAAAAATAAAGAATATATTAGGAGCAACTATTAATAATATAATAGTTGCTTTTATATTTATTGTTATTATATGCGTTGCTATTAGACTTTCTATTGGCGACCAGCTTATGCAGGCAATTGCACTAATTAATTTGGTGTCAGTAAGCGATAAGAACAATAATACGGAAAACGAAGCTATTAAGATTGACTTAGAAAATAAAAATTTGACTCATTACCCAGCATGGGGTGAAAAGTATGGAACTTTATCTATTGATTCTATTAATGTAAAATTGGGACTTTATTATGGAGATTCTCTTTCAATATTAAGAAAAGGTGTAGGACAATCTGTGTCTTATTTTCCCGGTGAAGGTGGCTCTATAATTTGCATGGCACATGATACTGGTGGATTTTTAAAGTATTTGTATACGGTTAATGTGGGAGATAAAATAAAAATAAAAACTGACTATGGAAATTTTACATATGAAATTTATGAAGCAAAAATAGTTGACCAATCAGACACAAGTGCCGTATATCTACAGGAAGATGAAGAAATACTAATGTTATATACATGTTATCCTTCAAACAGTATAGGGCATGCGACTCACAGATTTGTAACATATTCAAAATTAATAGAAGGAGACATATTTTAATGGTAAAAAATATAATATCGTACATACCATCATTTATAATGGTTGCATTAATTATAGCAATTGTGGCTGTTTCTTTTTTACAAAATAAAGTCCTAAATGAGGATTATTGGAAAATGCAAATGGAACAAAATAATTATTATGAAAAGCTAGAAGATACTGTAAATGACGGTTTTGAAAATTATATAATGCAATCTGGAATGGATAGCAGTGTGTTTGAAGGAATATATGATTTAGATAAAGTAAAAGAGGATACAAATTCTATAGTTCATGCAATATTGAATAATGAAGAATTTAAAATTGATACAAGTACTATAAGAGAAAAATTGGATAATAATATAAGAAAATATATTAAAGATAATAAGGTTTTGGTAAATAAGACTACTGAGAATCAAATACAAAATTTTGAAAATGCAATTGTAAGTACATATTCAAATTCAGTTTCTTATTCAAGCTCTGTTATAAAAAGCATTTCGAAAATTATAGGAAGAGTAAGAAATATAATGCCAAAGGCTTTAGTATTAGTTGTAGCATTATTAGTTATAGATGCAATAGCTATAATCGTATTAAATATTAAAAATATGAGAAATATTTTTAAACTTGCAGCTATAATAGCCTTCACTATTGCGGGACTTAGCTTGGCTGGAATAGCGCTTGAAAAACATTTCTTAGGAATACAAAGTTTGACTGTTTTAAATGAAAATATATCTATAATAGTTCAAATTTTTGTGAAGGAGATTTATAGAATTCTGTATGTTGCAACATCATGTGGAACAATTATTGGAATAATATCTTCATGTATTTGTGCAAACAATAAACAGATTAGTAAAAATTAATTTAAAAACTATTGCAAGTATTTGTTTTTTTATATATAATACTTTTGACAATTTAAATTCAAAAGAAAAAAGGAGTAATTATGGAAGAACTAGATTTAAGCCAAATGATTTCATTGTTTTGGCATAGAAGAGTACAAATAATTTTAATAGTTTTAATATTTGCTGTAATTGGCGTAACTTATACAATGTGTTTTATAACACCTAAATACACAGCATCGACAACACTTGTTTTGGCTGCTGGAAAAGATTCAACTTTGCCAACATCAATTACAGCAACAGATGTAACATTAAACTCTAAACTTATATCAACTTATAGAGAAATTGCAACTAGTGATAAGGTTGTTAGAAAAGTTATAAATAATTTAGGACTTGATATTTCTGAGCAGAGTTTAAAGAATGGCATAACAGTAAAGGTTGTTTCAGATTCTGAAGTTATTAAAATTTCGGTTACTAATGAAGAACCAGAAACTGCTTCAAAAATTGCAAATGAACTTGCAACAGTATTTTCTGAGCAGGTAAAGGAAATTTACAATATAGATAACGTACATGTGGTTGATATGGCAGAAAAGCCTTCTGAACCATCAAACATAAATCATGCTAAAGATGTGATGATATTTGTACTTATAGGTGTAGTAATCTCTGTAATATATGTATTATTAGATAATATGTTAGATACTACTATTAAAACAACTGAAGATATTGAGAAGACTTGTGGAGTTACTGTACTTGCTTCAATACCTTTTGACAATTCTGATAACAAAAAAGGAGGTAGAAAATAATGAGAAAAGAGCTTATTACTTTTAGAAATCCAAAGTCTCCTATATCAGAAACTTTTAGAACTTTAAGAACAAATATTCAATTTATGAATATTAATAGAAAATTAAAGTCTATACTTATCACATCAACTTTACCAGGAGAAGGAAAAAGCTGGGTTGCATCAAATTTGGCTATTACATTTGCTCAAGCTGAGAAGAAGGTAATTTTGATTGATGCAGACATGAGAAAGGGAAGACAATATTCAATATTTGGTATTTCTCCTAGACCAGGGCTTGCAAATTATTTAGCTGCAAGTGATAAAAATGCAGATTTAATTGACATGGAAAAATATGTTCAAAAAACTGAAATCGATGGTTTGGATGTAATTTCTGCAGGAAATGTACCACCAAATCCATCTGAGTTACTTATAACACCACAAATGCAACGTTTATTAGATAGACTTTCAACACAATTTGATATTATAATAGTAGATGCCCCACCATGTGAACTCGTAACAGATGCTGTAATATTATCTAGAATGGTTGATTCTACTGTAATCGTAACGGCACATAAATTTACTAAAAAGGCAAGTTTGCAAAAAACAATAAAAAGTATAAAAAATGTAGGCGGGAAAATTGCAGGTGTTGTTTTAAACAAGGTACCAATAGATGCAAAAAAATATGAAAAATCTTATTACTATGGCTCGCAGTTAACAACTACAAGAGGAAAACGTGAAGCTGGACGTGCTGTTTCTAAAAAAGACTTCTTTGAAGAAGAACATAAAAAGCCAGTTGAAGATAAGGTTAAAATAGAAAAAGAAGTTGTGAAAAATGAAAAACCAGAAGAGCCTAAGCAAAATGAAAAAGTTGAAAATGATATGCCTGATAAGACACAAGAGATTTTTAGACAAGTAAATGAATATTTGCAACAAGAGAGAAATAATTTAAATGATACCAAAAGAGACAACTAAATTGGTGAAATGAGAAAGGAATTTATAAAATTATGATTGATTTTCACTCTCACATAATTCCAGCAATTGACGATGGAGCACGAGAAGTAAAAGAAGCTATTGCAATGCTTGAAGAAGCAAATCGTGCAGGTTTTGATGGAGTTATAGCTACATCACATTATATAGAAAATTATTATGAAGTAAGCCAAGCTGATAGAAAAGCTTGGCTGAACGGGCTTCAATACGGTTTGGAAGAAAAGAAGATTGGGCTTAGCTTATATTTGGGAAGTGAAGTATATTTTTCAGATAAAATTTTAGAATTGATAAAGGAAGAGAAAGCTTCAACAATAAATGGCTCGAGATATGTGCTGTTTGAGTTTCCTTTAAATGCAAAGCCAATAAATATAGAAGAAGTTGTATATGATCTGATTGCCGAGAAATACATTCCGGTTTTAGCACACCCAGAAAGATATACATTTATGCAAGAAGAACCAGATTTAATTTATCAATTAGCAAATCAAGGTGTACTTATGCAGTCAAACTATGGAAGTATTATTGGACAATATGGAAAAAAAGCACAAGTAATAATAGAAAAAATGCTTGAGTGTAATCTAGTTCATTTTTTAGGCTCGGATGCACACAGGACCAATTCGATATATACAAAAATAAATTTAGCTGTGCGAAAGATAAAAGATATTGTGGGACAAGATGAATTTGATAAAATTTCTCATTTTAATGCGATGAGTGCTGTAAAGAATGAAGAAATTGAAATTGAAAATCCACACCAAATTAAATTAACATTGAAAGATAAAATGAAAATGAGTTTGAAATAGAATTTTATAATGGAAAGGAAAATAACATTGAGAATTTTAGCAATAGGAGATTTAGTTGGAGAACAGAGTGTAAAAAAATTAAGAGAAGAACTTCCTAAAATAAGAGAAGAAGAAAAAATTGATTTTGTGATAGTCAACGCAGAAAATTCAGCTGGTGGAATGGGAATTACCACTAAGATATTTAATGAATTGAAAGAATTAAAAGTAGATGCAATCACAATGGGGAACCATACTTGGGGAAAGAAGGATATTTTTTCATTTATAGATGATGAGAAAATGTTAAGACCCGCAAACTATCCAGAAAATGTACCTGGAAAGGGATATAGAATTTATAAAACCAAGTCTCATAATGTATGTGTGGTAAATTTAATTGGAAGAACAGATATGAATGTATTGTCTGAAAATCCATTCTTAAAAATGCAAGAAATTTTGAAGGAAGTAAAAGGAAGAGCAGACATTATAATACTGGACTTTCATGCGGAAGCTACTGCCGAAAAAATTGCAATGGGCTATTATCTAGATGGCAAAATAACTGCAATGTTTGGAACTCATACACATGTTCAAACAGCAGATGAACAGATATTAGAGAATGGAACTGGTTATATAACTGATATTGGTATGACAGGTCCAATGAAATCTGTTATAGGAATGGATTATAAAGCCTCGATTAAAAGATTTGAAACCACTCTTCCAGAAAAATATAAATTGGCAGACGAAAAGTGCATGCTAAATGGTTGTATTTTTAAAATAAATGAGGAAACATGTCGAGTAAATGAGGTTATTAGAATATCACGAAAATAAATGAAGAAAAATGATAAAAACGGACGATGAAATATGTAAAAAATTACCAAAAAACTATAGACAAAACCTCTTAAATATTATATAAATATAACTGTACTTAGAAACACATAGCAAAATAAAATATTAGGAGGAAAAGAATGGAAGTTTTAAAAATCTCATCAAAATCAAACCCAAATTCAGTTGCAGGAGCAATAGCTGGGTTAGTTAAGGAAGCTAATAAGGCTGAAATGCAAGCAATAGGAGCAGGAGCTCTTAACCAGGCTGTGAAGGCAGTAGCAATAGCAAGAGGGTTTGTAGCACCAGCAGGAGTTGATTTAATATGCATACCAGCATTTGCTGAAGTAGAAGTTGAAGGGGAAGAAAGAACTGGAATTAAGCTTATTGTTGAATCTAGAAAATAGAATCATAAACAATTTTATAAAATGAAATGGGGCATGAAAATGTTCCTTTTTTGTGCTCATTTTGACTATAACTATTGAAAAACAAAAATATTTAATGTATTATAAGCATGGTGCAATTATTAAAGAGACTTAAGTAACACTAGGTAGTAAATTTTTTACAAGAATGGGTATATAGAAACAAAGCGAGAAAGGAAAATAAGTTTTAATGAAAGTAAGCACAATTTTTAAATATATATTTATAATATTTGTAATTGGAATAATATCTTATTCTGGATACAGAATTTATAATAATAACAATAAAGAAGAATATCAGAATCAAGAGGAAAGTAATGTTGCACAGGAAGAAATTATAAGGGACATACGTTTATCGCTTACAAGCTATGATACGATGAACCCACTAATAACAAACAATAAAGAAATTTTGAATATAGATACATTGATATTTGAGCCATTGTTTTCATTAACATCTGATTATCAATTGAAACCTTGTCTTGCAAAGGAGTGTTCGAAAACGGGAGATAATATTTATGTTGTAAAAGTAAATAACAATATAAATTGGCAAGATGGAACTTCGTTTCTTTCAAAAGACGTTGCTTTCACAATTGATATTTTGAAAAACGGAAACTCAATATACAAATATAATGTACAACATATTTCAACTGTAGAAATAATAGATGCAAGCACGATAAAATTAACGCTAGATGGAAATGTTCCTTTCTTCGAATATAACCTTACATTCCCAATACTATCAAGCAATTATTATTTAGGAGAAAATTTCTATGAAAGTACAAAAATTCCGATTGGAACAGGAAGATACAAGATAACAAACATAAGCACAAACAATGTAACATTAACCAAGAATGAAAACTGGAGAAATCCAGATGTTGAAGATATAAAAATTGATAACATTAAAATAAATTTATATGCATCTATGGGAGAGGCTTTTAACAGTTTTAAAATTGGAAACATAGACTTAATAAATACTTCAAATGCAAATTTTGGAGAACATATTGGAACGATAGGCTTTAATAAAACTGAATATCCTGGACGTGAATTTGACTTCTTGGCCTTAAATTGTACTGATGTAATTTTGCAGGATAAAGCCGTTAGACAAGCATTAAGCTATGCTATAGATAAAGACAATATTGTATCATCTGTTTATAACAATCAAAGAATTATCGCACAATATCCACTTGACTATGGAAACTACTTGAATTGTACAGAAGATGTTAGTTCAGGATATAATGCAGAACAGGCAAAAAAGGTACTTGAAGATGGTGGATGGGAATATAGAAAAAATCGATGGAGAAAAGTAATAGATGGAGTTACAAGAACTCTAAGGCTAAAAATATCGGTTAATAAAGATCAAACTGATAGAGTAAATGCAGCAGAACAAATAAAAGAACAATTGTCTGAAATAGGAATTGAAACCACTGTAAGTGTAGTTTCGAGCAGTCAGTATGGAGAACTTATGAATGATAAGGATTATCAAATATTGTACACTGGCGTTTATACTGCATATAGTCCGGACTTAACATATTACTTTGCCACTGGAAATATAGAGAATTATAATAGCGATAAAATGGTAGAATTACTAAATAATGCAACTATAATAAAAGATACAAAACAGTTAAAAGAAATCTATCAAAAAATTTATGCACAATATAAAGAAGATGTACCATTTATAGGTATTTGTAGGAACAAAAATATAACAATAACTTCTCAATCTTTATATGGAACTGTAGAGCCAACAAACTATACCACATTTTATGGTGCTGAACTTTGGTACAGAAAATAAAGTCTACATGAGATAAAATAAAAAAGAGAACAAAAGTTTGAAAAAAAGTATTGACATTTTTTTATAATAGTATATAATATAGAAAAATTAATTACGAACAAGTGTTTTAAAAAGTTGAATAAAATTCACAATATTAGGAGGAAAATTTATGAGTATAGAAAACAATGAAAAGAAAAAAGCACTAGAATCAGCATTAGGTCAAATTGAAAAACAATTTGGTAAAGGATCTGTTATGAAACTTGGAGACTTTACTGCAATGAATGTAGAAGCAATTCCAACAGGAGCATTAAGCTTAGATGTTGCACTTGGAATAGGCGGTATTCCAAAGGGAAGAATTATAGAAATATTTGGACCTGAATCTTCAGGAAAAACAACTCTTGCATTACATGCAATTGCAGAATGTCAAAAAAGAGGTGGAGAAGCAGCTTTCATTGATGCAGAGCATGCTTTAGACCCAGTATATGCTAAACATCTTGGAGTTGATATAGATAATTTAATTGTATCTCAACCAGACACTGGAGAGCAAGCACTTGAGATTGCAGAAGCACTTGTTAGAAGTGGTGCTATAGACATTATAGTTGTAGACTCTGTTGCTGCATTAGTTCCAAAAGCTGAAATAGATGGAGATATGGGAGACGCACATGTTGGTTTACAAGCAAGACTTATGTCACAGGCATTAAGAAAATTAGCAGGTGTTCTAAATAAATCAAATACTGCAATAGTATTTATAAACCAATTAAGAGAAAAAGTAGGAATAATGTTTGGAAATCCAGAAACAACTCCTGGAGGAAGAGCACTAAAATTCTATGCTTCAGTTAGACTTGATATAAGAAAGATAGAAAATCTAAAACAAGATGGTGAAGTATTCGGAAATAGAGTAAGAGTTAAAGTTGTAAAGAATAAGGTTGCACCACCATTCAGAGAGGCCGAATTTGATATAATCTACGGAAAAGGTATATCAAAATCTGGAAACATATTAGATTTAGGAGTAAATCTAGATATAGTAGAAAAGAGTGGTTCTTGGTTTGCTTATGATGGAACAAGAATTGGACAAGGTAGAGAAAACGCAAAGAGATACCTAGAAGAAAATCCTGAAATAATGGCAGACATCGAAAAGAAAGTAAGAGCAAAATTCAACGAGGCTTTTGAAAAGAGCTTAGGTGAAGGTGGAGAAGAAGCAGAGGCTGAAGAAGAACCAGAAGATTTAGATGAAGAATAATAAATATGGAGTTACTATGTATACAATAGAAGAGTATGATAATGCAAAATCAAAAGTTTTAAAATATATCTTATACAAGAAAAGAAGTAAGCAAGAAGTAAAAAACAAATTTTATAATTCTATTGAAGAAGAAATGCTAAATAACATAATAGATGAATTAGAAGAAAATGGCTATATAGATGACTTTAATTATGTTGAGAGAGCGGTAAATGAATACATAGCCCTGAATAATCTTTCTTTGAAGGAAGTACGATATAAGTTGATGGCAAAAGGAATCAACTCTGGCTTAATTGATGAATACTTTTCAAAATATCAAGAAAGAATGCAAGAGTATGAAGTATACTCTGCTAGAAATCTTATAATCAAAAAAGAAAAACAGATGGACGAAAATACACTTATGCAATTCTTATTGAAAAAAGGATATAAATCCGATAATATAAGACAAGCCATAGAAAGAATTTAGGAGAGAAAAATGCAAAATATAATATCACTTGAAACGAATAAGTATGCAATAAAACTTGAAAACTTTGAAGGACCATTGGATTTATTGTGCCATTTAATAGATAAAAATAAAATGAATATTAACGATATTTCGCTTAGCACAATAACTGACCAGTATATAGAATATATAAATAAAATGGAAGAAATGAACCTTGAAGTTACAAGTGAGTTCTTAATAATGGCTTCTACTCTTATTTATCTGAAATCAAAGAGCCTATTGCCAAAAGAAGTAGATGATGAAGAAGAAATATCTGAAGAAGAATTATTAAGAAGAATTATAGAATACAAAAAATATAAGGAAATAACAAAAAAATTAAGACAAATGTATAATGAAAACAGTGTTAGATTTTATAAATTGCCTGACACAATAAAACTTCCAAAACAGAAGCTAGAGGAAAAATACGAAAAACAAGCAATAGTAAGTGCTTATGAAAATGTTGTTAGAATAAACAACGAAAAGGTAAATCAAAATGCACAGAATATAGAAAAAATAGCAATTACAGATAAATACACAGTTGCAAGTAAAGTAAAAGACATACTAAAAGAACTTGTAAAAAAACCTAAATTTGTATTCAATCATTTATTCTCTTTAAAAAGATGTGAGAAGGAAGAAGTTGTAACCGCTTTTTCTGGTTTACTTGAATTATCAAGAAGAAATAAAGTGCTAACAAATCAAGAAGAATTATTTGGAGATATTTCAGTCGAAAAAAATAATGATAAAATTGCTTAAAATAGAAAAAAGTGGAAAAACTAATATCAGAACTAACTTATATGCAAGAATAAGGCATAAGAAGGAATGAAGAATGATATTAGTTTTTAATATTTTTAAATTTATTGGGATATTTATGGCTGTAACTATGGGAATGATTACAGTATTTATGATGTTGATTATTATTTCAAAAATTGAAGTGAATATAAAGAAATTTCATATATCCAAGAATGTTAATAATAATATCAATAATAATGGTAATAATAATTGGAAGAATGGAAGAACTTTTTTAAAAACTTCTCTAAAGATTGGAAACTTTCAATGGTTATGGATTAATCTAGATAAAAGTAAATTAGCAAAAATACAGGAAAAGTTAAAAGAACAAGAAGAAAAAAATAAGCAAATTAAAGAAAAGGTAAATAGAGAAATAAAAAATGATTTGAAACTTATAATAAAAAATAAGAAACTGAGAAAAGAACTGAAAGACATAAAACCTCAATTAAAACGATTTAAAGCCAATATTCAAATAAGCACAAAAGATTATATTATAACATCATATTTAGTTGCAATTATAAGTATTGTAATATCAAACATTGTTCCCCATTTAGTAAATGAAAAACAAAAGAGGGAAAACAAAGAAATAATAAAAAATATAAATTATAAAATAAATCCAATATATATAAATCAAAATTATTATGATATTAGACTTTCGATGATTATAGATGTGAGTATATTTAAAATTATAAAATTTTTAATTGCTTTAGTAAAAATATCTAGAAAAATAAGTAAAACTGTATAAACTAACAAGAATTGGTACATATTATTAAAAATTAATATGAAAGAAGTGATTATATGGGAGAGCATCCAATAGAAAGTTTAATGAATACTGCAATGAACAGTATAAAAGATATGATTGATGTAAACACAATTATAGGTGAACCAATTCAAGCTTCAAACAATACGGTAATTATACCAATCTCAAAAGTTGGATTTGGATTCGCAGCAGGTGGAAGCGAATTTAGAGGAGAGACTTTGGATGAATACACTAAGAGAGACAAGGAAGAACAAGTTCAGTATAGGCTACCTTTTGGTGGAGGAAGTGGAGCAGGAGTTAGCATATCTCCAGTTGCATTTTTAGTGGTACAACCAAACAATGTAAAATTATTGCCAGTAGATCATACTTCAAGCCTGGATAGGCTTCTAGACTATGTGCCAGACATACTCGAAAAATTGAATACTACTTTAAATAAACAATTACAAAATAAGAGAGATGACAAGATACAGGACGATAGAAGAAAAGAAAAGGAAAGACAGGAACAAAGGGAAGATCGAAAGCAAGCAATGCAATCTATGCAGACCCCAATATCGGCACAAACGCAGAATCAACAGGTAAAACCAAGAAAGAGTATAAAATATCACAAACCAGAAGATTTATATGAATTTGAATATGATGAAACAGATGATGATGAAAACGGAATTGATTAGGTTAAAATTGGGGACGGAGAAAAAATTTTCTCCGTTCCCGAATTGTCCGAATTGTCCGAAATGTACCTATTGCAAAAATGAGAATTTTGTAATAAAATGTAGTAACATGAGAGATGGAAAGGAAAGAAAATAAGTGAATATAGATTTCAGAGAGCAAAACGAATACATAGAAAAACTTAGAAAAATAAATGAAGGAAAGAATCTAAAATATGCAGTTCTTACAATGGGGTGTCAATTAAATGAAAATGATTCTGAAAGAATTTCTGGAATGGCAGAAGAGATAGGGTATAGCAGAACTTCAGATTTATCTGAAGCTAATTTAATTGTTTTCAATACATGTTGTGTAAGAGAAAATGCAGAAGATAGGCTGTTTGGAAAATTGGGAGAAGTTAAGAAATATAAGGAGAAGAACCATGCTGTTATTGCTATTGGTGGTTGCATGATGCAAGAAAAACACATAGTTGATAAGTTAAAGCAAAGTTATCCTTATGTTGATATTGTGTTTGGAACACATACACTTCATAAATTTGTGCAAGATTTATACGAAGCAATAGTAAACAATGAAAGAATAGAAGATATACTTGATATTGACGGAGACGTGATTGAGGGAATACCAGTAAGAAGAGATGATAAATATAAGGCATCTGTGTTAATAATGAATGGGTGCAATAATTTCTGTACATATTGTATAGTTCCTTATGTAAGAGGAAGAGAAAGAAGTAGAAGAGCAGAAGAAATTGTTGCAGAAGTGAAATGCCTTGCAAAAGAAGGATATAAGGAAATAACATTACTTGGACAAAATGTAAATTCTTATATGAGAGTTGAAAGAGAAAAAGGTGAAGATGTTGGACCAATAAATTCTTTTGCAAAACTTTTAGAAGAGATTGAAAAAATAGATGGAATAGAGAGAATTAGATTTGTTTCACCACATCCAAAGGATTTCACAGATGATGTAATTGATGTTATTGCAAAGTCTAAAAAAATATGTAAAATTATTCATTTACCACTTCAATCAGGTTCTACAAATATCTTAAAAAAGATGAATAGAAAATATACAAAGGAACAGTATTTAGAATTAGTTAAGAAAATAAGAGATAGAATTCCAGGTGTAGTATTTTCAACTGATATAATTGTTGGATTCCCTGAAGAAACAGAAGAGGATTTTGAAGATACTCTAGATGTAGTCGATAAGGTAAAATTTGAGCAAGTGTTTATGTTTATTTATTCAAGAAGAGTTGGAACTCCAGCCGATAAAATGGAAAATCAAGTTCCAGAAGAAGTAAAACATGAAAGATTTAATCGTCTAAAGGTACTTGCTGAAGGACAAATCGAAGGCAACAATCAAAAATACATAAATACAATTCAAAATGTTCTTGTAGAAGGAAAAAGCAAGACAAACGAAAATATGCTTACAGGAAGAACGGAAACAAATAAGGTTGTAAACTTTGAAGGAACAGAAGATATGATTGGTAGGATTGTAAACATAGAAATTACGTCTCAACATATCTGGTACCTAAAGGGAAAGGTGCAAGACTAAGAACTGAAAATAAAAACGAGCAAAATTTAACAAAACTAAGCAAAGATTAAGTAAAAATAGATACTAAGATCAGTAAGCAACAAAACAGAAAAATGATATGCGTTAATGAAAGGAAGTAAATAAAAACATGGCAGAATATTCACCAATGATGCAACACTATCTTGCAACAAAAGAGAAATACAAAGATTGCATTTTATTTTACAGATTAGGAGACTTCTATGAAATGTTCTTTGATGATGCAGTAAATGTATCGCAGGAACTAGAACTTACTCTAACAGGAAAAGACTGTGGACAAGAGCAAAGGGCTCCAATGTGTGGAATACCATATCACGCAGCAGAAAGTTACATAGCAAAACTTGTACAGAATGGACACAAAGTTGCAATATGTGAACAGTTAGAAGATCCTAAGCTTGCTAAAGGAATTGTAAAAAGAGATGTTATAAGAGTTGTAACACCTGGAACTGTAACAGAATCAAATTTACTAGAAGAAAAGAAAAATAATTTCATAATGTCTATTTTTAAGAAGGGAATATTCTTTGGAATTGCAATATGTGATATTTCTACAGGAGATTTTTATGCATCTGAAATAAAAGAAGAAAACAATTTTGAAAGACTATTAGATGAGATTTCAAGATATTCTCCATCGGAAATAATTGCAAATGAAATGCTAACAGGTTGTGAAGAAGAAATTTCAAAAATCAAAGAAAGATTTGATGTTTACATATCAGAGGAAACTGAAGAAAAATTTAGTGAAGATACAGAAAACATATATGAGCAATATGCTCTTTCTGATGACAAGGGAAACATCGTAAAAGACTTAGAAAAAAGACTTTTCGCTGTATCTGCAATTAATGGACTAATAAAATATATCGAAGATACTCAAAAAACAAAACTTGAACATATAAATCGAATTACTATTTATACAATTACAAAATATATGTCTTTAGATATAAATGCAAGAAGAAACCTTGAATTAACAGAAAAAATGAGAGATAAATCTAAAAAGGGAACTCTTTTATGGGTGCTTGATAAAACTTCTACTTCAATGGGCGGAAGACTTTTAAGACGTTGGATTTCAGACCCATTAATCGATGAAAATGAAATAAATGAAAGATTAGAAGCTGTTGAAGAATTGAAGGAAAATATTATTTTAAGAGGAGAGCTTTTAGATAAATTAAAAGGCGTTTACGACATGGAAAGACTTGCTGGAAAGATAGCTTATGGAAATGTAAATGCAAGAGAATTGAATTCTTTGAAGGCATCTAGCAGTAAACTTCCAGAAATAAAAAGCATGATTAAAAATTCTAAATCTAAAATGCTTAGAAATTTGTATGAAGAATTAGATAGCCTAGAAGATATATATGAATTAATAGACAAGGCAATAGTAGATGATCCACCAATACTTGTAACTGAAGGTGGAGTAATAAAAATGGGATATAATACTGAAATTGATGAACTAAAAACAGCAATGACACAAGGCAAAACTTGGCTTGTCCAATTAGAAGCTAGAGAAAAAGAGAAAACTGGAATCAAAGGACTAAAGGTTGGTTACAATAAGGTATTTGGATATTATCTTGAAGTTACGAAATCGAATCTAGCATTAGTACCAGATAGATATATAAGAAAGCAAACTTTAACTGGTGGAGAAAGATACATAACAGAAGAACTAAAAGAATTGGAGAGCAAGGTTCTTGGAGCCGAAGAAAAAGTTGTAGGACTTGAATATCAGGCTTTCGTACAAATAAGAGAACAAATAAAATCACAAATTCAAAGGGTTCAGAAGTCGGCTTTAGCAATTTCAAAACTTGATGTACTGTGCTCTTTTGCGCAAGTTGCAGAAGATTTGAATTACTGCAAGCCAGAAGTTGATAGAAGCGGAATTATAGACATAAAAGAAGGCAGACATCCAGTAATAGAAAAAATGTTGCCAGCGGGTAGCTTCGTAGCAAACGATACATATATGGACAAAGAATCAAATAGGCTATCAATAATAACTGGACCTAACATGGCAGGAAAGTCTACATACATGAGGCAAGTAGCACTTATTACATTAATGGCTCAAATAGGTAGTTTTGTTCCAGCAACATCTGCACATATTGGAGTTGTAGATAAAATCTTCACAAGAGTTGGAGCATCAGACGATTTAAGTATGGGACAAAGTACATTCATGGTTGAAATGATGGAGGTTGCAAACATATTGAAGGAAGCAACTTCAAACAGCTTGGTAGTACTAGATGAAATAGGAAGAGGAACATCAACTTATGATGGACTTTCGATTGCGTGGGCTGTTGCAGAATACATAGAAGACAAGGAAAAATGTGGTGCGAAGACATTATTTGCAACTCACTACCATGAATTAACAGGTCTTGAGAATACTTTAGAAGGAGTTAAGAATTACTCTATTGCTGTAAAAGAAAAAGGAGAGGACATAATCTTCTTAAGAAAAATAGTCGAAGGTGGAACAGATGAAAGTTATGGTGTTCATGTTGCAAGACTGGCAGGAGTTCCTAAAGTGGTAACACAAAGGGCAAACGAAATATTAAAGCAAATTGAAAGAAAAAATGTACTAACTAATAAGACCGTTGAAAAAGAAAATAAAAAACAGGTGTCAGGACAATTAGACATGTTTAATTTCAAACTTGCAGAAATTGCACATGAGCTTGATAAAGTAAACATAAATGAATTAACACCAATAGATGCATTAAATACTTTAGTAAAAATCAAGGAAGAAATGAAAGGATAATGCAATGAAAAATTAGCAGGAAAAGGTGAGAAAATTATTTGAAAAAATAATTAAAAAAATGCCAACATTTTCTTGCTATTTTTCTTTTTGTAGTGTAAAATGTTATAAGTATAATATTTTGAAAAAATTAGCACAAAATATATTAAAGAAAGGGATTGTTATATGAAGAAGGTAATCGCAGTTTTATCTACACTATTTTGTCTATTTTTTATTGGTGGCACAATTGCAATAAAACCTGTGTCTGCTACAAGTTATGTAACAACTTCAGCAGAATCACAAGTTGAACAGGTACAAGAAAATACTGTATCAGGAAAATTAATAAAAATAAAAGACAAAGAATTAAAAACAATTGATGAATATAAAGAAGCTTATGGTTCAGATTCTTACGGACTTACAGCTTACTTATTAAACCAAATTAGAATTTATAGTATTCCATTTGGTTTTGTGGCAATAATAGTAGCTGCAATATATCAATATGTAATAGGAATCAGAAAACTAGACGTTAGAGATAAAGGATTTGCCTTAATGATTGCAAGTGTAACTTTAGTAGTAATATGTCAAGTATTGCCATTGGTATTTGCAATAGTTGTAAAAGGTTGGAGGGGTTAAACAAATGAAGGTTTTGTTCGCAGTAAATAATGAAAAAATTTCAGATGCAATAATAAAGATGTATCAATCTATGTATAAGGAAATAATTTCATGGAAAAATGTATATTTTTTCAACGCGATAATAAAGGAACTACAAAGAGACAAGTCTTATGATAGAATAGTTATCGGAGAGGATTTAGAGCCTTATGCCAACAATAACTATGAAGTTATAGATAATTTTATATTTGATAAATTAGACGCCATTTCTGATGAGGCTTCAAACAGCAGAGAGGGCGATATTCCTATTATTCTAATTGCAACAGATAGAAGAGAAAGAGGAGAATCAATCCTTGTAAAACTATTTGGAATTGGAATTTATAATGTCCTTCTAGGACAAGATAGAAAAGTTGAGAAAGTATGTGAGCTAATAAAACAGCCACGTACAAAAAAAGAAGCAAAAGTTTATTATAAAATTGAATCAGATGATGTCGAATATCAAGCTGTTGATCCAGACAGTGTTAGCGAAACAGAAATACAAAATATAATAAAACACTATAAAAAACTCGGAAGAGATGAAGATAAATATGTAGACAGTTTCAATGATATTGCTGAACAATATACAGATGCTCAACTTAAATTAATTACGAAATTTTTACCTTTAAATGTTAGAGCTGTGCTTGAAGAGCGTTCTCCTAAATATCAACAAGTTATGATTGGCAGTGTAAAAGGAAAAATTGCAAACAATCAAGCTCAACAAGGAAAAGGATTCTCTACTAAGGATTTAGATGGTGGAAGAACAGAAAAAATTGATTTGATAGATAGAGAACTTAGAAAATCTAAGCTTACAAAGCCTGTAGTAATTCCATCAGCAATTAATACTCAGAATGTAAAAAAGGTGTACACAACACCTGTAAAAGAAGAACCAAGCACATCTGAGAATAATACAGCACAGAATGAAGAATTTAATCAACATCATGAAACTCAAAGAAATGAAGAACCAAGTTTTAGACTTCCAGAGTATGAGGTTCCAAAATATGATATACCTGAATATGACTCTTCTACTGTGCAAACATCAGAAAATGTTGAAAATGAAAACATGATAAACAGACCTGACATTGCAACAAAATTAGACAACTTAGAAAACATGGGAAGCCAACCAGTAGAAAAGAAAAAAGGAAGAGGAAGACCAAGAAAACAACCTGAACAAGATGAAAACGAGATTCTAGAAGTAGAGATGCCAAAGAGAGGAAGAGGAAGACCAAAGAAGAATGTTGAATCAGAAATTCAGATTGGACAAAATGATGCAACTGTAAATAATGTTAAATCAAATAATATTTCTAGTCAAGACTCTTCAATAGACTTATTTGGATTAGCTGAGGATGAAAAAACCAGTTCAAATAATACACAAGCAAGTATAAACAATGAAAGTAGTGCTGTTTTACCGGGACTTGATGATTTTGCAACAGAAACAGAATCAAAACAATCTATGCCGAGAATTGAAAATGATAATAATTCTTATGGCCCAGTTGAAAATCAAGATATATATCCTTCACAAAATTACTCAAATCAAAACAGTAATCAATTAAAAGAAGTATATCCTGAATATGATGATTCAAGATTAGGAATGTTATTAACAGGAGATAAGAAAATAGTTTCATTTGTTGGAACATCAAAAAATGGAACATCATTCTTAGTAAACAATGTTGCAGCATATTTATCAAATAAAGGAATAAATACAGCAATCTTAGACTTAACTCAGAATAAAAATTCATATTATATATACACTGCAAATGAAGATGTTCTTAGAAACAAAGCATTCAGATGTATGGAAAGCCTAAGAATGGGTTCTATAGAAGATGGCATAAGAATTAGTAAAAATCTTTCTGTATATACAACACTACCTGGCGAGAATCAAAGCATCGATGATTATGGTAATATACTTGAAACACTTGCAAAGAATCATACAGTTGTATTACTAGATTGTGATTTTGAAACAAATATAAATTACTTCAAAGAATCACAGGAAATATATCTAGTTCAAACTTATGATATTCTTACAATTCAACCATTAACGGCATTCTTAAATGAATTAAAATATAAAAATATACTTGATCCAAACAAATTAAGAATAGTAATAAATAAGAAATTGCCATTAAGAAAATTAACAGACAAGATGATTGTTGGTGGTATATCATGCTACAATGATCCAGCATCAACATATATAAATACTTTGTTTAACAAAGATACAATAAGATTTACTACAGTACCTTTTGAGGATGCAACTTATGCAAGATATCTTGAAAGACTTGTAGATTGTGAAATTTCTTTAAATGGATATTCAAAAATGTTCTTAGAAGCATTAAAGAAACTTGCTGATATGGTATATCCATTAATAGCTGGAGGAAAATCAAAGTATAATGAGGCACCAAACTATAATGATTACAGTAAGAAAAATAAACCTGTAAATGGTGCATTCAATAGTAACATGAATGAAACATTAAACAAGATGAGAAATAATTTTTAGAAAAATAGAAAGAGGTGACATTCCTTGCCATTTGCAATAATAATAGGACTGGTGGTAATAATAATAGTATTAATTGTATATAACATGTCAATCCACAAAAAGGTAGATGCATTTAAAAATATAAACCAGCAAATAACAAGTTTAAATGTATTACAGGATTTTATGAACACAATTAGTGAAACATCTAATGCAGATGAAAAATTAAAGAAAATAAATGATATTTTAATTGAAAAATACAATATAAAATATTCAACAATAGTTGTCTACAATGGAGCAGAATATATTATAAAAGCCTCAAATGTTGCTGAAAAGCATTGGGATGTCTTGAAATCTTTACAATCAGAACCAGTATTTAAAGATAGCATAGAAACAGGAATTCCTAAATATATAACAGTAGATAAAGAAGGTGAAAAACTGCCATACCAGAAGATGGAGTTTGGAAGAGCGAAAGCAGCAATGTTCTTCCCTCTTTATATAGACAATGTTTACATTGGATATTGGATTATAGAAGGAAGCACACCACACGAATTTGACAATGTAGATGCTACAATATTAGAGGTTGTAAAAAATAACATAATTGCAGTATTAAAAACAGTACAAAATCAATCAACAATAGAAAGAATTGTAAAAGACGACGAATATTCAGAATTAAAAACTGCAGAATATTTATATGCAGATGGAAAAAAGGTTATAGATAAATATACTACGTCAACTGTATGTTTATTCAAGATTACAAATCTTGTTCAAATAAATGAAACAGTAAGTAGAAAAACTGGAGACAGAGTAATAAACACAGTATGTAATACAATAAAACAAGATTTATCATCGGAATATTTATTTGTACGTTATATGGGACCAAAATTCGCAATAGTTTTCTCTGGAGTTGAAATGCAGGCTGTTGAAGAATTTATGAAAACAGTGAAAACAAAAGTTGAAAGCTTAAAAATTCAATCTGCATCAGACTACCATGGAGAAGAACCAATAGAAGTATCTCCAAAAATAAATATAGCATTAGCTACATATTATAAAGGAACAGCTTTAGTTGGAGTAAACAAAAAACTGGAAGAATACTTAGATTTGGCAGATCCAGAAGAAAACAATATAAATTACCTATAGAGGATAATATATTAGTTCAAAAAAGAAAGGAATGTGAGTGAAATGGTTACAGACGAAACAGTCAGCTTTAGCGTTGAAAAAGAAAAAAACGCAAGAACAAAAGAAATACTAAAACAAGTATATGAGGCACTAACAGAAAAAGGATACAATCCTATAAACCAAATAGTAGGATATATTCTCTCTGGAGATCCAACATATATAACAAGTCATAACAATGCAAGAAATCTAATAAGACAAGTTGAAAGAGATGAGTTATTAGAGGAAATGGTAAAAACTTATATAGGATTGGAAAAATAGATGAGAACATTAGGAATAGATTATGGAGATGCAAGAGTTGGACTAGCTATAACAGATCCACTAGGAATAACTGCTCAAGGACTTGAAACCATACATCATGATGGAAATGATAAGGTAGTCTTAAAAAGACTAGAAGAAATAGTAAACGCCTATGAAATAGATACATTTGCTATAGGAATGCCATATAACATGGATGGAACAAAGAGTGAGAGAGCGGAAATAACAGAAAAATTTATCCACAAACTAAACTGTAAATTCAACAAAATAAGAATAGTGCCAATAGACGAAAGGCTAACAACAGTTGAAGCTCATAAAACAATGAATTTCTTAAATGTAAATAAATATAAAAAAAGAAATATAGTGGATACAATAGCCGCGATATACATACTAGAATCTTATATGAAATTAAACGAAAATGCAAAATAGAACTGATAAAACGGTTTTATACAACTTAAAAATTTAAATATATTTGAATTTGAAATTTAATAAAAGAATATATAGAATAAAATAAAAATAAAATATCAAAAATAATATAGAAGCTAGTATTAAAAAAGACTTTATTATTAAAAATAAATAAAAATTTGAAAGGAGATCCAAAATGGATAATAAAAACGATAATTTAAATGAAGAGTTAGAGGACAACATCATAATATTAAATGACGAGGACGGAAAGGAAACAAAATTTGAATTCTTAGATTTAATAAACTATGATGATGAACAATATGTTGTATTACTTCCAACAGAGGAAGAAAGTGACGAACCAGGAGAAGTAGTAATACTTAGAGTTGAAGACACCGACCAAGATAGCGATGAAGAATCTTATGTAAGTGTAGAAGACGAAGAAGTACTAAACAAAGTATTTGAAATATTTAAAGACAAATTCAAAGATGAATTTGATTTTGTAGACTAGGAAAATGTTTTAAGGCGGAAGAAAAATCAAATTTTCTTTCGCCTAATAAAATATAAAAAATGCTAAGGAGAAAACATGGATAGATATAAAAATGAAAAAGGTATAACATTAGTTGCTCTTGCTATAACAATAATTGTAATGACAATATTAGTAGGAATAACTGTCGGAACAATGTACGGAAAAGATGGACTTATAACAACTGCAAAAGAAGTAAAGGAAAATCAAGAACGTGCGCAAGAAGCAGCACAAGAAATTATTGATGCTCAGAAACAGGAAATTAGAACAACAGAAGATGGTACTAAAATAGTCGAAGACAAAGATGCTCCAACTATTAATTCATTTGACATAGAAACTGAAGGAGATGACACTATAAAGCTAAACGTCAATGTTACAGAGAATAATTCAGGAATAGACACAATTCAGTATAGTTCTGACGGAGGAAAAAATTATGTAATAGATTTAGCAGATAGTGGAGCAAAAAAATATACATTTAGAAATATGAATAGTTCAATAAAATACGCAATGAAGGTAAAAGTAACAGACAAAGCAGGCAATGTTTCTACGGCAGAAAAAGAAATCAGAATATCCAAAATAGAACAGGGAGATGAAGTTGAGTATATCCCAGTTCCAAGAACCTGTGTGGTAGAGGCAAGATATAGTGGATATTCAGCAGACCAAACAATTACGGAAGATGTAAATGTTACTTGGAAGATATTGAAATTGAATGATGAAAACAATGAAGTACAATTAACAACAACTGAACCAGCAACCAATAGTTCGTTTTATTTGACTGGATTTAAAGGATACAATAATGCTTTATATTATATGAATTATGTATGTTCTCAACTTTACAGTAATGAGAAAGTTGGGGCAACTGCAAGATGTTTGAATATGGAAGATATAGAGGCTGGATTTAATGATGAAGGAAAAAGCGTAAAAGCAGGTCATACCAGTGGATGGGGAAATTCAAACTATGGAAAACAATATACTCTAGAATATAACTCAGCATATGGAGATTTTTACACACCAACATTATACTGGGAAGAGCAAGGAGCTGGATGGCAAACATCTGGAACAACTAGAAGTGAACAACATAAGAGCTCTCCAACAACTGCGTCATATAACAGAAATCATGGCTTTAAAGGAACATTATTAACATATAATATGAGCTTTGCAAAGAACTATTATACTGATGAAAATGTTTATAATGTATTATTCGGAACAACAGCGACATACCAAGTTGCTACTTATCAAATATATTGTGACCCAGCATGGGCAATGTGGGGCATTTATGTAATAAAAAATGGTGGAATTGGAGATTTAGACTGTACCCTAGCAACAGATTTGGGTGATCAAAATACACAGAAAATTACATTTAGACCAGTAATAACAATTCCTTTAGATCAAATGTCAAAATTTAAAATAACATATTAGGAGGATGAAATATGCAAAAATTTAGCACATGGATGATAGTATGCTTAGATGTTATGTTTTGGCTATTTAGAATCGTAGCAACATATACAGAAGCAATGGGAATAGAATTTATGATAAAACCAATGAACATGGAAACAGAAATATTTCTTATATTTATATGCTTATTAGCATTTATATTAATTGTAAAAAGAAAACTAACAGGAGTAATTATTTACATTATAGGATACTTTGGATATTTTGGAGTAGCACTCATAAAATATATAGAGCAAATGAACACTGTTGGTGGAATGATAGACGACTATGTAAATGTATTTATGTGCATAGTTGGAATTGCACTACCACTATTTACACTATTTGATTGGTTGTTAGATAAAAACAAACAATTACATCCAAGAGATAAAAAAACAGACTGGTTCTACAGAAATCAAAAGTATGATATGCAAAAAGATGAAAGAGCAGATAAAAACAACTATAGAACAATGTGATAATTGATATATAATTCGTACAAAGCAAGTGATTGGTTGAAAATCACTTGCTTTTATGGTAAAATAAAGAAGCATTTGAATTATAAAATGACAAGGAAAAATAATAAATAAAAATAAAGAGAAATTTTATATAAGGAAAGGAGGATGCAAAAAGAAAATTGATGAAAAAAATAATTAAAAATGATTTTATACATAGAGATTCAAATAATCGATAAATATAAAGTGATTTACATAGAATGGAAGTGAAAATTATGGATATGTATCAAAAAAGAAAAATGAGAGCTGAAAAGAAAAAAAACAATCAAGAAGAAAAGTTAACTAAAGTCGGAATCAACTGGTTTCCAGGCCACATGGCTAAGACTATGAAACAAATAGAACAAGATTTAAAATTAGTAGATATTGTAATAGAACTACTTGATGCTAGGATTCCACTATCAAGCCAGAATCCAAATGTTCAAAAATTAATTGCAAATAAAAAGAAAATTATAGTATTGAATAAAAGTGATTTAGCAAACGAAAAGGAAAATTCAAGATGGATAAGTTATTTTGCAAGTAAAAATATTCCTGCTATATTGTTTAACTCAACAAGCCAAGATGATATTTCCAAGGTTATAAACAAAATAAATGAGGTTATGGAAGAAGAAAGAAAAAGGCAAGAACAGAAGGGCAGAAATTACAAAATTGCAAGAGTAATGGTGCTTGGAATACCTAATGTAGGTAAATCTTCTTTTATAAATAAAATTTCAAATAAAACAGCTATGCAGGTTGGAAATAAACCAGGAGTTACAAAACAAAAGCAGTGGATTAGACTTGCTAACAATATTGAACTACTAGATACACCTGGTGTGCTATGGCCAAAGCTTGGTAGTGACGAAGTTTCGTTAAACTTAGCATATACAGGAACAATAAAGAGTGAAGTTATAGATGAAACTGAAGTTGCATACAATCTGACTAAGTTTTTATTAGAAAATTACAGAGAAAATGTAACTGAACGCTACAAATTAAATCAAGAAGATGTTGAAGAAATGCTTGCAAATGATGAACTTGAAGAAAATGAAAAAGTAGTTGAGGTAATGAACTACATTGGAAGAGTTCGTGGAGCAGTTCAAAGAGGCAATACAATAGATTTAGATAAAACTGCAAGAATAATATTAACAGATTTTAGAAGCGGAAATTTGGGCAGAATAACATTAGAAATTGCAAAATAAATTAGAAAGAATGGAAAAATAAATGGAGAATAATCTTATAGAAAGAAAAAAAGATACAGATGAAGTAAATACAATGTCGCCTCTAACATGGGCTTATATTGGAGATTGCGTTTTTGAAATGTATGTAAGAATGCATTTTATAAACACCACTAGGCTAAAACCACATGCAATGCATATTGAGACAATAAAGCATGTAAAGGCTGAAGCTCAAGCAAATCTTTTAAAACAAATTGATGAAAAACTTTCTGAGGGAGAAAGGGAAATTGTTAGAAGAGGCAGAAATGCACAAAACCATCATATTCCGAAAAATGCAACATTAGATGATTATAGCCATGCAACAGCTTATGAGGCTTTAATTGGATATTTATATTTAACTAAACAAGATGAAAGATTGAAAGAAATACTAGAAATGTGCAAATTTTAACATTTCTAGTGACTAATTCAAAAAATTGTGATATAATAGATGAAAATTGAGAAAGAAGGTAATTTTATTATGATGACGAAACCAAGCGTAGCTGAATTACTAGAGAAGGTTGATAACAGATATTTATTAGTAATTGCAACTGCAAAAAGAGCAAGACAAATTGCAGCAGGTTCAGAAGTATTAGTAAAAACTGACGATGTTGCACCAGATTCTATTGCAGCAGATGAAATTGAAGCTGGAAAGGTTACAATATGTTAGTATTATTATCAGGAGTATCAGGAGCAGGAAAAGATACTGTAAAAAAAGAATTAATAAAAAGAAATGAGAGAATAACATCTCTTCCATCATATACAGATAGAGCACCAAGAGCTGGTGAAGTGAATGGAGAAATTTATAATTTTATTTCTACAGAGGAGTTTGAAGAACTAATAAAAAATGGTGATTTATATGAATTTGATGCTCACCATGACCATTATTACGGAACTTCAAGAAAATTATTAAATGAAAGACTTCAAAGTGGAAAAATTATTGTAAAGGATATGGATGTTAATGGAACTGAAAATTTAGTTAAGCTATTAGGTCAAGATACCAAAATAATAACTATATTTTTACGCGTGCCAAAAAATGAATTACATAGAAGATTATTGGAAAGAAATCCTGAAATTACAGAGGATGAGATAAAGAAACGTTTAAGCAGATTCGAATATGAAGAATCAAAAATAGACTTTTATGATTATGTATTGAAGAATAATGATTTGGAAAAAACAATACAAATTATAACTACTATAATCGAGGCTGAAGAAAAAGTAGCAAAGCCAGAATTCTAATGATACTTAAAAATTTAAGAGAAGATGGTAAAAAATCTCTTAGAAAATAAAAAATAAATTCAGTTTTTAATAAGAATCAAAGTGAAGGAAGTTGTAAACCTTTACTTTGATTTTTTTCTATGATAAAATACGGATAGACGAGAAATGAAGAGCTTTAGAAAAATGAGCAGTAAAAAAGTGAAATTAGATAAAATATGAGAATACAAAATAGTATTACAATAATATAAGACATAAAAATAAGATGTGCAAATAATCGAGAGGACATGTAAAAAGATAGAAAAGGAACAAATATGATAGCAGAGGTTATAATAAACAGCAATGTAAAGAATTTAAACAAAACATTTGACTATAAAATTCCAGTAGAAATTGAAAATGAGATTTCAATTGGAAGTAGAATTTTGTTGCCTTTTGGAGGGAAAAAGCAACTAGAAGAAGGTTATGTTGTTGGAATAAAGGAAAGTTCAGAATATATTGAAAAGCTAAAGGAAATATCAAAGGTGGAAGAAAAAAATGCTATCAGTCCAGAAAACATACAACTTGCAAAATACATGGCAAATAGGTATTTTTGCAATATTTCTGATTGCATAAATTTGATGCTTCCACCAGGAACAACTACTAAAAAATTTGAAAATAGAATTAACGATAAATTACAAAACTTTGTATATCTTGCGAAAGACAGAGATGAAATTCAAAAAGAAATAGAAGAAAAGAAGATTAAGTCTGAAAAGCAAATTAGAGCTTTAAATTTTCTACTTAATATGGAAGAAGATTCAGAGATTCTTAACACAGAACTTCAAATGCTTGCAGATGTATCTGCTAGCATCATAAAAACTCTCGAGAAAAATGGTTATATTAAACTAGAAGAGAAAAAGGTTGATAGAAATCCTTTCATACATAAGGTTGTAGAAAAAAGTAGAAATTTAATTTTAAATGATGAACAACAAGAAGCATTTGAAAAAATAAATGCATCACTTCAAGTTGAAGAATATGACGAATTTTTATTGTTTGGAGTAACTGGTTCTGGAAAAACAGAAATTTACATTCAACTTATAGAAGAGGCTCTAAAACTTGAAAAATCTAGCATAATGTTAGTACCAGAAATTTCTCTTACACCACAGACTGTAGACCGTTTTTTGAGTAGATTCGGAGAAGACAAAATTGCCGTACTGCATAGTAAATTATCAGCAGGAGAAAGATTCGATCAATGGAAAAAAATTGAAAGAGGACAGGCTAAAATTGTTATTGGAGCAAGGTCTGCAATCTTTGCACCTGTAAAAGACCTAGGACTTATAATAATAGATGAGGAGCATGACGAATCATATAAATCCGAAAACGCACCTAGATATAATGCAAAAGAAATTGCAAAATATTTGGCAGAAGAAAAACAGATTCCGTTAGTTCTTGGAAGTGCAACTCCAGACATGAATACATATCATAAGGCTGTAAATGGTGAAATAGAACTGTTAGAACTTACAAAAAGAGCAAATCAAATGGAACTTCCTGAAGTAAAAATTGTGGATTTAAGGCAGGAACTAGCACATGGAAATAAATCTATGATAAGCACTGAGTTAAAGGCGGAAATAGAAGAAAATATCAAAAATAAGAAGCAAACAATACTGTTTCTTAATAGGAGAGGTTTTTCTACATTCATAATGTGTAGAGATTGCGGATATACTGCAAAATGCAAGAATTGCAACATAACTCTTACATATCATCTAAAGGAAAATAAGTTAAAATGTCATTACTGCGGATATGAAATAAGAGCAATAACAGTCTGTCCTGAATGTGGAAGCAAAAACATTAGATATTTTGGAACTGGAACGCAAAAACTCGAAGAGCAGATAAAGACTCTATTTCCACAGGCATCAACAATCAGAATGGATATGGATACAGTAACAAAGAAAAATTCTCATGAAGAAATATTAAATAAATTCAAAAAAGAAGGAATAGACATACTAATTGGAACTCAGATGGTTGTGAAAGGACACGACTTTCCAAATGTAACATTAGTTGGAGTAATTGCCGCAGACAGTAGCCTAAACATAGATGACTATCGTGCACATGAAAGAACATTTCAAACGCTAACTCAAGTAGCGGGGCGCGCTGGAAGAGGAAAAGACAAGGGAAAAGTAATAATACAAACCTATAATCCAGATGCTTTTTGCATACAATATGCAAAAAAACAAGATTATAAAGTATTCTACAATACAGAAATAATGCTGAGAAAACAGTTGAGGTATCCGCCTTTTTGTGATATAATACTAGTTGGCATTTCGAGTGAAAACAAGAATGAAATAGTAAATGTCTCAAAAAAAATATATGACAACATGAAAGAAAAAATAAAACGAGAAGACTTAAAAATACTATTATACAAGCCAGTTCCAGCACCGATTGATAGAATAAAAAACAAATTTAGGTGGAGAATAATAGTAAAATGTAAGTTGGACGAAAAAATAACTAAATCACTAAAGAACACAATAGAAAAAGTCGAAAAAGAAATAAAAAATACGAAATACGAAACGAGAATAATAGTAGACGTAAATCCAAGCAATATGTTGTAGAAAGGAAAATAAAAATGGCAATAAGACAAATTAGATTATCAAATGATGAAATACTTAGAAAAACTTCAAGAGAAGTTGAAGAAGTTAATGATAAAATAAGAGAATTATTACAGGACATGCTTGAAACTATGCATAGATACAATGGCGTAGGACTTGCAGCGCCACAAGTTGGAGTGCTAAAAAGAGTTATTGTAATAGATTTATATGATGGAAGCGAACCATTACAATTAGTAAATCCTAAAATAGTTAAAGCAAAAGGAAAACAAGAAGTTGAAGAAGGTTGTCTAAGCTTTCCTAACGAATATGCAAAACTAATAAGACCAAGGGAAGTTGTAGTAGAAGCATTAAATGAAAAAGGCGAAAAAGTAAAAATTGTAGGAAAAGATTTATTAGCACAAGCTTTGGCACATGAAATAGATCATCTAAACGGAATACTTTTTGTAGATAACATGCTTCCAGGAACATTAGAATACATTGACCCAGAAGACAACAAAGACTAAAAAGGAGGATTTGCGATGAGAATTTTGTTTATGGGAACTCCAGACTTTGCAGAAGAATCTTTAAAAGCCTTATATGAGGCAAAATACGATATAATCGGAGTTGTTACAAATGTAGATAAACCAAAGGGAAGAGGAATGAAACTTACAGCCTCACCAGTAAAAGAGTATGCTCTAGAAAAAAATTTAAAAGTCTATCAACCTGAAAAAGTAAGAAACAATCCAGAATTCTTGGAAGAAGTAAAACAATTAAATCCAGACATTATTTGTGTAGTTGCTTATGGAAAAATTCTTCCACAAGAGTTACTAAGCATTCCTAAATATGGTTGCATAAATGTACATGGTTCATTACTACCACAATATAGAGGAGCAGCACCAATCCAATGGGCAGTGCTAAATGGAGATAGCAAAACTGGAGTAACAACAATGTTTATGGACGTTGGAATGGACACTGGAGACATGATTCTAAAAAAAGAAACAGAGATTGGAAAAGATGAAACAACAGGAGAACTATGGGAAAGACTAAAAGTAATTGGAGCAGATTTGCTAGTAGGAACTGTTAAAAAAATAGACGAAGTCAAGGGAAAAGAAAACATTTCATTTGAAGAATTAAAACAAAAAGTTGGAGCAGAAAAACAGGGAGAAAACTTTACAATGGCTCCAATGCTATCAAAAGAAATGGCAAAAATAGATTGGGAAAACAAAAATGCAGACGAAATAAAAAACTTAGTTAGAGGATTAAATCCAATAATGGGAGCTTATACCTACCTAAATGGGAAAAAAATAAAATTCTGGAAAGTTCAAGCATTAAGTGAAAAAGAATTATTCGAAAAATTTGAAGAACTAAAAGAATATAAAGACCATTTTAAAGGTGTAACTGCAGGAGCAGTATTATTCTCTGATGAAAAAACAGGATTATTTATAAAAGCGAATAAGGGAATATTGCAAGTGTTAGAAATACAAGGAGAAAATTCAAAGAGAATGTCAATAGGCGACTTCCTAAGAGGAAACAAAATAGAAGCGGGAAGTTTATTTGAATAATATACTAAAAATTTAAAAGATAAGTAGATAAAAGTAAAATATTACTTTTTTGTTACAAATAATTACAAATGAAATAAAATATTGACTTATGAAGTAAATTAAAATAAAATTAATTACAATAGGTAAAGATTAACATTAAGAGGAGTTTTTTGTATGAAAAAGAACAAAAATTTTATAAAAAAATTCAAAGAGGAAGAAAATGGTATAACTTTAGTTGTACTTGCAATTACAATATGTGTAATGGCCATATTAATTGGAATTACAGTTAATTATATGATTGGAAAAAATGGAATATTAAGTCAATCTGAACAGGTTAAAGCCAATATTGAAGCTGCAAAAGATGAAGGTCAACAAATAATAGACAAAATAAAATCAAATGATGATGGTTCCATCATAGATGGTGCTGTTAGTAAATAAGACACAGGAAGCGTATGGTACAGTTGCTAGAAGTGGAAGAGGAGGAGGATTTGGCTCAATAGGACCAGGTGTTATATACCGTGATACTAATATTCCTACAAATACTACAGTGCATAGCAATGGTACTCGTCCTACTTTATATATCACAGAATAAGAAAATTTTGCTATATTAACAAAAGTATATGATAAAATTTTAAAAATTAGATAGAATAAAACAACCCTCAAATTACAGATTAGTCTGTAGTTTGAGGGTTTCTCTAATTAAAAAATATTAAGAATATTACTAGTTGTTTTCGCTATTGTGATATACATTCATTACATCATCAAGCTCATCAAGATTTTCTAGCATTTTATCCATTCTTTCAGTAGCCTTTTCATCAAGTGCAACATAAGTTGTTGGTACCATTTGAATTTCAGCTTCAACAAATTCAAGACCATCAGATTCTAAAGCTTCTCTAACATTAGAAAAATCTTCAGGGGTTGTTGTTATGTTATAGCATTCTTCATCTGCTTCAAAATCTTCAGCACCTGCATCTAATGCAAGCATCATTAAATCATCTTCAGATTTATCTGTAGTAGTTTTATCTATAACAATAACACCTTTTTTATTAAACATGTAAGATACGCAACCTGTAGTTCCTAAATTTCCACCAGCTCTATCAAATATGTGTCTAACATCTGCTGCAGTTCTGTTTCTGTTATCTGTACTAGCTTCAACAATTACAGCAACACCATTTGGACCATATCCTTCATAAACAACTTCTTCGTAGTTCTCTGAGTTACCAGCACCAGAAGCTTTCTTTATAGCATTGTTTATTGTATCATTTGGCATGTTTGCTGCTTTACATTTTGCAATTACATCTTTTAGTTTAGAGTTTCCTGCCGGGTCAGGACCACCTTGTTTAACTGCGATTAATAATTCTCTTCCTAATTTTGTAAATACTTTTCCTCTAGCTGCATCAGCCTTACCTTTTTTGGCTTGAATGTTATGCCATTTGCTATGACCTGACATTTTAACTCCTCCTTTAACTTTTTATTTAGGGACATACCCTATGTATTATATAAATTACATTCTATATTTTACCACAATTTTTAAGATTTGGGTAGGGGTTTTTACAAAAGTTAATTAAATTCTTTTTTTCGTACAAGTTGAATTTATTTTACAGAATTGAATTTAACTTTACACTTGACGTTAATCTCTTCTGCATTCACTTTTTAATATCAAAATGTAATAAATATTATATTTTTGAATATAAATATAATGGGTGAATGGTGATGAATTTAGAAAATATTTATAGATGTTTTCCGAAACATCTTAAAATTTTATTAGAAGAAAATATTTTGCAAAATCAGATGGAGATGTTAGAAGAAATACGAATTAGAAATGGCTTACCAATAATCTTGAAACTTGGACAAGCCGAGAAGATAATTTATTATAAGACTTCGACAGAGGATATAAACTTTATATTTCAAAAAATATGCGATAATTCAATATATACATATCAAAATCAGATTGCAAATGGATTTATTACAATTCAAGGAGGCAATAGAGTTGGAATCGTTGGAACTGCTGTTGTACAGGATGGAAAGGTAACGAATTTTAATTACATATCAAGTCTGAATTTTAGAATTGGAAGACAAATAATTGGCTGTAGCAATCAAGTTGCAGATAAAATAGTAGATTTTACGAATAATAGAGTTTTTAATACATTGATAATTTCAATGCCTGGATTTGGAAAAACAACTATTTTGCGTGATATTATAAGAAACATAAGCAATGGTTTTGAAATTGAAACAGAAAGAAAATTTAATGGTGTGAATGTGGCCGTGATTGATGAAAGAGGAGAAATTTCTGCAACCTATAGAGGAGTTACTCAAAATGATTTAGGAATTCGAACAGATGTTATAAATGATATACCCAAGGCAATAGGAATGAGAATGGCAATCAGATCGATGGCTCCACAGGTAATTGTAGCAGATGAAATTGGAAGTAATGAAGACTGTGATTGCATAGAATATGCTCTGCATTGTGGAGTAAATGGAATATTTACAGCTCATGGAAAAGATTTGGAAGATATAAAAAACAATGCTGAACTGAGAAATCTATTGGACAAGAAAGTTTTTGAAAAAGCAATCATAATACATCAAAACAGAAAATATGAAGTTATTAATGTGGGAAGGTTATAGTTTGTTTAATTATAAAAACTTGAAATAAACAACAAGGAAAAGATGAAGAAAAACTAATAGCTTAACACTTGTCATCAAGTATTAAGCTATTTAACTTTTCATCTAAACCATGAGGTTTAGGCATTGGCATACCGCCTCAAATATCTGTATTTAGTATAGCATTTTTGATACGATAAGTCAATCAAAAATATAAAAAATTAATTTTATATTTTATATAAGGATTATATGCAAAATTAAGATTATTATTCCTTGTTTTCTAATTTTTGCATTTTGTAATGTATTGGTTCAAATATTTGTTCAAACAACTTATTGTATATTTTGTCAAAAAATTGATTAGAAGTTTTACCAAGTCTTGAAATGACTCTATTTTTATCAATATATTTGGCTTCATATAACATTACAATAGTATTTCTTTGAAAGCCATCATTAGGTGTTCCAACTTCAAATTCTGGATAGATGTCACCTTTTTTATCTTTTCTAGGGGTACCACTTGAACATGGAACTACAAATATTTTTGTAGCAGTTTCTTTTATAACTATAGCTGGGTGAATATATGCAAATTCTCTATCATAATTATTCCAACCCAAATCAACTAAAAGAATTTCACCTAAATTATATTTAGTAAAATTATTTTGGTGTAATGCAGATAAATGTTTTTCATTTGATTCTATCCATAAGGCTATTTCGTAAGCAGATTGTTCTGTTAGTTTAAACTCATAATTTTTAAAAGATGTAAAAAATTCTTTTTTTAGCTTTTCATCCTGCATAAATTTTATATTTTTAAATTTTATATCATTTCTTTTAATTAAATTTATGGTGTTTCTATTTATAACCATTGATTTTATCACTTCCTAATTCTAAAATTATATAATAAAAGTTAATTGTATATAAAATGCAATAAATGACATACCAAAGGTACTAGAAAAAAGAAATACAATAAGTTAAATGGCTGAACAAGTAATTCCTATTAGATTTTTGTATACAAATTCCAATGGAACCTATCAATATAAAAATATTCATGACTATAATATAAGTATTATATGCTGAAAGTACTGTAAATGCAAGGAAAATCGTATGTCAAAAAACGACAAGTGTATGTTGAAAAATAACGTAGGGAGGGAAAAATAATTCGTGAGTGAATTGTTACGATTGCCATTGAAAAATTTATGCATGAAAAGGAAGATAATTACATTATTTCGTTGACAACCAAAATACTTTTGATATAGAATAAACACGAAAATATAAATAAACACTTATAAATATGGAGTATATATGAAAAGGAAGCTAAAGAAATTATTAAAAACTAAAGAGAGAGTAAATGAAGTTTTAAGACTTAGAAAGAATGGAGAATTTGATAAGATTTTTGAACTATATGGTTATCAGGTATTTAATGTTGCTGTAACTACAAAGTTTAAAAATAAAGACATTGAAACACTATTTGATCAAGGCAGATTCGAAGATATTTACAGAAGATATGGTGCTAAAGAGTATGAAAAATTTATTAGTGAAATGCAACCGCTAGATGTATATAATGAAACTGGAAGTAAGTTTCAAATGCAACTAAGTAAAATAAAAAATACCATAAAATATAAAATTTTACCGGGATTATTTACTGCGTCATTGGCACTGGGAATTACTGCTGGTGAAAGTGCGGTTGAAGTTAAAAAATTAAAGGACGAAGAAGCTATTAAATATGAACAAGAGCTGAATGAATACAATAATAATGTTGAAAAATATGCTGATGAAGTAAAGTCCATGAATTTAACGGATTTGCAAACAGTTATGAAAGTCATGGATGATATGTGGGAGAACATAGATGGTTATGGAGAGCCTAAAATTGATTCACCATATTTTCCAAGGCTTGATATGACTGAAGGTGGAGTTGGAGTTTGCAGAAATATGGCTGATGATGTAACTTCAAAACTTAATGCAATTAATCCAGAATATAATGCTAGAAATTTAAGTGTTTATCTTGATTCTGAAGAATTAACAAGTGAAGGATTTTCAATGGCGAATATTGAAAGAACGATTTTGCAGGATAATGAAACTGTTGTTGACCAAGATAATGAAAATCAAGATCAAGATGGAACAGATAACTCTGAGGGTGAAAAAGAAGATAAAAATGAACTTACAGAAGAGCAAAAAGAAAAACTTAGTAAATATGTTGGAAATCACATGGTTACAGCAATAGATTTGAAAGAAGAAGATGTAACTTTAATAATAGACTCAACCAATTGCAATCTTGGAGTATTTGAAGATGGAAAAATCTATATGTTTTTCAATGATACTGGAAATGGAATGAGAGCAACAACACTTGGAAATCTTTTAGGATTCATTGGTGGAGAAAATTTTGGAGGCATTATACAGCTTACAGAGGATCAAATTAAGAGTATGCTTTCATCAAAGATTAGTGTTGCTAAATTAGCAGAAAAGTACGGAGTTGAGGCACAAAATAGAGCTCTTAAAGAAGTACAGAGAATGGAAGGCAAAGAAAAAATAGATTTTGTAAGAATGCTAAGCCCAGAAGTATTTAAACAAGCTCAACAAAGTGTACGAGAAAATGAAACTTCAAGAGAAAGCTATAACATAATTCAAGAGACGAGTGAGGTTTCAGGTGTACAGAAAAATCAAAAAAGTGCAGAACAAAAAGTAAATGGGGCACAAGAAATAAATGAAACACCAAGTGCAGAAAATACAAGAGAAGAAACTGAAGGCCAAGACATGGAAAGATAAATTTTGCAACTTTGAAAATTTATGTAATTTATTTTTGAGTGCCGTTAGTAATGTAAAAATAAGAACTTGAAATCCGAAAATAAAAAAAATAGTTCTAAAATTTTAAAATTAGAATATACATATATAAAGATAGTTTAGAAAGGGACAAACTATGAATTATATAAAGTATATTCTAATTTTTTTGGTTTTTTCAATCTTTGCTTCTATTGGAAATATGTACTCAAAAAAATATTATAACAGATTAAAGGAGCTGGAAGAACTCTTAAATATGCTTAATGTTTTTAAAGCAAAGATAAAGTTTACAGCACAAAGCATTCAAGAGATATTCGAACAAATATACCAAGACAATCAAGACTGTATCGGAAAAATATTTAAAGATGCAATTGCTTTTATGCAAGAAGAGACTGGTGGAAAGTCTTGGGAGCTAGCTGTTGAAAATTCTATAAATAATACGTCCTTACAAAAGGAAGATATAGATGTATTGAAAAGTCTTGGAAAGATGCTTGGAAATACAGACTTAGAGGGACAAGTTAGCCAAATAGATTTGACAATAAATCTTTTAAAAGAACAGATAAAACAGGCAACAGAAGAAAAGAATAAAAATTCGAAATTATATAAAACGCTTGGAATTGCAACTGGATTAACAATGGCGATTATACTGATATAGTAAAAAATTCGACAGGGGGAAAATGTAATGGATATTAATCTTTTATTTAAAATTGCGGCAATTGGAATACTTGTGGCTGTGCTTTATCAGGTGTTGGTTAGGGCTGGTAGAGAAGATCAAGCAATGATGACGACTCTTGCCCGGACTTATAATTGTACTTACCATGGTAATAAAAGAGATTAGTACATTATTCGACACGGTAAGGACAATATTTAATTTATAGTTCTTTATCTGAATTAGGACAATTGTTATGAAATATCCAAATGGATATGGACAATATTAATTTGTAGTTTTTTACCTGAATTAGAGCAATTGTAATGATGTATAAGATGGTAAGAACGATATTCAATTTTTAGCGGAGGCAAATATGGAGATTGTAAAAATTATTGGAGTTGGGCTGGTTGCTCTTATAATAATTGTAATATTAAAACAGTATAGACATGAATTTGCCATGTATGTTTCGATTTCTGCGGGAGTAATTATATTTGCACTCATATTTACAAAATTATCAGGGATAATCGAAATTCTAAAAAATTTGTCATCAAAAGCTTCTATAAACAATCAGTTTATTGCACTATTGATAAAGATTACAGGTATTGCAATACTTACTGAGTTTGCTGTTAGTATTTGCAAAGATACAGGGGAAACGGCGATTGCAAATAAAGTGGATTTAGGTGGAAAAGTTATAATAATGTCCATGTCAATTCCAATAATGTGTAGCTTGTTAGAAACAATAGTGCAAATTTTACCATAAAATGATGTTAGTAGTGAATATGAAAATGTTTTATGAGTAATTTTTTATAGACAAAATTCTGGAGGGAGTGTTGCAAAATGAGAAAAAGATTAATTCACAAATTAATAATTAGTACTGTAATTGTTGCAATAGCTTGCTTCGTATATAGCAGTTTCTTCTATAGAATAAGTGCTCAAGGACAGAAAAATTCTACTCAGAACCCACAGAATATTCAAGAAAACCAAGAGATTCAGACATCAGCAATACTAGAGAGTCAATCCAAATCGATGCGGAATATCAGATTTCATAGAAGAAGCAAATAAATATAAGGGCGAAAACTTTGACGTAGATGTAAAAGATTTAATAAATTCAGCAATAAAAGGAAATATAGATAATTCAACAATTGGAAAGAAAATCATGTCCGTATTTTTTAAGGAGATTGGATCTGCCATAAAGTCTATCGGAGTAATAATTGCAATAGTAATAATCTCTAGTGTGCTTAAAAGTATAAGTGATGGACTTGAAAATAAAGGAGTGTCTCAAATTACATATTATGTTACATACATATTAATTGTAACTGTGATAATGAAAAACTTTTCAGACATTATATCGATGGTAAAAGATTCGATTGAAAGTCTAGTAGCATTTTCAAATTCACTGATTCCTTTACTCATTACACTAATGGTGTCGACAGGAAATATTGCATCTGCAGGGATGTTGCAACCGATTATATTATTCATAATAACATTTATAGGAAACTTAATAAACATAGTTTTAATACCAATAGCACTAATATCGGTAGCGTTAAACATAATATCAAATGTATCGTCAAAAATTCAGATAGACAAGCTTTCAAAATTCTTAAGCAATTCTGTGGTGTGGGTACTAGGAATAGCATTAACATTATTTGTAGGAGTATCTTCTTTAGAAGGTAGCATAACAAATGGTGTAGATGCTTTAACTGTAAAAACCACGAAAGCAGCAGTATCAAATTTCATACCAATAGTTGGAAAAATATTGCGGAGATGCTGTTGATACAGTAATGAGCTGTGGAAATATTTTGAAAAATGCAGTTGGAATCGTTGGAGTAATAGTAATAATCAGCATATGTGTTGTGCCAATCTTAAAGCTTGCATCACTGATGGGAGTATATTATCTGGGGTCTGCATTGTGTCAACCTATTGCGGACGAAAAAATAGTAAAGCTATTGCGGTCAAATGGGAAACACATTTAAGCTATTACTCGCAATTTTGTGTAGCATATCAACAATGCTAATTATAGGAGTAACTCTTGTAATAAAAATTTCAAATACTGGGGTAATGATGAGTTGAAGAAGGAGATGGCAAATGCCATGAAAAAAGATGGTCGATTTTTTTAGTAGTTGGTGGCAAGGAATTATTGTTGCTGTGATAATCGGAACGATAATTGAAATGATACTGCCAGAGGGTAGTTCAAAGAAGTACATAAAAGTAGTAATTGGAATATACATTCTGTTTACAATAATTTCTCCACTCATACAAAAATTTTCTGGAAGCAAGCTAAGTGCAGAGAACATATTAAATACAGAAAAGTATGAAAAAATGATGGCAAAAGGTAGCAACACTATTTCTCAAAAACTAGAAGACAACAATTCGAGAACAATAAAAGACATTTATACTGAAAATTTAAAAACAGATATAAAAGCAAAGTTAAAAGAAAAAGGCTACGAAGCGGAGAGTATTTATCTAAGAGTTTCTGATGATGGAAACTATACAATAGAAAAATTACAGATAAAATTACTTGCTACGGAAAACAAAAATAATGGTAATACAGAAACTAAAAAAGTAGAAATAAACAGCGTAAATGTAGAAAAAATAGAGATAGCTGGAGATGGAAAAACAAATAGTGTTAAGGAAAAAAATCAAAACACTGGAGTAGAAAAAACAAATAGCGTTGAGGAAAACGAAAGTAGAGAAAATGAAATAATTGATAGCAAGGAAGAAAAAAATGAAAGCTTAGAAAATGGAAAAGGATATACTTCTTCAAAAAAAGAAGAATTACAAGAATATCTAAGCAACACTTATAACATTCAAAAAGAAAAGATTGAAATTTATTAAAATCTTAGGAGGCTGGAAATGTTTAAGAAAAAAATAGCTTTAATTAAAGAAAAAATTCAAGGAAATGTTAATGGAGAGGCTAAAGGAAAATTTAAAGAAACTGTACCTGAGGTGGAAGGCAAAAATGAAAAAAAGAAAATGGAGAATTTAATTGTATTTGCAATAATTTTGATTGTAACAATTGTAGCAATAAACTATATATGGTCACGGAGATAAAAAGAAAAATAAGGGACAATCTGGGAACGGAGGAAAATCTGTACTCGTACAAGGTGGCTCTGGCGAAAGCTCAGTATTATCTTCAACAGGGCAAAATGGTTCCGGGGGAGAAATTGTATTAAACGGAGACGTACAAAATGGTTCTGGGGGAAGTTTTGAATCTTCTGCTAATGAAAACATAGAAGAAAAGTTAGAAAATATTTTAGCTAATGTTAAAGGAATTGGAAAAGTTAAGGTTATGATTACATATTCTCAAACAAACGAAGTAATACCGATGTATGATGAAGATTCAAGTTCAAGTACAACAGAAGAAAAAGACTCGGGAGGCGGAACAAGAACTGTGAATGAAAACATCAGTAAGAAAGACATAATTTACAAGGAAGAAGATGGAGTAAAAACACCGATTACTCAGAGTGTGGTAAAACCTAGAATCGAAGGTGCAATAGTTGTGGCAGAGGGAGCAAGCGATGCAACTGTAAAAACTAATATTGTTCAGGCTGTAGAAGCGGTCACTGGAGTTGCTACATACAAAATACAAGTATTAGAGATGAAGTGAAAGATGTGCAAATGATATATCAAGGCACTATATGAAAAACTATTGAAAAACAAGTGAGAATATTCAATAAAAAATTAGCTGGAGGTATAGGAAAATGAAAAAAGTTCTTAAGAAGAATCAAGTTATAATTTCTGTAATTGCAATAATGCTAATTGCGGCAGGTTACATGAATTATACAACAAATGTGAAGACTACGCTCGATACTGCGGCTTTTGCAGATTCAGAGAAGTATGGCGACTTGGGAGATGCAACTTTGGTAAGTAGCTCAAATGTGAATGAAACAATAGCAGACGAAACAAATGGAAACCAAGGAAAAGATGAAACTAAAGAAACCACTCAACAGAATGAAAATGGAGAGAATGCAAGTAAACGAAAACAAGATGAACAGAAGGATGAAGTAAATTCCTCAAATTATTCTAAAGAAAATTTACCTCAAAATTTGGAAAAGAATACTAATGGACAGAAAGAAAATAACGCTGAAAGTGGAGAAAATACTTCTGAGAATACTGTACAAACTTCAGGAAACACATCAAATAACAATGCAGGAAATCAATACTTTACGGAATCTAAGCTGGAAAGAGACAAGATGTATTCACAAATGCTAGAGAGCTACCAAACGATACTACAAAATACAACTATACCGGACTCACAAAAAGAAATCTCTCAAAATGAAATAAAGAAAATAAATGAAACAAAAAATGCAATAATGATTACAGAAAATCTAATAAAAAACAAGGGCTTTGAAGATGTGATAATATTTGTAAATGGAGAAAGTATAAATGTTATAATAAAAGCTCTAGACTTAAATCAAGAGCAGGTTGCTCAAATACAGAACATAGTAGCAAGAGAGATGAAAACAGAAATAGAAAACATACATATAAGTAAGAAATAGATACTAGTTAATGAATTGAAGTTATTTAGATTTTTAATAGAAAAGTTATCAAAAAATTACTTGTAAATAAAAATGTGAAACAAAATGTTTAAAAAACCACAAAAAAGTTTCACATTTTTTGAATTTGTGATATAATATAAATGTGAAACAAAATTAAACAATTAAACTAAAAAAGTTTCACATTTGTAAGGAGGAGCATCATGGAAGATAAAATTGAAATTATGAATCTTTTGCAAGATAAGCAAGTTCTGGAACATGAATTGCAAACATTAGCATATGGCTCAGTGGAGATTAGAGAAAATAATTCAAAAAAGTATATATATGTGCACTTTAGAGAAGATGGAGTTGCTTTGACAAAATATGTTGGAGAATACTCTGATGAATTATATAATTTGGTTTTAAACAATAGTATTAAAGCAAAAGAGTTAAAAAGAAAGATAAGAGAAATAAAGAAAAAATTAAAACAATTTAATTATATAGAAGAAGAACTTTCAGAAAAAGTAGAAAAAAGTATAGATTTTGCTAAAAGACATTTGGTAAATACAATCTATGATCAAGCTATATTAGAAGGTGTTGCAACAACTTTTGCAGATACAGAGAGTATTATTGCAGGAGGAAAAGTAAATAATATGACATCTGAAGATATATTAAAAATAGTAAATTTAAAACATGCTTGGGAATTTATATTAAATAAAAATGTCATTTTGAGTAATACAAACTTTGCGTTGTTGTGTGAAATAAATAAAATGATAGAAGATGGGTTTTATTACACAGCAGGAAAGGTAAGAAATACACCAGTATCAATAGGAGGAACAACATGGAAACCGGACTTACCTATTGAAAATGTAATTAAAGAAGAGTTAGAAGAAATATTTAGTAAAGACATGAATGATATTGAAAGAGCTATTGAGCTTTTGCTATACATAATGAAAAAACAAATATTTATTGATGGCAATAAAAGAACAGCTGTAATATATAGTAATCATTATTTGATTTCAAGAGGAAAAGGGATTATAGCAATTCCTGCGGAATTAACAGATGAATTCAAAGATTTACTTATTCCATACTATAAAGGAAAAGATGAAAAAAAGATAAAAGAATTTATAAAAGAAAAATGTTATATAAGTATATAAGAATTTGAAATGAAAGTATTACAATCAATCGAAAAAGACCAAATACAAGTGAATTAAAAGACTGAACCTCTTGCAAATTCTAGTAAAATATGGTAAAATACTTATGTAAAGCTTTTAAAAATACTTTTAAAAGGAGGCTTTTTATATGGAACAGTATCTGTTGGAAATTTGCTTAGATGCAGATTGCCAGGCAAAGTTCAAGTTTGAGACACTCGACCAGCTGGAAAAGGCACAAAGGACCGCTCGGGCTTTAGCCAAGAGGGTTGTGGACAACCGGTATTTTTATCGGGGACTTCACGATTATGCAACAGTCTTGTACAGCTGTGCCAGGATTATGGCGAGAATGTAAAATTTGAAGGTTCCATACACAGGCGGGAGCAGAATGCACCCGCCTGCATTTTAAATTTAGTGAAAAATAACAAGCAAGAACATAAAAATTAGCAAGAAAATATTGAAATATTCCAATATTTTGGTATAATGTGTAAAGAACGAAATTTATGGGAAAAATAATAGTAACTCAAGAGAAATTTAGGAGGTAACAAAAATGATAAAAAAGGTTGCAATATTAGCAAATGGTGGAGACGTTTCAGGATTTAATGCGGTAATTCGTGCAATCGTAAAAACGGCTGAGCAAAATGGAATAGAATGTTATGGATTCATAGAGGGATACAGAGGACTTTTAAATAACGATTTTATAAAGTTAAGCACAAGTGAAAATAAAATAGCATCAGGAATATTGCCAAGAGGAGGTTCTATAATAGGTTCTTCAACAAATGCAAATGTTTTCAATTATAAAGTTGAACTTCCAAACGGTGAGGTTGAATACCAAGATTTATCAGATAAATGTGTTCAAAATGTAAAAGAAGACGGATTTGATTGCGTATTCACTCTTGGTGGAGACGGAACACAGAAATCCGCAAGGGATTTCTTCGTAAAGGGAATGAACGTAATTGGTGTTCCAAAAACAATAGATAACGATGTTGCTTGTACAGAAATTACATTTGGATATAACACAGCAGTATCGGTTGCATCTGATGCATTAGATAGACTTCACACAACAGGCGAAACACATCACAGAATAATGGTCCTAGAAGTAATGGGAAGATATGCCGGCTGGATAGCCTTAGAGTCTGCAATAGCAGGTGGAGCTGACATTGCATTAATTCCAGAAATTCCTTACGATATTAATTCAGCAGTAAGAAAAATACAAGAAAGAAGCAATAAAGGAAAGCATTTCAGCATTGTAGTTGTTGCAGAAGGTGCAATTCCAAAGGGAGGAACACTTACAGTTGAAAATGTTAGAAATAATGGAAAAGGAGTAGACAACAACAAATTAGGTGGAGCCGGACAAAAAGTTGCAAAGCAATTAGAAGAAATTACAGGCTTCGAATCTAGATGTACAGTTTTAGGATACATGCAAAGAGGAGGAACTCCAACAGCTTTTGATAGAGTATTATCAACAAAATATGGGGCAAAAGCAATGGAACTTGCTATGGAAGGAAAATTCGGAACAATAGCAGTAATAAAAAATGGAAAACTAGACTATGCAACTCTGGAAGAGGTAGTAGGAAATAACAAAGAAATGGGTGCCGTATCTGGCAACACTCCTGAGAGCAACTTAAGAAAAGTAACAATGAATGATGATTTAGTAAAAACAGCAAGAGACATCGGAATATGTTTAGGAGACTAAGAATTTCGCTCAACGGTCGCCCAATAGGGACGCCCCTTTCTGGGCGAAGATGAAATAGAAAATAATAAATTAATATTCCGCCCAAAAAGGGGCGTCCCTATTGGGCGGAAGAGGGAGCAATATAAGTGAAAGATTTTAAAGAAATTATAGCGGGAAAAATAGCAGAAGCTACAAATCTTCCAAAAGAAAAAATAATAGCAAATGTAGAGGTGCCAAAAGACACCTCTAATGGTGATTATGCATTTCCTTGTTTCATATTGGCAAAGGAATTAAAGAAGTCACCTGTAATAATTGCAACAGAATTACAAGAAAAAATTCAGAATAATGAAAATACAGAAAACTCAATTATTGCTGAGGTTAATGCAATAAATGGATTTCTTAACTTCAAATTAAATAAAAAGGCTATAGCACAAGAAGTAATAAATGAATTTGACAATGAAAAAGAAAACTTTGGAGCAAAAAAACAAGAAAACCCAAAGAACATTGTAATCGATTATTCTTCTCCAAACATTGCAAAGCCATTCCACATTGGCCATTTACGTTCAACTGTAATAGGAGGAGCCTTATATAACATCTACAAGTATCTTGGATACAACGTTACAGGAATAAACCATTTGGGAGACTATGGAACGCAGTTTGGAAAATTAATTGAAGGTTATAAAAGATGGAGTGACGAGTACAACATCGAGGAAAATCCAATAGATGAACTTACAAAAATCTACATAAGAATAAATAATCTTTGCAAGGAAGATGAAAGTGTTCTAGAAGATTGCAGAAATAACTTTAAAAAACTAGAAGATGGAGATCCATATTGTGTGGAATTATGGCAAAAATTTAGAAATTTAAGCTTGAAAGAATTCCAAAAAATATATGATATACTTGGAACAAAATTCGATTCTTTGAATGGAGAGGCTTTCTATTCTGACAAAATGCCAGAGGTAATAGATATACTAGAAAAAACAGGAAAACTAGTAGAATCTGAAGGCGCAAAGGTAATCAACCTAGATGACAAAGGAATGCCACCTTGTCTTATAATAAAATCTAATGGCTCTACTACTTATGCTACAAGAGATTTAGCTGCTATATTATACAGAGCAAGAACTTACAATTTCGACAAGGCACTTTACTTAACATCTTACGAGCAAGTATTACACTTTAAACAAGTATTTGAAGTTGCAAAATTACTTGGAATAGATGAAAAATATACGAATGGACTAATTCATGTTCCATTTGGAATGATTTTATTAAAAACAGGTAAAATGTCTACAAGAGAGGGAAAGGTAATAAAACTTGAAGACTTGCTAAAAGAAGCAATCGAAAAAAGCAAGGAAATAATTGAAGAGAAAAATCCTAACTTAGAAAACAAAGAAGAAGTAGCAAAAAGAGTTGGTGTTGGAGCAGTTATTTTCAATGACTTATCAAACAGCAGAATTAAAGACGAAATATTTGATTGGGACACAATGCTAAACTTCAATGGAGAAACAGGTCCTTATGTTCAATATACAACAGTACGTGCAAAGAGTGTACTTGAAAAAGTTGGCTACGTACCAGAAGCAAAAGACGTAGACGTTTCAAAACTTGATGATGAAGATTCTAAAAATATAATAAATACATTATATAACTTTGAAGAAACACTAGAAAACGTAACAAAGAAAGAAGAGCCATCAATACTAGCAAGATACTTGATAACACTTGCAAAACAATTCAGTAGCTTCTACAACAACAATCATATAATATGCGAAGAAAAAGAATTGCAAGATGCAAGATTATACACAACATACATGGTAAAAACAGTATTAGAGAGAGGCTTAAATTTACTTGGAATACAAGTACCAGAAAAAATGTAACTAGAAAAGTAAAAAAATAAAACAAAAATTTTAGACAAAGCATTCTAGAACAATAAGCAAAATTTTAAAATAAATTAGGTTGTAATTATATATATACAAAAAAATTAACAACCAGAGAAGGATTCTAATGAACAAGAATATTCTAAAACACATAATTAGATATTTATTAATAATCGCAATAATAATTCTGTGCCATCAAATATTTGAATTTTCGTCAGAGACAGGTAATAAATCATCAAAAACAAGTGGAAAAGTTGCAGAAATATTCATAAACACTTTCAAAGATGGAAAAAATATGACTGAACAGGAAAAGCAAGAACAAATTGAAGCTATACAGCACTATGTAAGAAAAGGAGCACACTTTTCAGTATATATGCTACTTGGAATACTAACAATGAGTTGTGCAATCACATTCAAATGGTGCACAGAATATAAATTTGATTCAAGCATAATATTCTGCCTTTTATATGCAATTTCAGACGAATTGCACCAGCGATTTGTGCCAGGAAGAAGTGGTCAATTTACAGATGTATGCTTAGACACTATTGGCTCGCTTATAGGAGTATTAATTGTACTATCGATTTATGTTATAAGCAAAAAAATAAAAAACAGAAATTCAAATAAACCCAAAGCATTAGCCGAAAGAAATGTTCAAACCGGAATAAAGAGAAATGTTTTATTCATTGCAAGCACTGGAGGACATTTAAACGAACTAATGCAAATAAAACCATTGTTCAAAAAATTCGATTACCACATAGTAACCGAAAAAACAAAGGTAGATGACAGCTTCAAAGAAGAATATGGCGACAAAATAAGCTTCCTGATATATGGAACAAAAAAGTATCCAGTAAGCTATATATTCAAATTCCTAGCAAACTGTTTTATAAGCTTGTACTACTTCTTCAAATATCAACCTGAAGTAGTAGTAACAACAGGAACACATACAGCAGTGCCAATGTGCTATATTGCAAAAATATTCGGAAGCAAAGTAATATTCATAGAAACATTTGCAAACAGAACAACAGGAACAGTCGCAGGAAAACTTGTATATCCAATAGCAGACACATTTGTAGTGCAGTGGGAAGAAATGCACAAAGTATATCCGAAATCTGTATGTTGGGGGTGGATTTATTAATGATATTCGTAATACTAGGAACCCAGGACAAAAAATTTCCGAGACTGTTAGAGGCAATACAGAAAAAAATAGATGAAGGAAAAATAAGCAAAAAAGAAGAAATAATAGTACAAGCAGGTAGCACAAAATTCCAATCAAAGGACATGAAAATAGTAGACTACATGCCAGTAAAAACATTCGAAGAATGTATAGATAAGGCAGACATAGTAATATGTCATGCTGGAGTTGGAACAATACTAACAGCGCTAAAAAAAGAAAAGAAAATAATTGCGGTTGCAAGACTAAAAGAGTATGGAGAACATGTAAATGATCACCAGCTACAAATACTTGATAACTTCACAAAAAAAGGATATATACTCGCGTTAGAAGATTTCGACAAGCTAGATATAATACTAAAACAAGCGAAGAATTTCCAACCAGCAAAATTCAAATCAAACAAAAAATATTTTTTAACACAACTAGAAAGAGAGATAAACATACTAGGAGACTAAAAGTTATTGCAGAAAATAAAGGTTGAAAATAAAAAGAGAATTTATTACTTGAATAAGACTACTAAGAGTAAAAAGAAAAAGCTAATAAAAAGATAAAAAACGATAAGTTTAAAAATAAATTTGAATAAAATTAAATACTGAATAAAAGGGGGACTTCATATGAGGTCTTCTTTTTTGAGTGATAAATTATCGAAGAGTAAAGGATACAAAAAGGAAGAGTTATGAAGTGCTTTTTTAGTACCAGTTTTGCAACTTTCTACATGCATGTATTTATAAAGAATAAGCTATTTTAGAAATGTTAAAAATTTCAACAAAAAGAACAAAAATCCAACAAAAAATTCAGTAAAAGGGTTGTATGTTTATAATAAAAATGATATTATAAGAGAGAAAAACAATATAGGGAGAAAAATAAATGGCAGCAAAAGGAAAAAGAATGGCCGAAGAACCAAAAAAACATAGAAAACAAGAACAGGTTGATTACAACAAATACCAGAAAAATGGAGAAATTCCAATGTCTGAAAATGACTACAAATATGGTGCTTATGAAAGAAATATGGAAAGAGCAGAAGAATACCAAATAAAGAGAAAAAAGAAAATGAATAAAGGACTAAAAATATTTTTAATAATATTACTTGTATTAGTAATATTAATTGCAGCAGCTGGAATAGCAGGGTACACATTTGTAAATGGAAAAATAGGCAAAATGCAAAAAGAAAACATAGATACAACAGCAGTTGGAATAAATGAAGATACAAAAGAAGAACTAAAAGGCTATAGAAACATAGCTTTGCTTGGAATAGATAGCAGAGCAGATGATTATGGACTTGGAAACAGAAGTGACTGTATAATAATTGCAAGTTTGAACCAAGAAACAAATGCAGTAAAATTAATATCTGTATATAGAGATACTTATGTATATGTAACAGAAAATGGAACAAAAAGATTAGACAAAATAACACATGCATACTCTTATGGAGGAGCACAAAACACATTGAAATCTCTAAACGAAGCATTAGATTTAAACATAACAGAATTCGTAACAGTAAACTTCGATGCAGTAATTGCAGCAGTTGACAGCTTAGGAGGAGTTTATATAGATATAGATAGCTCTGAAATAAAATACATAAATGACTATATAGACGCAACATCACAAAGCTCTGAAATAAAATCAAGCCACATAACATCAACGGGAAGACAAAAATTAGATGGAGTACAGGCAGTAGCATATTCTAGAATTAGATATACTGCAGGCGGAGACTATAAGAGAACAGAAAGAATGAGAACTGTTGTAGAAGCAATGCTAAGCAAAGCAAAAACATTAGGCGTAGGACAACTAAACAGCTTTGCAGACACAATTTTACCAAGAATAAGAACGAATATATCGTCATCAGAAATATGGGGATTAGTTCCAAAACTAGCATCATTCAAAGTAACAGAAAGCTTAGGTTGGCCATATGAAACAAAAGGAATAACACTAGACAGATGGTATGGAGTACCAGTTACACTACAAAGCAATGTAGAAAAACTACACAAAGAAGCATTCGGACAAGACGACTACGAAGCATCTGAGGCTGTAAAAGAAATGAATTCTGCCATAATAAAGAAAACAGGATATTCAAACTAAGTAGGAAGAACTTGATTTGAATGTTATCGCTCTAAAAATGTTGAATTAAAACTAATTCTAATAAGTAGAATAAGAAAAATTTAACGAATAAAATAAGAAGAATGAAGGCTAAAATTTATAAATGAACAATAATAGAGAAGGGAATGTTTTGCCATGAGTAAAAGCAACTTAGCGGTAAAAGAAGAAATGGAAGAAGTTGTTGAAGAAGCAATTCTTCCAAACGCTACAGCAAAAAACGATGTTAGAGTTATGTATAACGAAAAAATGAAAACTAAGAAAAAAATAATATATAAAATAATAAAAAGAATGATAGATATAATCGGAGCACTAATTGGAACAGTATTGTTAATACCTGTAACGATAATTATATACTTTGCAAGAAAATTTTCAAAAGAAGAGCAAGGGCCATTATTTTACGAACAATTAAGATATGGTAAGAATGGAAAAATATTCAGATTATATAAATACAGATCTATGTGTATTGGAGCAGACGAAAAATTAAAAGAATATTTAGCAAACAATGAAGAAGCAAGAAAAAAATTCAAAAAAACGCACAAACTGCAGAATGATCCAAGAATAACCCCAATAGGAAATTTCTTAAGAAAAACAAGCTTGGATGAACTTCCACAAGTATTAAATATTTTAAAAGGTGAGATGAGTTTTGTTGGGCCAAGACCTGTTGTTAAAAAAGAAGTGGAAGATTATGGAAAAAATAGAGATAAGTTTCTAAGTGTAAAACCAGGTCTTACAGGATATTGGCAAGTAAATGGAAGAAGCAACACAACTTATGAAGAAAGAATGAAAATGGAACTTTATTATGTAGATAACTGTTCAATGTGGTTAGATATAAGAATATTTTTTAAAACTTTCATAACAGTATTCAAGAAAGAGGGAGCAGTTTAAAGCTAAAACCCAAATATAAAACTACAAAAATCAATTTACGACAAAGGGAGAAAAAAGTGGAAAAAAATGTTAAAGTAATAGTTGCGGCACACAAAAAATATCAAATGCCAGAAAACGAAATGTATATTCCAGTACAAGTTGGAGCTGAAGGTAAAGAAAAAATAGAAGGATACACACAAGACAACACAGGTGATAACATATCTTCAAAAAACCCATACTTTTGCGAATTAACGGGATTATATTGGACTTGGAAAAACTTAGATGCAGATTATAAAGGACTAGTACATTATAGAAGATATTTTACAAAAGCTAAAAGGATTCCTAAAAAAGAAGACGAAAAATTCAAGATAGTATTAACAAAAAAAGAAGCAGAAGAAATACTAGAAAAAACAGATGTAATACTACCAAAAAAGAGAAATTACTACATAGAAGATTTGTACTCTCATTACAAACACACAATGTATATAGAGCCACTTGATGAGACAAGAAAAATAATAGAAGAAAAATATCCAGAATACTTAGAAGAATTTGATAAACTTCATAAAAGAACATCAGCACATGTATTTAATATGTTCATAATGAAAAAAGAAATATTAGATGAATACTGCACATGGCTTTTTGACATATTATTTGAGCTAGAAAAAAGAATAGATGCAAGTAAATATGACAGTTTTCATGCAAGATTCTATGGTAGAGTATCTGAACGTTTATTAGATGTTTGGATAAATAAAAATCAAATAAAATATGAAGAAGTAAGAGTAATGGATATGCAGAAAATAAATTGGTGGAAAAAAGGAACAAGTTTCTTAAGAGCCAAGATTACAGGGAAAAAATACGAAAAGAGTTTTTAAAAGGAACAGATATGGAAGAAGAATTAATATCAGTAATTGTGCCTGTTTACAACGTTGAAAAATATTTAAATAGATGTGTAGATAGTATTGTTAGCCAAACGTATAAAAATTTAGAAATAATTTTGGTTGATGATGGATCTCTAGATAATTGTGGAAAAATGTGTGATGAATATGCTGAAAAAGATAGCAGAATAAAGGTAATTCATAAGCAGAATGGTGGACTATCGGATGCAAGAAATGTAGGAACGTCAGCGGCTAAAGGAAAGTATTTAACATATATTGACTCTGATGATTTTGTAACAAAAGATTATTGTGAGTTTTTATATAATAATATAAAAAAATCTGAGGCTGACATTTCGATATGTAAACATTATATAATGTTTGAAGATGGAAGCAAAATTAATACTGGTACAAGTAAAAAATATTTAATGAATAAAGAAGAAGCTTTTATGAAACTTCTTTATTCAGATGACTTAGACGTAAGTGCATGGGCAAAATTATATAAAAGAGATATAATGGAGAATATATTTTTCCCGAAAGATAGACTATATGAAGATTCGGCTACAACTTACAAATTAATTGATAAATGCAAGCGTATTGTGTTTGAATCTGAGCCCAAGTATATATATGCAGTAAGAAAAAATTCGATAACGACTAATTGCTTTAACAAAAAGAAAATGGATTTGATATTATCTACAAATGAAATGTGTGATTATATAGAAAAGGAGTTCCCAAAATTAAATGAGGCATGTGCAAGACGAAAAATGTATGCATATTTAAGTACACTTGGACAATTTGCAACTTGTGAAACTAAAGAAGAAGATCAAAAGTATTTAAAAATAATGTGGGATTATGTACAAGAAAATAGAAGAGATGTTTTAAAAGATAAAAAAATACCTAGAAGAGATAAATATGCATTGTATATATCATTTATGGGGTTTGAATTTTTTAAGTTGTCATGGAGAATATTGAAAAAAATAAGAAATGGTAAAATATAATGGAGACAATAAAAATGAATTATGAAAAAGAAGAACAAATTGAGAAAAAATGTATACCAAAAGTAATCAATTATTTTTGGTTTGGAAATGCTGAAATGCCTGATATATTTTATAAATGTGTGGCTAGTTGGAAAAAATATTGTCCGGATTATGAAATAAAGAGATGGGATGAGTCTAATTTCGATATTTCTATATCAAATTATATGATAGAGGCATATTCACAAAAAAAATATGCTTTTGTATCTGACTATGCAAGATTTTACATTTTAGAAAAATATGGAGGTATATATTTAGATATTGATGTTGAATTGTTAAAAAATATAGATGAACTATTGTATCAAGATGCTTTTTCAGGAGTAGAGAACAACAGCAATTTTGTTGCACCTGGTTTAATTTTGGCATCACAACCACATAATAAATTTTGCAAAGCAGTGCTTAAGTTCTATGACGAGAATGGGTATAAAAAATTGGCTGGTGAAACCATTTGTACTATATCAACAAAAATACTAAAGGAACAGTTTAATTATAATAATAAGAATATTAATGAGATACAAAAGCTGAATGGGATAACAATCTATCCGTCGCAATTTTTTTGTGCATATGATATGATTCTAAAAAAGGAAGAAATAACTGATGATACATATAGTATTCATCACTACAACGCTAGTTGGCTTGGAATTGGAGATCAATTAAAAAATTTAATTAGAAAAATCATATATATAATATTAGGAAAAGAAAAATATAACAAGCTTAAGGAAAAAGTGAAGGGAAATAAAAGATGAAAATATTAGTTATAGGATTAAGTGATAAAATTGGGGGTGTCGAAAATTTTATAAGAAATTTTGTATCTCGAATAGAAGATGATGATGTAAAATTTGAGTTCCTTGTAACAGTAAAAAAGGCTTCATTTGAGGAGGAGTTATCTAATACACATAAATTTTATCATATATTACTTTCTAGAAAAAAACATCCATTAAAGATAAAAAAAGAAATCATGAAGATTTATTGTGAAAATAATTTCGATGCGATATGGCTTAATGACTGTAGTTTAAATCAATTTTTTTTCATTAAATATGCTAAAGAAGCAGGAATTTCATGTAGAATCGTACATAGTCATAATTCATATTTTATGGATTATGGAAAATATAGGTATATAAGATTAGCAATTCATAAGTTGAATAGGCTGTTTGTGAGAAAATATGCAACAGATTTTTGGGCATGTTCAAATGAAGCTGCTAGATTTTTCTTTTTGAAAAAAGAAATAAAATCTAAAAATTTCAAAATTATAAAAAATGCCATAGATACCAAAAGATTTTTATTTAATGAAAAAAGCAGGGAAAAAATAAGGAAACAGTTAAACTTAGAGGATAAACATGTATATATACAAGTTGGAAGATTACATAAACAAAAAAATCCAATGTTCTCAATAGAGATATTTAATGAGATATTGAAAAAAGATGAAAATGCTATAATGATATTTGTCGGAACTGGAGAATTAAAGGAAACACTTTTAAAGAGGACAAAAGAACTAAAAATGGAAAAATATGTATATTTTCTCGGCGTTAGAGATGATATAAATGATTTAATTTCTGCATCAGATGTATTTATGTTGCCATCACTTTACGAAGGATTACCAATTGTTTTAATAGAAGCACAGTGCTCAGGAATTCCATGCGCGATAAGTGATAATATAACAAAAGAATGTAATATTAATAATGATATTAACGCTTTTATTAACTTAAATGATAGAGAAAAATGGATAAACACTGTTATGAACATGGTAAAAAAAGAAATAAAAAGAGATTCATATAGAGAGAAGGTTATTGAAGCAGGTTTTGAAATTACCAATGAATGCAATTTAGTAAAAAAATTTTTTTTGAAAATAAATAGGAGGAAAAATGAAAAAAGTTGCTAGTTTAATAGACAAATATATTATATACATACTAATATTCTTATCATTTCTATTTTACTGCAGGGTCACAGAAAATACAAAAATAATAAGTTTTTTGCTGTGGCCAACGATGATAATAGCAATGATAGACATTATATATAAAATAATAAGTAATTATAAGCAAATATGCAAGAACAGAACTTTCTGGGGAATGAATTTATTTCTATTTTCGTTCTTGATATCAATGATTGTGGGGCATAAATATGGAATATACAAGAACTTTAGAACAATGATTTATATGGTTATAATGTTTTATATTGTATATTTACAATTTGTGGAGAAATCATCAAATGATAAAAGTGATATCCTGAATAAAGTTTGTATAGAATTCTTTTCTATTGCAACAATTTTAGCATTGGCAAGTTTAATTATAATACCAATGAGTTTTACAGAATTTAATGTATTAGGTACATCTAAATGGATAGAAGGAATTGCTTGGGGAAGACTGGCGGGATTTTATACTGATTACAATTATGGTGGACTTATTGTTGCAAATGCAATTTTCTCGGGATTGTATCTATTATGTAATAATAAGTGCAATAAAATAACTTATAGAGCTATTATTATTTTAGGAATTATTGTAGATTATATATATATTTTTTTTACAGATTCAAGAGGAACAATGTTATCTATCTTATGTTCGATGTTACTTGTAGGAATCCTTTATAGTTTCAAGATATGCAAAAAATCAAAAAAGACAATGAAAGCAATAACGATAACTGTTGTAAGTTTGGTTATGGTTATATGCTCTAATTATGCTACAAAAGTATTATATTCAAATATATTTGAGAAAAGTAATAAAACAATTACTCATACTGAATATACAGAAAAGAATATAGAAAGTAATAATCAAAATTTAAACAGTTACGTGGCAGAAACAGAGAATATGAAATTAAAAAATCAAGTAGATACAGATTATGCTCATAATTATGATGAAAAGATAAAAGAAAATTATGAAGTAAATTCTGTTGATAATGTAGTTGATGATTTAAATAAAAAAAGCAAAGAGACATCTGTTTTGAATAGACAAGATGGTAGTGATATAGATATTTCTAATAGAAGATTTGATCTATGGAATAGTAGTATTGATATATTTAAGATGTCACCAATTACGGGAGTGGGATTTGAAAATCTTGTTGAATATGCAAAAGCAAACATTCCAACAACATACTTAATCAATAACGATTATACAGTGTTTTATAATTTTCATAATATATTTTTCAATATATTAGCTGGACAAGGTGTTATAGGAATAATATGCTTTACAATATTACTTATTATGTTATTCGTAGATTTTATAAAAGGATATAAGTATTTAGAAAAATGCCAAGTAATGCTTATGGGCAGCATGATTAGCAATGTAATAGAGGGATTTCTTTTAATTGGAGATATAATATACTTTTTTACGCCAAATGCAATTATGTTTTGGCTAGTAATGGGACTTTTATACAGTAATAGAGAATTGAGAAAGGAAGAAAATGATGGCTGTATATGTGATGACACACAAAAAAATTAATTTAAATGTACCAAATTATTATAAAAAAATGTTGGTTGGAGCATATAGGGATACCAGTGATACAGATGAATATATAAGAGATGATAGATTTGATAACATTTCGAGGAAAAATGAGTGTTATTGTGAGTTAACAGGTTTATATTGGCTATGGAAAAATTGTGATGACGATATAATTGGACTTGTACATTATAGAAGATTTTTTTATAAAAGATGGAAAAAAATTAACGAAAATGAAGTGCTTGATAAGAAAACAATAGAGTATACTTTAAAAAAATATGATATTATTGTTCCGGTTAAGAGTTATTATACAGAATCTCTAGAGGATCAATATAATAATAATCATTATGCAAGTGACTTGAAAAGAACAAGAAAGATAATCAGCGAATATTATCCAGAATACATTAATGCCTTTGAAAAAATAATGAAAAAAAATACATGTCATGCATTTAATATGTTCATTATGAGAAAAGAATTAGTAAATGAATACTGTAAATGGTTATTTGATATATTATTTAAGTTAGAAGAACAAATTGATATATCCTCATATGATAAATATCAACGTAGAATTTATGGATTTTTATCCGAACGACTTTTTAATGTATGGATTGAAAAAAATAACTACAAGAAAAAAGAGTATCCAGTATTCAATAATGAAGAAAAAGAAGTACATACTAGTAAAATATATTATATTATAAGATATATACAAAGTTTTTTGAAATCAAAAATAAGATTTGGTGTAGGGAAAAATAAAAATGAAAAAATCAATAACTAAAAACTATATTTATAACCTAACATATCAAATATTAGTGCTAATTTTACCACTAATAACAACGCCATACATATCCAGAGTACTTGGAGCCGAGAATATAGGAATATACAGTTATACACTATCAATATCTGCATATTTTATATTGTTTGGTTCTCTTGGAGTTGCTCTATATGGCCAAAGAGAGATAGCATATAATCAAGAAAATAAGAAAAAATATACAATAACTTTTTGGGAAATTATAATATTTAGAGCTGTTACAATGGCAATATCAATGATTATATTCTATATTGCCTTTGTAAATGGCTTACAGTACCAAATGTATTATAAAATTTTGCTACTTGAATTATTAGGAAACTGCATAGACATAAGCTGGTTCTTCCAAGGATTAGAAGAATTTAAAAAGACTGTATTAAGAAATATTATAGTAAAATTAATAAGTGTAGTATCTATATTCTCGTTTGTTAAGAGTCCAAGTGATTTGTACATATATTTCTGGATTTATGTGTTATCGATATTAGTAGGAAATGGCTCTTTATGGTTATATTTACCTAAATATCTTGATAAAGTTAAGTTAAAAGAACTAAAAATATTTAGACATTTGAAACCAACCATTGGCTTATTTGTACCACAAATAGCCGTACAGGTTTATACAGTGTTAGACAGAACGATGATAGGTTCAATCATTTCGGATAAATCGGAAGTTGGATTCTACGATCAGAGCCAGAAAATTATAAAAGTTGTATTAGCGCTTATTACATCTCTGGGTACTGTTATGTTGCCTAGAATTGCAAATAACTTTGCAAATGGAGAGAAGGAAAAAGTACACGAGTATATGAAAAAATCATTCAATATGGTATTCTTTCTTGCTTTCCCAATGATATTTGGAATTATTGCAGTATCTGAAAATTTTGTGCCAATTTTCTTTGGACAAGGCTATGAAAAAGTTGCTATATTGATGAATGTAATAAGTCCCATCATTTTATTTATAGGACTAAGCAATGTAACTGGAACTCAATATTTATTGCCAACCAAGAGACAAAAAGAATATACTATTTCTGTCATAGTAGGAGCCATTGTGAACTTTATAATGAATGCATGTCTTATCGGAAAGTATGGTGCTGTTGGAGCATCTATAGGAACTGTAATTGCTGAATTTAGCGTAACTGCAGTTCAAGCATATTTTGTTAGAAAAGATTTCAATTTAAAAGAAATAGTGAAGCTTTCAAAAAATTATATAATATCTAGTGTGATAATGTTTGTTGTTTGCATGTTAATAAAAAATATAAATGCAGGCAAATTTGCAACGTTAATTATACAAGTTATTACTGGTGGAATTACATATGGAATATGTATGCTGGCATTAAAAGATGAATTTGTTTATGATATAATAGAAAAAGCAAAAAACAAAGTGGTAAAAAGTAATAATTAAATCGGGAGGTAAATTATGCAATACGATTATTTAATTGTAGGCTCTGGCCTATTTGGTTCAATATTTGCTTATGAGGCAAATAAAAGAGGAAAGAAAGTTTTAGTAATAGATAAACGTCCACATATAGCAGGAAACATCTATACTGAAAATAAAGATGGAATTAATGTACATAAATATGGTGCACATATTTTTCATACAAGCAATAAAGAAGTATGGGATTACATAAATCAGTTTGCGGAGTTTAATAGATATACAAATTCTCCAGTTGCACGCTATAAAAATGAACTTTACAATATGCCATTTAACATGAACACATTTAACAAGTTATGGGGAGTAGTAACGCCAGAAGAAGCACAGGCAAAAATTGAACAAGAAAAGAAAGAAGCTGGAATTACAGAACCTAAAAATCTAGAAGAACAAGCAATTTCTTTAGTTGGAAAAACTATTTATGAAAAGCTTGTAAAAGGCTATACAGAAAAGCAATGGGGAAGAAAGTGTACAGAGCTTCCTAGCTTTATAATAAAACGTTTACCAGTAAGGTTCATATATGATAATAATTATTTTAATGATAAATATCAAGGAATCCCAATGGGAGGATACACTCAGATTATAGAAAAGATGCTTGATGGAATAGAAGTAAAATTAAATTATGACTATTTTGAACATAAACAAGAACTTGATAATATTGCAGAGAAAATAGTATTTACAGGACCAATAGATAAGTATTATGATTATAAATTTGGAGAGCTTGAATATAGAAGTTTGAGATTTGAAGAAGAAGAATTGAATATTCAAAACTATCAAGGAAATGCAGTTGTAAACTATACTGAATACGAAGTTCCATATACTAGAATAATAGAGCATAAACATTTTGAATATGCAAAGAGTCTAGGACAAGAAGATACAATTTCAAAAACAATAATAACAAGAGAATATCCTGATACATGGAATAAAGAGAAAGAAGCATATTATCCAATAAACAATGATAAAAACAATGCTTTATATCAAAAATATGCTGATTTAGCAAGCCAAGACAAGAATGTTATATTTGGTGGAAGGCTTGGAATGTATAAATATTATGATATGGATAAAGTAATTGCAGAAGCGTTGAAATGCGTTGAAGAAGAGCTCTAGAATACATGATATGTCAAACTTTGTCGAACAATTTTTGTTGCCAGAAAGTTACATAAGTGCTATACTTTTAATAGTATTTATTACGAACATAATGAAAGGATGTGTTGAATATGAATAAAGTCCAGCCTATAGAAATCGCAGAATGGTTTATGAAACAAAATATTAGTGGATTAGATAATACTCAAGATGGAAATACGAAAATGCAAAAGTTATTGTTTTTTTCACAATTAATATATATGTGCAAAAATAATGAAAACACTATGTTTGATGACGAATTTGCAGCTTTTAAAAATGGAATGGTTCTAAATGATATTAGAATGCAATATAGAAATGGATACAACACATTAAAAGAAAAGAGCAAAGAAGAGATTAAACTACCCAAAGAGATAGAAGAGTCGTTAGAGCTGACAAAAGAAATTTTTGGACATTACAGTGCAGCAGAATTATCAGATTTATGTCACGAATTTAATGCTTGGAGTAAACACTTTGACGAATCAAAAATGCTATTTGGATATAATAAGAAAAAAGCACAAGTTCCATATAATGAACTTAAAGAAGAGTTATACAGAATGAAAAAAGTGCTTCAAGCTTATGACAGTACTGCTGATTTGCCTTATAATGAAGAGGAAGATTATTGATCATAGAAGAAAGGCAGATATTAAAGTTTTTTCCTCCCATATTAGATGGAGGAGAAAAGTCAGAAAAATTAAGATATATGTTGGTAATAAATAATAATGAAACAACAAATGAAATAAGCATGCTAAATGTTTCAAGTATAAAAAGAAATTCAGCAGACTTATTAAGAGATTCTAATATTCAAATAAAGGAATATAGACCATTGCCAGTACCATCATACGTAAAGTTGGGTACAACATATAAAATACCGTATTTTAGGGAACTTGAAAATTTTGTTATATCATTTGGTGGAAAAATTCGAGATACTCAGTTTGATAAAATAATGGAAGAATATAAGAAATATAATAATAAAAAACGAACAAATAATGAAATTATATTTTCAGAAGAGAAATTTAAAATATATAATAAAATACCAATACAAAGGGGATTTAAAGTATAATTTGATATAGTAATTCAAATATCGACATGTAAATTACAAGGGGTTACAGCTAGTTATTAATTAGGTGGTAACTCCTTTTTCATTGTCAATTAAATGCCCACGTGGGGTATTCATGATTATAACTTTATATATAAAGTTATAAGTGTCCGCAAAAAGATTATAAAAACATTAAAATTATGACAATTTTTTTATTGTAAATATAATATTTCTTTGGTATAATCAAACTGAAATTTGAAATTTTAGGAGGAAGCTATGCAAGAAAATATAAAAAATATTTTAAATACTAATTTAGCAAAATCAATAATAATAATTATAATATCTATGATATTGTATCATATCATAAAAAATATAGCAGATAAAACAGTAACTGCAACTATGAAAATTGGAAAGAAGGATAGGAAAAAGCAAAATAGTGTAATCGTGTTCAATAGTATTCTGAAATATACTTTTGGAATTGTCGTGCTAATACTGCTTCTTGAAATTAATGGTGTAAATGTATCATCACTAATTGCAAGTTTGGGGATTGTTGGTATCGTTGTTGGTCTTGCTATTCAAGATGCTCTTAAGGACTTGATTGCTGGAAAGAACATTATATCTGACCACTTTTTTGAGACAGGAGATGTAATAAAATACAACGGAATAACTGGAAAGGTTATTTCTCTTGGATTGAAAACTACAAAGATACAAGATTTAGACACGAATGATATTATTTCTATTACAAATAGACACATTGAGCAAGCCGAAAGAGTTGGGGACTGGCTTGGAATTTCTATTCCTGCTCCTTATGAAAAAAGTGTAGAAGAAGTGGAGAGCATAATTCCACCAATAGTAGAGGAGATTAAGTCTTTTGAAAATGTGAAAGATTGTGTGTACATTGGAATAGGTGAATTTGCCGATTCAAGTGTTATATATAAACTTTTAATAACTTGTGCTCCAGAATATAAATTGGGAGTAAAAAGAAAGGCTTTAAGAACTATAAAGATTGCAATGGATAAAGCTAAAATATCAATTCCATATACTCAAATTGATATTCACCAATGTTAAACAATATTTTCCAAAAACTATTGCATTTTTTATTTATTAAAAATATAATATACCATGAATATAAATATTATAATTTTTTACAAAGGAGATTTTACGGATATGAGAAAATATTTTGGAACAGATGGTATTAGAAGAATTGCAAACAGTGAGCTTACACCAGAATTAGTGTACAGAGTTGCAAAGGCTGGAGCTTATGTGCTTTCAAAACACACAGACCATACTCCAACAATTTTTATAGGAAGAGATACCAGAATTTCTGGGACTTTAATAGAAGCAGCAATGACTGCAGGATTTTTAAGTTATGGTGCCAATGTTAAACTTTTAGGAGTTTTACCAACACCAGGTGTTGCTTATTTAACAAGAAGATATAAAGCAGATGCAAGTGTTGTTATTTCGGCATCTCATAACACTTTTGAATTCAATGGAATTAAATACTTCAGTAATAAAGGAATGAAAATTCCAGATGCTTTGGAAGAAGAAATTGAAGAGGTAATGGATTCTGGAAAATTAGATGAGCTAACAGCTGTTAGTGATAAGATTGGTGTTTCAGAAAACAGAGAAGATTTGCTAGAGGAATATGTATATTTCTTTAGAAAAAACTTTGAAGAAGAGTTGGAAAATTTAGATAAAGAAAATTTTACAGTTGCAATAGATACAGCAAATGGTGCTACTTCAGTTGTTGCAGATAAAGTATTTACAAAGCTTGGAATCAATCATTACATAATCAATAATCACCCAGATGGAATAAACATAAATGACAAATGTGGCTCAACACATATTGAAGGATTACAAAAGTTTGTTGTTGAGCATAAGTGTAATCTTGGAATTGCTTACGATGGTGATGGAGATAGATGTTTAGCAGTTGATGAAAAGGGTGAACTTATAGATGGTGACCGTATCATGGCTGTAATATCAAATTACCTAAAAGAAAAAGGAAAATTAAATAAAAATACTCTAGTTGCTACTGTAATGAGCAATTTAGGATTAAGAAAATATGCAGAAAGCAATGATATTCATTTCGAGGCAACAAAAGTTGGAGATAGATATGTTCTTGAAAATATGCTTGCAAACGGATATAATTTAGGAGGAGAACAATCTGGACATATCATATTATTAGACTATAATCCTACAGGAGACGGAATTCTAACATCATTGATGCTTATAAAAATAATGTTGGAAAAAGGCTTGGCTATTTCGAAACTATGTGATATAATTCGAATATATCCACAAGTTTTGATAAATGCAAAAGTAAATTCAAATAAAAAATACGATTTTGACAAAGATCCAGAAATAAAATCTGAAATAGAAAAATTGGAAAAAGAATTTTCTGGAAATGGTAGAGTACTTATTAGACCTTCTGGTACTGAACCACTTGTTAGAGTTATGATAGAAGGAGAGGACCAAGGTTATATTAAAGCTAAGGCTGAAGCTTTAGCAAAATTAATAGAACAAAAGTTAAAATAAAGGAGGAAAACATATGCCATTCATCAATTTTTCAAATGTAGTTACAGTTCTTCTAGCACTTATATTATTTGTTTTAATACTATTTTTAGGCAAAGAAACACATAAGAGCGGAGTACAAGCAGTAATGTTGTTTGCATTTTTATTAATGTTAATATGCCATACAATGGAACTTATGGTAATGCCAGGAATATCAGAAGAAACATATCATGCACTAACAGTTAGTTTAGTTGTTGATTTTGTATTCATTTTCTTATCTTTCATATCATATCTTTGGGTTGATGATATTCAAACAAAAGTAGAGAAGAAAAAGAGCATAGATGACAGCTTAAACTGGTTTTGGGCAAAAGTTTAATTAGAATAATATAATAATTATAGTAAAAATAAAAGTATGCGATAATTGATGCGAACCAAAAGGGAAAACATTGATTAACGTATACTTTTTTTGCAAAATATCTTTAAATTAAATATAATAAATGTTATAATAATTGCTATAATAAATGATATAACAATTTTTTAGAGAAAGGAATAGTGGAAAAATTACCTATGCCAAAAATGGAAACAAAAACAATTGCAAAAAATCCAACTGCCAAACATAATTACACAATTTTAGACACAATGGAAGCTGGAATTGTGCTTACTGGAACCGAAATAAAGTCGATAAGAAATGGTAAAGTAAATTTGAAAGATAGTTATGCTGGAATAAAAAATGGCGAAGTATACATATATTCTATGCATATAAGTCCATATGAACATGGTAACATTTTTAATAAAAATCCATTGAGAGACAGAAAGTTACTATTAAATAAAAGGGAAATCTTCAAATTAGAAGGAATGATTAGTAAAAAAGGATACACACTTGTTCCAATTTCTTTATATTTCAAGAAAAATAGAGTTAAAGTTGAACTTGGAATTGGAAAAGGTAAAAAATTATTCGACAAAAGAGAAGATTTGAAGAAGAAAGATTCAGAAATGTATATAAAAAAACATTTAGATATTTAGTCTGATAAATAAAATTTTTATATAAAATATATTATTAAGTAAAAAACTAAATGCGATTTGTAACAAAAAAATGTATATAAAAATTTCAAAAAATTACTAGACTTTTTTTGCAAAATTGTGTATTATAATAAAGAGTAATTTAAACAAGAGAGGATGATGATTTATAAATGAAAAATAAATCTTTAAAAATTTTTTTAATTAGTATGATATTTGTATTTGTAGTATTTGCTACAAAATGTATGGCGGTTAATATAGACATGGATCTTGGAGCAAATTTGGTAGACCAAAATGTATTAAGCAATTCTGAAATGGTAGACCAAATAGAAAATGTAGAAAATACAATGAGCAATTCATCAAGTAATACATCTTCAAATTCAGAAAGTGCTGGAAATGTACAAGATTCAAATCAGATTGGAGGAAGCGTAGATTCTTCAACAAAATCAAATAGCAGTGTATTTAGCGTACTTCCAGAATCAGAACTTGGACTTACAAATGTATTAAACATTTTATTAATTGCAGTTGGATTTGTTTTAATATTACTAGCAATAGCAATAATAATAAAATTGAAAAATTAAAAAACGAATTATTTTGACAAAAAATTTCTTTTTTCCATTTTTTCAATGTATATTTTAATATTATAAATTAATAATAATATTATATTTATGCAAGGAGGAAATCATGAAAAAGAAATTTTTTATTTTATCAAGTTTAATTTTTGCTTTTCTATTCTTTACTTCTACTATGGCTTTTGCAGCAGACAATACAATGAATGCAATAGGTGATGGTGCAAGAAATGTAGTAAATGGAGCAGAAAACCTTGTAACAAAAGGTATAGACGCAACAAAAAATACCGTAAATGATGTTTCAAAAGGCATTGGAGATACAATGAATTCAGAAAAAAATGCAACACAAAACACAACCAAAAATGCAACAAGAAACAACAGTAACAATTACATCACTCAAAGAACTGCTACAAGAACAACTGCCAACAATGGAATGTTTGCTGGAATGAATGCAATGACTTGGAGTTGGATAATCATGGGCATTTTAGGAATTGCAATTGTAGCGCTTGTTTGGGCTTATGGAATGCAATATGATAAAGAACATAAAGAAGAACATTCAAATATAAACGAATAAAGGCAATATTAAATTCTAATTAAATTTAATGATAAGTTTGAAAATTGAAGAAGATAGGTAAACAACATCTTCTTCAATTTTTATTGAGATTATGTTGATAAAGTGATATACTTTTTCTAGATAAATATTTTATGATAGGAGAGTAAGAATGGATAATAGAAATGAACAACTTGCACATAACCTTATTGTAAATTCAATTTCTCTAAAGGAAAATGATAATTTACTTGTAGAATTAACTGGAAAAGGTGGACTAGAACTAGCAAATGAAATTATAAGACAGGCAAAGGAAATAAATGCGAGACCAATTTTAAAAGTAACAGAGTATGAAAAACTTCGTGAATTTCTTATAAAAGCGACTGATGAAGAAATTATAGAGTATGGAAAAAGAGATTATGAAACAATGAAGAAAATGCAAGCCTACATAGGAATAAGCTCACCTAGATCTGACAAAAGCTTAGAAGGAGTTCCTCAAGAAAAAATAGAAAGTTATAACAAGAACTATACTGCTTTGGTACATTTGGAACAAAGAGTGAAACATACGAAATGGTGTATATTACGATATCCAAATGAATATTTTGCAAAAAAGAGCAATAAGACTTTAGATGAATTTAGGGATTTTTACTATAAAGTTTGTAATGTTGATTATAATAAAATGAAGAATGCAATGGATCCTCTAAAGGATTTGATGAATAAAACCGATAAGGTTCATATAGTAGCTCCCGGAACAGATATAACATTTAGCATAAAAGGAATACCTGCGGAGAAATATTATGGAACATTCAATATTCCAGATGGAGAAGTTGCAACATGTCCTGTAAGAGATAGTATTAATGGATATATTACATATAACACTAAAACAAAATATAATGATATTATATTTGAAGATATAAAGTTTGAATTTGAAAATGGAAAAATAGTGAATGCATCGGCAAGAGAACACACAAAGCAATTGAATGATATACTTGATACAGATGAAGGAGCTAGATATATTGGTGAATTTGCCTTTGGATTGAATCCATACATAAATAATACAATGTGTGATACATTGTTTGATGAAAAGATAAATGGAAGTTTTCACTTGACTCCAGGAACGGCTTTGGAAGAAAGTGACAATGGAAATAGGTCTGCAATACATTGGGACATAGTTAAAATTATGAGAAAAGAATATGGAGGTGGAAAAATTTATTTTGATGATGTGCTAATAATGAAGGACGGAAATTTTGTTTTAGAGGATTTAAAAAAATTAAATGCTGAAAATTTGAAATAGTATAGAAAATACAATAAATAGTAGCGATTAAAATTTTTAATTCGCTACTATTTATTTAAATTTTATACCTTTAATTTTGAATGCTTTGCATTGATACGTAGCATCTCTTCTGTGATGTACTTATCAATTTTCTGACTTTGTTTTAAAACGGTTTCATAGTCAGCTCCGTTTGCAATTAATGCCTCTAGTTTTGCAGTGTGTTTTAATCGCTTGAGAGTCTTGTTTTTCATAAGTCATCAACTCCTCTATACAGATAATAACATATTTTTTAAGCAAAATTTGTCGAAACGTGTCATGAAAATAAAAATTTTTCAATATTTTGAAAATATATTTGTATAGAGGGAATTTTTAAAGAAAATTAGCAATTTTTGTCATTGCATTTGTAACTAGAACACATTGACTCATCAGGTTCTGTTGTGTTACAGCCTTGAACTGGTGTTACAATGATGTTTTCTAATTGGCAAAGTTGTCTTTGTCCGTTGTTGAATTTGCAAGAAGTTACAGTGCAGTTTATTGTTTGATTTTCCTTATTTGTTTGTTTCATAATAATCATTCCTTTCATATAAATTCTTCTATTAGCATTACCGAATCAGAAAAATTTATTCAAAGGAAAAACTATTATCGAAGTTCACGTTTAAATCCATATTTAAAATCACTTTTTGAATTTAATTTTGAAGTACTTTTTAATTCTCCAGCTTTATCTTTTAATTCGATTTGAGATTCTTTTGCAGAAATTTGACTTGAACTGATTCGAGAATTTTTTTGAGAACTTGGGGACAAATTGAACTGCGATGGCTTCGAAGGATTGCTTTTTGAATTAGATTGTGAGTCTTGCTGTGATGTGTTAGGATTTAAACTTCTATTTAATTCTGAGTTTTTTGTTGAATCCTCATTTCGATTTTCTTGGGTACAAGGGCAGTTTGCACCAGACGAAATGCAGACATTTGTCGGATTTTTGAAAGACAAATACCAACTCATTCCATTTCTTTGTTGCATAATACTAGTGTTCCTTGCTTGAAGCTCTGCAAAGGTTTGAGGCATTGGAACAATCATTGGCTCGTTTGGCATCCAGTTAGCAGGAGCCATTTTGTTATTTGCATCTGCAACCTGAAGTGCTCTTACAATTCTTAAAATTTCTGGAATATTTCTTCCAATGTTCATAGGATAAACTAAAATTGTTCTTACAATTTGTTTATCATCAATTATGAAAACGTTTCTAACAGTTGAGGTATTGCTAACCATATTTGAAATCATACCATATTTTCGTGCAATTTCGCCACTTCTATCAGCTATAATAGGGAATGGAATAACTATTCCTGTTTTGCAATAGATGTCGTACATCCATGCCAGATGAGAAGGATTGCTGTCGATGCTAAGACCAATTAAACAGGTATTTATTTTATTGAAATATGTATTGGCATTCGCAAATGCAATCATTTCAGTTGTGCATACTGGGGTAAAAGCCTTCAATTTGGGGATATTATATTAATAGGCTAATTTCAGGTTTTAGCTCGAATTTCATACTCTTATCGTGATAAATCCATATTTTATCAATTAAACACTCTAAAATATATCTATTGGGTGCATTAGATTTTAGAATATCATCAAAATATTCTATTGCTGTTTTTAATCTTTTTATTTTTTCTGTCTCTAAATCTTCTTGCTGTTGTTCTAATTGTTTTTGTAATTGTTCTATACGATTAGTTTTATCTTTTTCCAATTCTTTATATGTATTTTCAATCATTTCTCGTTGATACTCATTTGTAGTGTTAGTTAAATCTTTAATTTTTTGACTAATCAAAACTTTGTATTCAGCATTTAAGTTTTCTATTTCAAATCTGATTTTTTCTTTATTATTTATTTTAGCATTAGTTTTTGTTTGGAGCTGTATTTTATTTATTTCATCTATGTATTTATTTTTAGTGAATTTTAAAAATTCTTTAAAATGTATAATTATGTCTGATTCTTTAATTTCATGGCATTTACATCTAGCTTTACCATAAGTTCTATACCCAGAACATTCATATCCCTTTTGAGATTGTTTTCTAGTTATAGTTATGCCACTTACTCCAAAACCACAATCACCACATCTGCAAAGTCCTGAAAAGTAATAATTTCTTTTTCTCGTACTTGATGTACTTTTTGTATTTAGTTTTCTTTTTCTTATTTCTTGAGCTAAGTTAAATGTTTCTTTAGATATAATTGCTTCATGATGATTTTCAAATACAAAATGATCTTCCTCTGGAAGCTTTATTGCTTTGCCTCTTATGGATACAGTCTTTTTCTTATGAGTTCTTAGTGTGCCACAATATACATCATTCTCTAAAATATTTCTTATCATATATGTGGACCATAATTTTTGAACAGGATGTTTATATATTCTGCCTCTTTCTAGATGTTTCATTTGATAGTAAACTGATGGAGTTGGATAATTATATTTACTATTTAGAATATCGCAAATTTTCTTTCTTCCAATTCCTTCTTCGGTATATAACTTATATATTAATTCTATAACAGGTCGTAGTTCTTCATCAACATATAGTTTTGTTATATCTTCTGGATCTTTTATATATCCATAATAATTTCCCATAATTAATCTTCCTGTTTTTTGTTTAGAATACATGTGGTCTCTAGTTTTTCTTGAACAATCTTTAACATATCTTTCATTAAACCATGTCGTTATTCCAATAGTATCATCTCTATCATTTAAAACATCATAAGTTCCACCCATTTCAGAAACTAATATTAAATTCTTTTGAATATTCTTAAACTCATCTATTAAAACTAATACTCGTCCGTTATGTCTTCCAATTCTTGATAAATCTTTTGCTATGACTACATCAATTTTTCCTCCTTTTACTTTTTCAATCATTTTTGAAAATGCAGGTCTGTTAAAGGTATATCCCGAAACATTGTCATCTATGTAGAAGTCTGAGATGGTCCAATTACGAGAAATTGCATAGTCTTGAATAATTCTTTTCTGTTCTTCAATACTTGCATAATTTTCTTTATCTTCATCTCTAGACAATCTACAATATCCGTACAACTGTCATTTTATCCTCCAAATCTCGCCTGATATTGCTTGTTTTCATGTTAGCATACATTTCTATTTAATCCCACTTGTTTCGTAATTATTTTTTCAAGAATCTCGGGATAATTCTCTTTTCCAGTTACGAAAATAGCCACGCTATATTTTTCTTGTTTATACTTTTGGGCTAAATCTTTTGTTTCTTTTTTCTGGAGTTCATCTTCTGTCAAATAAATTTGAACATACTTCGTGCCTTGTATTTCTGCTATTGTAAGTTTCATAATTTATTTTACCTTCCCGAAGTTAAATCTACACGTTTGGAAAAGAATTAAATTTTTACTAGGCAAACAAACAATAAAACCGCAGATGTGCTATTGCACATTGAGGATTTTCGAAGTGAAGTTTAACAACGTAAAAATTGTAATTATTTTTCAAACAACCTAACTCCTTCATAACATTATTAATAAATGTTATGCTAAAAAGAGAATTGTTATCTCTTTTTATTTTAAATTACAATATAGAAATAGAGTAAAACTTTTTCATATTTATCAAATTGCATCACCTCACATTTCTGTATATATGAAGCCAAAAATTTTATCAAATGTTGCAGTTTTTTAAAATTTTTTCGTTTTTTTCAAACTTTTTTTAAGTTTGCAGGAACAGGGAGTCACCCTGAGCTCCCATTTACGCCTAAAAGCGTGGCTTTTAGCAGGATACTCAAAAATATAGAGGCGACATTTTGACGCCCCTATAAAATTATAGAACTATTATATAATTTGTATTTAATCTTAATTTTTTATGGAATTATATTCAATTTGGAGAACAAGCATATACAAATCAACAACACATTGAACAAATTCTTTTATAATTAAAATTACTTTCTATCTTCAATTATTTCTATATCCATTCCTTATATTTCTTTATATAAATTTTCTTTGCATAACTTGCTACAATACAATATAAGAATGTGACTCCAAATATCATGAAAATATATTTTAAAGCAATTGGTGCTAAGCCTATCGCAGCTCCTAGAGGAGTGAATGGTACTAAAATTCCTATTATAATTAACAGAATTGAAGATATATAAACAGCCTTATGTGCATTACTTTGTATAAATGGTGTTTTTGCCGTTCTTATAATGTGCATTCCTATTAAATTTGATACTATACTGTAAGTAAACCATATTGTTTGAAAGTGTGTAACATCTCTAACTGTGAAAACAAACCATAATAGTGAAAATACAACTATATCAAATAGTGAACTTACAGGACCCATAAAAAACATAAACCTTTTTAAGCTTTTTATATTTAATTTTTTTGGCTTTCTAATCAATTCTTTATCTACATTGTCAAACGGAATTGTCATTTGACCAAAGTCATATAATAATCCTTCTACTAATAGTTGAATTGGTGTTTCAGGTAAAAATGGTAGTACAATGCTTGCAATAATTACTGAAACTACTTCTCCAAAGTTGAAGCTTGTTGCCATTTTTATATATTTCATTAAATTTACATATGTTTTTCTTCCGTTCCATTACACCATCTAATAGTACATTAAGGTCTTTTTCAAGTAATATAATATCTGCAGTTTCTTTTGCTATATCAACTGCAGTATCAACAGAAATTCCAACATCGGAATTTGTTAACGCTGGACTATCGTTTATTCCATCTCCCATATATCCTACAACATTTCCATTTTGTTTTAAAACTCTAACAATCCTTGCTTTTTGTATTGGAGAAAGTTTCGCAAATATATTATTTCTTTTTAATAATCTTGATAGTGCTACATCTGATAATGTATCTATGTTATTTCCAGTTATGATTTTTTTTGAATTTATCCCTGCTTTATTGCAAACACATCTTGTAACTTCAACATTATCACCTGTAAGAACCATAACTCTTATTCCTGCATTGTTTAAGCCTTCTATTGCTTCTTTTGCACTTTCCTTTGGTGGATCAAGAAAACCAATAAAGCCTAATAAAGTCATGTCTTTTTCATTAGTGCTATTAAAATCTTTTTTATTATTAGTTATAATTTTTTTACAAATGGCAACAACTCTAAAACCTTCCTCATTTAAGTCTTTACAAATTTTTCTCATGTTTTCTATTTTTTCATTTGTAAGTTTTTCCGTTTGTCCCTTATATTCAAATGTTGTACAAATATTTAGAATTTCTTCAACAGCACCTTTTGTTATTAATTCATCTTTATTATCAATTTCTACTGCTACAGATAAACACCTACGAGAAAAGTCAAAAGGAATCTCATCTATTTTTTTATATTTTTTTAAACTATTTTCAATTCCAACAGTTTTAGCTTTAGCAACTACTGCCTCGTCTATATTGCTTTTTAGTCCTGTTTGCAAATAAGCATTTAAAAAAGCATATTTTAAAATGTTGAAGTCTTCTTCTCCATTTACATTTAAGTGTTTTTCTAGAACAATCTTGTCTTCTGTTAATGTCCCCGTCTTGTCTGTACAGAATATGTTCATTGCTCCAAAGTTTTGAATTGAATCTAACTTCTTAACAATAGTCTTCTTTTTTGACATTCTCACAGCACCTTTAGATAAACTTGAAGATAAAATAACAGGTAGTAATAGTGGTGTTATGCAAATGGCTATTGCAACAGCAAAAGTAAATGCTAGAATAATATCATGTTTTTCCACATTTATTAAAAATACTATTGGAATCATAAAAATCATAATTTTAATTAGTAATTTACTTATGCTTTCAATTCCTTTTTGAAATGCTGTTTTTTCTTTTCCAGAAGTTACAGTATTTGCTATTTTTCCAAAATATGTTGAGTCTCCAACTTTTATTACAACACCTTTTGCTGAACCAGATACAACATTTGTACCCATAAAACAGATATTATCAAAATCCGATATACTGTCTAATTCTTCTTGATTTTTTTCTAATTCAACGGTTTTCTTTATATTATCAGATTCTCCAGTTAATGAAGCCTGTCCTACATATAGGTCTTTTGATTCGATTATTCTTAAATCAGCTGGTATAATACTTCCAGCAGACAATAAAACAATGTCTCCTAAGGTTACATTTTTAACTGGTATATTTATTTCTTTGTTATCTCTAATAACTGTAGTAGTTGTTTCAACTATTTCCCTTAATTTTTCTGCTGCCTTATTAGATCTATATGACTCGAAAAAATCTAATAAAGTACTTGCAGTAACTAAAATTGCTATGACTATTATATTTGCATAGCTTGGTTCTATTGCTAAATATATATCTGTATATATTAAGATAATTGAAATACCAATTAAAATGCAGTTAAAAGGTGTTAGTAAACTTTGTAGTAAATAATTATACCACTTCTTAGGTTTAGCCTTTTTTGTTTCGTTAAGACCAAATTTCTTAATATTAATTTCAGCTTGTTTACTAGTAAGCCCCTTTTCATTTAAGTTATGCTTTTTTAAAAATTCATCTCTTTTTGTAGTACTGTCTTCTCCATACATTTTTAATACATCAACATTTTCTTTTGAATCACTCATATTTACACCTCTTTACAAAAAAATATATAAACTAAATATAATAAGTTTCCAAATATAATTAATAATATTCCTGTTTTTATTTTTTCATAATCAATCCTCCATTTCAACAAATTTCTATTTTTCTAATTCATATAATACCACAAACTCATTTGTCCTGTCAAAATTATCCATTGGATAATTTTGCAGGAAAGGTCATATTTTTCACCACCTTTGTTGTGTGATGTTAACTCTGACAATTTTGTGGCAATTTTTATTTGCTTTAGAGTAAGTCCATCGATTAAACAAATGTTAAGCAATATCAAGCGTTTCTGATATTTCCCCAAATTGTATGCTCATACGGGGGTAAAATCACCTGGATGGGAAAATAGAACAATCCATTTTCCTTTGTAATTATTCAAATTAATATTTCCCATAGTGGATATAGCATTGAAACCTGGCGCTGGTTGACCAATTTTTACGTTTCCGTTCATCATTAATTCATAATCCATATAAATTCAATCCCTTCTTTTGAAAGTGAAATAATTATGAAGAAAATCTTCATTGTTATATTATATGAAAAAAGAGGGCGAGAGGTTACGAAAGAATGAAAATAAAAACCACAGTAGACCCAGAACACTTATTAAAATAAGCATTCCAGGTCCACTGTGGGCTAGGGGATTATACTAGATGTTTAACCAATGCAACCGCAATAACTGCAAGGATAACTTCCAGTGCCAAGGCTAAAAGCCATTGTTTTATATCTTCTTGTGCTTGTAAGTATGCTTCTTCGTCGTTTTCATCATGTAAAGGCTTCCGGCAGAACCAGATAAAACAATTTATGGCTGATATTATTATTCCAAATGGAGTAACCACCACCATTATCACATATCCGATGCCGAAACACACGATTCCAAGACCGAGAAGAGCAAGCAACAAGAATTCAAAATACCCCATATTAGTATCCTCCTTGATTTGTTGGCGGGATATAATTAAGATTGGGTTATTCCCAACGTAAACACAATTATAGCATATAATGTATAGGAATGCAAATATAACAAGAAATTTTTTAATTCCTATTGATTTGGTAGGAATTAAATGGTATAATTTATAATTGATGGTAAAAAATAAAAAAAGAATTTTATATAAGTAAATATAGAAGGAGAACTATAAATGAGCAGTTTACTAGAAATAAACAATTTATATGCAGAAGCTGAAGGAAAGCAAATTTTAAAAGGGTTAAATCTTAAAATCAATAAGGGAGAAACTCATGTAATAATGGGACCAAATGGTGCAGGAAAATCAACAACTGCAAATGTTATTTTAAATAATCCAGAATATAAGAAAACAAGTGGAGAAATTTTATTTGAAGGCGAAAATATAAATGAAGAGAGCACAGATAAAATTGCAAAAAAAGGCGTGTTCATGTCTTTTCAATCTCCTGTAGAAATTCCAGGTATTTCTACATTTAATTTTTTGAAATATGCGAAGAATAAGGTAACCGAAAAACCTGTAAAAGTGTTTGAATTTAAGGACCAAGTTAAGAATTACATGGAAGAATTAAGCATGAATCCAAAGCTAGTAGAAAGAAATTTAAATGTTGGATTTTCTGGCGGAGAAAAAAAGAAGAATGAGATTCTTCAAATGCTAGTGCTAAATCCAAAACTTGCAATATTAGACGAAACAGATTCAGGACTTGATGTTGATGCAATAAGAACAGTTTCTAAAGGAATTGAAATGTACAAGAATGAAGAAAATGCTGTTTTAATAATTACACACAATACTAGAATATTAGAAAATTTGAAAGTTGACTATGTTCATATATTAGTTGATGGTAAGATTGTAAAAACTGGAGATGCAAGCTTAGCACAAGAGATTGAAGTTAATGGATATTCACAATATAAATAAAGGGTTGAAAAATAATTACAATTTTGGCTACGTCAAATTTCATTTAAAACGCGGTTACATACACCACGTATGCGCCCTTGCCTTTTAAATTCATTTTCCTTGCCAAAATTGTAATTCTTTTTCAACCAAAATACGAACAAGAAAGGAAATATTATGTCAAAAACTCAAGTAGACGATATAAATAGAAATATATATGATATAAAAAATAAAGATGACTACGAGTTTAAAATGAAAAAAGGTCTTAACAGAGAAATTGTTGAAGAGATTTCAGCAAAGAAAAATGATCCGGACTGGATGAGAGAGATTCGTTTGAAGGCTTTAGAAACTTACGAAAAGCTGGAACTTCCAACATGGGGACCAGATTTATCTGAACTTAAAATGGATGAGATTGCAACATATGTTAAGCCAAAATCTAAATTAAACTCAAGCTGGGACGATGTTCCAGAAGATATAAAAAAGACTTTTGATAATTTGGGAATCCCAGAGGCAGAGAAGAAATCTCTAGCAGGTGTTGGTGCTCAATATGATTCAGAGGTTGTATATCATAGTATAAAAGAAGATTTGCTAAAACAGGGTGTAATCTATACAGATATGGAAACTGCTGTTAGAGAATATCCGGATTTAGTGAGAGAGCATTTTATGAAATGCGTTCCAATAAATGACCATAAATTTGTAGCACTTCATGCCGCGGTTTGGTCAGGAGGATCTTTCGTGTATGTTCCAAAGGGAGTAAAGGTTGATATTCCATTGCAATCTTATTTTAGATTGAACTCACCAGAATCTGGACAATTCGAGCATACGCTTATAATAGTAGACGAAGGAGCAAGCCTTCACTTTATAGAAGGATGTTCGGCACCAAAATACAATAAGGTAAATCTTCATGCTGGTTGTGTTGAATTATATGTAAAAGACAATGCTTATTTAAGATATTCTACAATAGAAAATTGGTCAAAAAACATGATGAACTTGAATACTAAAAAAGCAATAGTAGGAAAAAATGCACAAATTGACTGGGTTACAGGTTCGTTTGGCTCTAAGGTTTCGATGCTTTATCCAATGAGCATATTAAATGGAGAAGGTGCAAAAACAGAATACACAGGAATTACATTTGCGGGACATGGACAAGATTTAGACACAGGATTTAAGGTAGTTCACAATGCACCAAACACATCATCAGTTGTAAATTCAAAATCAATTTCAAAAGATGGTGGAGCCTGCACATACAGAGCTTTAGTAAGAATTACAGAAAACGCTAAAAATTCAAAATGTAGCGTAAGCTGTGAATCACTAATGTTAGATGACATATCACGTTCAGACACAATTCCAGTAAACGACATAAGAACCGATGAAGTAGAATTTTCGCACGAAGCTAAAATAGGAAAAATAAGTGACAAGGAAATATTTTACTTAATGAGCAGAGGACTGTCAGAAGAAGATGCAAAAGCCATGATAGTAAGAGGATTTGCATATCCAATTTCAAAGGAATTACCAGTAGAATATGCGGTAGAAATGAATAACCTAATAAACTTAGAATTACAAGGTGCAATAGGATAATCGCCCAATAGGGACGCCCCTTTTTGGGCGAAAGAAAGGATTGAGGTAATGCTAAAATTAAATGAAACGCCTGTTAGAACAGCAAATAATTTTAGAATAAATAATATAGAAATAGATGCTCAAATACCGGAAAATATTCCAGAGTTTGAGAATGTTCAAATAGTGAAACAGAATTCAAAGATTGATGAAAATGTTTCTGAAAGCCAATTAGTGTATGGCAACGACAAAGAGCTAGAAAATATGGTATTAAAAAAAGCCAACAGCAAAATTAGAATTGAAAATAATGAAAAAGCAGAAGATGTTAGAATAACTTATGTTTTTGATGAAGATAACCTAGTTTTGCTTAATCAAATTGATGTTGTTGCTAGCAAAAATATTAATGTAATAGTTGAGTACAAATCTGAAACAGACAAAAAGTGCTTCCACAGTGGAATAATTAGAGCTACTGCAAAAGACGGTGCTAAGATAAATATTACGGTTGTAAATTTATTAAACGATGAATCAGATAGCTTTGAAAGCTTTGAAAATAGCATCGAGAAAAATTCTAAAGTATATCATAAATTAATTGACATTGGTGCTAAAAATAGTGTTTCAAATTATTATTCAAATGTGACTGGCGACAGGGCAGAAAATGATGTTAAGACTATTTATCTTGGACAAGGTTCTCAAGTTAAGGATTTGAACTATATAGTGCATTTACGTGGAAAACAAACGAATGTTGACATAGATGCACAAGGTGCTTTGAAAGATAATAGTAAAAAGAATTTCAAAGGTACTATTGATTTCAAGAAAGGTTGCAAGAAAGCAAAAGGAAACGAAAACGAATATTGCATGTTACTATCAGATAAGGCAAAATCAATAGCTCTTCCAATGCTTTTGTGCACAGAGGACGATGTGGAAGGTAACCACTCAACAGCTTCTGGAAAGGTAGACGAGTCTTCAGTATTTTATATAATGAGCAGAGGATTAAGCTACAAAGAAGCGGTAAGACTTTTGGTAAAAGCAAACTTTAACAAGATAATTGAAGGAATAAATAATGAAGATGTAAGAGAAGAAATCTTACAGGAAATAGATGAAAGACTTTAATTAAAAATTAAATGTGTATAATTATTTTGCAGAATTTTAAGTGCCTAAATGTTTGAAATTGAAGTCGATAAAAAAATCAATAAAATTAAAACTTAAAAACATGTAAAAATTTATGTGAAACGAATAAAAGAAAGGAATACGTAATGAATTATAAAGAAGATTTTCCATTATTAAATAATAGAGATATTGCTTATTTGGATAGTGGTGCCACAACCCAAAAACCTATTCAAGTAATTAATAAAGTTGAAGAATTTTATAAAAATTATAATGCAAATCCTCATAGAGGAGCTTATTCTCTAAGCGTAGAAGCCACAGCTATTTATGAAGATACAAGAACAAAAATTGCAAAATTCATAAATGCGAAAAACAGAGAAGAAGTAATATTTTCTAAAAATGCAAGCGAAAGTTTGAATTTAATTGCATACTCTTATGGCTTAGATAATTTAAAACCAGATGATGAGATTGTGCTTTCTATAATGGAACATCATTCTAATTTAGTGCCTTGGCAATATGTTGCTAAAAAAACAGGTGCAAAATTGAAATATATGTACATAGATGAGAATTATGAGCTAACCAAACAAGAAATAGAAAACAAGATTACAGACAAGACTAAAATAGTTGGTATTACTCACGTTTCAAATGTTTTAGGAACAATAAATAATGTAAAAGAAATAATAGAATATGCTCATAAAAAGGATGCAGTAGTTGTCTTGGACGCATCACAAAGCATTCCTCACACAAAAATAGATGTACAAGAATTAAATCCAGACTTTATGGTATTTTCAGGACATAAGATGTTAGCACCTTTGGGAATCGGTGTTTTATATGGAAAAAGAGAAATCCTAAACAAAATGAATCCATTCTTAATGGGTGGAGACATGATTGAATATGTATATGAACAAGACACAACTTTTGCACCACTTCCAAATAAATTTGAAGCTGGAACTCAAAATGTAGAAGGTGTTGTAGGACTTGGAGCAGCAATAGACTACATAAATTCTATTGGGTATGATAAAATACAAGAAATAGAAAACGAAGTAGTAAATTACGCAAGAGAAGAATTATCTAAGTTAGGTTTCTTGAAATTATATATGACGCCAAACAAAGAAAACCATTCTTCTGTAATATCATTTAATATAGAAGGTGTACACCCTCATGATGTAGCAAGCATTCTAGATTCAGAAGGAGTTTGTGTAAGGTCAGGAAATCACTGCGCACAACCTTTACTTAGATATATGGGAACTGATTCTACTTGTAGAGCAAGCTTCTACTTCTACAATACAAAAGAAGATGTAGATAGACTTGTTATGGCATTAAAAAAAGCATACCAAATGTTTGAAAAATATATAATCACAAAATAAAATTCGCCCAAAAAGGGACGTCCCTATTGGGCGAAAACAAAAAAGAAAGGATAAAAATGGACGAGTTACAAGATGTTTATAATGATTTAATAATGGAACACAGCATGAATTCTTACAATAAAAGAGAACTTCCAGAAAGTGACTTTAGGGAAAAAGGTCATAATCCAAATTGTGGAGATGAAATTGAACTAGAGCTTAAACTTGATGGAAATAAAATTGAAGACATGTCTTTTACTGGTCATGGTTGTGCAATTTCACAGGCTTCTACATCTATCATGATAGATACTCTAAGAGGGAAAACTATAGAGGAAGCAAGAGAGATTATAAAGCTTTTTATTGAAATGATAAAAAGAGAGATTACTGATGAAGAGGAACTTAAGAAGCTTGAAGATGCAATTGCATTTAAGAATGTTTCAAATATGCCAGCCAGAGTAAAATGTGCACTTCTTGCATGGCACACAATGGAGGATTTATTGAATAAAAATGGAAAATAATAGAGTGTTGCTAGGAATGAGTGGAGGTGTGGACAGTAGTGTTTCTGCACTTTTGCTAAAACAAAATGGATATGATGTAATAGGCATGACGCTTGAGCTATTTGCAGGTAGTTCTTGTTGTAATATAGATACATACATCGATGCAAAAAATGTTTGCAATTCGATTGGTGTACCTCATTTTACTTATGACTGTAAATCTCAATTTAATAAATGTGTAATACAGGATTTTATAGATTGCTATTCAAATTGCAAAACTCCAAATCCTTGTATAGAGTGCAATAAATACATGAAGTTCGGAATTATGTGGGAAAAGGCTAAAGAACTAGGCTGTAATTATATTGCAACAGGCCATTATGCAAAAACAGAATATAGTGAAAAATATGGAAGATGGGTGCTAAAAAAATCGGAAGCTGGTAAAAAAGATCAAAGCTATGTTTTATGGAACATTCCACAAAAATTAATAGAACATGTGCTATTTCCACTTGCTGATTTTGAATCGAAAGATCAAATTAGAGAAATTGCAAGAGAAAATAATTTGAAAGTTGCTAATAAACCAGACAGCGAAGATATATGTTTTGTACCAGATGGAAATTATAAAAAATTCTTAGAGAGTCATTCAGACATAAAACCTAAAGAGGGAAATATTGTTACAACTGATGGCAAGCTACTAGGAAAACATCAAGGACTTTATAATTACACTGTTGGACAAAGAAAGGGACTTGGAATATCGTATAAAGTGCCACTTTTTGTAATAGGATTTAATCCTCAAAAAAATGAGGTAATAGTTGGAGAAGAAGAAAAACTATACAAAAAAGAAATAATGGTTGGAGATATTAATTTGTTATTATTTGATGAAATAAAAGAGCCAATGAAGGTCAAAGTAAAAACAAGATATTCTTCAAAATTTGCGGACGCAACTATAACTCAAATTGAGAATAAAATAAAAATTGAATTTGATGAACCACAAAGAGCTCTAACACCTGGACAATCTGCAGTATTTTATTTAGATGATATAGTAGTTGGCGGAGGTAAAATATTAAGCTAACTAAAAAATGTGAGAAGAAAAAGATGATAAAACAATCATTGATTTTTCTCTTTTTTTATGCTAGAATTCACTTGTAGAAAACGATCGAATTAATGCAAAATAGAAGGAAAAATGAATGGGAAATATAGTTTTACTAGACGACTTGACTATTAATAAAATTGCAGCAGGCGAGGTTATTGAAAGACCTGCAAATGTTGTAAAAGAGTTAGTGGAAAATTCAATAGATGCTGGAAGCACAAATATAATTGTTGAGGTGAAAAACGGAGGGAAAACTCTTGTAAAAGTAACCGATAATGGAAAGGGTATTGCAACATCAGATATGGCAATTTCTTTGGAAAGACATGCCACCAGCAAAATAAGGAAAATAGAAGACTTGGAGCAAAGTTACACCATGGGATTCAGAGGAGAGGCTTTGGCAAGTATTTCTGCAATATCTGAACTTACAATGATTTCAAAAACTGATGATGAACCGGTAGCTAACAAATTATTTGCGAGAGCCGGACAAATTGAAAGCTGGGAAGAAGTTGCAGCACAAAAAGGTACAACGATTATTGTCGAGAAACTATTTTTCAACACACCAGTTAGATATAAATTCTTGAAAAATGATGCCACAGAATTCAGATACATAAAGGAATTTATGCAAAAAGTTGCACTTGCACACCCAGAAATTGCAGTTAAGCTAATCAATGATGGAAAGCAAATCTTCAGAAGTTCTGGAAGCTCAAAAATTGAAGATGTTGTTTATTTGTTTTATGGAAAAGACATTGAACAAAATCTTGTAAATGTAGACTACACGATGGGATATATTCATATAACAGGAGTCGTTGGAAATACCTTCACTGCAAGTGATAACAGAAAAAATCAGATTATATTTTTGAATGAAAGAAATATTCAGGACAAAGTACTTACAAATAGTGCGGACCAAGCTTTTAAAGGCTCTATAGGAATTGGAAAATACGGATTTTTTATCTTGAATATACAAATGCCAGCAGAGTACTATGATGTAAATGTGCACCCAACAAAACTACAAGTAAGATTTAAAGAAGAAGATCAAATTTATAAAGTTTTGTATCACGCTATCAAAGATGCAATTCTAAGCAAGGATTTTTTAGGAAATACTGAAAAAATAAAAAATGACGAAACATACATTCAAAATGAATTGAATTTTGTAACTGACCATACTCAATTTGGAGCGGAGTATAAGAAAGATAGTAAAGCAAACAATGTTACATCTGATTGGAATTTACAAAATTTTAGTGGCAATGAGTCTGAGAAAGCAACAAATGAGTCTGGAAAAGCAACAAAAGAAACTGAGTTAAACAACCAAGAACAGCAAAAAGATAATTACGAAATAAGAGAATTGGAAGATTTCAAAGAGGAAGGAAAATCTCTAATTGAAAGAGACAAGAAACGAAAAATAGACTATAAATATATTGGAATAATTTTCAGAACATATATTGTTGTGGAAATTGGAAAAGATTTATTTTTAATTGACCAACATGCTGCACATGAAAGAGTTTTATATGAAAGAATAAAACAAAATTATAAACAAAATTTGCAAAATAATGTTCAAATGATGCTCATGCCAGAAATTGTGGACTTATCACATAAAGAAATGGAATTTGTCAAAGAAAATATAGAATTATTCAAAAACACGGGCTTCGACATAGAATTTTTTGGCGAAAATAGTGTAAAAATAAATGGAGTTCCAAACATAGAATATAAGGTGAACAAAAATAGAGTATTCTTAGATACGCTAGATGAAATGATTACAAATGAAAGAGGACAGACAAAAGATGTAGAGGAAAGATTTATTGCAACTGTGGCATGTAAGGCTGCAGTAAAAGCACACATGGATTTATCAAGAGCAGAAGTAGATAATCTTATAAATGATTTATTAAGCTTGAAAAATCCATATACCTGCCCACATGGAAGACCAACCGCAATAAAAATTTAATAATACGAAGGAGAAATAAATGGGGAGAGAACAGGATTGGGAAGAAATAGAGAAGGCAAATGCAAGATACGAGCAAAAAATAAAAGAGCAATTTGGTGGAGTAGATGTATTAAAGCTTAAAAAAGAAACACAAAAAAGTACGCAAAAAATAAAACAAACAAATGATAAACTGAAAAAGGTTTTTAAGATAATTGTAATTCTTCAAATTATATTAGTTTCTTTCTTAATAATATTTGGAACAAGGCTTTATATAATATATATGAAAAATACACAAGACAGAGTAAACGTAGATGTAGTTGCAAATTTAAAAGATATCTATGGAATAAATGCAAAAATTATCGATGAAAATGTAGATAAATCAGGAAATGGCAAAATAACATTGCAATCAAAAGGAAAAGAAAAAATAACATTTATTGCAATAAAAGATTTCGGAAACTATGATTTTGACTACTTTGATCATTGTTTGAAAATTGCTTATGAAAAAGCAGACAATGATGTGAAGACAGTATTCGAACCAGTAGAAAAATACACAGATACAGGAATGCTAGATTATAGCTTAAATGCAACAACATCAGGCTTAGCGGGAATCGAAAATGTAGTAAATAAATTTATAAAACTAAGAGATATAGCACCAGATTATTATGACTACAGTTGGAAAGTAAACATGCAGGCCGATGGATTTAGTGACCAAATAAATTCCTTCGGACTAAAAGAAAGCGAAGCAGCGATTTGTAGAAGAGAACAATGTGAATATGTAATTTTTTGTGTGGATAGTGGAAAAACAGAAAAATTAACAAAGCAAGAAATACAAAGATACTACAAAAAATTCGCACTGAAAGCATACTTAAATGGAAATCCAATCTGTACTGAAATGATGGACGAACAAGTTCAAAGAACAATATTATACAACTACGAATATGAGGAATACGATATTCCGATAGAATGCTTCGAAGAAGTGGATGGAGTAGAAATAAAATATGCTCCCAATAGAATTCCTACAGAAATAACTTATAAGGGTAAAACATACAAAGTTGAAGGTGAAAATGTTGATTTGCAAAACAATGTAATTCCTCCGACAGTTGGAACAAGCACATTGGAAGAAATCTTTGGAGCAAGATTTGAAACTGACATGAGAAACAAAACAATTAACATCCTAGTTAGATAAATCATTCGGTACGATTCGAACAATTCGGAACAATTCGGGGACGGAGGAAAAAATGTACCGAAATATATGAAAAAGGAAAAGTAAAAAAATGAGTAAAGTAAAAATATTTAAACTGGTAATGTTTATAATAGCGATTACAATATGCGTTGGAACAACAATATATTTGTTCCCAGTAATGAAAAACTTATCAACAGTGGAAGGACAAATAGCGTTCAAGCAAAAAGTTGAAAGCTCAGGAATGCTAGGACTACTTTCATTATTTGGACTAGAAGTAGCACAAATTTTTCTATTTATAATACCAGGAGAGCCAATAGAAATACTTGCGGGAATGTGTTATGGAGGATTGTGGGGAACAGTATTCATAATGGCATCTGCAGGAATTATCTCAACAGCAATCTTTTTTCTAGTTAGAAAATTAGGAAAAAATTTCGTATATGAATTTAGTAATGAAGACAAAGTAAAGAAAATAGAAAACAGCAAACTTTTCAAAAATCCAAAGAAAATAGAAATGATAATGTTAATACTATTCTTGTTGCCGGGAACACCTAAGGACCTATTAGTATATATAGCAGGATTATTACCAATAAAGCCATCAAGATTCATACTAATATCAACATTTGCAAGATTTCCATCAGTAATATCATCAACTTTGGCAGGCGCAAATATAGCTGTTGGAGATTGGAAATTAGGAATTATTTTATATGCAATAATTGTGATAGCAGTTGCAATTTTAGCATTCATATATCAGAAATTTGATAAAGAAAAAATAACAAGTGAAGCATTAAAAACAATAAAATAAGAATGAAAAAAATAATTGTAAACTAATAGTTGTAAAACTATTAGTTTTTTTATATGATAAGTATAAATTTTAGAAATCTTTAAGAAATTATTTGAAGAGAAATGATGAAAAAATGATGGATTTAACGAATGCAATAGAAGAAATAAATGGTTATAAAGGTTCGGAAAAGAAAAAAACATTACTGTATAGTGGCAAGAAACATCTTGTGAAATTTCCAGACCCTGTAGTAGAAAAAGGAAAAAATATATCATATATAAATAATCTGAATATGTAGGAAGCAATATATTTAGAATATGTGATTTTTGTGTACAAAATACTATGCTTGCAACTTACAAATATAATGAAAATGAAAAAATAGTTTGTGCATGTGAGGATTTTACAGATAAAAATAATGTTCTATATGAATTTGAGAGTCTAGCACTTTTAAAATTGAACGATGTAGAATTAAAGAACTTAGCTATAAATTGCTATTCATGTATTAAAGAAAATGGAAAAAAGATAAATTATATGACCTTCATGAAAAAAATGAGTAATGAAGACTGCAATGATGCAATTAGAAGAGTGGTTAAAAAAATAAAAATAGATGACATTTTCAATTTTATAGACAATATTACTGAAATATCAAATACAAGAAAGAGGTTCTACAAAAAGATTCTAGAAATGAGGTATGAGATACTAAAAGAGATTTACAATAAAATAAAGTAAGCTTTTTTGCTTTGAAGTATATAAAAAATAAATTAAAAAAACAGTTGAAAATAAAAAAATGTAATGGTAGAATGAATGTGGTATATTTATATCTATAAAGTATATAGAAAATAAGTACAACAAAAGCAATAAGAATATGAGTATATATACAGAGTAGATATACATACATAAAAAGAAAAAGGTTGAATAAAAAACAATAAATCCAGGCACAATAAAATAAATTAAATGAGTTTACTAAAATGATAAATGTACTAAATAAAACATTGAATAAAAAAATAAAAATTAAATAAAATTTTATTTCAACAAAACAGAAATACAAAGGAGGAAAGAAGAAAGATGAATAAAAAATTAAAAATCAAACAAGAAAAAGGAATCACACTTATTGCTTTAGTTGTTACAATAGTTGTTTTGTTAATACTTGCAGGAGTAAGTATAAGTTTAGTGCTAAACAATAATGGAGTAATAAGTAAGGCAAAAGATGCTAAGAATCAATATGCAGGAGCACAAACAAATGAAGAGAAGCATTTCAACGAAGTAACAGATTGGATAGATACAAAAGTTGGAGACACAACAGGAGGAGGTTCTGTAACAAAAATAGATGGAGTGCCAATACCAGAAGGTTATTACTATGTTGGTGGAACAAAAGCAAAAGGTCTTGTTATTTCTGATAATGTAGCAGATAAAGAATTAGACAAAGGAAAAGAAAATGTAAGAAGAGATTTAGCAGGAAACCAATGGGTGTGGGTGCCTGTTGAAACACCAAGTAGTTTATATACAACTGTAGCAGCAGGTGTAAAACTTGCTGGAAGTACAGGAGTAAAAACTACTAAATACACTAACACTATAATAAGTGGAATAACGAGAGGAATGCCTGGAGATACAAGTACAAGCTATTTTAGAGAACCGGATATATTAGCTGATTCAACGTGGGGAGATATTGATGAAAGAGCAAAAACGGCAGGATTTAGTAGTCTGGCAAATATGGCAGAGAATATGAAAAACGACTATGAAGAGGTGATTGCAAGTTTAGAGAAATATAAAGGATTTTATATAGGAAGATATGAGTTAACGGCAAATGGAGAGAAGACAGGAGCTACTCAAACTGATGTGAATTGGTATACATTATATAAAGATTGTACAACATTGGCGGTAGGTTCAAAAGTAAAAACAAGAATGATATGGGGATTGCAATGGGATGCAACATGTAATTGGTTGTCAAATTCTGATCCTGCATATAGTATAACGGATTCAAGTACTTGGGGAAATTACAGTGATAATACTGCAACAGGACATGGAAGTTTACAAAATACAGGTTTTAGTGAGAGTTGGAAGGCCAATAATATCTATGACTTTGCTGGAAATTGCTACGAATATACCCAAGAAGCGAACTACACCCTCGGTAGAGTTATCAGAGGAGGCAGCTGTTACAACGTTGGCTCTGACGTTCCGGCATCTGGTCGTGTCGGCCACCGTCCTACCGACGCCTACAGCTACTATGGTTCTCGCCCTACTTTATATTTGATACCATGAGAGATAGAGGCGATGAGTTCTAAAGAAGAATTCAAAACTTCTATGACAGAGGAAAAAGAAGGCTATGCCAACGCATAGCGAAGGTAATACGCTATGTGGAAAATTTTAGGTGGATAAATTGATATTACCTCTTAAGTGGACAAAATAAGAGTCTACTTAGGAGGTATTTATCTATGGAGAAATTTTTAAAAATAATGTTATTGTAAAAGAAATATATCAATATTGATTAGGATTAGAAAATAAAGCTATAGTGAAAACTGAGTAAATTTGTAAAAAAAGAAGCCTTGCAAGTTTATTTAGTTATAAAATTGATAAATATACCGAAAATCACTCTACAATTACTGTTGACTTTTTCTATTTAAATAAGTATAATCTAAATGAAAATTGTATGATTTAAGCATATATTTTTAATTATGATAAAAACTATATATATGGAGGTAATACAAATGAATGAGAAAATGTATGAAATTATGAGAGATGGAAGAGGATTTATTGCAGCACTTGACCAAAGTGGTGGAAGCAGTGCAAAGACTCTAAAAAATTATGGAATAGATGAAAGTGAATATAGCTCAGAAGAGGAGATGTTTAATTTAATCCATGAAATGAGAAAAAGAGTTATGACCAGCAAAGTGTTCACAAATGAGCACATTTTAGGAACAATTCTTTTCGAAAAAACAATGATGTCAGAAGTAAATGGAAAATTTACAGCAGATTATTTATGGGATGAAAAAGGAATAGTTTCTTTCTTAAAAGTTGATAAGGGATTAGCCGAAGAAAAGAATGGCGTAAAATTAATGAAAGAAATTCCAAACTTAAAGGAAGAAATAGAAGAAGCTAATAAAAAGAATGTATTTGGAACAAAGATGAGATCAGTAATATATGAAGCAAACGAAGAAGGCATAAGAGATATTGTAAATCAACAATTCGAATTTGCAAAAACAATATGTGACGGTGGATTAGTTCCAATAATCGAACCAGAAGTAGACATACATTCAGAGCAAAAAGAACTTTGCGAAAAAATATTAAAAGACGAAATAATAAGAAAACTAAAAGAATGGAATCCAGCAGACAAAATAATGTTCAAATTTACAATACCAACAGTTGCAAACCATTACTTAGATTTATATGATTATGACTGTGTTGTAAGAATTGTTGCTTTATCTGGCGGATACGAGATAGATGAGGCATGTGAATTACTTACTAAAAATAACAGAATGATAGCAAGCTTCTCAAGAGCGTTATTACAAGACTTAAATGCACATCAAACACAAGAAGAATTCGATACAGCATTAAACAATGCAATAGTAAAAATATACAATGCATCAATAGACTAAAATCGCCCAATAGGGACGCCCCTTTTTGGGCGAAGAATTATAAAAAAATTGTAAACTAATAGTTGTAAAACTATTAGTTTTTTGATATGATAGGCATAAATTTAGAACATAAGGAGGAATTTTTAATGAGTGAATACGAATGTGTTGACAGCGTTGAAACTTTGGCAAAGACACTAGAGAAAGTTAAGAATGCACAAAAGGAATTTTCGAAATATTCACAAGAGCAGGTAGATAAAATATTTCAGGCTGCGGCTATTGCTGCGAATGAAGCAAGAATTCCACTTGCTAAGATGGCAGTAGAAGAGACTGGAATGGGAATAGTAGAAGATAAAGTAATTAAGAACCATTATGCGGCAGAATATATATATAATAAATACAAAAATGAAAAAACTTGTGGAGTAATTTATCAAGATGATAGTTATGGAATTAAGAAGATAGCTGAGCCAGTTGGTATTGTAGCCGCTGTTATTCCTACAACTAACCCAACTTCTACGGCAATTTTTAAAACTTTAATTGCACTAAAAACTAGAAATGGAATTATAATTAGTCCTCATCCAAGAGCTAAAAAGTCTACTATAGAGGCTGCAAAAACTGTTTTGGAAGCAGCAGTAAAGGCTGGTGCTCCAGAAGGCATTATTGCATGGATTGATGTTCCATCTCTTGAACTTACTAATATGCTAATGCAGTCTGCAGATATAATACTTGCAACTGGTGGACCTGGCATGGTTAAGTCTGCTTATTCTAGTGGAAAACCAGCTCTAGGCGTTGGTGCAGGAAATACTCCTGCTGTTATTGACGAGAGTGCTAATGTGATTTTGGCAGTAAACTCAATTATACATTCTAAAACATTTGATAATGGAATGATTTGTGCTTCTGAGCAATCTGTAATAGTAAGCGACAAGATTTATGATAAGGTAAAAGACGAATTTGTTAAAAGAGGATGTTACATATTGAATCCCGAAGAGACTGAAAAAGTTCGTAAGACTATAATTATAAACGGAGCCTTGAATGCTAAAATAGTTGGTCAAAAAGCACACACGATAGCAGAACTTGCAGGAGTAAGTGTTCCAGAAAATACTAAAATTTTAATCGGAGAGGTTGAAAGCGTGGATTTATCTGAAGAATTTGCTCACGAAAAATTGTCTCCTGTACTTGCAATGTATAAATCAAGCAGTTTTGACGATGCGCTTGAAAAGGCATATAGATTGATAGAAGATGGCGGACTCGGACACACCTCATCTTTATATGTAAATACTGTTACAGAAAAAGAAAAAATAGAAAAATTTTATAGTAAAATGAAAACTTGTAGAGTTTTAGTAAACACACCATCATCACAAGGTGGAATTGGTGATTTGTATAATTTTAAACTTGCTCCATCATTAACACTTGGCTGTGGAACTTGGGGTGGAAATTCAGTTTCAGAAAATGTTGGAATTAAACATCTATTAAATATAAAAACAGTAGCCGAAAGGAGAGAAAATATGCTTTGGTTTAGAGCACCTGAAAAGGTTTATATGAAGAGAGGTTGCTTACCTGTAGCCTTAGAAGAACTTAAAAACGTAATGAATAAGAAGAGAGTATTTATAGTAACAGATACATTCTTATATGAAAATGGTTACACAAAAGTTGTAACAGACAAATTAGATGAGATGGGAATTGTTCACGAAACATTCTTCAATGTTGCTCCAGACCCAACTCTTGCTTGTGCAAAAGAAGGTGCTAAATTGATAGATGCCTTCAAACCAGATTGCATTATAGCAATAGGTGGTGGTTCTGCAATGGATGCAGCAAAAATAATGTGGGTTCTATACGAGCATCCAGAAGTAGACTTCCTAGACATGGCAATGAGATTTATGGATATTAGAAAAAGAGTTTACACATTTCCTAAAATGGGTGAGAAAGCTTACTTTATAGCAGTTCCAACATCAGCAGGAACAGGTTCAGAGGTAACGCCATTTGCGGTAATAACAGACGAAACAACAGGTCAAAAATATCCACTTGCAGACTATGAATTGCTTCCTAAGATGGCAATAGTAGACGCCGACATGATGATGAATGCTCCAAAAGGACTAACATCTGCATCTGGAATTGATGCCTTAGTTCATTCAATAGAAGCATATGTTTCTATGATGGCAACTGAATTTACAGACGGCCTTGCAATAGAAGCAATCAAGACAATATTCGAATATTTGCCAAGAGCTTATGAAAATGGTGCAAACGATCCAGAGGCAAGAGAGAAAATGGCAAACGCAGCAACTATGGCTGGTATGGCATTCGCAAATGCTTTCTTAGGAATATGCCATTCAATGGGACATAAATTAGGTGCTTACCACCATTTAGCACACGGAGTTACAGTTGGTTTAGTATTAGATGAGGTAATGAGATTTAATGCAGAAGAAGTTCCAACAAAAATGGGAACATTCCCACAATACGAGTATCCACACGCATTAAAAAGATATGCAGAAATAGCAGATTGCTTAAACTTAGGTGGAAACACAGACCAAGAAAAACTAGAAAGATTGATAAATAAAATAGACGAATTAAAAGAGAGAGTCGGATTCAAAAAAACAATAAAAGACTATGGAATTTCAGAAGAAGATTTCTTATCAACATTAGACGAGATGAGCGAAAAAGCATTTGATGACCAGTGTACAGGAGCAAACCCAAGATACCCATTAATAAGCGAAATAAAAGAAATTTATTTAAAAACATATTATGGAGGTGAAAGATAATGGAATTTAATTTAACAAATCCAATAGCTGAAAGAAAAACAAAAACTGTTTATAGAGACGGAAACAAAACAATAAAATTATTCGTAGAAAACTACTCAAAGGCTAACATTCTAAATGAAGCGTTAATTCAGTCAAGAGTAGAGGAAAACACAGATTTGAAAATATCTAGATTACTAGAAGTAAGTAAGATTCAAGACAGATGGGCTTTGATTACTGAATATGTAGAAGGTACTCCACTAGATGTTCTAATGAAAGAATATCCTGAAAAAGAGGAAGAATATTTAGAATTTTTTGTAAATGTTCAGATGGAAGTACTATCTAAAAGAGTTCCACTATTAAACAGAACAAAAGATAAGTACAAAAGAAAATTGACAGAGGCTCAAAACATAGATGATAATGCAAAGTATGAATTACTTCAAAGACTAGAAGGAATGAAAAATCATGACAAGTTATGTCATGGGGACTTCGTTCCAAGCAACATAATTGTAAAAGAAAATGGAGATTATTCTATAATAGATTGGTCACATGCAACAATAGGAAATGCATCAGGAGATGTAGCAAATACTTTCTTACTATTCACAACAGAGCAAAAATCTGAATTGGCAGAAAAATATGTTGAACTATACTGCAAAAAAACTGGAACTGATAAAAAAGAAATTCAGAGATGGATTCCAATAGTTGCAGCAGTTAGAAAAACATATAACAAGCCAGAAGAACAAGAATTCTTGAATAACTGGATAAACATAGTAGATTTTCAATAAAAATTTTATAAAGATATAAGAGGGATTGATGCAAAATTAGGCTACTCAAAAGCGGCTTGGAGATTTGCACTGTTCCTCTTATAATTTATAAAAACTATATTTAATGAAACCTTTGAACGAGAAATTCATATAATATATTGGGTGATTATTATGAACTCAATAAATAAAATATGTAATTTTATAAAAAATACTGCAATAAATTGCTTGAAGATAATAACAAACTTTTTGAAAAGCTTTATTAAGGCTTGTTTAGAACTATATGAAGATGCAAATAATATTAAGGAAAAAGATCCTGCTGCAAATAATATTCTGTATGTAATATTTATGTATCAAGGCTTTCATTCTCTTGTGTTTCATAGAATTGCACACTGGTTTTACAAATGTCATTTATTCTTTTTAGCAAGGCTAATTTCTCAAATAGCTAGATTTTTTACAGGAATAGAAATTCATCCAGGTGCTAAAATTGGAAGAAGATTGTTTATAGATCATGGAATGGGAATTGTTATAGGAGAGACTGCAACAATAGGAAATGATTGTACAATCTACCATGGAGTTACTCTTGGGGGAACAGGAAAAGACAAGAAAAAAAGACACCCTGATTTAGGAGATAATGTTCTTGTTGGTTGTGGAGCTAAAATACTTGGACCGATAAAGATTGGAGACAACGTAAAGATTGGTGCAAATTCAGTTGTTTTGAAAGATGTGCTAGAAAATACAACGATTGTTGGAATTCCAGGAAAAGAAATATTAAAGTAAAATTATAAAAATAAGATAAAATAATAGCGAGCCACGGAAAAATAAATTCCGTGGCTCGTTAGTTGAATCAAAAAAATTTAAGTGTAGACTTAAATGGCAGATAGAGAAACATCATAAAAAATTTTACTTTAGCATTGTTTCTAATTCTTTTATTTGGTCTCTTAATTTTGCTGCTTCTTCAAATTCCATTTTTTCAGCATGAGCAAGCATTTCTTCTGTAAGTTTATTTATAATATCTTCAACAGATACCTCTGATGATAGTTCGTATTTTTCAGATGCTTCGGCAACAATGCTTGCACGAATTGTATCTCTTACAGATTTCTTTATTGTTTGTGGAACAATTCCATGTTCTTCATTGTATGCCATTTGAATTTTTCTTCTTCTATTTGTCTCTGTAATCGCCTTATCCATAGAGTCTGTAAGTTCGTCTGCGTACATTATAACTTTTCCATCAGTGTTTCTTGCTGCACGTCCAATGGTTTGAATTAAAGAGCGTTCTGAACGAAGGAAACCTTCTTTATCTGCATCAAGAATTGCTACAAGAGAAACTTCAGGAATATCAAGTCCTTCACGAAGAAGATTGATACCAACTAAAACATCGAATTCACCAAGTCTCAAAGAACGGATTATGTCCATTCTTTCCAAAGCCTTAATATCTGAGTGCATATATCTAACTTTAATGTCTAGGCTAGATAGGTAGCTGGTTAAATCCTCAGCCATCTTTTTAGTTAAAGTTGTAACTAGAACTCTTTCATGCTTATCAATTCTATCATGAATCTGTGTAATTAAATCATCAATTTGATTTGTAACAGGTTTTACTTCAATTTCTGGGTCTAGAAGTCCAGTTGGACGAATGATTTGTTCTACAACATTGTCCTTAGAATGACTCATTTCGTATTCGGCTGGTGTTGCACTAACGAATACCACTTGATTAATTCTTTGCTCGAATTCCTCGAACTTCAAAGGTCTGTTATCAAATGCAGAAGGTAGCCTAAAACCATATTTTACTAAGGATTCTTTTCTTGCTCTATCGCCGTTGTACATAGCTCTAACCTGAGGAATTGTTGCGTGTGATTCATCTACAAGAAGCAAGAAATCTTTTGGAAAATAGTCAAACAAAGTGTATGGGGCAGAGCCTGGAGCACGTCCGCTGATGTGTCTAGAATAATTCTCTATTCCTTGGCAGAAGCCAGTTTCTTTCATCATTTCTAAGTCGAAATTTGTTCTTTCTTCAATTCTCTGTGCTTCAATTAATTTACCCTGTGACTTGAAATATTCAACCTGTTGCTTCATTTCTTCTTTAATAGTTGTAATAGCACGTTCCATTTTATCTGAAGTAGTAACATAGTGCGAATTAGGGAATATCATAATGTGATTTCTTGAAGCGATAACCTTTCCTGTTAAAGGATTAATCTCGGATATTTTTTCAACTTCATCACCCCAGAACTCAACTCTAACAGCACTTTCTCCGTAATCAGAAGGAAATATTTCAACAATATCTCCTTTAGCCCTGAAAGTACCGCGTTTGAAATCTAGTTCATTTCTAGAGTATTGCATGTTTATTAATTTCTTTAACATAGTATCCCTTTCAATCTTCATTCCAGGACGAAGAGAAACAGTTAGATGTTCGTAATCAATAGGGTCACCTAAACCGTAAATACAAGAAACAGAGGCAACTATAATAACATCTCTTGTTTCAAATAATGCAGCTGTTGCAGAGTGGCGTAATTTATCAATCTCATCATTAACAGAAGAATCTTTTTCAATATAGGTATCAGAAGATGGAATGTATGCTTCTGGCTGATAATAATCGTAATAAGATACGAAATATTCAACATTATTTTCAGGAAAGAACTCCTTAAATTCAGAATAAAGCTGACCTGCCAATGTTTTGTTGTGAGCTAAAACTAAAGTAGGCCTTTGAACTTTCTGAATAATATTTGCCATAGTAAAAGTCTTTCCTGAGCCAGTAACTCCAAGAAGAGTTTGAAATTTTTTACCTTCTTCTATGCCTTTTGATAGATATTCAATTGCCTGTGGCTGGTCGCCAGTTGGCTTATAATCGGAATGTAACTTAAACATAATACCTCCTTAAATTCTATATTATTATATATCATAATAGCCTATAATACAAGATTAGCAAGAAATGAAAAGTAAATGTTGAGTAAAAAAATAAAGCATGAGGAGAGAAATTCATTTTGGAAAATGGCTTAACAAAATATATTATAGAGCTTTAAATTTTTGTTACAATATGATATAAACAATATATAATTTTTTGTTAAATGTTTGAAAGGAGAAATGATAAGTGAATAAGAAAATGTTTACTGTAAAATCTGAGTGTGATGGTTTAGAGCTAGATATAACTGTGTTTGAACCCGAAAATGAAATAAAAGGAATTTTTCAAATATCACATGGCATGGCAGAACATAAAGAACGTTATTATAAGTTTATGGAATATTTAACACAGAATGGATATGTTACGGTTATAAACGACCATAGAGGACATGGCAAAAGTGTAAAAAGCAATGATGATTTGGGATATTTTTATGATAATAGTGCTGAGTATATAGTAGAAGATTTACATCAAATAACAAAACTAATGAAGGAACAATATCCTAATAAACCTGTTATATTATTTGGACATAGTATGGGTTCAATGGTAGTTAGGAAATATATAAAAAAATATGATGACCATATAGATAAGTTAATTGTTTGTGGTTCGCCAAGTAGAAATAAATATGCGAAGGTAGGTTTAAATGTTGCAAAACTTGTAGAAAAGTTAAAAGGAGAAAAATACAGGAGTAAATTCATACAAAAGCTTGCTTTTGGAAGCTATAGTTCTAAGAAAGAAAAATCTGAAAATTCATGGATTTGTGATAATGAAGACGCTGTAAATAAATATGATAAAGATGAATTATGCGGATTTATATTTACAGCAAATGGGTTTCAAAACTTATTTTGTTTGATGATAGATATTTACGACAAAAATGGATGGAAGTTAAATAATAAAAATTTACCAATATTGTTCATAGCTGGAAGCAACGATCCTGTTATAATGAATAAAGAGAAATGGCTAGAAAGCCAAGATTTTTTAAAAATTCTAGGCTATAACAATATACAGAATAAACTATATGATGGAATGAGACATGAAATATTAAATGAAAAAGAAAGCAATCTTGTATATAAAGATATATTAGATTTTATAGAATAAGAGGTACAGTATGTCGGAAATTACGAAAAGAGCATTAGCCACATCTTTAAAGAAGTTACTGTCTCAAAAGGAATTAACTAAAATATCTATTAAAGATATAACAGATGACTGTGGAGTAAAGAGACAAACTTTTTATTATCATTTTGTTGATGTGTATGATTTGATAGAGTGGATTTATACTAATGAGGTTATTAAACCAATTATTCACGATAAGGATACATATGAAAAATGGCAAGAGGGATTTCTTAGCATCTTTAATTATGTGCTAGATAATAGGGATTTTGTAAAAAATACGTATAACTCAATCAGTAGAAAGTATGTAAACAAATTTATATATGAACAGACTGATAAACTATTGAAAAATGTAATCGATGAAGAAGCAGAAAAAGAAAACATAAAGGTACAAGACGAAGATAAGGCTTTTATAGCTACATTTTATAGATATTCATTTGTAGGAATAATTCAAAATTGGATAGAAGAAGGCATGAAGGAAAGTCCAAAAGAAATAATAGAAAAGTTAAGTAAAATTTTAGATGGAAGTTTTAAAAAAGCTTTGTATAATTTAAGAAATGATAGATAAAATATTTACTGATTATTTAATAAATTTTTTGACAATTATATGAATTTGTAAAATTTTTTGACATTATGAAAAAACTGGTTATTGAAAATTACAAATTTTTATTTTTATAATAAATTTATTAAAACTAAGGAGGTAAAATTTATGTATTATAGTAGTGGAAATTATGAAGCTTTTGCAAGACCTGTTAAACCAGAAGGCGTTGATAATAAATCAGCATATATTATAGGATCTGGACTCGGAGCTCTTGCTGCAGCTTGTTTTCTAGTTCGTGATGGACAGATGAAAGGCGAAAAAGTTCACATTCTTGAAAAGGACCCGATTCCTGGAGGAGCATGTGATGGATATAAGTATGACAATCTAGGATATGTTATGCGTGGTGGAAGAGAGATGGATAACCATTTTGAATGTATGTGGGACTTATTCCGTTCAATTCCGTCAATAGAAACAGAAGGTGTAAGCGTTTTAGATGAGTATTATTGGCTTAATAAAAAAGATCCAAATTATTCTTTAATGAGAGCAACTGTAAATAGAGGTGAAGATGCACATACAGATAAGAAATTTGGCTTGTCTGATAAAGGTGCAATGGAAATATTAAAATTGTTCTTTACTCCAAATGAAGAATTATACGATAAAAAGATTACTGATTTCTTTGATGATGAAGTGTTAAATTCAAATTTCTGGTTATATTGGCGTACAATGTTTGCCTTTGAAAATTGGCACAGTGCATTGGAAATGAAGTTATATATACAAAGATATATACATCATATTGGAGGATTGCCAGATTTTACAGCATTAAGATTTACAAAATATAATCAATATGAATCTATGATATTGCCAATGATTAAGTATTTGGAAGGATTCGGAGTTCAATTCCATTACAACACAAAAGTTGAAAATGTTGAGTTCGACATCCAAGAATATAAGAAAGTGGCAAAAAGAATAATATATACTACAGATGGAAATCAAAATTCTATAGATTTAACGGAAAACGATTTAGTATTTATTACGAATGGTGGATGTGTAGAAAATGCAAGACTTGGAAGTCAAAATACACCAGCTCCATTTGACTCAGAAATAAAACCAGGCGGTGGCTGGGATATGTGGAGAAAAATAGCAGAGCAATGTGATGAATTTGGTCACCCAGATAAATTCTGCTCAGACCCAGAACAAACAAACTGGATGAGTGCAACAGTAACTACTTTAGATGGAAGAATTCCACCTTATGTAGAAAAAATATGTAAGAGAGATCCATTTAGTGGAAAGGTTGTAACTGGAGGAATAGTAACCTGTAAAGATTCTAACTGGTTATTAAGCTGGACATTTAACCGTCAACCACAATTTAGAAGTCAGCCAAAAGACCAATTAGTTGGCTGGATTTATGGATTATTTACAGATAAACCAGGAAACTTTGTTAAAAAGCCAATGAGAGAATGTACAGGAAAAGAAATTTGTATGGAATGGCTATACCATATTGGAGTTCCAGAAAATCAAATAGAAGAGATGGCAGAAAAAAGTGCAAATACAATTCCATGCATGATGCCATATATAACTGCATTCTTTATGCCAAGAAAAGATGGAGATAGACCGCTTGTTGTACCAAATGGAAGTGTAAATTTTGCATTCTTAGGACAATTTGCAGAAACCAAAAGAGATACAATATTTACAACAGAATATTCTATACGTACAGCAATGGAAGCCGTTTACACTTTGTTAAATGTAGATAGAGGAGTACCAGAAGTATGGGGCAGTGTGTATGACATAAGAGATTTATTGAATGCAACTGTAAAGCTAAGAGACGGCAAGAAAGCAACAGATATGGATATGAATTTACCACAAAGAATGGCATTGAAAGAGCTTCTAAAAAAGATAGAGGGAACAGATATAGAAAAAATGCTAAAGGCCTATAACATTATTTAAAAGATAGCTAAATAAAAGGTAATCTAAAAATCAATAAAATTTAAAGGAAAATTATAGTGTAGAGACTAAAATTTTAGGATTTGCTCAGTATAAAATTGAAATTTTAAGTAAAATAAGTTGTCAAAGGTGTTGGTACTATTTGGCAACTTTATTTTTGAAAAAACTATTTACTTTATATAGCTAGATATGGTAGAGTATAATCAGTAAAAAAATATAGGGGAAGATTCGGCAAAGTTTGACTTTAATTAAGCCTTTATATAGATATAGCGTAAATGGCAGAAACAATGAAACCTTATTTCTTATACCAGAAGGTTTTTGAAATTTTATATAATTATTTGTCAAAATAAAAGAGCCGAAGCTTACCAAAAGAAAGGAATTTTTTAGTTATGAAAAAACAAACAATTATCGCAATAGTTATTGCAGTAATCTTAGTTCTTGCAATTATAATAGGAGTAGTTGTAGGAAACAATCAAAAATCAAAAGGAGAAAGTAGTACAATAGAAACAGCTTCTCAAATGAAGGCAATGTTTAAGTCTATTTATAATAAATTAGGAGATGAATTGCCAGATTTGGAAACAGCTAAAATTGATGTAAGTGATGCTTTAACTGTAAAAGATTATACAGGTTTGCAATCAAACGAAAATGTAGAAACACTTGTTGTATCTGAACCAACAATGTCTTCACAAGCATATTCAGCAGTTGCAGTAAAAGTAAAAGATGGTGCTAATGTGGAAAAGATGAAACAAGAAATGCTAGATAATATTGATATGGCAAAATGGATTTGTGTTTCAGCTAGCAACTTATATATAACAAACAGTGGAAATACAATATTTATGGTAATGTCAGACGAAGATTGGGCAAAACCAGTATATGAAGCATTTAAAGAATATGTAAATAATAATATAGGAAAAGAACTAGAAAAGACGTCGAATGATGGAGATATAGAACTACCACCAGAAATGCCAGCAGTAATGTAAAAATTTCGCCCAATAGGGACGCCCCTTTTTGGGCGAAATTTTTTTAAAAAAATAATTAACAGGTTTTCGCCCCCCAAGGGGCGTCACTATTGGGCGAAAGGAGGAACTATGCTTTTTACAAGTATTAGCTTTTTATATTATTTTTTACCAATTGTATTGATTGTGTATTTTATTGTGCCAAAGAAGGCAAAAAATTTTGTGTTATTTATTGCTTCTATGGCATTTTATTTTTATGGTGAACCAAAATATATTTTCTTGATGTTAGCTGAAATTTTGATTGCTTATGTAGGAGCCATTTTAATAGATAAATACAAAAAGAAAAGCATTTTGGCGGTCACTCTTGCAATTCATATAGGCTTGCTAGTATTTTTTAAATACACAGATTTTTTAATTGCAAATATTAATAATATCTTTGGAGCAAAAATTGATTTATTACAGCTAGCATTACCAATAGGAATCTCATTTTATACTTTTCAAATTATAAGTTACGAAGTTGATGTATTTAGAGGAACGGTAAAGGCTCAAAAAAATCTTATAAATCTAGCTACTTATGTATCATTATTTCCACAGTTAATTGCAGGACCAATTGTAAGATATGAAACGATTGAGGATGAGCTTTCTAACAGAAAACATAGCTTTGAAAATTTTGCATATGGAACTAGAAGATTTGTTATAGGACTTGCAAAAAAAGTACTTATAGCCAATATGCTTGGAGAAATCTGCAATAAATTTACGATGGCAGATGAAAAAACAGTTGTGTTATATTGGCTGTTTGCCATTTCATACATGCTACAAATCTACTTTGATTTTTCGGCATACTCAGACATGGCAATAGGACTTGGAAGAATATTTGGATTCCACTTCTTAGAAAACTTCAACTACCCATACATATCAAAGAGCATAACAGAATTCTGGAGAAGATGGCACATTTCACTAGGTTCGTGGTTTAGAGATTATGTTTATATTCCACTAGGAGGAAGTAGAAAAGGAAAATTAATACTTGTAAGAAATCTTATTATAGTTTGGCTTCTTACTGGTATTTGGCATGGAGCAAGTTGGAACTTTGTAATATGGGGATTAATGTTTGGAGTACTTCTAATAATAGAAAAACTGTGGCTGGGAAAATACATAGAAAAGCTTCCAAAAATCTTTAGAAGTTTATATGTACTTTTTATAGTAATGATAAGCTTTATAATATTTAATGCAAATACCATGAAAGAAGCTTTCGTAAACATTGCAGGATTATTTGGTGCAAACTCAATAGGTATGATAGACGATTATACCAGGTATTATTTGAAGAGCTATCTTGTAACACTGATAATTGCAATAATTGGAGCAACGCCTCTTATGAAAAATATAGCGGAAAAACTAAAAAAGAATACGGTTATGAGTAAAATTATTAATGTGTTAGAACCTATTGCTATGGTGGGAATTCTTATAATTGTAACATCATATTTGGTAGACAATTCGTACAATCCATTTTTGTACTTTAGATTCTAAGGAGGTAGCAATTTGAAAAATAATTATAATTTTGGCTACGTCAAATGTCATTTTAAACGCGGTTACATACAGCAAGTATGCGCCCTTGCCTTTGAAACTTATTTTTCTTGCCAAAATTTAATTCTTTTCCAATTTAAGAAAGGAAGCAATAAAAATGAGTGATAAAGTAAAAAACATAGTTATTACAATAATATTTGTAAGTGTCTTAGTTGTAACTATGATAATAAACATAATAAAAAAAGATGGCACCATTTCAATAGCCGAAAGAAGAAGATTAGAGCAATTTCCAAGCTTCTCCTTATCAAAATTATTTAATGGAACATTCTTCGAAAAAATTGATAAATACACAACAGACCAATTTATTGCCAGAGATCCTTTAAGAAAATTGAAGGTCGAAACTGAATTAAATATTTTTAGGAAAAAAGATTATAACAATTTATATGAATATAATGGGTATATAATAAATCAGGAATATCCATTAAATGAAAAATCTATTGAAAATCTCGCAAATAAAGTTAAACAAATAAATGACCAATATTTATCAGAAAATAATAATATATATTTTACAATGGTGCCAGATAAGAACTATTTTGTAAATGAGGGTAATCTAAAATTAGATTATAATAAAATGGAAAATATGTTAAAGGAAAAATTAACATTTGCTGAATATATAAAAATAAGTGATATGCTTGAGCTATCAGACTATTACAAAACAGATACACACTGGAAACAAGAAAACATATTGAAAATTGCAGAAAAAATAGCAAACACGATGAATGCAAATATATCCGATAATTATGAAACTGTAAAAATAACTGACTTTAAAGGAGCTTACAGCGGACAACTTCCAATAAGTGACGAGAGTGATGAAATAAAAGTACTAATAAACGATACTTTAAAGAATTGCAAAGTGTATGATTATGCTACAGAGGAATATTCAAGCATTTACAATTTAAATAAAATAAATAGTCATGATAAATACGATATATACCTATCAGGAGCAACACCTATATTAACAATAGAAAATCCAGAATATGAGGGAACAAAAGAACTTATTGTATTTAGAGATTCGTATGGAAGTAGCTTGATTCCATTATTGGCAACAGGATATAGTAAAATAACGGTGGTAGATACAAGATACATATCGCCCAAATTATTAAGCCAGTTTATTGAATTCAAAAATCAAGATGTATTGTTCATATATAGCACTCTTGTTATAAACAATAGTACAGCACTGAAGTAAGAGAAAATTACAATAATTAGCAAATGTAGAGCAGATAATTGGTTGATAATTATCTGCTTTTATGGTATAAAAGAGGTAATTACTAATGTTATAAATGATGGTAAACAAGATATTTAAAAGATAAAAAAATGCAAAAAATAATGTAATAATACAGAAATGAAAGAGGCAACAAAGATGATAAAAAGATATAAACAGAATGAAATAGAAAAATTAGTGGAAATACTAAAAAATGATGGTGTGATTAGTGTTCCAACAGATACAGTATTTGGAGTTTGTGCTAGAATGAACTCAAAAATAGCACATGATAATTTAATAAAAGTAAAAAATCGCCCAATCAGTAAGTCATTTCCAGTAATGTGTGCAGACATAGAGCAAATAAAAAATGTTGCCATTGTGACTGAAAGAGAAGAAAAATTAATTAATGTATTTATGCCAGGACCAATTACATTAGTTTTAAAGAAAAACAAAGAACTTCCAAGTTATGTGACAAATGGAAAAGAAACAATAGCAATTAGAATGGCAACATCAAAAGCACTAAAAGAGTTAATTCAAAAACTTAGCTGTCCATTATTTATGACAAGCGCTAACCAGAGCGGAGAACCTACATGTAAAAATTTAGATGAAATAGAGAAGAACTGTCCGCTTTTAGCTGGAATGATGGAAGGAAGAGTAGTTTTTTCTAAAAGTAGTACGATTGTAGATTGTAGTTCAGATGAAATTAAAATATTGAGAGAAGGACCAATAACAAAAGAACAAATAGAAGAATGTATATGTAAGTAATGAAAATCAAAAAATTATTATAATGACTGAAACATCAAGTAAATATAAGTTATAGAAATATTAGAATAAACGGAAAAAAGCTTGAATATAATAAGATTATATATTATAATAATATATAGAATTGGGGCAAAGTTTTAAAACAATGTCCAATGAGATTAATTTCTCATAAAAAGTTGGTGAATCCAGCCATTAAATTGGAACTTAAAAAAGCGGTGAATCCAGCCATTAAATTGGAACTTAAAAAAGAAGATTAGAGCAACCAATATGTTACCCTTGGTAATATATCTGAAAACTCTAATCTTTTTTGTGAATTTTAGAAAAAACTTGCAAACATATGTGCGCATATGATATAATTTGAAATACGATGAAGGAGATGATTGTATGATAAAAAATTTACTAATCGTAAGAGTTGACTCAAATTACTGCGATTATTTAAGAAAGTTCGATACAAAGGTTGCCTATAATATGAATGAAAAAGAACTTAGACCTTTTGTAGGAATTCTATTCAGGATAGAGGATTGTGAGTATTTTGCACCACTATCTAGTCCAAAGCCAAAACATAAGAAAATGAAGAATACAATTGATTTTCTAAAGATAAAAAATGGAGATTTAGGAGCTGTTAATTTTAATAACATGATTCCGGTAATAGATAGTTATTATTCTCTAATTGATTTAAATCAGGCAACATTAACTTTAAATGAAGAAAAATATCAAAAACTATTAAAAGAGCAACTAGCTTGGCTAAATGCAAATTATATTCAAGTAAAAGATAAATCATATAAATTATATATTTTATATAATAAAGGAAGGTTACCAAAAAACATAAGAGAAAGATGCTGTAATTTTAAGTTACTAGAAGAGAAATGTTTAGAATATACAGAAAGGAAAAATGAAAGCAATGTATAAATGGAAATATGAAACGCCAGAAGGTTTTTCTAATATGCTTATGAATAGTGATGGAGAATATTTAACAGGCTTATGGTTTGAAGGTTCAAGAGATGTATCTAAACACATAATTGATTGTGAAGAGAAAAAATTACCAATATTTGATGAAATAATAAAATGGCTAGATGTATATTTTTCTGGAAAAAAACCAACTTTTATTCCAAAATACAAAGTAAATAATAGCACTCCTTTTAGAGATAGAGTAAACAATATAATGAACAAGATTGAATATGGAAAAACGATAACTTATAATGACATTGCAAAAGAAATAGCTAAGGAACTAAGGATAACAAGAATGTCTGCACAGGCTGTAGGAGGAGCTGTTGGAGCAAATCCGATTTGCATTATTATCCCATGCCATAGAGTAGTTGCTACAAATGGATCCCTTACCGGATATGGTGGAGGAATAAAAAATAAGATAAAATTGTTAGAACTAGAAGGTTTAGATATGAGTAAGTTTATTATTCCTACAAAAGGGACAGCATTATAAAAGCGTGAAGGAAATCTAAACATATAACAACCATAAAACAATAATATACTTTATAGATAGGAGTTTACATGGACAATAGAAAAAGATGCAAGTGGTGCAATATGAAGAATCCACTATACATAAAATATCATGATGAGGAATGGTGTAGACCAAACTTTGATGAAAAATATTTATACGAGATGCTTACATTAGAATCTTTTCAGGCTGGGCTTTCTTGGGAGTGTGTACTAAATAAAAGACAAGCTTTTGAGATGGCATATGATAACTTTAATATAGATAAAGTATGCCAATATGATGATGAAAAGGTTCTAGAACTTCAACAAAACAAAGACATAATCAGAAATAAACTAAAGATAAAAGCAAGTATAAACAATTCTAAAATATTTAAGGATATTCAAAAAGAATTTGGCTCATTCGACAATTACTTAAAGACTTTTACAGATGGAAAAACATACTATGAAATAGATCAGACAACATCTCCACTCTCTGATGCTATTTCAAAAGACCTACAAAAAAGAGGAATGAAATTTGTAGGTTCAACAATAATATATTCGTATTTACAGGCAATAGGAGTAATTATATCACATGACAAAGATTGCTTCCTTTTCGCCCAATAGGGACGCCCCTTTTTGGGCGAGCTCTTTTTTATATTGGTTTCTGATTGTTTGAATGTAAAAAAACTTAATTAATTATTTTATTATTGATAATATAATTTCTAATTTTTTCGCCCAAAAAGGGGCGTCCCTATTGGGCGATTAGTATTATAATATATTGAAAAATATTTAAATATTTGATAATATGTGGTTATAAAAATTCTAATGAAGAAAGAGAGAGGTTTATTATGGATGAAAAAAATAATAAGATTGAAAATTTAAATGGCTTTAAGGACTTAAGAATAGTTGATAATTTTTATCAAACTTCAAGTTTCTTTCCAATGCCAACCACAGAAATTGGAACATTAAGTGAAAGTGGAAAGACAAATTTGGGTTCATATTCACTTTGCTTTCCTTATTACATTGCAGGAAAAGACTATTATGCAATGGTTCTTTGTTGTAGAAATAGTTCAAACACAGCAAAAAACATATTAAGAACAGGAAAGTGCTCAATAAATTTTATAACAGATAATAGAAAATATTTTAAAGAAGCGGTTAGATTAGGCTATCCAGGAGAAACAACTGATGAAAAAATGAAAGATACAATATTCACACTTGTAGACGGAAAAAGAGCAAGAGAAAATTCTGAAGAAGAATTTCCAAAGATTGTACAAGAAGCTTTTCAAGTATTTGAATGTACTTGGGTAAGAGAATTAGACAATGCTCGAGACGATAAAGTTCAAGAAGAATACCTTCCACCATACCATCAATTTAACGGAATCACAAGTAAATTTGGTGCTCATTTTATATTAAAAATAGATCATATTCTTATGAAACCAAAGTACTACGATGCTATAATAAATGGCGTTAATGCTTGGAACTTCCCAAGCGTTCCAGTTGATTATGGCTACCGTGACAATAAGAACTTTTGGTATACAAAATTTAAAAGACCAATTGCTGAACCAATTCCTGCAAGCAAAGGAATCAGTTTAGATACAGTAAAATATGCAGCATCAAGAATAGACCCGGATGTTAAATTTACTGATGAAGCGTGTGCAAAACTTGTAAAAGTACCAAGAGTATTTTTAAGTACAGTATTAAAAGGATGCGTATCATGGGCAAAAGAAAACAATGTAAAATTAATCACAGAAAAGGAAATGGAAATAATTCAAGACAAGCGTAACAAAGAAAAGAAATAATATATTTATCAAGGAGACTAATGTGGAAAGAATAGACAAAATAATATCTTCACAGACAAATTATTCTAGAAAAGATGTCAAAAAGCTCATATCACAAAAGAAGATAAGAGTAAATGATGAGATTGTAAAAAGACCGGAACAGAAAGTGAATGAACAACAAGATGCAATATATATAGATGGAAATAAATTAGATATGAAGAAACACATATATTTAGTATTAAACAAGCCACAGGGGTATATATCAGCAACTGAAGATAGAACGGCAAAAACCGTATTGGACTTAGTACCAGAGCAATATATAAGAAAAGGTTTGTTTCCAGCAGGAAGATTAGACAAAGACACAACTGGAATGATGATTATAACAGATGATGGAGAATTTGCACATAACATATTAGCTCCAAGAAAACACATAGAAAAAACATACAGAGTACAAATAGATATAGACATAACAGAAGAGATGAAAGAAAAGTTCAAACAAGGAATCGTTCTAAAAGACCATGTATGTTGCCCTGCAACGATTGTAGTAGAAAACAAAAATACAGCATTAATAACAATAACAGAAGGAAAATATCATCAAATTAAAAGAATGTTTGGATGCTTTGGAGCAAAAGTAGTAAGATTGCACAGAATCTCAATGGGAGGCTTACAACTACCAAGTGATTTAATAGAAGGAAAGTGTAGAGAGTTAACAGCAGAAGAACTAGAAAAAGTATGTACAAGAGACAAGTAAGAGACATAAAGATTGTTGAAAATTTACACATTGAAATAAATCCAAGGCCACAATATATAGGAGAACTCCTAAAAGAGGCTGTGAAAGCAGAAATGGAGAGATAGATAGCAAAAATGAATATATTAAAACCTCAAAAGATGTTGTCTGATAATTTAAGAACTATTGAAGATTTACAAAACGAATTAATGGAAAATGCTGAATTAGAAAATGTTAAAGTAAAAGATTATTCAAATAACAATTTAGAAGTCTTTGATGTTACATGCAATAAGGCAGTGTTTAATAATGCCTCTATAATAAATAGTAGGTTCGAGAAAACATTTTTAACAGATGTAGAATTTACAAACTGTAATTTTTCAAACACTACATTTGACAATTGTAGCTTCATAAGATGTGAATTTAATAATTGTAAGTTAACAGGATGTAACTTTATAGAAAATGTTTTATTTGATATAGGATTTATAGATTCGAACATGAGCTATGCCAATATATCACTGAGCAATTTAAGAGGAATAATTTTTAATAATACATCAATCAGAAGCGGAAGTTTGCAGGAAAATAAAGTAAAGAATATAAATTTTAAAGAAGCGGACCTAAGAGGAACACAATTTTTTAAAACAAGTTTAAATGGAATTGACTTGTCAAATAGTAATATAGATCAAATTGCAGTTTCACTTGAAGATATAAAAGGTGCAAAAATAAACCAAATGCAAGCAATAGATTTAATATCTTTATTGGGAGTAAAGGTAGTTGAATAATAAATGCATAATTGTTTGAAAAGAATTAAATATTTGCAACTAGCATTTTCTTCGGTGAAAATTTTTGAAAAAATCTGTAAAATAATTAAAAATTTTGATTGACTTTTTTTCTTTCCAAGTGATATAATAGGCAAGCTGACAAAAAAAGAGAGTAAGGGTTGTGAGAAGAATTTAGTGTTCCTCTCCAACCTGATATTTATGTCTTTTTATCAAAAAAGGGGAGGAATGAAAGAAAAAATGGAGCAAGAAAATATACTTGGAAAAGAAAAAATAGGTAAATTAATATTAAAATTTTCTATTCCTTGCATTGTTTCAATGTTGGTAAACTCATTATATAACATAGTAGACCAAATATTCATTGGACAAGGAGTAGGACCGCTAGGAAATGGTGCTACAAATGTAGTATTCCCACTAGTAATGATAGGCTTAGCATTTTCTTTAATGTTTGGAGATGGTGCATCAGCATATTTAAGCTTAAAACTTGGAGAAAAGAAGAAAAAAGAAGCAGAAATAGGAATTGGTAACGGAATATTATTATCTGCAATTGTATCAATATTTTTCTGTATAATCACATTAATCTTTTTACCACAATTTTTAACAATATTTGGCTGTACTGAAAAATTAAGAGAATTCGCAATGATTTATGGTAAGATTATTGCGATTGGTCTTCCATTCTCTATGATTGGAACTACTTTGAATTCAATTATTAGAGCAGATGGAAATCCTAAATTTGCTATGATGAGCATGGTAGCAGGCGCAATTTTAAATACAATATTAGATCCAATATTCATATTTAAATTCGACATGGGAGTAGCTGGTGCAGCTATTGCTACTGTAGTAAGCCAAGTGCTTACATTTGTATTAAACGTTGCATATATTAAGAAATTTAAATCTATACAATTATCAAAAGAAAGCTTTAAATTAAAAGCTGGAGTATGCAAGAAAGTTTCAATGCTTGGAATAAGTAGTTTTATTACTCAAATGAGTATTGTATGTGTTATGACTGCCGAAAATAATTTACTTGGAAAATATGGTGCAAATAGCGAATACGGAGCCGAAACTCCAATTACGGTTCTTGGAATTGTAATGAAGATAAATCAAATATTAAATAGCATAATAATTGGTATTGCTGCAGGAAGTCAACCTATAATTGGATATAATTATGGTGCTAAGAAATATGACAGAGTAAAGAAAACACTAAAGATTGTTCTAAGTTCAAGTTTAGTAATAAGTACAATAGCATTCATATTGTTCCAAACAATACCAGATAAATTAATCTTAATATTTGGTAATGGTGATGTGAAATACATGGAGTTTGCATGTTTAGCATTTAGAACATATTTATTACTTTGCATCTGTAATGGTGTTCAAATACCATCAGGAATTTTCTTTCAAGCAATCGGAAAAAGCACAAAGAGTGCTATATTATCACTTTCAAGACAAATTGTTATATTAATTCCTGCTATGATAATATTGAGTGGAATCTATGGAATAATGGGTGTATTAAGTGCTGGACCGGTAGCTGATGGATTAGCGTTTGTATTGGCTGTTATACTTCTAATAAAAGAAACAAGAGGCATGAAGGCTGATGGAGTAGAAACAGAAAAAGCAGAAAGAAAAGAAATACCAGAAACTGCAGTAGCTAATAACGAAATTGTAATCACAATTGCAAGAGAATATGGTTCTGGCGGAAGATATATTGGAAAATTAGTTGCAGAAAGATTAGGAATTAAACTATACGATAAAAACATAATAGAAAAAATGTCAGAAGAAACAGGATTGTCAAAAGAATATATAAAAGACAACGAACAAAAAAGAACTGTTTTCGACAATTTCAATAATGGCTATTATGCTGGTCTGAATAACTCTGACGAACTATTTATACAAGAATCAAACTTAATAAAAGATTTAGCTGATAGGGAATCTTGTGTGATAGTTGGAAGATGTGCAGACTTCATATTAAAAGACAAAAAGAATGTTTTGAAAATATTTGTAAGTAGTAGTATGGAAAATAAAGTAAAAAGAGCAACAAAATTTTATCATATAGATAAGAAAAATGCAGAAAAAGAGATTACAAGAATAAATAAACTAAGAGCAAATCACTATGAATACTATACAGAAAGAGGCTGGGAGACATCATCAAATTATGATATTTGCGTAAACAGCGATTCTATTGGAATCGACAATGTTGTAGACTTAATATGCAGTATAGTAGAGAAAAGTAAAGAATTTGCGGTTAAATAAGGTTATAGTAAAAGATGATAATATAGTTGTCGCAAATTTTGCGATAACTGTATGCTTAAAAAATGAGCATACTGAAAAAGTTAAAGTGTCAAAAGAAGAAATACTTAATTTATTTGAATAAATGTTTAAAATATAAGCTTTTGGATAACATATTATGGGTGATTAGTATGTTTAAGCCAAAGGCTTTATATTGTGAAAATAATATTGAAAATTATGTGCTTGGAAGAGAGCTATTAGAAAAATATGCTGATGTTCCAAGAGTGATAATTGACAATCATAATAATATTGAAGAAATGAGAAAGAAGCAAAATAAAGATTTTGCGGATATGAAACGAAATTTGATAATAGGAGTGAGGAAGACGCATAAGTTTGTTCCAAATCACAAGACATCAGATTTTCTAGTTCCATATACATCTTCTGGTTGTACAGCAATGTGTATGTACTGTTACCTTGTCTGCAATTACAACAAGTGTGCGTATTTGAGGCTATTTGTGAATAGAGAAGAGATGCTAGATAAAATTATAAGAACAGCACAAAATGCAGAAAAAGATTTAACCTTTGAAATTGGAAGTAATAGTGATTTAGTTTTAGAAAATACCATTACAAACAATTTAGTTTGGACGATTGAAAACTTTGCAAATACTTCGAAGGGACATTTAACTTTTCCTACCAAGTTTGATATGGTAGATGAGATTCTGACTTTAAAACATAATGGAAAAGTTACTGTTAGAATGAGTGTGAATCCCGAAGAAATTATTAATAAGGTTGAATTTGGTACGTCAAGACTAAAAAATAGAGTCCAGGCTATTAATAAATTAGCCGATGCCGACTATCCTATTGGAATTTTGATAGCACCAGTAATTTTAGTAGAAAATTGGAAAGAACTATACTCGAATTTGATAAAATATCTGTATGAAAATTTGAGCGAAAAGGCTAAGAAACATGCCTTTTTCGAAATTATTTTTATGACATACAGTTTTGTTCATAGAGCAATAAATACAGAGGTATTTCCAAATGCCATAGATTTATATAATCCAGAATTGATGAGAGGCCGTGGAAGAGGAAAATATATGTATAAAGACTATATTCGTGAAGAAGGAGAAAAATTCTTACGAGAAGAAATGCAGAAATATTTCCCGCATAATCAGATTGAATATGTGGTATAAAGTTCAATTTTTGAACAGCCTTCGCCCATTGGGGACGTCCCTTTTTGGGCGAAAAAGAGTACAAAATTTCCTTCGTCCACAAATTGTACAAATTGGAAATAGTACAATTTTTCCCCCGGAACTAAATTGTACTGTCCTCGAATTGCAAATTGTAAAAAGTCCAAAATCTCCCCCGGAACCAAATTGTACTAAAAGAGCTTGACATAAATATATTTAATTTGTATAATAGGTTTTGTAATATATATATTATCAAGAGTGGACGAGAGAATCGGCTTTATGACTCCACAGCAACCTATTGGGTTAGGTGCTAATACCGACAAAGTTACGGAAAGTACTTTGAATGATGATTTCTAAGAATCGTTAAACTTTGTACCTGCGCAAGTACAAAGTTTTTTAGCTTTTATAGAAATTAAAATTTATTTTAATTAAATCAACTTGAGGGGAAAGATACCTTTGAGGGGAAAGAGACATTTGATAAGAAATGTATCTAATTGGGTTTTCAGGATATCGCCCCCAAAGGGGCGTCCCCAATGGGCGATTTTGAAGGAGGAGAATATGAAAAGATTATTTACATCAGAGAGTGTTACAGAAGGACATCCGGATAAGCTATGTGATTATATATCGGATAGTATTCTGGATAGTTATTTGGCAAAAGATAAGAATGCTAGAGTTGCTTGCGAAACCGTTGCGGGCAAAGGAGAAATTTATATAACTGGAGAAATTACATCGACTGCAAATGTTGATATTGAGCAGGTTGTGAGAGACACCATAAAAGAGGTTGGTTATGCAGATAGTGAGTACGATATTGATTACAGAACTTGCAAAATATACATAAGCTTATCTAAACAATCTCCTGATATTGCACAAGGAGTTGATAAATCGCTTGAAGATAAAGAAGGACAAGATGTTGAATCTGAAGGAGCCGGTGATCAAGGTTTAATGTTTGGTTATGCTTGTGATGAAACAGAGGAGTTAATGCCTCTTCCAATTTTGCTTGCACACAAGCTTTCTAAGAGATTGACTAAAGTTAGAAAAGAAAAAATAATAGATTATTTAAGACCAGATGGTAAGACACAGGTTACAGTTGAATATGATGGAGACAAGCCTGTAAGAGTGGATACTATTGTTGTTTCTACACAACATCTACCTGATGTTGATATGGATATTTTAAAAAATGACATAATTGAAAAAGTTATAAAACCAACAGTTCCAGCCAATTTATTAGATGAAAATACAAAATATTTTATTAATCCAACAGGCAGATTTGTAATAGGTGGACCTCTTGGGGACAGTGGTCTTACAGGTAGAAAAATAATAGTTGATACTTATGGCGGAGCTGCAAGACATGGTGGAGGAGCTTTTTCAGGAAAAGATCCTACAAAGGTTGACCGTTCGGCTTCTTATATGGCAAGACATATTGCAAAAAATATTGTTGCAAATGGTTATGCAAAGAGATGCGAAATACAAATAGCATACAGCATTGGTGTGGCAAAACCAGTATCAATATATGTAAATACTTATGGAACCAATACAATTCCAGAAGAAGAGATTATAGAAAAAATAAATAATACATTTGATTTAACACCAAGAGGAATAATAAATTATCTTGATTTACAAAGGCCAATTTATAGACAAACAACAAACTACGGTCATTTTGGAAAAAAAGACCTTCCTTGGGAGAAAATTATAAAATTTTAATTGACTGTACCAGTAATAAACAAAAAGAATTGACATAATATTAAAAAAGATGTATACTAGAAATATCAGGGATAACCTGAAAACAAAAAAGGAGATGCAAACATGATTTCAAAAGATGAGAAAAAATTCTTGGAAGAAACTAGGGACGATCTTAAGCGGATTCTTAGACGCATCGAATGCACTCTAGCAGTTGATGCCACTAGCAGCTATGACGCAATGGAGGACCAAAGCAAAAGCGAAGAATATATTGTTACGCAATACCTAATGAAACTTGGAGTACCTACATCTGTAACAGGATTTGGGTATATAAAGAGTGGAGTTCTCTATCTCCTCAAAGAAGAGAACAGGAGAGTACTTGTAACAAGGGAACTCTATCCGAAAATTGCAGAAGAATACAATTCATCAGTATCAAAAGTGGAATGCGCAATTCGCACAGCAATTGGAAAGGCAGAGAGGAGATGTACTAAAGAGTTACAAATAATCTTGTATGATCGTGAAGAGCTTAGGCTTACTAACATGGAATTCATAACACTGGTTACAGAAAAGATTAGATTGGGATTATAACAGCATCTCGGGGGAAGGACACTCGCAGTTGAGTGTCTTTCCCCAATTTTGACGATAATTATTTCAAAATTCAACCATTGAATATAAAACATTTTGTACTAGCAGGTCAGTCTTATATAATTTTACGATTTTTATGATACAATGTAAAAAAATTGCAAAAGGAGCAACACATGAAAAAGAAAAACATTATAAAAAAGATATTAATTACACTACTAATTATAGTTATAATTATCGTATTAGCAACCATAGGAATAGGGAACTATTTTGTTAATTATGCAATATTAAGAACAGGAAATGGTGGAGATAGAGAAGTAAAAAATACAGAAGTAGTAGAAGTTGCAAGTATCGATAACGAAATAGAAAAAATCATAGAAAAAAATAGAAAACAGGAAAAGCAACATGCAAGTGAGTGGTCAAATACTGTAAAAAACGAAAAAGTTGAAGTTACTGCAAAAGATGGAATAACTTTAAAAGGAACGGAGTATATAAACGACGAGCAAACTAATAATTGGGTAATTGTTTTGCATGGCTATCGCTCAAGTCCAGAATCTGTAATTTCGGTAGGAATGCATTTCTCAGAAAAAGGATATAATGTGCTAATTCCATATATGAGAGCAACTGGTGAGAGTGAAGGCGAATATATAGGAATGGGCTGGTTAGATAAAGATGATTTAAAATGCTGGATAGACTTAATCATAAAACAAAATAGTAATGCAAATATTGTATTACATGGCTCGTCAATGGGAGCTGCAACAGTGCTTATGGCATCAGGTGACGAACTTTCAAGCAATGTAAAAGCAATAATAGAAGATAGTGGATATACATCAGTATGGGATATATTCGCCTCAGAAGCTAAAGCTAGATTTAATTTGCCAGAATTTCCGGTATTAAATATGTTTGAAGTAGTTGCAAATTTCAGAGCAAAATACGATATTAAAGAAGCATCAGCATTAGAGCAAGTGAAAAAAGCAACTGTTCCAATATTATTTATTCATGGAGATAATGATGACTTTGTTCCGGAGTATATGTGTGAAAAATTATATGAAGCAGCTAATTGCAAGAAAGACAAACTGATAATACATGGTGCAGGACATACTGAATCAAGATATAAAGAGCCAGAGACATATTATAATAAGATATTTGAATTCTTAAGTGATATAAGATAAATATTAAAAGCAGATAATTGATTGAAAATTATCTGCTTTTGTGATATAAAAAAGATGAAAAAGTATTGTGAGCTAAAGAATGAAGAGAGGCATATAAATATGAAAATAGAACAACAAAATCCAATAAAAGAATTTTTAAATGAAGAATTTGGAGTAGATAAAGGACAAGAAGTATTTAATAAGCAAGAAATGATACTTGCTGAAATTATTAAAAATATAAAAGACAAATCAGGAAATCAGAGAAAAACTCTTATTCAAACAATTCTGCCTAGAATAGCATTATATAAAGCTATGCTACAAGATGGATTATCAAATGAAGAAGTATATCAGCATATGCAAAAATACATGATGGATATAGTGGCAAAACAAAAGCACTTATCTATGGTAAAAATGGAAAAAGCACCATGCTTCTATTTCCTTTATAGTAATATATTTCTTAAAGTTGTGCGTAAAACTGACTTATGGGAAAGCACACAAAAACATGGCAAGGATTACTTTGATGTAACGATGAAGAAGTGCCTTTGGCATACAGCTTGTGTAGAAAATGATTGCGCAGAATTGTGCCATTTTTTCTGTGATGTAGATAATGTGACTTATGGAAATCTTAAAAAGTTGGGATTTTCACGAACAAAAACTTTGGGCTATGGCGGAGATTGTTGTGATTTTCATTTCTACAGAAAATAAATTTGAAAGGAAACAAAAGAATATGAAAGAGAAAGGTGTATTACTTCCAATATTTTCACTTCCAAGTAAATATGGAATTGGAGATTTTGGATACGAAGCATATGAATTTATAGATATATTAAGTAAAAATAACATAAGATATTGGGAGATTTTGCCGATAAATGAGTGCAATACCCATCCATATTCACCTGTAAGCTATTACGCTCTTGAGGAGGAGTACATTTCGCTTGATAAACTAGCTGAACAAGGACTAATAAAAGAAGCTGAGACCCGTCCAAATAAAGACAGAGCAATATACGATGACTTTAAGGAAAAATATTATAAAGAGGCTTTTGAAAATTTTAAACCAGACAACAAATTCAAAAAGTTTATTAAAATAGATGAAATAGATAAATATGCAGAGTTTGCACATATAAAAAAAGGAGAGAGTAAGGAATACTATTTATTTTTACAATATATTCTGTATATTCAATGGATGGAATTAAAACAATATGCAAACGAAAAGAATGTTCAAATTGTTGGAGACATGCCAATGTATCCTGTTTTTGATTCTGTTGAAACACGATATTATCCTGAATATTTTGAAATGAAAGATGGCAAATTCACTTTTGAAGCTGGAACACCACCAGATTATTTCAATCAAAATGGACAAAAGTGGAATAGCCCAGTATACAACATTGAAAACATCAAAAAAGATAAATATAAATATTTAACAAAGAGATTCAAATATCAATTGAATTTGTTTGATAAGCTAAGAATAGATTATTTTAGAGGATATGATTCATTTTTCAAAATTCCAATTGGAAAAACTGGGAGAGATGGCTCATACTCTGATGGTGTAAGCTATGGATTTTTTGATGAACTTTTCAAAGATAAAACAGTAAATCCAGAAAAATTGATAGTTGAAGATTTAGGAGAAATTAGAGAAGAAACTATTGCGCTGCGTAAAAAATATGGTTTTACAAGACAAAAAATATTACAATTTTCAATCGATTTAGATAACTTATATGATAGAGATAATGAGGAAGAAAATGTTCTTGTTTTCCCCGGAAATCATGACTGCAACACAATCTATGGCTGGTATAAGACATTAAGCGATGAGCACAAATGGAAACTAAAAGAATTCTTAAAGAAAAACGAATGTTACGAAATAAATGTAAACATTGGAATTATGCAGTATCTATCAAGATGTAAAGCTAAAATGCCAATTATTATGGTTCAAGATATATTAGGATTAGATGAAAATTCAAGAATAAATATTCCGGGTATCGAGAGTGATAAAAATTGGTCATGGAAATTAATTGATTTTAAAGATTTAGAAGAAAGAATTAAGGATTATTAGAGAAAAGATTATTGAAGATGAACAAATTTTATTAAATAATATGGATAAAATTTATGCTAATTAAAATAGCTATACAATTATAACAGCATATACTGCTCTATAAAATAATTGAAAATAAAGAAAGGGGAAAAGTCAATGAGCTTAGTATTAAAAGATGTATCCAAATCATTTGCTGGTAAAAAGGCAGTAGACAATATTTCCTTTAGTTTAACAAAACCAGGTGTATATGGCTTGCTTGGAACTAATGGAGCAGGAAAGACTACAACAATCAGAATGCTACTTGGAATTATAAAAAAGGATAGTGGAGAAATTACATGGAAAGGAAAGCCTGTAGATAGAAAATCTGTTAGATTTGGATATTTACCAGAAGAGAGGGGAGTATATCCCAAAACAAAAATATTTGACCAATTAATGTATTTCGCAGAATTAAAAGGAATGCAAAAAGATGAAGCGACCAGTTCAATAAACAAATGGGCTAAAGAACTAAAGGTGGAAGAATATTTGCAGATGCCAGCCGAAAAATTATCAAAAGGAAATCAGCAGAAAATACAATTCATGACTGCAATTATACACGATCCAGAGTTAGTGGTATTAGATGAGCCATTTAGTGGACTAGATCCGGTTAATACAGAAATACTAAAAAATATTATTATTAATTTAATAAAGAATGGAAAATACATAATAATGTCAGCACACCAAATGGCGACGATTGAAGAATTTTGCAGTGATATTTTAATATTGAATAAAGGCAAAACTGTATTGCAAGGCAATCTGAAAGAAATAAAAGAAAAATATCCTGCAAATAGAGTAGAAATAGATGTAAAACAAGATATTAAAAAATACATTGAAGATTTTAATTTAGAGATAGAAACTGAAACAAACAATAACTATATTATAAAAATATCAGATGAAGAAAAAGCACATAAATTATTAAATAAACTTGTTGCAGATGGAATTAATATTGACAAATTTGAAATTAAGAAACCTACACTAAACGATATTTTTATAGAAAAGGTAGGCGAATAATAATGAGAGATATTTTTACAGTAATGAAATTTACTATGAAAGATATGGTTAAAAGAAAATCGTTTATAATATCAACATTAATAATTTTGATTTTTATAGTAGTGGGTTTTAATGTACCAAATTTAATTAAAAGCTTTAATGGAGATAATTCTGGAAATAAATTATTAATAATAGACAGTAAAAATGTATTTGAGGGAACATTAGAAAACTTAAAACAGATGGATTTAGGTTATGAGTTTGAAATAACAAATGAAGATTTGAAATTTGAAGATGTAAAGAAAAAAATAGAAAATGAAGAAATAAAAGAAGCGATAATTATAAATCAAGAAAATGAAAAAATAAAAGTATTATATATTGTAGAAAATAAAACAACGATGAGCGAAGTGCCAGAAGGATGTATGAATGCTCTAACATCATTATACTCCAATTTAAAAATATCTAAATTAGGACTAACAGAACAACAATTGCAATCGATTACTCCAAACTTTGAGTTTGACATAGAACAAACAGAGGAAAAGAGTGCGAGTGGAAATATTTTGGTAATGATGCTAATGTCGATAGTATTATTCTATGCGATATACTTTTGTGCATATCAAGTATCAAGCTCGATAACAACAGAGAAAACTTCAAAAATAATTGAAACACTTGTAACATCTACAAGCCCTAAAACAATAGTGCTTGGAAAGACAATAGGAATCGGACTAGTTGGCTTAGCACAGATGATATTAATAGTTGCAACAGCTTTAATAAGTGCTAAAACATTTTTAGAACCAGGAGTGCTAGATTCTGTTTTGGATATGTCTAATGTTACACCATATTTAGGAATAATGACTGCAATTTATTTTGTACTAGGCTATTTGGATTATGCTTTATTATATGCACTAACTGGCTCTACAGTAAGCAAACCAGAAGATATACAATCTGCTAATTCGCCTGTTGCATTACTAGCAGTAATCGGATTTTATTTATCATATTTCACTATGATGAATCCTACAAGCAAGCTTAATCTGTTTGCATCATTATTTCCAATATCATCACCATTTTGTATGCCATTTAGAATTATGATGGGACTCGCAAATTCTACAGACGTAATAATTTCAATTGCAATTTTAGTTGTTACAATAATTGTTATTGCTAATGTTGCTATAAAAATATACTCAAATGCAATACTGAACTATGGTACAAAGATGAACATTAAAGATATTATAAAAATGTATAAAGAAAAACAAAGCTAATCTTTATTAAAAAAATATAAAAAAGACTTACGAAAAAATTAAATGTGTGCTATAATTGCAAATGAAAAAATTACTAATATTTTAAAATTATGCAAGTACGAAGGAATACATTGCTAAATAACTATAAAGGAGTATAAAGATGGAAATAAACGAAGAAAAAAGAATTAAATTTATGGAATATGCAGGAAAAAGAGTAAATAATGTATTACATGACATACAAATATTAGAGCCTATGGCAAGAAGCAACTCTTATGATTTCACAAGAGAAGATGTAGAAAAAATGTTTACAGCTATACAAAATACTTTAGATACAGTAAAAGAAGAATACAATAAAAAGTTTGAACAAAAAGCAAAATCAGAGAAAAAACTTTTCTCTTTTGATGATGTTACAGTGCCTTCACAAGAAAATGAAAGTAATGTAGAAGAAGTTGCTACAGAAAATAATTAAATAAAATTGGTTAATACAATATATTATTTTAGAGAACTGCTTGAAATATAGTAGTTCTCTTTAGTATAATATAAAATATTAAAAATAATTAAAAAAGGGGAGAAAATAAACAATGAAAAATTTTGGAAACGTATTATGGGGAATAGTTTTAATCGTTATTGGACTAATCTTTGGAGGCAACGCACTTGGAATAACAAATATCAATATATTTTTTGAAGGCTGGTGGACTTTATTTATTATAATACCATGCTTCATAGGATTATTTAGAGACAATGAAAAAACTGCAAGCTTTATAGGATTATTGGTTGGAGTAGCTTTACTTTTAGGATGCCAAAACATTATATCATTTGAGTTAATTGGAAAATTGGCATTACCAGTAATTTTAGTAATTATTGGATTATCATTGATTTTCAAAGATACTTTAGGTGGTAAATTAAATGATGAAATTAAAAAATTGAACAAAGAAAGAAATGGAGAAAATTCTTATTCTGCGATATTTGCTGGTCAAGATGTAAAATTTGATAGAGAAAAATTTATAGGAGCTGATTTAACGGCAGTATTTGGCGGAGTAAAATGCGATTTAAGAAACGCAATTATAGAATCAGATGTTGTAATTAATACAAGCAGTACATTTGGAGGAATAGAAATTTGCGTGCCAGCAAACGTAAAGGTAAAAATTAAATCTGTTCCTATATTCGGCGGAGTTGACAATAAAGCAAACACCCAAGCAGACGAAAATAGTCATACAATCTATATAAACAGTACAACTGTATTTGGAGGTGTTGAAATAAAAAGTGGGGAAAGAGACAATTTCAATGAAGCTAGTAAATAATAAATTTAAAACAAGTGATAACAATATAATTAATTATTATGAGATAAAGAATAGTAACCATATGTTGTTACTTATTCATGCTCAAGGTACAAATGCAATGAGCTATTTAAAGGTAGCCAAAAAACTTTCAAAAAAATTTCATGTAATTTTAGTAGATTGTTATGGCCATGGAAAAAGCTCGCACAATAAAGAAAAAGATTTTGTATATTACTATTTTATGAATCAATATTGTTGGAACTTCTTCCCAGAGGATTCGAGAGAAAAAATCAAAAATAAATTAGGAGAGTTCGCACTAATATATAGAAAAGCACATCCAGACAAAACTCTAAAAGTTCCATTTTGGCCTAAGAAATTTCTAGAAGCATTTAAAGGACTAAATGAATATGATGCATATTTTGGAGAAGCTTTTTATGACAATTCATTTAATAGTGGTATAGATTATAATGAATTACTTTCAAATATAAAATGCAATACTTTATTTATGAAAGCTAAAACTGTAATTGGAGAAGATGGACTCGTTCAAGGTGCCTTAACAGATGAAGATTTACAACAAGTAACTACTTTAATTAAAAATATAAAAGTAGAATATTTTGATTGTGGACATGGAATACATAGCGAAAAACCAAAAGAATTTATGTGCATTTATTTACAGATTTATGTTTTCTAATTTTATAGGAAAAATAGGAATATCAGACCATGCAATGAGTGCAAAAGAAGAATTTATACTTTTGGAAAGTGAATTTGAAAAACTAAAGGAAAAATCAGGTATTGAAACTAAAGTATATGACGAGCTAAAATTAGAATTGTTAAATTATAAAGAGTAATTTTTTGTGATTTGCTAAAGAAATAATAATTTGCTACTGAGAGTATTTCAAAGTAATATACATATTTACAAAAGAAGTAATTTATGTTACAATGCAAACTGGAGGTAGAAAAAATGGAACATATATTAAAATTGCAGCCTAAATATTTCGAGTATATTAAAAATGGTACAAAAAGAATAGAATTGAGATTGTATGATGAAAAAAGACAAAAAATTGCTATTGGAGACACCATAATTTTTCAAAAAGAACCAGAGCTAGAAGATACTATGAGAGTTAAAGTTATAGGCTTGGTAAGATATAATACATTTGAAGAATTATTTAAAGATTTTGATATAGAAATGATGGCTGATAAATCAATGACAAAACAAGAATTACTAAGTGTTCTAGAAGAATTTTATACACCAGAGAAACAACAACAATATGGTGTTGTTGGAATACGAATTGAAAAAATATAATTAAAACACACTCAAAAATTCATTTGAATCTAAGAGTGTGTTTTGTTTTGCCTGGACTGATTGAAAATTATTCGGGAAGTTTGCCGTTGTACACCAACTCACGAGAAGAGTTATTATAGTAACCTGCACGCATGGTTTGAGTCAACTTCCAATTGTATTTCCTAATAATAGGCTCAAACATTGGAACTTTGTAGTCTGCAATTGTGATAAGAGGTTTTGTAGTACCAAGGTACTTAAAAGACATCTCTAACAGCTTATCTGCAATATGCTTCCCACGATAGCCTTCTACTACTAGAAAAGTACAAATTTTGCTTTCAGAATTATCCTTTTTCAAGAATGCTACACCGGCTACTTTATTATTAATTGTGCAAATAATAACTTCACCAGTACCATTGAACACTCTAGGAATTTCCTCTGTCCAATACCATTCAAAATGCTTAGGATAATCTTTGCAGATGTAATCCGTAACAGAATAAGCGACCTGTGCAAATCTGCAGAAGAGATTGTGTTGATTGGTAAGAGAGCTTAATGTGTAAATATGCATATCGTTCATCTGTTTCCGAAGTTCAAACACATAGACTCCCAAAGATTCCTTTTCTTCAGGATAAATTTCCTGATACATTTCCAAAGCTTTATATTTGGTAACCCCAGGAATTGCCTTAGAAGAATCTTCGGTATCGAGCATATCAGGAAAATCCTTGTAGCGAGTTACACGAACAACTTCGAACTTGATATTAGAATAGTCCTTAAAAGTAATTGTATCACCTTTTTTGACTCTTTTAATATCAGGATATCCAACCCTTACTTCAAGGGTTTTAATTCCATTGTTGATGAGGTTATAATATTCCCGTTTGATTCTCCAGTTATAGTTTTTAGCCATAACATCAACCATCCTTTCATAAAGTACATATTAAAAAACTGCAACATACTGTAATTTACAGTATGTTATGTATTATAGCATAAATGTAAAAGCATGTAAATGATTATGAATGTAAAAAACTACTTGAAATATAGTAGTTCTTTTTTGTATAATCATAATCGAGAGGGGAAAGTTTTATGAAAGAGAATAAATCAGAAAATTTATTATGGATTATATTTACAATTATTGGAGCATTGTTTATTTTAATAGGATTAACCTTAGTTGGAAATGTTCTTAATTATGAAAACAAAGAAAACACTGTGGGAATAATTACCGAAATATCAACGCATAGGGGTATCAATGACAACATAGATTACAGAGTGTATGTTTCATACAATGTTGACGGAAGAACATATGAATCAGAGCTAAGTGGATATTCTTCTAGTTTTTATAAAGGAAAAGAAATCAATATATATTATGATAAAAGTAATCCGACTAAAATAGGTATGAGATCATTGGATTTGCTATTTTTAATGTTTCCTGGATTTGGACTAATATTTTTTGCGATAGGAGGAACAGGATTATTAATAAAAAGCAGAAATAAAAAATTAGAAAAATCTTTAAAAGAAAATGGAGATGCAATATATGCGGATTATGTAGAAACAATAGTAAATAATTCGTATAGTGTAAATGGAATACATCCTTATCGTATTATTTGTGAATGGAGTAATCCATTAGATAATAAAAAATATATATTTAAAAGTAAAAATATTTGGATTAATCCAGAAGATATTATAATAGAAAGAGACATACAACAATTTCCTGTATATATTAACAGAGATAATATGAAGAAATATGTTGTTGATATAGATATTTTAGAGAATAATGAAGGATAAAAAGAGGTAAGACTGCAAATTTGCGTCTAAGAAGAAAGGAATGCAATAAAGATGAAAGAAAAAATAAAAGAGTTTATTGAAAAAAATTTAAAATGGATTATACTATTTATTTGTTTAATAGGATTTTTAGCAATAGCAGAAGACGTATTTCATAAAGAAATAATGAACGGAGACATAATAGGTTATAAAATAATATCAAGGTTTTTAATATCAGACTTTACGACGCCCATAGCGAAATTTATTACAAATTTTGGAGGAGCAATATTTCTAATAGCATTAACCATTGTCTTATTTATACTAATAAAAAACAAAAAAATAGGATTATCAATATTTTCTAATTTAGTAATAATCACTGTACTAAATCAATTATTGAAAAACATATTGCAAAGACCAAGACCAACAGAATATAGAATAATTGAAGAAACAGGATACAGCTTTCCATCAGGACATTCCATGATAAGCATGGCTTTTTATGGATATTTAATATACTTAATTTACAAATATGTAAAGAACAAATACGTTAAATGGACTTCTATTGTGTTATTAAGTATCTTAATTTGTTCTATTGGAATAAGCAGAATTTATTTAGGTGTACATTATACAAGTGATGTGCTAGGAGGATTCTTAATATCAATATCGTACTTGGTAATATACATAAGTGCTGTTAATAAGTTTTTAATTGAAAAATAAATTAATTGATAAAGAACAGATAATTGATTGCAATTACCTGTTTTTTATTATATAATCTTAAAAGAAATAATTAAATGCTGAAGGGAGATTAATATATGCAAATTGTATATCATGGAAGTTATTGTGAAGTAAAGGAACCAAAAATCATAGAAGGAAAATATTCAAAAGATTTTGGAAAAGGATTTTACTGCACTATACTATCAGAGCAGGCAGAAAAATGGGCGAAAAAATATGAAACACCTGTTATTAATATGTATGAATATAATGAAAATGAAAAATTGAATATTAAAGAATTTACAGTTATGACAGAAGAATGGCTTGATTTTATAATAAATTGTAGAAGCGGAAAAACACATGAATATGATATTGTGATTGGTGCGATGGCTGATGATCAAGTATATAATTACATCAATGATTTAATGAGCGGAAACATTACAAGAGAAGCATTTTGGGAACTTGCTAAATTTAGACACCCAACACACCAAATTGCATTCTGCACAGAAGAATCGTTAAAATGCATAAAATTTGTTGGTACAAAGGAGATATAAGAAATGGGGGAAAATCAGAAAGATAATGATTTATTTTTTGTATGTAGCTTGATAGAACTTATAGCAAGAAAAACTAAGAATACAAAGAAATACATAATCAAAAAACTTGGAAAAGAAAAAATAAAAAAGATATATGAATTAGCAGAAGTATATCATTCTGAAAATATAGAAAAAGTTTCTGATGAATTAATAGAACAATGCAACATAGAAATAGGCGAGTATGATATTATCTCTGAATGTAAATATAGAATACCAACGATTTGGGAATTAGGAAGAATATATCAAAGACTTATAATAATGGTGAATAATAAGGAGGAAGAATATATAGACACATTGCTAGAAGTACTATCATCATGGATTATTGAAAAGATTGATAATTATAACAGTAGTATGTATTTTGAAAACCCTGAATATATATATGAATGCTATGTGGAAAATAAAATAATATAAAAAGATAAATTAGGTCTTAGGCAGATAGTTAGTTAATATTATCTGCCCAAAGTTCATCCAGTTTTTATTGCACAACATGCAACTGGATGCTGTTGTAGAGGTTGCTTAGAAAGAATTCATAAAATACCCAAAGGAAAAGCTTTATCAAATGAAGAAATAAATTATGTTGTAAATGTGCTTATGACATGGATAAAAAGAGAAATGAGGTAAGAAAAATATGGAACATGTTCACTCAATTATATTAATAAAAAAAGGAGAAAAATATTTAAACTATTTTGATGAAAGATGGGGAATGTATTTATTTCCTAATATTAAAGGAAACAATATTGAAGAGATAAAGGCTAAATACAACACAGATAATGTGAAGTATTTATTTGATAAAGTGCATGAAAAGTATTCTATACCAAATAAAGAAACAAGAACATATCACCATTATTTTTATGAAGTTGACAAAGATGTAGATGGAGAATATTTTTCATTAAACGAGTTATTGCAAAAAGAGAAAGTAGAAGAAAACAACGGAGATATTATAAAATTTATAGAAGAATTTTATAGTAATAAATAATAATTTGTTGAACATAACAATAGATGGAGCAATTAAACTAATTGAGTATAATGAACAATAAGGATTAGCTTTTTTATAACATAAAAATTTAAATAAATACTCTTGATATGCATTATGTATTCAATTCTCCAATAGATAAAATAGTTTTTGATGTATCGCATCAATGCTATCCACACAAAATTTTAACGGGAAGATATAAGTCTAATTATTAGATAAAATGATAAATAATCTAAATTGATGACAGGTAATTGTACAGAGTTACCTGTTCTTTTGTCTGTTTTATTAATAAGAAATATACAAAGATAGGATATAAATTTAGCTGCATAAGGAATAATTTTAAAGGCCTAAAAATAATAGAAAAAATTCAAATTTATTTCATAAAAATGTAATCAAAGCTTGAGATTATAATACATTTGTGATATTATAGGCGTGTAAAATGAAAAAAGAGGAAGAGATGATTATGGCAAGAAATATAGTAGCAAACGCATTCAAACATTTTAACTTAATTAATAGACACAGATGGGCTGTATTTAAGCTATGTTGCAAAGCTGGTATCCCGTTTAGAGGACTAGTACATGATTTATCAAAATACTCTTTTACGGAGTTCTGGGAGTCTGCTAAATTCTATAATGGACACTTAAGTCCAATACCGTTTGCAAAAAAGAAGAATGGATACTCAAAAGCATGGCTTCATCACAGGGGAAGAAATAAACATCATCCAGAATATTGGTATGACCCATCTTCGCCAGATCCGACTCCACTAATACCGTATCAATATACAGTAGAAATGATATGTGACAATTTGGCAGCAGGGCTAACCTACAACGGAAAACGTTGGAGAAAAGATACTCAATTAAAATATTGGAACAATAAAGAAAAAAATGTATATTTAAACGAAAAAAATAAAGCAATGATTACAGAAGTATTCACTCAGGTAAGCATAAACGGAATAAATAAAACAATAACGAGAGCAAACTTAAAAAAAATGTATCAAAAATATTGTGAACAAAAATAACAAATATATATTAAAAAATAATGAAAGATTGAAAATATTTCGTTGCGTAAAAAGTTTGAAGAAAAATGCAACAAAAATAACAAAGGAGAGAAAATCAATGAATAATGGATTTTATGCAGGAAGCTTTGATCCATTTACTATGGGTCATTTGCATGTTGTAAAAACAGCATCAAAACTATTTAACAAATTAGTAATTGGAATTGGAGACAATAATCAAAAAGCAAGAAAATATGATAAGATGTTGATGAAAGAGGCAATAGAGAAAACTCTTGTTGCAGAAAAAATTGATAACGTAACAGTAGTATGTTATGATGGATTGTCTGTAGACTCTGCAAAAGCCAATGAATGTAACTTCTTAGTAAGAGGAATAAGAGATGACATGGACTACTATTATGAAGAAAATATTGCAGAAATAAATGAAGAAATATCTGGACTTGACACAATTTACATTAGAGCAGGAATTCTAGGAAGTATTAGTTCAAGTACAGTTAGAGAACTATACAAAAACGGAAAAGATGTTTCAAGATATGTACCAGAAGAAATAAGAAAGATAATGTAAAAACTGGAGTACTAAGGTAGTGTTAAAAAGCATTGTCAATAAAACATTGTTGATAATATGTGAAAGAACTATGGAGTGCAAGACAATGTTTGAAAACGATAAAAGACTAGTCGCCGGAAGGTGATAGAAACTAATATTTTAAAGGAATTTGAAGAAAGGAAAAGTATAATTAAACCATTTGCGATGGGAGGTTATACAAGGAAAACAGTCATGAATTGGAATAGAGAATTAATGCAACAGCCATCATGGAAAGAAGAAATAAAAAATAGAGAACAAAAAGAAATTATAGCAAAAAAAATAGCGGAAAGAGTTCAAGATGGAGAAGTAATAGGATTTGGTTCAGGATCAACTTCATACCTTACTGCTATAGAAATTGCGAATAAGTGCGAAAGAGAAAATTTAAAAATTACAGCAATACCAACTTCTCAGGAAATAAAAATGCTATGTGCATACTTAAACATTCCAACGGCATGTATCATTGAAAAGAAGCCAGATTGGTGCTTTGACGGAGCAGACGAGGTGGACCATGACAACTGGTTGATAAAAGGCAGAGGTGCTGCAATGTTTAAGGAAAAATTAAATATGAAAACAGCACCAAAAACCTATATACTTGTAGATGATTCAAAATTAGTAAATACATTAGGAACGAACTTTCCAGTACCAGTAGAAATATATCCTGAAACAGTAAATTATGTTAAAGAAGAATTATACAAGTTAGGTGCCAACAGACAAACTGTAAGACAAGCTCTAAGAAAAGATGGACCAGTTATAACTGAAAATGGAAATATAATAATAGATGTATATTTTGATAATATAACTCCAGACTTAGAAAGAAAAATAAAAGAAATAACAGGAGTTGTAGAATCAGGATTATTCATAGGATATAATGTTGAAATTATATCTGCCTATTAGGAACATCACTTTGAGATAAAAAGGAGAATTTGATGAAAAAATTAGTGTTCTCAGCCGTATCACTTGATGTAGGCGGAATAGAGACTGCATTAGTTACTCTATTAAACTATTTAGCAAAGCAAAAAGAAAATGAAGAATATAAATATGAAATAACTCTTTTTTTAGAAAAAAAAGAGGGAATATTTTTAAATGAAATAGATAAAAGAATACAAATAAAAGAATATTCGCCTTGCAAACTTAAATTGGCTTTGATAAGGAAATTTATAAACCTTGTAAAACAAACGGCGTTTAAGCTTAAATATAAAGATAAATTTAATTTTTCTTGTGCTTATGCAACATATTCTAAACCAGCGTCTTTTGTTGCAAGAACTGCATCAAAAAATAGTTGTTTATGGGTGCATAGTGAATATATGCAGATGTTCAACAATAGTAAAGAAGAGTATGCAAGATTCTTTGATGGAGTAAAAGCTAAGGAGTTTAGAAATATAGTATTTGTATCTGAAAATGCCAAAAACATATTTATAGAAAATTTTAAAAATAATAAAGATTTTGTAAATAAAGCAAGTGTAATTTATAATTTTATTGATGCAGAAGAAATTTTAAGAAAGTCCCAAGAAAAAATTACAGATTGCAAAAAAGAAGATACTTTTACTTTTCTAAATGTTGGCAGACATACGGAGGAAGATAAGAAACTAACTAGGCTAATAGAAGTTGCAAAAAAATTAAATGAAGACAATTTGAATTTTAGAATTTTATTAGTTGGAAGTGGAAATAGAACTCAAGAATATAAAGAAAAGATAAAAGAATACAAATTAGAAAATAGGGTAATATTTTTAGGAAAAAAACAAAATCCTTATCCATATTTTAAAATTGCAGATAGTCTAATACTTACTTCAGAATATGAGGGATTCCCAGTTGTATATTTGGAAGCTATGATATTAAATACTCCAATAATAACAACTGATGTATCTGACAGCATAAAAATTATACAAGATAAATATGGAGTTGTAACAAGAAAAGATATAGACTCCATATATGAAGCTATGAAAAAAGCAATAATTAATGGAATTGCTCAAAAAGAAAAGTTTGATTATAAAAAGTATAATCAGGAAATAGACGAAAAATTGAAGAAGATTATAAACGATTAGTTTTGAAAAATGGTTAATTACTATTAGATAATATAAATTTTAAAAATTTTAAAATATCAAAAAGAAAAGAGGAAAATATAAATGACAGAAGAAAAAAGTAAATTTTTATTTTCAATAATTGTACCTGTTTACAATACAGAAAAATACGTAGAAAAAACTCTAAAGTCAATATACGAAGCCATGGACAAGGACTGTGAGGTAATAGTTGTAAATGATGGCTCGAAAGACAATAGCGAGGAAATTATAAAAAAATTTATAAATGCTCTACCAGAAGAGTATAAAAATAATTTTGTATATGTGAAGAAAGACAACAAAGGGCTTGCAGACACTAAAAATGTCGGAATCGCAAAGGCTAGAGGAGAATTTATTAGCGTGGTAGATTCCGATGATTACATTGACAAAAATTTTTACAAAATTGCAAGAGAATATGTAAAAGATAATGATATTATAATATATGATTTATATGTTGTATTTGAAAAGAATCCTTTATGGAACTACACGTCAAGAGCTTGTAGAGATGATAAAGAAAATTTCTTAGATGGTTTATTAAATGGAGCAATGTCTGGTTCATCTTGCAACAAGATAATAAAAAAAGAATTATACAACGGCTTTGCTTTCCCAGTTGGAAAGCAATATGAAGATGTTGCGGTAACACCATTTATATTGACAAATGCAAAAAATATAAAATATATACCATATCCAATGTATTATTACTTACAAAGAGAAAAATCTATAGTAGCAACAAATACTTATATGTCGGCTTTTTATAAGATTTGTAGCAATATTTCAGAAGTCATAAAAAATCATGATAATGATTGTGAAAAATACAAGCTTATAATAAATGAATTTTTTGTAAGAAGAATTTTGGACATGATTACACAAGATTACAATGCTAATAAAAAGGAGTTTGAAAGTCATTTAGAAGATTTTGCAAAAGATAACAAAAATACAATAGAGTACATAGTAAATTCAGGTATGGTAAATACTGAGAAAAACGACTATTCTGTAAGGCAAAAAGAATTAGTAAAAAATATGTTTACTGCATTAAATAGTGGAAATGTAAAAAGTATAAAAAACTATTTGATAAAGAGAAAAATAATAAACTATTTTAGAAATATATTAGTTTCATTAAAAACATTCTTAAAATCTATTATAAATAAATAATTGGAGGAAAACAATGGTAAAAAAGATACATTATTGTTGGTTTGGAGGAAAAAAATTACCAAAATCAGTAGAAGATTGCATAAAAACTTGGAAAAAGTTTTTGCCAGATTACGAAATAAAACAATGGGATGAGAGTAATTTTGATGTTAACAGCTTTCCATTTGTAAAAGAAGCTTATGAGAGTAAAAAATGGGCATTTGTTAGTGATTATGTAAGAATATATGCATTATATAATGAAGGTGGATTGTATCTTGATACTGATGTAAAAATATTAAAAGATCCAACTGATGTTTTAAATAAAGAAGTTGTACTTGGATATGAAGATAGTGGATATGTCGGAACAGCAATGATTTATGCACAAAATCCACAAAATAAGTATATAAAAGAAATACTTGATTACTATGGTAAAATAAAACACTTTGAACCCGAAATTATGTATAATTTTGCAAACCCGGTAATAATTACAAAGATTTTGAAACAATATGAGAGCAAAGTAAATGAACAGGGAGTTCGAATATTTGATGAAAATATTTATGTATATCCAAGGGATTATTTCTATCCAATAAACTACAATTATTCTGAAAAGGTGTATACTAAAAATACGTGTATGGTTCACTTATTTAAAGCAACTTGGACCGATAGAGGAGAAAAAAGAACAATAGGAATATACAGAACTTTTGGACCAGCACTCGGTAAAACTTTAAATTCTATTATTGATGGGATATTTAATTTTAAAACAAGTATAATTGTTACATTAAAGAAAATTTATAGCTGGACTAGAATGAAGGCTTCTATATATATTACAAGAAGTAGAAGAGTAAAGAGGATAACAAATGAGATAAACCAAATTCAAAAAGATTTTATTACAATTTGTCATCCAGAAATGCCTGTAGAAAAAAATGAAATACAAAATCTTATTGAAGGCAGTATACTAGAACTTAGAGAGCAGTATACAAAAAAAGAAGCTGAAATGATTGCAAGTGCAATAGCTAATTCTAGTAAGAAACAGATATTGTTTAACCAATATGCTGATGGTTGGGATATGCTTATATCAAGCATAAAAAAACAAAAATCGAGTATGAAAGTAAAAATGATAATTCATAATGGGCAAGAAGATTTAACAGATGCAATAATATGGAACAATTTTGACAATATTTTAGGAATGTATGATAAAGGTTTGATTGATGAATTAGTATTTCTAAAAAAGTCTGTATATGAGTTCTATAAAGAAAAAGGATATAGAGCAAAATTATTATCTAAGTATGTAGAGATTGAAAATAGAGAAAGCTACAACGAAGATAATAAAGCAGAAAAGAATGAAAACTTGCCAATAAAAATTGGAATGTATGAAGCATATGATAGAATTAGTAGAAATATATATAATCAACTTTGTGCAGTAAGCATGATTGAAAATGCAAAGTTAGATTGTTCTCCAGTAAATTACAAAATATCTAAAATTGCAAGGTTCTTTAATATAAATTTAACTGTTGCAAGTAAATTAATGACAAAGCAGGAACTATATAAAAAATTAGCCAACAATGATATAAATTTATGTGTAAGTACAGTTGATGAAAACAGCATGATTCCGTATGAAAGCCTTGAACTTGGAACACTATGCTTAGTTGGAAACAGTTTTAAAGCCTTTGAAGGAAGCCTTTTACAAGATTATTTAGTAGTAAAAAATGCAGATGATATATTAGAGATAAAAGAAAAGATTTTAAATGCTTTAGAAAATAGAGGAAAAATCTTAGAAGAGTACAAATTATGGAGAGAAAAGAATAAACAAGATGCTTTAAAAAATCTAAAAGAAGTATTGGAATAGTTAAAAAAATGTTACAAAATAACAATTTTCCTAAATAGATTTACACTTTAAGAAAGGGATAAGATTATTTATGATAAAGGTAAGTGTTATAGTTCCAATTTATAATGTGGAAAAGCAACTGGCAAAATGTTTAGATTCATTACTAAATCAAACTTTGAAGGATATACAAATAATACTTGTAAATGATGGCTCAGAGGATTCGAGTGCAGAAATTGCAAAAAAATATGTTGTAAAAGATCCAGATAGAGTCTTGTACTTTGAAAAAGCAAATGGTGGATTATCAGATGCAAGGAATTATGGATTGAAATATGCAACTGGAGAGTACATATCATTTGTAGATTCAGATGACTATATAACAGAAAATTTATACACTGATTTGCTACCTTATATGGAACAAAAATATGACATGATTAAATTTAAAATTGCAAAAGTTAATGAACAAGGTAATGTGCTTGAGAAAAATTATACACCATTGTTTGAAGAAAAAAGTGGTGAAGAGGCATTCGACATTTTATATAAAGCAGATGTAATGACAGAAGTTGCATGGGGGTATTTGTATAAAAGAGATTTCTTTAGAAGAAATAAATTTGAGTTTACTAAAAGAAAATATCATGAAGATTTTGGATTAATTCCTCTTATACTATTGAAGGCTGATAAAGTTGCGAGTGTAGATGTATTTGGTTATAACTATGTGCAAACTCAAAAAAGCATCACGAGAGGAAATTCAGAAATTACATATAAAAGAGCTTTAGATTTATTGTATTTCTATGATGAAATGGTAAAAAAAATTAAAGAATATAAGATTTCAGAAAAATCTAAGGAGAATATAAAAATATATTATACTAATTGTATAATATTAGAAGTGAATAATCTAAAGGGAAAAGAGCAAAAACAATTCATAAAAGAAATAAGAAAGAGAAAACTTGCAAATAACATAAAGGCAAGAGATGTAAAACAATTTATAAAGAAAATACTTTTGAAAATAAATATAAAACTATATTTAAAATTGAGATAGATTTAGGGAAGGGATAAAAATGCCAAAAGTAAGTGTAATTGTTCCAATTTATAATGTAGAAAAATATCTAGAAAAGTGCATTAATTCACTGCTTAGTCAAACTTTAGAAGATATTCAAATAATTCTTGTAAATGATGGCTCTAAAGATAATTCTGGAAACATAGCAAAAGAATACGAAAAAAATAACAAAAACAGAGTAATCTATGTAGAAAAAGAAAATGGTGGACTATCAGATGCAAGAAACTATGGACTAAAATATGCAACTGGTGATTTTATTGCCTTTTTAGATTCAGATGATTACATAGAAAAAAATGCTTATGAAGAAATGTATAATAAGGCAATAGAAGAAAATGCAGATTATGTTGAATGTAATTTTATATGGGAATTTCCTAATAAAATTAGGGTGGACAAGCAGTATCCATACAAAAATAAAAAAGAGATGCTTAGTTTTGTTAGAGTGGTTGCCTGGAATAAGCTGATTAAAAGACAATTAATCACAGATAATAACTTAGAGTTTCCAAAAGGATTAAGATATGAAGATGTAGAATTTACTTATAAGCTTATTCCTTTTGTAAATAAATTTGCTTATGTTGACAAGCCATTCATTCATTATGTACAAAGAGAAGGCTCTATTGCAAATGTTCAAAATGAAAGAACGGCAGAGATATTTACTATATTGGACAATGTTATCGAATTTTATAAAAAGAACAATATTTATGAAAAGTATAGAGATGAGCTCGAATATAATTATGCAAGATATTTACTTTGCAGTTCTTTGAAAAGAATGTGCAAAATAAAGGATAAGTCAATTAGAGAAAAATTACTAACAGAGAACTGGGAAAGATTGAATTCGAATTTTCCAAACTGGAAAAAGAATGTAATTTTAAAAACTGTAAATACTGGTAAAAATAAATATATGAGAACAATTAATAAAACAACATATAAGATATTTACATCAATATTTGTTTTAATATAACACAAAAAGGAGATATTATAATGGAAAAGATTGCGGTATTAATACCATGCTATAACGAAGAACTAACAATAGAAAAAGTAATAAAAGACTTCAAAAAGGAATTACCTGAAGCAGATATTTATGTTTATAACAATAATTCTAAAGACAAAACAAAAGAAATTGCATTAAAGAACGGTGCAATAGTTGTAGACGAATATAAGCAAGGAAAGGGCAATGTAGTAAGAAGTCAATTCAGAGATATTGAGGCTGACATTTATGTAATGGTTGATGGAGACGATACTTATCCTGCAGAATTTGTTCATAAATTAATAGAACCTGTGAGAAATGGCGAAGCAGATATGGCAATTGGAGATAGGCTTTCAAATGGAACATATCAAAAAGAAAACAAGAGACCATTCCATGAACTAGGAAACAATATAGTAAAAAAGTCTATAAACGTATTATTTAAGACGGATTTAAAAGATATAATGACAGGCTACAGAGTATTTAATAAAAGATTTGTAAAGAATATGCCAGTTCTTAGTCCTAAATTTGAAATAGAAACAGAAATGTCTTTGTATGCTTTAGATAAAAAATATATCATAAAAGAAATTCCAATAATCTACAGAGATAGACCAGAAGGAAGTTCTTCAAAATTAAATACTATAAGTGATGGAATAAAAGTTGTTAAAACAATTGCAAGAATGTTTAAAGATTATAAACCATTTAGATTCTTTGGAGTAATTGCGTTAATATTCTTTATACTTGGATTAGTTGCAGGAATACCAGTACTTGCAGAATTCTTCAAGACACATTATATTACAAAAGTTCCTTCTGCAATACTTGCAACAGGATTTATGGGATTAGCTGCAGTTGCTTTCCAATGTGCAATAATATTAGATACAATAACAAGACAACACAGAGAAAATTATGAGCTTAATCTTTTAAGATATGAGCAAATAGAAAATATAAGAAAGAGAATGGAAAAATAAGGATGGAGAAAGTAAAAAAATTTTTGAAAAATTATTATAAAGATATAATTGTATTACTTATAGTTGCTGTGTCTATAATTGGTTTTTCTAGAATGAGTGGAATAAACAAGGCAACACAATTAATAGTAGCAATGCTAATGATTATTTTTTCAGGAATAATTATTATCGTTTCAAAAGAAAAGAAACTAAAAGAGGAAATAGTGTTTGCTGGGCTTGTATTTGTACTAGGACTTGGTTTTGCTATTTCTATACCTATTGGAGGGATTCCAGATGAAAGAAATCATTTCCTTAGAGCCTATGAAATAACACAAGGAAAAATAATATCTAATCAAGAGAGCAGTGGATATTTTCCAAAAGAGATTGATGAATATTTTTATAATTGGCAAAAACTTGAATCATATAAGTATGATGAATATATGAAAAATGTTTTTACACCAAATTCTGGAGAGTTAAACGAAGACAGTTTTCCTAATACTTCACTATATTCGCCAATATGCTACATTCCACAATGTATAGGCATATTTATTGGAAGAATATTTAATTTACCAATATTAGTTACCGCATACCTTGCTAGAATAAGTAATCTAATTTGCTTTGCAATAATAGTATTTTTTGCAATTAAATTAATTCCTTTTTATAAGAAAGAACTTGCTTTTGTTGGATTACTTCCAATTACATTGCAGGAGGCAGCCTCGTTATCTGCAGATTCTTTGACAATTGCAATTTCAATTTTCTTTATTTCATATATAATGAATTTGGTATTTTCAAAAGAGGAAAAAATAAAAACAAAAGACTTTATAATACTATTATCAACTTTGATTATAATATCATTAAGTAAAATTGTATATGTACCATTAATTCTTCTTCTTGCATTAATACCAAATGAAAGATTTAAAAACAAGAAAGATAAATGGACTAAAATTGGAATTCTTGTTGTTATAACGCTTGTGATAAACTTTATATGGTTAGGAATATCATCTAGCCATTTGAGCGAGATAAGAGAAGGTGTTAATGAAAAAGAACAAGTAAAGTATGTACTTACAAATCCAATTCAATATTGTAAAACTTTTTGTAAGACAATATTTGTAAATTTCGATTTTTATATCGATGGAATAGTTGGTCAAATGCTAGAAAGTTATGATGTTAATCTAGCAAAAGGATACACATTTGTTTCCCTTGTTCTAATTGCTGGTTTATGTGTTACGGAGAATAGCATTTATAAACTAAACATTAAACAGAAAATAATTATATTAATTACATTTTTAGCAATTATTGCGCTTATATTTACAGCTTTATATGTTCAATGGACACCTTTATACAACCCCATAATTGAGGGAATTCAAGGTAGATATTTCATTCCGATTCTGATGCTGTTGTTAATATTAGTATGTGACTTATTTAACAGAAACAGTTATGGAATAGATAAAAAAACAGGTAACTTTTATTTATGGTATTATTTTGTAATAGTAAATGTATATGCAATAAGCAAAATAATAAGCGCTCACATTTTAAAATAAAAAGACTTGCAAAACTTTTAGAAAATCTAAAAAAACTATTCTCTATTTCTTAATTTTGTGTTAAAATAAAATAGACAAAATAAGATAAAAATTTTGTTTATATGACAAAAAATTAAGAACAGGAGAAGATTTAATTATGAAGAAAAACATTTTAAATATTATAAAAATAGTAGTATTGTTCTGCGTGCTTTTTAGCACCCTAAATATAAGCAATACTACTTTTGCGACTGATGCAAATCAAACTCTTGAAGATGGAGTATATACCATAAAATCTGCTCTAAACGAGAAGTTTGTGTTTGATATTTACAACAGTTTAAAAACAAACGATGCTAAGGTGGAATTATGGACAGGTGGAGGAACAAATAACCAAAAATTTACCATTAAGTATATTGGAAATGGATGTTATACAATATCACCTGTACATTCTGGAAAATTTATTGATGTTGCACATAACTCAAAAGAGCCTGGAACCCAAGTTCTACAATATGAATATCATGGTGGAAATAACCAAAAGTGGATTATAAAAGATGCTGGAAATGGCTATTTTAACATAATTTCTAAGAGCAATGGATTATATTTAGATATACCTCATTCTGACGCTCATGATGGTTCATTAGTGCAGGTATGGACTAGTAATGGATGCAATAATCAAAAATTTAAATTTGTAAAAGAGGGAGAAGAAACACCCACAGGAACTAAAACAATAAATGATGGAACTTATCAAATACAAACTGCTGAAGATACATCAAAGGTTGTTGATATAGGTGGAAGCTCTACTCAAGATGGCACAAATATTGGGGTATGGAAAAACTCATCTACAGCCAACCAAAAATTTAATATAAAATATAGAAATGACGGTTATTATACAATATCTGCAATGCATTCTGGAAAATATATTGATGTTGCAGGAAGCTCAAAACAAAATGGTGCAACTGTTGACCAATGGGAGTACCATGGTGGAAATAACCAACAGTGGGTAATTAGAGACGCTGGAAACGGATATTATTACATAATTTCAAAATGTAATGGCTTGTATTTAACAGTTGATAACGGAAGGATAGTAACGTCAAAATTAAATAATTCTTCAAGCCAAAAGTTTAAGCTTACTGTTCCAACTGCAATGAAAGGTACAAAAACATTAGAAGATGGAACTTATACTATTGCTTCGGTAGCAAATACAAGGCTTGTAATAGATATTCCTCATAGCTCTAAAGATAATGGTGAAAAGATTGAACTATGGAGAAATGGCAAAACTGCAAATCAAAAATTTAATATAAAATATGTTGGTGATGGATATTACACAATAACTGCAACACATGCAAATACATCAATAGAACTTGCCAATGGAACTACAATAATTGGAACTAAGATTACTCAATATGCTAACAATGGCTCTGATGCACAAAAATGGATTATAAAAGAAGCCGGAAATGGAGAATATTACATAATTTCTAAAAATAGTGAATTATATATGACTGTTGAGAATGAAGAAGTTAAAGAAGGTGCTAATTTAACAATTCAAAATTATTCAGGAAGAGTTGCACAAAAATTTACAATAACTGATTCTAAGGTTGTTGTTGACATAGACGATAACAAATATCCTGGATATAAAGCAGCACTTGAAAAATTATTAGCAGCACATCCAAACTGGAATGTAAAATTCCTATATACAGGATTGAAATTTGATAATGCAGTTGCTGGTGAAGCAGAAGTACATGGAAGAAACTTAGTGGAAACGTCAAATAGTGGAGAATGGGTATGTTCGACTTGTGGAACACAACTATATGATAGTGGCTGGTACTGTGCTTCTGAAAAAGCTATAGCATATTACATGGATCCAAGAAACTTTTTAGATGAAGTAAACATATTCCAATTCCAAGATGTAAATGAATATATGGACGAGGCTTGTACATTAGACGGCATAAAGGCTAAAGTAAAAGATACATATTTACAAAATTATGCCGAAGATATAGAAAAGGCATGTAGAAACACAAATGTAAATCCATACTACATAATTGCAAGATTAATTCAAGAACAGGGGAAAAATGGAACGCAAATCGGAAGAGGCATGGACGGTGGAGATGGAAAAACATATTACAACCCATTCAACATCAGTGCAAACGGAACTGGTTGGAATCAAATTTATGCAAATGCCTTAGCTAGAGCAAAAAGAGAAGGTTGGGATACAATGCAGAAAGCCTTAGAAGGTGGAATTGGTTTCTGCAAAGAAAACTGGCTAGAGAATTACCAAAATACACTATACCAAAACAGATTTGATATAGATTCAACAAATGGAACGGCTTTATATACTCACCAATATATGCAAAACTTAATGGGAGCATATAGTGAAGCACAAACATTACAAAGCATGTACAAAAATACTAGTAAGCTAGATTCAAGCTTTACTTTCATAATTCCATTATATGAGCAAATGGATAAAACGGTTACACCATTACCATCTGCTAGCTCTGAAACATATCCTATGAATGTTGAAACAACAGGAACAAATGTACTTTTCAGATCTGGACCAAGTACTTCTTCAAGTGTAATTAGAACAATTTCAAACAAAGGAACAGTATTTTTATCAATAGAAAGAGGAATTAATTCGGACTGGCAAAAGGTAGTTGCATCAGATGGTACTATAGGATATATATCAGGAAAATATCTAAAACAAATTGAAGATGTTAAAACCTGCAATTATAAGGCTAATGTAAAAACTAATGATGGATATGGTTGTAATGTGAGGTTAGGACCAAGTACAGATGTTTCTAAGCTTACAGCACTAGCTGAAAATGCAGAGGTAACAGTAATAGATAATTCAACTTATAAAAATATAAATGGCTATGATTGGTATAGAATTATAATTTCAGATGGAAGGCAAGCATTTATACCAAGTATATATTTAAAGTAAATATATGAGCTAATGAAAAACAATTATTACAACATACAAAAGTATAAAAAAGGCTGAATATAATTAATTTATTTCCAGCCTGATTTATACTCTGAGGAAGGAGAAATAATATGAAGATGATAAACGAAAAAAGTAAAATAAAAACATTTATATCATTAATAGTTCTATTTGCGATAATGCTAATGATGAATAATGTTTATGCTGGAATGGCGGATTTTGACGACAAGACGGCAGATGCTCAAGCAAACGAGCAACTTGCAAATCAAGAAAAAGCAGAAAGTGAAAATGCGGGAAAATCAAGTAATAATTATCTTGCAGCACTTGAAATTGATGGATACAAATTATCGCCTGAATTTGATAAACAAACTCAAGAATATACATTAAATTCTGAGGTTAAAGAAGACAGCATAACAATAAAAGCAACAGCTGACGATGAAAAAGCAACTGTTACTGGTACAGGGAATATAAAACTTCAAACAGGAGAAAATAATTTAAGAATAGATGTAAAGGCAGAGAGCGGAACTGTAAGAACATATTTTGTAAAAGTTACAAGAAAAATTGAAGATGAAACATTAAGACTTTCTTCCATAAAATTAAGTGCGGTTGATCAAAATGGTAATAAAGATGTGCTAGAATTATCACCGGCATTCTCAGAAAATGTGTTTAGCTACACAACAAGAGTTTATAATGGAGCATCAAAAGTTGATGTAAATGCATTTTCTTCAAATGAAGATGCAAAAGTAACAGTAGAAGGAAATAATGATTTGAAAGATGGCAATAATTCAATTATTATAACTGTATCCAAAGAAGGATCAACAGGAACAGTATCATACAAAATAGACGTCATTAGAGAAAATAATATTGTAACTAATTCTACAGTTGCTACAGCAGAACAAAATAATAAACTTGCAATTTTAGCTATAATAATTGTAGTAATTATACTTTTTGTACTATTAAGAAGAAAAAAGAAGAAAAGCAGACATTAAAATTAAAAAATATAATATAAAATTTTGACAAGACAGATATTATATAATATAATGATAGCGAAAATAAAAAGAAAGGCAAAATGAGATGTCAAAGGAAGAGCAAGAAAATAGGATTATTGTTGATCATGTATACAAAACTTTCAATATATACATGGACAAGGCAAATAGTTTAAAAGAAAAAGTATTATTTTGGAATAGAAATAAAAAAGAAAAAAGAGAAGTATTAAAAGACATAAATCTTACAATTAAAAATGGAGAGGCTGTTGCATTAATTGGTGTTAATGGAAGTGGAAAATCTACATTGCTTAAATTAATGACTAAGATAATTTATCCTAATAAAGGTAAAATTGAAACTTACGGAAAACTAACTTCTTTATTGGAACTTGGCGCAGGATTTCACCCTGATTTCTCAGGAAGAGAAAACATATATTTTAATGCTTCAATATTTGGTCTAACAAGAAAGCAAATAGATGAAAGATTAAATGATATTATAGAGTTTTCAGAATTAGGATCTTATATAGATAACCCTGTAAGAACTTATTCATCAGGAATGTATATGAGACTTGCGTTTGCTGTTGCTATTAATGTTGATGCGGACATACTATTAGTCGATGAAATATTAGCTGTTGGAGATCAACATTTCCAAGAAAAATGTATTGCAAAAATGAAGGAATTAAAGGCACAAGGAAAAACTATGGTATTCGTAACACACAGCATGGGAACAGTAAAAGAATTCTGTACAAGAGCCGTATGGTTGAGTGACGGAGTTGTAAAGATGGACGGAAAGCCAGATGATGTAATAGAAGAATATTTGAAGGAGACTTTGTAAATGAACATAATAAAGGATTTGTACGCATATAGAGAACTATTAAAAACAAACATAACAAAAGATGTAGGTGGAAAATATAAACACTCATTTTTAGGCGTGTTATGGTCTTTTTTAAATCCACTACTTCAAATTGCTGTATATGCATTAGTTTTCCAAGTAATATTAAAAAGCGATATAGAGAACTATGCTGTTTACTTGTGTTGTGGTTTAATTCCGTGGCAATATTTTTCTAATGTTGTTATAAGAGGAGCAGCTGTAATGGTTGATAACGGCAATATTATAAAAAAAGTATATTTTCCGCGAGAAATTCTGCCAATATCACTTGTTGCAAGTGAAGGAGTAAACTTTTTAATTGCAACAATAATTATACTAGGATTTGTTATTTTTGGGGGAATCGGATTATCATGGAATATATTATGGTATTTCTTAATACTTGCAATACAATTCATTGTATCTATAGGAATATCACTTCTTGTAAGTAGTTTAACAGTATACTTTAGAGATTTATTACACTTGCTAGGTGTATTTATGCAATTGTTGTTTTACGCAACACCAATTGTGTATTCGATGAATGCTGTACCAGCAAATTTTAGATGGCTATTAAGATTAAATCCAATGTCGTACTTAATAGATGGTTATAGGTCGATATTCTATAGTAAAACAATGCCAGATTTTAGAGGATTGCTAATTGCATTTATAATGGGAATAGTTCTTTGCATAGTTGGATATTTTGTATTCAAAAAATTAGAGAAGAGATTTGCAGAGGAATTATAATTTATTATACCAAAACCATAAATGTTAGAAATAATGTTTATGGTTTTTTGTTGCTTTTTGTCGTACTTCTATTGCTTTTTTAGACTTTAATATATATAATAATCTTGAAAAATAGAATCATAAAAGGAAAATATTTATGGAAGAAAATAAGAAAAAGGAAAATATTGAAAAGAAAAAAACATCTGATATAAAGAGCTTATTTACAATAGAAAATTTGTTGTGTTTTTTTATAATAATATGTCCAATATTAGATGTTGCAAGCTTTCTTTTTAGAAATTATTTTAAAACCAATATTTCAATATCTACATTTATAAGACCAATTATTCCTATTATAGGAATTTGCTATATATTTTTTAAAGACAAGCTGAAACCTCAATTATTTATAGCTTGTGCTTGCTATGCGGTTTATGCAATTTGCCATCTCTATATTTTTTACAAGCAAAGAGCAGGCTGTGCGTATGGTACAATTATTCAAGAAATTCAATATTTAACAAATTATACTTTCATGATAATGAATTTGTTTATTTACACATACATATTTGCTCACAAGAATAGAGAAAAAGAACTAAAAGAAAAAAAACCAAAAAAAACAATTAATAAGCTAAAAATGTCAGTGCTAATTTCACTTACCATTTATATAGCACTTATGTATATTTCATTAATTACAGGAACATCTTCATATACATATAATGAGGTACAGATTGGATATAAGGGATGGTTTGAATCCGGAAATAGTATTGGAACAATAATGTTGCTTGAGATATTTATTGTACTTCCTAATCTAAGTAAAAATAATAGAACAGAAATTAGAATTTGGTCGTTTATGCTAATAGTACTTGCAGGAGCATATCTTTGCACTTTGTTGGGCACAAGAACAGGATTGTTTGGATTTATAATTGTAATTCTGGCATATTGTGTTATTGGCATAATTAACAGTTTAATAAAAAATAACAGAATAAATAAAAAAGCATTACCGGCATTTTTGATTACTCTTGTTGTTATTGGAGTTGCAGTTATAGGGTTTGGTTCAAAAACTATTGAAAGAAGAAAAGATTTACAAGACAGAGAATCACAAATTTTAGATACAATGACAGGAAAGACGGCTCATGTAACAGGAGATATTGTTGAAATCGTTAGAAAAATAAAGAATAATGAAATAGATGAAAGCTACATGCAAGATAGTATGCAACAAGCTTATTTGAATTTATATAATATTGCAAACGAGAAGCAGATTACAAATACAAATATGCGTGCATTACAATTTATATATCATAGTGAATTGATAAAAAATCAAAACAGTATTCCAATGCTTCTTTTTGGAAATGGATACATTCTTCATTTTTATGAAATGATTTTTGAAATGGAAGTTCCAGCATTCTTATATAATTTTGGAGTTATAGGATTTTTCTTATATTTTATGCCATTCTTGATGATTGCAATTTATGGAACATATATAATGGTAAAAAAAATAAAGAATATAAATATTGAATTTTCTATGAGTGTTTTAGGACTATGGTTTGCAATATTTATATCATTCTTATCTGGATACACATTCTTTAATTCATCTAGCATGATGATTATAATAGTTCTTGCAACTTTTATAGTAAGTGGTTGTAAAGATTTCGATGATGATGAAATGAAAATATATAATGGAAAGGTAAAAGAATGAAAAAAATTATTTTTGGAATAACAGGTCTTACCCTAGGTGGAGCAGAGAGAGTGCTTGTAGATATTGCAAACAAACTTGTATTAAAATATGATGTAACAATTTTTACGATTTATGCAGGAGGAGAGCTTGAAAAAGAGCTTGACCAAAGAGTTCATATTATAAGTTTATTTGATTTTAAGTACAACTCTATGGGAAAATTTAAGAAAAGGATTATTCCGATTAGAGTGTTGTTAGAAAAGAAAAAGATATTTAAGAAGTATGTGGAAAGTGGCGGATATTCTACTCAGATTGCCTTTTTAGAGGGTCCAATCACAAGGATATTTAGTGTGAAAGATAAAAAGTCTACTAAGATTGCTTGGATACACAATGATATTTCAAAGGTGTTTGGAAAAGGACCAAAGTCCAGATTAAAAAGACTTATAGACAGAAATATATACGAAAAGTTTGATACACTTGTTTTTGTTAGTATGGATAACCTAGATAAATTTAATAAAATTTATGATGATATGGATTTACCTCATGAGAAAGTAATTAATAATTACATTGATAGTGAAAGAATTCTTAAGCTTGCTGAAGAAGAAATGAGTGAGGAAGATGAAAAACTTTTAAAAGTTGACAAAGTAAATAATGTCAATGAAGCCAATAAAAACAATCAAGTTGATAGAACTAGTAATTTTGATAAGAGTGATAACGCTAATTTTATTGCTGGACCAACTATTCTGCAAGTTTCTAGACTTGTTAGCCAGAAAGCTATAGATAGACTTATAAAGGTTCACTCAAAGCTGATAAAGCAAGGCTATAACCACAGAATCTTTGTGGTAGGAGACGGACCTCTTAAAGAAAAATTAGAAAAGCAAATTCAGGAAGAAAATGTTGAGAGTTCTTTTAAATTATTAGGAGCAAGAGAAAATCCATATCCTTTAGTGAAAGAGGCAGATTTCTTTTGCTTGCTTTCAAATTTTGAAGGATACCCAATGGTAGTTGAAGAAGCAAAAATACTAAATAAATTCATTCTTGCTACCAATACGGCTACAAGAGAAGCTTTAATTGATTATGCAAGCAAGAGTTACATTGTTTCTAATAACGAAGAAGGCGTGGAAGAAGCCTTGAAGTTTGCAATAAAAAATTACAGACAAAAAAATAAGCAAAATAATCAATATGAATATGAAAATAATAGAATTATTGATAAAATAGAAAATATGATTGAAGAAAATAAAAAACACCCAGATAGAACAGGAAAGATAATATAAAAAATCTAGAGAAAGGACGAATCAATTAAAATAGATTAACAATTCTATATAATTGATTGAAAGAAAAATGAAAATTTCAATACTTACAGCTACATATAACAGAGCCTATCTTTTAGATAAGTTATATGCAAGTATTTTAATAAATAGTAATAATTGCCCAGATGTTCAAGTAGAATGGCTGGTTATGGACGATGGATCAAAAGACAATACTAAAAGATTAATGGAAGAATATTGCAAGGAAAAATTAATAGAAGTTAAATATTTTTATCAAGAAAACCAAGGAAAAATGGTGGCGATAAATAATCTGATGAAAGAGGTAACTGGAGATTTAATAGTAGAGTGTGATTCAGACGACTTCTTTACAAAGGACGCTTTTAAAATTATTATGCAAGCATTGCAAGAATGCAGAGATATGGCAGACACCTATGCTTTAGTATTTCTGAAATATACCAAAGATGGACAAAACATGGGAAATAATTTTATAGAAAATAATTACCAGAGTACGATGTTTGATTTGTATTTTAAAGATGGAATCACAGGGGAAAAAGCCCTAGTATACAATACATCAATAAGAAAAAATTTTGAATATAAATTAGAACATAATGAGAAATTTGTTACAGAAGCAAGATTGCATCATGAGATGGATTTACACCACCAAGTAAGATGTTTTAATAAGCCAATAATGATATGTGAATATCAAAAAGAAGGTTATACTAAAAACATAAGCAAATTATTCAAAGAAAGTCCTTTTGGATATTACAATTATTTCAAAGAAATATTTAACCAAGACATGCACGGAGTAACTTTCAAAAAGAGATTGTATGTGTATAAGCATTACATACTATTTAGTGTATTAACTAAGGAAAAAAATCCAATAAAAAATGTTCATGGATTACTTAACAAAATAATGGTTGGAATATTGTATATTCCAGGAAAAATTGCAACAAAGATGAGAATGAAAAAACAAAATGAATAAACAGAGATTAGAGCAGAATAACTAAAATAAAAGTTGAAAAATAATTGTGATATGATATAATTCTAATGTCAGAATAAATCCTAATAAAATGGAAAAAAATTTAAAACGGCGAAAATTACAAAATTAAGAGTATACTATACGTCGAAAACTTAAAATTGAAAGGAAATTAAAAGTATGTGGGGAGATATAGCTATAGCATTTTTACTTGCTTTTATAACAGCTTTTGTAATAACACCATACACGATTAGACTTGCAAAAAAGGTTGGAGCGGTGGATTATCCAAATGATAGAAGAATAAATAAAAAACCAATGCCAAGATTAGGAGGCCTTGCAGTAATAGCTGGTTTCATGATATCAGCAATCTATTTAATAATTACAATGTGCATAGAAAAAAAGGTGAATTTTGCCGAAGAGGGATTAAATAGAAAATTGATTGGTTGCTTGCTAGGAGCAATAATATTAGGAATTACATGCTATATAGATGATGTGAAAGACATAAAACCGCTTGTAAAACTTGCAGGACAAGTTATCGCAGCGATTGTAGTAGTAAGCAGTGGAGTCTTAATAGATAATTTTACTATTCCATTTAAGGAAAACAACGTGATGTTAAACGAAGTCTTTAGCTTTGTACTTACTGTAGGTTGGATAGTAGGAATAACAAATGCAATAAATTTAATTGATGGATTAGATGGATTATCATCTGGAATAACATTAATTTCATGTATATCTTTGCTAATAATATTTGCACTAAATGAATCTCCACTTATTGCAATCATATTAATAACAGCATTAGCAGGAGCCATAGTTGGATTTTTACCATATAACTTTAATCCAGCTAAAACTTTTATTGGAGATGTTGGTTCAAATTTTATGGGATTTGCTATTGCGGTAATTTCGATACTTGGAGTCGCCAAAACATATACAGCAATAGTAATTATTGCACCAATAATAGTACTTGCTCTGCCTATTTTCGATACACTTTGGGCGATTGTAAGAAGAATTGTAAAAACTAAATCCATAAAGGGTGTATTTAAGGCAGATAAAGGACATTTGCACCATAGATTAATGGCGAAGGGCTATACCCAGAAACAGGCTGTTTTAATACTATATGGAATAACAGCCACACTCGGAATGGTTGCAATTATTTTGCTAGATAGTGGAATTTGGAAAGCATTGTCGTTTGCACTTCTTGTAGTAGTTTTCGTAGCACTAGGATATAAAGACATATTACATTTAAGAGAAGATGAATATGCAAATTCAAACGAGAAAGTTAGCACTGAAAAAGAGAACAACAAGGAAAATAGTTAATAATATGTTTGAGAAAGGAAAATAAAATGAAAAAAATAACAATATTAGTACCAGCTTACAATGAAGAAGAATCTCTACCATATTTATATGACAGAGTTAAGAAAATAATGGACGAAATGATAAACTATGAATTTGAGTTACTATTTGTAAATGATGGTAGCAAAGACAATACACTAAATGAAATAAAAAAATTAAGAGAAACAGATAGTAGAGTTTGCTATGTTGATTTCTCAAGAAATTTTGGAAAAGAAATCGGAATGATAGCTGGGCTTGACTATGCAACAGGAGATTGCGTAATAATAATGGATGCAGACCTTCAAGATCCACCAGAACTTATTCCTCAAATGGTTGAATTGTGGGAACAGGGATATGATGATGTATATGCACAAAGAAAATCTAGAGCTGGAGAAACATGGCTTAAAAAATTTACATCAAAAATGTATTACAGAGTATTGCAAAGTTTAACAAAAGTACAAATTCAGAAAGATACCGGAGATTTTAGATTACTAGATAGAAGATGTGTAAATGCTTTAAAGAAGATGCGTGAAACAGGAAGATGCTCTAAGAGTATGTTTAGCTGGATTGGATACAACAAAAAGGCAATATTATATGATAGAGATCCTCGTATTGCCGGAAAAACAAAATGGAACTATATGAAACTTATAGATTTAGCAATAGATGGAATAACATCTTTTACAACTTCACCACTTAGAATATCAACATTTTTAAGCATTCCAACATTTTTAGCATTATTTGTATATTTTATATATGTAATTGTGAAAGCATGTGTTACACACACTGCAATACAAGCATTCCAAGCAATTATATTGCTAATATTATTCTTCTCTGGAGTACAAATAATATTGATTGGAATTATGGGAGAGTATTTAGGAAGAATATTCAATGAATCAAAACACAGACCATTATATTTAGTAAATGAATATAATGGAGAAAAAGAAACAAATGACAAGTAAATGATATATCAAATAATGGGTGTTAATTAGAATAAGATGAAAATAAAACATAGATAATGGAAAAATATATTGAAAAATAAACTCACAGATAAATATATGGGGGAAAATATGAAAATTGAAACAGTAGTAGCAATATTCTTAATAAGTGTAATTGCAATTATAAAATTGTTAGAAAAGTATTTGATAGAACATAATATTCAAAAAGAAAAAATTATGAATATTAATCAAATAAAGGAAAATTTTATAAACGAATATTATAAATGGATTTTTGCACTTATTATAATTGTTACTGCATTTTCTAAGTTTTATAAATTTGGTGAAATTCCAGAATATGTTGGAGTTGACGAGGCTGCTGCAGCTTATGACTCATACTGTTTAGCAAATTATGGGGTAGACAGATATTTGCTTAAATATCCATTATATCTAATTAATTTTGGAGGCGGACAAAGTGCTTTATATGCATACTCCACAATTCCATTTATAAAACTATTTGGAGCAAATATTATTACATATAGATTACCTGAATTATTGTTTTTTATAATGGGAATGATTATTTCTTGTGTATTGGTATATAAAGTTAAAGACAAAAAATCAGCACTTCTATATTCATTCCTTATAATGACATGTCCTTGGTATATAGAGGCATCTAGACAAGGCCTTGATTGCAACTTGCTAGCACCAATGTTTATGCTTGATTTATTGTTATTATTCTCTGCCCAAAAGGATTGGCACTTTGCTGTTGCAGGAATATCAATAGGAATAACTTTATATACTTATGCTTTATCGTGGCTGTTGATTCCAGTATTTTTAGTATTATACATAGCTTATTCACTATATATGAAAAAGATAAATTTCAAACAAATAATAATACTTGGAATACCGATTTTTATACTTGCGATACCGTTAATCTATTTAATTTTATTGAATAATGGATATGTATCAAAAACTGATTTTGGAATATCCACAATTCCAAAACTTCCATATTACAGAGTGGGAGAAATAAGTTTTTCAAATATTTTTGAATGTGGATTAACAGGAATCCAATCTGTCTTTCTAAATAAATATAGCCTATTTTTTGTTGAAGTTCCGTTCCTAATAATTGGAATAATAGATGGAATATCGGACTTTGTGTTGAGCATAAAGACAAAGAAATTTAATTTTAACGGATTTATCACTGCAACATTTGTGTTATTATTTATAACAAATTTAATGGTAAATGTGCCATCTATAAACAAAATAAATATAGTGTATTTTCCAATGTTGTATGTTATAACGATTGGAATTATAAAAATTTCGGACAAATCATACATAATTCCTGTAATAACAATTGTTATAATCAGTACTTTATTTATCAATTTTGAAATAGAATATTTTGATACAAATAAAAGAGATATTAGAAATGAAACAAATCCTTATGAAGATAGAGAAATATTAAAGATTACAGAACAAATACAAGGCAATTCAGAAAATGAAGATGCGCATAAATATTTCATAACAGAAAAAGTAGTTCAACCTTACATTTATTCTTTAATGATAACTAAAACATCTCCGTATGAATTACAAGCAACAAGAAATAAATCAGACAACCCTGTATATATTACTGCATTTTCAAACTACAGTTTTGGAAGAAATGAACTTGATGATGCGACAATAAATGAAATATGCAAAGATAAAAAATTTATTGTAATAATACACAAGAAATATCAAAACAACATAGAAAAGTTTGAACAGATTGGTAAAAATATTACTGAATATGATGATTATAAAATAATAAAAAATTATTAGAAAGGCTTGCAAAATGAAGGAAAACTTAATAATAAATCCGGAAATTACAGACAATAGCGAGGAAAAGTTAGAAACGACATTAAGACCTCAAATGCTTGATGAATATATAGGACAAACAAAAGTAAAGGAAAGCATGAAGGTCTATATTGAAGCTGCTAAAAAGAGGGGAGAAGCCCTGGACCATGTTTTACTATATGGCCCTCCAGGACTTGGTAAAACAACACTTGCTGGAATTATAGCAAATGAAATGAGCTCAAAACTAAAAATTACATCTGGTCCTGCTATAACAAAACCAGGAGATTTAGCTGCACTTCTTACAAACTTAACACCAAACGAAGTGTTATTCATAGATGAGATTCATCGTTTAAATAAAAATGTAGAAGAAATATTATATCCAGCACTAGAAGATTATGTACTTGATATAATAATAGGAAAAGGCCCTACTGCAAAATCAATAAGGCTTAATTTACCACCATTCACATTGATTGGGGCAACAACAAAAGCAGGTTCACTTACTACACCTTTAAGAGATAGATTTGGAATAGTGCATAGATTAGAATTATATAATGAGGAAGATTTAATAAAAATAATAAAAAGATCTGCAAAAATATTGGATATAGAAATAGACGAAGAGGCAAGTAAAGAAATTGCAAGAAGATCAAGAGGAACCCCAAGAATTGCAAATAGACTGTTAAAAAGAGTTAGAGATTACGCAATGGTGATTGGAAATGGAATGATAGATTTAAAAATAGCGAAAACAGCACTTAACAAACTTGAAATAGATGAACTTGGACTCGATGAAATAGACAGAAAAATATTGGAAACTATGATTATAAAATATCAAGGAAAACCAATCGGAATAGAGGCTTTAGCAACAACTGTAGGGGAAGACATAGATACACTAGAAGATGTATATGAGCCTTATTTAATACAAATAGGATTTATATCAAGAACACAAAGAGGAAGAATACCACTTCCAGCTGCATACAAACACATAGGGGCAGAATATCAGATTCAATTTTAAAAACAGGAGAGAAAAATGAATTTTAAGAGGACTATAAAAAAATATGCAATTCAAGCAACAAAATATATATTAATTTTTATAATTTTAATTTGTATATATATAATAACTTTAATTGGAACTAGTCTTACTCCTTCGAGTTGTATGAAAGAAAATGTAATAAAAAGCTCTGAAATACTCAAAGATGAAGGCGAAAAAAAATACATTAATGTAGGATATAAAGACGCATCTGTATTTTTATTTACAGATGCACTTATGATTAATACGGCTTATTCCATAGATTCAAAAACTCCATTAGAAAGTGCTTTACTAGATAGAAAAAATTATATACCTGGGCAAACTTTATTAGAACATGAAGATCAACAGTATAATTTAGGTGCGTCTAAAAATTATACTGATGAGTATGGAAATATATTTCAAACTGCTGAATTATATGGACTAATGCATGGAGAAAATATAACAGATTCATACGAATATGCAAGATATTGGCATGGTTACTTGATAATATTAAGACCATTATTAGTTATTACCAATTATAATGGAATACGAATAATATTTTTATGCCTAATGATTGCTTTAGTTGGTTGGTTGATGTACTTAATAATAAAGAAATTGAATATAAAGATTGCAATAATATTTTTATTAGGACTTATTTCTGCCAATATATTTGTAACAACACAGTCTTTTAATGAGATAGTAGTATTTTTCATAGCTATAATATCATCAATATACTTATTACTGAAAAAAGACATAGAAAAAAATATAGGAATAGACTTCTTTATAATTGGCTCGGTGACGGTATTTATGGATTTGCTTACAGCTCCACTTGTTACTCTAGGCATGCCACTTGTAATATACTTTTTGTTGTCAGAGAGTAAGAAGAGGTCTGTAAAAGAAAACATACTTACATTTATAAAGCTTTGTACCTGTTGGGCAATTGGCTATGGAATAACATGGGTTACAAAGTGGATAATAACATCAATAATATGTAACAGACCGATAATTCAAAATGCCATTACACAAGCAAAATATAGAACTAAAAATTCAAAAATATCTTATGCAAATGTAGTAAAAAGAAATTTAACATTTTTATCTGATTTTATAATTTTGATTTCTATGGCAATAATTGCAGTGTATACAATTATAAAACTAATAATAAATAGAAATGAAAAAATCAACTTAAAAGGAAATGCAAAGATGACTTTACCGTATCTATTTATTGGAATACTTCCATTTGCCTGGTATTTTGTACTTAAACAACATTCAATGATTCATTCATTTTTTACATATAGAATATTGTGCATAACCGTAATATGTACATTTCTAATTGCAGAAAAAATAACAGAAAAAGAAATAATTAATAAAAATAATTAAAAGCTGAGGGAATACAAAATGGAGAAAGAAAAAGAACGTAAGACTGGAATAGACTGTCTAAGAATAGTTGCAATGATAATGATATTATTTATTCATTTTTACGGAAGAGAAGCACTTCAACCAGAATTTAACTTAAGTGATGGTAACTATTATTTTATAATATTTTTAAAAGGAATGTGCTGTGTTGCAGTAAACTGCTTCTTCCTTATAACTGGATATTTTACAATAAATAAAAGCATTAAATTTTCGAAAACATTAAAAATATGGGGAACCACACTATTCTATACACTTTCTTTTTTTCTAGTATTCATGTTTATAAGACAGGGGCAAGTTACAGGAACCGAAGTGTTACAATCATTCTTCCCAGTTGTAACTGAAAGCTACTGGTTTATTACAACATATATTGCGGTGAGCTTTCTATCTCCAATTATATGCATAACAATTCCGAAACTTATGAAAAAACAATATAAATACCTTCTTACGACTTTAATAATAATACTAGTTATCATTGGTCAAGTTTATCCATACACAGGAGTATTTAACAGCACAACGGGTTTAAATCTTGCAACAATGTTGTTAATGTATTTGATAGGTGGATATATAAGACTCCATTTAAACATTAAAAAAGAAAATAGCAATAAATATTTATTAGGATATATAATAATGAGCTTAATGATATTTTTAAATGCATTTATAATGGATATACTAGGAGCGTGTTTCGGAGGAATATTCAAGTTATGGGCAAGGAAAGAATTTGCGTATAATTCAATATTTGTGGTAGCATCATCAGTATTATTGTTCCTGTATTTTGCAAGCATTGAAATTAAAGGAAAATTTGCAAAGAGGATAATTTCAACAGTACAACCCTTGATATTTGCAGTGTATATTATGCATGAAGACATATTCGTAAGATCGAAAACCCTAGGAGCTTTAAAATATCAAAATTCTGTATGGTTTATACCTGATTTATTTATAAAAATAACTTTACTATTTTTAGTATGTTGTTTCATAGAATACATAAGACAATTTATAGGAAGACAATTCGCTAAATTAGAACTATTCAAAAGAATAATAAACAAAGTGCAAAAATTAGATGAAATACAGGTAAAAAGTTTATCAGAACAATGTGATAAACAATAATAAAAATTATTATTATATTATAATGGAAGCGTACATTGAAATTTTAAGAATAAAGAGAATGATATTATAGTTTAAATGAACTGAAAGGAGTAACTAACAATGAAATTACTAATGCATACCTGCTGTGCACCATGTAGCGTGTACTGTATAGACAAACTAAGAGAAGAAGGAATAGAACCAACAGTATACTGGTATAATCCAAATATCCACCCATACACGGAATACAAAGCACGTAGAGAATGCTTAAAAGAATATACAAAATCAATAAATGTACAAGCCATATTCGAAGAAGAATATGGCTTAGATGAGTTTTGCAAGGAAGCCGTAAAAAATTTAAACGCAAGATGTGTTAATTATTGCTATCCAGTTAGACTTAGAAAAACATTTGAATATGCAAAAGAACATGGCTATGATACTGTTACTACCACATTGCTATACAGCATATATCAGAAACATGACTTTATAAAAAAATTAATGGAGCAGTACAGTGAAGAGTATGGAATAGATTTCTTGTACAGAGATTTTAGAGTAGGATTTTGGGAAGGACACCAAAAAGCTCATGACTTAGGTCTATATATGCAAAAATACTGTGGCTGTGTGTTTAGTGAGGAGGACAGATATGCTAAGCAAATCAAACGTGATAAAGAAAATATATTGACATCAAAATAAATCTGATATAAAATTTGATTAATAGTTTATAAGGAGCAATAAATATAGGTTAATAATAAAAAAATACGCGGCAAGAACTAAATAAAAAAGGAAAGGCGGTATTTTTTTATGAATGATTTAGAATTAAATTTTTCGGAAATTATTAACATGATTGAAACAAGAAGACAAAATGCTTACAAAAAAGTAAATGAAGAGCTAATCTCCTTATATTGGGACTTCGGAAAATATATAAGTGAGAAAGTAAATGATTCTAACTGGGGAGATAAAATTGTAGACAAGTTAGTAGAATTTATGAAAAGAGAATATCCTACAATGAGAGGATTTACTAGACGTGGAATATATAGAATGAAACAATTCTATGAAACATACAAAGATAATGAATTTGTGTCAACACTGTTGACACAAATTAGTTGGAGCAATAATGTAAAGATTTTGAGTTCTACTAAATCTATTGAAGAGAAAGAATTTTATATAAAAATGTGCATTAAGTATAATTATACTGCTAGAGAATTAGATAGACAAATTTCAAGTGGATATTTTTATAGATATATGTTATCAGACGGAAAGGCAAATCAAAGTTTATCAAAAGCTGTAGGAGAAGAAGACTATCCTAATACCAGAATATTAGACACTTATAGTTTAGAATTTTTGGATTTACCGAATCAGTATTCGGAAAGAGATTTGAAGAAATCAATTATTTCTAATATGAAGGATTTTATTTTAGAAATTGGAAAAGATTTTACTTATGTTGGCGAAGAATATAGAGTACAAGTTGGAAATGCAGATTTTTATATTGACTTATTATTTTACAATAGGGCCTTAAGTTGTTTAGTTGTTTTTGAACTTAAAACAGATGATTTTAAACCAGAATACATTTCAAAAATGGACTTTTATTTGGAAGCATTAGATAGACAAGAGAAAAAAGAAAACGAAAATCCGAGTGTGGGTGTAATTTTGTGTGCAAGTAAAAATGAACAAGTAGTTGAATATGCAATGAGCAGAAGTATGTCACCAACTATGGTATCTCAATATACATTGAATTTGATAGATAAGAAATTGTTGGAAAACAAATTGAAGGAAATTACGAATATAGTCGAGGAAAATAATAATAAATAATTTTATAGTCTTAACGACTTATCGAATGAGAAGATTAAGAGAAAAGAAAATGTATTCGAATTACTATAAATTCCCTAATAGTCACACACAAATTTACATAATTGACTTTCACACAGAAATTTGGTAAAATAAAAGTGTTGGCAGTGGCCAAAGCAAATCGCATATCCAAAATAACTATTTGGGAGGTTGCAACAATGCAAAACAAGTTTACAAGAAGCTACTATGTTGGTTTGTGGAGTGAAATATTATCCACATATCAATGGTGGGGACGGGATCTCGTAACACTGCTGGAAAGCATTAAAGAAACAGACCCCGTTGTTGTAGAAACTTTCTGGAAGATGTACAACAAAACTGATGGAAAGTACAGTATTAAAACTTTGAGAGGTTACAAGTTCTATGAAATTCTTTCTCGGTTTATGGGAAGTGATGAGAAACTTGAGGTAAGTACTCGAGTAAAATCACTGAAAAAAGAAAACGAACTTCTTCAGACGAAATTGTTGGAGTGTTATAGAAGAAGGGATATTTTGATTGCAATCCTGTGTTTCACGCAGGAATTTGCAAACAAGAGGGCGGACAACGTCAGTATGTCCAGATACGGAAATGTTTTGACGGCTCGCTCGGACTCAGTGGACTTCTATGCTGAGCAAGACAGAAAACGGAAGGTGACCTATATAAGGATTACAATCCCTTGTGAACTGTGTATGGAGTACTGGCTCTGTGGAATTGAAAATGTTCCCGGAATCGAGTACACCATGAAAAAAACTGCAAAATAATAAGTCTGGGACCCGGTACTTTTTAAGTGCCGGGGTTCCGGGCTTTTTTATATTGAAAAAATCATTAATATTTATTTGAAAAATTTGCATAAATTTGAATTTGAAAATCAAAAAAGAAAAAAATTATATAACTCACGATAAATCGTCAAGTGAAAAGTTAAATGCAATTCTGTAAAGTAAATGCAATTTACAATAAACTTAAAAAATTTTATTATATTGTTGAAAATTAATCAAAAAAGTTATAGAATGTGATATAGCTATAGGTTGTTTATAACAAAACAAATGAAAGGGAAAAATAATGAAAAATAAAGCAGTATTTATAGTTGTCATAGTTGCAATACTAATTATTATTACAACAATTAGTATTAATAACAATGAATAAAGATACTGGCTCTTCAAACACTACATTGAATGTAAAAGATGGAACAACAGTTATTTCGGATTCGGCAATTATAAATAAGAGCAAAATTACCAAAATTATAATGCCACCAACATTAAAAAAGATTGGAAATAGTGCTATATGTGGCTGTTCTAACTTAATTAGTGTAGAATTAAATGAGGGCTTAGAGGATATTGGAAATAATGCATTTTCTGCTTGCTCTTCATTAACTTCCATCACATTGCCTAGTACACTAAAATATATTAGATATCGTGCATTCTATAATTGTAGAAACATTGAATTTGGAAATCTCGTAACATTGAATTTGGAAATCTCGTAATTACGGAAGGTGTAAAAACGATAGGATCGTATTCATTCTATTATTGTTTGGGTATTAAAAGTTTAAAAACGCCTACTACACTATTTATGATTGCACAAAACACATTTAATAATTGCTATAATTTGGAAAATGTAGAATTAGGAGAAGGCCTTAGAATAATAACAGAATATCAAACACCAGATAATGTATTAGAAAGTCCTCATAGTTATTACAATTATATGAAAGAAAATTACACAAAAAGAATAGATGGTGCAATGATGTTAAAATTAATACGAAAGGAATAAATTGTAATATGAGAGATATTTTAAAAGATTATAGAGCTGATGAAAATAATCCAAAATGGAAGAACATCGTTTCAAGGCAGAAATCTCTGTACAAAAGAGACGAAGACCTACGTTCTGAATTCGAAAGAGACTATACGAGAGTAATACATAGTAACAGTTATAGAAGAATGAAACATAAAACTCAGGTCATATTTTCGCCTGAAAATGACCATATATGTACAAGAACGGAACATGTTACTCATGTTGAATCAATCAGTTATACCATTGCCAAATATTTAGGACTAAACACAGAACTTACAAAGGCCATTGCGACTGCACACGATATTGGGCATAGTCCATTTGGGCATCAGGGCGAAAGAATACTGTCAGCAATATCACAAAGAGACTTGGCAAAGAAGTTTTGGCATGAGAAAAATGGTGTAGACTGCGTAGATAAAATAGAAGTTTTAGAAGATACTCATGGAGATTTTCAAAACCTTAATTTGACATATGCAACAAGAGATGGAATTATTTCTCATTGCGGAGAAATTGACGAAAATTATTTAAGACCCAGAGAAGAATTCATCGATTTGAATGAATACAAAGAGCCAAACCAATATGCTCCTTACACATGGGAAGGCTGTGTTGTAAAGATTGCAGATAAGATTTCTTATTTAGGAAGAGATATTGAAGATGCTATAACACTTGGAATTTTAGACGATCATCTGGAAGAATTACATCAAATCTTGGAAGAGGCTCCAACACAAGTAATAAACAATACTGTTATAATAAACACATTAATAAGAGATTTATGTGAGAATTCTTCTTATGAAAAAGGCTTGTGCTTTTCAAAAGAAATATTTGATTGGATAAATAAGCTTAAGAAATTTAATTATAAATATATTTATATGTCACCAAAAGTGCGTAAAGCAATTCCATATTTTGAATTAATAATAAATACAATATATGAAACACTTATCGAGGCTTTTGATGGAAAAAATACTGACAACAATTTGGAAAAAATGAGTAAACAATATCCTGAACTTATTGCAAGCTTTAGAGAGTGGATGGCTAGATATTGGAATTTAGAAAGGCCAGTGAATTACAAAAATGATGTAATATTTAATATGGAAAATAAATCAGACTTTAGTAATGCAATAATTTATTATATATCTGGAATGACAGATAATTTCGCTATAGAAACATATAACAAAATAATTAGATTTTAATTTTTTAAAACTTGACTTTCATACTGTAAAAAAATAAAATATATATGAATTATATTGGAATAATAAATCAATAAAATGTATCTATGAGAATTAACTAAGGAGCTATGAAATAAATGAAAAAAATAATGGAAATTATTGCTGAAAGAAATTATAGTGAAGAAACGAAAAAATATATATTGTTATTTATTGACTCTTTTTCAGGAGTTTATGGAAAGTTCATTTCTAAAGAAGAGTTGGTAAGAAGAATTACAAAAAACTTAACTTCTGATATTAATTTTACAAAAAATATAGATGACATGAATATTGGTTTATATAACCAAGCTACAAGACAAATTAGTATAAGGAAAACTGAGGTTGACTTTGAACACATCATAATACATGAAATGATTCATTGTATAACAAATTATTCTAATGAAGAACAAATTGTAGATGGCTTTGACAGAACCATAGAGGTCTTTGATAACAGAGGTTTTATATCTGAGGGCAAAGGCCTTAATGAGGGAATGGTTGATTACATGACTAAACAAATTTGTGATAAATATAATTACAGCTTCAAAAGTGGATATAAAAGATTAAATGAAATTATAAAACACTTACTTCCGTTCACAGGGGAAAGTCTTATAAAAGAATTTTTAAGTGAAAATTGTGATGTTCGAGGAATTTTAGAAGATATTGGCATCGAAGCTGAAACTTTTATTTCTGATGTTGATATGGTTGAAGCTAAGGAAAGAGCAAGACGAACAGTTTTTGATGAAGATAATTCAAAACTTGAAAATATGGTTTCTGCAATGAGAAAGATTGCGATGATATATCCTAGAGCCCAAACTGTTACAGAGCTAATTAGAAAGTACAATTTTTTTAAATCTTTATGCAAAGAATTTTTTGATCAAAATGAATTTGATATATTTAGTTTATTAATTGAAGATGTTAGAGATTTGAAGCAAAAAGGTGTTGATTTATCTGAAGCAAGATTTATGACAAGGGATGAAGCTGTTAAAAGAGCTTTTAAAGCTGATAGTGCAATAACAAGAATTATGAGTATGAGTAGAGATGAAGTTGCATTAAATTTGGAAGATTTGTTATATGAAGATGATGACACTACAAATGTATTAGCACCAAGAATACATGAATATTTATTTTATGGAGAAAAATGCGGAAAAGAGATTTCGAACAGACTATATAGTTTAATTTCTGTTAAGAATTATTTAAGGGAGCACCCTGAAATTGATTACAGAGAATTGTCTTTTGCGGTATATGATTATTTAAATATTTTTGTGGCCTACGATAAAGATGAAAAAAAAGTTAATATATATGATTTAGGAGAAGATGAAATTCTTTCAGAAACACCAGAAGGGCTTGAAGATGATACAGAAATGGTTAAAGTATATGGAAGTGTAGTTAAAGATGCAGAATATAAATTATATGTAGCAAAAAGCCAAAGAAGGCATTTTGAGAAAGATGGAATGCCTCAAGTATTAATAGAAATTGCTGAAAAGGATTGTGTAAGAAAGCAAAGAAATTTAGATGAGATGAAAGAAGAAATAGAAGAAAGTAAAGAACGCAGAATGACTAATATTTTACAGAATAAGCAGGCTACTCAATCAGCTGAATTAGCTGAAGCAAAAGACGTAAAAGCAACATCAGCTTCAAATGAATTAAATGCAGTAAATAACACAGGCTATACAGGTAATAATAAGTCTTCTGATGAATCTAAGAAAGAGGGACAAGATAGATAAAGACAAAGGAAGGAAAATTAAAAATGTCAAGTAATAGATTATTAATAATAGATGGTAACAGTATAATGAATAGAGCTTTTTATGGAATAATGAGCTCTAAATCATTGATGTCTGCAGATGGAATGTATACAAATGCGATATACGGATTTTTGTCAATTTTATTTAAGGAACTTGAAGATTTAAATCCAGATTATATTGCAGTTGCTTTTGATTTAAAAGCTCCAACCCACAGACACAAGATGTTTTCTGAATATAAAGGTACAAGACATGCAATGCCAGAAGAACTAGCACAGCAAATGCCTGTTATAAAAGAAATACTAAGAAACATGAACATAACTATAATCGAGAAAGAAGGATACGAGGCTGATGATGTTTTAGGAACTATATCAAAACAGGCAGAAAAAGCCGGACACGAGGTTACTATTCTTTCAGGAGATAGGGATACTTTTCAACTTGCAAGTAAACATATTACTATAAGAATTCCAAGAACAAAGATGGGAAAGACTGAAACAGAGGATTATGATGAAAACAAGGTTAAAGAAGAGTACGGAGTTACACCCGTACAGTTAATTCAGGTAAAGGGATTGATGGGTGATACCTCTGATAATATTCCTGGTGTTCCTGGAGTAGGAGAGAAAACTGCACTAAAACTTGTAAAGGAATACAAGAATATAGACAATATATATAAGGAGTTAGAAGCGGGAACTTCAGATATAAAAGGAACATTAAAAACGAAATTAGAGAATAATAAAGATTCTGCATTAATGTCTAGAACCCTTGGAACAATATTACTTGATGCCCCTCTTGGCATTGAAATAGAAGATTTAAGAAAACAAGAGTGGAACATGGAAGCTGTAACTAATAAATTTAAAGAATTACAGTTTAATAGATTTATAGAAAGATTTAATTTAAACGGCTTAGGAACAGCTAAAAAAGAAACAAAATTAGAAGATTTATTCAAGGTAAAAGAGCTTAATATAGAGGATAAAAAGGAAATATCAGAAGAAATAAAAAGTATTGAAGAAAAAAATAAATTTATCTATTACTTTGAAAAAGTCGAAGCCGAAGGATATGAAAATAAAATAATAAAACTCGAAATAAAATCAATTTGTTTTGTAGGAAAAGATGATAACACAATTGTCTATTTACCGTTCGACATTTCTAGAATAGAAGAATATAGAGAATTATTAAACATTTTTGAAAATCCAAATATAGAGAAGATTGGATATAAAACAAAGCATGATTTTGTAATTCTTAAGGAATTAGGAATTGAATATAATAATATAAAATATGATGCTGAAATTGCTGGATATAATATAAATCCAACAGATAAAAATACTATAGAAGAAATGAGCAATAAGTATTTAGAGATAGATATAGATGAGTACCTTCAAAATGAGTTCAAAGATTTACAAGAAAATAAGAATAAGCAAATTAATTTATTTGATGCTATGCAGGATGATTCTGAGCAAGCAAAAGAATTAGCAAGAAAGAATAAATTGACAAACTCATTCTATTGCTACATTATTTCTAAACTTGAACCTGTTACATTAGAAAAACTAAAAGCTGAACATACACTCGAACTATTTAATAATATTGAAATGCCACTTGTGCCAGTACTTGCAGAAATGCAATACAATGGAATGTTAGTTGATAAACAAGAGCTTGTAAATTTGGGAGTAGTTTTAAAACAACAACTTGAAGATATAACAAAAGACATATACGAATTAAGTGGAGAAGAATTCAATATAAATTCACATCAACAACTAGGCAAGATATTATTTGAAAAATTACAACTGCCAGTATATAAAAAGACCAAGAATGGTTATACCACAGATGTAGATGTTCTAGAAAAACTTAAGGATAAGCATCCAATAATAGAAAAAATATTGGAATACAGAACCTTAATGAAACTTAACTCTACTTATGTTGAAGGATTAATGCCTTATATAAATGAAAATACAAATAGAATTCACTCGAGTTTTCATCAAACTATAACTGCAACAGGAAGAATAAGCAGTACAGAGCCAAATCTTCAAAACATTCCAACTAGGGCAGAATTAGGAAAGCAAATAAGAAAAGCATTTAAACCTGCACCAGGAAATGTATATATAGATGCAGATTATTCGCAAGTTGAACTAAGAGTTCTAGCACATATATCTGGTGATGAAAACATGATTTATGCATTCAATCATAATGAAGATATTCACAGACAAGTAGCTTCAAAAATTTTAAATATTCCGATGGAAGAAGTTACAAAAGAACAACGTTCATCTGCAAAAGCTGTAAATTTCGGGATAGTTTATGGAATAAGTGATTATGGATTAGCAAACCAAATTGGTGTAAGCAATAAACAGGCTAAAGAGTATATAAGCCAATATCTAGAAAAATATAATGGTATAAAACAATTCATGGACGAGATAGTTGAAAGAGCTAAGAACAATGGGTATGTCGAAACATTATTCGGAAGAAGAAGATATATTCCAGAAATAAAATCAAGCAACTACATGGTTAGACAATTTGGAGCAAGAGTTGCCATGAATACGCCTATTCAAGGTACTGCTGCAGACATAATGAAAATTGCAATGATAAATGTTTATAATGAATTGAAACAGAGCAAAATTAGTGCTAGAATAGTATTGCAAATACATGACGAATTGCTTCTTGAAGTTTCAGAAAATGACAAAGAAGAAGCTAAGAAAATATTGAAAAATTGCATGGAACGTGCAAAAAAACTTGTAGTACCATTACAAGTTGAATTATCAGAAGGTGATAGCTGGTATGAGGTTAAATAATATAAGTTGAATTACCAGAAGACAATAACTGGCATGATATTAAATAATATAAATTGAATTATCAGAATGCAATGCCTGATATAATAATAAATCAAAGGAGATAAAGTTATATTGAAAAAACTAGGGAAAATTATTTGCATAGCGTTGGTTTGCTTAATAATTCTCGTAGCAATTATTAAAATTTTTAATATAGATAAAGAAATTTTGAAAAATATATATCCTAAAAAATATGAGGAATATGTAGAAAAATATTCAAAAGAATATAATGTAGAACCGTTAATTGTGTTTTCAGTAATAAAGGCAGAAAGCAATTTCAAGAAAGATGCGAAATCTTCTAGTGGGGCAAAAGGATTAATGCAACTAATGGACGCCACAGCAGAGGAAATGGCAAATAAAATTGATACCTCTGTGGCAGAAGAGGAAAGCTTATTTGACCCTGAAAAAAATATAATGATAGGGGTTAGATATTATTCTGAACTCCTAGATATGTACGAGGGGAACATGCTTCTTGCATTAACTGCATATAATGCTGGAATAGGAAACGTAAATTCTTGGATAACACAAGGAATTATAAAAAAAGACGGAAGTGACATAGAAAATATTCCATATAAAGAAACAAATATGTACGTAAGAAAAATAATAAATAATTATAAGATGTACCAAAAAATTTATAATTAGAATGAAAGGGAACATATTAGATGAAAACTAAAAAAGTTAGTATAAGTGTATTTCAGATTTTTATAACATTTATAATAATAATCGCAATAATAGTACGGAATTGTTATCGTAAAGAATGCTGTAAAACATAAAGAATTTGTTGTGAAAGATGAAGCATTTGCAGGAGCTGGAACGGCAGAAGAACCATACAAAATTGAGTATGTGGAAGACTTAATTGTACTTGCTAAAAGTGTGAACAGCGGAAATGGTTACAAAGACAATTATTTTATATTAGTAAGTAAATTAGATTTTGCTGATAGTGCTTCATATAAAGATGCTACAACGAAAATGTATGGTGATATTAATAAAGATGGAAAAGTTGATGAGCTATTAACTGAATTGACCACAGGGCAAGGCTTTGAAACCATTGGAAGCAAAAAAGACAAAAGTGGAAACGATTGCACTTTTTTAGGAACATTTATAGGTGATGATAAAACAATAAAAAACTATAATGTTACCTTGAACTCTTTATCTGAAAGTGAGCTTTCACAGCAGGACAAGCTTATTGGCCTGTTTGGAAGAAATGGTGGAACAATTTCAAATCTTAAAGTTGTAGGAAACATTAATATAAATTCGGTTCTTGAAGGAGAACATAGCTCTACTGTAAAAGTCGGAATGATATGTGCCGAAAACAGTGGAACAATAGATTCCTGCAAGACCGAGGGAGAAATAAATGTTACTTTGCAGAATATTGTTACCAAAACCGCGGGAGTTGTAGGAGTAAATACTGGAAAAATAATAAATTCCTCAAACAGTGCTAACATTACATCAAACCAAGAAAAGGCAGGAATAACTGCAGAAAGCGCTTCAAAAGGTGAAACAACAGGAACCCCTACTGGAAATATTTCTAATGATCAAAATTCGAGAAAATCTATTGGAAGTACTTCAAATGGAGAAGGGAGAGAAAAATCTGCTGGAAACACTTTAGAGTCTGACTATACAGAAATAACAAACTGCACCAACACAGGAAAAATAATAGAAACAACAGGCTCCGATTTTTATACAGCAGGAATAGTTGCAAACAACAAAGAAACAACAACTACCAGCTGTACAAATAACGGCAGAGTCGAAGGAAAAATGGCAGGTGGAATAGCAGGAATATCAACAGGAAAAATTGTTGCTTGTCAAAACACTGCAATAGTTTCAAACTTAAATGAAAAATCAGATAACACAGAAGTTGCTGGTGGAATTGCTGGAATACTAGAAAATAATACAATGGAAAATTGTAAAAATACTGGTGACATTTCAGGTCTAACAAATGTAGGTGGACTCGTTGGAAAAAACAAGGGAGACATTACAGTAGCAAGAAATGATGGAATAATATCAAAAAATTCAGAATCGGTAGCTGAAAGAGCATACATAGGTGGAATAGCAGGTAGCAATCTTGCTAAAGCCTCGATTACAAACTCTAAAAATTATGGCAATATCAGCTCAGAAGCAGATAACTTAGTCACACTTGGTGGAATTTGTGGAATAATGTACACAGGTTCAGAAATTGAAACTTCAGAAAACCATGGAAATCTTTCTGGAATAGCAAAAATAATAACTCCAAACGAAGATTTAAACAATAATTGTAAAGACTGCTCAAACTTTGGAGGCGGAGCAGCACAAAATTCTGAAACAGGGGAGTTGCATCTTGGACTAATTTATGGTAAATTTGAAGAGGTACAATAAGAAACATACATTGGTTTATAGATAAATCCATCAAAATAAAAAATCTAAATTTATTAATAAGGAATGATGTTTATGTCTATTTTAGTAACAGGAGGAGCCGGATTTATCGGTAGCCATACAGCAGTTGAACTATTAAATGCAGGAAAGGAAATAGTTATAATAGATGATTTTTCTAATAGCAAACCAAAATCACTAGAAGCAATAAAGAAAATAACAGGAAAAGATTTTAAATTCTATGAAATGGATTATAGAGATAGAGAAAAATTAGAAAAGGTATTCGAAGAAAACAAAATCGATGCAGTATTAAATTTTGCAGGATTCAAAGCAGTTGGAGAATCAGTTAAAAAGCCACTAGAATATTATGATAACAACATATCTGGTTGTTTAGTATTGCTAGAAACAATGAGAAAATATGGAGTAAAAAAATTCGTATTTAGCTCATCAGCAACAGTATATGGAACTCCAGAAAGAATTCCACTAACAGAAGATTGCAAAACAGGAGGAACCACAAATCCTTATGGTACTACAAAACTATTTATAGAGCAAATTCTAAAAGACCTATATGCTTCAGATAATTCATGGGATATCTGTATATTAAGATACTTCAACCCAGTAGGAGCACATGAGAGCGGACTAATTGGAGAAGAACCACAAGGAATACCAAACAACCTAATGCCTTATGTTGTAAGAGTTGCATCAGGAGAACTAAAAGAACTATCTGTTTTCGGAAACGATTACGATACACCAGATGGAACAGGAGTTAGAGATTATATCCATGTTGTAGATCTTGCAAAAGGACACTTGGCTGCATTAAACAAACTTGATAAAGAAGAAACAGGATTATATATCTATAACCTTGGAACAGGAACAGGATACAGCGTTTTAGACATGGTAAAATCATTCGAAGAAATAACAGGAAGTGAAGTGCCATATAAAATAGCACCAAGAAGAGCAGGAGATATAGCAACATGTTATTCAGACCCTAAAAAAGCAAAAGAAGAGCTTGGATGGGAAGCAAAAAAAGGAATAAAAGAAATGTGCGAAGACTCTTGGAACTTTATAAAAAAGAATAAATAAGCATAAGATAAAAAAATCAAAATTATTATTTAACTATAAAATAAAGCTCGCAGAAACACAAAAAAATATAAAATAGAAAAATACACGAAAGAAATAAAAATGCAATTAATCATATCAGAATAAATGGAAATATTTTGTGAAAAGGGGAACGAATATGCATAGTCAAATGCTATCATCTAGATTAGGAGCCGAGCTAATAAGCTACAAACTAGACGGAATAGAAAAATTGCACCAAGGACAAGACTGCGTAGATGAGAATGGAAGAATATACTGGAAAAGACACTTTCCAGTACTATTCCCGATAGTAGGAAAATTAAAACAAAATAAAACAATAATAAATGGAAAAACTTACGAAATGACTCAACATGGATTCGCGAGAGACATGGACTTTGAACCAATATCTAAACTTGACAATTTCCACTCTTATGTACTTAGAAGTAATGCAAGTACTTTGGTAAAATATCCTTATGACTTTGCTTTATATGTAACATACAGAACCGATGGAAACAAACTAACAACAATGTATAAAGTTGTTAATGAAGGCGATAACAACATGCCATTTGGAATAGGAGGGCACCCTGCATTCAAAATAGACAGAGATGCACTTCTAAATGACGAATATTACTTAGAATTTGAACAAGATGAAGAAAAAATACATTTCCTATATCTTGTAGATGGGCTTGTTGGAACAGAATATGCAAAAAACGTAATGCAAGATACAAGAAGGCTTCCAATAAATGCACATTCATTCGATAATGATGCGCTAATAATGAAAGGAATAACTTCAAACAAGATAAGCTTAAAATGTAAAACAGGAAACAAAACATTACTTACTATGGATTTTGAAGGCTTCCCATACTTAGCAGTGTGGTCAAAACCAGGGGCTCCATTTATCTGCTTAGAGCCATGGTACACAACAGCAGACACAGTAAAATCATCGGGAGTATTTACTCAAAAAACAGACTTAATAACATTAGCACCAAAGAAAGAATTTGAATGCAAATACACAGTAGAATTTTTTAACTAATGTGCGGTACAATTTGGGGACGGAGGAAAAATTGTACTAACCTAATTTGAGGACGGGAAAAGATTGTACCAATCCATAAAGAAAATAAAGAGAAAAATGAATGCAGAACAAACTTTAGACGGAGGAAAAAATGGCTAAATTAATCCTTATAATGATTGAGTTAATAGTGCTTGGAATTTCAGTAGTCATGATATATGATGCTCGAAAAATTGCAACAAAAGCATTTAGCACTAACGAAACAAATGAGACTACTAAAATATTAAAAATAGTAGGCTTTATCATATTAATAATAAGCCTACTAATGATATACATTACAAAAATAAAAATGTAATTTACGAACGAACTGCATCGTCAGATCTTGAAGGTCTATTTTCAGAGCGTTTCTCTATAAGTTGCATTCCGTAATCGATAAAACCAGTACCAATACTTCTTGCATATTCAGACAAGGTTGAAATAATTTCAGCCGTAAAATCAGAATCTTCATAATTCCTTGAAAAACTTGACTCCATGGCTTCATTCATACTTAAGCCATCGCGAGTCATTTTTTTTCTTGCATCAGATAAAAGAATGTAGGTAAATTGAGCCTCAATAAATTCTTTATATCCATTAAAACCAAAACTTTCAAGAACTTTATCAGAGTAAGCATGTACAACTTCCATGCTTGATTGACGCATTAAAAATTCCATGCTATTTTTAATGGGCTTCTTGAAATATTCATTGTACAATTTTTCAAACTTAGCACAATGAAGAAGATTATCTAGTGCATTTGAATATTTTAGATTTTCAAATAATTCATTTGCTAATTGTGAATCCAATTTAGCAGTTTCTTCAGTATAAGTTTCATCATCAAATTCAAAATCCATTATTATATTATTCATAATGATTGAACACATATTATTAGTGCAACCATTATTCTCCTTTCGCTTAAAAACAACTACATTTTATCAAAAAATGGAGCAAAAGTCAAATTATGTTAAGTATGGAGAAAAGGAACCACAAAAAGTCAAAATAAATAAAAAAACAGTTGAAAATAAAAAATGGGTATGCTAAGATAGTGTTGTAAACAAAAGTATTTGAAACGCAAAAGAAGAGAAAAGGAGTAAAGTAAAATGAATAAACCAGCAAACCGTTGTGGCTGTACACACACACACACACACACACACACACACACCGTATATTCTTACCAAAGAGAAGAATTAGCAGAAGTTGCTAAGGTTTGTTTGTCATACTTAAAAGTAGCTTATAATTTCGTATGCAACTTTGTGTGTGAAATCGAAAACAGGGCTAGAAATAACAATAAATACACATATTATAAATATATGAAGATAGGAGTAGTTTAGAAAAAAACTATTTCTGTCTTTTTTGCGTTTAAAAATACTTAAAGTGAACAAAATAAATAAAGGAGGAAAATAAAAAAATGAAAACAAAAGTACAAAGAAAAAATTTAAAAAGTAATGCAAAATTTTATAAACAAGAAAAAGGAATAACCCTTATTGCTTTGGTTGTAACAATAGTAGTTTTGTTAATATTAGCAGGAGTAAGTATAAGTTTAGTACTAAATAATAATGGGGTAATAAGTAAGGCAAAAGATGCAAAAAATCAATATGCAGAAGCAAAAACAAATGAAGAGAAACAATTGGCAGAAACAAGTGATTGGATAGAAGAAACAGTGACAAATGTAAATAAAATAGAAGGAGTAGTAATTCCAGAAGGATATTATTATGTAGGAGGAACAAAAGCAAAAGGAATTGTTATTTCGGATAATGCAAACGATAATGAACTAGACAAAGGAAAAAATAATGTAAGAAGAGATTTAGAGGGAAACCAATGGGTGTGGGTGCCTGTAGAAACTCCAAGTAGTTTGTATACAACCGTAGATGAAGGAGTATTACTTGCGGGAAGTACAGAAGTAAAAACTACAAAATATACTAATTCAGAAATAATAAGAGAACAAACAAGAGGCTTACCTGGAAGTACCATTTATAGAGAGCCAGATATATTAACTCTCTCGGGTTGTGATAAGACAAATTATGCAACTGTAGGATTTAGTAGTTATGCAACTATGACGGAAATCATGAAAAGTGATTATGAAGAAATGATAAAAAGTATAGAAAAATATAAGGGATTTTATATAGGAAGATATGAGTTATCAGAAAATGGAGAGAAGACAGGAAATACTCAAAGAGATATAAATTGGTATGAATTATATAAAAACTGTACAAAATGTGCAAAAGAAGGAACAAATGTAAAGACAAGAATGATATGGGGATTACAGTGGGATGCAACATGCAATTGGTTAGCAAGTTCTGGATTTAGTATGACAGATTCAACCAAATGGGGTAATTATGTAAGTTCAAACGTAAGTATAAAAAATACAGGATACAGTGAAAGCTGGAAAGCAAATAATATATATGATTTTGCCGGAAACTGTTTTGAATGGACTCAAGAAGCACAGCAAATTGGTGGAAGAGTTATTAGAGGTGCTGAATTTGATAACGAGGAATTTAGAGGTAAAGGTACTGCTTCTAGCCGTGACAGCTTCAATCCTACCAACGAGGGCTACAAATTTGGCACTCGCCCTACTTTATACTTAATACCATGAGATATTGAAGTGATGAGTTCTAAAGAAGAACCCAAAACTTCTATTACAAAGAGAAAACAAAAAGAAGGCTATGCCAACATACAGTGAAAGAAATTCTTTCCATGAAGGCAACAACAATGGTTGAATATGGAAAAAATCAATAGAATTTATCTAATTCTATTGATTTTTCTGTATAAAATATGTTATTATAGTAACATAATAATAAAAAGCGAAGAACAAGAGGAGTAAGTTTGGAACATCTATACAGAGAAAAGAAGAAAAACTGCTGAGATCTTCTTATGGAAAGTTAAACTGAATGTAGCTTGGGAGCTGATATATTGAAATAACAGTAAATATATCCGTGTAGTTTACGTTACAAAACAAATGAGATGTATATTGAAGTTTAAATTATAAACAATATACAAATAAGGTGGTACCGTGAGAATTATTCTCGCCCTTAACTAAATTTAAGTTAAGTGGCGAGTTTTTGTTTTGTATGAAAAATGCTACTTTGACTTAAAAATCAAAATATATAAAGAAGGGAAGATGCTAAATGAGTAAACACGAACTAGAAGGAAAATTTAACCCAAAAGATTTTGAAGATGAAATTTATGAGAATTGGGAGAAAAAAGGCTATTTTAAACCTAGCAATGATAAGTCTAAAAAGCCATATACAATAGTAATTCCACCACCAAACATTACTGGTAGATTACACATGGGACATGCTTTAGATGAGACATTGCAAGATATATTAATTAGATATAAGAGAATGGCTGGATTTAATGCTCTTTGGGTTCCAGGGACAGACCACGCTTCTATTGCGACAGAGGCTAAGATTGTTGCTAAATTAAAAGAAGAAGGAATTACTAAGGAAGACTTAGGTAGAGAAGAATTCTTAAAAAGAGCTTGGGACTGGAAAAAGGAGTACGGAGGAATAATTACAAAGCAAATTAGAAAACTTGGAAGTTCATGCGACTGGTCAAGAGAAAGATTTACTCTAGACGAAGGTCTTTCTAATGCTGTTCAAACTGTATTTATTAATTTGTATAATAAAGGACTAATATACAGAGGCGAAAGAATGATAAACTGGTGCCCAACTTGTCATACATCAATTTCAGATTCGGAAGTTGAATACGAGCAAGAACCAACTCATTTGTGGCATATTAAATATCCAATAAAAGGAGAAGAAGGCAAATATTTAATAGTTGCCACAACAAGACCAGAAACAATGCTTGGAGATACTGGTGTTGCAGTAAATCCAAATGATGAAAGATATAAGGCTTACATTGGAAAGACAGTTGTACTTCCAATAGTAGGAAGAGAAATTCCAATAATTGCAGCAGATTTTGTTGAAACAGAGTTCGGAACAGGTGCGGTAAAGCTTACTCCTGCACATGATGTAAACGATTATCAAGCTGGATTAGATAATAATTTAGAAATGATAAAAGTATTTGATGAAAATGGAATAATGAATGATATAGTTCCTGAATTTGCTGGATTAGATATATATGAAGCAAGAAAACGTATAGTAGAGAAATTAAAAGAAATTGGTGCATTAATAAAAATAGAAGACTACACACATGATGTAGGAAAATGCTATAGATGCCATCAAACAATAGAACCAATGATTTCAAAACAATGGTTTGTAAAAATGGAACCACTTGCAAAACCTGCAATAGAAGCCGTAAAAACAGGAAAAACAAGATTTATACCAGAAAGATTCGATAAAACATATTTTAATTGGTTAGAAAATATCAAAGATTGGTGCATATCAAGACAATTATGGTGGGGACATAGAATACCTGCATATTACTGTGATGACTGCGGTGAAATAATGGTTGGAAAAGAAATGCCAGAAAAATGCGATAAATGTGGAAGCACACACTTGCATCAAGATGAAGACACACTAGATACATGGTTTAGCTCTGCATTATGGCCATTCTCAACACTTGGTTGGCCAGAACAAACAGAAGATTTCAAATACTTCTATCCAACTTCAACATTAGTAACAGGATATGACATAATATTCTTCTGGGTAATAAGAATGATGTTCTCAGGAATAGAACACACAGGAGAAGTTCCATTTAAAGACGTATTAATACATGGAATTGTAAGAGATGCTCAAGGCAGAAAAATGTCTAAGAGCCTTGGAAACGGAATAGATCCACTAGAAATAATAGACAAATATGGAACAGACGCATTACGTCTATCATTAATAATGGGAATAACACCAGGAAATGACATAAGATACATGCCAGAAAAATTAGAATCAGCTTCAAACTTTGCAAATAAACTATGGAACGCATCAAAATTTGTTCTAATGAACGAACAATTTGGGGACGGAGAAAATGTACAATCATCAATAATGGACATAGACGTTTTGAAACTAGAATATGAAGATAAGTGGATTTTATCTAAATTAAATATTTTAATAAAAGAAGCTACAGCAAATCTAGATAATTTCGACATGGGAGTATATGCTCAGAAAATATACGATTTCACATGGAATGAGTTCTGCGATTGGTATATTGAAATTGTAAAACCTCGTCTATACAACAAAGAAAATACAGACGAAAAAGCAGTAGAATCAAGAATAACAGCTCAAAAAGTTCTAAACAAGGTATTGGGAGATATATTAAAATTATTACACCCAATTATGCCATTCATAACTGAGAAAATATATGATGAGCTATATACAAATGACGAAAGTATAATGATTTCTGCTTGGCCAACATATTGCGAAGAATATGAGTTTGAGAAAGAAGAATATCATCTAGAAGAAATCAAAAAAATAATAATTCAAATTAGAAATACAAGAACAAACATGAATGTTCATCCATCTAAGAAATCTGAATTAATTTTTGTAATAGATGATGATGAATATAAGACATTAATAGAAAATTCTAAATCATGGATTGAAAAACTTGGATTTGCTTCTAAGATTGAGATAGAAAAAGATGAAACAAACATACCAAAACATGTTGTAACATTGCTTGCAGACGGAATAAAAGCATTCATTCCGTCAGAAGAATTAGTTGATTTAGCTGAGGAAAAGGCTAAGCTAGAGGCTGAAAAAACAAGACTTGAAGCAGAGGTTGCAAGAAGTACAAAAATGCTTTCAAATCCTGGATTTATAAACAAGGCTCCAGAGGCTAAGGTTCAAGAAGAAAAAGAAAAAATGCAAAAATACAAAGAAATGCTAGAAGACACAATAAAGAGGTTAGAGCAAATATAACAATATATTATCAATTAAATTTTTAAAAATTTAATTAAATAATTGTATAAAAAAATAGATAGTCTAAAAAAACAATTCTAGAAAATAAAAAGAGATTTCTGAAAAAAATTTTATGAAAAGTGAAATTTTATATTCAGAATCTCTTTTTTTTATGCAGAAATTGTCCAAATAATAAATTTGAACTGACCTTTCAGTCTAAGGACATTTTCTACAATTTGTGGTATAAAAATATTGCAAATTCAAAGGAGGAATATATGTCAGAAAAATTATATGAAACAATAGAAATTACAGATTTAAAAGATATGCTGAATAAAACAAAAGAATTATATGGAGATAAACCAGCATATAAAATAAAGCAAAAAGATGAGAATATACAACCAAATTATAAGGTTATAACACATAAAGAAGTTAGAAATATGATAGATGCTCTAGGAACAGCATTAATAGATATAGGGCTTAAAGATAAAAGAATAGCAGTAATAGGAGAAAATAGATATGAGTGGGAGATTGCGTATCTTTCGGTAGTTTGTGGAACAGGAACAGTTGTACCATTAGATAAAGCACTTCCAGAAAATGAACTTGAAAATTTGATAGAACGCTCTGAGATTGAAGCTATCTTCTACTCTAGTAAATATGAAGAAGTACTAGAAAAAATAAAAAGAAGTCCAGAGAATAAATTAAAACATCTTATATCGATGGATAATTTAGAAAATACAGATGGAATTTATTCAATGCAGGAGTTGATAAGACAAGGTAAAGAGCTGGTAAAACAAGGCAACAAAGAGTTTATAGATGCAAAGATAAATGCTGACGAGATGAGTATAATGTTATTCACTTCAGGAACAACATCAAATTCAAAGGTGGTTGCGTTATCACATAAAAATATAAGTTCTAATTTGATGGCAATTGGGAGCGTTTTAGATGTAAATTCAACAGACACTATACTTTCAATATTGCCAATTCATCATGTTTTTGAGTGCACCGTAGGTTTTTTATTTTCTCTTTATAAAGGTGCTCAAACAGTTTTTTGTGATGGAATAAGGCATGTTGTAGAAAATTTAAATGAATATAAGGTTACAGTTATGGCTTGTGTCCCAGGAATTTATGAGAGAATCTTTATGATGATTAGAAAGAACTTAGAAAAGCAAGGAAAATTAGAAGAAATATTAAGAAAAGAAGAAGAATATAAAAATTCATCAATGGAAGAAAGAAAACAGGCTTTTAAGGAAATTCATAATCTAATAGGCGGAAATATTAAATTGTTTATAAGTGGAGCAGCAGCTTTAGATTCAGAAATAGAAGCAAGATATAGGTTACTTGGAATAAATATTGTGCAAGGATATGGTCTAACAGAAACATCACCAGTAGTTGCTGTTGGAACTAATAAAGAATATAAAACAGGATCGATTGGTAAGGCTATTCCAGGTGTAGAGGTTAAACTTACAAATACAGATAAAGATGGAATGGGAGAATTATTGGTAAAAGGTCCAAATGTTGCATTATGCTATTATAATGATGAACAAGCTACCAAAGATGCTTTTGAGGGAGAATGGTTCCATACCGGAGATTTAGCTAAAATAGATGACGAAGGTTACATATTTATCTGTGGCAGAAAGAAAAGCGTAATAGTACTAAAAAATGGTAAGAATATATTTCCAGAAGAAATGGAATGTTTGGTAAACAAGATAGAAGGAGTAAAAGAATCTTTTATATTTGGAAAGCAACAAAGTAGTGATAAAAATGATATTAAGATAAATGTAAAAATAGTATTTGACAGAGAGATTTTAAAAGATGTTTATGGAGCAACTACTGATGAAGAAATACGAAAAACATTAGCAGGAAAGGTAAAGACAATTAACACGCAAATGCCAAAGTATAAAGCAATTAGAGGTATAATTTTGACGGAAGAACCATTAATAAAAACAACAACGAATAAAATAAAGAGGCAGGCAAATTTGGATGAAATTAATAAATCTGAAAACTAATAAATTAGGACAAAATTTTAAGTATTATGAGAAAATAGATTCAACGCAAAGTGAAATTTGGAGACTTGTTGATTCTAATAAGATAGCAGATGGAATGCTTGTGATGAGCAACATTCAGACCAATGGGCAAGGCACTCATGGCAGAGTATGGCACACAGACGAAACTGAAAATATTGCCTTTTCTTTCTATGTAAAGATAAATGACAAACCAGAGAGATTAGAAGGAATAACAATAGATATGGCTACAATAATACAGAAAATATTTGAAGATTTGTATAAAGTGAAACTTACAATAAAGAGTCCAAATGACCTAATGCTTAACGACAAAAAAGTTGGAGGAATATTAACACAATCTAAAGTTGAGAATGGGATAACTAAATTTTTAGTTATTGGAATTGGAATAAATACTTGCAAAATACACTTTTCAGAAGATATAAAGCAGATTGCAACATCAATAAAAAAAGAAACTGGAATCGACATTGATAGAGAAAAAATAATATCAGAATTTTGTAATAGATTTGAAAAAGTGCTAGAGACAAGAATTTCAAAGAATGAAGATTAAATAGCACATCAACAAATGCAGTGCTAGTGGATGAATAATGGCTGAGAAATATTTATAAATCGTTCAGTCAAACTGTAAGAAAGGAGTAAGATACACTATGAAAATTGGATTTTTATTTTCTGGGCAAGGCTCACAATCTGTTGGAATGGGCAAAGACCTGTATGAAAATTTTATAGAAATAAAAAAATTATATGAATACGCAGAAAAAATAACTGGAATAGATGTTGCTAAAATTAGTTTTGATGGACCAGATGCTGAACTTAATAAGACTCAAAATACACAACTTGCCATTTTAATAGAATGTTTAGGAATATCACAAATATTAAAGAAAAATGGAATTATACCAGATGCAATGGCAGGACTAAGCCTTGGAGAATATACAGCTTTAATAGAAGATGGTGTTTTTAATATAGAAGATGGAATAAATATAGTTTCTAAAAGAGGAGAAATAATGCAAAATTTTACTCCGAAAGGAAATTGGAAAATGGCTGCAATACTTGGCTTAGATGATGAAAATGTAGAAGAAATTTGCAAAAATATTTCATCTGGTTTTGTAAAGCCAGCAAACTACAATACACTTGGACAAGTTGTGGTTTCTGGCGAAGAACAGGCTGTATTAAATGCTGGAGAAGAGGCAAAAAAAGCAGGAGCTAAGAAGGTAAGTCTGCTTAACACTTCAGGACCATTTCATACAGAAAAATTAAGTGAGTGTTCAAAAAAATTAAAAATGGAATTAGATAAGATAAGTATAAACTCGAAAAATTCTATAGTAATAAAGAATTTAGATGGAAAGTATTATGAAGAAAAAGACAATATATCTGAAATTTTGGCAAAACATATAATGAATCCAGTAAGGTTTACGGAATGCTTAAAAACCATGTATGAAAGTGGGATAGACACATTCATAGAAATTGGCCCAGGGAAAACTTTAAGTGGTTTTGTAAAAAGAATGAAGTTTGAAAATGTTAAAATAATGAATATAAATAATGTCCAAAGTTTAGAGCAAGTGATTAAGGAGGTTAAAGAGAATGGCTAAAGTAGCATTTATAACAGGAGCAACCAGAGGGATTGGAAAGCAAATTGCAATAGAATTTGCAAAAGATGGTTATGACATCGCATTTAATTACAGAAAAGAAAATGAAGATTTAGAAAATATAAAGAAGCAAATAAAAGAGTTAAATGTAAGATGCTTGCCAGTAAAAGGTGATGTATCAATTTTTGATGATACTGCAAATATGGCAAACCAGATTATAAATGAATTTGGAAAGATTGACGTTTTAGTAAATAATGCAGGGATTACAAAAGATGCATTATTGATGAGAATGAAAAAAGAGGATTTTGAAGATGTTATAAATGTTAATCTTGTAGGCACATTCAATGTAACAAAAAACGTAATACCATATATGATAAAACAAAGAAGTGGAAGAATTATAAACATTTCTTCAGTGGTTGGAGTAAGCGGAAATGCCGGTCAAACAAACTATTCGGCTTCTAAAGCAGGAATAATAGGATTTACAAAGAGTTTGGCAAAAGAAGTCGCAAGTAGAAACCTTTTGGTAAATGCGGTAGCACCAGGATTTATAGAAACACAAATGACAGATGTTTTGAAACAAGAAGTAAAAGAAGAAATTGCAAAAAACATACCATTACGAAGAATGGGAACGCCAGAAGATGTGGCAAATGTTGTAAAATTTTTGGCAGGAGAACAAAGTTCATACATAACAGGACAAGTTATTAATGTAGATGGTGGAATGTTAATGTAATTTAGCAAAAATAGAAAGACTTAATTAGTCTTATCTGAGAAAAAGATTAAGTAAAAGAATTAAATCTTAAGAGAGGAATGGAAGAAATGGATAAAAGAGTTGTTATAACAGGATTAGGTGCGATAACTCCAATTGGAAAAAATGTTGAGGAAACCTGGAATTCAATAAAGGAAAAGAAATGCGGAATAGATGAAATTACTTTATTTAATACAGAAAACTTTAAAACTAAGCTTGCTGCAGAAGTAAAAGAATACAATCCGCTTGAACACTTTGAAGCAAAGCAGGCAAAAAGATTAGATAGATATTCTCAATTTGCAATAATTGCAGCAAGAGAGGCTGTAAAATCTAGTGAAATTTCAAAAGAAAATACAGATTTTAATAGAGTTGGAATATTCGTAAGTTCAGGAATTGGAGGACTTACTACTATTCAAGAACAATGTAGAATAGACACCGAAAAAGGAAATAAAAGAGTATCTCCAATGTTTATTCCGATGTCAATAGCAAATATGGCTGCTGGAAACATAGCAATTGAATTTGGGTTTAAAGGAGAGTCAATGTCCATTTTAACTGCGTGTGCATCTTCAACTCATGCGATTGGAGAAGCATATAAAACAATCAAATTAGGACTTGAAGATGTTGTTATAGCAGGTGGAGCAGAGGCTTCTATATGTGAGGTTGGAATTGCTGGATTCGAAAATATGAAGGCATTATCATTTGAAACGGATAAAAATAAAGCAAGCATTCCTTTTGATAAGCGAAGAAACGGTTTTGTAATGGGAGAAGGTGCCGGAATTGTTGTGCTAGAAGAACTTGAACATGCAAAACGCAGAAATGCAAATATATATGGAGAAATAATAGGCTTTGGAGCAACAACAGACGCATATCATATAACATCACCATGTCCTGACGGAGAAGGAGGAGCTCGTGCAATGCAAAGAGCTCTGGACGATGCCCAAATATCGGCAAATGAAGTAGATTATATAAATGCACATGGAACATCTACTCATTTAAATGATTTAACAGAGACTCTAGCAATAAAGAAAGTATTTGGAAACAATACTGATGTAATGGTAAGCTCAACAAAGGGCAATACAGGGCACTTGCTTGGAGCTGCGGGAGCAGTAGAGGCAATAATATGTACAAAAGCAATAGATGAGGGAATTGTTCCACCAAATATAAATTATAAGGAAAAAGACGAAGAGTGCGACTTGAATTTAGTTGTTGGAGATTCAAAAAAAGAAAACTTAAACATAGTATTATCAAATTCATTGGGCTTTGGTGGGCATAATGCTTGCATAGCAATAAAAAAGTTTGAAGATTAAAAATTAAGAAAGGAATACGATTATTAAAATGGAATATGACAAAATAAAACAGTTAATGGAAGATATGGGAAATTCTAAGTTGACATCTATAGACATCGATTTTGCAGATGGAACAAAGATAAAAATGACAAAACAAAACAATCAGACAACAAAGGACAATTATTTTGTAGAGAAAAATAATAACAACCAAGAAAAAATAGAAAACTTGCAAGTGACTGTAGAAGAAAATTCTAGACAAAAGACTGATTACCCAGAAAAAACAAAAGAAAATAACAATATCGTTAAATCTCCTATGGTTGGAACATTTTATCTAAAACCTTCACCAACATCAAATGCTTATGTTGAAGTTGGAAAAGAAGTAAAAAAAGGAGACACACTTTGCATAATAGAGGCAATGAAACTAATGAATGAAATTGAATCAGATTATAATGGCAAAATAGAAAAAATATTGGTAGAAGATGGACAACCAGTAGAATATGGCACGCCATTATTTGAAATTGCTTAAAAATATTTCGCCCCAAAAGGGGCGTCCCTATTGGGCGAAAAGGAGGAAAAATGTTAGAGAAAGAAGATATAGAAAAAATAATTCCGCAAAGAGATCCTTTTTTAATGATTGATGAGGTTGAAGAATTTGTACCTGGAGAAATGGCTATAGCTTATAAGAATGTGAATGAAAATGAATGGTATTTTAAGGGACATTTTCCAGGTAATCCGATTATGCCAGGGGTATTAATTACAGAGAGCTTAGCTCAAACTGGTGCGGTTGCAATATTAAGCCTAGAAGAGAATAAAGGGAAAAATGCTTTATTTGGTGGAATTGATAAATTAAGATTTAAAAAAATGGTTGTGCCAGGAGATAAATTAAAACTAGAAGTAAAAATTATAAAGAAGAAAGGTCCGATAGGAATCGGAGAAGGAATTGCAACAGTGGATGGTAAACTTGCTGCAAAGGGAGAGTTTACTTTTGCGGTTGTTTAAGAAATGATGTAAACATTTTAAAATAGTTATGAGTCAAATGCTAGTAGTATGTTATAAACTTTACAAAGACTAAAAATAAAGAAAGGCTAGGAATAATTTAAAAAATGAACAAGATTTTGATTGCTAATAGAGGAGAAATTGCAGTTCGTATTATAAGAGCGTGCAAAGAAATGAATATAAAAACTGTTGCAGTTTATTCAGAGGCTGATAAAGATGCACTGCACACTAAAATTGCAGATGAGGCTATTTGTATAGGACCAGCAAACCCTAAACAAAGTTATTTAAATATTAAGAACATAATAGAGGCTGCTAACATTACTAAAACAGATAGCATTCATCCTGGTTTTGGATTTTTATCTGAAAATGCAGAGTTTGCAAAAATTTGTGAGGAATCAAATATTAAATTTATTGGCCCAAAGTCAAATGTAATAAATCTTTTAGGAAACAAATCAAATAGCAAAAAATTAATGCAACAAGAAGGAGTTCCAACAATTCCTGGCTCAGATGGCAGTGTGAAAAATTTGAAAGAAGCAGTTCTAGTGTGCGAAAAAATTGGCTATCCTGTGCTTTTAAAAGCTTCTGCCGGTGGTGGTGGAAAAGGAATAAGGCAAGTAAATTCATTTGATGAATTAGAAACTAATTATAATATTGTTAAGCAAGAGGCAAAAAATGCTTTTAATGATGATGAAATATACATAGAGAAATTTATTCAAAATCCTAGACACGTTGAGATTCAAATATTAGCAGATGAACATGGAAACATTGTTCACTTAGGTGAAAGAGATTGTTCACTTCAGAGAAACCATCAAAAAATAATAGAAGAAACACCATCAACTGCTATTGACGAAAAACTAAGAAATAAAATGGGAAATGCGGCAATAAAAGCAGCAAAAGCAGCTGGATATACTAGTTGTGGAACTGTAGAATTTTTAGTGGATAAAGACAAGAATTTTTATTTTATGGAAATGAATACTAGAATTCAAGTAGAACACCCAATTACAGAAATGCGTACAGGAATAGACATAGTAAAAGAACAAATAAAGATTGCAGCAGGAGAAAAATTAAGATTTAAGCAAAAAGATATTGAGTTTAGGGGGAGCTCTATTGAGTGTAGAATAAATGCAGAAAATCCAAGTAAAAAATTTAGACCTTCACCAGGAACTATAACTGGAATAAACCTTCCAGGAGGGAATGGCGTACGTGTTGATACTGCAATTTATGCAGGTTACACCGTGCCCGCAAATTATGATTCTATGATAGCAAAAATAATTGTGCATGGGCAGACTAGAGGAGAGGCTATAAGTAAAATGAAAAGAGCATTGGAAGAACTTGTAGTTGAGGGAATAGATACTAATAGAGATTTCTTATATAGTATAATCACTCATCCAGACTTTATAAGAGGAAACTTTGACACCTCCTTTATAGAAAAGATGATGGAAGAAAAATCTTGAAATAAATATAGTTTCTTAGAGTTGAAATAATTAAAGTAAAAATACAATACATAGTTCATTAGAATACTTTGCCAAAATTGTATTAAGAAATGTAAAAGCATAAAAGAGAGGAAAATGCAATGATTGTAGACCAGATAAAGAAAAGAAAAAATAAGCTAATAAATAACAAAAATTCTAGAATTGACATACCAGTTGGAAAATGGGTAAAGTGTGAAAATTGCAAAGAAATTTTATACAAGGAAAATCTGAGAAACAATTTAAGTGTGTGCCCTAATTGTGGTCATTATTTTAGAATGCATATTGGCAGAAGACTAGAGCAAATAATAGATGAAGGAACATATAAAAGATTCAATTTAAACATAGATACTACAAATCCATTAGGCCTGGAAGACTATGAAAAGAAAATAAAGTCATTAAGAGAAAAGACAAGGCTCGAGGAAGCAGTAAGCTGTGGAATAGGCAAGATAAATGGAGAAGATGTAGTAATATGCATAATGGATAGTGGATTTTTGATGGGTAGCATGGGTGCAGTAGTGGGTGAAAAAATAACATACAGCATAGAAAAGGCAATTGAATTTAAGATGCCAATTGTAATATTTTGTTGCTCTGGAGGTGCAAGAATGCAAGAAGGAATAATATCACTTATGCAAATGGCGAAAACTACTGCTGCACTAACAAAGCTAGACAAAGCAGGCTTGTTGTATATATCTGTACTAACAGACCCAACATATGGTGGAGTTACAGCTTCTTTTGCAAGCCTAGGAGATATAATTTTGGCCGAACCGGGTGCAATGATTGGGTTTGCAGGGCAAAGAGTAATAAAACAAACTATTGGAGAAGAGCTGCCTGAAGGATTCCAAACTGCAGAGTTTTTGCTAGAACATGGATTTATAGACAAAATAGTAGAAAGAAAAGATATGAAAGAAACACTAAGCAGATTATTAAAATTAAATAGATGATTGCTAAGCAGAAAAAATTTCGAAGAGAGGCTTTTATATGGTAAAAAAAATAGAAAAAAATGTGCCTACGGCTTGGGAACGTGTTGAAATTGCAAGAAACCCAAAGAGAAAAACAGCATTAGATTATATAAATGAAATATTTGATGAATTTATAGAACTACATGGTGATAGATGCTATGGAGATGACAAAGCTATGGTATGTGGATTAGGCAGGATTGAAAATCAAAATTATACAATAATTGCAGAACAGAAGGGCAGAAATACCAAGGAAAATATTGAAAGAAATTTTGGAATGCCAAATCCAGAAAGTTATAGAAAAGCAATAAGAATGATGAAACAGGCTGAAAAATTTAATAGACCAGTAATTACATTTATAGATACAAAAGGAGCTTATCCTGGTGTAGAAGCGGAACAAAGAGGACAGGGTGAGGCGATTGCAAAATCCATGTTTGAAATGGCAAAACTTACAGTACCAGTAATTGCAATTGTAATTGGAGAAGGTTCGTCAGGAGGAGCTTTGGCAATAGGTGTTGCAAACAAGGTAATAATGTTGGAAAATGCTATATATTCAATATTGTCTCCGGAGGGATATAGTAGTATACTATGGAAAGATTCGAGTAGGTTCAAAGAGGCTGCAGACAGAATGAAATTAACAGCAAACGATTTATATGACATGGGGATAATAGAAACAGTAATTAAGGAGTCAATTGAAAATTATACAATAGAAAAAGAATTGTTTAAAAATATAACAGATAAAATAAAACAAGAAATACAAACAACTGTTCAAGAATTAAAAAGTAAAACAAAAGATGAAATTGTAGAAGAAAGATACCAAAAATTTAGAAAAATAAGCGGATTTAAGGAGGTTTAGCTAATGTTATTAGAAGGCAAAAAAATATTAATAATGGGAATTAGAAACAAATGGAGTATTGCGTTTGGCATCGCACAATCAGTGTATGAAAATGGAGGCAAACTGATATTTACATACAGAGGAGAGGGCAACAAAGAAAAAATAGAAGAGCTTATATCTGAATTTGAAGGCAGCAAAATATATGCACTAGATGATGCCTCTGATGATGAACAGGTAAAATCTGTTTTTGAAAAAATAAAAGAAGAAAACGGAAAAATAGATGGAATAGTGCATTCTATAGCCCATGCAAATACAGAAGACTTGCATAATGACTTTATATATACAAGTAAAAACGGGTATTTACATGCTATGGAAACTAGTGCATATTCATTGCTACTTGCTACGAGAACAGCAAAAGAAATAGATATGTTAAATGAACATTCTAGCATAGTAACATTAACATATCATGGTTCTACGAAAGTAATAAACGGTTACAATGTAATGGGAGCCGCAAAAGCAGCATTAGAAGCAAATGTAAGATATCTTGCAGAAAACCTTGGAAAAGAAGAAATGCGAGTAAACGCAATATCGGCAGGACCAATAAAAACACTATCTGCTAAGGGAATAAAAGACTTTTCATCAATGCTTGCAATAGTGGAAGAAAAAGCACCGTTACACAAAAATGTAACTACAAAACAAGTTGGAAATGTAGCTACATTTTTGCTAAGTGATATGTCAGATGCAATAACAGGGCAAGTGATATATGCAGATAATGGGTACAGCATAATGGGAGTATAGAAAAATAATACTCCTAAGAATGAAATTATAATAAAAACCATAAAAATAAAATTATAGAAAAGTCAAGAGTAAATTTTATTTGAATAGTTAATTGCTATTTGTTAACACAGAAAATTAAAAAAATTTAAAATGATTAAAAATGTACTTTACATAAATTGACTTTTGGGTAAAAATTTGGTAAAATATATGTTATAAGTGAGTAATCACACAGCACAAAGGAGGAACATTTCCCATGAAATGGTTTGACAGACTCGAGGTTAAGGCTTTTGTAATTACATTCGTTATATTGATGGTAGTTGCAGTGCCGATTGCTCTTGCGGTTTCCGCAGGACAGAAAAACAAGGCGAAAAACCAACAGGAGTCGATTTCGACCGCAACAGTTGAAACGACACAAACACCAACTCCAGCTCAAGATTCACAAAATCAGGCTGGACAAGAGGCGGAGCAGGACAACGAAACTGCAACACCAGCTCCCACAGCAACCCCGAAACCACTGGATCTCTTCCAAGCAACGGCATTTTCAAGCAAACGGTCTGCATATTTTCCGATGAGACCCATCACAAATCCTGACTACCTAGTTACTCGAAACTTGTTTATTGCTGAGAAAACCGCAAATCAGCAGACGAACAAGCAACCAGCAACCAATGCAACAAACATTTACGTGTATATCCCAGAGGCAACGGGCTTTCAGTCTGCAAGGGTTGACGAAGCAGCATCGAAACAGAAGGTTGAAATTCGACTTGTAGATGCAGAAGGTAATGATGCAACTGGCAACAGCGAGTTCTTGGCAGAGGGTGGAGCAATCGTAATTTCCAACATGCAAGTTGGCGTGATGTACCAGATTTCTGTAACAACAGATATGGGAACTTACGGCGCGATGATTCAACCAAAAGAATAACCCAGGAAATGATTCCAAAACTTCCTCGACACAACATTAGGTGCCGAGGGAGTTTTTTATATAATAATGGACAAATTATACATCTTGACGCTTAGTACGTGGCAACAAAATGGGGCCTTGAGTATATCGATATACACAGACCCCTGGAATATGTTATTATGCAATTGGTTCTTTAAGAATATCTCGAATTACTGAATACAAATATGGCTTATATTGTTCTAGAGGAAGCGGCTCGTTATATAGAATTGAATTAAATCCTGTAGAACTAACAAGTTCAATTATAGTAAACAATGTAACTTTCGGATTTTTTAAATTTATATTATTCTCATTAACTTTGTTTACAAACTTATCATATAAAGTTTCGGTGTCGTTTGCTATATTTGAAAGATTAGACAAATTTGATATTGTAGTGTTAAAAAGTCCAAACGACAAATTTTTTGAAATAAGTTTCAACAATATTTTATTCTTATTTAACTCATCTAAAATATAATTAATTACAAATATAATTTGATCCTCAAAATTTTTAATGTAGCTTTTGTTTAAAGCAGATAGGGCATCAGCAAACAATTTATTAGAACAATTGGCAATAACTTTATCTCTAATATCATATTTATCTTTAAAGTATAAATAAAAGGTACCTTTGCCAACACCTGCTTCGTCAGCAATATCTTGAATAGAAGTATTATTCACACCTTTTTCAGTGAATAATTTTAATGCTTTTTCCATCAATTTGTTTTCTTTTTCTTTTTTATCCATCATATAAACCTTCGTTCTTTAAGACATAACATCTTAATATAATAAAATTAAAACTAAATAGATTATAACACTAAATTGACTTTTGGTCAAATTGCTTCGCCCATTGGGGACGTCCCTTTTTGGGCGAAAAGATATTGATAGGTCGAAAAATACAGGAATTTTACAAACAGATACAAGCAATATGGAGAGGTAAAATTTTTCCCTCGTACAATTTTTCCTCCGGAATCAAGACGTACCAAGAGGAAAGCAATAATAAATACTAAAACGAGGTACTTCACAACGAAATAATTTACTTTGGTAAATTAAATTGTGAAAGTTTTGTGAACAGTATTGACTAATGGTCAGAAAAGTCATAGAATATAAAAAGTGACTAATAGTCAGAATTAACCAAACGAGGTTGAAACTGGCAAATATACAGAGGTACAAGAGGAGAAAGAGAAGAGTTACAGGATTGCATAGGTACAATTTTATTTATGCCCCCAAAGTACAATTTTATCTCTGTCCCAAAAGTGTACTGAAAATATGGAACGAGAAAAAAGAACAATTTTTCCTCCGTCCCCAAAATGTACCCCAATATACTAAAATGAATTTCGCCCAAAAAGGGGCGTCCCTAATGGGCGAAAAAAAGAAAGGAATGTGAAATTATGAATAAGTTTGGAAAGTTTGTCTGCAAGTACAGAGTTGCAATTATTATTGTGGCACTTTTGCTATTAATTCCATCTGCTATTGGAATGGTAGCTACAAGAATTAATTACGATATTTTAACTTACTTGCCAGATGATGTAGCAACAATTCAAGGACAAAATATTTTGTCTGAACAGTTCAACATGGGTTCGTTTGCAGTTTTGATTGTAGATGATGACATGAGAGCTAAAGATATTTTAAGCATGGAGGATAAGATTAAGGAGATTGAATGTGTAGACAAGGTTGTTGGTGTTTACGATGTTCTTGGAACTCAGGTTCCTCTTGATTCTCTTCCGGATGATGTTAATGAGAAGATTAGTGCAGAGGGTAAGACTCCAATCCTTGTTACTTTTAAAACAGGTATTGCGGCTGATGATACTCTTAAGGCTATTGATGACATCAGAGATATTGCAAAGGAAAAGTGTGCGGTTGCAGGTTTATCTGCAACAGAGGATGACATGAAGGATATTTTGAATTCTGAAATGGCAATTTATGTTGTGGTTGCAGCTGTTCTTTGTATGATAGTTTTAAGTATAGCACTTGATTCTTATATAGTTCCTCTATTTTTATTGGGAAGTATAGGAATTGCAATTTTGTATAATATGGGAACAAACATCATATTTGGAGAAATTTCATATATTACAAAAGCTATTGCGAGTGTACTTCAATTAGGTGTTACAATGGATTTTTCAATATTCTTGTATCACAGCTATATCAAAGAAAAACAAACCTCTAAAGATATATACGAGGCTATGGAAAAAGCTATTACGAGTACAATTTCTTCTGTTGTAGGAAGTTCTATAACAACAATCGCAGGTTTCTTGGCATTATGTACAATGCAACTTGCAATTGGTAGAGATATAGGTTTGGTAATGGCAAAGGGTGTTTTAATTGGATTAATTTGTGTTGTAACAGTTTTACCTGCAACAATACTTGTATTCGACAAACTAATAGAAAAAACATCACATAAAGTTATATTACCAGAGTTTACACATTTGATAGATTTTGTTGTAAAACATTACAAAGCTGCAATTATAGTATTCTTGATACTATTAGTTCCAGCAATTTATGGAAACAGTCATGTAAATGTATATTACAACATTAATAGTTCATTACCAGAAAGTTTGGCTAGTGTTCCAGCAAATAAAGCATTAGCAGATGACTTCAATATGGTTTCTACACAGATTGCATTAGTAAATAAAGATATGCCAGATTCAAAGGTTAAAGCAATGTTAGATGAGATTGATAGTCTAGACGGTGTAGAATGGTCAATTGCAAAGGCAAAGATTACAAACGGATTAGTTCCAGACGAGATGATTGATGACGAGATAAAGAGTATTTTCGAGAGTGACAAGTATCAAATGATTGTTATTAACTCAAGTTATGAGACTGCAACAAACGAAGAGAATAAATTAGTAAATAAGATAAATGATGTAATAAAGAAATATGATGAAGACGGAATTCTTGCAGGAGAAGCTCCTCTTATGAAAGACTTAGTAGAAATTGCGGACCAAGACTTCAACAGTGTAAATATAAGCTCGATAGCGGTAATATTTATCTTAATGATATTCGTATTCAAATCAGGTTCGATACCATTTATATTAATAGCCGTAATAGAGTTTGCAATATTTGTTAATATGTCTTGCACATGTTACGCAAATGTAACAATCCCATTTGTAGCTTCTATAGTAATTGGAACAATTCAGTTAGGAGCAACAGTCGATTATGCAATATTAATGACTAATAAATATTTAGATGCAAGATGTGACGGAAAGAATAAACAAGAATCTGCAAAATATGCACTTGAAAATTCAGCAAAATCAATAATAGTAAGTGCATCATGCTTCTTCGCAGCAACATGTGGAGTCTCAATAATATCAAAGATAGATATGATAGGTTCAATTTGTACATTAATCTCAAGAGGTGCTCTAATAAGTATGGTTGTAGTAATTACAATGTTACCAGCATTCTTGATGGTGTTTGATAAGATTATTTGCAAAACTACGAAAAGAACTAGACACGCCGATATAAAATATTAATGACGTTGAAAAAGAATTACAATTTAAGATATGCCTATAACGGCAAATAAGAAAGGAAGTAAAATATTATGAATAATAAAAAAATAATGCCAAAAATTATTGCTTCATCTTTAGTGCTAGCACTAGGAACAATTAATGCAGTTCCAGCTTTAGCATATAGCAAAGATGAAACAGTTTATAGTAAAGTAAAATCAAATGGTGAAAGTTATCAAACAACTGTAACTGAACATATAAAAAATACAGATGATTTAGAAACATTAAATGATATATCAGAATTATTGAATATAACAAATACAAATGGTGATGAGGAATTTTCTAGAGAGAATAACTCTATAACATGGAAGGCTTCTGGAAACGATATTTATTATAAAGGAAATACAGAAAAAGAACTTCCTATAGAAAGTTCAATTAAATATGAATTAGACGGGGAAGAGATAGAAGCCAAAGATTTAGCTGGAAAGAGCGGAAAAATAAAGATTACAATCAATTATACAAACAAAGAAGAAAGAACAGTTAGAATCAATGGAAAAACAGAAAAAATGTATGTCCCATTCGTTGTTGCAACAGGAACTATGTTTGATAACACTAAAATAAAAAATGTAACTGTTACAAACGGTAAAGTAATAGATAATGGAAATAAAACATTAGTTGTAGCACTAAGTTGTCCTGGATTAATTGAAAGTCTTGGACTAGAAGATGATGTGGATATTGACCTAAATAAAATAGAAATATCATTTGATGCAGAAAATTTTGAAATGGGAAATATAATGAGTGTTGCAATGCCTAAAGTATTTGAAAATTCAGATATAGACAATCTAGATGCTTTAGATGATATATATTCACAAATAAATGATTTAAAATCTGCTTCAACACAATTAGTTGAGGGTGCAAAAACATTACAAGATGGAACAGAAGAATACGTTTCAAAGAGCACAGAATTTGCAGATGGATTAGAATCATTCAATCAAGGAATTAATACTGCAACAAACAGCTATAATAAAATAGACGAAGGAATTGATTCTGTAAATTCAAATATAAGTTCTATAAAAAGTGGAGCAAACAAATTAAACCAGGGTGCAAGCGATTTAAGTGATGGATTAAATTCATTACAAACAGGAGTATCTGCAGGCAAAGAGAAAGCTGTTTCTTCACTTGAAGAAAGTAGCGAAACTCTATCAGAAGGAATCGACCAAATAATAGCTGGAAAAGATCAAGAAGTTGAAACAATAAAAGAACAAGTAATAGAAAATGCAAACAACCAATTAGCAGATGGATTAAAAACAGGAGTAAGTTCTGCTGTATCATCTGCAATAGACAGCACAATGAGTGCAAAATTAAATGCAATTATGAGTGATGAAAGCTTAACTAAGGCTGAAAGAGAAGCCCTTGTAAAAGTAGCTCCAAAGCTAACTGTAACTGACGCTGAAAAACAAGCAATGTCAAAACAAATTGGAACAGCAATAGACAGTGCAGTAGCTAAAACAACAAAGGCACAAGAAGCAGGATTAGACAAAATAAATGATAATGAAAAAGGAGTAAAAGCAGGATTAAAAACATTAAAAACACAAGCTTCATCAAGTATAAAAATAGGAATTAGTGCAATTTCATCAGGATTTGATTCAATAACAGAAGGAACAACAGAATTAATAGCAGGATCAAACGTATTAAAGAATGGCACATCAACATTAAGCCAAGGAACAAGCAAACTACAGACAGGAGTTAACACACTATCAAATGGCTCAAAAGAATTAAAAACAGGACTAAGCACATTGAATTCTTCAAGTGATATGCTAAACTCTGCAAATAAGAAATTATTAGAAGGTGCAAACACAATATCTGATGGTGCTAAAACACTTGCTGAAGGAATGTCAGAATTTGATGAAGAAGGAATAAACAAGATTGTCTCATTAGTAAATGGAGATGTAAAAGATTTGCAAGCAAGAGTTGAAAAACTGCAAGACTTAGCAAACGAATACAATAGTTTTGCTGGAATTGAAGAAGGAAATGAAGGAACAACAAAATTCATATTCTTAATTGATGCTATAAAGAATGATAGTAAAGAAGAGAAACAAAGCACTATGCCAGTAGAAAACAGCGAAAACATTGGAAAGAGCGAAGACAACAATCAAGAAACAAATTCGGGAAAATAAATGTGAATTAATTTCAAAAAATATCATAAAATATAAATGAATATTTGTTAATACTATTGACTTGGTAACAGTCTAATGGTACAATAAATATGTAAATATAATGTCAGCCCCTTAGTAGGCGATTGGGTAAATATGCTATGAAACGATATAAAAAAAGCCCCTTAGTAGGCTAAAACAAATATGCTATGGAAAAATAATATAAATGGAGAAAGCCTAAATTAGGCTTTCTTTTTTTAAAAAGGCAATTTACATTTTTAATTTTATGTGATAGTATTTTTATATTATTGGAGGAACTATGATTAAACGAATTATTTTTGATATAGATAATACATTAATTGACTGGAAGGACGAATATTGGAATTCTTTGAAAAATGTTTTTGATGAGCTTAAATTACCATATTCAAATGAAATCAGAGCTAAAATTCAATATGCAGTTGATAATTATGAAGATGGTATAAATATTACATATACAGAAGAATTGATGATGGAAGCAATCGAAAAAGAGCTGGGGTATAAATTACCATCAAAATTTTTTGAAACATGGATACATTATTTAGGTATGTGTGTTCCAGAAAAAGCTGATGATGAAGTTGTTTATACATTACAATATTTGAAACAAAAATACGATTTAGTAGTGCTTTCAAATTGGTTTAAAAAATCACAAGATGAAAGACTTAAAAGACTAGGATTGGACAAATATTTTTCAGCAACATATATGACTGAAAATATTCCAATGAAACCTAATAAAGAGGCTTTTGAAATTGCAAAGGGAAAATATGAGTTTTCTGAATGTGTAATGGTAGGAGATAGCTTAAAAACAGATGTTGCAGGAGCTATAAATGCTAATATGAATGTAATATTTTACGACAGAAACAATCTTAAGTTAAAACAGGATGAACATGTAATGGCTATAATACACAAATTTACTGAATTAACTGACATATTATAATATAAAAGACTGACATCATATTAAAAAAATATATAATACAACGTCTTATATAAATTTATATAAGATGTGCAACCACTCATAATAAAGTAATTGCTGACTGTAACGAAAATGATAGAAAAAAATAAAAAAAGTTGAAAATAAAAAGTAGTTATGCTATCATAAAACTGTAAACAAAAGTATTTGAAATGCAAAAGAAGAGAAAAGAGGGAGTAACTAAGAATGAACAAACCAGCAAACCGTTGTGGCTGTATACACGTGTACACACACACCTATATTCTTACTAAAGAAGAATTAACAAAAGTTGCTAAGGTTTGTTTGTCATACTCAAAGATAGAACAAAAAGGATTTGAAAAAGTTTGCAAGTTGAACTGCAATATACAATATAACATCAAAAATGAAGCTTGCAAAAAAAGTGGTAATAAAATTAAAAGTAAAAATAATTATGAATATATAAAGATAGGAGTAGTTTAGAAAAACTATTTCTGTCTTCTTGCGTTAAAAAATACTTAAAGTTAATAAAATAAATAAAGGAGGAAAATAAAAAATGAAAACAAAAGTACAAAGAAAAAATTTAAAAAGTAATGCAAAACTTTACAAGCAAGAAAAAGGAATTACACTTATTGCATTAATTGTTACAATAGTAATAATGCTAATTTTAGCAGGTGTAACAATTAAATTAGCAATAGATGACAATGGAGTAATAGATAATGCCAAAGAAGCAAAAGACCAATATGAACAAGCACAAGCTAATGAAGATAGTGGATTAAACGACTTATCTTCAGAAATGAGAAAATATTTAGATGCGAACAAAGGAAATGGAGGCGGAGGTTCAGGTTCAGATACAAAAGTACCAGAAGCAGAAACAGCAGAAACAGCACCATATTTTCCAGATAATACATTTACTAAAAAAGAAGGAACAATAGATACAGGATTAGTAATACAAGACTCAACTGGAAATGAATATGTATGGGTAGTAGTTCCAAAAACATTGTATGATAATACAAGCTATAATTCAAATGGAGCAAAAAAGCCAACATCAAGTGAAGATTATGCAAATATAGAATATTGCCTAAAACAATACAAAAGCACTTATAGAAAACCTGGTTATACGGATACATACTATGCCGATACTGCAAACGAAGGCTGGTTTGCAGATGAAACAGAATACAATACAGCAAAAAATAAAATGCTAAAAAGCGTATATGAAAATGGAGGCTTTTACGTAGGAAGATATGAAGCAGGAATAGCAACAACAGGAACAAATAGAACAAGTAATACAGACAAAAATGCAGATGGAAAATATACTGTAACAGATACAATGCCAACACCAATAACACAAGCAAATGCATATCCATATAATAATGTAACAAGAACTCAAGCAAAAAAATTAGCTGAAAAAGTAAACTCAGGAAATAAAACAAGTAGCCTGATGTTTGGAGTGCAATGGGATTTAGTGGTAGCATTTATGGCAAAAGACACAACAAAAATAACAGACACAAGTATATTAACATCAAACAGTACAACAATAGGAAATTATTATGATAATTTATGGACAATAAAAAATGCAAAAGCAAAATATTCAAGGAATGGTACTACATTTACAGCATGTCCAAACCCATATAAAAAGGAATCAAGTTCATATATAACCTTAACAACAGGAGCAGATAGTAGCTTTTCAGTACAAAATATATACGATATAGCAGGAAATGTAAGGGAATGGACCCTAGAGTATACTTCCTACTCGGACTATCCGTGTGCCTACAGCGGAGGCGATTACATCAATTCAGGCTCTCGCTACCCAGCCTCTTACCGCGTTTACAGCAAAACGACCGACAGCAGCAACAACTTCGGTTTCCGTGTCTCACTCTACTAGGAAAAGCTGAACGTTAGTGGCGCTTTTTCTGTGTTTGCAGCAAAAATTACAAAATAGTCACAGAATTATTAAATTTACTGTTGCCAACTGAGCAAAAAAGTAGTAATATATAGAAAGCAAAAGTTGGACAAACTTTATGGGTTATAGGACACTCCCAGAAACCTAAATATTTGATAAGCAAGGATGTAAAAAATGAGATATACAGATCAAGATAATGAAGACAATTTAGTAAAAATAAAAGTAGTTGGCGTTGGTGGAGCTGGAAATAATGCTGTAAATAGAATGATTGAAGAAGGTATTCGTAATGTGCAATTCATTGCTATAAATACAGAGGAACAAGCGTTAGCTGGTTCAAAAGCAACAACGGTAATGCATATAGGAAAGGATACAACTAAAGGCTTAGGTGCTGGTTCTAATCCAGTTTTAGGTGAAATGGCAGCAAGAGAAGATGAAGAGAATATTAAAAAGGCACTTAATGGTTCTGATATGGTATTTGTTACCTGCGGAATGGGTGGTGGAACAGGAACTGGTGCAGCACCAGTTGTTTGTGAGATTGCTAAATCAATGGGAATACTAACTGTCGGTATAGTTACAAAACCTTTCTTGTTTGAAGGTAAAAGAAGAAAAGATAATGCCGAAGATGGTATTACAAGAATGAAGAAGAATGTAGATGCTTTAATTGTAGTTGAAAACAATAATCTACTAAAAGCAGTTCCTAAGGGAACAACAATGGTTGAAGCTTTCCAAGAAGCTGATGCAGTTCTAAAGAAAGGTGTTCAAGGAATTACAGACCTAATCACAATTCCAGGATTTATAAACATAGACTTTGCGGATATAAAAACAATTATGAAAGATAGCGGAATAGCTCACATGGGAATCGGTGTTGCTGAAGGAGAGCAAAGAGCTCTTGATGCTGCAATTGCTGCAATGGATAGTCCACTTCTTGAAACTTCTGTAAAAGGAGCAAAAGGATTAATCGTAAATGTAACAGGTGGTATGGATTTGGGATTAAGCGAAGTTAGTACAGCTGTTGGATACATAAAAGAATTTTTAGACCCAGAAGCTAATATCATATTTGGTACAATCGTAGATGAAAGAATTCATGACGCTATTATGGTTACAGTTGTTGCAACTGGAATCGAAGAAAATGCAGAGGACAGAGTAATAAAATACAGAATATAAAACTTTTAACTATTGTGTAAAAGTTTAAATACTCATAAAATTAGTAATAATTTTATGAGTATTTTTTGTAAAAAAAAAGGACCAACCTCACTAATTTTATGTAAATTACATACTATATAATAGAGAAAATTCATGTAAAAACAATTTTCTTGTTATATAGAATAGGGGGAGGAATAACGATGAAATCTTTATCACAGTGGCAAGTGATAATCGGAGTACTAATACCATTTATAGGAACAACGCTTGGATCTGCCTTTGTTTTTCTACTTAAAAAGGAAATTAAACCAATAATTCAGAAAATTATGTTGGGATTTGCAGCAGGGGTCATGATTGCTGCATCAGTCTGGTCATTACTAGTTCCGGCAATTGAAATGGCAGAAGAACAAGGAAAAATGGCTTGGATACCTGCTACAATAGGCTTCATGGTTGGAGTGTTATCACTTATTGCTGTAAATAATATTGCTGAAAAAATGGAATATCGAGCAAAAGAAAACAATGCAAAAAAAGAAAAGAACGAAATTAAACTAAAGGAAAAAGTAAAAAGTACTACAATGCTTACTCTTGCTGTAACACTACATAATATACCAGAAGGAATGGCTGTTGGTGTTGGATTTGCAGGATTAATGTCACAGAGTGCAGGAATTACTTTATTGGAGGCATTTGCTTTAGCAATTGGAATTGCAATTCAAAATATTCCAGAGGGAGCAATAATATCAATGCCACTTCATAGCTCTGGCAAAGGAAAATTCAGATCTTTTGTAGGAGGAATGCTTTCTGGAATTGTAGAACCAATTGCTGCACTAATTACAATTTTACTTGCAAATATCGTTGTGCCAATACTTCCATATTTGCTGTCTTTTGCTGCGGGAGCAATGATATATGTTGTGGCATCAGAATTAATACCTGAGGCTCAATCAGACAAAAAATCAGATTTGGTTACCATTGGGGTTGCTGTTGGATTTGTATTAATGATGTTACTAGATGTTTCTTTAGGATAAAAATAGTTTGAAAAGATGAAATAAACTGGCAGAACAAATATTAATCGTATCTAATGTAAAAAAGTATATCCTAAATAAGAATAATGGAACTGCACGTATAGTATCTTCACTATACGTGCAGTTATACCATAAAAACTGGAAAATAACAACTAACGAATTGAAAGTATCACGAAAACGTGGTATACTTGTATCTGTATAATAGATTCAAAATATTAATATAGGAAAAGTGAAATGAAATTTAGATTAGAAAATATAAAGATTAGAAAAGATTTAAATGATAATAAAATAATAGAGATTGCTTGTGAAAAGTTTAATATACCGATTAATACTGTAATTCAAGCTAATATTGTAAAAAAGTCTATTGATGCAAGAGATAAAACAGATATTTTTTATAATTATTCTATCATGGTAGAAATTAATGATAAAGGTTTATGTGATAAACTTGCAAAAGCAAAAAATGTACAAGTTGTAGATTTTGAAAAGCAAGAAAGATTAGATGGTATTACTGTATCTAGAAAAAGTAATAAAAGGCCTGTAATAATTGGAGCGGGACCAGCAGGATTGTTCTGTGCTCTTTCAATGGTAGAAAATGGCGTAAAGCCTATAATTATAGAACAGGGTAAAAAGGTTGAAGAGCGTTCAAAAGATGTAGAGCTGTTTAGAAAAGGAGGAATATTAAACACTATGTCTAATGTGCAATTTGGAGAAGGTGGAGCAGGAACTTTTTCTGATGGCAAACTTACAACAAATTTGCATAGCCCACTTTGTAGAACGGTTATAGAACAATTTGTAAGATTTGGAGCACCAAGCCAAATTTCATATATGAATAAACCACATATTGGAACAGACAATCTAATAAAAATTCTAGCTAATATAAGAAATTATATAATTGAAAAAGGTGGAACATTTCTATACAATACTAAAGCAGAGAATTTCACTTTTAATGATGGAAAAGTTACAGAAGTTATCTATTCAAACCATAATCTTGAAACATCTAACGAAAACCAGGATAGTGAAATAGGTATTGATACAGATTGTGTTGTACTCGCTATAGGACATAGCTCAAGAGATTTATTTAAAACTCTTTACGAGAAAGACGTTTATATGGAGCCCAAAAACTTTTCAGTAGGAGTTAGAATCGAACACAAACAAGAAATGATAAATAAATCACAATATGGAAAAAATCCTAAATTGAAACTTCCACCAGCAGAATATAAATTAGCATATCACGGAGATAAACATTCTTGCTATACTTTTTGCATGTGCCCTGGAGGAGAGGTAATAGCTTCTTCAAGCGAAGAGAAAACAATTGTAACAAATGGAATGAGTAAATATGCAAGAGATGGAGAAAACGCAAATAGTGCTGTGCTTGTAAATGTAACCCCAGATGATTTAACTTCTGAAGAAATCTTTTCGAGTATAAAAAACTATATGCTACAACAAGCTGATGACATAAGAATTTGTAAAAATATTAGTTCAAAAGAGGAAAGTAGCCAAAATTTTGTCAACTTAACAGTTGAATCGAAAAATGAGCATATAGATAATCTGGATAAAGAAATAAGAAAAGATAATCCGCTTCTAGGAATGTATTTTCAAGAAATGTTAGAAGAGAAGGCTTTTGCATTGGGTGGAAACAATTACAATGCTCCAATTCAGAGAGTAGAAGATTTCTTAAACAATAGAAAAACAAATCATATTGGAGAAATAAATCCAACATATAAACCTGAAACTACAATGAGTAATCTGCAAGAAATATTGCCGGAATTTGTGGCAGAGACATTAAAGGAAGGATTAATATACTTCGATAGAAAAATAAAAGGATTTGCCAATCCTGATGCTATATTAACAGGTGTAGAAACAAGAAGTTCATCGCCAGTAACAATAAAAAGAAATGAACAATATATGGCGAATATAAAGGGAATGTATCCTTGTGGCGAAGGAGCTGGTTATGCAGGTGGAATAATGTCTGCTGCAATAGACGGAATAAGAATTTCAAGAGCAATTTTGACACCGGAACAATATGCTACCAGAGGAATAGAAGAAAATTGCAAGATGAAACAATAAAAAATCAATACAAGTATTGACAAAAATAAAAAAAGCTAGTATAATTTTAAAGTACAAATAAAAGCAATATATTAAAAATATATACATAAGCAAAGCAGATGAGGAGGGAATAAAGATGGCACAACCAAAAAGAAGATGGTCAAAAGCAAGAACTGGCTTAAGAAGATCTACATGGAAATTAGAAAATAAGAATTTAGTTGAATGTCCACATTGCCATGAAAAAATGATGCAACATAGAATTTGCCCAAGCTGTGGTTACTATGATGGCAGAAAAGTATTATCAACTGAAAATGCAGAAAACTAATTTATGAAATTAATAAAATGAAATTTTAGTAACAGTACTTAATTAAAAGTATTGTTATTTTTTTATCTGATTTTACAACAAAGATATTGTCCTTTTGGTATTATTACAAATAATAGTTCTTTATTTTATTGAGCCAGAAAATAATTGTATTAATACGAAAGCGTTATTTATTATTTAAAAAATCTATAAATTTATCCAAGAAGTCTTTATTATTAAATTTACAAATGATATAATCCATGCATAAACAACAGAGAAGAAAGGAAAACAAAAACTTGAAAACGAAAATAAAAGATTCAATAAAAAAAGTATTAAAACTAATAAGAGAAGACAGCTTTGTACACTATATAATTATTATAGCAGTAGCTTTAATTGCTTCAATACCACTCATAAATTTAAGAATATTTGGAACTGATGATGGATTTGTTCATATACTAAGAATAATTGGTACGGACAAAATAATAAAATCTGGACAATTTCCGCCTTTAATATATAGTTATTTTGGAAATGGATTTGGCTATGCGGTAAATATGTTCTATGGACCACTTGTAACTTATGGTCCATTAATATTTAAATTGTTTGTAACACATTATTATATTTGCGCTAAATTATTTACTTGTGCGACTATAATCATTTCCGGATTTACCATGTATGGAATGATGAAAGAAATAACCAAGAAGAAAGAAATTGCTCTTATTGGTGCATTAATATATTTACTTATTCCATATAGACTAGAAACTATTTACAATAGATTTGCGATTGGTGAATTTTCGGCATATATGTTTTTTCCTCTTCTATTCCAAGGATTATATAATTTACTAAATGGAGACGGAAAGAAACACTATTATATTGCTATATCCGGTGTTGGATTAATACTTACACACACGATTTCAACAGAATATTCAGTATTACTTGCTATTTTGTATATGATTTTAAACATAAGAAAATTAAAAAACATAGAAGTTTGGAAGAAGATTGGTATAAATCTACTTATAATAATAACTCTAACAGCGTTTTATACTATGCCAATAATAGAACATAAATTATTTGGAAATTATACTATATTTGATTCTACATCTATGAGATCATTGCCAAGTGACTTACAAAATGCAAGCATTTCTATAACACAATTGTTTAAAGATACTACGGAACCTGAAGGTGTAGATTTTAATTTGGAAATTCCACTTGTTTTATTTGCAATTTTAGGAATATTTGTATTCAAAAAAATAAGTGAAGACTTAAAACCAGAATATCTAAAATTCTTACTGATAGCAGTTATATCACTTTATATGACTAATAAACTTTTTCCATGGATAATAATGCCTAATGTATTAACTACTTTACAATTTCCTTGGAGAATGCTGGCATTCTTTGAATTCGCATTATCAGTATTGTGTGCAATAAATATTTATACATTAATTGAAATGATTGCAAAAAATAAAGAATTGCTAAGAAATATTCTTTTCACATGTTTTATAGTAATTATTTCAATATCGATGGCAAAAGTAAATTATAATTACAAATATGAAGCCAAGAAAACTCTTTCAGACGAAGAATTTGAGAAAAAGAGAATAGTTGATGAGCCTTTATCTATATGGAGTATCAACAGAGAATATCTGCCACTTAATATGGATAAAGATTATATTGAAGATAGAGAAAATAGTACAATTGTATTACAAGGACAAGCAGAAATTTCAAACGAACAAAAGAATGGTCTTAATTTAGAATTTGATGTCGAGAATGTAGAAGAAGGAACCGTTCTTGAATTACCATACATTTACTACTTAGGCTACCAAGCAGAAATTCAAGAATTTTCAGAATCTAATGACAGCATAATAGAAATTAAGTCGAAAACCTTTGAATCAGAAAATCACTTTGTTGCTATTAAATTAGGTAATAACATTCAGAAAGCACATATAGTCGTAAAATATAAAGGAACTATTGTTGAGAAAGTTGGATACATCATATCAGGACTTTCAACAGTTATAATAATCGTAATTTGTATTATTAAAAAGAGGAAAGATAAAAAGAATGAAGGAAGAAAAGCTTAGTGTCAAAGAAAAATTAAAAAGAATAATTCCAAACATGAAGAGTGGAGAGTATGCAAATATTGCAATAATTTTCATTGTTTCAATATTTGTATGCTTACCTCTATTAAACAAGAATTGCAATATTTACATTGATGATGGAATCCAGCATCTTTGTAGACTTATTGGCACAGAGCAAACTCTTGTATCAAAGCAATTCTTGCCAATGATAATGTCTAACTTTTGCAACAACTTTGGCTATTCATGGAACATATTCTATAGTCCGCTAACAGCATATATCCCATTGATATTTAGAATATTTAGCTTTTCATTTGAAACATGTTTGAAATTATTTATGTTTGTTGTAACAGTTGCTACAGGAATTGCAATGTACAAATTTGTGATTAAGATTACAAAGAATAAAAACATTGCAATACTTGCGTCAGTACTTTATATAATTGCTCCATATAGAATTACAGATATGTATGTAAGAATGGCTTTAGCAGAGCTTACATCATTTATATTTATACCGATGGTATTTAGTGGAATGTATTCGATTATAAACGAGAATAAAAAATCATCATTATTAATAATTGGAGCGAGTGGACTAATTTTGACACACACAGTTGTTTGCATGTATACTGCAATGCTATGTTTTGTATATCTAATCGTGTTTATAAGAAAGCTAAACAAGAAATCAATCTTAAATTTATTAGTTAGTCTTCTTATGATAGTCCTAATAACCAGCTTTTATTGGGTGGGATTAGCTCAACATTATTTTTCAACTTCTTATGAAGTATTTGTGCCTGGAAGAATGGAGAGAGTAGATGTTTTGAATTTCTATAAAACCAGCCTTAGTCAGTTAGTATATACAGACCAAGAACAGAAGATGATATATGAAATTGGAATAGTTACATTTATTGGATTATTATTAACCCCAATAGCTATAATGAAATTTGAAAAACAAGAAAAAGAGAAAGACTTTACTAAGATATATGGCTTATTTGGAATACTTGGTATTGTACTAACGATAATGACACTAAAAATATTCCCATTTGAAAAATTGCCAGGAACATTCACAATGATACAATTTACTTTTAGACTGTTTGAATTTACATCATTCTTTTTTGCGATAATTTCTGCCGTGAACTTTTGGATACTAATAAAGAACTTTAATATAAGAGATGTAATAATCATTAGTTTAATTGCATGCTTACTAACAACAATCTATGGAAAGAAAATAAGTTATGAAAAGAAATATGATGAAAAGGACTTTATAGAACCTAGAAGAGTGACGAAAGATGTAGGAAGAATAAATGCGGGAATGGCAAGTTTCGAATATTTACCTAGTAAGGCATTCAACTGTTTAAAAACATATATAGCAGATAGAGAAGATGTGCCAATAATCCTAAACAATAGTGATAATCAAATAACTATTTCAGATTATGAAAAAAACGGCTCAAATATGAAGATGAAGATTCTTAAGGCTAGCCCTGAATTAGCGAATGGAACTGATAAAGTGTATGAGGTTAGCGAAGAGTTGACCAATGAAGAAGATACAATATCTGAGGCTAATCAAGATGATGAAAGCTCGAAAGCTAATACAACTAGCGAAGATATAGAAATTGAATTACCTTACATTTATTATTTGGGTTATAGAGTGAAAATAGATGGAAAAGAAGTTAAATATACAGAATCCGAACATGGGTTCGTACAGATAAATGTAGATAAAGAACTTAATGAAGAAGCGGAAATTACAGTCAAATATTTAGGAACCAATGAAATGATAATTGCTTTTGTAGTATCACTTGTTTCAACAGTTAGTTATGCGATATTTACAATTACGGCAAAAAGGTTAAAAAGTAAAAGTTACTAGATAATTTAAAATCTTATTCTGCATTTATTGATACAAGTAAATTTGAAAACAGTATTTGTAGAAAAGTATAGAAAAACTTATAGGGTAACACATCAAAAAATAATAGAGCAAAAAGCTTGTTATTTCTTGCAATTTATAGTAAAATAATAGGGTAAAAAGTAAAAGAAGGTGAGAATTTATATGTCAAAACCAATGGTAGCAATAGTTGGAAGACCAAACGTTGGAAAATCAACATTTTTTAATTATATAATAGGAAAAAGAATATCTATAGTAGAAGATACGCCAGGTGTTACAAGAGATAGAGTATATGGTGAATCTAATTGGAGAGGAAGAAGCTTTACTTTAATAGACACAGGTGGAATAGAGTTTGACCAAGAAGACGATATATCAGTTCAAATGAAGGAACAAGCTAATATCGCAATTTCAATGGCAGATGTTATAGTATTTGTTACAGATATCAAGCAAGGAGTTACTTCACAAGACCAAGACATAGCATTAATGCTTAGAAAGTCTAAAAAGCCAATAGTGCTTGTATGTAATAAGGCAGATAATTATGGAAGAGATATACCTGAGTTATATGAATTCTATAATTTAGGACTCGGAGATCCATACAGAGTTTCTTCTGTTAATGCAATAGGAATAGGAGATGTTCTTGATGCAATTTATGAAAATCTTCCTCCAAAGAGTGAAGACGAAGACGAGAGTCTAGAAGTAAAAGTTGCTGTAATCGGAAAGCCTAATGTTGGTAAATCTTCATTAATAAACAAAATTCTTGGAGAAAATAGATTAATCGTAAGCAACATTGCAGGAACTACAAGAGATGCCATAGATTCAAGATTTGAAAATGAGCATGGCAAGTATATCTTCATAGACACAGCAGGATTAAGAAGACATAGTAAGGTTGAAGAAAAAATAGAAAAATACAGTGTAACAAGAACGCTTCTTGCGATTGAAAGAGCAGATGTATGTATCTTAATGATAGACGCAAATCAAGGAGTGACAGAGCAAGATACTAAAATTGCAGGTGAAGCTCATGAAGCGGGAAAAGGTGTTATAATTGCAGTAAATAAATGGGACGAGTACGAGAAACAAAATGGAACATTAGAGAAATATACTAAAGAAGTATATAACAAATTACCATATTTATCTTATGCTCCTATAATATTTATTTCAGCTAAAACAGGACAAAGAGTAGATAAATTATTTGATATGATAAACAATGTGGCAAGCCAAAATGCACTAAGAGTTTCCACCGCAGTATTAAATCAAGTATTAGCAGAGTCGATAGCAGTAGTTCAACCACCAACAGATAAAGGAAGAAGATTAAGATTGTACTACATGACTCAAGCTTCAACAAAACCACCAACATTTATTGTATTTGTAAATGATAAGAAATTATTCCACTTCTCGTATGAAAGATATTTAGTAAATCAACTTAGAAAAGAATTTGGATTAGTTGGAACACCAATTAGAATGATTGCAAAAGAGAAAATACAAAAAGGTGAAGGAAGCAACACAAAATAAAACTTAATGAGATATTATAGTTAAGCAATGGATTACACTAGAGTTATAGAATTAAAATAAATTAATGAAATACTGAAAAATTATAAAAATAATATAATAAAAAACACAAGTAAAAGGAGAGTGATTTTTATGGCAACATATATTATAGTTGCAATTATCGCATATTTATTAGGAAGTATTAGTTTCTCTGTTATATTCAGTGAGAAATTAGCAGGATTCGATGTTAGGGAAAAGGGAAGCGGAAATGCAGGAACTACAAATGTATTAAGAACAGTTGGCAAAAAGGCAGCCATACTAACATTAGTTTGCGACTGTTTAAAAGGAGTTATTGCAGTTCTAATCGCATATGTAGCAGGAGCAATTATTAAAGGATTAGACAGAAGTCTTTTACTTCAACTTGCAGGAATATTCGTTGTATTAGGACATACATTCCCAGTATTTTTCAAATTCAAAGGAGGAAAGGGAGTAGCAACTTCTTTAGGAGTATTACTTATAATAAATTGGCAGATTGGACTTATATGCTTGGTATTTGCTTTATTATTAATGGCACTTACAAGAATGGTATCACTTGGTTCTATATCAGCAGCAATTTTATACCCAGTACTTACTTTATTTATAAAGGTTCATTATTTACCAGGGGCAGAAGGAAGTTATTTTGTATTTGCAGTAATACTTGCAGTTATGGTCGTATTCAATCACAGAGAGAATGTTAAGAGATTACTAGAAGGAAAAGAAAATAAACTAAGTTTCAAAAATACAAAATAGAAAAGAAAAATAAATCATGCCTTAAATTAAAATAAGGCATGATATTTATAATTAAGCATTAAAAAAATATAAATCAATGCTATGAACTGTAAAATTGTAAAAGAAAAATATATAAAAAACGATAGGAGAAAGGAATTTATTATGAAAAACATTGCGATAATTGGAAGCGGAACATGGGGAGTTGCATTATCAATACATTTAGCAAATAATGGACACCATGTAAAAATATGGTCATTTACTCAGGAAGAAACAGATGCAATAAACAATGATAGAAAATGCAAATTTTTGCCTGATGCGACAATTCCAGATGGAGTAGAATGTTTTACAAACATGGAAGAAGTAATTAATGGAAGTGATTTAATACTACATGTAACTCCATCAAAATTTGTAAGATCAACAATTAAAAAATATGAACAGTATGTAACAAATCAGCCAATAATAATGTGTGCAAAGGGATTTGAAGAAACAACTTTAAGTACATTAAGCCAAGTAATAGAAGAAGAACTTCCAAACTCAGAATATGGAATATTTTCAGGACCAAGTCATGCAGAGGAAGTTTCACTAGGAATACCAACAGCAATAGTAATTGCGTCAAAATCTAAAGAAGTACAAGAATTAGTTCAAGATACTTTTATGAATGAGAAAATGAGAGTGTACACTTCTGATGATGTAATTGGTGTTGAATTAGGTGGAGCACTAAAAAACATAATAGCTTTTTGTGCTGGAATTGCCACAGAAATAAATCTTGGAGATAACAGCTTTGCAGCACTTATAACAAGAGGATTAGTTGAAATAACAAGACTCGGAGAAGCAATGGGAGGAAAACACGATACCTTCTATGGTTTATCTGGACTAGGAGACCTAATTGTAACATGTATGAGTGAACATTCAAGAAATAGAAGAGCCGGCAGATTAATTGGAAAAGGCTACACAGTTGAGCAAGCAAGAGCTGAAATAGGAATGGTAATAGAAAGCATAGACAACATAGATGTTGCTTATAAGTTATCTAAAAAGTACAATATAGAAATGCCAATAGTAAATGCGGTTTATGATGTGCTTTACAATAAGCTAAATCCAAGAGATGCAGTAAAAATGCTGATGACAAGAAAAAGAAAGAGCGAATAGAGAATGTATAGATTTGAATATTTGCTAAAGTCATAAGTATTGAAATAAATTTTGTAGCACAATAAAATGTAAAAAGATTAAATCAATACAAATTAGTCTAATACGGAAACCTTTCATATAAATACCTAATAATGCTATCTGCGTTATTAGGTGTTATTTTTATAAATACACCTTTATCAAGGCAAATCCACATAACAATATTGAAATCCTCATTATTATCCGCAAAAACGCCAAGTAGTGTCGCAATTTCAATAGGATTTTCATACTCTTTTTCCCATTCTAAAGAATGAAGAAAAACATTTAAATTAGAAATATTCTTCAATTTATTATCAGAATTTTTGTAAAATTTTGAAAGAAAATTAAAAATCTCACCATCTTTATTACTATAAAATCTTACAATAGGATACATCTGCAAATATAATATGACAAAATGTCATACATGCCTCCTTTTTAATAATATCATCTTAATTATTTCTTTATAAAATTTAGTATGAAAAAATTCAAATTTTATATACATAGAATAATTTGTAAATAATTTGACAAAATAATTAATAAAAGGAGTATACAAATTTTATGAAAAGAGGAAAATGGAAAAAATATTTAATCATTGCAGGAATTGCAATAGTAGTGATAATCATAGCCATTGTTGGTATAAGAAAAATAATGAACAATAACACAAAAGAGTCATCGATTAATAAAAAAATAAATAATGAATTAGACTATTTAGGAACAACAACACTATCGATGATAAATAGCTTGAACAATTTGAATTTAGAAGATGTAGTAAAAGTAAGACAAACATCAACAAACAGTGGAGACAATTCTCAAAATAATGCAAACAGTTCATCGGGAGATGAGGGAAAAAATAATAGCAAGACATCAGATTCACAACAGCAAGAAGACTCGAGTTCTAATTCAAAAACAGATGAAACAAGTAGTACAGGAACCGATACGAAGAATACAAAGAGCTTCTCACTTGATGACAACTCTATATTACTAAGAGATAATACGAATGTCGATTGGAGTGCACTAGAAAGTGAAGCAGAAAATTTATTTACAGCCTGGTCAACAATTATATTAGATTTAAATTCGCTAAGTATATCGAATGAAGATATATTAGCATACAATAGCAATCTGGATTCATTACTAAAAGCGTTAAAAGACAACGATAAAGCAAATTCAGCAATTAGTCTTGCAAACTTATATAGCTTAAACTCAAAATATATAAACGAATCAAGTAAGAATGATGAAAGCAAGAAATTAGCGTATATCAAATCAAATGTTATTTCTGCATATTCTTTAGTGACTGCAGAAAAATGGGAGCAAGTAAACCAACTATTAGATCAAGCAGAAAAAGGATTACTAGATGTAATAAACACATCTGGTAACACAGAAGAAAGGAAACAAACAAAAATCAACAAATCGTATGTGATGCTAAAAGAACTAATAAAAACCAGCAATGAAAAAAATGCAGAAATATTCTATTTAAAATATATAAACTTAATAAAAGAGTTGAACAACATTTAGATAACTAATTTTCAAGTAAAAGGCTAAATCTGATTTGTGTAAGAAAAATCAATGTTCAGCGAAAAGATAAATTTAATTATCAAAAGTAAACACAATTTGCACGAAAAACGCAAATTAATCCGTTTTTTATAGATCTTAATATTGATTATTCCTTAAAATTAGTGTAAAATAAGTAATAGAGTAAATTAAACGGTCGCGTACTGCAAAGCCGAAAGGTAGCATACGAGGAAAGTCCGGGCTCCACAGAGCAATGATGCTGGATAACGTCCAGTGAGGGAAACCTTAAGGAAAGTGCAACAGAAAACAACCGCCACATAAGGCTCCCTCAAGGCTTGGCTTTGAGAGAAATCTTATGCGGTAAGGGTGAAAAGGCGAGGTAAGAGCTCACCGCTTTTATGGTGACATAAAGGGTCAGTGTAAACCCCATCTGGAGCAACACCGAGACAAGAAGGCTAAGACTGCTCGTCATCTTCTTAATTTGGTGGCTTGAGGCATATAGTAATATATGTACTAGATAAATGACCGTTCTAGACAGAACCCGGCTTATAGATTTACTTTTAATAAATAATTATATGGTATGTGTGAATGAACATACTGTATTTTTTTATGCATAATATCAAAACAATAAAAACATTACATAGAACATAAATTGCCAGTCAAATAAAAATGAATAATTAAAAGAAAAGTTAAATGAATTTCTGTAGAATAACGCCAGTTACGCCTTTAAACCAAAGTAGTTAAGTATTGAAAAAATAGGCTTGTTTATGCTATAATATATAGTGTTCAACTGTAAAAACCTCAGTTTCTAATGCCAGCTTAGAAACGCAATATACAAAGGAGAAAGTTATGCTTACAATCATTATTACAATCATTTTGGCTATTGGCTTACTAACATTTTGTGTCGATCATGGTATTTTGGAAAAGTCTGTGAACTTAATTTGTTCAGCTATAATTGTATTGGGTATCGCCATTGGTGTAGTTATACCTGTAAATGGTTACACCGAATGGAAGTTAACTGAGGAAACTGAACTTGTAACTCTTTCAAACGGTCTAGCTTCTGGCGGAACAGGAGGAATATTTTATGTATCGCTTTCCGCTGACAATGCTTACACATACCGGTATGAAATTGACTCGGAATTTGGGACAGAAACAGGCAAAACTTATAAAACAAAGACTCTTGTTGGAGAAGATGTAGAGGAAGTAGAAAATCCGGATTGTGAAAAAGCCGTTGTTAGAGTATATGAAAGGGAAGGCAAGAAGACACTGTGGACTTTGGCTTTGGGGACGAAGGAAACAAAGTACGTTTTCTACGTCCCGGAAGGAACAATTTCGAAGGAGGTAAAACTTAAATAATTAGGTAAGTTTAGCTGGCAATAGAGTAAACGCTTCGGCGTTTACTCTATTTTTAGTGCAACTTGATATTATTTAGCGTGAGAAAGGAAGAGTGGTTTAAAGATGGGTATTAGTTGATTTTAATAATGCAACCCAAAAGTGGGAAGAAAAATATGTTTTCAAAATAGGCATTAGGTCTAATAATTAATTTAATAAAAGCTTCATGTCGTCTGGAATAGGGGCAATAAACTCCAGTCGTTTATTTGTAATTGGGTGAATAAATTCAACTTTATAAGCATGCAAAGCCTGTCTATTAATCAAATTAGACTCGTTACCATATAAACTATCACCGAGGATTGGGTGACCTATATAAGCTGTATGAACACGAATTTGGTGTGTTCTGCCTGTTTCTAAATTTATGAATAACTCCGAATAAGTAATATCATTATTACAAAATTCATTTAGAACTCTATAATGAGTAATAGCTTCTTGACCATCACCTCGAACACATCTCTCAATAATGCTATCATCTTTTCTTCCAATTGGAACATTGATAGTTCCGTCTTTTTTATCAAAAATGCCAGTACAAATTGCGATATACTCTTTCTTAAACAAGCCTTTTTTCATTTCAGTTGAAAGAGCACTGTGAACATATTCATTTTTAGCAAATATTACTACTCCAGAAGTGTCAGAATCAAGTCTATTCACAGGCCTAATTTTTCTTTTTAAATTTATGTTATCGAAGTAATACTTTACACCATTAGATAAAGTATTTTCAAAGTGTCTCATGGATGGGTGAATAGCAACCCCAGCAGGCTTATTAAGAACAAGAATAGCATCATCTTCATAAATTATATTTAAATTCATTTTAGAAGGGACAATATTGCTGTTTTCTTCGTCAAAATCTAAATCAACAGTAATCATGTCACCTACCATTAATTCGTGGTCTAAATAAGTATTCTCACCGTTTACGAATATATGATTATTTCGTTTTAACTTTAATCGTAAAACATAAGAAATTTTAAATTGACTATCTAATACTTGTCTTAAAGTTTTATAATTATCATTTTCTTGTTTTATATATTTTAGTATCATTATTTTCTCCTTGAAAATATTATAATTGGAAGATTGAAAAATTGCAAATTTTATTAAAGAAAAGTCTATTTTTATGTAATTTTTCTCTTGTACTTTATTCGATTTGAATATATAATATAGATGTCAAAAGTTAAGTACTAATAGGAGGAAAAATAAATATGACATTTATAGAAAAGATAAAAGCTCAAGCAAAGCAAGATATTAAAACTATTGTACTTCCAGAGAGCGAAGATATACGTACTCTAGAAGCAACAGAAATAGTTCTAAAGGAAGGCTTTGCTAATATTATTTTAATAGGAAATCCACAGGAAATAAAAGATTTAGCCGAAAAAAATAATATAAATTTAGATGGCGCTCAAATTATAAATCCTGCTACATTCGAAGGATTTAGTAGATATGCAAATGATTTGTATGAACTTAGAAAAAATAAGGGAATGACTCTAGATCAAGCAAAAGAGATATTAAAAACTAATAATAGATATTTTGCTACGATGATGGTTAAGGAAAAAGAAGCTGATGGATTTGTATCTGGTGCATGCCATCCAACTTCAGACACCTTAAGACCTGCACTTCAAATTTTAAAGGCTGCACCAGGAACAAAACTTGTATCTGCATTTTTTGTAATGGTATTGCCAGATAAAGGATTCGGAGAAGACGGAGTATTTATATTTGCAGATTCAGGTTTAAACGAATATCCAGATGCAGATGCTCTATCTGAAATTGCTATTTCGTCAGCCGAGAGTTTTAAAGAATTAATTGGCGGAGAACCAAGAGTTGCAATGCTTTCATATTCAACACATGGAAGTGCACATTCTCCATTAACAGACAAAGTTATAGAAGCAACAAAATTATTAAAAGAAAAAGCTCCAGAATTAATATGTGATGGAGAAATTCAGCTTGATGCTGCTATTATTCCAGAGGTTGCTGAGAGAAAGGCTCCTGATAGCCCACTAAAAGGTCACGCAAATATATTGATATTCCCAGATTTAGATGCAGGAAATATCGGATACAAGCTAACGCAAAGATTTGGTCATGCAGAAGCTTATGGACCTTTATGCCAAGGTGTTTCAAGAGCAGTAAACGACCTGTCAAGAGGATGCTCAAGCAAAGATATTGCTGGAGTTGTTGCAATAACAGCAGTACAGGCACAAAAAATAGCCCAATAGGGACGCCCCTTTTGGGGCGAAAATCTTATAAAAGATTGTGAAATAACGAAATGGAGGTAATTTATGAAAATTTTAGTTTTAAACTGTGGCAGTTCTTCTCTTAAATATCAACTTATAGATATGGAGAATGAAAATGTAATTGCAAAAGGTTATTTTGAAAGAATAGGTAGTTATGATTCGTTTGTAACACACAAAGTAAATGGTGAAAAATACAGATATGATGTAATTGCCAGAGACCACGGCGAGGCTATCAAATTTGTTCTAAAACAATTTACTGATGAAAAATATCCTGTAATAAAAAGTTTAGATGAAATTTCTGCAATCGGTCACAGAGTTGTGCACGGTGGAGAAAGATTTCAAAAGTCTTGTATAATAGACGAAGATGTAAAGAAAGGAATAGAAGATGCTGTTAGATTTGCTCCTCTTCATAATCCAGCTCATTTGCAAGGAATAAAAGCTTGCGAAGTTAATTTACCAGGTAAACCAAATGTTGCTGTATTTGATACGGCATTTCATCAGACTTTGAACAAAGAACAATATCTATATCCAATTCCTTATGAATATTATGAAAGATACGGAATCAGAAAGTACGGATTCCATGGAACATCTCATAAATATGTTTCATTAGAAATTTCAAAATTACTTGGCAAACCAATAGAAGAGTTAAAAATAATAAACTGTCATATTGGTCAAGGTGTAAGTTTGTGTGCTATTCAAAACGGCGTAAGTGTAGATACAACAATGGGACTTACACCATTAGGTGGAGTGGCAATGGGTTCTCGTTCAGGTGATTTAGACCCATCTGTAGTAACATATTTAATGTCTAAGGAAAATATGAATCCTGCTCAAATCGATGAGATATTAAATAAGCGTTCTGGACTATTAGCACTTTCTGGAATATCTTCAGACAATAGAGATGTAGAAAGAGCAATAGCTCAAGGCGACGAAAGAGCTATTTCAGCATTAAAAGAATATGACTTCATAATAGCACAATACATTGCTAAAATGGCTGTTACTATGAATGGTGTTGATGTAATAACATTCACGGCAGGAGTAGGGGAGAAAGGACCTTTATCAAGAGCTGGAATATGTAGACATTTAACATTCATGGGAGTCCTACTAGATGAAGAAAAAAATAAATCTGTTAGAGACGAAGAAAAAGAAATATCAAGCGAAAATTCAAAAGTAAAAGTTTGGGTAGTTCCAACAAACGAAGAGTTAATGATAGCAAGAGAAACAATGGAACTTGTAAAATAAATATTAACTTCGCCCAAAAAGGGGCGTCCCTATTGGGCGAAAAGAAAGGACAAAAAATGAAAGTATTAGTTTTAAATTGTGGTAGTTCATCACTAAAATATCAATTAATAGACATGGACTCAGAAGAAGTTATGGCAAAAGGAACTTATGAGAGAATAGGAGAGCAATCTTTTGTTACTCACAAAGTTAACGGAGAAAAATTTAGATTTGATCATCCTGTAAAAACACATAAGGAAGCAATCGATTTTATGACAGAATTATTATTAGACCCTAAATACAATACAATAAAGAGTCTAGCTGAAATTGACGGAATTGGACACAGAGTTGCTCAAGGAGCAGACAAGTTTAGCTCATCAGTTATAATTGATGAAGATGTAATTGCAAAAATTGATGAATGTGCTACTTTAGCACCAGTTCACAACAAGGCTGCTATAACAGGAATTAGAGCCGCTATGGAAGCAATGCCTGGAAAGCCAAATGTTGCAGTATTTGATACAGTATTCCATCAAACAATTCCAGAAGAAAGATACATATATCCAATTCCATACAAATATTATGAAAAATATGGAGTAAGAAAATATGGATTCCATGGAACATCTCATAAATATGTTTCAGCAAGAATTGCAGAGCTTTTAGGAAGACCAGTAGAAGAATTAAAAACAGTAGTATGTCACTTAGGACAAGGTGCAAGCTTATGTGCTGTTAAAGGTGGAAAAAGCGTTGATACAACAATGGGGCTAACTCCACTTGGAGGAATACCAATGTGTGCACGTTCTGGAGATTTAGATCCATCAATAGTAACATACTTAATGAAAAAAGAAAATTTAACACCAGATGAGATGGAATTAATACTAAACAAAGAATCTGGAATATTAGGACTTTCAGGAGTATCAGCGGACTTTAGAGATATAGAAGCTGAAGCTGCAAAAGGAAATAAGAGAGCAGAGCTTGCAATAAGTGCTTATGCTTACAAGGTAGCACAATACATAGCTCAATACATAGTTTCACTTGGAGGACTAGATACAATCGTATTCACAGCAGGAATTGGAGAAAACCAATATAATGCAAGAAGAAGAATATGTGAAAACTTAAAATGCTTCGGAGTAGAAATAGATGAAGCAAAGAACCATGAATTCAGAGATGAAGGAAGAATATCTGCTCCAAATTCAAAAGTAGAAGTTTGGGTAGTTCCAACAAACGAAGAGCTAATGATAGCAAGAGATACAAAAGATTTAATATCAAAATAATCATTTTTAATAGAAATAAACAAAGGACCAATAAATATGATAAATACAGATGGAAATCCAGAATTTTTAAATTCATTCTTAGACTATACTGCCTCTATTTTAAATAAATCGCCAGGCACAGTAAAAGAATATAATTACGATTTAAATAGATTTTTAAAATATATAATGTATCGTTTTAAACTAACTGACGAAAAAGACTTTGATAAAATAGATATTCATAATATGAGTATGGATACTCTAAACAAAATCCAATTAGACGATATTCATGCATATTTGTTTTATTTAGCAAATAATTGTCAAAGCAAGCCTGCCACAAGAGCGAGAAAAACCGCAAGCATCAGAGTATTTTTTAAATATATGTCTCAAAAGGCAAACTTAATGGATCATAATCCAGCATTGAACTTAGAATCGCCAAAACTTGGCAAGAGAATGCCAAAATATCTTTCTTTAGATGATAGCAAAAAACTATTAGAAGTTACAAATAATGAAGAAAGTAGAAATAGAGAACGTGACTATGCAATCATTACTTTATTCCTAAACTGTGGAATGCGTTTGTCTGAACTTGTTGGAATAAATATCAGAGATATAGATTTTAACGAAGCAAAGATGAATGTAACGGGAAAAGGCAATAAGGAACGTGTTATATATCTAAATAAAGCATGTTTAAATGCAATAAATAATTACCTTGATGTACGCCCCAAAGTAGGGATAAAATCAGGTTCTGAAAATGCGTTATTCTTAAGTGAAAGACTCGAAAGAATTAGCAACAGAACTGTTCAATACACTGTAAAGCAAGAATTATTAAAGGCTGGACTTGATACAAATAAATATTCTGTTCACAAGCTTAGACATACCGCTGCAACATTAATGTATAGATATGGAAACGTTGATATAAGGGCATTGCAAGAGCTTTTAGGGCATGAAAGCATATCAACAACACAAATTTATACTCACGTAGACAACCAACAAATAAGAAATGCAGTGGAAGATAATCCTCTAGCAAATCTGTAATTTTATTTCTTCATATTTTAGAATTTTGTAGTTACTGGATAATGATTGCTAAAATCGTTATCTAGTAACTTTTATATTAGTGTCAAGAAGTTTCGGAAAATTAGTCCAAGGATATAATTGTTATATGAAACATAAAGATATACGGAATAGTCATTATGTTTCGTTTTATTATTTTTGTTTGACATAATGTTGTAAAGGCTGTATAATAGAAACAGAGGCAAAATGCCCTATTATATTTTTATATTTTGGAGGTTACTGTATGTACAATGAAATTGGTGTCCGTACAAATATGCTTCGGAGCATTGAGTTTCGAAGCAAGTTTGTAAAACAAATCCAGAACTTACCTGAAGAAACACAAGAAGGATTGAAAAAAGTTGCAATCAGATTTGTGAACGACGAAAACGATGACAAGTGCCTGGACATCTTGTGGAGGATGACTTATGATCCCGAGACAGCATTAAATATGCTCGGAATCAGCATTGAAAACGATGCAATTCTGGATGACGAGGCCGAAAAAAACATCCAGATTCCGTATGTTCTTGCAAAAAACTTCAGAAACGAACTTCGAACCCAAAGAAAGAAGATTCATCCCGAATTCATGGAAATCTATATTCCTGATGGTTGCAAAGAAACATTCGAAAGCTTCCTAAAGGAATCTGCCGATCCTATTCTGGCAACGGCAACTTGCAATCATTGCAACAAAGTGTATGGTGATTTCACGGATGAGGAAATTAGCCGTATCCTGTTCCTATTGGAAAGTCCGACTGAAGCCAATTACTTTGGTGGAATTCGGAGCCTGAAGTTTGGATATGCGCAGACCGTATGTCTTAAAAAGTATGCATACCATATTCACGACTATCTTGAAGGCCTGTGGTACGAAGAGGAATCCAAGAAAGCTGAAAATATGCCGATGCCATTACCTTGAAGAAGTGGAAAGAAATTCATGCAGAAAGTATGAAAGATGCTTCTGAATCTGAGGCCATTCCCAAAGATGTAAAGACCTTTAATGCTTCTACAACTACTCAGTCTTATGAAACGTCTGAAGTTGCAGAACCCTGCAAGACAAAGTCTGAAGGAGAAACCACAGAAAATGTGGAGCCCGAAGAGGTTACTCAAAAGGAAACGTTTTCTGAGATGCTCAGTGAAGAGCCTCTCTTCTGTGAGCTCCTTGCTACAGCTGTGGTATTACTTGTGAAAAAAATCGTAAGAAACTATTGTGGAAACGACAGCGTCAAAACAAGCAGACTGGTTGCACAAATCAGAGCAGAACTCAATTCGAAGGAAAATTGGAACACAAAATAATCAAAAACTTACCGTAACAAACAGTAAAAGCAAAATCCAGAGCAAGCAAGCAGGCGGCGGACAAAATTTCTGCCACCTGCTTGCTTTGTTGTATTTGTTGTAAATACTTAAGAAAATGAATAGACAAATTACAAGGTGTATTTTTAATTTTATTCTAACATCAAAAAATATTGACTTTAATTCAATAATGTGATATTTTGCATAGGTAAAAAGTATTAGTAGGTAATAATTATGGAATTAAAAGGATCAAAAGCAGAGCAAAATTTAATGACGGCTTTTGCCGGAGAATCACAGGCAAGAAATAAATATACATATTTTGCTAGTAAAGCAAAATATGATTTAAGAGTTTAGTTTAATAATGAAATCAAACTCTTTTTACAATAAAATAAGGAGAGTGATAAAAATGTTAAAAAATGCTATAGCATATATCTTGAGAAAGAGGAGTAGAACAGTTATTATATTTATTATTTTAACAATAGTTCTTTCATGCTTATACTCATGTTTAAACATAATGAAATCAACAATCAACTTAGAAAATAATTTATATAAGTTATCAAATACATCTTTATCAATAACACAAAATAACAATGAGAACTTCAAAACAAATCAATTTAAAGAAATAGAAAATATAAAAGAGATAAAAGAAACAATTCCACAATATGATGGATTAGCAAAATCTACAAATATTAAAGCAGTAGAAGGAATGCAAATGATCGAAAGAGACGATATGCCAGAAAAATTTAGAAATATATTTTCAATAGAAGCCACAAATAATACTGGAAAGGACAATTTATTTAATAGTGGAGTTTTTACTCTTATAAAAGGTAGACATATTGAAAAAGATGACAGAGAAAAAATTATTATACATGAAGAACTGGCACAAAAAAATAATTTAGAATTAAATGATAAAATTCGTCTTGAACTATTTGATTTAAACAATAATGAAATAAAAACAGAATATGAATATGAGATTATTGGAATTTTTTCTGGAAAAAAACAAGAAAAATTCACAGGAATGACATCAGATTTTAGCGAAAATATGGTATTTATTGATTATGAATCAAGCCAAGTAGCATTAAACAAAGCAGAAAATAATAAAGTTGTAAATAAACTTGAAATATTTTCAGATAGTCCAAAAGATACAAATATAGTATTAAATAAAATTAAAAAAATAAAAATTGATTGGACAAAATTCAATATTGAAAAAGATGATGATGTATATGAAGAAACTTTAGAATCTGTAGAAGGTATAAAACATATAATAAAGGTTATGACATATTTAATTATGACAGGAGGAATAATAGTTTTATCATTAATATTAATTTTATGGCTAAGGGAAAGAATTTATGAAATAGGAATATTATTATCAATAGGAATAAGTAAAGCAAAAATTATAGCTCAATTTATATTTGAGTTAATATTTATATCACTACCATCTATATTAGCATCTTTATTTTTAGGAAATGTGATATTAAATCAAATAATAGGTGGATTTATCAATTCTGATAATTCGACAATAAATATTAATAATCTACTAAAAAATGATAATTTAATATCAAATATTACAATATTTTTACAAAGTTATGGGATATTAATAGGAATTATTGTTTTATCAGTTATTATTGCAAGTGCAATGATATTAGTAAAAAAGCCAAAAGAAATATTATCAAAGATAAGTTAGGAGATTGCAATGGATATATTAGAAATAAAAAATGTAACATATAATTATTCAAATTCAAGAGAGAAGATTTTGTTATCAGTAAATCAAAAGTTTGAACTTGGACAATTTTATGCAATAATAGGAAAATCAGGAGCAGGGAAGTCAACATTACTTTCATTATTAGCAGGACTAGACAAACCACAAGAAGGTAAAATTTTATTCAAAAATGAGGATATAGAGAACAAAGGGTATAGTAATCATAGAAAAAACAATATAACATTAGTTTTTCAAAATTATAATTTAATTGATTATTTAACACCAATAGAAAATGTTAGATTAGTAAATAAAAAGGCATCAGAAGATATTTTGTTAAAATTGGGACTTGATAAAAGTCAGATAAATAGAAATGTAATGAAACTATCTGGTGGTCAACAGCAAAGAGTAGCCATAGCAAGAGCATTAGCATCAGAAGCACCAATAATTCTAGCTGACGAACCTACAGGAAATCTTGATAGTGACACTGCAGGAGAAATAATAGAAATATTAAAAAGATTGGCTAAAGAGAGAAATAAATGTGTAATAGTTGTAACACATAGTAAGGAAGTTGCAAATTCTGCTGATATTATTTTAGAATTAAGTGACAAAAAATTAAGAAAGATAAGTAAAATTAATTAGGGGGTATATTGATGATAAAAAATGCTTTTGCATATGTAACAAGAAAAAGTTTAAAATCAATAATTTTATTATTAGTTATTATGGCTATGTCAACACTTAGTCTGATTAGCTTGGCAATTAAAGATGCTACTAATAGAGCTTCAGAAGAAACTTTTAAAAATATAACAAATAGTTTTTCTATGGAAATAAATAGAAGAGTTAATCTTGGAACACCTAGAGGTGGAGGAAATATAAAAGGAGAAGATATAAAAAAAATAGCTGAATCTGAAGATATTGCCTCTTTTGTAAAGAGAATAAATAGTGTAGCTGATTTGGTAGATAATGATATTATAGAAACTAAAAAAACAATTGCAAATCAATCACCAGAAAGAGCAGAAAATTTTAAAAGAACAGTTATGCTAACAGGAGTTAATGATTCATCAAAAGAAAATAAATTTGTGTCAGGAGCTTACAAATTAATAGAAGGAGAACATTTGGAAGAAAATGACAAAAGTAAGATTTTAATACATAAAGACTTAGCTGAAAAAAACAATTTGAAAATTGGAGATAAAATAAAAATTAAGTCCAATCTATTTGATGCAGATAATGAAAAAGGAGCAAATGAAACACTAGAAGTAGAAATAAAAGGAATTTTCGATGGACACAATAAAAGTAGTGTAACTTCTGCACAAGAACTTTACGAAAATACATTAATAACCGATTTAGATACAGCTGCAAAAGTTTATGGAAACACAGAAGATACTGCAGTATATCAAGATGCAACATTTTTTGTAAAAGGTGATAAAAATTTGGATCAAGTCATTAAAAATATTAAAAAACTTGATATAAATTGGAACCAATACAATTTAATTAAAAGTTCAACAAATTATCCAGCACTACAACAATCAATATCTGGTATATATTCAATAGCAAACAAACTATTTGCTGGTTCATTAATATTTGCAGGTATTACAGTTTCATTATTATTACTTTTATGGATGAATGCTAGAAAAAAAGAAATAGCAATTTTTCTATCATTAGGAATATCAAAATTGAAAATTTTTGGACAATTTGTTATTGAGTTAGTATTTATATCTATTCCTGCATATATAGGATCATATTTTTTAGCTGTTTATGCAGGAAACATGATAGGAAATAATATATTAAATAAAGTTACTGGAAATATAACAAAACAAATAGCAAAGCAATCGGCATCTAGTGGACTTGGTGGAGGAGCAGAAGTAGACGGCTTTAATAAAACTCTAACAAGCTTAGATATTAATATATTACCAAAATCAATAATATATGTAATTTTATTTATGTCTTTGGTACTTATAATATCTTTAGTGATATCATCTATAAGTAGTTTAAAAAAGACCCCAAAGGATTTGTTAATTGATACAAAGTAGAATTCAAAAAAACGGAAAAATCATAAATGCCCAGCTGTAAACGTTTGCCATGTTGGAGCATTAAGTCAAAAAGACTTTGAAGCACCAAAAATAGATTATGATAAATGTATAAAATGTGGCAAATGCTCAAATTTTTGTCCTAAAAAAGCATTAGTATTAGATAAAAAAATGCAATGTATAAAGTAGGAACAAAATAATAACTTATTTTCTTGTTTACAATTTTTTATATAATAGTATAATATTAATAAAAGGAGGAGTTTTAAATGAAAGAAAATGCAAAATTTTTAAAATGTCCAATATGTGACAATATAATAGAATTAATTGATGGAGATGTACAACATATAATTTGTTGTGGTAGAAAAATGGAAGAAATGAAAGCTAATACTACAGATGCAGCAACGGAAAAACATATACCAATATACAAAAAAGTAGAAGATGAAATAGTAGTAAGTGTTGGAGAAGTAGAACATCCAATGGAAAAGGAACATTATATAATGTGGATTGCACAAGTATCAGAAAATAGAATAACACGTGTAAAATTATATCCAGAGCAAGCAACGGAAACTAGATTTCCATATATATCTGGTGCAACATTATATGCTTATTGCAACAAACATGGATTATGGAAAACAACAATAAAATAGTAAATAGCTATAAGTAGGGTAGATAATCATTGAAATTATCTATCTTTTATTATATAACCATAACAAAAATTAGTGAATTGTATGATAAAAAATAAAAAGTTAAGTTTAAGTGCTAAAATTCTAGTTAAAAATGGTAGATTAAAGTGCTAAAAAATATTAAAATAAATATTAAGATATATCTTAATTTATTTTAATATGGAAGGAAATGAGTGAGATATTTGAAATTACTTTAGATGATTTAATAAAAGATACAGAGCCTAATATTGATAAAAATAATAACTTTTTTCTTTCATGGTGTGAATTTTTATAATTTGTGTTATAATGCTAATGTAGATAAAAAAAGGAGGATATAAATGTTAGAAAATATAGAAGTTTTATACCATAGCAGTATAAGAATTAATAAAGAAAAAATAATTTATATAGATCCATTTAAAATAAATAAAAATTATAATGATGCAGACATTATTTTTATAACACACGATCATTATGACCATTATTCTGAAGAAGATATAGATAAGGTTATAAATGAAAACACAACTATTATAATACCAGATGAATTATTAACAAAACTATTAAGAAAAGGCATAAATAAAAATGCAATTATTACAGTAGAGCCAAATAAAAATTATATGGTGCAAGGAATTAAATTTGAAACAATATCAGCTTATAATACAAATAAAACATTTCATCCAAAAGAAAATGGTTGGGTTGGTTATATTATTATAATAAATGGTATTAGATATTATATTGCAGGAGATACAGACATTACAGAAGAAAATAAACAAGTAAAGTGTGATGTGGCTTTTGTTCCAGTTGGAGGAACATATACAATGGATTTTAAAGAAGCAGCAAGTTTAATAAATGAAATAAAACCTAAAATAGCAATTCCAATTCATTATGGTAGTATAGTTGGAACAGAGCAAGATGCAATAGATTTTATAAGATTATTACATCCAGAAATAAAAGGTATAATTTTAATGAAAAAATAAATGAAAGAAGGAACAAATAGTGCAATTTTCAAGCAAAGATATTCAATTATTTAATGAATCAGGAATACATGTAGAAGATAAAAATTATACAAATGATGAAGTTGAAAGATTAAAAATTAAAGTAACAGATTTTATTGTCAGTCAAAGTACAAAAGATATTGATAAATATAGTAAAAAATTTAGTAGTTTATTATGAGGACAAGATATGGATAAAGAAGAAATAATTAAATATTGTTTAACATTAGAAAATACATATAAAGATTGTCCATTTCCAGATGACTTTGAATCTGTAACAATGAAACATTGCAAAAATAAAAAATGGTTTGCATTACTAATGAATGTAAATAATAAGTTATACCTTAATGTTAAGACAGATCCAAATTATTCTGATATATTGAGAAATACTTATGATTATGTAATACCAGCTTATCATATGAATAAGGAACACTGGAATACGATTATTGTAGATGGAAATGTAGATAAAACATTAGTAAAAGAATTGATAGAACAAAGTTATCAATTGACAAAGTAAAGATAAATACAAATAGTAAGTTGAAAGAGAGTTATATAAAAGATAAGAAATAGTATTAGAAAGAAGGGAAAGAATATGTGTACAGCAGCAACTTATAAAACGAAAGATTTTTATTTTGGAAGAACATTGGATTATGAATTTTCATATGGAGATGAAGTAACAATAACACCAAGAAACTTTGAATTTAAATTTAGAGAAGTAGATGACATTAAGAGTCATTATGCGATAATTGGAATGGCATTTGTTACTGAAGATTATCCATTATATTACGATGCAATAAACGAAAAAGGGTTAGCAATAGCAGGTTTAAATTTTGTTGGAAATGCTCATTATAAAGAAAAACAGGAAGGAAAAGATAATGTTGCTCAATTTGAACTGATACCATGGATTTTAAGCCAATGTTCAAATGTAAATCAAGCTAGAAATTTGATTGAAAAAATGAATGTGTTAAATACTCCATTTAGTGATAAATTACCATTAGCTAGCTTACATTGGATTATTTCCGATAGCACACAATCAATAACTGTAGAGTCTGTTATTGATGGAATAAAAATATATGATAATCCAGTAGGGGTATTAACTAATAATCCATCTTTTGATAAGCAAATGTTTGCCTTAAATAATTATATGTATTTATCACCTAAATCTCCAGAGAATAAATTTAGTAAAGAATTAGATCTAAGTTTATATAGTAGAGGAATGGGAGCAATAGGTCTACCAGGTGATTTATCATCGCAATCAAGATTCATAAGAGTAGCGTATACTAAATTAAATTCTTTTTCTAAAGAAGATGAAAAATCAAGTGTTAGTCAATTTTTTCACATTTTAGGTAGCGTTGATCAACAAAGAGGATGCTGTGATTTAGGTGATGATAAATTTGAAATAACAATTTATACATCTTGCTGTAATGTAAATAAGGGAATTTATTATTATACAACATATGATAATCATCAAATAACAGCAGTTGATATGCACAAAGAAAATCTAGATAGTAATGTACTTATTCGTTATCCTTTGATAAAGGAAGAACAGATAAGAACTCAAAATTAATGTTTATTTATAAAGAAGATAAAAGTATTACATATAAAAATGAATTAGTATGAGGAGAAAAAATATGTGGATGGCAGTAAAAAGAGGAATTGTTGTAGCAATAGGTTTATTAATACAAATTCTATTAACATTATTTATATATTTAAAATTTGGAGAATTTATAAGTATTATTCAAGTAGTTTATGGTTTACTTAGTATTATAATTGTTTTAATGATTATCAAGTATAGTAAAAGATTAAGTAGCGATTTAATATGGATATTACTGATTATGCTTTTTCCATTAATTGGAACACTTCTATATATCATACTTAGTAATAATATGAAAAGAAGTAAAGTTTTAAAGAATATTAATGAAAATATAGAAAATGGTCAAAAATACTTAATACAAGATGAATTTATAAAAAAAGAAATCGATACTAAAAATTTAGGACAATTAAAATATATAAGTGAATTTGCAGGATTTCCTGTAACGAAAAACAATGAGATAAACTATTATTCTCTTGGTGATGACGTTTATCCTGTTATGTTAGAAGAACTAAAAAAAGCCAAAAAATTTATTTTTATAGAATATTTCATTATTAATAATGGTACTATGTGGCAAGAAATTTTAGATATATTAAAAGAAAAAGCAAATTCAGGACTAGATGTAAGAGTATTATATGATGATATGGGTTCTTTTGCTATGCTACCTAGTAATTATCCAAAATTACTGGGAAAATATGGAATAAAATGTATGCAATTTAATAAATTGTCGCCATTTGCAGGTATTATTATGAATAATAGAGATCATAGAAAAATGATGATAATTGATGGACATACTGCTTTTTCTGGTGGAATTAATATTTCAGATGAATATATAAATATAAATAGTAAATTAGGAGTATGGAAAGATAATGGAATTAGGATAAAAGGTGAAGCTGTTTGGAATTTTACTGTTATGTTTCTAGAAATGTGGAATTCATTTAAAAAAGAAGATAATGATTATAATAAATACAAATATAATTTTACTGAAAAGTATAAGGAAAATGGTTTCGTTGTACCTTATGGGGAAAGTCCATTAGATGATGTTATAACCGGCGAAGATATTTATCTAAATATTATCAATCAAGCGAAAAAGTATGTTTATATTTATACACCTTATTTAATTATTGATACAGATATGATAAATAGTTTAATCTTAGCTGCAAGAAGAGGAGTAGATGTCAGAATTGTTGTTCCTGGAATACCCGATAAAAAAATTGTATATGATTTAACCTCTTCTTATTTTTATACATTAATTAAAGGTGGAGTAAAAATTTATACTTATACGAATGGTTTTGTACATAGCAAAGTATTTTTATCCGATGATGAAATAGCAACTGTAGGAACAATAAACTTAGATTATAGAAGTTTATATTTACATTTTGAATGTGGTATTTATATGAAGGATACAAATGTAATAAAAGATATCAAAAAAGATTTTGAGGATTCCTTTAAAGAATCACATAAAGTAGATGAAAAAGAAGCAAAAAATGGTTTATTTAAAGGACTATGGCAAGCTATTTTAAGATTATTTGCTCCAATGATGTAAACGATATAATAAAATTAGATAAATAGAAAATTATAATTTGTTGAGAAAGCCGTTAAAATGATTTGCTTTTTTCATGATATAATATATGGTGTAAACAAAGCAAAAAATAGTAATTTGTAGGGAGGTAATTTATGATAGGAATTTTTGGATTATTGTTAATAGCTATGGTTTTGGTTGTAAAGTTTTGTAATAAAACATTAAAAATAGTATTATCTATTATAATTATTTTAGCAACAATATATAGTGTTATGATTTCTATTGATATAGACAGAGTAGAAAGTTTTAGAGAGCCTATTTTTGCAGTAGTTAAGCAAGAAAATGATTTAACTACAAAAACAATAATGTATCAAGGCTTAGGCTATGAAGTTGAACTTGTTAAAGATGTAACAAATAACAAGATAATACAAGTAGAGATGTATATGTTTAATAAATGTATAGCTGGAGCAATAGAATAATCAGTAATACAAATTACAATAAGTTGGGTAGATAACCAGTTGAAATTATCTACCTTTTATTATATAAACGTAACAAGAATTAGTAATTTATCGAGGAGGTATTTGTAATGAAAAATAAAAAAATTGGTATAGGTTCATTGTCATTGTTACTAGTAATTATTGCTTTCGTTTGGGCTTTTAATATTTTTGGAGTTTGTGTAGGAGATCACATTTTAGCAACATTGAACATACCTACTTGGTCTAATATGGCTAATGCGACTGGAACACATTACACTATTTTTTATTCATTTATATTTTTAATACCAGCACTAATATTATCTATTAAATATAAAGATAATTTGTTTACAAAGGTTGGAAAATGGTTATCAATTACTTTTATTGGAATACTTTTACCTGGATTTATATTTATGATTGTATAGTAACAAATTACAAGTTATCACACAAATTATAACAATTCAACTAATCGTTGATAAAGAAAAATACCCCACTCAACGATTAGTCTGTGTACTTTTTTTAGATAATAATTTACACTTAATTTGAAGGAGGTAAATGATATGAATCAGATTAAAATTGGGAAATTTATAGCTGAATGTAGAAAAAAGAATAATTTAACTCAAATGCAACTTGCAGAGAAATTAAACATTACAGATAGAGCTATATCTAAATGGGAAAACGGAAAAGGAATGCCTGATTCATCAATAATGCTTGATTTATGTAATGAACTTGAAATAAGTGTAAATGAATTATTATGTGGGGAGTTGATTAAAATGAATAATTATAATGAATTTGCAGAAAAAACATTATTAGAAATGGCACAAAAGGAAGAAATGCAAAATAAAAAATTAATGATGTATGAAAATGTGATTGGATTTAGTTCGGCAATATCTTTCTTAATACTAATTTTTGTTACATCATTTTTAGCAGAGAACAATATAGCGAAAATAGTATTATTTATATTAGCATTTATTCTTTTAATAATAGGTGTTTCATTTGCATTAAAAATAGAAACAGAAACAGGTTATTATGAATGCCAAAAATGTCATTATAAATATGTACCAAAATATAGCCAAGTATATTTTGCAATGCATTCTGGAACTACACGATATATGAAATGTCCAAAATGTAACAAGAAAAGTTGGCAAAGAAAGACTTTAAGTAAGTAAAAAATTACAATTAGTAAGTTATCGCTTACTTTAATATGTATTTATTAGTAGTAATAGGAGAACAAAGTATATGTTACCAACAATAAAATCAGACAGTATTTATCCATTACCCAATGATGTAGCAATATTTAATATTAACATAGTAGATATAATAGTTTTAATAGGAATTATATGCCTAATAATAAAAAGAAAATCTATTTTTAATGCAAACAATGATGTATTGGATAAATACAATAGCAATAAAATAAAGGGACTATTGGCATTATTGATAATAATACACCACTTGTCTATTTATATAAAAGAAACAATTCTACTTAAAGTATTTACAATAGTAGGAGTTATTGCAGTTTCAGCATTTTTCTTTTATTCAGGATATGGACTAATGACAAGCTATCTAAAAAAAGAAAATTATCTAAAAGACTTTTTGAATAAAAGAATAATGAAAATAGTTATACCATATATAATAGCAATTATATTTACCATTTTAGCATATCTATTAACTGGACAATTAACACCTAGAAAAATTTTTAATTCTTTAGTTGAAGGAGAACCAGTTGTAAGATTTTCGTGGTATGTGTTAGCAATTATTATTTTATATATCGTTTTTTATTTGTCAGCTAAGTTTTTAAAAAAGAAGAAAATGATAAATATTGCAGTATTTGGTGGAACTATTTTATATTGCATAGTTGTTAATAATATTTTAGGCTTTAATAATTGGTGGGTTAATTCTTGTTTTGCATTTTTTATAGGTATATATTGGGCAAGTTATAAAGAAAAATATGCAATAACATTAGAAGAAAAAAATAAAATAATTAGATATGCAATTATGCTTTCAATTATATTATTTGCAATAATAGGGATTCAATTCTTCACAAGTGGATATGCCATTATGGATATAATAAACGATACAGATCTAGCAGACGATATAATGAGAGAGCCTATTCCTGTTATAAATATGAATATTATTTGTATAGCATTACTTTTTGTATTGTTTACTATATTAGAAAAAATGAGATTGAATGATAAGGTATTTACTTTTTTGGGAAATATATCTTTTGAAATTTATTTATATCATGGATTAGTTATGTATTTATTGAGAAATCCTCGCTTTTATTGTAGAGTTGATTATTTATATGCTATTCTAGTAATTGGATTAAGCATAATATTAGCTAAACTTATGAATATAGCAAACAATAAAATATATAATTTCTATTTGAATAAAGTTGAGAAAGAGTCATGTTAATGATAGCGAAAAATTACAATTTTATAGTAATAAAAATCTCCGAAAGATTACACTTTCAGAGATTTTTTATATTTATTTTATAATGGCATCATTTGCAGTAAATCCTTCAAGAGAATTTTCTTTTACTTGAATACAAATGTAAGAAATTGCATTGTTTTTGTTAGCAAAAAATTGTCTTTCTGCTACTGGAGATATTCTTACCCAATCACCAGTAACTAAATTAACTTCTTCGTTGTCAATAATAGCTTTGCCAGAACCACTTATAACATAATAAATTTCTTCATTTTGTTTATGAGAATGAATAAAAGGTACACTTTCTCCTGCTCCAATAGTGTTGATGCTAATTTCAGCACCTGTTAAACCTAATTTTTCGTGTAATTCAACTCTAGGTGCACTTTCTGAACTTACTTTCATAAAATTTGACATTTTAAATTCCTCCTTAAATATTAGTATAACGAATTTATATCAAAGTACATACAATAAAACAAGTACGCACTTTAAAGTAACTACTTGTCAAATTAATAATATGTGATACAATAACAATAAATTAGTAAGGAGTATCAAAATGAGAAATATAAATGAATTACCAGAATGTCCTGTTGCAACTACAATATCTTTAGTAGGAAATAAGTGGAAATTGTTGATAATAAGAAATTTAACAAAAAGAACATGGAGATTTAATGAGTTACAAAAGTCATTGAATGGAATATCACAAAAAGTATTAACAGATAGTTTAAGGCAATTAGAAAGTGATGGTATTATTTTTAGAAAGGATTATCATACGAATCCACCAAAAGTTGAATATGGAATGACTGATTTAGGATTAGAATTAAGTAAAATGTTAGATATAATGGCTTCATTTGGTGAATTTTACAAATCAAAATTATAATAAATTTAAGGAGAAAGAAAATTGCAATGTATTAAAGATACAATAAAAAATATAAATATAGTAATTGGATGTAGTATAGGATGTTCGTATTGCTATGCAAGAATGAATAATAATAGATTTTATACTATTGATGATTTTAATAAGCCTGTATTTTTTGAAAATAAATTGAAAATGCTTGATAATAAAAGGCATACGGCATATTTACTAACTGGACAAAGTGATTTATCAGGTTGGAATGAAGAATGGAAAGATAAAGTTTTTTCTAAAATGAAAGAAAATGAAAACACGCAATACATTTTTTTAACTAAAAGACCTGAAAATATTAAATTAAAAGAAACTCCTGATAATGGTTGGTTTGGTGTAACAGTTACTTCTTCAAGAGAAAAGACAAGAATTGATTATTTAAGAAATAATATCAAAGCAAAGCATTACCATATTACTTTTGAGCCTATGTTTGATGATGTAGGAAAATTAGATTTAAGTAATATTTCTTGGATTGTAATAGGTACTGAAACAGGTAATAGAAAAGGGAAAATATCATCAAAAAGAGAATGGGTATTTAACATTTACAATCAAGCAAAAGAGAAAAATATACCTGTATTTATGAAAGAAGATTTATTAGGAATTTTAAAAGAAGATGAGTTTGTTCAAGAATTTCCTAAAGAATTTGGAGGAATAGAATGATAGATTTAAAAAAAGTTGTAATTAAAGAAAAGAAAGTTGATACAATTCTTACAAAATCAAACTTGCCAATAGCAGGATATTCAATAAATCCTTATGTTGGTTGCCCTTTTGGTTGTGAATATTGTTATGCTACATTTATGAAAAGATTTACAGGACATAAAGAAGATTGGGGAATGTTTTTAGATGTTAAGATGTGGGATAAAATAAAAAATCCTGAAAAATATAAAAGTAAAACAATGATAGTAGGATCTGTAACAGATGGATATAATTATTTTGAAGCAAAATATAAAAGAACAAGAGCATTTTTAGAAGAAATGCAAGGAAGTGGAATAAATTTAATTATAACAACAAAATCTAATTTAGTTACAAGAGATATTGACTTGATAAAAACATATCCTAATCCATTGGTTGCTTGGTCAATAAATACATTAGATGAAGAATTTAAGAAAGATATGGATTCAGCACCAACAATAAAATCAAGAATTGAAGCAATGAAACAAGTTCACGATGCAGGAATAAGAACAACTTGTTTTATTTCTCCAATATTTCCTGGTATTACTGATGTATTTACTATAATAGAAAAAATAAAAGACTTTTGCGACTATATATGGCTTGAAAACTTGAATTTAAGAGGTACATTTAAGCCTACTATAATAAATTATATAAAGGAAAAACACCCTGAATTAAATGATTTGTATAATAAGATTTATACTAAAAAAGATATGTCTTATTGGGAAGGGTTAGATAGAAAAGTACAAGAGTATGCAGATAAAAATGGATTTATGTATGTTATAGATGAAGAACCATTTTTAAAAAATCCTACTGGAAAGCCTATAATAATAAACTATTTTTATCACGAAAAAATAAGACAATTATCAAAGAATAAATAGTAATTTTTAAATAAATATTCAAAAATACAAATTACAAGTTGTATTTTTAATTTTATTCGAACATCAAAAAAAATATTGACTTTAATTCAATAATGTGATATTTTGCATAGATAAAAAGTATTAGGAGGTAATAATTATGGAATTAAAAGGATCAAAAACAGAGCAAAATTTAATGACAGCTTTTGCCGGAGAATCTCAGGCAAGAAATAAATATACATATTTTGCTAGTAAAGCAAAAAAAGAAGGATATGAACAAATAGCTGCAATTTTCCAAGAAACATCTGATAATGAAAAAGAACATGCAAAAATGTGGTTTAAATTATTAAATGGTGGAGAAATTGGAACAACAGCTGAGAACTTAAAAGCTGCTGCTGATGGAGAAAATTATGAATGGACAGATATGTATGCTGAATTTGCTAAAATAGCTAAAGAAGAAGGTTTTGACCATATTGCATACTTATTTGAAGAAGTTGGCAAAATTGAAAAAGAACATGAAGAAAGATATTTAAAATTATTAGAAAATGTAAAAGATGGAAAAGTGTTTGAAGCAGGAGAAGTTAAAATATGGAAATGTAGAAATTGTGGACATATTGTTGTTGGAACAAAAGCTCCAGAAGTTTGCCCTGTATGTAGCCATCCAAAAGCATATTTCGAAATTAAAGCTGAAAATTATTAAAATATAGGAAAACTATTCTTATGAGAAATATAAATTAATATGGAGGGAATTTATGAAAAAAGAATTAGTAATAAAAAGATGTTCTAAATGTCAAACTTTAGTTGAAGTCATAAAAGATTGTACTAGTGATAATTGTAGTATTAAATGTTGCGGTGAAGAAATGATAGAATTAGCTCCAAATAGTGTAGACGCATCTTTTGAAAAACATGTACCAAACTATGAAGCAATAGATAATCATATAATTGTAAAGGTTAACCATGTTATGGAGGAAGACCATTTTATAGAATGGATTGCAATGTTAGCAAATAAAAAAATTATAAAGAAATTTTTATTGCCAGGTGAAGAAGCCTGTGTAATATTTCCATATGTTAAAGGAAGTAAAATTTATTCTTTTTGTAATAAACATGGACTTTGGTCAAAAGAAGTTGAATAAATATAGATAAATTAAACTTTTGGTGTGAGATTTGTTACATAGAAAGGACTGTGATAAAAGTGAAAGATATTATCATTTCTGATGATATAATATATATCGGAGCAGATGATAAAGATATTGAATTATTTGAGAATCAATATAATGTGCCAAATGGAGTAGCATATAATTCATACATAATAATTGATAAAAAAATTGCAATAATGGATACAATTGATAAAAGAAGAACAAATCAATGGCTTGAAAATTTAGATAAAGCATTAAATGGCAGAAAACCTGATTATTTAGTTATTTCACATCTGGAACCAGACCATGCTTACAATATAAATACTTTAATGAAAAAATATCCAGATATAAAGTTAGTTGGAAATTCGAAAACTTTTACCTTTTTACCTCAATTTTTTGATATACAAAATTTAGACTCAAAAAAAATTGAAGTAAAAGAAGGAGAAATTTTAGACTTAGGAAACCATAAATTAAAATTCATTATGGCTCCAATGGTACATTGGCCAGAGGTAATGATGACATATGAAGAAAAAGAAAAAATATTATTTTCAGCAGATGGATTTGGTAAATTTGGAACATTAGATACCAAAGAGGATTGGGATTGCGAAGCCAGAAGATATTATTTTAATATAGTTGGGAAATATGGTTTACAAGTACAAACATTATTAAAAAAAGTTATGAATTTAGATATAGAAAAAATTTGTCCTTTACATGGACCAATACTAAATGAAAACTTAGTACATTATATTGAAAAATATAATATTTGGAGCAGCTATAAGGCTGAAAGTGATGGTGTGTATATAGCTTGTGCATCAATTCATGGAAATACATATAGTGCTTGTGAAAAGTTAAAGGAAATCTTAGAAGAAAAAGGCATAAGCAAAGTAGTTTTATCGAATTTATCAAAAGAAGATTGGTCAGAAGCAATAGAAAATGCATTTAGATATGGGAAAATTGTATTTGCTTCTTCAACATATAATATGGAAATATTTACTCCAATGAGAAACCTATTATTGAATTTAAAAGAAAAAAATTATCAAAATAAGATTGTTGGATTGATCGAAAATGGAACTTGGGCACCAAATTCTGCAAAATGTATGAAAGAGATATTGAACACAATGAAAAATATAGATATAATAGAACCAGTAGTTACAATTAAATCCAAACTTTCAGAAGAAAATTGTTTGCAATTATATAAAATGGCAGAAGATTTAATAAAAAAATAAAAGGGAGGTGTGTACTATGAAATATAAATGCACAGCCTGTGGATATATTTATGATGATAATGTAGAAGCAGTAAAATTTGAAGATTTACCAGATGATTGGGTTTGTCCTTTATGTGGTCTTGGAAAAGAATTCTTTGAAAAAATAGAAGAATAAGAAATGATTTAAGAGTTTAATTTAATAATGAAATTAAACTCTTTTAACAATAAAATCAGGTAAAACTTATAAATACTTGGATTTTAGATACAAATTACAATTTAAGGAGTTGATAGTATATGGATAAAGAAGTATTGTTATCAAATATAGATAAAGTTCATACTACTGAAATTGGTATTGATAGAATTAAGAAAAATCTTAAAATAGATACAAATGATGTAGTTGAACATTGTAAAAATAAAGTTTTAGACAAGAATTGTAATATCTATAAGCAAGGTAAGAATTGGTATTGTGAAATAGATAATATAAAGATAACTATTAACTCATATAGTTATACGATAATTACAGCACATACTATTCGCTAAATTACAATAAGTAGGGCAGGCAATTCAGTTAAAACTTATCTGCCCATTGTTATATAATCTAAACACAAGATAGTAATTTTTAGAGCAAATAATTTGAGAAAATTATCTGCTTTTAATCCAAGAGGAAGTTTTTATTTCTTCTTTTTTTGTAAATTTCAAAAAACTATTGACCGATAGTTACAACCGACTGATATAATTCAAATTAGTAAAACAAAAAAATAAATTAAAGGAGAGATGAAAAGATGGAATATATAACTTTAAATAATGGAGTTAAAATGCCAAAAGCAGGTTTTGGAGTGTATCAAGTAAATAAAGAAGAATGTGAAAGAGTTGTAATGGATGCTATAAAAGCAGGATATAGACTGATTGATACAGCACAAAGTTATTTTAATGAAGAAGAAGTAGGAAATGCTATTCAAAAAGCTATAAATGATGGACTTGTAAAAAGAGAAGAATTATTTATTACTTCAAAAGTTTGGATAGATAACTATGGATATGAAAAGTGCAAAGAATCAGTTTTAAAATCAATGGAAAAACTAAAAGTAGATTATTTAGATTTAATGCTATTGCATCAGCCTTTTGCAGATTATTATGGAGCTTATAGAGCATTAGAAGAATTATATGAAGAAGGAAAGCTAAAAGCGATAGGAGTAAGTAACTTTTATCCAGATAGATTAAGTGATATTTGCTTATTTGAAAGAAAAATTATTCCACAAGTAAATCAAGTAGAAACAAATGTATTTAATGCACAATTTGAGGCACAGAAAAACATGGAACAATTTGGAGTACAAATAGAAGCATGGGCTCCGTTTGCAGAAGGTAGAAACAATATGTTCCAAAATAAAACATTAAAGAAAATTGGAGATAAATACAACAAATCAATAGCACAAGTAATATTAAGATGGCTAACACAAAGAAATGTAGTAGTGCTATCAAAATCAACCTTAATGGAAAGAATAAAAGAAAACATTAATATATTTGATTTTGAACTTTCAAAAGAAGATATGGAAGAAATTGCAAAATTAGATACAAAAACAAGTAGTTTCTTTAATCACTATGATCCAGAAATGGTAAAATGGTTTGATGAAACAGTAAAATCAAGGAGAGAAAATCAAGACCATAATAAAGATAAGAAAAATTGGTAAAATAGATTATAAATTAATAAGAGCTATGATAAAATAAGGTCATATATAAAATATTAAATGGAGGGATTTAGATGAGAAAAGATTTAGGAAGTAAAATGAATTTTCTGCCACTTCCAGTTTTAATTATTGGAACTTATGATGAAAATGGAAATGCAAATGCAATGAATGCAGCATGGGGAGGAATACATGATTACGGAAGAATCTATGTATCTTTATCACAACACAAAACAACAGATAATTTAAAACTAAAAAAAGCATTTACAGTTAGTTTTGCAACAAAAGAAACAGAAGTTATTTCAGATTATTTTGGAGTTGTATCAGGAAATAAAGAAGATAAAATAGCAAAAGCAGGAGTTCATATAACAAAATCAAATTTTGTAGATGCACCAATTATTGAAGAATATCCATTAACTTTGGAATGTGAAATGGAATCGTTTGAGGATGGTATTTTAGTAGGTAAGGTAGTAAACACTTCTATTGATGAAAATTATTTAGATGAGAACGGAAAAATTGATGTGGAAAAAATGCAAATAATAGCATTTGACATGGTAAGTAATACTTATAGAGTATTAGGAGATGTTGTAGGAAAAGCTTTTAAAGATGGATTAGATATGAAATAAATAAAAAAAGAAATCAGTTTGTGCAAAATACAGACTGATTTTTTTACTACTTTTGGTTAGTATCAATTAAGTAACTAAAATATTCAGTTTTTCCAGAAATTACATCATTATAAAAATTTTCTTTCCAATTTAAAAAGTCAATGCTCTCTTGCAAGTCAGACATTTCTTTCAAAAGCTGTTCTTTTTTTACAGCTAAAATAGCTTGTCTTTCAGGGATAGTAGATTCTCCTTTTAAACATAAAGCAAGATATTCTTTCATTTCTTCAATACTCATATTGCATTTTTTTAAACAAGTTAAACTTTTAATCCAGGAAATATTATTGTCATCAAAAATTCTATAATTATTTTTATCCCTTTTTACATTAGGAATTAATCCCTCATTGCAATAATATTTTAGCGTTTCATAAGTCATGCCAACCTTTTCACAGGTTTCTTTCATTGAATACATATCTATACCTCCAAAAAAATTAAAAAATTTTTAAAAAACTATTGACCGACAGTAACTACCGACTGATATAATTCCATTGTAAAACAAAAAAATTAATTAGTCAAGCAAAATTAAAATATAGTAATTGAAACTATAAAAATAATGGGAGGTACTTAAAATGAGTAAAGAAGAAGAAAACCAATTTGGATTAGTCTATGATGGAGCAATTACAGAAAATGAGATTGAAAAAGTAAATATTCATTCTAATAAATTAAAAGAATTTTATGCAAAATATTTATAATAATAAGGAAAGGGGGAAAAATGAAGAAATTAAAAATAATAATTGATATTTTATTATTTATAATTACGATTGCTTTATTCAATATAGGACTAATAGGAAATCTAATGCACGAAATATTAGGAATTGCTTTGGCTATCCTTATTATAATTCATATTTTATTAAACTTTAAATGGATAAAGCAAGTAACAAAAAATTTTAAAAAGACCAATACAAAAACTAAAATCATGTATTTAATAGATATTTTTATAATGATAATATATTTAGGAACAATTATTTGTGGAATATTAATAGCAAATGAAGTATTTAATTTTCACATGAGTAGTAGTTTAGGTCTTGTACTTACACATCTAATTTTAGGAAGATTAGCAATTATAACAATGTTTATTCATCTAGGATTACATTTAGATAGAATATTCAAAAAAGTAAAGAATGAAAAATTTAAGAAAGCAATTTATATAATATATATATTCATTGTTATAGGAATTACAGTTTACTTTATTTATACATTAACACATAGTTTTCAATGGTTATATGCTTTTGGAAACAGTAATTGGTAAAAATATATAAAAGGAGAGATTTGAAAATGAATAAAAAAGTATTAATAGGAATTATAGTTGCAATATTAGCAATTATTGCAGTTGTTGCAGGAGTTATTATAATCAGCCATCACAATACAAAAAATAATGCTCTATCAGCTATGAATGGTAGTGAAAATGATAATATGCTCGTAGGAGAGAATGAACAAAAAGAAAATGAGGAAGATATGACAAACAGCGAACAAGAAAAAAATACTACAAAAAGTGGAAGTAAAACATTAGTTGTATATTATTCAGCACAAAATCATACAAAGGCAGTTGCAGAAAAAATTGCACAAAACTTAAATGCAGATATTTTTGAAATAGAGCCAGAGGAAAAATATTCAGAAGAAGATTTGAATTGGACTAATAGAAATTCAAGAGTTTCAAAAGAACATGATGATGAATCATTAAGAGATATTAAATTAAAAAAGGACACAGTAGATAATTGGAGTGATTATGATACAGTATTAATTGGTTATCCAATATGGTGGGGAATAGCTGCATGGCCAGTAGACACTTTTGTAAAAGCAAATGACTTTAATGGAAAAACAGTAATTCCATTTTGCACTTCTGCATCAAGTGGTCTAGGACAAAGTGGAAAATTACTTGAACGAGAAGCAAATGGTGGAGATTGGAAAAACGGACAAAGATTTAATGAAAGACCATCAGATTCCACAATTAAAAATTGGACAGATAGTATAAAATAAGAAAGAGGGTAATTTATAATGGAAAAAGTAAAATTAAATAATGGTATTGAAATGCCAAAGTTAGGAATAGGAACATTTATGCTTACACCAGATGAGGCTGAAAATTCAGTATATCATGCCTTAAAAAATGGATATAGATTAATAGATACAGCAAATGCCTATGTTAATGAAAAAGCAGTTGGTAGAGGAATAAAAAAGTCTGGCATAGCAAGAGACGAAATCTTTATAGAAACAAAGCTATGGCCTGCCTTTTATGAAGAAGATGACCAAATAGATAAAACACTAGAAAGATTAGGCACAAACTATATTGATTTATTATTACTACATCAACCATCAGGAAATTATATGTATGCTTATAAATTAATGGAAAAGGCAGTTAAGGAGGGAAAAGTAAAATCAATAGGACTATCTAATTTTAATGAAACACAAATCAAAGAAATATTAGATAATTGTGAAATCAAACCAACAGTTTTGCAAACAGAAGCACACCCTTATTACCCACAAACAGAAATGAAGAAATTTTTAGCAAAAAATGATATAAAAATACAAGCATGGTATCCATTAGGACATGGGGATACCAACTTAATAAATGAGCCAATATTTACAAAACTAGCAGAAAAATATGGGAAAAGCAATGTTCAAATTATATTAAGATGGCACATTCAAGAAAATAATATTGTTATACCTGGTGCAAGACTAGAAGAACATATAAAGGCTAATATTGATATTTTTAACTTTGAACTAACAGAAGATGAAATGAAACAAATAGCAGCTATCAATAAAAATAAAAGATATTATGAGGGAACACCAGAAAAAGTTGCAAGTTATGCTCAAATGAAACCAGATCTTGATGGACAAAAATAATTAAATTATAAGGAGAAAAATGAAAATGAATAAATTAATAGTTTACTTTTCGTATACGAATCACACAAAAGAAATAGCAAATAGAATTAAAGAAAAGATAAATTGTGATATTTTAGAAATTAAAACAGTTATTCCATATTCAGAAGATTACAATAAAGTTGTAGATGATGAGCAAAATAGCGAGGCAAGTAATCACTTACCAAAGATTCAAGCTATTAATGTTGATTTAAGCAAATATGATGAAATAATATTAGGCACTCCTGTATGGTGGTATAGACCAGCTCCAGCCATAAGAACTTTTTTAAGTCAAAATGACTTATCAGGAAAAACAATAAAACCTTTTGCAACAAATGCAGGATGGATTGGAAGAACTTTTATAGAAATTAAGAAATTATGTCCTAATTCAAAAGTAGAAGATGGATTAAATATTTTGTATGATGCAGGAGATTATAGAACAAGAAAATTGATTACTTCATTAGATGAAATTGATAATTGGATTAATACATTATAAGAACAGTGCTAACTGTAGAACAAGCAGTTAGCACAAACATCCCCTTTTATTTTAAAGAGTTACTTCAAAATAGTAACTCTTATTTAGTGTGAATTATTTGAAATTTTGTAATTTTTTATGTTATAATCATCTCTACAAATTACAATTTATATTACAAAATATAAGTACATTTTTTTGAAAAATTGTAAGATTTTTTTATTACAATCGTTATTAATAATGAGAACAGAAAAATAGGAGGTGAAAAAATGAAGAAAGGAATAATTTCTGGAATCATAATATTAGCAATTGTAATAATAGGGATATGTATTGGAACAAAAAGTCCAGATAAATCAAATTCAAACCCAACAAATATATCTGATAGAACTGCAGAAGTTGTTGTTGAGGCACAAGGAAGTATACCATATGACTGGGAATATACAATAGCAGACACAAGTATTATAAAATTTAAAGAAACAAAAGAAGTCACAAATGATGATTCAGAAGAAGTAATGCTTGGTGGAAGAACAGAAATACATTACATATTTGAAGGATTGAATGAAGGAACAACTACAATTAAATTTGAATTAAAAAGTTTTGTAAGTTCTGATGTGGCTGAAACAAAAAACTTTGATGTAACTGTTGATAAAAACTTAAAAGTAACAATAACAGAAAAAATTTAAAGTATTAAGAATTTCTAGATAATAATTTTAGAAATTCTTTTTTTATGCTAAAATATTTGTAAGATTTTTAGATTATATTCGTTATTATATATGAAGGCAAAATTGAGGAGGAAATATGGAAGATTTAGACATAGTAAATCTAATCTATAATAGAAATGAAATAGGAATTGCAGAATTAAAAACAAAATACAATGAATTATTATATAGTTTAGCATTATCAATCTTGAGAAATGATGCAGATTCAGAAGAAAGTGTTAATGATACATATTTAAAAATATGGAGAACAATACCTCCATATAAACCAACATATTTAAAATCTTTTGTATGTAAAATAACAAGGCAAATTTCAATAGATAAATATAGAGCTAATCATAGAAAGAATGAAGAATCACTAAATGAAATAGATTATGAGATCTCAAGTAGTTATAGTTTAAACGATGAATTTTATAAAAATGAGTTATCAAATTTAATAAATGAATTTTTAGAAAAACAAGAAGTTGAAAGCCAAGTTTTATTTATTAGAAGATATTTTCTAAATGAATCAGTAAAAAATCTTTCTAAGAGATTTGAAATGACAGAAACAAATATAAGTGTGAAATTACTAAGGACTAGAAAAAAATTAAAGAAATATTTAGAAATGGAGGGATATAAAGTTGAAAAATATTAAATTATTGGAAATTCTAGGAATGCTTGATGATGAGATGGTTCAAAAAGCAATTGAAACAAATGATGCACAGAAATTAAAAGAATTAAAACTATTAGAAAAGAGAAAGAAAAATTCAACATTGATAAAATACATGTCAGTATTTGCAAGTAGTTTAGCTGTTTTAATTGTAGAAGTTATTATGATAAATAATAATAGAATAGATAAAATAGATAAAAGTGTAATAGGTGAAAATAATGGAGTTCAAATTTCAAATCCTATATCTGAAGTTAAATCTATTCAAGAATTAGAAAGCCATATAGGAAAAACACTAGAAAAATATCAAATAAAAGAAATAGAATCAATGACTAAATTTAATGATGAAAAAATGATTCAAATATATTATGAAGATAATACATCTTTAAGAATTAGCGAAGATCAAAATATAGATAATAGTGGAATAACAGGAGCAGATGTAGAGGGTAACGAGATTATTAATAATATAGAAGTAAAAATAAGAAAATTAGAGGACAATGTAAGTAAGTGTATCTTTGCAACATGGAATGATGGAAAGTATTCATATACGTATTATTCAAATGAAACAGAGAATATTATAGAAGTTTTGAAAAAAATTGTATAAGGGAGTAAAAAAATGAATTTTGTGCAACGAAGTTTATTAAGCATAAAAGAAAGAAAAAGTAGATCTATAATACTATTTTTAGCAGTTCTTTTAATATGCAATGTTATGGCAGGTGCAATTTCTGTAAAAAAAGCTTTATTAAATACGGAAAAATCATTTATAGACTTAATACCAATAGAAGTAAGCATTGACGATAATTATTCAGTATTTTTAGACAATACAGATCAAGGATTAACAGAAGATATAGTAAAAGATATTGGAAAATCTCAGTATGTAAAGAATTGGTATTACTACTATAAATATTGGCTTGGAAGTAAAAAATTAGAAAATGGAAAAGAAATACCTATTGTAGGTACAGATGAAGATAATGAGTTCCATCCTTTTAACTCATTTGATATAATTGGAGCTTATAAGGAAACTGTGATTCAAGAAGATGAGGGAGATATAAAATTAGTACAAGGAAAAAATTTTTCTAGCTATGATATTTCAAATGGAAATAATGTAATACTTATATCACAAGGAGTAGCAACTAAAAATAAGTTAAGTATTGGAGATAAAATAAATCTTGGAAGCCAAGTAGACATATATAGTGCTAATTCTACAATAGTAGAGGATGAATATGAAGTTATAGGCATTTTTGAAACAAATAAAAATTACGAAAGAGATACTGAGGGCAATTTAGTTAAAATTGAAAGTGATTATATAGATACAATATATATGCCAAATGATGCAATAAAAAATATACATAGTAAGGTTATAGATGAAATAAAAAGAAAAAATGCTGATGATTATGATACATTTTCATTAAAAGTAAAATATCAAATTAATAGTATAAATGAATTAGAAGAATTTAAGAGTGAGAATTTATCAAAATTACCTAAAGGATATGAATTTAACGATAATTCAGAAAAATATAATAGTGTAGCAACTCCAATGCAAAATATGAAAGATTTATCAAATATAATAGTGTATTCATCTATAATTGCATCTGTAATTATAATTGGACTTATCTCGATATTGTTCTGTAAAGAGAGAAAGAAAGAGATGGGAATATATTTGGCATTAGGAGAAAAGAAAATTAATATTGCTCTACAAATACTGCTAGAGACATTGATTATAGCAATAGTAGCGATAACTATATCCGTATTTACTGGTAATATGTTAGCAACAAAAGTGTCTAAACAAATGTTAGAAAATCAAATAAATGAACAAAATACTCAAACAACAAATCAAGGATATTATAATTCAGAGGATATTGTAGATGATGAAGAAGTAATGGACAATTATAAAGTTACATTAGATATAAACACAATAATTTCTATATATCTTATTGCTATTTTTAGTATAAGTATATCAACAATATTACCAATATACTACACATTGAAATTAAATCCAAGAAAAATACTAATGTAGGAGGTTTGAAATGGAAGAAAATAATTACATATTAAGTGCAAACAAACTTTGCTACTATTATCAAGATGGAGAAATTATAAGACATATTTTAAAAGATGTTACTTTCAATTTTGAAAGAGGAAAATTTTATACAATATTAGGAGAAAGTGGTTCTGGTAAAACAACATTATTATCAATATTGTCAGCTTTAGAAGAACCAAAAAGTGGAAGTATAAAATATGAAGGCAAAGATATAAGAAATATAGGACTAGAGAAATATAGAAGAAATAAAATAGGAATAATATTTCAAAATTATAATCTTATTAATTATATGACCAGTATTCAAAATGTATTTGTAGCAATGGGAATAACAGACAATAATATACCTGGTGATATGAGAATTATAGCAAAAAATCTATTGAAATTTGTTGGAATAGATAATGTAAAAGCACGAAGACAAGTTAATCGATTATCTGGAGGAGAACAGCAAAGAGTTGCAATTGCAAGAAGTTTAGCAACAGATGTAGATTTATTATTTGCAGATGAGCCAACTGGAAATTTGAATCAAGAAATGTCTGATGAGATAGTAAAAATTTTTGAAGAATTAGCACACAAACATAATAAATGTATCATTATGGTAACCCATTCAAAAGAAATAGCAGACAAATCAGATTTCATATTACGCTTAGAGAAAGGATTATTAAAATTAGATGAGTAGTTTTTTAGAAAAATTTAATGAAGAAATTAAAGATGAGTCTAATGGTATTGTTACAGAAACTAATGAATTAGAAGAAGATAAAACATATCTTAAGAAAAAGAAAAAACAAAAAATAATTACTATAATTGTAGCAATTGTAATTGTAATTACGATAATTTTGTTAGTAATATTTTCTCAAATAGTAAAAGTCCCTAACTTTGTAAATGGACTAAATACTATTGCAACAAAATGGGGAAAGAATAATGACGTAGAAATAATAGAAGAAGAACAATATGATACTAAAATAACTGAAAAAATAGTTATTTCACAATCAATAAAATGTGGAACAAGAATATTTAAGAAAAGTAGTATAAAAATAATTGTAAGTAAAGGAAAAGATCCTAATGAGAAAATATCAGTTCCTGAAAAAATTTCAGCAACTGCATCTGATATTAAAGCATGGAAAGAAGAAAATGATTTAAGTAATGTAACAATTAAAGAAGAATATTCAAGTGAAATAGAAACAGGAAAAATTATAAAATATGAATTTGAAAATATTGCTACAAATGAAACAAATTTTACAAGAAGTGATAAATTGACTATAATAGTTTCAAAAGGTGCGAAAGTATTAAACATGGAAGACTTTACATCTAAAACACAAATAGAAGCTGAAAAATGGTGCCAAGAAAACAATGTTAATTATGAAGTGAAAGAAAAATTTAGTGACACAATAGAAAATGGAAAAATTATTTCACAATCAGTTGAGAATGGACAAGAATTGACAGATGATACAACAATAGTATTTGAGGTTTCAATAGGAGCAGGAATTAAGATTCCAAATTATTCAAAAGTTTCAAGTGATGAAGCACAAGAATTAAGTGATAAAGTGAAACTAAAAATAAAAAATGTTTATAATATGAATGTATCTTATGGAAATTTAATTTCTCAATCTGTTAAAGCTGGAACAACTAAAAAAGAAACAGATAACGAAGTAACACTTACATATTCACTAGGAAAACCTTATTTTTCAAGTATGGATGGAATTAGTGAGAGTGAAATTGCAAAAACATTTTATGAATATAATCAAAAAGGAGTAAACTTTACATATACTATAAAATATGTAGATTCCAGCGAAGAAAAAGGAAAAATCGTATGGACATCTAAGTGTAATGAGTTTGTAACTCTAAAAGAAGAAATAGAGATTCATGTAAGTAATGGAAGTAAAAAAGATGATACTAATTCAACAGAAAATAAAAAAGATGAAGTGCCAAAAGCTGATTAATGGCAAATCTATTTGCTAGTGCTAATTGTAGTGAAGCAATTAGCACACATCCCCTTTTAAATAGGATTTAGAAGTTATATTTATACAATATTTATAACATAGAGCTACTTTTTTCGGAGAGTAGTTCTTTTTTTGTTCCTAACAGCATATCTTATTTTTTTTTCAAATAAATAGATGGATTGTAGCTACATCTACTAATTTCACAAAACTTTGATAATCCAATCAGTTTTTGAGGATTTCTATAAAAATTCAAAATTATCTATTGCATATTTGGCTATCAAAGTAATATACTAAATTCAATCTAGCGATTGATAAATTATTTAAATATTAAGGGGTGATATGTATGAAAAAAATGTTATTAATTATAGATTGTCAAAAGGCATTTATAAACAATTATACAAAAGAATATGTAAATAAAATAAAGGAACTGTTAAATACAAAAGATTATTCCAATGTGGTATTTACTATATTCAAAAATAATAATAAAAGTGCTTTTTATTATTTACTAGGATATAAAAAATGTATAAATGATGATGATTGTAAACTAATGATAGATGGTAACTTTACAATAATTGAAAAATATACTTATTCAGCAGTAAATATAGATTTAATTGAATATATTTCTAAAAATAGTATAGATGAGATTTATTTATGTGGTTTTGATACTGATGGCTGTATATTAAAAACTGCTTTTGATTTATTTGAAAATAATATAAAAGCCTATATATTACAAGACTATTGTATGAGTAGTGGCGGAGAAAAATATCACTACGAAGCAATTGATATTTTAAAAAGGTCAATAGGCGAAAAATTTATTATATAAATATTGCCTAATATGAGGTAAATTTTAATTACATGCCCAAGTTGGAAAATAAATACGAAAAAATTGTAGGAGAAATGAATATGATAAAAAATATAATATTTGATATAGGAAACGTAATTTTAAACTTTAATATTAAAGAAGTTTTACAAAAATTTACGAGTAATAAGATAGAACAAAAATTTACTTTAAAAAACATAATAAACTCTCCAGAATGGTTAGGAAACGCTTTAATTGATACAGGTTATATATCAAGAGAAGATGCTATAGAAATTGTAAAAGATAGAACTAATCATTGTAATGATAAATTAATAGTCGACTTTTGGAAAAATTATAATGATTTTGCCCAAGTAAATACAAAAGTATTAAATCTAATACAAAAATTAAAAGATAATAATTATAAAATATATTTATTATCAAATATAAATCCATATACATTTGAATTTGTTAATAAGAGTGGTTTATTTGATTTGGTAGATGGATATGTACTATCTTATCAAGAACATAAAATAAAACCATATAAAGCAATATATAATGTTTTATTAGAAAGATACAACTTAATACCAAGTGAAAGCGTTTTCATAGACGATAACAAAAATAATATTGAAACAGGTAATTCAATGGGGATTATTTCAAAAAAAGTTGAGCCAGATGACTATTATAGTATAATAAAAATAATAAAAGAATTTAATCTAATACAAGGAGAAATTTAAGTTTGGAAAGCTAAATGATTTTGTTCAAAGTTTTTATATGAAATAACGAACATTCGTTAATTATGAATTTTATTGTTTGATTTTGAATTTATATGTATTTCATTATTATAATTTAAACTTACAAAAATCAATTTTGAGACAATTACAATATTGCAATATTAAATTATTCATCTAAACATTATATTTGGATTTATTTAAGTTGTTTATGAAAATTTTAGTTATATATATGCAAGTTCTATAATTATCTGCAGATGCTGAAGTAATCTCTAAAAAGCCTAAAATAATGGCTTACGAGAATCGCTTTTAAGGCATTTTAATAAAACAGTCATATAGTTTGTTGTCTGCAAAATACGGCAAATATGGAGAAATAGGCATTTTGAAGATTTTAGATAAAATTTAGATAGAAGATCAGAAATTATAAAAAATTATTGAAAAACAAATTTATAATTAAAGATAAAAATTATTTGAACATTAAATTGATAAATTATTTAAATAGCTTAAAATTGAACAAAAAAGCATAAAATTTACTAGACTTAATAAAAAACGGTGGAGTAGGGGGAAGAGTCTTATTTTCAGATATATACAATGTAAATAAATATTAAAAACCCAAAAATAGAAAAATAGGTAGTAAAATATTTTGTGCAATGTTCTTAAATTATTTTTAGAAAAAATATAAACTATATAATTTAATAAAATAATTTTAATTTAAATTTTAAATTAAAATTAAAAAAATTACAAATTAAAGATTTTAAAATTTTGTTTGGTAAAAAATCTTAAAACGAACATTTGATTATTACAAATTGATTTATAAATTTTAATTATAATCTTAGATTTTAAATTATATTTATAAAGTCTGAAAATCAATTTTAAGCAATTTAAATTATTAACTAATTAAATTATTCATTAAAACTTTTTAAATTGATTTTAAAGCTTTTAAACTTATAATATGTAATTTATATTTATGATTTTTAATAAAAATTATACAATTATAACTATATATGAAAATCTCTGAAATCAGCTAAAATAACGGCTTACGAGAATCGTTTTTAAGCGTTTTTTATAAATTAGCCATATAGTTTGTTGTCCGATAATTTAGCAAAATACTGGCAATTCTAGTGATTAGCCAATTTTAGAAGAAAATTTATATATTTATATAGTAATACCAAAAAGTCCGAAAAAAGTCCAAAATAGCGACGCACGAGAATCGATTTTAAGCCGTTTTTAAAATTAAGGCATATAGTTTGTTGTCTGCAAAATACGGCAAATATGGAGATTCTGGGGATTTGAAGATTTTTGAAAAATTTTGAGGTAGGATCAGAAATTTTAAAAAAATTATTAAGATATAAATTTTAAATTTAAAGATAAAAATTATTTGAACATCAAATTATATAGATAAAATATTTAAGATGCTTAAAATCGATTTTAAAGCGTTATAAAAATAAAGTAATATAAGTTGTTGAATAAGATTAAATAATAAATAATATGCAAAGTAAAACAACTAAATAATAAGTAAGTATTAGTAAGGCTAAAGACTTGAAAGTGCTGAAATTACTGGGTAGGACTATAATCATAGTCTATATATTTTACTCCTATTCCTTTTTGCACAAAACCTTGATTTTGTGCAATGTTTTTTGAATATAATTATTTAGCAAAGTATCTAACTTTGCCTCTCCTCTATACCACATAAATAAATGCTTAATAACATCTAAGTCTTATATAAGTATTTTATATCATATATAAATATTCTTGGTTAAACCTTTACTTTGTATAGTTGTTATTTCTTTTTTTCGCATAGAAAAAGAACTCTCATTTTCACTTGAGTCCTTTAATTCATTGCTGTTATCTTTTTTAATAATGCTTGTTCTGTTACTGGCTTGTTGCTCTCTATGAGTTCCACTATATATTGAAGCATTTCCTGCGTTGCCTCCTCTGTTTGACAAGCTAACATTATCACTTCGATTATTCTTTGTTTCATTTTTAACAATTTCAAGCCATTTATTAATAGTTTTTGCTTTCTCGAAAGTTCCATTTTCAATTTCCTTTCTTACTGTATTTAAAAATTCTTGACTTCCTTCAACTTTCTTTATTGGGATAACATTATTCCCTTGTTTGTCGTAAATATACGATTTATAGCCATAGGCACTTAAATCAATATAGTGAAGACCATCTTCTTGATTTCTTCTCCAAGTTGTTACTTCACTTATAATTTGATTTTTTTCTTTCGTAGTTAGTTTCGAACTGAATTTATTATACTCTATATTTAAATTTTCCGCAACTTTTCTATTGACTTTCTTTTTCATAAATAATGTAAAGTCGGAATCAGTATAATCTGTAGCATCTCCACTCTCTTTAATTGCTAGATAATTCTTGCCCTCTATCTTACCTTTTTTCTGAAGATATTCTTCGTTAGGCATTATAGTTTGTCCATATATGTTTCTATACCCTTTTGATAATGCTTGATCTAATTCAAGCTCCATTTTTTTAGCTAAGGCATAGTTACCTCTCTCCTCTTTTATATATTATTTAATGGATTTTTATTCACTGCGTCTTTTAATGCTTTTGACAGAATTTGTTTTTGGTGATATACTATTACTTATTGAAGGAGATTTAATAGAAAATCGTGTCGTCAACTTTTTAGTTGGAACAACGGTGATTGAACCTTCTTCTATAGGAGTTTTCGTACCACTGTTCGTTTCGGACGTTGTTTCTAAAGTATATTTAATTCATTGGTTTCAGTGGAAGGAGCTCCTTGTTGCTATTATAAGATTTTCTTATATTGCTAGATGCTTGTATAGTGCTACTAATTGACAATTTTGAGTGTAGGTGTTATACTTTTATAAGTAAAAGTAGACTTGCCCTGAATTAGCATAGACTTTTTGGTCGTCGCTAATGGGGTGTCTACTTTTTTAATATTTATTTTTTCAACCTTTTTACTCTCTAATTTCTATATCTTGTGCATTTTACTAAATTATGGTATTATCTCTCTGTAAGGAGGTGTAAAAATTGGTATATGCTTTAATATTCGTAATAATAGTACTAGTGATAGATATAATAATATCTAAAATGCCTAAAAATGAACAGGAAGAAATAACAAATATGGATTTCTCTTCCCTTTATGAGAAGAAAATGTATCTGTTAACTCAAAATGAATTAAAGTTTTATAAATTATTAAAAAGTATCACGGATAAAAACAATTTAAATCTATTTAGTCAGGTTGCATTATATGAAATAGTTAGATCAAAAGATATAAAAAGTTTTAACAAAGTAAAAAGTAAGACTATAGATTTCGTTATCACAGATGTAAACTGTAAAATAAATATATGTATAGAATTAGATGACCCTACCCATATAAAGCAAAATAGACAAAAAAGAGATGAATTTATTGATAACTTATTTAAAGAATTAAATATAAAATTAATTAGAATACCAGTTCAAAGTTATTATAATTTAAATGAATTAGAATATAAAATAAAAGAGAGTTTATAAACTTGTGTCAGACTCTCATTGACAAACCTAATTTTATAGAGTCTACTTTTTAGTCAAGATTCAATGAGTTTTCTCGCTGGAATAATGGATTTCACCGCTTATACCTCTTTTTCTTGACTTTCTCTGTAATTTCTGTTATGCTTTTATAGAGGTAAATTCATTTGAAAACCGGTCTATCGAATTATCGGTACCGGCATTTGAATTTTACCTTAAATAGAAGATATTAACTCGAAATCCTTACTTCCATTTCATTTTTGGGGTAAGGCAGCGTTAATATAATCTCTTATATGTGGTTCATACTCAACCGTCTTATTATCACTATTATAGTGGGGTAAGATAGAGTATGAACCATTTTATTTATATCCTTAAGAAAATCTATTATCTTTCAAAATCTGCTTTTACATCAGCAAGCATAACTAATATATTTCCTTTTTGTAACCTATTTAAATCGAAGTTAGCTCTATGTGTTACAACTGGTAGTATTCCTATTTCAGTCTTTATATATATTATCGTAAAACTACTATCAATATCGGCAATATTTACTGTAATATCCTTGTAATCTTCAATTATTCCAATTATGAAAGATGAAGGTTCATCTAGTTGTCCTGTTAACATTCCGCCAACAGCCATCATATTTGTAGAGTATCCATGAATATACATATCTGTATCTTTGATTTTTATTGGTTCAGAAAATCCAAGAGCTTTGTTCATTTCATCCTCTGTATCATATATATCAAGTTTAAATGGAAATGCTGATAAATATACTTTTTGTTCAGTATTTTCTAAGTTTTCAGAATCTAATAAATGTCTGTTTACTGTTTCTATTTGAAAATGCGAGCCTTCTTCTGAAACAACATTGTAGTACTCATTTGCTTCAGATGACTGTTCTAATTTTTCTTCAAAATGTAAAATTGTAGCATTATCGTTTTTTATTGTAATGTCAACATCAATGATTTCAAGTGTATTCGGTTCAAATTTTTCAGTTATAACAGCTTTTCCAATTACTTCGTTGCTATTTGTTTCTCTAATATAACTGGTGAACATTAAAAATCTTTTATCAGTACTTGCTGATATGTTTTCTGGATTTTGAATGTATTTCATCATCATATTTGAAAATAAATTTTCTATTAAAGTTTTATCATTATTTGGTATAAATGAATTAAAATGAATTGGCATATTTTTCACTCCTTAAATTTCTTTGGTTTGATATATTTTAATTTTAAAGTAGTTTTATTATATCCTATATTTACGGTTTTGACAATATAACATATGTTAGAATTTACTTTTTCCATTTTTTGTGCTATAATAAATACATGTACGAATCTTTCTACATTATCTATTATTTGGAGGGATATTTTATGCGATTATTTATTGCACTTATTCTTTTGGTCCTCTTCTTCGCAAGCCCTAAGGCATTCTTGAGTGTTCTCATGGCCCTCTTCATATTTGGATGTATCTGTTACTTTATCATGATGATTTTCTTTACTATACCTCTTATCCTCTCGGTGATTATACTTTGCCTGATAGTAGCAGGCGTTGTAGCTTTCCTAGTTCGGTATTTTAACGAGTAACGGTTTAAAGAAAAATCATTTAAGATAGTATCAGTTCATCAATTTGAAGTAGTGTCCAGTGTTTGAACAAATTCGAGAATTTGAAATTTACTCTCCGCCTTTGAGATTTCCAATTGGAGCAAAGGTAATGCCCAAGACCTGTGGTAACAGTGATTTAATCACTTGGTACTGCAGGTCTTGGGCGTTTTATATAATATTTGAATTATAAAACAATTTTAGTTTGCATCTACATTATTTCTTTTCTGATATAATGAGGATATTGTAAACTTTAATCTTTTATTTAATAGTTTTATTTACTAATTTTTAGTATTTTTTTCATTTTTTCTATGAATTCTTCGTTATTTTTTGTTGCTATCATCTGAGTTATTATTTGTTCTGTTACGTCTGCAACTGGCATACTAGAAAGTGCTTTCCTTAAGGCAAATACTGTTGCAAGTTCGTCTGGAGTTAATAGTTTTTCTTCCCTTCTTGTTCCTGATTTGTTGATGTCTATTGCAGGGAATATTCTTTTTTCTGAAAGTGATCTATCTAGATGAACTTCCATGTTTCCTGTTCCTTTGAATTCCTCGAATATTACTTCATCCATTCTACTTCCTGTTTCTATAAGTGCTGTTGCAAGTATTGTTAAACTTCCACCAAATTCGATATTTCTGGCGGCACCAAAGAATTTCTTTGGTTTATGTAGTGCGGCTGGATCTAAACCTCCAGATAAAGTTCTTCCTGATGCAGGTATTACAAGGTTGTAAGCTCTTGCAAGTCTTGTGATACTGTCTAATAAGATTACAACATCCTTGCCTTGTTCTGTTAATCTTTTTGCTCTTTCTAATACCATTTCTGCAACTTTTACATGGTGTTCCGGTAATTCATCAAATGTAGAATATATTACATCTCCTTTGATTGAACGTTTCATATCTGTTACTTCTTCTGGTCTTTCATCTATTAATAAAACTATTAATTCAATTTCTGGGTGATTTGCTGTAATGCTATTTGCTATTTTCTTTAAAAGTGTTGTTTTTCCGACTTTTGGAGGAGCTACGATCATTCCTCTTTGGCCTTTTCCTATTGGACAAATTAAGTCTATCATTCTCATAGCATATTCATTTGATGTTGTTTCTAATTTGATTTTTTCTTCAGGATATATTGGAGTTAGGTCATCGAATTTTTTTCTTTTATATAAGTTTTCTGGACTTTCTCCATTTACTTCTCCAACAAAAATTAATGCAGGAAATCTTTCTCCTTCTTTTGGTAGTCTTGCAATTCCTTTTATTTTGTCTCCATTATCAAGTCTAAATCTTCTTATTTGAACAGGTGATATGTATACGTCTTTAGGGCTTGATAGATAGTTTTCTCCTCTTAAGAAGCCATATCCATCTGGTAATATTTCTAATACTCCTTCTGCTATAAAATCTTCAGGAGTTGTTAATTTATATTTCAAGTTTGAATCATCTTTAGCATTTGCATTAATTTGAAATTTAACTGCTGCTGTTTCAAAGTTCATTGCAGGTATGTCCTGAGTTGTATTTTCAGTTTTTTCTTCAGAATTAGTAATATTAATGTGTTTAGCATCAATTACATCTTTCACTTGGTTCTGGACTAATGATTCCGACATTTTTGAATCTGATAATTCTGATTCTTTACCAAGTACATCTATAAGCTCTTCTTTCTTAAGTTTAGTAACGTTTTTTATTCCTTTTTCTTTAGCAAATTGGCGAAGTTCTACCAATGTGTATTTTTCAAAATCCATAGTATTAATCGTATAATAAAACACGTATAATGTTTTAATTATACACTCCTTTCATTATTTTTGTTTTTTCTATTAATTACTTAATTAATTTCTTAATGTATTGTTTAATTTTGAATTGACTTATTATTTACGTTTTTATTATAGTAAATATTTTCAAACTGAACTGTTTGTGACAGTACTAATATAAATAATATATGTGATAAGTTTTTTGGGATTTTTATTTTGATACGTTTTTTACTGTGTTTGTAAATTGAAACAATTATAAGATATTTTTTGATTAAAACTTTAATAATTATACATTATTTTTTTAGAAAAATCAATAAAATGAGAGTATATTCTTGCATAATACCCCCATTTCATTTTATATAAATTTTCGTTTATTTTTGCATGTCTATATAGACTCTTTCATTAGGTAAATACATTCCTAATTTTTCCCTAGCCATTTCTTCTATGTACTCAGTAGAGTTAAGCTTTTCTTTCGTTTTATTTAACTCATCGTTTGTTTCTTGTGCTGTTTCCAATTGCTTTGTAAATGTAGCAGCCTCTGACTTATATTGGCTTAATGTTTTTTGTTGTGATATTATTGTTACAACAAAGTATATTGAAAAAGCTATTATTATTATATTTCTATATATTTTTTTCATAAGATTATCTCCAAAATCAAATAAATTATATTACCTAATTATATATTTCTACATAATAGTTAAAAATCCTTCTATTTTTCTGTAATTAATTTTAATTTTTTGTCAACTTTTTTATTTTTCTTATTCTTTTTGCTTCGCTTTTTGTCCTTTTTTGTCACTGTAAAGCTTTTTATGTTTATGGTTAGTATTTTAAAGGATTTTAATATGTATTTTGATATTAGTTTTCTTATTAAATTCACAACTATTTTTATTGGATACAATATTACTAATAGGATTTTATATATAATCATTTTTATAAATTTCAAAGCTGTAACATTTAGTCTTATGAAGTATTTGCTGATTGTTAGCATGTATGTTGTTAACCCTAATAATAATGCAAAAAACATGTAGAATCTTATTTCTCCACTGCTTACAACAAATACCATGAATATTAGAAATATTCCTGTCATTATTCCGAAAACAATGTCTTCTATATATGTAATAAAATCAGATGTTTTGAATGTTTTTCTTAAAATTCTAAATATGTCAAAAAATATTCCAATTAAAATGCCACAGAACGTATATATTAAGAATAGATGCCCCTGGCTTGTTATCTCTTCAATCATAAAAAATTTCCTTTTGCTTTTATACAAATTTATTTTATACAAAATATTTGACTACTATATTAAATAATTTTTAGTTAATCTCCAATATTTTTCAAACAATATTTTGTCTCTTGTTGGTACTTTAATTATTTAAATATTTTGAGTAGTATTTAAATTTCATTTAAGTTTTATTTGAATATTTTACCTAGTAATCCACCTTCATTTTTCTTTCCAATATTTTCTTCGCTATAGCCTAAGTTATATATTTGTCCTTCAATTACAACTTCAGAGCTGTCTATGCTGAGTTTGTTTATTCTTAAATCTTCACCTTTTATTGTTAATAAACCGTAGGTCTGTCTCTACGATTACTATTTGGTCATCAAAGCTTAGTACATCAACAACTCCAGTTATTGTAAGCTTTTCTCTATTTTCCAGAATAATGTTTTGTATTATATTTGAATTTTGAGGAACATTTTTTCTATCTTCCATGAATGGTATCCTTCCTTTGAATGTTAATTTATTTCTTTATAATAAATTATATTCCGTTCTTGTCTATTTTAGAACTTTGGAATATAGTTTACTATTCTTATTGAATCTATTTTCATTTTGAGTCTTATGAAAAATAAAAAATAAATAGTAGATTAAACAACCTACTATTTATTATAATTTTAGCCATTTTTAATAAAGAAACATTTTTAATAATTACAAGAAGGAAATTTACGAACTTAATATGATTTACGCTAACCTCTGTGACTCCATTTTAAATAACTGTCTATAAATCCATTTAAGTCTCCGTCCATTACGGCCTGAACATTTCCTGTTTCATAATTTGTTCTATGGTCTTTTACGAGTGTATATGGGCAAAATACATAAGAACGAATTTGACTTCCCCAAGCAATGTCCATCTGAACGCCTTTTAAATCTTCTATTTTTTCTTTGTTTTCTTTTTCCTTTAAGTTCAACAGTTTTGATTTCAACATTTTCATTGCTGTCTCTCTGTTTTGAATCTGCGATCTTTCTGATTGACATGTGACTACTATATTTGTTGGAATATGTGTTATTCTTATTGCAGATGAGGTTTTGTTTATGTGTTGTCCTCCTGCACCAGATGACCTATATGTGTCTACTCTTAAATCGTCTGGATTAATGTCAATCTCTATATCTTCTGCTATTTCTGGCAATACTTCCAAAGATGCAAATGATGTATGGCGTCTTCCTCCTGCGTCAAATGGCGAGATTCTAACAAGCCTATGAACTCCCATTTCTCCTTTAAGGTATCCATAAGCATACTCTCCAGAAACTAAGAAGGTTACACTTTTTAGGCCTGCCTCTTCCCCATCTAAATAGTCTAATTCTTTTATATCATATCCATTTTGAGAAGCCCATCTAGTGTACATTCTGTATAACATTTCTGCCCAGTCTTGAGCTTCTGTGCCTCCTGCTCCAGGGTGAATGGTTAAAATTGCATTATTAGAGTCATATTTACCTGATAGAAGTGTTGATATTTCTAGCTTTTCTATGTTGTTTTCAAGTGATTCTGTTTCTTCTAATACTTCTTTTATTTCTGCATATAAGTCTGAATCTTTCTTGATATTTTCTTGCTCTCCATCTAGTAAGAAGCTTGATTTTAATAGTTCTGCACCAGCTGGCATTTCTTTAATTTCTTCATAAACTAGGTCATTTAATTCTAATATATATTGCAGGTTTTCTTTTATTTTTTTGTAATTTTCTGTTTTACTTTTTATGTTGTTTATTTGTTTTAATATTTTGCCAGAGTTTGCAGAGTCGTTCCAAAATTCAGGATTTGTAGTCTGATCTTCTAGCTCTTTTAATTGTTGTTCTAACCCAGCAACGTCAAAGAGAACCTCCGATTTCTGCAAGTCTTTCACTTAAACTTTGTAATTTTTTTGTGTTTTCTTCTAAACTAATCATATAATATTATTGTATGAATTATTTGGTATTTTAAATAATCATACGACTCCTTGTATAATAAATTTAGGTTTTAATAAAGGATTTACCTATAAACCTTTTTTATCTGTGAGAACATACATTTCCATACATTAAATTTCTCATTTATCCATGAAATTTGCTTATTCTTTTCCTAACTTTTTAGTTCTTTTTTTGCAAGTTTGTAGTCTGGCATATAGTGTTCTACTAAATTCCAAAAATCTTTTGAGTGATTCATATATTTCAAATGGCAAAGTTCATGTAAGCATACATATTCTATTGCATGCCTGCTGTAAGCCATGAGATTTAGATTTATGCTAATTTTTCTCTTTGAGGAACATATTCCCCATGTAGCTTTTAAATTTTTTATATTGCATTCTGATGGATATAATCCTGTTCTTTTCTGTAAGTCTTCTATAGCAGGAAATACTTCTTGTGTTGCAATATATCTGTAGTATTTTTCAATCAATTTTTTCGTAATATTCTCTTTTTCGACATTAGATAAATTTTGTATTTCATTATTGAATTCACAATATACATTTTGAGGATCTGAATAAATCTTGCTCCTCTTGTTATTATTATAGAGGATTCTTAGCGTATATGTTTTTCCAAGTACGCTAATCTTGTCTCCGTCCTGATAATTTAGTTGTGCCTTTATTGTTTTTGATTGCTCTTCTAATTTTTTTAAAATCCAATTTTTCTTTTCTGCTAGAAGTTTTTCTATGTAGTTTATGCTGGTACTTCTTGGAGCTTTTACAAATACTTTTCCATCTTTTATTTGGATATATGTATTTTTTATTCGTTCTCTTATTAGTGTATATTTTATACTTTCATAATAAAGTTGTTCTGATATTGATTTTGCCACGACTTTTTCCTTTCATTTACGGTTAGTATTATATCATATATTTACCAAAACCGACAAGTATACATACTTATAAAATTATTATAATTAGATGATATTTTTATAAACATTTCAATTTTTATTCATAAGTTATGGAGCTGTAGCTGTGAATTGTAAATCAAATTTTATATCTGTACCAGATGCAGAGTTTTCACAGTCAACGTCTTGTCCTTCAACCCACATGTAAACTCTTATTTTTGTAACTCCAGCTTTAAGTTGAGCAAACTCTATTGTATTTGTACTTTCTGCAGTTGTATTTTAGCAAATTTTATTTTTTAGTTTGCAACTTTGATAATTTCTCCTGTTTGCATCTCTATCGTCTTTCTAAAATCATCTATCTTTTTTATTATTCCTTTTATCGTTTTATAACTTCCACCCTGTTTCTTTTTATCTTTTTCAAAATACGTTACAGAGACGATTATATTCTTATCAAGATGTTTCATTATATAATTTAGTTTCTCATTTACCTCTATTTTTGCTTCCTCATCAATATCAATCCTACTTTCAGTAATTCTTGCTTCTTCTGTTACCGCTTCCTCATAGCCTGTTAATGCAGAAAAAGGTGCAAATTGTGCAGATCTATTTTCTAAACTCATTCTTGAGTGTTTTGTTGAAACATGGTGTTCTAAATTAATAATATCATCATACTTGTGTTCATCATTCATAAAAATTCCTCTTCGTTTCATCTTTAATTTAAATTATTTTCCATACGCCCAATACCAAACATTATATCAATCATCTAAGTTATGCTTTATATTATTAAAGTCACACATTAAAATCGTTATCCCTTATGACCGCCTATCTGTCCGTTTCTTTCTATTGCAGTTGCGTCCTCTTCTAAATCCATAGCTTTTATTATAGCATTTTTTCCATATTTGTTCTTTATCTCTATAATAGCTTTTTGTATATTCTTTTCTTTTGTAAGTTTTTCATTTTCAATTCTTCTTTTTTCTTCAATTTCTTTATAATTAGTGAATAAATTTACTTGTTCATATTGGTTTTCTTTATTATTAACTTCCGCTTCATCGGCAAGATTTCCCACTGTTAAATATATCTTTCTAATGAGTAAATTCTTATTTATTATGCTGTCATATAATTTTATAAATCCATCACATATAAGCCTTGTAGACGATATTTTACTTTCTAGCCTGTATGTTCCATGTGCTGGTTTTGGAACTGTCCTGCCATATTTGTCTGCTTTTGTTCCTTCTATGCAAAATTTCTTATAATTAGAATTCTTTAAATTTTCCACATCATATTCAATTGTTAATACTAGCATATCTGTCACAAAGTGTTTTTCTATCATTTCCAAAACTAAATCGTTTGACATTTCTTTTATAATAAGTTTTGTCTGCTCATAGTTGTATGGACAATAGAGAACCTGTCCAGAGCATAAACTTCTATTAGCTGGTTTACATGCCTTAATACTTTCTATAGTTGCACATTCCCAGCCCCAGCTATGGTCTATCAGTAATTCTGCATTTATTCCAAAAATTTTATATAATAATTCTTCATTCTCAACAGAGCATCTTGCAACATCTCCCATAGTAAATATTCTATACTTTTCTAATCTTTTACTATAGCCTTTTCCTACTCTCCAAAAATCTGTAATTGGTCTGTGATTCCATAGTTTTCTTCTAAAACTCATTTCATCTAATTCTGCAATTCTTACTCCATAGCTGTTGGGTTCGGTATGTTTTGCCACTATATCCATAGCAACTTTAGCCAAAAATAAATTTGTACCAATTCCTGCAGTAGCAGTTATTCCTGTTGTTTCATATACATCTCTTATCATTCTCGTTACTAATTCTTTTGCCGTTAACTTGTAAGTATTAAGATAACTAGTTAAATCACAAAAAATTTCGTCAATCGAATAAACATATATATCATCCGCCGATATATACTTCAAATACGTATTATATATTCTTGTGCTATACTTCATGTATAAAGACATTCTGGGTGGAGCTGTTATATAGTCCAATTCTAAACCTTTATTATTTTTTAATTCTATGGCATCAAAAGATTTAGCTATAAATGTATTGTTTTTAGCAAACCTTCTCCTATAATTATTCGCATTTTTTACTTTTTGTATTACTTCAAATAATCTTGCTCTTCCAGGGATACCATAAGCCTTTAAACTTGGTGATACAGCTAAACATATTGTTTTTTCAGTTCTCGAATTATCGGCAACAACTAAGTTTGTTCTTAGCGGATTTAAATTTCTTTCCATACATTCTACAGAAGCATAAAATGATTTTAAATCTATTGCAGCATATATTCTGTTCATAAAAAATCACCCCGTAGTTATATAATATCATAACTAGAGGTGTTTGTAAACATTTGTTTGTAATTATGTTTTTATATTTTTTCTATATCAAACGAAAATGTAAAGAAGCTAACTTATAAATGTTAGCTTCTTAATATTTTATTCGTTTCTTCCACAACAGTTTTTGTACTTTTTACCACTTCCACATGGGCATGGGTCGTTTCTACCTACTTTAGGTCCTTCATTTACGATAGTCTTGTTCATTCCACCCTCTTTTTCAGAGATGTTTCCATCAACTAAGTTTATTGCTGTATCCTCAAGTCCTGCTCCTGTAACTCTAGAAGTTTCCTTTCTTTCAATTGGTCCTTCTTTTTTACGAATATTTAATAGTATTTTTGCAACGTCCATTCTTATATCTTCTACCATTGCATCGAACATTTCTGTACCTTCTAGACGGTATTGAACTACTGGATCTTTTTGACCATATCCTTGAAGTCCTATTCCCTTCTTTAATTCGTCCATATTGTCAATGTGGTCCATCCATTTTTGATCAACTATTTTAAGCATTACAACTCTTTCAAGTTCTCTTAAATTTTCTTCACCAAATTCTTGCTCTTTTGCTTCATATATTTGATGTGCTTTTTCTATTAATTCGTTTACAACATTGTTCTTGTCAAAGTTTCCAGCTTTTAAGCTGTTTACATCAGATATTCCAAGTGTTGTTTGAATATCTTGTGCTAGTGCCTCAATGTTTACATCTTCTCCTGGAACAATGTGAGAATCAACAACTATTTCTATAGCTGAATCAATCATTTTTAATATGTTTTCTTTTAAGTCTTTTCCATCAAGGACATCTCTTCTTTGAGCATATATAACAGTTCTTTGAACATTCATAACGTCATCATATTGTAGGACATTCTTTCTAACACTGAAGTTTCTTCCTTCAACTTTCTTTTGAGCATTTTCAACAGCCTTAGATATTAATCTGCTTTCTATTGGCATATTTTCATCTGCTCCAAGTGTGTTGTAAACTTTAGTTACTAAGTCTCCACCAAAAATTTTCATTAAGTCGTCATCAAGTCCAATGTAGAATCTTGATTCTCCTGGGTCTCCTTGACGTCCACTACGTCCACGTAACTGGTTATCAATTCTTCTTGATTCATGTCTTTGTGTACCAATTATTTTTAGTCCACCGGCATCAATTACTTTTTGCTTTTCTTCTTTTATTTGTTCGTCATATTTCTTTTCAAGTTCTGCAAATTTTTCTCTAGCTGCAATTATTGTTTTATCATCTGTTGCATTGTGAGCAGATGCGTCTTCGATTTCTTCATCTGAATATTTTAGTTTTCTCATTTCTTCTTTTGCTAAATATTCACTGTTTCCTCCAAGCATAATATCGGTACCACGTCCAGCCATGTTTGTTGCTATTGTAACTGCTCCAAATTTACCAGCTTGTGCTATGATTTGTGCTTCTTTTTCATGATATTTAGCATTTAATACTTCGTGAGGTATTCCTGCTTTATCAAGCATTCTGCTTAATTTTTCAGATTTATCGATTGATACTGTACCAATTAAAACTGGTTGTCCTTTTGCATGTGATTGTTTAATGTCTTCTATTACAGCATTAAATTTAACATTTTCATTTTTATAAATTATGTCTGAATAATCTTTTCTTATCATTGGTTTGTTTGTTGGTATTTCTACAACATCAAGCTTGTAAATTTCTTGGAATTCGTCTTTTTCTGTCATAGCTGTACCAGTCATACCTGATAATTTTTCATACATTCTGAAGTAGTTTTGGAATGTAATTGTTGCAAGTGTTTTAGATTCATCATTTACTTTTACATGTTCTTTTGCTTCTATTGCTTGATGTAATCCATTGTTGTATCTTCTTCCATACATAATTCTTCCTGTAAACTCGTCTACGATAAGAACTTGTCCATCTTTTACGATGTAGTCTTTATCTTTCTTCATTATTCCGTTTGCATGAAGAGCCTGATTTATTGCATGTACTAATTCAGAGTTATCTAAATCGTTTAAGTTCTCTAGGTTAAATTCTTTTTCAGCTTTTGCAATACCTTTTTGAGTAAGTGTTGCAGCTTTTGCTTTTAAGTCTATGATATAATCATATTTTTCGTTATCTTCTTCTTGTTCTATATCTTTGTCGTCTTCTTCGATTATTTCTTTGGCTTCTAGTTTTTTTACAAAACGATCTGCTTTTTGATATAAGTCTGAAGATTCTGCTCCTCTACCAGATATAATAAGTGGTGTACGAGCCTCATCAATTAAAATACTATCAATCTCGTCTACGATTGCATATTTTAATTTTCTTTGTACTAATTGATTTTTATATATAACCATGTTGTCTCTTAAGTAATCAAATCCGAATTCGTTATTTGTTCCATAAGTTACATCACAAGCATAAGCATCTTGCTTTTGTTTTGGATTCATTCCTGCAATTACAAGTCCAACTGATAATCCTAAGAATCTGTAAAGGTTACCCATCCATTCGCTATCTCTTTTTGCTAGGTAATCATTTACTGTTACAACATGAACTCCTTCTCCTGTAAGCGCATTTAGATATACTGGAAGTGTTGCAACAAGTGTTTTTCCTTCACCAGTTTTCATTTCTGCAATTCTTCCTTGATGAAGTATAATTCCACCAATTAATTGCACATCAAAATGACGCATTCCAAGTACTCTTTTTGAAGCTTCTCTAACAACTGCAAAAGCTTCAGGTAATATATCATCTAAAGTTTTTCCATTTTTTAATTGTTCTTTAAAATATGGAGTTTTTGCTACAAGCTCACTATCTGAAAGTTTTTCCATTTCTGGCTCTAAACTATTGATTTTGTTTACTATTGGCATTACTCTTTTTACTGCTTTTTCGCTATCTGTTTTAAATAGTCCCATTTGAAATTCATCCTTCCTGCTTTTAGCTAGCAATATATGTTCTATTTATTTTACATACTTTGCCACTTTATCTTTAATTTTATTTATGGTGCAATTATATAACTAAATAGTGCAATTAGCAAGTAAATTTTGAAGAAATTTCAAATATTTTATATCAGTTTTTGTTATGTAAACTTTGTTAACATTTTATAGTCCCGCAGATGTTGGAACATAAGAAATATCAGGTGGATAAACATATTCCTCGTTCGGCGTATTTACCGTTTTTATCTTGTTTATCTCTACAACCGGTATTTCTCCATGATAATCCCCTCTTGTTATAGTTCCTTCAATTTCTATCCATGCTCCATCATTGTATTTTTCCGCTTCGTTCAGATGACATAGAAAACCAACTACAACAGCTTTCATATCTGATGAAACTATCATCTGCCTTGCAAGCACAAATTGACTATTATTAAAATCATCAAGTCTATACACGAATCCTGTAAATTTTATTTTCATTCCTACATAATCGTTTAAATTCTCATGAACAGTTTTAAGTACATTTGTATAGTTGCTCGCAGATATTAAATTTATTTTTCCAATTGGTATACATTCTGAATTTGTGGTTTCTCTTCCCTTTTTGTTAAAAATTTTATATATTCCAATAGAACACATAACTAATATTAATATAAACAATATTATAAAAATAATCTTAAAAGCCTTTTTACCATTTAATTTAAAATTACAGACAAACATCATATCCTCCCTCTTATCACACAAAAACTTCTTGCATAGTCTTATTACATACTATGAAGAAGTTTTATAAATATGTTAAATTATTTTCTTTCGTTAAACTTTAAGTGTACTCTCTTAAAAATATTGATTTCATCATTCCTTTATCCAGCATATTGCTATATATGTTTTTTAGTATTATTAGTACAATCGGACCAATGAATAATCCTATAACCCCTGATACTTTATATCCGGTATACATTGCTATTAGTGTAAATATCGGATGTATGCCAATATGGCTTCCAACTATTTTGGGTTCTACTAATTGTCTTACAATCGACATTATAATCCACAGTACTAAAATGCTGACTCCTAGCCTAATATCTCCGTTACATGCTGATATTATAGCCCATGGTACCATAACAGTTCCAGAACCAAATATTGGCAGAGCATCAACAAATCCTATTGCCAATGCATATAATAAAGGATATTTTACATCTAGTCCCGCTATCTTAAAAGCATATAGTCCTATTAGTGATATAACGAAAGAAATTAGTATTAGTGTTGCTTCTGCCTTCAGATATTTTCCTAATACTTTTACAAGTTCTTTTAAATGTTTATATATTTTTCTCACCCATGTTTCTGGCAGATGATGTTCTAATTGATCAATCATGTATATTTTATCTGTACAAATAAAATATAATGCCAAAAACATGACTACTACATAAATTCCGATACTTGGCAGTTGAGTAATTCCCGATAAAATTGATTTTAAGAATGAATTTATCCATGTTGTTACTGTTCTTAATAAATCATTAGCCGAGTTCGTTATTATTTTTGCAACATTATCAGGTATCTTTATTCTTTTTAATGTTTCACTATTAAACAACCTCTGAATCAAATCACTTGCATTTGTAACATAAGTGCTGAAGTTTTCTAGAAGATTAGAACCTTCCGATATTAATGTAGTAATAATCCATGCTATTATTCCTAGTAATATTGCTGTTATAATAACTAATATTATAATACTACTTGTTTTTCTTTTCACCTTAAATTTTTTCATCATGAATTTTATTACCGGCTCTAGCAATAAAGAGATTATAAATGCGATTAGAAAGGGCATATAAAAACATGCTAGCTTAAAACTCAAATATATTCCAAGTAAGCTAAACAAAAAAATAAATATTTTTCTTATTACCTTTGTCCAATAGTTCATATCAACAATCATTTTTTCATTCCTTTTCAGCGTTCTATTATTATTTTATGTTTAATTTATAAAGATTATACAGTATTACAATAGTAATATTTAATGCTTAATGAATTAAACCTCATCAGTCAATTTCATTAAGCATTATAAATTAATTATTTATTAGTTTTTTGTATTAACTCGTTTGTTAAATTTATTTCATTCTTATAAATGTTTACTCTTATTTATATTTTTTATATTTGTTTTCTATTCTGCATTTTGTTTCATTTATATATTTTCTATTCTGCGTTTTGTTTTCCAGTTCCGCATATACATTCAATAGTGTCACATAACTGATCTTCATCTACAGCTTCGTTTGCAGCTAAATCTCCAAGTGTAAGTATTCCTATTACTTTATTGTTTTCCATTACTGGAATTCTTCTAACCTGTTTTTCACTCATTATCTTTTCCGCTTCTGTAATGTCAGCATTACAATCACAAGAATAAGGTTTTGTTGTCATTATCTCTGAAATAGGAGTCTTGCAAGTGTCTTTATCACATGCAACTGCTCTTAGTAAAATATCTCTATCAGTTATTATTCCCACAAGCTTATTTTCATCGTTGCAAACTGGCGTGCATCCAACATGACATTCGCACATCATTTTTGCACAATCTTTTACCGTTGTATCCGGCTTTACAAAGTTTACATGATTACACATACAATCTTTAACTTTCATTATATATATCCACCTTTCAAAAAAAATTATAATATTATTATGTTCTTTTAAAATTAGAATATACATGTGCAATCTTTCAAATTTTGAAATTTTTGTCAAAAAATAAATTTTGCAAATTTTCAATCATTTATCTAATTGTGTGTTTTTATTTTTTGATTTTGGTGCATTATTATTTACCATCACAAAAAATAATTTTAGAATTGAATTTCTTTATTTTCTAAATTTAAATAGTTTAAAATTGTAAATATCTATTATTTGTTCTTTCTGCATTCCTGTTTCTGAGTAATTGATTAATAACCAGTAATCTAATTAAATCTCTTAGAAAATCATTGTTTGGTCTTACGCCATTTGGTCTGTTAGGATTTGGACGTGGTCTGTCAAAAGGTGGTCTTATTGGTTCTCTTATTCTGGAATCTTCTTCTTTTTCTTGTCTATTACTGTCGATATTATCATTAAGAGTCTGCATAACTTTATCATAAATTTCATTTGTAATTTGCATTACTAAGTCTTTAGTAGGTTTTTGCGTTATACTCTTACATCTGTTTATTACCATTGGATTTACCTGTATGAAAATATCTGGATATAAATCAATTGTATTAACAGTTGGCTCAACTAAATCAAAGTCTGAACTCTCCCTGTATGTATTGCTTTTATTAATATATCCACTTAAATTATTTTCCTCTATTCCGAATGGACGATTATTTGTCTGATAGCTTGTAAAATTTGTTGGCTGTGCCAATGGTTTTTCTCCTATTATTGCTCTCATATATTCATCATAATTCATAAAAATCATTCCTTTCTATTGAGTTGAGCAACAAAAAAGCTCCTCATATAATTATTATATGAGAAGCTTTTAATATTTGTTATTTTAATTCATTTTCAAAAGATTTCCATCTGCATTAAGTTCTATATATTTTAATATTGGTTATTTTAGTTCGTTTACAAAATCTTTGAATTTTTGTCCTCTTTCCATAAAATTCTTGAATGCGTCAAAGCTTGCACTTGCAGGCGAAAGCAATACTATATCACCAGGTTTAGCCGATATTTTGGCCATTTTAACTGATTCTTCTAAATTAGATGTGTGTATTATTTCTATGTCTCTTTTATCTTTTCCTTCATTCATTTCATCTAACGCAATTCTTGTTGCATTTTCAATTTTTTCTGAAGTAGGTCCTGTTAAAATAAGAGTTCCAACTTTTCTTGCAATAGTTTCACCTATTTCTTTATAATCTAATCCTTTATCTGAACCACCAGCTAACAGTATTATATTTTCATCAAATGCGTTTAACCCTGCCATTGTGCTTGCTGGACTTGTTCCAATAGAATCATTATAATATTTTACACCATTTAACTCTCTAACAAATTCTAGTCTATGTTCTACTCCTTTAAATTCTTTTATAGCCTCTACTTGTGTGGTTGTATCAGCTAATGACTCTGTTGCAGCGATTGCAGAACATATATTCTCGTAATTATGTATTCCTCTTAGTTTAATGTCTGATTTATTCATTATTTCTTGGCATTTTCCATTTACACAATGCTTTATCATTTCATCTTCTCTGTCGTAAACATATCCATCTTTTAGCTTTTGAGTACTACTAAAGAATATAACCTTTCCTTTTGCCTCATCTGCAAAATTTCTTGTAATTTCATTATCTTTATTAAGTACTAAGATTCCATCTTTATCTTGGTGTAAAAATATTTGCTTTTTAGCTTCCTGATATTCCTCATAAGATTTATGAATATTCAAATGGTCTGGAAACATGTTTGTAACAACTGCTATATCAGGGCTAACCGGCATATTCATTAACTGAAAACTGCTTAGCTCTAATATAACTAAATCATTAGGAGTCATTTCTTCAATTTGTGTAAAAATTGGAGTTCCAATATTTCCCCCTAAAAAACATTTATATCCTGCTTTCTTACATATCTCATATATTATAGAAGTAGTCGTTGTTTTTCCTTCTGTTCCTGTTACTCCAATTATCTTGCATGGAGCAAGCTTTATGCACATTTCAATTTCTGATGTAAGGATTGCCCCATTTTCAACTTCTTTAACAAACTCTGGTTTAGTAGGCAACATGCTTGGAGATCTAAAGATAATATCAAATCCATGTAGTCTAGATAAATTATCTTCTCCGATTTCTACTTCATATCTATACTTGTTTATTTTCTGCATAGCTTCGTCTGATAATTGTTTCTTATCAAATACAGTTACTTTAGCATTTTTATCGTAAAAATAATCTAGAAGCGGATAATTGCTAACACCAAGTCCAATTATAGCAACCTTCTTTCCGTCCAAGAATTTATTAAATTTTTCTAACTTTTCATTTACAAATTTCATATTAAAATTTCATTCCTTTCTTGTCGCCCAATGGGGACGCCCTTTTTTTCGCCCAATGGGGACGCCCTTTTTTGGGCGAAACGATTTTGGGATTAATCAAATTTTTCTAATATTTCCCTGTTTCATCGCGTTCATACCTTTTTAGTGAAACTATTTTTTAATTGATCTTCTCTAATATCTTCATTGCAGATTCCTCTGCACTCTTGCATTCTGTTACATCTACATCAATAGTTTTATCATATCTTTTGTAGAATCCAGCTTGCTCTTGTAATGAATCTCTTTCTTCAATATGTCTTTTTAGTTCTTCGCGTGTTATTTTCTCGTTTGTATACTGATGCATCTTTCTATCCACTCTTGCTTCTATGTCGGCAGTTACGAAGAAATGATAATCTAAGTCTGGATAAATTTTCATTAGGTCTCTACCAGATATTATTAAGTTATATTGTTTTTTATACACGTCTATCAACTTTTTTCCGAAAGCATAAAATTTTGAATTATCAGCATCCTTTGCAATTTTTGAAACAGCCAATGATGTTGCATCAGATTGTAAATTATCCTCATTTATTTCTTTTCCGTCAACATAAACAACACTTTCTCTGTTTTCTATTTTAATTTCAACTTTTAACATATCCATCATCTGCTTTATATCAATTGGTTTGTCAGAATTATTTACAATTTTGCTCATGTCTATACCAGAATTCATAAGTGCATATACTATGCCTCTATATAAATTTCCTCCGTGCAATATTATACTGTTTGGAATTTTGTCTAGCATAGCTCTACAAATTGATGTTTTCCCAGCTCCAACAAGTCCCTCTATTCCTATTGTTATATTTTCCATATTTGATTTTGTTCCTTTCTCGGGGCAAAAAATTCATTGTATGTATATATTTTTGCCTTATTATAATTTACACAGTAATTATATGTATTTTAACTAAATATGTCAATATACACTATTTTATTGATTAGTCTAAGAAAATTTTAGAAGGATTCCATTTATTTATGGTATCATCCTCCTAAATCAATAAAGTGTCTATTATCTTTCAAAATTAAAACTTTTCATTGTACAATTTTTTCTCCGTCCCCAAATTGTGCCAAATTATCTCTAATTAAGATATTTTGCTAAGAATTTTCCTGTATAGCTATTCTCATTTTTTACAATATGTTCTGGTGTTCCTACTGCAATCACTTGTCCACCTTTATCTCCGCCTTCTGGTCCTAAGTCTATTATGTGGTCACAAGTTTTTATCAAGTCTAAATTATGTTCTATTACAATTATTGTATTTCCTGTATCTACAAGTCTTTGCAAAATATCCACTAATCTATGAACATCTGCAATATGCAAGCCTGTTGTTGGTTCATCTAAGATATACAAGGTTTTTCCTGTTGCTTTCTTAGAAAGTTCTGTTGCCAATTTCACACGTTGAGCCTCTCCACCAGATAGTGTTGTTGAAGGTTGTCCTAGTTTAATGTAACCTAATCCAACATCATACAATGTTTGAATTTTTGATTTTATTCTTGGTATTTTATCGAAGAATTCTAATGCTTCCTCAACAGTCATATCTAATACATCTGATATTGATTTTCCTTTATATTTTACTTCCAAGGTTTCTTTATTATAACGTTTTCCTTTGCAGACTTCACAAGGAACATAAATATCAGATAAGAAATGCATTTCTATTTTTAAGACTCCATCTCCGGAACAAGCCTCACATCTTCCTCCTGGAACATTGAAGCTAAATCTTCCCTTGTCATATCCTCTCATTTTTGCTTCGTTTGTGCCTGCAAATAAATCTCTTATCATATCAAACACTCCAGTATATGTTGCCGGATTTGAACGCGGAGTTCTTCCTATTGGTGATTGATCTATGTTTACTATTTTGTCTATATTATGAAGGCCTTTTACTTGCTTACATTTTCCTGGTTTTTCGTTAGAGCCATTTAAGTCTCTTGCAATCGTCTTGTATAAAATTTCATTTACAAGTGTTGATTTTCCTGAACCGGAAACACCTGTTACACATATAAATTGTCCTAACGGAAATTTTACTGTTATATTTTTTAAGTTGTGTTCTGTTGCTCCAACTACTTCTATAGATTTTCCATTAGACTTTCTTCTTTTCTTTGGAACTACTATTTGTTTTCTTCCACTTAAATAATCACCTGTTATAGAGCCTGGTGTATTTTTTACCTCTTCTGCTGTTCCTTGTGCCATTACATTTCCGCCATGCACACCAGCTCCTGGTCCAATATCTATAATCTGGTCAGCTGCATACATCGTATCTTCATCATGTTCTACGACTATAACAGAATTACCTAAATCTCTCAGCTTTTTCAATGTAGCAATTAGCTTGTCATTATCTCTTTGATGAAGTCCAATGCTTGGTTCATCAAGAATATATAGAACTCCTGTAAGACCAGCACCGATTTGGGTTGCAAGTCTAATACGCTGTGCCTCACCACCAGACAAAGAACCAGCTGGTCTCGAAAGTGTTAAATAATCAAGTCCAACATCTATTAAAAATTGTAAACGCTTATTCAACTCTTGTAGAATCTGCTCTGCAATCATTGCCTGTGTTGGCGTAAGCTCTATATTATTTATATATTCTTTTATTTTATCTATTGACATATCTGTAAGTTCTTTTATGTTTAAATTTCCAATTCTTACAGACAGACTCTCTTTTCTTAAACGTGCTCCATGGCATGCAAGACAAGGAGATTCACTCATGTACATCTCGTAGAAACTTCTCATACCATTAGATTTAGTCTCGTTATGACGTCTTTCAAGGGTTGGAATTACTCCCTCAAAAGGAGTAGAATATTTTCTTGTTCCTGCAGCAGATGTGTATTCAAAATCAATTACTTCATCTCCTGTACCATATAGGATTTTATCCAAGAAATCCTTTGGTAACTTCTTAATTGGGACGTCTTTTATTTTAACTCCATAATGCTTTGCAATACTCTCAAAGTACATCTTAGCCATAGTATCGCCCTTTTTCATGGTGCTAGCTCCGAAGGCTTTTACACCATCATATAGTGTCTTATCTTTGTCTGGAATTATTAAATCTTCGTCAATTCTCATTAAATAACCAATACCAGTACACTCTGGGCAAGCTCCAAATGGATTGTTAAAAGAGAACATTCTTGGTGTTAACTCTTCAAAGCTAATACCACAATCCGTACATGCGTAATTTTGAGAATAGATTTTCTCTTCTTGTCCCGGTACATCTATTGTAACTAGGTTGTTTGCGTATTTCATTGCAGTTTCAACAGATTCAGTTAATCTTGCACGAATTCCTTCTTTTATAATTAATCTATCTACCACAACATCAACATTGTGTTTCTTCTTTTTATCAAGAGTAATTTCGTCCTCTCCAAGTTCATACATTTGACCGTCTATTCTTACTCTAATAAAGCCTGCCTTTTGATAATCTTCTAACTGTTTTGTAAACTCTCCCTTTCTTCCGCGTACAACAGGAGCTAAAACTTGAAGCCTTGTTCCTGCTTCAAGTTCTAAAATATTGTCAACAATCTGGTCAATCGTCTGTTTCTCAATTTTCTTACCACAGTTTGGACAATATGGCACACCAATTCTTGCATATAATAAACGCAAATAATCATAAATCTCCGTAACCGTTCCAACTGTAGAGCGTGGGTTCTTAGATGTAGTCTTTTGGTCAATAGAAATAGCAGGTGAAAGTCCTTCAATAGACTCGACCTCAGGTTTTTCCATCATACCTAAGAATTGTCTTGCATAACTAGACAAACTCTCTACATATCTTCTTTGTCCTTCTGCATACAAAGTATCAAAAGCAAGTGAAGATTTACCAGAACCCGAAAGTCCTGTAACAACTACCAATTTATTTCTTGGAATTGTTAAATCTATATTCTTTAAATTGTGTTCTTTTGCACCCTTTATAATAATATTATCATTCATAAAAATTCCTTTCTTGTTTTACATAAAAGCACATATCTTAACGAAAGACTTTAAAATCTTACGTATCTTTATATTCTTATAAAATTTTCTTTGTAATTATATCATAAACTTGGTGCATTTTCAATAGTTTACAAACTTTTGTTCTTCATTTTTTTATATTATATTAATGAAATGTTTATCAGAAAAACTCAGTTTAATTCACTTCTTTTTATAAGTAATACATCTCTTCTATAATTCTTCAATCTCCTTTTTACTCAATCCTGTTATCTGGCTTATTTCTTCAACAGTCATTCTTCCTTTAAGTTTTTTTGCAATCATAAACTTGCCTTGTAGTATTCCCTGTTCCACTCCTTCTTTTCTCTGCTTTCTTATTTCCTTATTAATTATCCTTGCAGCATTCATCATAATCTCATCTTTCTCCTCTCTATTTCTTATTTTTTCTATGAATTTATTTATTATACTTTCATCTTCAGTTCCAGCCAACTCATACTTCACTATTTTCTCTAATTGTGAATTTTCAAATTTGTCTATTCTCTTTTGATTATTTATCATATCTTCAATATTTTTATATAATTCGGCCTTATTTCGTGCTTTTTCTATTAACATTGCTTTAGATGTTATAAGATTATCTTCTAATAACACTTCTCTACTCAATTTATTTGTATCTATCAAAGTGTATTCATTTTCAGTTTCTTCATATCCTTCAATTTTTTCTTCAATATCCTTTATTGATAACATATTCCATTCTCTTTTACCAGTATATAATACTATTGCTATTACTTTTGGAATTTTATAATTTCGCTCTTTTAATCTTTTCTTATCTATTGCAGACTCTACTATTGCATTTTTGTAACACAATATTCTATATGACATCTTTAAATCTACACTCGATTGATGTTCTATCAGTATAAAGACATTTTTATTCTTTATCTTGTATACCACATCTGCTTCTACACTGCTAAATGATTGCGTTCTAAATTCTTTTTCGTACTTTTCTATGTCATTTTCTATTAAACTCAAATTTAAATAATGGTTTATAAATTTAACAGCTTCTTTTCTATCAGATAGTATTTCTTTAAATAATTTATCATGTTTTTTATCTATATGAATATTCAAGTCATATTTCTCATAATTTTCTTTTAGAATATGGTTATCATTTTTGTTTAATCTCCCCTTGTTTTCATTTATTTGATCATCTTTCAATACTTCTTCACATCTTCTTATTAACTTTTCTATTTTTTCTTTGTTCTTAATATAGAATTCAGATGTGTAACACATAATATCTTTTCCATCTCTTGTTTTTAGCCCTGATGGAATATACATTCTTTCTTTTTCCATTAATATTCCTCCTTATTATATAATATTGTGTGATTATCAGTCAATATATTATGGTAATATTTTTATTTTGGGTTTATTTTTTAGAATAAAAATTTAAATAACGAATTTTATTAATTGTTATATAAAATTATTGTGAAGTGAATCTTCTTTACTTTTATTGAAATTTAATTATATTCTCCAATCAGTTAATTTTCAAGTAAAATCGTACGACAAAATTCTACACAATAAAAGTACACCTCATCACTGATAAATGAAGTGTACTTTTATATTATTTGATTTCAATATTTTCTTTACTGTATTTTTATTCAGTTGCATTTTATCTTTTAAACAATTCATCTTACAATTCTATTTCAATTTTTTTATTTTCTGACAAATTAATCTTCTTATATGATACCTTGCATGCATCTAATAGCTTTCTTGAAGCAATATTGTTTTCAGAATTTGCATATTTGTCTGATAAATATATAACTTCTTTTATTCCTGATTGAATTATCATCTTTGCACATTCGTTGCAAGGAAATAAATCTACATATATTTTTGCACCTTCCAAATCTTTTCTGCTTCCTCTGTAGTTTAAAATTGCATTCATTTCTGCATGGCATACATAGGGATATTTTGTATTTAAGTTTTCTCCTTCTCTTGCCCATGGGAATATGTCATCATTAAATCCATTAGGTGCTCCATTGTAGCCTATTGATAATATTCTATTTCCTTCTCCCACTATACAAGCTCCCACTTGAGTAGATGGATCTTTGCTTCTCATCGCAGATAATTTTGCAATGGCCATAAAATATTCATCCCATCCAATATAGTTCTTTCTTTTTACATTTTTATTTTCCATATGCTTTCTCCATTCTTTTAATTGGATATATTCCAATCTTTTATTTTCGCTTATATTTTACAACATTTTCTTGATGATTAAAAGTAGTTTTTTAATTTTTTATGAATTACTCTAGCCTATTGCATAAAATTTATCTTTTTACCTGACTGATTACTTTAATTATTTGCCAAAATTATTTAAAATTCAATGTAGGCTATAATTTTCTTACTTATATTACAATATGTTACATTTTATTACAAATATTTCACTATTATTTTATATATGAAATATTGTAAAAAGTACTTGATTAAATTTCAAATTACTTGTATATTATTCTTTAGCAAATTTAGTTTAACAATTTAAGGAGTAATTAGTATCATGGGATTTATTAATGTATATACTGGACCAATGAAATGTGGCAAAAGTCAAAAAATTGTAAATGAAATAAAAAGACAATTAATTGCGGGTAAAAATATTATGGTCTTCAAGCCTCTTTTAGATGATAGATGTGGTGATGATGTTATTTCTACTAGAAGCGGGAATTCGGTTAAGGCTATAAATATTCAAGACATCTCTGAGCTTGAAAAATATAATGCTGATTCTTATTTCATAGATGAATTCCAATTTCTAAAAGGCGATGTACATACGATTGATAAAATGGCTTCTGAGGGAAAGAAGTTTTACATTTCCGGACTTAATCTTACTTCCGAAAAGAAAATTTTTGGAAAAATGGGCGATCTTATGTGTATTGCCGATAATGTAGAAATTATGACTTCAATCTGTGAAGTTTGTAAAAGTGAAGAAGCTGTTTTTACTTTCTATAAAGGTGGCTCAAAGGATAAAGATATTGAGGTTGGAGATAATCAGTATCTACCTGTTTGCAGACAATGCTATGAAAAGATGCTAAAAAATCTGAAATAAAAAAGATTTAATATTAAAATAAATTTAAAGTTAAAATACAAAAAGAACAATGCTTGTTTTTATAGGCATTGTTCTTTTTTATCTCCACACTTTATATTTTTAAAATTTATATTGATGAATTTTTCTTTTAATTTCAAAGTTTTATTTCTATACATTTGCTAAAGTTTTTAGAATTCTATTTTTTCTTCTATCCAATTTTTAACTTCACTAATTGGCATTCTTACTTGTTCCATTGTGTCTCTGTCTCTTATTGTTACAGCTCCATCTTCTAGAGTGTCGAAATCAACAGTTACACAGTATGGTGTACCAATTTCATCCTCTCTTCTATATCTCTTTCCGATACTTCCTGCTTCATCATAATCGCACATAAGGTCTTTTGATAGCATTTCATAAACCTCTCCTGCTTTTTCGGATAATTTCTTTGATAAAGGAAGTACTGCTACTTTATATGGAGCTAATGCTGGATGTAAGTGTAATACTACTCTTGAGTCTCCTTCTCCTAAATCTTGTTCCTCGTAAGCATTGCATAAGAACGCAAGTGCTACTCTATCACAGCCTAAAGATGGCTCTATTACATAAGGTATAAATTTTTCGTTTGTCTCAGGGTCTTGATATGATAAATCTTGTTTAGAATGTTCTGTATGTCTTGATAAATCGTAATCTGTTCTATCAGCAATTCCCCATAATTCTCCCCAGCCAAATGGGAAAGCAAATTCTATATCTGTTGTTGCTTTGCTATAGAAAACAAGTTCCTCGGCACTGTGATCACGAAGTCTGATATTCTTCTCTTCCATTCCAAGATTTAATAAGAAATTCTTGCAGTAGTCTTTCCAGAATTTAAACCATTCTAAGTCTGTTCCAGGCTTACAGAAAAATTCTAGTTCCATTTGTTCAAATTCACGTGTTCTAAATGTAAAGTTCCCTGGTGTAATTTCGTTTCTAAAAGCCTTACCAATTTGAGCTATTCCCATTGGAAGTCTTCTTCTTGTTGTTCTCATTACATTTTTAAAGTTTACAAATATACCTTGTGCAGTTTCTGGTCTTAAGTATATTTGAGATGTTGAATCTTCCGTAACACCTTGGAATGTTTTGAACATCAAGTTAAATTTTCTAATGCTTGTGAAATTTGTTTTTCCACAATCTGGGCAAGGTATTTTATTTTCATTTATGTAATTTACCATTTCTTCATCAGACCAGCCATCTGCAACGATGTCTTTTCCATGTTCATGAGCCCATTCTTCTATTAATTTATCTGCTCTGTGTCTTGTTTTACATTCTTTACAATCTATAAGCGGATCACTAAATCCTGCAACGTGTCCTGTTGCAACCCATGTTTCTGGATTCATAAATATTGCAGCATCAAGACCAACATTGTATTTATTTTCTTGTATAAATTTCTTTCTCCATGCAGCTTTAACGTTATTTTTTAATTCTACTCCTAAAGGACCATAATCCCAAGTATTTGCAAGTCCTCCATAAATTTCTGATCCAGGATAAATGTATCCTCTATTTTTGCATAAAGCAACTATTTTTTCCATACTTTCTACCATAGTATTTTCCTCTTCTTTTCATCTCAATATTGCTAAAAATCAGCTTTTTAACTTTAGATATAATATCACTAAATAGCTAATGTGTCAACGATTTTTCTTGCAACTTATGTTAATTTGTGCTATAATGCTACTTGTACCACAACTTTATATGAAAGGATGGTTTTATGGCACGATTTATTATTACTCTTTCTATCGTTTTGAACGAAGAAGGCAATATCGATTCTCGGAAAATACAGTTTGAGGCAAGGGATATAAGCAATGAGAACGGACCTCTCGTTTGCCAGTTCGGAACATTTATGGTATACACAACCATAGCCGACTCCTACGACGAGGTTTGCTCAAAACTAAACTTTCTAAAAATTTCTGAAAGGACTTCATTCTTCAACTTTGCAAATCTTCCGAAACCTGAGGGGAAAGTCTATTTATTTGGATCGATTAACCAAAATGAAGATGGCGAACCATTTTTCTACAATCGGTATATTGGAATTGCCATTCCCGTCTTCGGACTTACAAAGGATTGCGTAATTGTCGAATTCTAAAACCGTTCACCCCCATCTGCCCATAGTAGGGCCGGTGGGGCTTTTTTATTTGTTATTTATGTACACTCTCTTTATGCCTTGTTTGTATGGTTGGTTATTCACAGGGCTGTGGATAATGTGGATAACCCTGTGAATAACTCTGTATCAACATATTCATTTGCTAAGTTTTCCACAGTATTTATGGTAATCTTTTTTATGAAAACTTCGTTTTGAAATATAAAACAATTATGTACATCGTACATTTTTTCGACTTAATTACTGCTAGTCTCCATAATTATTACAAATTGCTATCTTTTTAATTCGACATTATTTGACATTCTCTCTTTTTTATACTATAATTTAATATAACCTTATTTGAAAGGAGAGATTATCTTGCCTATGTCTAAAGGTACAAGCGATTTTTTTAAGTCTAAAGACCAAAAACGGTCTGAAGCCTTGAAATCCTCACAGGTGAAGAAGGTCGTCAAAGGCGGCCACATACCACGTGTGATACGTAGCAACGTCAAAAACAAGGGCTAAAGTCTCATACACCCTGCAGAACCAATTTCTGCAGGGTGCATTTCTTTTTGTCACATAAAGAAACCACGGGTTATACCCGTGGTTATGGCTTTAAAACACTATAAATATCAATTAGTATTCTAATCATGATTTAAAAAATTTATTACTTTAAATTTATTGCTATAATTAGAAGCATTTGAAGTACAATTATTACAGGTACGCCAATAAAAAACTTAGGCTTTTGGGTTTTATGATGGAATACATACATTCCTATAATTTCTCCAATACTTCCTCCAATTAATGCTAAAAATAATAAAGTTGATTCTTTTATTCTCCATCTTCCCTTTTTTGCTTTTTTCTTATCAATAAACATTGCAAGAAATGCTATTATATTTATTATAATCAAATATATTATTATATTCTTTATTGAAAAAATGCTATTTAAACTATCCATTCTATTTCTCCTTTTTCAATTCTGTTAGTAACTGTGTTTTTTCTGAATAAAATTAAGGAAATACATTATTACTGTATTTCCCCTATCATAATTTACAACATGGTATGATTTATTATTCGCACCAACCACAAGCGAAATCATTTACTATATATTTATTATATACGCCATTTACACTAAAGTCAATGTTTTTTTATAATAAATATAAGATATTATATGCATTTTTTTACATAATATTACATTTCATTTTTTTCGCCCAAAAAGGGGCGTCCCTGTTGGGCGAAATTTTATGCAAATAAGCTCATTTGATTGCTTTGGCTCATTCCCTTTAAGCAACCTGCTTTTTCAAGCATTTCTATTGTAGATTTTCCTACCTTTGCACGAATCTTCATATCGTCTATTGACATGAATTCTCCTTCTTTTCTTGCTTCCTGTATGCTTAGTGCAGCAACAGTTCCAAGTCCAGGTATGCTGTTTAGAGGAGGTACGATTCCTTCTTCTTCTACTTTGAATTTTACTGCATCAGAATTATATAAGTCTATTGGTAAGAAGTTTAGACCTCTTTCGTACATTTCTAATACTATTTCCAATACTCCATAAGTGTCTTGGTCTTTCTTGGTTGCTGCTTTTCCAGCAAGTTCTATTTCTTTCATTTTGTTTTTTACACGTTCTACTCCGTGGCACATTATTTCGCTATCAAATGCGTCTGCTCTGATTGTAAAGTATGCAGCGTAGTATGCTTTTGGAATATGTACCTTGAACCATGCAATTCTAAAAGCGTTTGTAACATAAGCTGCAGCATGTGCTTTAGGGAACATGTACTTTATTTTTTTACATGAGCCAATATACCATTCAGGTATGTTATATTCCCTCATTGTTTCTTCATGTTTTTTCCAACCTTCAGGATCTTTCGATGGCTTTCCTTTACGTACAAACTCCATTATTTTGAATGCTTTTTGTGGTGGTAATCCTTGCTTTATTAGATATATCATAATATCATCTCTACAACATATTGCATCTTCCAGTTTTATTGTTCCTTCATCAATTAAGCTTTGTGCGTTGTTTAACCATACGTCTGTACCGTGTGATAGACCTGAAATTCTGATTAACTCATCGAAGGTTTTTGGCCTTGTGTCTACTAACATTCCTCTTACGAATTTTGTTCCAAACTCTGGTACTCCAAAGCTTCCCACCTCGCTGTGTATCTGCTCTGGTGTAACTCCTAATGCCGTGGTAGAACTAAATATAGACATTGTTTCTTTATCATCTAGAGGCACTTTTGTTGGGTCTTGTCCAGTAATATCGAATAACATTCTTATCATTGTAGGATCATCGTGTCCTAGTATATCTAGCTTCAATAAGTTTTGGTCTATTGAGTGGTAATCAAAGTGAGTAGTGATTATATCAGATGTTGGGTCATCTGCTGGATGCTGAACAGGTGTGAATTCATAGATTTCTCTTCCCTTTGGAACAACTATAATTCCACCAGGGTGCTGTCCTGTTGTTCTTTTTATTCCTGTACAACCATAAGCAACTCTAATTACCTCTGAATTATTTATTGGTATTCCTCTTTCCTCATTATACTTTCTTACATAACCCATTGCGGTCTTTCCAGCAACAGTACCAACGGTTCCAGCCTTAAATGTAGTACCTTTTCCAAATATTACTTCTGTGTATCTATGAGCTTTTGCCTGATATTCTCCAGAGAAGTTTAAGTCGATATCTGGTTCCTTGTCTCCATTAAATCCTAAGAAAGTTTCGAATGGAATATCTATTCCGTCTTTATCTAATCTGTGACCACATTTTGGACAAGTTTTATCCGGTAAGTCGAATCCATTTTTTACTCCATAATCAGTAAAGTCTGAGTATTTGCAATTTGGACATCTGTAATGTGGTGGAAGTGAGTTAACCTCCGTAATACCTGTCATGTTTGCAACAAATGATGAACCAACAGAACCTCTGGAACCAACGATATAGCCATCTGCATTTGATTTCCAAACTAGTTTCTGCGCTATTATGTACATAACGGAGAATCCGTTTTTAATAATAGATGTTAGCTCCTTATCAAGTCTCTCTTCAACTATTTGTGGAAGTGGATCTCCATATAATTCATGTGCTTTTTTATATGCAATATCTTTAATTGTTTTTTCGCAATCATTGATATATGGAGGACATTTTTCTGGTGATATTGGGCTGATTTGTTCACACATATCAGCTATTTTATTTGTATTAGTAACAACTACTTCGTATGCCTTTTCTTCGCCTAAATAACTAAATTCTTCTAGCATTTCTTCTGTTGTTCTTAAATATAATGGAGCCTGCAAATCACAATCAGCATATCCTTGGCCAGCCTCTAATATACGTCTATATATTTCATCCTCTGGATCCATGAAATGAACGTCGCAAGTTGCAACTACTAATTTATCTAACTTTTCTCCTAAGGCAACTATTTTTCTGTTTATATCTCTTAAAGCTTCTACATCTGGTACAACACCATTTCTAACCAAGAACATGTTATTTCCAGTTGGCTGAATTTCAAGATAATCATAATCTCTTGCGATTGCTTCAATTTCATCATCATCTTTTCCATTTTCTATTGCCTGATATAATTCTCCTGCTTCACAAGCACTTCCTAAAATCAAACCTTCTGAATATTGCTTATATATTGATTTTAATAGCATAGGTCTGCCTTTATATATGTAATCCAAATGTGATATTGAAATTAATTTGTATAAGTTCCTTAGTCCAACATAGTTTGTAGCAAGAATTATTGCATGAAAGCTCTTTAATTTCTTGTAATTTACGTTTTCGCCAGCAAGCTTGTCTATGTCTTCTATAGTTTTAGCGCCTTTTTTATCAAGCATATCTAGCATTACTCTAAATACTTTTACAGTAGTGTCAACATCATCTAATGCTCTATGTGCAACTATTACCTCAATTCCAAGTTTTTCAGCAATTATTCCTAACTTATACTTTTTGAAGTCAGGGAATAAATCTTTTGCTAGTCTTAGAGTATCTAAATAGGTGTTATCTAAAGATAATCCTAATTGTTTTGCATTGTATTTCAAGAAACCAACATCGAAGTCTGCGTTATGTGCAACAATTACGCTATCTCCAACAAATTCTAATACCTTTGGCAATACTTTATCTATTGTCTCGGCATCTTTTACCATATCATCTGTAATATTCGTAACTTCTACAACTCTTTGGGGAATTGGCTTTTCAGGGTTTACGAAGCATTCAAATTCATCAATAACTTCGCCTTTTTCGTTCATCTTCATTATACCGATTTCGGTAATCTTCTCTGTTCTAAACGAAAGACCTGTTGTTTCTAAATCTAAGACACAATATGTAGTGTGTAAATCTTGTCCCTTTGGGTTCGAAACAGATGGAACCTTATCTGGAACCAAGTATGCCTCGACTCCATAAAGTACCTTCATGTCTGGGTTGTTCACTCCCAACATCTTGTGCGCATCAGGAAATGCTTGAACACTTCCATGGTCAGTAATTGCAATAGACTTCATTCCCCACTTCATTGCACGCTTTATCAAGCTCTTAACAGGAGTAATTCCGTCCATTGTACTCATTTGAGTATGCATGTGAAGTTCAACTCTTTTTACCTTTGCATTATCCATTCTAGCTTGAACTTTTTCTTCTGGCATTTCTATAATTGTATTTACAAGAACACCAAGTTGCTTTGCATAAGGATCAAATTGAGCAGTTCCAGCAACTCTCAACTTTGCTGCTGATTTTAATCTTTTCTTTAATTTATCTATTTTTTCAGGAGCAGAAAATACTTTGCAATCTATTGTGTTAGTACCATCATACATACTAAATACGACTAAGAATTTACCTGATTTTAATTCTCTTACTTTTATTCCTAAATTGATATCATCGTCTTTTGGGTCAAGTTCAACATTTAAAAGTTTTCCTTCAAGTATAACATTTCCACTATCTACTCCAATGTCCGTTATCTTGGTAATAGGTGTACTTAAATTCAAACTTCTACCATAGATTAATGGTGTATCTTCTTCTTGTTCTGGTATTGCCTCTGGTGGAATATTTCCAGGATTTTCAGCATTTGTTGGAATGTTTTGCATTTGAGCAAAATTTCCATTAGAAGAGTTTCCATTAGTTCCATCTGGGGCAGATGCTTGTGCATAAGCATTCGCTTTCTCATTTATATCTCCTTGAACCTTAGCATTTCCATATTTATTCTCTTGATATTTTTTCTTGTTTTCCAAGAACTGTTTCTTTCTAGCTTGAGCATTCTCATACTGCAAATCGCTATAATTGTTTCCGAAACTTGAACCACCGTGTTTCTTAGCTGTTCCTCCAGCAGACTGTTTTTTTCTCATCTCTTCTGCTAGTGCTTCATTATTATCTTTTGTAAGTTCTAGAATGGTATTTTTTTCAAGTTTTTCTAAGGCTTGTCTATAATCAATAATATTTTTTTCTGGTACTTTTTCAGCATATTCAATAATATATTTCTTTCCATATATATTTTCTATCAGCCCAGAAAAAACTTCATTAAATTTATTGTTTTCTAAGAATTCCTTTCCATTAAGAGATAATGTTACATTAATAGTATTTCCTTTTATTTCGATTGTACTATTTCTTAAAAATGCCTTTGCAATCGGATGTTTATGAGAAATATATTCTATAATGTTTCCCCATTGTTTCAGAATTTTATTAGAAATCTCATCTTCTAAATCTTCTTTAAAATCCTTTATTGTGTCTACGTCTTCTTGAGCTTCCTGTTCAATATCGTAAGTAATATTTATCTTGGCTTCTCTAACCTGAAAACGTCTTTGCATATATTTTTCTAAGTCAAGTACAGCCATTATATCAATTGGTTTTTTTGAAACAATGTTAAGCTCTAAAATATTTTGTTTTTTATATAAATTAATTCCTATAACCTTTGCTGCGTTTAGTTCAAAACTATTAGAATTGTAATCTTTAAACACTTCTTTTACAGTTTTAGGCTTTCCAAGTTCCTCCATAATAAATTCCCCCAACTATTTTTGTAATATCGTTAAATGTTACAAAAACTGATAGTAAAATAAGTACTGTGAATCCCATCATTTGAATCTTTAATTCTGTTTCTTGTTTTAAAGGCTTTTTTCTTATTGCTTCAATAATTAATAGCAATATTTTTCCTCCATCTAGTGGTGGAAATGGTAAAAGATTAGTTATTCCCAGCGACATAGAAACTACAGATATTATATAAACATACTCTTTTATTCCTGATGTTTGGGCAACTATGCCAGAGATTCCTACTGGTCCAACGAATTCGCCTACAGTTACCTTGCTTGTAAATAATATTTTAATGCTCTCAAGCATTTCTCCTATAAAGCCTTTTGTATTAAGAAACGCATATTGCAATCTTACACCAAATCCTGATGCAGATGCAGGTATTGTTGTTGATAATATAAAAAATAATATTATCGCAAAAATTATATTTACAACCGCTCCTGCTGCAACAATAGCGATCCTTTTGCCAATGCTTGCCTTACTAAAAGAGCCCTCTTTATCAGAGTGCTGCTCTTCGCCTTCCATGCTTACAAAACCGCCCAGCGGAATAAGCCTTAATGCATATTTAGTTTCTTTCCCTTGTTTTTTTAATATCTCTGGTCCAAATCCAATTGCAAATTCGTTTACGCGTACTTTGCATAATTTTGCAACTAGAAAATGACCTGTTTCATGTATTGCAACTAAAAATCCCAAAAGAAATATAATTTTAATGGCACTGATTAAAAATTCCATTATATTTTTGCTCCTTTATTTTTATTAAATAAACAAAAACAATAGATAAGCAAATGGTGCAATAAATATAACACTATCTACTCTGTCAACCATTCCCCCATGTCCTGGAATCAAATCGCTAAAATCTTTTATTCCAGCATATCTTTTTATACTAGATGCAGATAAATCTCCAATTTGACCTACTATACTTAATATTATGCCTGTTATAGTAATTAATGCTATATTAATATTAAATCCTGCAAAATTATTTAATATTACTGTATAGATTATCATACAAATTGTAGCTCCTAATGTTCCTCCAATGCAACCTTCGATTGTTTTATTAGGACTTATGTCTGTAAAATGATGCTTTCCAATTGCTTTTCCAGTTATGTAAGCAAATACATCTGTAAGCCATGAACTAATGAATACATACCATATTAAGAACTTACCATTTTCCATATTTCTAATTATAGACATAAACATCAAGAATAATACAATGTAGCATATTCCAAAAAAAGTTATTGCTATGTCTATCACATCAGTTTTCGTTTTTTTCGAAAGTACAACTATAAACAATGCTAATATAGATAATGGCAAAATAGTTGCTATTGCAATTATTGCATATTCCTTGGGAATTACATGAATAAACATTATTGCTATTGCTGATATGTATCCTACCCATCTTACAGGGTGATGCCCTTTCACTTCAAATGCATGAAATAATTCATGTATACATCTAAGCGCTATGATTCCCATAAAAACATCTACAACATATTTATTACCAAGAATAAATACTAAAAGGACTGTTGGAAGCATTATTGCTGCTGATATAACTCTTTTCATAATTTTACCCTCTCGTTTAATTCAACTTTGTAAATTTTATTACATATTCCTTAAATTTTATTATTCAATTCTATCACTAAATTTTATTGTACAAAATTATATTCGATTCTATATTATTTTGCACAATACTATAATCAGTCATGTTATTTATTTCCGCCAAATCTTCTTGTTCTTTTTTGATAAATTTGTATTGACTCTAACAAATCTGAATTTGAATACTCTGGCCAATATTTGTCTGTAAATACGAATTCTGAATAAGAAATTTGCCATGGCAAGAAATTACTAATTCTCTCTTCTCCCGAAGTTCTAATTAGTAAATCTGGATCAGGCTGACCTGCTGTATATAAACTATTTGATATTTCATTTTCAGTTATATCATCTATTTTAAGTTTTCCATCTAAAACCTTTTGAGTAATAGTCTTTACAGCTGTAACAATTTCGTCTCTTCCGCCATAATTGAAAGCAATGTTTAAAACAAGTCCTGTGTTATTCTTTGTTTTTTCTTCAACACTTCTTATTTCTTTTTGTAAATCTTTAGGTAAATCTCCGATTTTTCCTATTACATTTACTTTAATATTCTCATCATAAGACTTGAAAAAATCTAATATGTAGAATTTTAGAAGTTTCATTATTGCTCCAACTTCTTCTTCTGACCTTTTCCAGTTTTCTGTAGAGAAGGCATAAACAGTTAAATATTTTATGCCTATCTTATTTGCAAATTTCGAAATTCTTTTCAAATTTTCTGCTCCTTCTTTATGTCCTTGAGCAGTATTTAAATTATTCTTCTTTGCCCATCTTCTATTACCATCCATTATTATTGCAATATGCTCTGGTAAATTGTTTACATTAATAATTTCATCTACTTTTTCAATATTTTCCTCGTTAGCATTATTTATTGTATTACTCATGTTACGATAACCTCACTATACAGTCATTATTTCTTTCTCTTTTTTCTCTAATAATTGATCTATCTCGCTAATCTTTGCATCAGTCATCTTCTGGATTTTGTCTTCTGCTGAAGATAATTCATCTTCTGTAAGACCTCCATTTTTTTGTTCTTGTCTTGCCATATCGATTCCATCTCTTCTAATAGAACGGATTGCAACCTTAGATTCTTCTGCAGTTTTTCTTATTTCTTTAACTAAATCTTTTCTTCTTTCCTCAGTAAGCTCTGGGAAGTTAAGTCTTATAACTTTTCCATCATTCATTGGATTAATTCCAATTTCAGCTAAATTTATAGCCTTCTCTATGTCTTTAAGAATGCTCATATCCCAAGGTTGAATTACTATAGTTCTTGGCTCTGGAACAGAAATTCCAGCCATTTGGTTTATTGGAGTTGGAACTCCATAATAATCTACTCTTATTTTATTTAATATGTTAGGGTTTGCACGACCTGCTCTAACCTCTGCTAAATTTTCTTCAAATACACTTATTGTTTTTTTCATTTTTTCTTCTATATTATTAAAATCCATTTTTTTACCTCTTTCTTTATTCTTCCTCTACTAATGTTCCAATCTTTTCACCTTTAACGGCTCTAACTATATTATCTGGGTCATTAATACCAAATACAATTAAAGGAATTTTATTGTCTCTGCATAATGAAGTAGCAGTAGAATCCATTACCTTTAAATCTTTATTTAATATGTCTAAATAAGATATTTTTTCATATCTTATAGCATTTTTGTCTATTTTAGGATCTGCAGAATATACGGCATCAATTGTTTTTGCAACCAATATTACTTCAGCCTCTATTTCAGCTGCTCTTAAAGCTGCTGTTGTATCTGTTGTGAAATAAGGATTTCCTGTTCCACAAGAGAAAATTACAATTCTGCCTTTTTCTAAATGCTTAAGTGCCTTTCTTTTTATATATGGTTCAGCAATTTGTCTCATTTCAATAGCAGTTTGAACTCTTGTATACATTCCTCTTGCCTCTAATGCATCTTGCAATGCTAATCCATTCATTACAGTTGCAAGCATTCCCATGTAATCTGATGTGGTTCTTTCCATTTGAGTTCCATATTTTCCTCTCCAGAAGTTTCCGCCACCAACAACAATAGCAATCTCTACTCCCATTTGTTTAACCTTTTGTATTTCGTCGCAAATACTACCTAAAACTTTTGGGTCAATACCTGTTTTGTTTTCACCAGCTAAAGCTTCTCCGCTTAATTTTAATAAAATTCTTTTATACTTTGCTTCCGGCATTTTTATTCCTCCATTTTCTAAATTAAACTGCCCTTATTCTATCACACAATAGCAATAAATGTATAGACTTTTTTCTAAAAAAATCGAAAACATTTCGACATAATATTTTATTAAATTATTATGTTTCATACATTATTTTTATGTTTCTGCAAAAAATAATATTATGAAAAAGATACTGTTTTTTAAAATTTTATTTTTATTAGCCATGATAGGGCTCGTTACCTTTATTATAATATTTATGCTATATGTTTATGATGTATCAAAAAAAGATAAATTATCCAGCAATCTCGCTAAATCTTATTCTATAGCTTTTTTATATTCAGGAAATACTCCCTACTCATTGAGCTTACAGAATGATAACTCAACGTCTTCAAGTGAAGATTCTGACTCTTCTTTATATTCAAGTCAGTTTCAAAGCTTAAATTCAGATTCTAGTTCTAGTTCCATTTTTAATTATAATTCTACTTCTGGTTCAAAAGGTAATTCTTCAGATTCATTTGTTATTGGTATAATTAAAATTGATAAAATAAAATTGGATTATCCAATATTGTCAGATGTTTCTGATGAACTATTAAAAATTGCACCTTGCAGATTTGCGGGTCCCTTGCCTAATAAAATTGGAAATCTATGCATAGCTGGGCACAACTACATTGATAATACTTCATTTGCGCAAATTGTAAAACTAACTTCTGGAGACACTATTAGCATTTATGGCCTTGATGGTAAATCGGTAGAATACCATGTAACAGAAAAGAAAGAAGTTGAAGGAACAGATTTCTCATGCACCTCACAATTTACAGGTGGAAAAAGAATTGTAACTCTTATGACATGCAATTCCATAAAGCAGACTAGAGTAATTATAAGAGCCGAGGAATAAAAACAACTCATAAAACCACAGCTACAAAGCTAAAGTCTTATGAGTTATTAATATATTAATTATAAAATTCATTATTTTACATTATAATCTCTTATTTTCTTATAAGCGTAAATTGCTGATACAGCACATACACCAACTAATATTGCAACAACATAACCATCTGCAACACCTGTTTTTGGAAGTGTAGTAGTTGTATTTGCTGTGTTATATGTTGTAGAAGTGTTTAGAGCATTATAAGTTGTATTTGCTGTTGTATTAGAAGTTGTGTTATCAGTTGTATTTTGCTCTGTGTTCTGAGTTGTTGAACCACTTCCACCGATTATAACTGGTGTAGTATTTTCAGCGAAAACTACTGTAGAAAAAGATATAATTACTATTGCAAGAATAGTTCCAATAATCATTTTAGAATTTCTTTTCATCATACATTTTCTCCTTTTCATTCGATAATTAATATTATTATTTACAGTTTTAATTTTACTATTCTTTTTTTATATAGTCAATAGATTTTTATTGCTTTTTTATTACCATTATGTTACATTATGGTATTTCTTGTAACAATTTGATTATTCTTGTGTATATGGTAATATAGCAATTTGTCTAGCTCTCTTAACAGCAATAGTAATATCTCTTTGATGTTCTCTACATGCACCTGTAGTTCTTCTTGGTAATATCTTTCCTTTATCATTTATAAATTTCTTTAATTGATCAGCATTTTTGTAATCTAATACTAAATCTTTATTAGCACATAAAGGACATACCTTTTTTCTCATTTTTCTGAACTTTGGGTTGAAATCATCATCTTTGCCAGTATTTCTTCTATTTTGTTTTCTGTCTGCCATCTTTCTATCCTCCCTATTCTTATTATAAATTAAAATGGTAGGTCGTCGCCAGATGAAACTTCAAATTCTGATGTAGCTCCTGTATCAGAAGATTGTGCTTGATCAGCACCAAAGCTTGAATCAAAGTCTCCTGTTGCTCCATCTCTTCTGCCTTCTGCAAAATATGTTTCTTCTACTACGACTTCTGTCACATAACGTTTTTGACCATTTGCATCGTCGTAAGTTCTTGTTTGTAATCTACCTACAACTGCAACTTGTTGGCCCTTTTTAAAATATTTGCTTACAAATTCCCCTGTTTTATTCCAAGCAACGCAGTTTATAAAGTCTGCTTGTCTTTCTTCTCCTGGTCTTGTAAATCTTCTATTTACGGCTAGTGAAAAAGATGCAACTAATGTGTTACTTGTTTGTGTGTATCTAACTTCTGGGTCTCTTGTTAGTCTTCCCATTAAAATTACTTTGTTCATAAGTGACCTCCATTTTTTACTTTTTAAATTATTCGTTTACGTTTATTGTCATGAATTTAATAACATCATCAGTGATTCTGTAATTTCTTTCTAACTCTGCTATTAAGCTTGGGTTTGCTGTAAAGTAGAATACTACATAATATCCTTCTGCATTTTTCTTTACAGGATAAGCTAATTTCTTTTTACCTAAGTTATCAGCTTTTTCAACATTTCCATCTTTATTAATCATTTCTGTAAATTTTGTAGTTAAGGCATTAAGTCTTTCCTCATCAACAGCTGGATTAATAATGATTACACTCTCGTATTTATTCATTATTTTCACCTCCTTTTGGATTATAACCTACATACTTAAGATGTAAGTAAGGACTTTTAATTTTATACATTGTTACACATAGTAAAAAATTAAAAGTAGTGCTTTTACACTACTTTGTATTGTAACACGAATTGCAAACAAATGCAAGGATTTTCGGGTAATTTTGTGATTTTGTACAATTTTTTCTAGTTTTATTTTCTTTTAAAATTTCAAAAGACTGCAAGTGGAAAATTTTAGATGTGTGGCCCATTTTCAATGGGTACCACCTAAAATTTTCCACATAGCGTATTCCATTCGCTATGCGTTGGCATAGCCTTCTTTTTGTTTTCCCTCTGTCATAGAAGTTCTGAGTTCTTCTTTAGAACTCATCACCTCTATATCTCATGGTATCAAATATAAAGTAGGGCGGGAACCATAGTAGCTGCCGGTGTTGGTAGGAATGCCGTCGTTACGGTAAGAAGCTGGACCGCTAGAACCAACGGCGTAAAAGTGGCCTCCTCTGTCAGCTCTGTAGTCGGTGTTGCTCGCTTCTTGGGTAAATTCCCAACAGTTTCCAGCAAAGTCATAGATATTATTTGCCTTCCAACTTTCACTATATCCTGTATTTTGCTTACTTCCATGTCCATATACAGTATTATTACTGTAATTTCCCCAAGTACTTGAATCTGTTATACTGAATCCAGAGTTATCTAACCAATTACATGTCGCATCCCACTGCAATCCCCATATCATTCTGGTTTTTACTTTTGAACCACTAGCTAGTGTTGTACAATTTTTATATAAGGTATACCAATTTACATTAGTCTGAGTAGCTCCTGTCTTCTCTCCATTTGTTGTTAACTCATATCTTCCTATATAAAATCCTTTATATTTTTCTAAACTTTCAATCATTTCTTCATAGTCACTTTTCATAGTCTCTGCCATATTCGCTAAACTACTAAATCCTGCTGTTTTTGCTCTATCATCAGTATCTCCATAATTTGAACTAGGTAATATATCTGGCTCTCTATAACTACTTGTATCTCCTGGTTTTACTCTTGTTTTTCCACTTATTATTTCTGAATTTGTATATTTTGTAGTTTTTACTCCTGTACTTCCTGAAAGTGCTTGGCCTGCTGTTACGGTTGTATACAAACTACTTGGTGTTTCTACTGGCACCCATACCCATTGGTTTCCTTGTAAATCTTTACCAACGTTTTCCTGTCCCTTATATCTTTCATTGTCTGCTTCTGCATCTGAAATAACTAATCCTTTTGCTTTAGTTCCACCAACATAATAATAACCTCCTGGAATTGTTACACCGTCTACAACAAAATTTGGTTTAGGTACAATTTCAAAATATACACTTTTTCCAAAGTTTACATCTGATATTGTAGTCCCTGTTCTATTATCAGCAGAATAATTTGAAATATTGAATTCAATCTTTTTCCCATTTTTACTGTTTCCACTTGAGTCTGATGCAGATGCAACTTTATAAGTTGCTGTGCATATATTTCCATTCCAAGTACAGCTACTTGTTACATCTTGTCCATCTATTACGACTGTTGGATTCTGTGTTAGCGTGTAATTTGAAATAAATTTAAGTGTAACAGTATCTCCCAAGTCCGCTCTTGTTGAATCACTTCCATTACTCTGCATGGATACAGCAGATATTATTGGCAAATCATTTTTTGAATAATAATCTGATGCAAATCCACCATCTGAATAATCATCTACAGATGTATAATGTCTCTCACCATTTAAAACTGCACCCTTTAAGTAATAAACTGTTAAACTTCTTTCATTTACAACATATAAGTCGTTATCTGTTGACGTAAAAGTTCCATCTTTATTTCCCTCACCAAAGTATGTTTCTGCATCTGGTATAAGTCTCATGTCTATATAATAATATTTATCATTATCATTTGGATTTTTGTCTTTGCTTGGTACATCAATGCTTGTTAATACCTTGTCCATTGCAACTGGCAATGTACCATTATTTAAATAGTATAATTTAGTTGCCTCTGATAATGTTATTATATCTTCTTTAAACTTGTTGTAATTTTTCATTTCTATATTTGTTGTCATTGTCGCACTTAGTCCAACTGAAATGATTATCATAACTATTACTGTAACTGCCAGTGCTATCAATGTAATACCATTCTCACTTTTAAATTTTTCCATTTTATCCTCCGTTGTTTTTATTATTTTTCTTTTCATTCTGTTTTAATTTTACTATTAATCTTTTTTATTTTCAATATATTTTATGAAAAATTTTCAATTGGCTTTGAAGTTGATTGAAATGGAAATTTCCACTTGATACAAGAATCTAATTTACTTTTTATATTATTTTATATTAAAGGCCTTTATCTTCATTGAAAATGCCTTATTTTCTCTTATTGTTATGTACCACAAATATACTAGTATAATTATTATTGCTATATTTCTATAAATTAATACAAATATGCTTCCCATTATTGTTAATATTATTACGGTGCAATTTGATACTTTATTGGTTATTGTGTATGAATTTTTTAACCCAGCAAATATATGTACTAATTCCTTTAAAATTCTTCCTCCGTCTAGCGGATATATAGGCAATATGTTAAATGCAAATATTAGAATGTTTGAATATATTAATAATTCTAATGGCAGTCCTAATAAATATGTTTCTTGGGTTTCTTTGTAAAATATTAAACACGCTAAAATTATTATAAGATTTACCATTGGTCCTGCTAAAGCAATTATTGCCTTCTTAACAGCTAACACATTTCCATTTCTAATTTTTACATTGTAGTCTTCACACTTTGTTTTGAATTTTATTGTAAATCCTGTTAGTATCATTGATATTGTTTCTGGTTTAAAGCCTAAAATTAAACCAACAAATAAATGTCCTAGTTCATGTATTAATGCAAATAACATTAATAAGGCATATATTTTTATCTGTCTTGTTAATATAAAAATAATTAGAAACAAAAACACTTTTAAATTCATTTTTATTTGCATCGAATTTTCCTTTCTTCACTATAAAGTCCTAAAATTATATTTTAATCAATTTTCACAGCATAAATTCTATTATATTGGTAATACTCTGCCGAAACATTTTCTTAATTTTTCTTTACTACAATGATTAAAACTTACATACTTCCTAATATGCTTTCTGGATTAATGAATCTATTTTCTCTTCTTATCTCAAAGTGTAAGTGAGGACCTGTTGCTCTTCCAGTACTTCCAACCTCTGCTATTTTTTGTCCCTGTTTTACGCTATCTCCTTCGTTTACAAGCAATTTACTACAGTGAGCATATAATGTCATTACCTCTCCATTTTCTATTCTCAAATGCTTTCCATAATCTCCTTCACTCGAGTTTTGAGTTACTGTTCCGTCTATTGCTGAAACAATTGAAGTCCCCGTATTTCCAGCAATATCGATTCCATAGTGGTTTGCTGTAACAATTTCGGTTGCAGTTCTTGAACCAAATTTTGAAGTGATTACTCCTGTTAATGGCCATATTATATTTATGTTCTGTTTTACATAATCTATGTCTTGTTCTTCTTGAGTTTTTGTTTCTTCTACAGCTATTTCTTCTGCCCCTCCGATTGGTTCTACATTTTGATTTTTCTCTGTACTTTCATTTGCATCTTGAGTCTGTGTATTTTCATTATTTTGGTTTTCTACATTCTCACTATTTTCATTTTCCAGACTTCCGCTATTTGTATTTTCTTCATTTGTCACATTTTCCGTTTCCTGTTTTCTGCTTTCTTCACCATTATTTTTTAGCCTTCCAATTAATCCATTAAAATATTCCTTAACATTCTTGAAATACTGGTTTTCTTCTATATTTGACAGACTTATATCATAAGAAAGTAATTCTTTCGTTTTCGTGTTTACATCTTCCGAAAATATGAGTTTTGAATTATTCATAAAATAAAATGCAAAGTAAATAATTGTGCAAATTACTATCTGTAGCATCATCTTTTTAACAATTTTTTTCTTAGTTTTTACTGAATTCGGTTTGGCAGAATCTCTTCTTCTTTCTATACAGGCATATTGATTTGCGTTATATCTATTTTCATATCTTCGTCTATTGTAAATTTCCTCTGCCCTTCTAATTCTTTCTTCTTGGCTTAGTATTCTTTCCATAAAAAAACACCTCTTCCTTTGTTTTATAAATTTATATTCCAAAGGTTAAGGTATTATTACTTTTTAATTTTGTTTTCATTTTATTTTTGCTTTTTGGCATTTTTTTAATCTATTTTCATTCTTCTATATTATTTTATCATCGTTTAAGTATGCTAAATACGTTTACGAATCAAATCAAGGTAACACTCTATATCTACTTAATTATTTGTATTGCAACACAAATTAAGCTTATAATAGCAAGCATTACATTTAAAATTCTTACTTTTTTATATAACTTTTCTATTTTTTTCACTTTCTTTTCAGCTAAAATTTGATTCTCTATTTTTGCAATATAATTTGCTACAACCATTTCTGCTTCTTTTATTATATAATTTCTTTCCTCTTTTTTTATATTCTCAATCTTTTTTAGTTCTTCTTCCTTCATGTAGCCCTGGATTGCTCTGCTTTTGCCGTCTTGCATAAGAGTCTTATAATTTATGTCTTTTGATTCTTTCTTATTTTTCACAACAACAATGGCTTCATCAATCAGGTTGGAAGGCAAGTTTTTCAAAATTATAATGTTCTTCATATTTTCAGGATTCATATATGTACCTCCTATATTTTTGTGAATTTCTCACTTTTATATAGGAATTATTGCCATCTTTATTGTTTTTATACTTCCATTCTTAATAATTATTTTTTTACTAAACAATTCTTTCTGTTTTCCTAAAGATTATTGAATATATGATGTCAAGCATTTTACTTGCAATCTTTTCAACTTGCTTTGCTTCTACACTTTCTAATTCTATTAAATTTCTACTTATGTTGTTATAATTAATTCCGACAACACCTTTTAAAATTATATCTCCTTTTACCATTCTGCCTCTGTTTACTCCAACTCCAATTAATATTTCTGCTGGTGTAATCATAACTTTTCCAATGTTCTCTTTGCTACCAAGTGCAGAATCTATAATCACGATTTCAGAATAATCTTGACTATCAATATTTTTTATAAACTCTTCCACATTGTAATATAGTATAGGATTTTCAAATGTTCCAATAACATCAATCTTTACATTGTTCTGAATCAGTCTTTTATTCTTCTCAAGAACCGTTCCTATTAAAGGTCCAAGACTATCTCCAATTATTTTTCCATTTCCTATACATACAAACAATATGTTTTTCAAACTCACATAACTCCTTTAAATGTTATAAAAATATGTAGCTTCAAGGTCTGCTTCATTTAACAACAGAGCTATAGGATATTTTTTGTAAGCTTCGCCTAGAGTTCCATATAGTTCTTTAGGCTCTGTAAAGCCCATATGCCAACGAATCGCATATTTTTCCTCATTTGTTAATTTTATGTATTCTGTAAGCATCATTACAGATTTTTCTCCATGTCCATAAGGAATTGTATCATTCACAGTGTAGTATGGAACTTTCTCCCACTCTCCTAATGCGTTTTTTGCATTTCTATAATCTGTTTTGTAGAAATTTGTTTTACATATATCATGTAATAATGCAGCAATTTTTACAGTATCATCAGGAGTGTTTAACCCACTATTCTTAATTTTTTCATTGAAAATTTCATATACTTTCATGCTGTGTTCTAGAAGTCCACCTTCATAATTACCATGGAATCTTGTGCTTGCAGGTGCTGTATAAAAATCTGATTTTTCTAAAAATGCTAATAGATTTTCTATTCCTTCTCTTTTTGTTGATCTTAATAATTCAATAAATTCTTCTTTCATTATTTTATTCCTCCAGTTTAAATTTTATTATATTTTTAAATAAATTCTTCCCAAACCAAATTGGCTAAATCTATTCCTTTTGAGCTGAGCCTTATATTATTTCCATCTATTTCTATGAGCTCTTCTTTAATCAATTTTTCTAGTATTTTATTATATCTAATTATTGGATTTTGATTAAATTTTCTTTTAAATTCTGAGATATTCACACCTGATATTTTTCTTAATGATAACATCATGTATTCATCTATCTTGCTTTCATCGTCCAATAGTTCTTGTAGCTGAATATTTTTGCTTGGCTTGTCATTTTCTATGTTCGAAATGTACTCTTCTAAATCCGATGTATTTTCATATCTTGCATTATTCATAAAAGAACTTGCTGCTGCTCCGATTCCAATATATTCATTTTGGTTCCAGCAGTCGCTATTATGCTTAGATTCAAATCCAGGTCTTGCAAAATTTGATATTTCATAGTGTATGTATTTGTGCTTTTCCAATGCCTTTTTCACATACCAATACATTTTTCTTTCTATTTCATCATCTGGAAGTTCCAGCTTTCCCTTTATAACCATATCTTCCAGTTTAGTATTTTCCTCTAGGATTAGCGAATATACCGATATATGTTCTGGTTTTAAAGCCATTACCTTTTTTGTGCTTTCTTTTACATCGTCAAGAGTCTGGTTTGGAAGTCCTATCATTAAATCTACATTTATATTTTCAAATCCAACTTCTCTTGCCCACTTGTATACATTTTGAAAATCCTCGAAAGTGTGAATCCTTCCTATTTCTTTAAGTAGATTATCCTGCACAGCCTGCAATCCGATGCTAAGTCTGTTTATTCCACATTCTAAATATTTCTGCAACTTTTCTTTTGTAACGGTTCCTGGATTAACTTCTATCGTTGTTTCTATTTGTGAATTGTAATTTTTCTGTTTTTCAAAGTCATTTTCAATGATCTGGTTATTTTTTTCTTTGCCTATCTCTTTCTTTTTCTCTTTGCAATTTTTTATTTCTTCATCTTGAGCCTCGTAGTTTTCTTCTAAATTCGAAGTTATTTCAAAATTTTCACGAATCGATTTTAGTATGTCTTCAATATATTCTTCATCAATTAAAGAAGGTGTTCCACCTCCTATATATATTGTTTTTATTACATACTTAGGTTCCAGTCCATGTTCTGACATTATCCTATTTTCTCTTGCATATTTTTCTATTTCTTTTTTTACACATTCAACATATTTCTTAAAGAATTTCTTTTTATTTGCATACGAAACAAAATCACAGTAATAGCATTTATGTTTACAAAATGGAATGTGTATATATAGTCCTATTTCTTTTATTTCCATTATTGTTTCCTTATATTTAGATTATTTAATATTATTAATAAAAATATATTTTTCATTTTATTGTTTTGTTTATAATAATGTAACATTTTCGTACTTCATTTATTATCTTTTAATCAAAACAATGAAACATCAATATTATTGTAAGTATTCTTCTATTTTTTTGAATCTATGACTAACACTTGATTTGCTAATTGGTTTTTGAAGCATATTTCCCAATTCTTCAGATGTCGTGTTTGGATTCTGTTCTCTCAAGTTTGCAATCTCTTTAAGTTCCTCTGGAAGATTATTAAATTTTCCAGTCTTCTTAAGCTTTTTTATCGTTTCTATTTGTTTCACGGATGCATTTATTGTTTTATTCAAATTAGCAGTTTCACAATTAACCAGTCTATTTACATTGTTTTTCATTTCACGCATTACTCTTATTTGTTCAAACTTAAGAACTGCAGAATTTGCACCAATTAATGCTAAAAAGTTTGAAATCTCTTCTCCGTCCTTGAAATAAATAGTTGAATTCAGAAGTTTTGCGTTGATTTCAAACTCCTTTAGCATTTCAAGAGTCGTTACCGCAAATTCTTCTTTGCTAAAAATTATTTCAAGATGATACTTATTTTGCGGATTATTGATTGATCCAGCTCCTAAGAAATTTCCTCTTACAAAAGCCTTCTTAAGATTTTCTGTATTTAGAAATTTTCCAATCTTACATGCTCCATATTCTTCAAGCTTTTCTCTAACGATATTTTCAACATTTTCCTTTACAGTAATATTGTAAGTTTTTCCTACAATTTCAATCTTATAATCCTGAATTTGCAAATTCCATAACAATTTTGCAAATCTATTAATGTTGTATTCATTCTCTGTTGAAAACTTAAGTAGTTTTCCTTTTTGAGTAATATTGTTAGTTACTAAATATCCTAAAAACTCAGCAAAAACTTCGTCTTTATTTTTTAAATTATTTATTTTGCTAAGCTCAGTTTTTAAATCCGATGAAAAAGACATCTTAACACCTCTCTTTCTATGCACTAGAACTAGTTTCTTTTCAGAATTCAGTCAGCTTTCTCGTCCATTTTGACATATCTTTTTTTGTTTTATATTTTACTTCAAAAGTATTTCTTTTAATTTCTTTCAATTTATATTATATTTTAGCTATTTTAACGTTTGTGCGATTATACATCTGTCGTTTCCAGACAAATCCTTTACAGCCTTTATATTACAATACTTCTCTGTATTTTTCAATATATTTATAACAGATTCTTTTTGATCAAATCCAATTTCCAAGCATAAATATCCATTTATATTCAAATATTTTGGTGCTTCATTTATAATATTTCTGTAGAAGTCTAAGCCGTCTTCTCCTCCATCTAAAGCAATTTGAGGCTCATGTTTTACTTGTCTTGAAAGTTCTTTAATCACATCAGTTCTTATGTATGGAGGATTTGATACGATTATATTAAACTTGTTTTCTTCAATATTTTCAAACAAATCTGATAAAACAAATTTTACATTTGTTCCATTTGATTCATTATTTTTTTCAGCAACTTCTAATGCATTTGAGCTAATATCGCTTGCAAAAACTATTGCATTGCCACATTTTTGATTCTTTACTGCTTTTTTATTGCAATTACAATATTCTTCTTTTAATTTTTCTGCATTGTCTTTTTCACTGTTTTTGTTTAATATTTTATCCAGAGAAATGGCTATTGCACCGCTACCAGTACACAAATCAATTATTTTAATTTTATCATCATCATTATTTTTTCTAATTTTACTCGCATTCTTTTCATCAGCAGTCTCGCCGCTTAATTCATTTCTTTTTTCTGTTGTTTTTGCAAATTTAATTGTTGCATTATGAGTATTTGATTTCTTAATATTATCCGCTATTTTTAATACTTCTTCAACCAATATTTCAGTATCAGGTTGAGGAATTAATACATTCTCATCAACATAAAAATCAAGTCCCATAAATTCTTGACTATGTGTGATATATTGAATAGGTTTTCCATTAATTATATTCTCTATTTCTTTAGAGAACTCTTGAAAAATATTATTCTCGATTTCATCGTATTCATGAATAATAAGATGTGTTTTGTCGACATGCATAATAAAACATAGTAGCTCCCTTGCAATAATGCTACTATCATCTATTTTATTTAGTTTTAAAAGTTTTATTTTATCATCTAATGCATCAATTATTCTCATATACTCTTCGTCTCACTTCATGTAAAATTCTGATTTAATTTTTTTCTATGTTTTACTTTATAACTTTATAGCTTTATAACTTCTTAACTTTTTAATTTTTATCGTTTTATCGTTTTTAGTGTACTGATACTATATTTTTATCCTTATAATATTTTTTTATTTACAAATCAAAAAATATCCCCCACCTTAGCCGTAAGTTAAATGAAATTTTAAGAAACCTGCCGAGACAGGTGGGTGTCTTGTTGAATGCTCATGGGTTTCTTAAGATTTAGATTAAGCTTACACGCCACATTCAAAGGCGGACTCCCGTTTAAGATTTGTTGGTTCTAAAATTCCGTTCTACACGTACCACGCAGGGAATATTTATTTAATTTCTGTTTGCTATAATTATATTATCATAACAAATATTTTTATGCAATAGATTTTTTAAATTTTTCAATAATATATTCTTCAGGTTTCTGTTCTATTATTTTACATTACATACTATTTAAATTCATATACTTTAAACACTGTTCTTCTAATTTTTTAAAATTACAAATATTAAATTTTCTTCTTGTTTCTTCTTTCATTCCTAATTTATATACATCCTTTGCAGTTTTCTTTATTCTTTCTCTGTTTATATTGCAATAATGTAGTTCTTTTCTTAATAGATTTTGATATTTTTCTTCTTCTTTTGAAAAATCTTTTTGATTTAAATATTCTATCGGGCAGGGAAACATAAAAGAAAATCTCAACGAAGAAATAGGAGTTAATTCTTTTGTTCTCTTATCTCTATCCATTATTAAAAATACTGTATGTGCTTTTTTGTTGTATGAAGATACAGGTGCAAAATAATTAAATCCATTGATTGTAAGGACTATCCCACAAAAAAATTTTTTATGTTTTTCATAAACTATATTAGGAATTTTTTCGTCTCCGTTTTCTCTTAAAAACTTTATATATTCACTATCAACTTCATAGAATTTTAATTTCATCTTTACATCTCCTTACATAAAAAGAGAGTTAAAACCTAGATTTTAACCCCCTTAATTACAATACGCTTTTTGCTTTGAGCAAGCGTTTACTCGAATATATCGTTCACCGTTTCTTTTGAGTCGTGAAACACTCGAATATATTGCTCGCCATTTTTTTGAGTTGCGAAACACTCGAATTACTAAATAGCTATTCCGTATTAGTATATTAATTATACTATCTTTTATGCCTTCTGTCAATCAAATTTTAATCTTTTTGTTTTATTTTTTTACTATTCCGCAATCACTAAATCTCTCTTTAATTTGTTATCCTTTACTATTCCAATTCCATTGAACTCGTTTTTATAAAAAATTCTATAGATTCCGTCTTGATTTTTTTCTGTTATTTTAACTCCATTCAAATATTGTTTTATATTGTTTTCGTTTAGCTCTATTTTTGGCATGTCTTTGAATATATTTTCTATTGTAATCACATCTGAAAAATCGTTTTTTTCAAATTTTTCTTTTAACTCGTCAATTGTGATTGCTTCTTTTATTTCAAAATCTCCGACTTTGGTTCTTTTTAAGTCTTTCATGTATCCAACTGTTCCAAGTTTATCTGCAATATCTTCGCATAAGCTTCTGATGTAAGTTCCTTTTGAGCAACTCACTCTAAAGCTTATTTGTTTTTCTTCTTTATTTATATTCATTAATTCAATATTATAAATTTCTATGTTTCTTGGTTCAATTTCTATTTTTATGCCTTCCCTTGCATAGCTATATAATTTTTTTCCGTTTACTTTTATTGCAGAGTAAGCTGGTGGAGTCTGTTTTTGTTTTCCAATGAAGCTTTTTAATATATTTTCACATTCTATGTATATTTTTTCTGGAACTTCTTTTTCTTCTATTACTTCCCCTTCAATATCTGCAGTGGTCGTTTTTTTGCCCAACTGAATTACAGCTTCATATTCTTTGTCATGGTTAATTAGATATTTTGAAATTTTTGTTGCATTTCCAATTAACAGCGGTAAAACACCGGTAGCATTAGGGTCTAATGTACCAGTGTGTCCAACCTTTGATTCTGTTATTTTTTTTACTATGCTTACAACATCGTGTGATGTGAAGTCTTTTTCTTTATTTACTAGAATAATTCCATCCATTATAATAGCTCTCCCATTAAACTGGTTTTATTTCAAATAACACTTTATTCTGTTTACAATTTGATTCTTTGCTTGTTCTATCGTTCCTTGAATATTGCACCCTGCAGCTCTTACATGTCCTCCGCCACCAAACATTGTTGCAGCTTCAGAAACATTTACATAGTCTTTTGAGCGAAGAGATACTTTTATTCCTTTGTCAGTTTCTCTTAAGAATATAGAAACCTCAACTCCTTCAACATCTCTTCCATTTTCAACTATTCCGTCATAGTCTCCATTTTTTGCTCCTACTTTTTCTTCGTCTGCTTTTGTTATGTATGTAAATGCAATTTTTCCATCTTCAAGGAATTCTTCTCTGTCAAGAGCAATTTTATGTAATTCAAATTTTGCTCTTGTTTTGCTTGCAAATACTCTTTGATATACTTTTGAAACTTTTACTCCTTTTTCACATAAGCTTGCAACAAATCTGAAAGTTTCAGCAGTTACTCCTTCATATCTGAATCCGCCTGTATCTGTAATTATTCCTGTTAAGATACATGTTCCAATTTCTTTGGTTACTTCAATATTGTAGTAACCAAAGATAACTAGTAAAAGTTGCGCACATGCTGGTGCATCTTGGTCAACAAAGTTGTAATCTGCAAACATTGTGTTACTGCTATGGTGATCAATTGCAACTTTGGTTTTTGCATTTTCAAAATAATCAATACAATTATTTATAAGTTTTATGCTTGCACAATCAAGTGTTAATACTAAATCATAAGAAGTAACATCTGTTCCAGTCTTTATTTTATCTGCATCAGGCAGAAATTCAAATTCCTTTGGAAATTCTGGAATTATCACATCTGCCTCTTTATTTAATTGCTTTAAAGCTAGTTCCATAGCCAAAGCACTACCAACTGCATCTCCATCTGGATTTTCATGTACTAGAATTGCAATAGTATCTGCTTTTTTTATTTCATCTAATATATTATCTAAAGTCATTTTTTACCTCTTTCTCTAAATATTTATGCTACTATTTGTTCTTTGCGTTTAGTCTTTCTTTTAGTTCTTTGTCTTGTTTGCTTATTTCTTTTAATATACTGTCAATTTTTTCTCCATGTTCTATTGAATCATCATATTCAAATACAAGCTCTGGAGTAATTCTTAAATTTACAGTTCTTGCAACTTGTGATCTTATGAATCCAGCAGATTCTTTTAATGCCTTCATCGTTTTTTCATTACTCTTTGAATTTAATAAACTTACATAGACTTTTGCATATTTTAAGTCAGGGGTAACCTTAACTTTAGTAACGCTTATCATTCCAGTTGCATCTGGATTTTTTAGTTCATAAGTTATTATATGGCTTATTTCTTTCATAAGCTCTTCATTAATTCTTCCAAGTCTTGCCTCATTTTTACTCATAAAGCATCAAACTCCTTTTCTTTTATTTGTTTCCGTGTTCTTGAGATATTTGTTGTACTTTAGACTTCTTTGTTCTTTTTACTTCTTCCATTATATATACTTCTATAATGTCTCCAATTTGTATATCATTGAAGTTTTCAATTTGAAGTCCACACTCAAATCCTTTAGAAACCTCTTTAGCATCGTCTTTAAATCTCTTTAAAGATACTAATTTTCCTTGATGTATTACTACATTGTCTCTTATTACTCTTACTCCGGCATTTCTTTCAACTTTACCGTCTTTTACATATCCACCTGCAATAGTTCCAACATTTGAAACTTTAAATGTTTGTCTTACTTCAACATTTCCTATTACTTTTTCTTCATAAATTGGGTCTAGTAATCCATTCATCGCTGCTTCAACGTCTTCTAATGCTTGGTAGATTACAGAGTATAGTTTAATTTCAACTTCTTGTTTTTCAGCAGTTTCTTTTGCTGTAGCATTTGGTCTTACATTAAATCCTATAATTATTGCTTTTGCAGCTTTTGCAAGGTTTACATCAGATTCATTTATTGCTCCGGCACTAGAATGTATAACTTTTACTGCAACATCTTCATCAGATAATTTCTCTAATGATTGTTTTAATGCTTCTGCAGTTCCTTGAACGTCTGCTTTTACAATTATGTTTAATTGTTTCAAGTTTTCGTGTTCCATTTGCTCGAATAAGTTGTTTAAAGTTACTTTATTGTATGCATTCATTGCATCTTCTCTTGCTTTTCTTTCTCTTCTTTCTATTAAGTGTTTAGCCATTTTTTCATCTTTAACTTCATAGAAAGTATCTCCAGCTTCTGGTACTTTTGTAAGTCCCATAATTTCAACTGGTGTAGAAGGTCCTGCAGACTTAACTTTTTTACCTTTATCATCTTTCATTGCTCTTATTCTACCAATTGATGTTCCAACTACTATTGTATCTCCAACATCAAGTTTACCTCTTTGAACCAATACAGATGCAATAGGTCCTTTTGCCTTATCAAGTCTTGCCTCTATAACAGCTCCTTTAGCTTGCTTATTTGGATTTACTTTTAGGTCTTGCATATCAGAAACAAGAAGTACCATTTCAAGTAATTGATCTATGTTTATATTTTGTTTTGCTGATATTTCAACAAATACTGTGTTTCCACCCCATTCTTCAGGAACTAATTCATATTGCATTAATTCTTGTTTTACTCTTTCAGGGTTAGCACCTGGTACATCAATCTTGTTTATTGCAACTATAATTGGAATTCCAGCTGCTTTTGCATGGTTTATAGCTTCAACTGTTTGAGGCATTACACCATCATCTGCGGCAACAACAAGTATTGCAACATCAGTTATTTGAGCTCCTCTAGCACGCATGCTTGTAAATGCTTCGTGTCCTGGAGTATCTAAGAAAGTTATTTCTCTACCATTTATTGTTACCTTGTAGGCACCAATATGTTGAGTAATTCCTCCAGCTTCTCCCTCGATAACATTAGTTTTTCTTATTGCATCAAGAAGTGATGTCTTACCATGGTCTACGTGTCCCATAACAACAACTACTGGTGGTCTTTGAACTAAATCTTCTTCCTTATCTTCAGAATCATCAAATAGTATGTCTTCTTCTTTAACTTCTTCTTTCTTATTTGCTGTAACACCGAATTCTTGTGCTATTAAGAATGCTGTATCAAAATCAAGTTCTTGGTTTATTGTTGCCATTATTCCAAGATTCATTAATTTTGTAATTACTTCTCCACTTGTTTTCTTCAATTCAGCAGCTAAATCTTTAACACTTATATTCTCTGGAATTGTTATTTCAGTAAGTTTAAAGATTTTTTGTTTGTTTCTTTCCTCAGTGCCTTTTTGGTTTTTGCGTTTTCCTTTCTTACCACGTTCTGTAGATAAATCGTAGTAATCAAGCATTCCACCTTCTTGGTCCTCAAACATATTAGAAAGTTTATCAACTTGCTTTAAATTCTTTAACTTGCCCTCATCATATTCTTCTTCATCATTAAATCTTCTTGATTTAGACTTGTTCTGTCTTGTTTGCTCATTGAATCTACTATCTTTAGCCTTGAAGCTTGCCTTTGTAGAATAATCTCTTTGATTTTCCTTTTCTACAATTTCTGTTTCTAATATATCATTTATCTTTTTATCGATTCTCTTCTCGTCTAATGGACGTTGACCTCTACCGAATCCGCCATTGTTGTAGCCACCGTTTTGGCCATTTCTGTTAAATCCACCGTTTCTTGAGAATCCACCATTCTGTCCATTGTTTCTGAAATTGTTTTGTCTTCCATTATTATCTGAGAAGCCTTCTCTGTTATTTCTATTGAAGTTATTATCACGGTTAAAGTTTCTTCCATAATTATTTTGAGAGTTATCTCTATTAGAATTTCTTCCGTAACCATTTTGAGAATTATCACGGTTTCTAAAAGAATTGTTATTTCTATTGTAACCATTATTCTCAAATCTATTATTGAAATGATTGTTTCTATTGTCATCTCTTCTTCCATTATTTTGACCGTTTTGTTCATTTCTACGATTTTCAAAAGGCTTTCTTGCTTCTTCTTTTGGGTTTTGAACAGGTCTATTTAAAGTAGTTTTGCCATTCTCTCTTGTCTCGGTATTGGCTGGTACAGAAACTTCTGGCTTTTTCTCTACTTTCTTTTCTTCCTGTTTTACAACCTCAACTTTTTTTACTTCTTCAACCTTTGATTCTGGTTTCTTTTCTTCTTTTACTTCAGGCTTCTTTGTTTCAACTTTTTCTTCTTTCTTTCCAAGTCCAAATAATTCATTAACAGTTAAAGGTTTATTAGTTTTGTTTCTGTAAACAATATTGTAATCATTATTGTTTCTTCTTTTTACAAAACCAACATCTTTTCTTTCTTGTGATTTTTCTTCTTTCTTATTATCACTTTCATCATTCAAAATTACTTCTCTTCTAATGATTACAGGTGTTTCTTTCTTGTTCTTATTTGCTTGTTTTTTCGCAGTATCATCTTTCTTTTCTGCCTTTTTTTCTACTTTTTTATCTGCTGATGTTGCATTTGCTTTCTTTTCTGTTTTGTTTGCTCCTGCATTATTAGAATAAGCCTTTTTAATCATTGAAACTTGTTCTTCTTCTAGGTTGCTTAAGTGGCTAGCTACTTCAATTTTCAATTCCTTTGCCTTTTTTAAAACTTCTTTACTTGGAACGCCTAATTCCTTTGCTAATTCATGTACTTTTAGTTTACCCAAGATAAAATTCACCCCCAAAAATTATTTTTTCGTTTTTATTTTCATTTAATTTATTATTTATCAACAATTACACCTCTTAAACTTTCATAAATTTCATTGTCTATTTTAGTTTCAAAATTCTTTTCTAATCTCTTTGATTTGATTGCTTTGTCTAGGCATTCTACATTATTACAAATATATGCACCTCTACCATTAGCTTTTCCTGTTTTGTCTACAAATATTTTTCCATCATTTTGTTTTACTATTCTTACAAGCTCACTTTTATTCTTACTTTGCATACATCCTAGGCAAGTTCTTTGCGGTATCTTATTCAAAAACATCTCCTCCTATTCTTCTGTTGTAGATTCTGTTTCTGCTTCAGATACATTTTCTATTTCTTCAACCTCAGTTTTTGCTTCATTTTGAGCTTCTGTAACTTTCTCTTGTTCATTTCCTTCTTCTTGCATTTTTTGTAGAAGTTCTCTAAATTGAGATTCACTCTTTATATCGATTTTCCAATTTGTTAATTTAGCAGCTAAGCGAGCATTTTGTCCAGATTTTCCTATAGCTAAAGATAATTGATCGTCTGGAACTATTACTTGTGCAAATTTTTCTTCTTCTCTTACATCAACAGCCATTACCTTTGCTGGAAGTAAAGCTTCTGCAATAAATGTTGATGGATCTTCATGCCATTCTATTACATCAATCTTTTCACCATTTAATTCATTTATTATGTTTTGAATACGAATTCCTTTTTGTCCAACACAAGAACCAACTGGATCTATGTTTTCGTTTGGTGAATAAACAGCAACCTTGCATCTCTTTCCTGGATCTCTTGAAACACTCTTTATTTCTATAAGTCCTTCATAGATTTCTGGAATTTCAAGTTCAAATAATTTTCTCAAGAAATCATTGTTAGCTCTTGAAACAATTATTTGTGTTGAACCTTTTATTCCTTTTTCAACGCTTGCAACACAAGCTCTTAATTTTTGATTTACATGATATGTTTCTGTTGGAATTTGTTCTTTTAATGGCATTATTCCTTCAATTTTTCCAAGGTCTAATACAACAATGTTTTTATCAACCTTTTGAACTAATCCAGAAACTATTTCTCCTTTTTTCTCGCTGAATTCATTAAAAATTATTTCTCTTGAAGCTTCTCTTATTCTTTGTACTATTACTTGTTTTGCAGTTTGAGCAGCAATTCTACCAAAATTCTTTGGCATTAATTCTTTATGAACTGTATCTCCAATTTCAAGTTTGCTATCTAATTTTCTTGCATCTTCTAAAGAAATTTGAGTTTTATCATCTTCTACGTTCTCAACAACTTCTAATTCTTCGTAAACATGAGTTTCTCCTGTTTCCTTATTTAAAGTTATTTTTACATTATCTGAATTGACATCAAAGTTTCTTTTATATGCTGTAACAAGTGCTGCTTCTATTGACTCTAATACATATTCTTTCTTTATTCCTTTTTCCTTTTCTAGTTCATCTAAAGCTATTATTAATTCTGAGCTATCTACTCCTTTGTTTTCTACTTTTTTTACATTCTTTTTCATTTTCCAAATCAATCCTTTCTTTTATAATCTATATTTCTAATTACCAATGAAAAGTTCTGTTCATTGAACTAATTGTACTTCTTGGTATTTTTATTTCTTTTTCATCAACACTTAGTATGATTTCATCTTCCGAAAAATCTTTAAGTACTCCAGTAAATTCTTTTTGCTTATCTATTGGCTTAAACAATTTTACTGTAATCTCTTTTTCCCTGTGTTCTTCTAACTGGCTATCTTTTCTAATATGTCTTTCCACTCCAGGAGATGAGATTTCTAAAAAGTATTGGTCTTTTATATAATTTGCTTCATCAAGCATGTCTGTTATTGCATCGTTTACTTTTTCACAGTCATCTAAGCTGATTCCTGCATTATTATCTATAAAAATTCTTAGATAATTGTCTTTTCCCTCTTTTGCATAAATTACATCATAAACTCTATAACCAAGATTGTTGATTGGCTTAGTTACGAGTTCTTCAATTTTTTCTTCTAATCTAGACAAATTTCTGCCTCCTTATATTATAACACTACAGAAGAGTGGAACTTCTTTCCACTCTTCTGCTCTAAAATCATATGCTGGTATTATTATACCCTAATTATTGGATAAAATCAATACTTTTAGTGAATTTTTAATAGATTTTTGCAAATTCATACAAGTTGCATTTACTTTACAGAATTGCATTTAACTTTTTGCTTGACCAGATTTTTGCAAATTTTGACATTATGTAGATTATGTGTTATAATATATATATCGTTAGGCTTTGCTTAACAAAAAACATTTTTTTATGAAAGGCTGTGTTCTTATGTATTATGATGGTCGGGATTTTAACGACAACGGTTGCCTCGATAGTGTGAGCGATCGCACCGCACGTTTCCAGGAAAAGAGAGCTTCTCAGGAGGAGATATACTCTCACAAGCAGTACAAGCCCATCGTCTTCTGTGAGCATTCTATACAAGCGGTCAACCCCGTCATAGATTGTGACAACCCGTTCAAGATTGAAAAGCCCTTCTCGGATTACAAAAACTTTGTTATGGATTTCTACGGATTTCCTTACAATGTCCAGAAAGTCTAAGCTTTACGGCGAAGGCTAACACACACTACCACAGCAAAAGCTCATCGCGGATTCTTTATTTAGAGTCCGCGATGAGCTTTTATTTTGTTCTTCTAATCTTTATTTCTTTAGGCTTTTTCCTTGCTTCCATATATATGTTGCATGTAAAATAAATTAAATGCTATTTAGGCGACTTACAATTCAATTCTTTCTTCTCTAATTCTCATTACCATTTTCTTTAACTTTTTGTTTTTCTCATTCTCGAGTTTTGAATCTTCAGCCTCTATTTTTATGGCAAGTTCTTGAACAAGTTTCAAGATTTTAATGTCTTCTGCATCAAATATATTTGCAATTTTAAATTCTGGAAGTCCGTGTTGTTTAGTTCCAAAGAATTCTCCTGAACCTCTTAGTTCTAAGTCTTTTTCTGCAATTTTAAAACCATCGTCAGTTGCAGTCATAGTCTCCATTCTCTGTCTAATCAAGTCCGAATTTCCATTATATTTTAATATACAATATGATTTATACTCTCCTCTTCCAACTCTTCCTCTTAATTGATGTAGCTGTGCTAGGCCAAACCTTTCTGCATTTTCTATTACCATTATATTTGCATTTGGTACATCTACTCCAACTTCAATTACAGTCGTAGAAATTAATATACTTATTTTGTTATCTTTAAAATCTTGCATTACTTGGTCTTTTTCCTTTGGTTTCATCTTTCCATGAAGTATTTCAACCTTGTAATCTTTGAATATATCGTCTTTATATGTTTTTGTAAGTTTTTCTATGGATTTAACATTTTCCATATCTTCATTGTCTTCTACGAATGGACAAACAATGTATGCCTGTCTGCCTTCATCAACATTCTTCTTTATGAATTCAACAATTCTTCCTGTCATATTTTCTCTTACAGCCAGTGTGTCTATTTTCTTTCTATTTGGTGGTAACTCATCAATTACAGATATATCAAGGTCTCCATAAACAACTATTGCAAGTGTTCTTGGGATTGGCGTTGCAGTCATAACTAATACATCTGGATTGTTTCCTTTTCCAGCAATTATACTTCTTTGTTTTACTCCAAATCTGTGTTGTTCATCTGTTACGACTAATCCTAATTTTTTAAATTCTACATTTTCCTGCAATAGTGCATGTGTTCCAATTATTATATCAATCTCTCCGCTTTTCAATTTGTCTAAAACAATTTGTTTTTGTTTCTTAGTTAAACTGCTAATTAAAAGTTCACTCTTTATTCCAAAGCTTGATAATATTTTATTAAAGTTTTCTAAATGTTGTGTCGCTAAAATAGTTGTGGGAGCCATTACAGCAACTTGATATCCGCTTTTCACGGCTTTGTAAGCCGAAATCATCGCAACAATTGTTTTTCCAGAACCAACGTCTCCTTGTAACAATCTATTCATTGGTTTCTCGGATTCCATATCTCTATCTATTTCTTCCAAAACGCGTAATTGAGCCTTTGTTAGCCTGAATGGTAAAGTATTTATAACATCGGACATCTTAACATTTTCATCATATTTTATTCCACGAATCTCATTATCATATTGAGTTTTTAAACTTAGAAGAGCTAGTTGAAATGTTAGCAATTCTTCAAAAGCCAATCTCTTTCGTGCAAGAGTAAACTTCTCCATATTGCTAGGAAAATGAATCTGATTTGTTGCGTCTTCAAGGCTCATTAAATTGTATTGTTTTACTATGTACTCAGGCAACGATTCTTCCAATTTTTCATTTACTAATGCAAGCGCATTTTTTATTGCTTGTCTTATACTAGTTTGATTTAGCCCTTTTGTAGTTGGATATACAGGCACAATTTTTCCAGTATTCTTTTGCTCATTTTCGGCATCAAATACAGGAGAATTAAATTCCGTTATTCCTGATTTTTTGCTGACTCTTCCAAAGAATCTATACTTTTCTTTAGCATGAATCCTTGTCTTTACATAGTCTTGATTAAACCATGAAATTAAAGCCCTTCCAGTATCGTCCTCTACAATTACCTTTGTTATTGTCATGTTTCTTCTTAACCTTGCAGTTGAGGCACCAGAAGTTGTTACGCCCTCAATCATGGCACTTTGTCCATCTTGTAATTCAGCTATTTTAGTAATCTTTGTTCTATCTTCATACGTTCTTGGATAATAGCTGATTAAATCTTCTATTGTGTATATTCCAAGAATATTCAATAATTTAACTCTACTTGGCCCTACACCTTTTATAAATTGTACACTCTGTTTTAAATCAATCATGTTTTACAGCATTCTTCCTTTTTATAACTTGGATTTTTCTTAACTTTTAAAAAAGTGAAGAGTATTCACTCTTCACTCTTTGTGGTGTCTTCTTCATTTCCGTCTTCTCTTGCTGAAAGTTTTTCGGTTGTTCTTGGTTTCCGTACCACTAAGAGTCCAATTTCAGAAACATTCGTCTCCAGAGCGAATTTTTTCTCAGCTCTAAATCCCTTCTTTCTTCCTTCTCCATAAAGTGTTATATCTGGAACACTCACTTCTTTAAATCTTTCATCCTGTTTTATAGCTGACTTAATGTTCTTTTTCTTGCAATTTCCGAAACATCTTTTAATTCTGTCATTTTGTTTCATGGTTAGCCTCCTTATTGCAGGTTTCAAAAAATCACCACTCATGCTAAGTATACAATTATATATAACATTATATTGGATACTTGTCAAGTCTATGAAAATCAGATATACCCCTCAATAGTTTTTATTTTACTTTTTGATAATTAGAGAATTTTACGGCTTACATCTTTAAAAGTTCACATCATTTGTGTTATAATGTATTTAGATTTAATTTAGAGGTACATATTATGCAATATACTTTAGAAAAAAAATCTTCTATTATTTTAGAAGATTCTTCGAAAGATTATAAATATAAGAAAGAGTTCATATCGATTGTATATGATTTAATAAATAATTATACTGTAAAACAAATGAAGAATTATAGACAACATTTCGATTGTTCATGCTATACTCATTGTGTTGAAGTTGCTTTCTGGGCTTATTGGCTTTGTAAGAAGCTTGGTTTAGATTATAAGTCTGCTGCTCGAGCAGGTCTTCTTCATGATTTGTTTTTGTATGACTGGAGAAATTCTAAGAAGCGTCTCAATTTGAAGAAATTTCATGCTTTTATACACCCTCAGATTGCTCTAGAAAATGCTTCAAAGATATCTGACTTGAATCCTATAGAGAAAGATATTATTTTAAAACACATGTGGCCCGTTACCTTTTTTCAATTTCCTAAATATAGAGAGTCTTTTATTATTACAATTATGGATAAATTAAGTGCTTTAAAGTCTTTTCATGATTATTTGTATAATTCTGCGTGTAAAAAGAAGTTTTATAGATATGCTTATTTGTTTTTGATAAGCTTGGTTTTTAGAGTGTTCTGATTTAGGACACTCTAAAACTTTATAACTTCCCTTAAGTCTTAATGATTTATAGTAAAATTTTAGGATACTCTAAAATAAGTTAATCAGATTCATAGATTCCTTGTCTTGTATGTGTTTCAATATATATTTACAATTTTCGAGTTCTGGAATTGCCTCAGTATGCTCCTCTAATTCAAAATAGCTTTTGAATTTTACCATTGACGAATTTACTTTTTCCAATTCTTCATGTTCCAAGTAAAAAGCTGTTTTTTTATTTATCTTTTCCCACTCATTCTCCATAACTTCAATTTTCTTGGATAATTCGTCTTGTTGTTCTGTTTTTCCATTTTCTGATTTTTCCACTCCACCATTTTCTTTCTCTTCGTTTAAATTCATTGCTATTTGCCTTATTTCATCTAATTGATTTTCTATATAAGAAAAACTGCTTTTTGTATATCGGTTTGTGGTGTTGTTCAGTATGATTATTGCAATAATGATTACTATTACAATGATAATTTCCTTTTTCATTCATTCTTTTCCTCTCATTTTCTTTTTTGTTTTTTCTGGCAGAATATATCTCCCTTTCCATTTACAGTTACGATTAGAGCTTCTTCTGGCTTCATTTGGAATTTTTCCGTTTGAGTTTTTAGCCATTCATAACTTTTATCTAATTTATTTAGATTATCTTGCATTACTTTTCCGTCTATTACTAAATCGTAAGAAATACCTTCATATTCTGGCATAATATTGAAGTCTTCTGGAGTTGTTGTTCTTTTGTTTGGTTTTTGTATTACTGATATGTCCCCGCTAGTTTCAAGTATTGCATACTCCACATCTCCTAAATTCATTACATTGTTGCTTCTTAATTTTTCTTCCAATTCATTTAACGTAAGTCTTTCTGCTCTAAGTTTTTCTTCATCAATTTTTCCTCTGTATATTAGTATTGTTGGTTTTCCACAGATTAGTCCTCGTAATGTTCCACTTTTCATGTTTAGTACAGATATTACTAAATGCATCACCAATAACCCCATTATTGGAATTATTCCATTTGAAATTGGAATTCCAATGTCGGTCATCGGAATAGATGCAAGGTCTGCAATCATTATTGATATTGCAAGCTCAAATGGTTGCATTTGCCCGATTTCCCTTTTACCCATTAATCTCATTACGATTAATACAATAATATAAATTATAATTGATCTAAAAAAAGTAGCTAGCATAAAATTTCCTTCTTTGCTTTTTTGTAATATTTTTTCAGAAAAAAGATATTTTATGCACTATTATATATAAAAGTTAATTTTGACTTTGTTCTTTGATTATATAATTTTACAAATTATTAAATTTTGATTTTCTAAACTGAAAAATATTTTAATTTTTGGAATGAATATTTTTTTATTTTATGGAAATAATAAGTTCAAATAATTACAGGAGGTTATATTCTAATGGAAAATAACAATATTGATACACAAAGTTCGGCTCGTCCTAATACTTTTACAGGTGTCATTTTAAGGTTTGTTACATCAGCAGTTATTCTGGCAATTACAGCTTTTTTCACACCTGGATTCACAATAAGTAATGTGTGGTCTTTAGCCTTAGCAGCAGTTGTTTTAACAGTAATTGATTATTTAATTGTTAGATTTACTGGTTTACACGCAAGTGCTTTTGGTAAAGGTTTTGTAGGATTTATTCTTGCATCAGTTGTTTTATATGTTACTCAATATTTTGTTGTAGGTTATTCAATATCTTGGATTGCCGCAATAATTGGAGCTTTAATTTATGGTGTAGTAGATTATTTTGTACCAGACCAACAATAAAAAATTAGCCCTAAAGGGACATCTCCTTTGGGCTATTTTTTCTTGATTCTTTTTTATTTATTCTTGTCTTTCATTTTTGCTCAATGTATTAAATACAATACACTTGCATTATTGTTTTTCTACTATCTCATTTTTGTTTTTGTATATGCTGTGATCTGGTATTACTCCTCTTACAGATGATAGTGGATAAATGTTTGTTTCTTTTCCTATTATTGTTCCTGGGTTTAGAACACTTCCGCAACCTACTTCTACATTGTCTCCTACCATCGCTCCAATTTTCTTTATTCCAGTTTCAATTTTTTCTTTTCCGTTTTTTATTACTATTAATTTCTTGTCTGATTTTACATTTGACGTAATTGCACCTGCTCCCAGATGTGATTTGTAGCCTATGATTGAGTCCCCTACATAGTTGTAATGTGGTACTTGTACCCTGTTGAATAGTATTACATTTTTTAGTTCTGTAGAGTTTCCTACTACTGCACCTTCTCCCACTATTGCTTTTCCTCTGATGAATGCACAGTGTCTTATTTCTGCATCTTTGCATATTATTGCTGGTCCATGTATGTATGCAGATTCAAATACCTTCGCTGTTTTGTGAATCCATACATCTTCTCCTATTTGATTGTATTCCTCTTTTGGAAGTTTTTTTCCTAACTCTAGTATGAATTCTTCAATGTGTGGTAGCACTTCCCATGGATATGTATATTTTATTAAAAGATCTTTTGCAATCGTTTCATCTAAACTATATAAATTACTAATTTTGCATTCTTCCATTTTTCATATTCCTTCCTTGCCCTTATATTTTACAGGCAATTCATTTTTTAACCATTGTAATATTATTATTTTTAGTGTTGAGCATATACTAAAAATTACTTGCCTTTTTTATCTTCTCCAATATTCATTATATAATTTTTTTGCTGTTTCTGGACTGTCGTTTCCTTCTTTGTTTTTTATTGGAGCAAAATCTTCTTCACGTTTTCCTCTTAGTATCGAAATATCATCAAAGAAGTTAAATGCATCAAATATGAATGCTTCAAATTTGTATGCGTTTGGTTCTGTTGCTTCAACGTATTCTCCATTTTCATTCATATAAGGAGTTTTCTTGTTTGCAACATGATATGGTAATTTTATTTTTGATATTTTTTCCAAAGCTGGTAAACTAAATAAGTTACACATTATGTGTGCCTCTCCATATAATAGCTCTCCATTATCGTCCATTTGCTCTGCCATGTCTTCTGGAAGCTCACTGTATTCTATAACTGATGGAACTCCATTTGCTTTGCAAAATACCCCAACTTTTTCTCTTGGACTATTTTTTGAAATTGATTTTGATGCTGCTTGGTGATTTTCTGCTATTGTTAATCCAACAAGTATCGGATCAACCATGTTCAATAATGCATTATCAACTGGTCCGATGAATACCCATTCGATTCCTTTTTGTTTCATGTCGTCAAGTATCTTTGCTTCTCCCATTGCCTTATATATGCAACCATTTCCGTCCGCAGCTTCTTTTATGTTGTAATCTTGGTCTAATACAAGTCCTCCATTATGGAATAATAGTGGTAAATTTCCTTGCATGAAGAATTTTACACTATCTTTTGGGTATCCAAAATATCCATGTTCTTCGAAAAATCTTACTGTTTCTTCATTATTCTCTGTGCTTGTCATTATGTACCATGGTATTACTATATCGTATTTCTTATTGGCCATTTCAAGATTTTCTGCAAGTATTTGAAATAAAAACTTTGGTCCATTCTCAACTTCTAGCTTAAATGTTCCTTTTGGTCCTTTGTGTCCTAGTCTTGTTCCTTGACCTCCAGCCATTGTAACAACAGCATATTTTTTATTTTTTATTACATTTTCTCCAAGTTTAGTATATTCTTCAGTCTGTTCTTCTGATAATTTGTATTTATTGCTATATTTTATATGTTCTATCTTTTTCTCTAATATTTCAGGCCTTTCTTTTGTTTCTTTATATAAGTCATGTAATTGTTTGAAATTTAATTTTAATATCTCTCTTGCGAGTTTTTCTTGTTTTTCTGTATCTATTTTGTCTAATATTTTTATTATATCTTCTTGATTATTTTCTTTTAATAATTTTTTTGCTTTAATAACTGTATCTGTCATGTCCGTCGCTGTGATATTTGCAGATTTTTAATTTTTCTTAAATCAAATTTGCAAATAAACTCCTTTCTGTAATCATATAAATTCACTATATAATATTATTTTTTCGCAAATCTGTGTCTATATTACCACAATACGAATCTTTATGCAATAAAAAGTATACAGAACAAATCAAAAAAATTAATATTTTAAAGCCAATCTTGCTTTTTCTCATTCAATTTGCAGTTATTTTACAGAATTATATTTTACTTTTCGTTTAATGAAAAATTATTAAATATATACAATTTTAAATTTCGCCCAAAAAAGGGCGTCCCTATTGGGCGACCTTTTTATTATCTCCTTCTATATAGCTTATTCTAAAGTATTATGCAGATTAGTCCTCCGCTTCCCTCATTTATAATTCTTTCCAAGGTTTCTTGTAATTTTTCTTGTGCATCTTCTGGCATCTTCATTAGTTTTGTTTGTAATCCTTCGTTTACTAGCTCGTGTAAACTCTTTCCAAATATGTTTGATTCCCATATTTTCTTTGGGTCACTTTCGAATTCTGATAGTAAAGATTCAACTAGTTCTTGAGATTGCTTTTCACTACCAACTATTGGTGATACTTCTGTTTCTATGTCTGCTCTTATCAAGTGTATTGATGGTGCTTTTGCTCTTAACTTTACACCATATCTCGAGCCTTGTTTTACCATTTCTGGCTCTTCTAGTATTAGTTCATCTATTGATGGGCTCACTATGCCATATCCCTTTGTGTTTACTTCTTGAAGTGCTGTTGCAATTTTATCGTAAGATTTCTTTACGTTTGCAAAAGATATCATACTTGAGAAAAGTTCTCCTTCATTTGTAATTTCTACTCCTGATATTTCTGTAAGTATCTTGTAGAATAAGTCGTCTAGTAAGTTTATTGTTATGTTTACGCTTCCGCTTCCAAGTTGTATTTCATTTATAAAGCTGTTTGATATTACCTCTGTATTTTGTAATAATGTTATTCTGCTGTCTATTTGTTTTAGAATTTTTATGTTCATGAATGTTTCTTTTATCTCATCATATAATTCGTCCTTTAACCAGTGGTCTTCTGGAAGCCCTTCTACCCACTTTGGAAATGTTATATTAATTCTTTCTATAGGGAACTCATATAGAATTTTTCCAAATATTTCGTCAATTTTTTCTGTTGTTAAGTTCTCGCAATTTGTTGGTATTACAGAAGCTTCATATTTTTCTTCTAATCTTTGTGCTAATGCTCTGGTATAATCTGATTCTGGTTCACTGGAATTTAGTACAATAACAAATGGTTTATTCAATTCTTTAAGCTCTTTTACTACTCTCTCTTCGGGTTCTATGTAATCTTCTCTTGGAATGTCAGTGATAGAACCATCTGTTGTTACTAATATTCCAATTGTAGAATGTTCTCTTATTACTTTTCTTGTTCCAATCTCTGCTGCTTCCTCAAAAGGAATTTCTTCTGTATTCCAAGGTGTTTTTACCATTCTTGGCATGTCATCTTCTAAATAACCAATCGCATTATTAACCAAATAGCCTACACAGTCTACTAGTCTAACATCTAGTTTTATATTGTCTCCAACAGTTATTCCGTACCGCTTCATTTGGAATAAATTTTGGTTCTGTGGTCATTATAGTTCTGCCACCTGCACTCTGTGGAAGTTCATCTTGTGCTCTTTCCTTCTTGTATTCATTATCTATGTTAGGAATTACTAGCAAATCCATAAATCTTTTTATAAAAGTTGATTTTCCAGTTCTAACAGGTCCTACAACGCCAACATAAATATCGCCATCTGTTCTTTTTGCTATATCTTGATATAACCTATTATCATCCATTGATATATTTACCTCCTTATAAGTTTCAGTCGTTATTATTATTTTACTTGTGTTTGTACAATAACTTTATTTAATATATATTAGAAAGCTTTGAAATTATTCCAAAAAATATTACTTTAATTTTTTTACATATTTTTGTTTTTTTAGTAAAAACTATATATGAATTTATTTTAGACTTTTTTAAGAATTATATAAATTTATTTTCGGTTTTCTAAAAAAAATTATATAAATTTATTTTGGAGGTTTATTTTGAATAATACTAATAATTCAACTAATACAAATGATGTGGGTATGTTTAGCAAAATAAAAAAGTATTTTCATGATCTTTTTTATGAAAATGATTCTTATGATTTTACTCTTCCCAACACAACCAATTCAATAGTTACAGATGATTCTTCTGCTTACAATACATCTAATAGAATCTTGAATTTGGAAAATGAAACTCTAGATGTTTTAAGTACAAAGAATGATAAGGTTTTTCCTTCTATTGATGTAAACCTTGATTATATGAAGGTTCGTTATAATAGTATGATTAACTCTGATGTTATTATTCGTGAGTTCATTCTTAATGCCAGAGGCAAACAGTATAAGGCTTTCTTAGTTTATGTTGATGGAATGACTGATCAAGAAATTATGAATAATTACATTTTAAAACCTCTTATGCTTAGAAATTCTGCAAATATTTTTGATGGCGACCAAAATAGAGTAATTTCCGAAGTAAAGACTAATAATATAACTGTTAGAAAAGTTAAGAAGTTTGACATTGTGGAGTATATTTCAAATTGTTTGCTTCCTCAAAATACTGTTTCAAAGTTTGAGAAATTTGATGACATTGTTGGGGGAATTAATTCTGGTAATTGTGCTTTGTTTATAGATACTCTTAATATTGCTTTTGATATTGAAGTTAAGGGATTTAAACAGCGTAGCCTTGATACTCCTAATAACGAGATGATTATTAGAGGTGCTCAAGTTGGTTTTACGGAAACTCTTCGTACTAACACTTCTCTCCTTCGTCAATACATCAATAACGAAAATTTAATTGTAGAATCTATTGATGTTGGCAATATAAGTAAGACAAAATGTGCTGTGTGTTATTTAAAGAATGTTGCAAATACAGATTTAGTGGCAGAAGCAAAATATAGAGTCTCTAATCTTAGTATAGATTATCTTATTTCTTCTGGCCAACTCGAGCAGTTGATTGAAGATGAAGATAAATCTAGCCTACCTCAGATTATATCTACTGAAAGACCGGACAAGACTGCTAACTTACTATTTGAAGGCAGAGTTGCAATTATTGTAAATGGAAGTCCTTATGTTCTTGTTGTTCCTGCAATTTTATCAGATTTTATAGGAACCCCCGAGGACCTTAACATGAAGCATAAATATTCAAATTTTATAAGATGCTTGCGTGTTGTTGCTCTTGTATTTGCACTGTTATTGCCAGGATTATATATTTCTATTACAAATTTTCATCAAGAACTTATTCCTTCCGAGTTGTTATATGCAATTGTCTCTACTAGAGAAGCCGTTCCATTTCCAATTGTTTTCGAAATACTCGTAATGGAATTAGCTTTTGAGCTTATACGAGAAGCAAGTATAAGAGTTCCTTCCCCTGTCGGTCAAACTATTGGTATTGTTGGAGCTTTGATACTCGGGCAGGCTGCTGTAGAGGCAAGTGTAGTCAGTCCAATTCTAATTATAGTTGTTTCTCTTACAGCTATATGTTCTTTTACGATTCCAGATTTTTCTCTCAGCTACCATTTTCGAGTAATGAGATTTGTATATATAGTCTTGCGGTGGAGCAGCTGGCTTTCTTGGAATCGCCGCAGGAATCTGTGTTCATATATTAATGTTATGTGGCTTGAAATCTTTTGGTGTTCCATACATGCAGATTAGTACCTTTAGCCAAAAGAACTCTAATAATGGAATTGTTCTCTCGCCACTATATCAGCGCGAAAACAGATCACAATTTTTAAAATCTAAAAGACCTAAAATGCAAGACGAAATAAGTATGAAGTGGAAGTTTCAAAAATAAAAAAAGAGTAAAAGTTTGAAAAATATTTAAATTTTGTGCCTTTTGCAGACGTTGCAAAGCGAAGGTAAAGAAAGGAATGATAAGTATTTATGAATACAAACAAAATAAGTCTATGCCAAGCAATATGTTTAATTTTGATTATAACAATTAATAGACTCTCTATAAATATTCCTCAATCTATTCTTATTCCAATGGGATCTTCATCCATTCTAAACATAATTTATGTGTGCCTTATCGCAATAATTTTTACTCTTATAATTGTAAATCTATTTAAGAAATTTCCTGGAAAGGACATTATTGACGTTTCAGAATTTTTAGTTGGTAATGGTTTTAAGTATATTGTTGGCATATTCATCTGTATTAATATTGTTCTTGTTGCATCTATTCTTTTAAGAGATTTTGTTGAGGTTGTTCATATAATCTATTACTCTGATACTCCTATAATTTTCATGCTATTTTTCTTTATAGTCGTTTGCATTATTGCGAATTTATTTGGTGGGCAAAGCATATTAAAAACGAACGTTATAATAACTATTCTAATGGTAGTGGGTCTGCTTATTATATTTGCTTCTGTTATTCCAAATTTGACAGTTCAAAGAATATTTCCGATTCTGGGTTATGGCACATACAAAACCTTTTTTACAGGAATCTCTAGTATATTTGCTTTCAATGGATTATCGGTTTTGTATCTGGTACCCTCTATGGTTTACTCTGGCAAAAATTTAAAAAAAGCAAGTACCATTGCCGTAATTATTGCAAGTATTTTAATCGTTCTTGCAACTGCTTCTAGCCTTCTAGCATTTTCATTTAGTATCATTATAGAAAAAATTTCTCCTCTTTATATGCTACTTTCTAATAATGAATTTGGTAGATATTTGCAACACCCAGAATCAATTTTTTTATTTACTTGGATTCTGTCTTTTATGAGTTATCTGAATATTTCCTGTATGTTTATTGTATATATTCTAAAAAAACTTACCAAAGTAAAAAATGCAAAGCCTTTTTCTATTGCCATAGGTGTAGTATTTTTTATTATAGCTCTAATTCCTAAAAGCATATTGCAAACCCGTGACACTGGAACATTTTTATCAAAATATGTAAGCATTCCAATCACATTTATAATATTTCCAATAATTCTTGTTTTGGCAAACTTGAAGCTCAAGAAAATGAAGCCAATGGAATAAATAAATATGCTATTAATTAATGAGTTAACTAAGTTAAACGATATTGATTTGAAAGGACTTAAGTTTTATGAAAGAATCTTTTTGGATACACTTCAAACATTTCTTAACATTTATTTTAATAGTTATTATTGTATGTTTCACTCTTTCTGGTTCATTTAATACTAGAAATATTGATAAACTTGCTTATGTAATCGCACTCGGTATTGATGTTCGGTCAAAATGACAAATTGAACTTAAGTATTCAGCTTTCTAAGCCTAAAGGTGGCTCCGCTGGTTCTTCTACAGGTTCTGCCGAGAATATAGTCGACTCTGTAGAATGTTCTTCGATAAGAGGCGGACTTGACCTTTTCAATAGTTATATAAGCAGAAGGCTTACTCTTTCTCATTGTAAAGTTTTAGTTATTTCAGAAGAACTTGCTTCAAAAGGTATTTCTGAATACATTTACACTCTATTAAATGATGTAGAAATGAGTGTGCAGGCAAGTGTTATAATCAGCAAAAGCCCTGCTCATGAATTTCTTGCATCTTCGGAACCTGTTCTTGAAGATTTATCCTCAAAATATTATGAAATAGCTATAAATTCAAATGAATATACTGGTTTTACTCAAAATGTCACATTGATAAAGTTCTTCTCTGACTATGTAGATACCTTTAAGGAACCAGTCGCAATTTTAGGGGGAGTTAATCAAGGAACATTTAACCAAGCTACAAGCCCTGGTGCCACTTCTTCTGGTTCAGTACAAAACGCTAATTCGGTAAACTCACAAAATTCTACACAATCACAGTCACAAGCTTCACTAAATTCATCATCGCAAAATTACGCACAAAATTCATCAAGTGGTTCTAGTCAAAGCAAAAATCCTTCTGTACCTAGTGGCTCTGCAACAGCCTCTTTTGCAAACAAAGATAGTTCTTACACCGCTGGAAGTACTCCAGTAGATTCAAAGCCCAATATAGAAAACATGGGATTAGCCGTATTTAAAGGAGACAGACTTGTTGGCGAAATGACTGGTATAGAATCTATATTTCACCTTGTCGTCAGCAGTAATTTAAAATCTTGTAATATAAGTATTCCAAATCCTTTAGAAGATTCGAGTACATTGGATATAAATTTAAAGTTAGGTAAAAGTACTAAAAATGATGTCGAATTTGTAAATGGTTCTCCTTTAGTTACTTGTAAGATAAATGTTAATATTCAAATTGTTTCAACTACAGAAAAATCAAGCTCGGGAAGTTCAAGTTATTATACTTCTGAAAATTCGAAACTCATCGAAGAGACATGTAGTGATTTCTTAAAGAGGAATATCCTGGAATATTTATATAAAACCTCAAAAAATTATAAATCGGATATTGATGGTTTCGGAAAATATGCCGTAAAATATTTTCCAACCATGCAAGAATGGAATGACTACGATTGGCTCGATAATTACGAGAACAGCATATTCGATGTTGAAGTAGATTCTACTTTAAAATCTGGATACACATTTCTATAATTTTATTAGTTTTATTGTATTAATTCTATATACTATAAACTGAAATAAAAAGAAAACATAATATTTACTACATTTAGTAATGTTATGTTTTCTTTTATCATACTTTAAATTATATTTTTAAATTTTGATTTGATTTAATTTGATTCAGTTCAACTCAATTCATTTTAGTTTATTTCAATTTATTGCGTTTTTCTTCATTATTTTCATTTTGTTTTATTCAAATAGACTATTAAATTCTTCTTCAGATACTACTTCTTTTTCTATAAGTAGTCCTGCAAGTTGATGTACTTTGTCTTCATGTTGTATTAAAAGTGCCTGTGCTTTGCTATAAGCATTGTCTATTAAGGATTTTACTTCTTGTCCTATTGAGTTTTCCATTCCTTCTCCAAATAATTGCATTTGGTATGGGTCCTTCTCTAAGTTTATACTTATAGGTCCAACTTTTTCACTCATTCCATATATAGTAACCATATTTTTAGCAATATCTGTTGCTACTTCTAAGTCGTTGCTTGCACCTGTTGATATATCATTTAAGAATATTTTTTCAGATGCTCTACCACCAAGTAAAGCAATTAGCTTTTCTAACATTTCTGTTTTTGAAACGTAGTACTTATCCTCGTTTGTTTTATACATGGTATATCCGCCAGCAACTCCTCTTGGAATGATTGATACTTCTTTTATGTCTTTTTGTGACTCTAAGAATCTGCTTACTACTGCATGTCCTGCCTCATGATAAGCTGTAAGTTTCTTGTCTTTATCTGACATAATTCTGCTATGCTTTTCTACACCAACTGTAACTTTCTTTAATGCATCATTTATATCTTTGCTTGTTATTGATTCTTCTTTATTTATTGTTGCAAGAATTGCAGCTTCATTAAGAATATTTTCAAGTTCTGCACCTGTAAATCCAGCTGTATCTCCGGCAATAGTCTTTAAATTTACATCATCAGCTAATTTTTTGTCTTTAGCATGAATCTTTAGGATTGCTTCCCTTCCATTCATGTCAGGAAGTGCTATATTGATTCTTCTGTCAAATCTTCCAGGTCTTAATAATGCTCTATCTAGCATTTCAGGTCTGTTTGTTGCTGCAAGTAGAATAACTGTATGTTCAGAATCAAATCCATCCATTTCAACAAGTAGTTGGTTAAGTGTCTGGTTGTTGTCTGTGTCTGCAGCTGTTCCTCCATCAGATCTCTTTGAACCTATTGCATCAATCTCATCTATAAATATGATTGCAGGAGACATTTTCTTTGCCTTTTCAAATAGTTTTCTTACTCTTGATGCTCCAAGTCCTGCAAACATTTCTGTAAATTCAGAACCACTCATAGATATAAATGGTACATCTGCCTCTCCTGCAATAGCCTTTGCAATCAATGTTTTTCCTGTACCAGGCTCTCCGCAAAGTAATACACCTCTTGGAATTTTAGCCCCCATTTTATAGAATTTTTCAGGATTCTTTAAGAATTTTACAATCTCAATCATTTCCTGCTTTTCTTCATCAAGACCTGCCACATCGTCAAATGTAGTTTTTACATCTTGTTCTTCTGCATCATATACCTTGCCTTTATCTCCTAACCCTTCCATTTGTAAGACTAGAATAAATAGTATAGCCATTAATATTGTTGGTAAGAATGAAAATAAATTGTTGAAGATACTCAAGAATACGTTTGCTTTTTCTTGGATTAAGTTAATGTCATTTCCTTCTTGTACCTTTTCTTGTATAAGTTCTATAAAAGCTTGTGTATTTGGAACTATACAATTCTTTGGCTTGTCATCTCCTTTTAGTGTAACCTTAACAGAGGTGCTTCCAACCGTCATCTTTACCTTTTCGATGTTGCCATCGTCTATTTGTTTTATTAAGTCTGTATATCCAATTTCATTTTCTTTTAATTTACCTTCGTCTTTATCTTGCTTTACAAAGGAATATATAACAATCGTAGCAAGAATTGCTATTAAAATTATAATTAAAGTTCCAAGAAGGAGTTTCTTTCTTTTCTCATTCTTCTCTCTTTCCTTTCTGCTATTGTCGTTGTTTTCTTTTAAATCATCATTTTTCTTAGTACTCAATTTAACCTATCTCCTTGTAATATTTCTATCTTATCTCTTTTTAAAACTCCCCTTAAAACTAACTCAAGATTCCTTGTCGAATTTTAGTTTCATTATTCTTAAACACTACTGCCTTGTGTTTTTTCGCCTGCATCAGGGAAATTCTTTTCATTGCTATCAGAATTAGACCCCTCTTCTTTCTTTTCATTTTCTTTCTGTCTTTCTTTTTCCTCTTTATTCTTTTTTTCAGCTTTTTCGTCTTCTTCTTTTCTTTGTTTTTCTTCTAATTCTGCTCTTACCTTTTCTTGTTCTGATTGAATTTTCTGTACTTCGCCCTGTTTCTTTATATAGTCCGTTTTTATTATTAGTATTGCAGTTATTATATAAATGTATGAAATTACATTATAAACAACTTGAAAGTATTTTATTGTGTATCCTGTAAATCCATTTAAAACGATGTATAACATGTTTAATATAATTGATAATGTTAATGCATGAGTTCCCATACTAAACATTGCTGAAAATCTTATTCTCATTCCAATAATTCTTGATATTAAATATCCCATTACTGCAATAACTAAACTATCTACTATAACGCTTGCCATATAAACTGGGAACATACTTATAAATACAGTTGCAAATACTGATGTATAAAGTGATGTTTTGTTTTGGTTATAGTAATCTATCACTTGTTGTTTGTCTAGTGATTCTATATTGTATTTTGATAGAATGTCTGAATAATTATTCTCAGAGATTGAAGATAACATTTCGTTCTTCATCAAAGCTTTATCTTTTAATAGGATAATTCCGTTACTCTGTGATTTTATTTGTTCTTTATAGCTTTCTAATTGTTCATTTGATAATTCTGATGTGTCGATTATTATAACAGAAATTATATTTTTTTCATCGATTATTTCCAGCTTTTCTCCAGAATTTATGTCCATTGTGCCATCTTTATAAGATAGTGTTTTTATGTTTTCATCAAAGTAGCTTTCTACTCCATTCATAGTTTTAGAAAATCTGTATGTTGATATTGCAGATATTACAACTGCAAGAATTGCAATCAATTTTATTAGATAAAGGATTGTTCTTCCTATCCCCTCTAATCCAAAGTCTTCATATTTATCAAAGTCTTTTATGCTCTTCAATAAACTCTTGAAGAATCCCTCTTTTTCTATTTTTTCGTTTTTCTCTTTGTTTGGTTTGTTTGGCATTTTAATTCTCCTTTTTTATTCGTTTTAATACCTACATCTTTTCTACTATTATTCCATCTTTGGTGTCTTTTATGCTATATCCCTTGCTTGTGATTTTATCACGAATTTCATCAGATTTTGCCCAGTCTTTGTTTTGTCTTGCTACATTTCTTTCTTCTATTAATTTTTTAATTTCTTCTGGTATTTCTGTTTCAGGTTTCTCATTTTTTAATTTTGTTAAATGTTTTTTTGCATTTTCTATGTCTAATCCAAGAACTCTATCAAAGTCTAATAAAAGATTTGCAAATTTCTTAGATTTCTTTTCATTTCTGGCAACTTCCCATACGACACCCATTGCAGCAGGCATATTCATATCATCATTTATGCATGCCAAGAATTTTTGTCTGTACTCTTCGATTTCAGCATCAGAAACTTCTTCATTGCCTTCTAAATGTTTCATATAGCAGTCATATAATCTCTCTAATCCTTTTTGTGCTGCAAACACGCTGTCAAAAGTGAAGTTCAATTTTGTTCTATAGTTTGCTGTAAAGCAGAACATCTTGAAACTTAATGGTTCCAATCCTTTTTCTTGAAGTTGTGAAATTGTATATGTATTGCCTAGGCTCTTCGACATTTTTCCACCATCTACTTGTAAGAATTCGCAATGAATCCAATATCTTGCAGGTATTTTTCCTGTTGCTCCTTTAGCTTGAGCAATTTCATTTTCGTGGTGTGTTGGAATATGATCAACTCCGCCAGTGTGAATATCAAATTCTTCACCCAGGAATCTTCTTCCCATAGTTGAACATTCTAAATGCCAGCCCGGATAAGATAATCCCCAAGGACTCTCCCACTTCATTATGTGATTTTCAGGTGCTTTAATCCATAGAGCAAAATCATACGGATTTTTCTTTTCAGGGTCAACATCAACTCTTGCACCTGCAATTTGCTCATCTAATTTTCTGTTTGATAATACAGGATATTTATCTAATTTTGATATATCAAAATAGATTCCTTTGCTAGTTTCATAAGCATAACCATTTTTTAATATTTCCTTTACATATTCAATCATTTGCTCTATATTTTCTGTAGCTTTTGTTATAATTTCTGGTTTGTCTATGTTCAGCTTATCCATGTCTTTTAAGAATACTTCTGTATAGAATTTTGCAATCTCATAAGGGTCTTTCTTTTCCTTTCGAGCTGCCTTTTCCATTTTGTCTTCTCCCTCGTCTGCATCAGACTCAAGGTGACCGACATCCGTAATGTTCATTACATGTTTTAGTTCATAACCATTATATTTTAAAACTCTTCTTAATGTGTCCATCATTATATAAGCTCTAAAGTTGCCTATATGAGCATAGCTGTAGACCGTAGGTCCACAACTATACATCTTTACTAAATCTTTATCTATTGAGTTAAATTTCTCTTTTTTTCTAGTTAATGTGTTATAAAATTTTATATCCATTTGTAGAAATTTCTCCTCTCATTTTATTTTTTTAATCTCTCGTTTCTTCATTTGTTTCTGGTGTTACAGGGTCAACTACTTCCTCATTCTTTATTTCATTATTTCCACTTGGTTTTTCTGTTTTTTTGCCTGAACTAACAGTAATTGTAACACTGTCATTTGCACTAAGTTCCGTTCCCTCTTTCTTGCTTTGTTCTATAACAGTTCCTTCTTTTTGAGTTGATGCTTTTGTTTCTACTGTAACTTTTAGTCCTAGATCTTTTAATGTTTTGCTTGCTTCATCCTTTGTCTTTCCAACTACATTTGGCATTTTGATTACCTTCTTTGTATGAACAGTACATGTTTCTGTTGGTATATCATATTTATCACCTTCGTTAGTTTTCCATAATGTTGTATCTTCTTTTTCAGGCTTTCTAGTATATGCCTTTTCTTCTGTATTAGGACAGAATTCTGTTGCAATTTTTCCTGTTTCAGTACAGATTGTTAATCTTGTATGCCCATCACAATAATCTGGAACAGTTCCCTTTACAAAGTATTCTGTATATGTATGTTCGCAACTGTCTGTAGCAACTTTTCCTGAATCTGTACAAATTTTTGCTGTTACAATATTGCTTGGTTTCTCAAATTTTGCACTTGGTAAATCGCTGTGAACTTTCTTCATAACAGCAACCCAAAGTCTTGCTGCTCTGTTAGTACCATTTGCTTTCGCAGGATATAAGTTTTCTGGTTGGTCAAAGCCATACCATGTTGCAGCAGTATAGTAATTTGTAAATCCACAGAACCATCTATCATGGTTATTGGTTGTTGTTCCAGTTTTTCCTGCAACATCTTGACCTGATATTTTACAGTATGGTGCTGTTGGATCACTAGTTCCAATTATTGGACCTGTTAAGATAGATTTTAATATGAACGCATTTCCTTCAGATATTACTCTTCTTGTTTCTTGTGTTGGTTCAATTACAGTATTTCCGTTTTTGTCTTCAACTCTAGTATAGAATATTGGAGTGATATATACACCATCATTTGCTATTGCAGCATAAGCTCCTGCCATTTCTAGAGGAGAAATACCAACTGTAGTGCCACCTAGTACCAATGATAAGTTTTCATCATTGTTCTTTGAATTATCTTTTGCAGTAAGTAATGTAGAAATACCTAATTTTCTCATGAATGCAATTGAATTACTTGGTCCAACTTCATCCATAATCTTAACATTTACGGTGTTTGCAGAGAATTCTATTCCTTTTCTAACTGTTACTAAGCCATATCCAGAATGAGGATTTGGTGTATAGTCTCCAAAAGTAGTTCTAGATTCGTCATATACTGTAGCAGCTGTAATTATTCCAGATTCTAAAGCTGGTGCAACTGCAGCTAGAGGTTTTATTGCAGAGCCTGGTTGTCTACGTGTTTGAGTTGCTCTATTTTGTCCATTTGAATCAACGTCATCTCCTAGACCTCCCATACAACCTACAACTTTTCCAGTTTTATGGTCTATAACAACCATTGCAGATTGTGTATGATCATTTAATTTATTTCCATTATTATCTTTTTCTACACCTGAGAATATATGATCTCCACTTCTGTACACTTCTTCCATTTCAGCTTGTATTGTAGAATCTTGAGTAGTGTAAATCTTGTATCCACCACCATAAATAGCCTTACAAGCCATGTTATAATCCATGTCTTTTTCTTCCATGTATTGAGATATAACATCATTTAATGCAGCTCTTGCTAAATACGACATCGTAGTTCCTGTAGAAGTATTTCCTTTTTCAAATTTTAGTCCTGCTTCAACTTCTTCTTTTGCACTGTTGTATTCTTCTTCACTAATTTTTCCAAGTTCTTTCATTTTTGCAAGAACAATTTTTGTTCTTCTCTGTATTAAGTCTGTATTAGGTGATTCACCAAATGGATTATAGCTATTTGGCGAATTATTAATTCCAGCTAAGAATGCACATTCAGCTAAATCTAAGTCTCCAACAGATTTATTGAAATAGTATGTAGCTCCAAGTTGAACTCCATATACATCTTGACCAAGGAATATTAGGTTTAAGTATAATTCTAATATTTGATCTTTTGAAAGCAGCTTTTCAAGTTTGTATGCTCTTGATATCTCTCTTATTTTTCTTTCTACACCGGCAAATCCTGAATCACTCTTGTCTTTGAATGAGTTTTTTACTGTCTGCTGAGTAATTGTACTTCCTCCACCTGCAGATGAATTACCTCTGTTTAGTATGTATCTAATTGTTGATGCGACAGTTCTTTTTATGTCTACACCATTGTGGCTATAAAATCTTTCGTCCTCTATAGATATGTATGCATCTTTCAAATATTGTGGGACTTCGCTAAGTAGCACAGGTCTTCTTTTTTCATCTCCAGAAACATTTGCAATTTCGTTTCCGTCTTTGTCATAAATTATTGTATCTTCACTGGTGAATTTTAAGTCATCTTCTGTTACATCCCATTTATCACTTGTAACTATTGCAATAATTGCTCCAGCACCAATAATCATCATTAATATAAACAATGTTATTAATACTTTTAATACAATAGCAAGTTTACGATGTCTCTTCCAGAAGCCCTTCTTCTTTCCATTTTTGTTTTGAGAATCTTGGCTATTCTTCGATATTGTATTATTTGTTTTTTTAACATTCTTTTTGTTCGTGTTATTATTATGTTTCTTTGCAGAATTACCCATAAAATAATCCTCCCTATTTCTTATTTTATTAAACTATATTGTCCACACTATTATATTACATTTTCCCATAAAAGTACAAGCTTTTTGTGAAATATTTATATTTTCCGTTGGCAAATATTTATATTCTATAATCCTCTAATATATCATTTATTTGTGTAACTATCTTCGCTCCTTGTTTTATTAGCTCATTGGTACCCTCAGAATTGATATTTATTATATTTCCGGGAATTGCATATATATTTTTTCCTTGTTCTAATGCATAATCAACTGTTATAAGTGAACCGCTCCTTTTCTTTGCCTCAACAACTAGCACTCCATCAGAAAGTCCACTAATTATTCTATTTCTTCTTGGAAAAGTTTCCTTGCTTGGTTTAGTGCCAATCGGATATTCTGAAATAATTAATCCACCATTTTTTAAAATTTGTTCTTCTAATTCTTTATTTTCAGGTGGATATATATAGTTTAATCCATTTCCAAGAACAGCTATTGTGGGTTTTCCTGCCTTGACTGCTCCCTTGTGTGCAAACGAATCTATTCCCCTTGCACACCCGCTCACCACTATTATTCCAGCTTCTGATAAAGTATATGATATTGTTTCTGCTATTAGTCTTCCATACTCTGTATATTCTCTGCATCCAATTATTGCAATGAGTTTCTTACTTTTTAAAATTCCAATATTTCCAGTACAGTAGAGTTTTTCTGGTGGATCAAAAACGTTTTTTAAGCTTTCCGGATAATAACTGTTATCTTTTGTAATAGTCTCTATTTTTACATTTTTCCAAAATTTTTCATTGTTATTTTGTATCAACTTCCTGCTCCTCTTTAATTAACTTTTATTTTAATATGAATATCTGAAAATTTTTAATTTTCAGTTTTCACTTTATTATTTACGATTTTTCATAGATTTGAAATTTTCAATAAATTTTCTATTATATAAAAATAGGAGAATTCAAGCAGTATTAATACTGGCTTAATTTCCCCTGATTTAATTTAAATTAATATTATTCTTGAATCTTTTTTATTTCATGTTTTATAGATTTTATTACTCAATTTAATTTATTTCTTACACCCTTTTAGTTCAAATGTGATTCACTTTAAATGTTTTTCACATCATTTTGCAATTTTGTAGCTTTTATAACATTGTTCATAAGCATTGCTATTGTCATAGGGCCAACTCCGCCAGGAACTGGAGTAATGTATGATGCTTTATTTTTTACATTTTCAAAATCGACATCCCCTTTTAATTTTCCATTTTCATCTCTATTCATTCCTACATCTATTACAACAGCACCGTCTTTTACCATATCTTCTGTTACCATATTTAATTTTCCAACTGCACTAATAAGAATATCTGCATTTTTTGTGATACTTGATAGATTTTTAGTTTTTGAGTGACAAATTGTAACAGTTGCATTTTTATTTAGTAGACAGTGTGAAAGTGGTTTTCCTACAATGTTGCTTCTTCCTATTACTACAGCATGTTTTCCTTCTACTGGTATATTATAATGTTCAAGCATTTTTATTATTCCATAAGGAGTACAAGAAACAAATGTGTCTTGTCCAATCATCAATTTTCCAACATTTACAGGATTAAATCCGTCTACATCCTTTAAAGGACTTATTCTCTCAAATGCCTCTTGAATATTAAGTCCTTTTGGAATAGGGCTTTGAAGTAATATTCCATTTATATCTTTTCTTTTATTTAATTCGTCAATAACTCCAAGAAGTTCATCCATAGTTGTATTTGTATCAAGAAGTATTTCTTCATACTCAACTCCTACTTCTTCGCAAGCTTTGCTTTTGTTTCTTACATAAATTTTAGAAGCATTATCATCTCCAACAAGAATAACCGCAAGTTTAGCTTTTATTCCTCGCTGTTTAAGCAATTTATTTTCTTCTTTAAGCTCTTCTCTAACTTTTTTTGCCAATTCTTTACCATCAATTAATTGATACATCTTATACTTCCTCTTCCACTGTTAATTTTGCATAATACTTTTCGTTAAATTCCTCGTCATATTGAATGTCTCCAAATATTTCTGGCATTTGTTCTTTAAAGTATTTTAAAAGTGGTATAAGAATCTGTCTTATTGCAGGGTGTACATTCTTCGTTGTTCTTAATGATAATATATGTTTCCATTCTCTTATGTTTGCTGTCATTGTGTATTCTGCTGCTGTTGAGTGTGGAAGTAATTCTCTACACATGTCGTTTGTTGCACCAAGTTCTTTCATTTTCATATATGCCTCTTCAACATCTGCAATTCCTTTTTTCCATGTTTCATATACTTGCTCGTCCTCTATATAGGCAGGATTTATAACTGCAATTTCATTTCCGTACTTGTCTTTATCATAGCTACAATATCTTGTAGATTCAACAGAGAAACTTGCAAATCTATGTCTTGTTAAATCTTTATAAGTTCCTATATCTCCATATATTCTTACTGTAACTTTCTCATGTTCTAGTACAGACTCATGTCCTCTATTAAGGCAATTTTTTAGTAAATTCTTGTAACTATCTTCTGTTATATTTCCTTCAGAACGATAGCAGGTTCTACAAGCTCTTTCAATTCTTTTCATAATTTTTACGCCGTCAATTTTTTCGACTTTGATCCATGGTTCAACTATTCTCATGTTATTTATCCTTTCTTTTGCTTATTATTTTAGCCATTTTATCTTTAAAATAAAATGGCTATTTATCTCTATATATAATGTTCTACATTCAATGCAATTTTCCCTTTTTTTGTTTCACCTAAAATTTCAAAAATTTCAAATTTTCCTTTTCCTCTTATAACAATAACATCTTTTTCATTTATCATTTTTGAGTTTCTGGTCTCTGTTTCATAATTTACCATAACTCTTTGATTTTCTAATATTTTTGTTGCTTCATTTCTTGAACAGTTTGCAAGTTCTGAAACAATATTATCAAGCCTTAAAGAAGAAACTGTAATTCTTTTTTCCTCTTTTTTTATATCAGGCTTTCTAATTTCAGAAATATTTAATTGTTCTATTTTAGCTTTTGAGAATCTCGTAAGTTGTTGTAAATTGTTCAAAATATATTTTGAAATTTCGTTACTGCAGACTACATCGGCACCATCTTCAAATACCAATATGTCTCCGATTTTTTCTCTTTTAATTCCAAGTTTCATAATTCCACTTAAATAATCTCTATGACTATAAGTTCCTTTTAATTCATTTGGAAGAGTAATCCTTATTAGGCAAACTAATGTCGAAAAATTGAATCTATTATTTAGAAAAATTTCTTCACATTTATCAGGATATATTATTAACATTGCCTTTTCTAGTTCCTCACAAGGCAAGTAATAAATATAGTTTTTTTCCTTTTCAATATTCAAAATTTCTCTACTTATATTTTGTTCATGCATACTTAAAAAATCTGTGTTAGTAATTTGATTTTTTGTTTTTGCAATCTTTATTTTGTCTAAAATTTTTGCTACAAATAATTTATCATCTTCATTTACATATTTGTTTATAATAGTTGATTTTTCCATTTATTTTCCTGTTTCTTTTTTATTCATCCAGTCCTTACCATCAACAAATCTTGCTACAAGCATTGATGCTGCTGAATCTCCAACAGAGTTTAAAACTGTTGCAGGAGCATCTATTACAGTTGCAATCATTGTAAGGATTGGTAATGCTGCTACTGGATAGCCCATCATTGAAATAATCATCATTTCTGATATTGTTCCACCACCAATTGGAACAGCTGTTACAAGTAAATTTGCAACCAAAGCAACTCCAATTACTTGGAATATACTTGCATTTGTTCCAAATAGGCATACTAAAAACATTATTTTAAATACAGAACCAATTATTGATCCATCCTTGTGGAAACTTGTTCCTAATGGTACTGTTGTTTCTGCTATATCATCTGATACACCAATTTTCTTAGCGGCTTCTGTGTTTGCAGGTATTGCTGCTGCAGATGAACATGTTGCCAATGCAACTGCTGTTGGTGTAATTATATTCTTCCAGAAAGTAATTAATCCTTTTTTTCCACCAGCGATAAAGGCATAAACAGAGTACATAACTATGTAAAATACTATTGAAACCAAAGTATAAATTACGAATGTTTTTGCATATCCTACTGCTATTGCACTTCCATAAGTTCCAACTAGAACAGCAAAATAGCAACCAAGTCCGATTGGTGAATAGTAAGATATAAGCTGTACAAATTTAAGAGTTACTTCATAAGCTGACTCTAGAGTTTTTTGTATTGCTTCTCCTTTTTCTCCAGCCATTTTTATTGCTACACCGAATAAAATTGAGAAAACAACTAGTGGTAATATATTGTCTTTTGAAAGTAATTTACTGAAATCAGTTACAGTAAGAGCACTAACAGTTCTATCTAATATAGTTGGCTCTTTCTCGTCTGTTTCAGTAGAGCTTGTTTCTCCACCATCTTCTTCTAATGATGCTCTTATTTGAGCTCCATCTTCTGTATTAACTAATTTAAAAGAATAAGTTGATACAATTCCTACTAAAACTGAAATTAATGACATTACAACAAAAGTTGCAATTATAGTAATCATTATCTTTCCAATTCTTTTAGGTTGTTTAATTCTTGATATTGATGTGGTAATACTTAAGAATACTAATGGAACTATTGTAACAAATAATAAATTTAAGAAGATGTCCCCAAAGGGTTTTAAGACAGCTGCATTTTCTTTTAAAGCCATTCCTAATATGGCACCAATTATTATCGCAGCTAAAAGTATAATAACTGATTTGTAAGTTTTTAAAATATTTTTCATAATACTTTCTCCTTATAAAAAGAAGCGTTGTTAAGGAAATATAATTATATCTCCTAATTCGCGTATATTATATACTTATTTAAATAATATTGCAATAGGTAAAATTTATGAATTTTTATTTTCAAATTATTTTTATAACACATTGTTACGGACTCCTCACATCATTTTTTAGCATTTTTTCGTTCCTTGACATATAACTTTCTTGAATTTATAGTACCTTCAGCATATAATACTTTTTTAATTTAAAATTTTTTCTTTTTCTACTAGATTTTTTCTTTTTTATGTGCTATTATAATAACAGTTTTCATTTTTTATTTTGGGATGTCGCCAAGCGGTAAGGCCTCGGACTCTGACTCCGATATGCGTGTGTTCGAATCACACCATCCCAACCAAACGTATTTTTTAAAACCAGAGCACTCAAGCCTCTGGTTTTGTTTATTTTATTTTTTCATTGATATTCCCGTATTTTTTTCCTTATGATGTCAATAATATTATTAGAATTTGTATATATTGAAAGGATGATTATATGAAAGATTATTTAGGAATTAAAAGTGTTTCTGCATTGGAGGTTTTAGATTCACGTGGTAATCCAACAGTGCAAGTTGAAGTTGTTACTGAAGGCGGTTTTTCTGGAGTTGCAATCGTTCCATCAGGAGCCTCAACAGGAAGTTTTGAGGCTGTTGAATTAAGAGATTCAGATGAAAAAAGATATTCTGGTAAAGGAGTTCAAGAAGCTGTTAATAATGTAAATACCAAGATTGCAAAAAAATTGTTAGATATGAATGTATATTCACAACGAAGTATTGATTATGCCCTTATTAAATTAGACGGTTCACAAAACAAATCTACTCTTGGTGCAAATGCAACCTTAGGTGTTTCTCTTGCCTGCTGCAAGGCTGCAGCTAATTCTCTTGGATTACCTTTATATTCTTATATTGGCGGAGTTAATGCACACACATTGCCAACTCCAATGATGAACATTTTAAACGGTGGAAAGCATTCAGATAATAATTTAAGTATACAAGAATTTATGATTGTTCCAGTCGGAGGTAAAACCTTTTCCAAGAAATTAGAAATGGGAGTTACCGTTTATCAGAATTTAAAGAAATTGCTAAAGTCTAAAAATTTATCAACTGCTGTTGGAGATGAAGGTGGTTTTGCCCCTAACCTACAAAGCAATGAAGAAGCACTGGATTTAATAGTAGAAGCAATAAAAGTCTCTAATTATAAATTAAAAACGGATATTGCAATAGCACTTGATATTGCTGGAACAGAAATGTTTGATGAAGCAAAAAAACAAAACAAAGATGGATATTTATTTTGGAAAACTAATGAGTTCAAAACAAAAGAAGAAATGATAAATTATATTTGCGATTTATGTTTAAATTATCCTATTATTTCTGTTGAAGATGGGCTCGCCGAAGAAGATTGGGAATCTTGGGTAGAACTCACAAAAAGAGTAGGAAATCAAATTCAGCTAGTTGGAGACGATCTTTTTGTTACAAATGTTGCAAGATTGAAAAAAGGAATCGATAAAGGGGCTGGAAATTGTATATTAATAAAACCAAATCAAATAGGAACATTAACTGAAACACTTGATGCAATTGAGCTTGCAAAATCTAATTGTTACAACACCATTGTCTCTCATCGTTCTGGTGAAACCGAGGACACAACAATTTCAGACATTGCCGTAGCAACAAATAGTTCTTTAATAAAAGCTGGAGCTCCATGTAGAACAGATAGAATTGCAAAATACAACAGATTATTGAATATAGAAAATGAAATAAATGAGTAAAAAAAATCAATTAAATAAACTCATACAAAACTCTAAATTGATTGAATACAATTAGTAGTAATAGCAAAAAGACCTCACCTTGACTGTGAAGTCTTCTTGCTTACTGGTAGTACTGACATTACGCTGCAACTTCATACAACAACCAATTGTTGTCGTGGCTTCCCACTAGGGTAAACCCGGATTCATTGAGCATTCTCAGCATCTTGCTGCACAGTTCAGAGTAGTCTTCCTTGTCTGGAACAATCCAGTACTTTTCTTCGACTTTGACAAGTCTGAACTTATCGTTCAAGCCTATCTGGATGTGTGGATTTGCCTTTTTTTCGGAGATTTGCCTGCTCATTTCAACACTAATTTCGTTGAAAATAACAATCATCTTCTCCCGAAGTTCAGCATTTCTCATCTGCTCCTTCTCAAACCTGCTCAGCTTTTCCAGCATAACATTCTCCCTCCCATAAAATTATTTTCGGAGGTGTTCCTCTCGAAAGCACCATGCGTGTCGAAAGGATAAACCTAGTTCATGACAAATTCTAGCACAAACATACAAAAAACACAAGTATTCGACAAACTTTTTTATTTGACTAACATTTTTTTAACTTGTAGCTTATCTATAAAAATGTTCCAAATTTTAGTTTAATATTTTTAATTTAATAATTTTTACCCAATTATATTGTCTATTTCTTTTTTCATTCCCATTAGTACATCACAGCTGTTGTCAAATTGTTTTTGTTCTTCTGCTGTTAGTGGAAGATTTAAAAGTTCTTGAACACCATTATTTCCAATTATTGCAGGAACTCCGATATATATTCCTTCGTGTCCATATTCTCCTTCAAGTTTTGTAGAAACAGTTAGTATCTCTTTTCCATTGTTTAATATTGTTCTTACTAATTTAGCAAGTCCCATTCCTATTCCATAATATGTGGCTCTTTTCTTTTCTATTATTTCATAAGCTGATTGTTGTACTTCTGTGTAGATGTCTGATAATATATTTTCGTTTTCTCCTCTTTCTTTAAGGATATCTAATAATTTTTTACAACCTACATAGCTGTGTGTCCATGGCACAAATGAAGAGTCTCCGTGTTCTCCCATTATATATGCATGTATATTTTTGCTTGATACATTTAGTCTTTCACCTATTAAATAACGTAATCTAGCAGTGTCTAATACAGTTCCAGAGCCTATTACTTTATTCTTTGGAAATCCAGAAACTTTTTGAACAACATAAGACATTAAGTCTACTGGATTTGATGCAATAACAAATATTCCATTGAATCCTGATTTTACAACATTTTCTGTTATTTCTTTCATTATTTTTGCATTTGCAGATGCAAGTTCTAATCTGGTTTGTCCAGGTTTCTGATTCAACCCAGCTGTTATTACTACTATGTCTGCATTTTTGCATTCATCGTAATCCCCTGCTTTTATGTCCATTTTTCCTGATGCATAAGGGACTCCATGGTTAAGATCCATTGCCTCACCTTCTGCCTTGTCTTTTAATACATCTATTAAAACTAATTCATTTATTCCTCCTTGGTTTTCTAAAGCATAAGCCATGCTCATTCCAACCATTCCAGTTCCCACTAACACTAATTTTCTACTTTCTATCATAATTTATTACCTCACTTTATTTTTTCATAAATAAATACACAAAGGTATTATAACATTTGTGTATTTATTATTTCTTTTTTACTCGTTGTTAATAAGTTCCTTTATTAATTCATATTTTACTAATTTCACATTATATAATAAATTATTTTATTAACTAACCCGAATTATAATATCATTTTTTTATTTGTTATCTTTTTTATACTTTACAGTGTAAATTCCAAGTCCAACAATTGCCATAATTATAATTGTTGATATTACAACTGAAACTGTATCTCCTGTTTGAGGAATTGAATCCGGTGCTGTTGTGTTATCTGGAATTTTATTCTCAGGTGTTGGAGCTGGTTTTTCCTTCTTTAACATTATTGAAGGAGATACGTCAGATGTTACTGTATTATCTTTTCCATCTGTTCCCGTATATTTTACATCAACTTTTTCGTTTGTTGGTGTTTCAACATTTATTATTTTTTCATCAAAGTTTTCTTTTAATTTTAACTTGTATTTGAAAGATGCTGTTTTACCAGCCTCTAATGTTCCAATTGTCCATGTTATACTGTTGTTTTCTGTATTAACTGTTGCTGTTACAGTTCCAATGTTTTCTTTTTCGAATATTTCGAAATCATAGTTTGCAATTATATCAGCTGGAAAATAATCAACTACAACAATGTCTTTTATTTCATTTTTTACTATTGTAACAACGTTTTCATAAACTTTATTTGTGATTATGTCTGTTACATTTTCATCTGTTACATAGTAGAATGGTCCATAGTTTGGTGCTGTTGATGTTCCAAATATATCTTCTGCTAAGTCTTTATATGTTTTTCCTGCAGCATCGCTTGCCATTGTTCCATCAGGATCTGGTTGATAAGTTGAGTTTACACCTGTCATAACAGTTATTAAATTTAAATTTGAATCTTTTAAAGATTGAATTGTGCTCTTTGTTTTTGTTGTAACTTCTCCACCATAAGTCATTGTTGGTCCTCCAACTGCTGTGTTTGGAACACCATCTGTTAGAAGTATTACATATTTATTTAGATTTTTATCTGTGCTGAAGTTTGCTTTTGCAACTTGAAGACCAGCATCTATATCTGTTCTGTCTCCGTTTGCCTCTATAGAGTCTATAGCTGAAGAAATTGCTGTTACATCACTTGTTGGTGCAATTACTAAAGATGCATCTTCTAAAGTTCCTTCTTTTGCAATTTCTGTACTTGTTGAAAATCTTACAACACCTATTTTAGAAGTGCTTTGATTTGTAAGTATTTTGCTAGCCAATGTTTTTGCAGCTTCAAAAACTGTTTCTTTTCTTGTTTTTCCATCTGCTAGTGTGTTAGCTGTCATACTCTTTGAATTATCTATTACTAGAAATATTTCAGAAGGTTTTACATTTTCTTCTTCACTCTTTAAATTTGTTACATCTACTTGTAGTGTAACATCTTTGTTTTCATTGCTTACGTCTATTAGTTTTTTTACTAATTTTCCGTCTTCGCCCATTTTTATTTCACAAACATTATCTTTTACTTTTACAAGAGTAACGTCTTCATTTGCAGCATAAGCAACACTTGTTGCAAATATTGTGATTACGGCCATTATTATCGCCAAAATTTTTACTTTTTTGTTCATAAATTTCATCCTTTCGTTTTAATTTTACATTATATATTCTAATACTAAAGTTACTTTTTTTCAAGATAATTTTGAACTTTTTATTGCATATTTTTATTTCAAAGGTTAGCACTAAAATACAATGCCTCCACCATAGTCATAAACTTCTAATCCTTTGAAGTCTATGAGTTCTAAGTTATGTTTTCTCAAATGATTTGTTATTTTTCCCTTAGACTCTAATTTTTCAATGTCTCCAAATAAAACAAATTTATTATCAAACACAAAGCTGGCTCCTCCTATGAACCCCTGCATATTCGTTGGCGTTCCGTCTTTGTTTAAAAGTTTTATATTGTGTTCCTCGATTAAGCAAGCTTCTACTCCCTTATTCTTTAATTTTTCGTAAATTTCTTTATCTCCGGTTATACAAGAATTAGGGCCAGTTACAGCTATAGAGCATTTTGTATAGCCTTGTTTTACAATTATATTTGGATTTATTGTGTTATCTGTGTATTTACTTCCAATTATATTTTCTCCTATCTGGCAAGCATTATACCTAATATCTTCGGGATATTTGGATTTCACCTCAGAATTCCCCAATATAAAACTATTTTTTATAATCGGACTATTGGGTGCACAAATTATTTTATCTTTTACACTGCAATAAAATATATCGCTGTGTCCTGAAATCTCGTCATACACACAATTAGACAAAGGTATTTTTATAATATAAAAATACCTTGCTAAAAAATCATATTCAATTTTTCTTATTCTTTCATCAATTAAAAGATTTTTTACTATTTCATTTGAAGTTTGCAATAGCTTTTCTTTCCTTTTCTTAATATTACTTCTTTTTCTAATAAGTCTTTTGACAATTTTAGTCCAATGTCAGATACTTTCTCATCATTTAAAGTTATTCCACCTTGAGCAATTAATGTTTTAGCTTGTCCTTTTGAGCTTGCAAATCCAGCAGTAATTATTGCATCTAAAATTGAAGAATCTTCTTCAACTTCTACAGTTGGCATATTCTCTGTATTTCCTTTTCCTTCAAACAATGCCTTTGCAGCTTCTTGTGCCTTTTTCGCATTTTCTTCTCCGTGAACAAGTTTTGTTATTTCATAAGCTGCGACTTTCTTTGCCTCGTTAATTTTTTCACCTTCAACATGAGTTAATTTTTCTATTTCTTCAACTGGCAAGAATGTAAGCATCTTCATAACATTTTCAACTTCACTGTCGTCTATATTTCTCCAGTATTGATAAAATTCATATGGAGATGTTTTTTCCGGATCAAGCCATAATGCTCCTTTTTCTGTTTTTCCCATCTTCTTGCCTTCTTTTGTTGTAAGAAGCTTAAATGTCAAACCAAATGAATCATCATGTCCAACTTTTCTTATTAGATTTACTCCTCCAATTATGTTAGACCATTGATCATTTCCACCCATTTCTAGTTTACAGCCGTACTTATTGTATAAGTGTAGGAAGTCATAAGATTGCATTAGCATATATCCCATTTCAAAGAATGTTAATCCTGTTTCCATTCTATTTTTGTAACAATCTGCTGCAAGCATTTTGTTTACTGAGAACAAAGATCCAATGTTTCTCATAAATTCTACATATTTTAAATCTAATAGCCAATCTGCATTATTTACAACAATCGCAGCATTTTCCCCTTCAAAGCTAACAAATTTTTCTAGTTGCTTTTTGCAACATTCTACGTTGTGATTTATTTCTTCTCTAGACATCATTCTTCTCATATCAGTTTTTCCTGATGGATCGCCTATTGTTACAGTTCCACCTCCAACTAATATTATTGGTCTATGTCCTGCTTTTTGCATATATGATGCAACCATCATTGAAACAAAGTGTCCTACATGTAAGCTGTCTGCTGTTGGATCAAATCCAATATAGAAAGGAACACACTTTTCCTTTTTAAATAATTCTCTTAGGTTTTCTTCGTCTGTTATTTGTTCTATGTAACCTCTTGATTCAAGTACATCTAATATATCCATTTTATCATTCCCCGCATAATATATTTGCAATCATTTTTATTTGTTAAATTTTATTTGTCTTATTTACATTAAATAAATGAATGCATAAGAAAAATTTAATGTAGTCCAATTTGTTAATCTCTCTTTGTTTTTATGTTTAGATTATAGCATTTGAATGCTCAAAAATCAATATTTCATTCTACATGTTTGTAGCTCGTATTATTTTCATTTAACTTTTCGCTTGATATAGCATAATTTATTTTACATATTATTAAGTAGTTTTTTCATATCTTCTCTTGTAAATTCATATTTTTTATCGCAAAAATTACATGCTATTTCTATTTTTTCTTCTTCATCTATTATTTTTTGCAATTCTTCTTTTCCTATTGCAATTAAACCTTTTTCGCATTTTTCTCTTGAACAATTACATTTATATTCAGGATTAATTTCTGCAAGTACTTTCAAATTGCTATCTCCTGTTACTTCCTTAGCAATTTCTTCTAGTGTTTTTTGTTCATCTAGCATCTTACTTACTGGATCAATTTTTCTAACTTGTTCTTCTATTTTGCTTATTATTTCATCTGTCGCATCAGGCATTAAAGCTAATTTGTATCCTCCGGCAGATCTTATTCCGTTTTTATCTACTAAAACTCCTAGTGCTATTACGCTTGGTGTTTGCTCAGATGTTGCAAAATAATTTGTAAAATCTTCTGCAATTTCACCACTCACAATAGGAGTCATTCCAACATAAGGCTTTCCTATTCCTAAATCTTTTATTATGTATAACATTCCATGTTTACCAACGGCTGTTCCTACATCTAATTTGCCATTATTTTCATTAAGTGGTAAATCTAGTTTTGGGTTTGCAACATAACCTTTTACATTTCCATTGCTTTCTCCAACTGCTGTCAGCATTCCAAGTGGTCCATCTCCTTTAATTTGATTCGTAATTGAACCTTTTTCTTCTTTAGTTTCATATCCCATTATGCTTGTAATAGTTAGAAGTCTGCCTAATGCAGCTGATGCAGTTGGGCTTAAATCGTGTAACTTCCTTGCTTCTTCTACCATATCAGTTGAGGAAATACATTTTATGCTTACCTTTCCATCATAAGCCAAACAATCAATTAATCTATCTTTCATAATTTTCTGTTTAATCAATTTGCATATTTATTATATCCGTAGTTTGTGAATGTATTTAATATACAAAATTGACTAATTCCTTTCTTTTTTATTTATTAATCTAAATACCCAGTATATACTTATTGTAATTTTTATTTTCTTTACTTTATGTTTTTGTATTCACTACTTATTTCAATTATTGAATCTTTGTAAATTTTGCAACAAAGAATCCCTCCATGTCTTTTGAAGGTAATATTCTTATTGCCTTTCCAACGTTTTTATCAAATCCATTGCTAAATGCAGGCACAGCCTGTTTTATGTCTAAATCTATTCTTTCTTGTTTTATATTAAAATTGTTTAATGCCCAATCAATTATTTGTTCATTTTCTAATTTATTTAATGTACAAGTAGAATACACCAGTGTTCCTCCTGGCTTTAAAGCTTCATACGCACTCTTAAATAGTTTTTTCTGAGTCTTTGCAAGTTCGTTTACAGTTTTCATAGACCATTGCTTATAACTTTGTATGTTATAAATTGTAAATCTTCCCTCTCCACTGCATGGAGCATCTAATAAAACTTTATCAAACTGTTCTTTGTAATTTTCTCCTATTTTTTCTCCTCTTCCATTTACTACTTCGACTATATCCGCTCCTTGCATCTCAACATTATATTTTAATCTTTCACATCTTAATTTATCTAGTTCATTCGCAAGTATATAGCCTTTGCCATTCATAATTGAAGCCATTTCAGTAGTTTTTCCTCCTGGTGCCGCAGTTAAATCTAGTACTCTATCTCCTTCTTCTGGAGCAAGAACAAGAGGCGGAATCATACTTGGTAAACTCTGCAAATAAATTTTTCCTTCTTTATAAATTTCTAACTTTTGCAGATCTTTTTCATTTGCATTTTTTATAACAAGTGCATCTTTATACCATAAAACTCTGTCAAACTTTATGTTTATATCTTTAAAATATTTCATTAAATCTTGTATATTATATTTTAAATTATTAACTCTTAATGTTGTGAAACGTTTCTCTGCTATTCCTCTTAGAATATTGTCCACCGTGCCTGGTGAAAACATTTCATAGAGGTTGTCCATAAATTCTTCAGGCAACTTATTTTTTATTTGTGTTATCGATACCATTAAAAATCCTTTCCATTGTTTTAAATCTGTTTTTCAAAATTGCCTTACTATTATAGCACAAACTTTTCGCTTTTAAAATAGTTTTACAGTCAATATCTGTTGTTTTATGGAATTTTTTGTGATATAATCGTTTCATATTCGTTGCCATAGCGAATTATAATAAGTATGGCATGTATTTTTTCGTTTTCTTAATTAAGAAAGGAGAATCAGAATGGATAAGCGTATCGAGTCCGTCAATTTCCAGGAGCTTAGCTCTGTTGGTACGAACTACCTTCACAAGCTCATGGAACTGCGTTCAGTTCAACATGATCAAAATGCCTCGCCTGAGGAGAAAGAGAAAACTCTTGTGTTTGCCTGGATTATCAGCAACATGACAATACGGTTTGTTTCACTTCACAGCAAAGACAACGTTGTGCTCACGGTGAACATCTTGGCTCAAGGCCCAACGGCCGCCCCTTATCTTTCCTGCGGGGAACACATCTATTATCTGCCCCGCTATATCTACAACGAATGTCAGCTTATAGACATACTTAAGTCTATCGCTCAAGAAACCGAGGGTGTTCTCCACTTTGATTCCAACTTCAATATGGACCATCAAGTTCGCTGTGCATGTTGCACTCGTAGGAATTGTAGCAATTACTATCAGCTGAAGAGCATCAAGATTTCTTTCAATATTTAAAGGATTTCCAAGTAGATTAACAAACAGTGCCTGTACACGGATTTTACTCCGAGTATGGGCACTGTTTGCTATAGATATTTCTTAACATTTATATTTATGTTTTAATTTTTCAGTATTACTTTTTTATATTTATGATTCATGTCGTTTATTTTTCTATCTTTTTTAATTCAACATTTCTTTTTATCTTTGATGTAGTTGTTTTTTCCATTGGTTCAGTAGTTACAATTACTTTTTTTACATGTTTATAATTTGCTAGATTTGTATTCACTTTTTCCTTTATATCCTTCATGATTCTTTCTTGAATTTGCTTTTCGTCTTTTACATCTATGTCGTTGTACTCTTTTTGAAGTTCTTTTTCATCATATACCACCTTAGCTTCTAGCAATGTATCTGTTTTACTATTATTTCTTGCAAACACCATACTTTCCAAAACATAAGGTATCTTATTTATAAAGCCTTCTATTTCATTCGGATAAACATTTTTTCCATTTTTCAATACTATAATATCGCTCTTTCTGCCAGTTAAATGTAAGAATCCATCTTCGTCAAAATATCCATAATCGCCTGTTCTAAACCAGCCTTCTTTGTCTATTGCCTTATTTGTTAATTCTTCATTTTCGTAATACCCTAGCATAATGCTGGCACCCTTTGCACAAATTTCTCCTGTTCCTTCTTCATTTTTGTCTACAATTTTCATTTCAAGAGCAGGAAAACAAATTCCTACGGTTCCTGCCTTATGATATTTATCTGTTTCCGCTGTTAATATTGGCGAGGTCTCTGTTAGTCCATACCCTTGAACAGAGTCTATTCCAATATTGTAATATCCCTGAATTGTTTCTTTTTCCATTTGAGCCGCACCATAATAAATTATTCTAATATGCTCTCCCAAATTTTCTCTTACCTTTTTAAATATCTTCTTTCTTGCATCTATATGCATTTTCATCAAGAAATTAGAAATTTTTACTCCTTTTTCAAATGTTTCTTTTTGTCCTGAATCTTCTATTCCTTTCTTTATCTTTTTATAAATTGCCTCCAAAAGTGCTGGCACAGCTACTATAATTGTTACATCATACTCTTTTAAGTTCTGAGCATAATACTTAAGTCCATCACAAAAAGCTATACAAACACCGCTATAAAATCCATACAAGAAAGAAATCGTACATTCAAAAGTATGGTGTAATGGTAAAATTGAAAGGATTGTATCTGTGTCGTACATTTTTGAGTATGTAGCCATATCTTCAATATTTACGCAAATATTTTTCTGAGAAAGCATTACGCCTTTCGCCTCCGCAGTCGTACCAGATGTAAATAATAAAATAGACATTTTATTTTCATCAATTTCTACTTTTTCATACTTTTTGTCACCCTTGTCTAGCAACTTCTTACCATTTTCTTTCACATCATGCCAATACTCTACATCTTTATCATCAATTTTATCCATGCATATTATCGTTTTTAAGTTATTGCCTTCTGATTCCTTCATACTCTTTATTGCTGATAAATACTTTTCATCACAGACTACCGTATCAGCCCCGCTTCTTCTTATTAAATTTTCTATTTCTCTATCTGGTAGTAGTTTGTCAAGTGGCACAATTATTAGTCCTGAGGTAGTTGTTCCTAAATATGTAACACACCATTCATATCTATTCTTTCCAATAACGGCAATCTTCTTTGCTCCCCTGTTTAGCATCTCTGTTCCAAAAGCTTTAATATCCATTCCCGCTTCAGCATAAGTCTTTTTTATTATCTCTTTATCAGATGGTTTATTTTTATATTTGTATGCAATATGTTCCGCATAATGTTCTACACTATATGATACTAATTCTCTAAAGTTGTTGATTCTTCTAGACTTATATACTCTTCTATCTTTTCCTTTTGAATTTCTAGCTTCTTCAATCTCTTGATTTGTATAAATCATATTAACCCTCCAAAATTTTATTTATGAACTTTTTTTCAGATTATATCACAAAAAGCAAAAAAAGAATAGAAAAAATTGTCGATTCTTTCCATCCTTTTTACTTTGTGTTATACTGTTCCATATTAAATGCTTTCTTAATCTATAATAAGTATGTTAACGGAAATACTTCAGTTAATCTATTCTTTTTTATTTTTTCCTTGAATAATGATAATGGCATTACCATCTATTATATTCATTAATTCTTGCATTGTGTTTCTATCTATTGCAACACAGCCAGAAGTTGCCTTGCTATTACTACAATGTAAAAACACAGCACTTCCTTTGCCTTTTTCATTTTCAGGGTTTGACTTTATTTCAATTGCATACTCATACTCATTTGGATATTCAATTAAATGTTCTGCACTTTTCCAATCTTTTTTTTATTTCTAGAATCAACAAGTTGGTTATAATATTTTGAATTTACGTCATCCACCCAATATAAATATTTATTTATTTTTTTATACTCAATTTTATTATTATCTATTGTTGCATTCATTCCAAAGGCAATTCCTAAATAAAATATTCCCTCAGGAGTTTTTTTATCTCCTTCTTTTTTATCTAGTGCAATACCATTTTGCCCTATATAAGTCATTGTTTCTAATATTTTTACGTATTTCTGATTCTGTTTTTTATAGAGTTCAAATTTTGCTTTATCTTTTATATCAAGCTGATTTACTAATATAATGTAATTTACTTTAATAAAAACTCCTCCTATAAGTTGATTAATTTTTGATCTATTTATTCAGCAAATAAACTGATATATTTAAATATGAAGCAAATAAAATCCATAGCAAATACGGAATTTGTAATAATCCTGCGAGTTTATTTTGCTTATAAAATTCAATTATCATGAAAATTACTAATATTGCAAGTGCTATAATCCATATAAAAGCAAACAGTCTCCATTTTAATGAAAAAAATATTATTGACCAGAGTCCATTAAATATAAGCTGATTATAGTAAATAATTTCTGTTTTTGCATTTAGTAATTCTCTATCAGCTAATATTCCATAAGAAATTCCCATTAAAACATATAAAATCGTCCATACTATTGGAAATGCAATACTTGGTGGCGACAATGGTGGTTGCTTTAGCTGATTGTAATCTATGGATTTAGATATTATTAGCCCCACTACGCCTCCCATAATTACGGGTATTAGTATTGCTTTAGCATAAGTTTTGAATTTTTCCTTCATATAAATTTTCTTCTCCCTATAAAATATATAATTCTTTTATATTATTATATTGAGAATTTTTTATTATATTCGTTTTATAAATCATCTTCATCAATTAGCGGAATAATATCTATTCCGGTTTAATATCCACCTTCATAAATCTTTCCCTCCAATACTATTTCTTGCCGTTCCATTCATCTAAAAATTCTTGCAAATATCCCTCTAAATATCTATGTCTTTCTTGTGCTATAGCTTTTGCAGTAGCGGTATTCATTAGATCTTTTATTTTCAATAGTTTGTCGTAAAAATGACTAATTGAAGTCCTCGAACCATTTTGCTTATATTCTTCTTCATTCACATATTCATTTTCATTAGAATCATATATTAGTTTTCCTTTCTTTCCACCATAGGCAAAGGTTCTTGCAATTCCGATTGCACCAATAGCATCTAATCTATCTGCATCTTGCGCTATTTTTCCTTCTATTGAAAGTTCTTTTTGTTCCGCGATATTAGCGCTAAATCCCAAATTAGCACAACTATATATTATGTTTTCAATATCATTTTTAGGAATATAATTGTATACTTGTAATTCTTTTAATGTTTCTTCTAATCCTTCTTCGATTTTTCCATTGTAAAACTTGTGGTCATATAAATCGTGCATTAAAACAATTAATGTTATTATAAATTCATCTGCATTCTCTTTTTTATTGATTAGCATCGCATTGTTATATACTCTTTGAATATGCCACCAATCGTGTCCTGTCGAATCATTATTGCATTTATTCTTTACATATTCTTTCACTACACTTATTATTTCTTCTTTATTCATATTATCGCTCCTTTCTTAATTTTATAATATATTTTTTTCGTGATATAGATTTTTATATCACAATTTTTTTCATTTTTTCGTGATATAAAATTATATTTTGCCTCCATATTTTTAATATTAATTCAGTTAATAAACCTGTTAATTTTTATTTCTTAATATTAAGTACTGCAACGCTCTCCACATGTGCAGAAGCTCAACTGTTGAAAGGTAGTTTTTTACCTGTTTGTTGCTTGTTAACAGGTAATTAGTTATTTAATGTCACTTTAACTTTTATCTTAGTTTTTAATTTTTTCTGTAAACTTCCATCAGGCTGTTTCTCAAATGAAACAAAATTCTGAAAACTATCAAATTGTAAAATAAGTACCTCTTCACTAGAAATTAAACTATCAGTTTTTGTCTTTATTTTATCATATTCAAAACCACTTTTAAATACAAAGTTAATTACATAAGGATTTTTTTCTCCATTATCTTTTACTTCTCCTATTATGGCTTTATGTACAAGTGTTTCAAATATTTCCTCATCGAATTCTTCAAGTCTTAAATCCTCTTTTTCAAAAAAGGCTTTTATCTTATTTCTACCAGAATTCATTATTGCATCATCTTCTACTTCTCTCGATAATTCTTCTTGCTGTTTATCTATTTTCTTAATTTTTTTATTTAGTTCATCTTTTCTTGATGCATACATTTCCTTATCTATTGTACCATCTAAAACTAAATTTAGCAATTTATTTTGTTTATCTTCTAAATTTTGTTTTTCTAGTTCTAATTTTTCAATTATACTTTTGGCATTATTTTGTTCTAGTATATCGTCAATTTTATCAATAAAATTTTTGATGATTTCTTTATTGTCATTAGTTAATATTCTGTATGCTTCTACAAAACAGTTTTCTATTATTTCCTCTTTTAGTATTTTTGAATCAGGACAAAACTTTTTGCCTTTTTTTACATATTTCATACATTGCCAAGCTCTATGTGAATAATTTGTATGTGGGTATAAATTTTTTCTAACATAATGTTCCCCACAAAATCCACAATATAGCATACTACTAAAAGGATACATTCTACTATAATTACTTCCTTTTCTGCCTGTTTCTCTAGACACTCTTCTTGAGTTTAAAATGTATTGAGCTTTTTCATAAACCTCCAAAGGTATTATGGGCTCGTGATGTTCTTCTATATAATACTTGTCCTCTTCTCCCATATTAGTAACTCTTTTATGTGATATTGGATCTATCGTATAAGTTTTTCCCATTAGAACATTTCCAATATATTTTTCATTTTTTATAATTCCTCTAACTGTAGATTCTGCCCAAGTATCTTCACCTTTTGGGCTTTTATGTCCGAGTTCTGCTAATTCTCTAGCAATAACTGTAGATCCTGCTCCCTCACAATATCTTCTAAATACATATTTCACAATTTCTGCTTCTTCTTCGTTAATAGACATCGTATTTGTTTTATAGTCATATCTGTAACCTAGACAATTATTAAATCCTACTAGTTCACCCCTTTCCATTTTCATTTTTAATCCCAACTTAACATGAGTTGAAATATTTTCACTTTCCTGTTGTGCTATAGAGCTTAATATAGTTAAAAGAAGTTCTCCTGCCATTTCTAATGTATTTATATTTTCTTCTTCAAAAATTATTGCAATGTTCTTTTCTTTTAACTTTCTGACATACTTTAATGTATCTACAGTATTTCTTGCAAAACGAGAAATTGATTTTGTCATTATTAGGTCAAATTTCCCCTCCAATGCATCTGTTATCATTCTCATAAAGTCATCTCTTTTATAATCAAGTGTACCACTTATAGCCTCATCTGCATAAATTCCTGCAAATGACCAGTTTGAATTAGTTGTAATCTTCTCTTTGTAATATTTTAATTGAGAATCATAACTATTTTTTTGTTCTTCTGAATCTGTACTTACTCTACAATATGCACATACTCTCAATCTTTCGTTATAGACATTCCCAGTTTTTCTATCGATTCTACCATCGACCTTTTTTATTACTTTTACTTGCAACGGTTCCTCCAATCCAACTGTGTCTTTCCAGTTTGTATTATAACTCTCTTTTAATTCTTTCTCAAATCATTTCATACTAAAATATGATATTCTTTTATAATTTTTTCTTTCAGCAATTTATAATTCTCTTCCGTAATTAGATTATTTTTAAATAATTTCTTCAATGCTTGTAATTCAATAGTTCCAATAATATATTCGTTTTTTATTTTTAGATTTATTATTTTGTTTGGCATTTTTATCTCCACCTTATTTCCAATTTATTCGTTTTGGAACATCTGCTCCAACATTAATTCCTTTTCTTAATACATAACTTTTACTTTTTTCATTATATTTATAAATTGATGGATTCCAATCTCTAAAAGCTCTATTACTTATTGGTTTTCTTCCACCAGACAATTCTCTACTTGCCTGTTCGTGAGCTTGTTTTAATATTGCATAGTCCACATCTATACTCTTATTTTTTCTTGTAGTTGTTATATATTGTTTTGTATATTCAATATTCTTTTTTCTGTTTATTTGTTTTCTTATTTCTTTTTCCTTTAAATATCTATTATCTTTTTGTAAAACTTGAGTAACTGCACTTTTTGATATTGCAAGTTTTTTAGAAATATCAATTGGTCTTAATTTTTCTATGAAATACATTCTTATAATTATATCTTTATTTTTATCCATACACTCTAAAATTTCCTTACTTAACTTTTTACTAACAATTTTTGAATATGAAGAAACTAATAGAGCTAAAATATAACTCTACTTAATTTCTAAATCTTTCATAGCTTTTTTGAATTCTTTTTTACTCATTTTACTTAAAGGTTTTACTTTTTTATATTTCCTTTTTCTTCTATGTGTTAAATACTCTATTATTGTAAAGGAGATAATTAGTAAAATAATTAGAATTGCATAGCACATTATTTTTTCCCCTTTACAATAATATTTGCCAATCTCTTGACTTCTGATGTTCCAAACTTTAAATGCAACATTTTAATTTCACTTCGCAGTTCTTTTGCATTTACCTCTGTTGCACTATTCTGCAAAGTATGTACTGCTAATTGAGCATAAGCAATTGCTGAATCGATGTCCATAAGTTCTTGTGTTTTTGACTCCATATTGTACACCTCCTTTTTTTATCTACCCATATGAAGTCAAAAATTTTTGTCGATGTTGCAAATTTTGAAAATTTTTTTATTTTTTTCGATTTTCTGAAAGTTTTTTAAATATAACAATCATTATTTCTTGGTATAGGTCTTCATCAAACTTAAAATTTATCTTTGATCTACTTAATATTAAAGGCTTGTACTCTTCTATTATCTTTAGAATTTCCTCATCTGATAAACTAAAATCATTAAACATCTCTCTTTCCTCCTATAAGATATTTCATTATTTTTTCTAGTGCTATTGCCTTAATTCTCCATATAGTAGTTCTTTCTAAATTTATTTCCATTGCAATCATATTAATACTCTTATTTTCCTTATACAAAGAAAAAAGCACCATCTTCTCTCTCAAAGACAATGCTTTTATTGCATAATACAATTTACTATCAGAAATAACTTTTTCAAACTCAACAGCAGACTTAATCTCATCTTCACATTTATTAATAATTAAATCAAGCACAGATTCTCCCTCAATTTCTTCTACTTCTTCCATACTCACACATTGATTATTGATATAGCTATAGTTATCCTTTATATACCTCTTTCTTGTATTTACAATAATACTTTTTAAATATGCTGTTTCATCTTTTGATAATCCTTCTATTAAATAATTCTTCCTTTCCATAAACATTCTCCAATCATAAAAATTGAACAATGTCCAAAACAAAGGAAGTTATATTCCATTGTTAATTATTTAATTAATAAAATTTTTATCCATCCATAAATAAAATCCTCCTAATACACAATAGTCTGAAATATAGTATTTATAAATATTATCTTATGTTTGTTATTCATATCATAGGTAATACTTCCCTTATTTCGGACTATTGTCCTATGGGAATACTATCATTTTTTAAGGTATTTTATCGAATAATTGGTGCATATTGGATTAAATCGGAAAAAATCGGTATAAAGTTTCCATAATCTTACTTTTTTTAACTGACTTTTTGGCATAAATATTGTTGATTTTATTGAATTTCAGGCGTTTTCGTGATATAATTTAGGCAATTAAAATTGGAGGATATCTTATATGGTTAGAGTTATGATCGCTGATGATAATGCAGATTGGATTACATCTTGTTCAACAATTCTTACAAAAGAAAAAGATATCGCCCTTTGTGGTATAGCTATGGATGGTGAGGAAGCTTATAATTCCTATTTAATAAATAAACCTGATGTATTATTGCTAGACTTAGAAATGCCTAAAATGAGTGGTGCAGATGTTGCTAACAATTTATCCGCATTGCCAGAAGAAAATGAAAAGAGAAATATTTTAATTGTATCAGGGAAAGCACAAGAACAAATTAAATTTAGAGAATTAAAAAAAATATATAACTTGATTCCTAAACCTGTAAATTTTGATTTTCTAATACAAGAAATATATGATGTTGCAAAATTTAATAGTAAACCTGTTTTAAATATAAATGATATAAAAATGGTATTTTCAAAATTACATTTAAATCATTTTTCAAAAGGTGGCTTGTATTTGTTGGATGCAATAACTCTTTGCTACGATAATGAAAATTTATTAGATAACTTTAAGTGTCTCTGTGTTATTTTGTCTCATAAGTATAATGTATCTGAAAAAAATATCCAATGGAGTATTGAAAGCTCTTTGAAAACTATGAGCAAATATGTTAAGAGAGAACATTTAAATACATTTTTTCCGTATCACGATCTAACCAATAGAATTAGTCCTAAACAATTCATTGAGCTAATGCTAGAATATATAAATAGAAATAATTTGTAAAAAAAGTACAGTTCAATACCTTGAGCTGTACTTTTGTTTTACTTTCAAAATATAATTGTATAGCTTTTTACTCTACAGCTCCTGCAATTACTTTATCAAACATATACATTTCTATTTTTATTATTTTATCCTTTGTTACATCTTTAACCATTTTGACCTCATAACCTAAACCTTGATATATTTTTGTTTTCATAGTCAAATCATCCTCTTGCTTAATTGTAGCAAATATAGGTTCTCTAAAGCTATGTACTCTATTCATATCAACAGATATTATAATACAATATAATGAAATTAAAACAATTATAATAGATAATACAATTTTTAATGTTTTCTTGCAAAACTTAACTACTAGCAACATTGCTATAATTAATAAAATAAAAATTCCTAACATATTTTTTCCTTTCTAAATTATTACTTTTGATACTTTATTTAATTTCAAACTCATTTGAATACAAATCTATATATCCATTATCATAAACTGGTTTTACTATTCTATAAATTCCCCTCTTTAATATTCCATAGTATTTTTCAAAATCAACTTTCATTTTTACTTGGTTATTTTTATCTAATTCATAAGCAATTTCAATCCAAGCCAAATCATCTGATATATAATTTAGTTCTTTCCATTTTCCATCTATTTTTTGTTGTACTCTAAATTCAACTCCCCAGCCATATTGATTTTTATTATTATCTGTAATTAATATTTCTGCTGCTTTGTTTGTTATTGTATTTTCTAATACTTCAATAGTTACATTTTCTGGTTTTTTATTACTATTTTCCGTTGATAAGTAAACAATATTTATAGTTTTTATAAATTCAATTACTTCTTCTGCATCATTATCTATTAATCCATAATTAATAACTGCCATATTTTTATTCATACTATAAAACGAAATATCGCTCCAATTTTTATTTCCATCATAATATCCGACAGTCGCTTCATTTCCGTTATTTAAGGTTATATTTTTTGATGTTCTTCCTGTACCACAAACGCCAAATTGATTATTATAAATATATAGCATTGCATATTGTTCTTCACTATTTTTGTATAATTTTAAAGCATACTCATAAGAACTCTCATCTTCGTTTTTTTGTACTTCTTTATACTTCCACTCATTTGGAATATTCAATTCTAAATGAACATTATTTATTGTTTTAGAATATTTTTGATATTTTTCACTAACCGCATTGTTGTTTTGTCTTATTGCCAATACAGGTGCATATTTTGTTCCCCACGTGCTAAATATAACTTCTTCTCCATTTTTCATTCTATTAAAATCAATTAAATACATAATTCCAATTATAATTGCTAATATAGCTATAACTACAATTATCCATTTGAAAATACTTTTATTCATACATACCACCTTTTTAACCTTTCTATTTTTTAGACAATTTTTTCTTTCGTTTTAGTTGGTGTTTTGTAAAAATAATTGAAAAAATTATAGTTAGTATAAAAAATATTGTTGATACTCCAATTAAACTTATACTTAAGTAATTGTTGCTTATATTTGGTACTTCTTCAATTACACTTTCTTGCATCTGAGAACTCTTATCATTTGTTATTGTACTTTTTTTATTGTCTTGCAAAAGCTCTTTATCTTCTGTTATTTCATCTTTTATCTCTTCTTTTGTTTGATTACTTTCATTCACATTAAGTTTTGGAGATAGCTTTTTCCTATTTTTCATTGCAAAACAACTTGATATAAATGAAATAATAAACATTGCTAAATTACTTAATAATAATTTTAAAGTATTTATTGATTTATAATATATCCATTTTATAGTTCCTGTTGGTTTATTTAGTAATTTCGCAATTTCTTTAAATGATAAATTTGATAGTATTTTTAACGAAATAATTTCTTTTTCATTTTCATTTAATTTACCAATTAATCTATTATAACTATCCTTATTTATTAGTTCATTTATTTCATTATTATTATCTTCAAGTTCATATATTTCTTCAAGTTCAATATGATTTTTCTTTTTATTTAAATAATTTATTGTTTCATTTTTAGTAACAGAATATAACCAACTAGATTCATTACGAGTGGGTAACTTATCTTTATCAATAGAATATATCTTTTCAAATACAATTTGCACTATATCGTCAGAATCGTATGAATTTTTTAATATGCTGTATGCAATCTTATATACTAAATTTTTATAGTTTTTATATAGTTTTTCAAAGGCTATATTATTGCCATATTTTATTTCTATAAACAATTCTCTTAATTCTTCAACATTTATTTTCTCCATTTTAGTTATCCTTTTTACTGCTTATATTTATACCATACTTTACGAAAAAAATAAAGATTAGACTTTTACATCCATCTTTCATTCAAATTACTATCTATCTTTTTCAATTAACTTTCTTATTTTATCTGTATTATCTATATAAGTTTCAGTATAACCACATTCAGGGCATACAGCACATTTAATTTTTTCAATAGCGTTTTTGAACATTCCTTTTTCTCTTACATCAATTCCATAACCACCATTAGAAACCATGACCTCTAAATTTTCTACCATTTCATTTTCACATCTTAAACATTTTCTCATTATTATTCCTCCCTACAACTTACTATTTTTTAACTAATTACTAAATTGTAATTTATATGTTTTGAAAATTTATTTTATTGAAAAATAAGCGGTTCAATATTCCAAGCAAACCAAAAAGGATAATATAAGAAAAACATACCCAAAAAGCTTAAAAGTATATACCATATTACATCACTCTTACCTTTTACAGGCTTTTTTAAATGCTCTCCAAAACATAATGAAACTATTTTCCAAATAATATATCCGATTAATGCACCTATTGTATTAGCAATTAAATCATTGACATCAGTTGTACGGTTCGTGATTAATTGAGATATTTCTATCATTAATGAAAAACCTGCCCCTAAAAATAATGTTTTATAAAATTTACGATAGTTCTTCCAAATAAAAGGAACTAAAAATCCAAAAGGAACAAGCATTAAAATATTTAAGTAAAAAGTTTTCTCTATGATGTTAAAAGGGATGAGATTAATATTAGCTTGAATAATTGATGTATTATCTCCACCTTTTGGTGCATAAAATATATTTGTTAAACCTCCTGCACCAGTTAAATCATATACTTTCCAAAGATATAAAACGAAAATTAGCATTGCTAAAATTGATAAATGATACCCTTTCCTTTTTCTTGCTGTAAAGTAAATAGTACACGGTAAAACAGCACATAAAATGCTATATATCACTTCTATAATAATCATCTCCTTTATTTTAACTTACTTTTTCAAATAATCTGATTCATCTATTGTTTTTAAAACATAATTAACATCATCATATCGTGAATAATTAGATTGTGAACCTAAACTACATATCAAAAATTCTTTTCCATGCTTTTTATATAATACTACTAAATTAAAATCATCAGATAAAGAACCTGTTTTTACACCAATTACATTTTTGTTATAATATTCTGATGTAGGATCAAGGAATGTATTTGTATTTTTCCAAGTCTGCATGCTACCATCTGGTAAAGTTGCTGTATATGAAGTTTGAGAAACTATATCCTTAAACCATTCATTCTTTAATAAATCCATTACAACTTCTTTTAAGTCTAATACAGTTGTATGGGCTTCTGTATCAAATCCACTTGGATCATATAAAATAGTATCCTTATAATCATTTTGTTTTAAATATTCATTCAAGTTTTTCATAAAGACTTCTATTCGCTCTTTGCTAGTAGTAGCTTTAGGAGATATAATACCTCCACAATAATCAGCTAATACATAGGCTGCATCATTTCCTGATGGTACTAACATTGCAGCAAATAAATTTTTAACATAATATTTCTTTTCTTTAATATTTGCAACAGATGAACCTTGTTTTGTTAATGAAATTGCTTCATTTTTTGCCAAAACTACATCATCTAAATCAACGAGTGTTGTTGCATAGTCAATAACAAATAATTTAGCTAAACTTGCAGGAGTTTGTTGTTCATTTGCTCTTTTAGAAACAAAATCGTTATTATTTGAAAGATCAACCGCTATCAATGATTTTGCATTATATGAATCTGGCATAGTATATTTGTTTATAAAACTATTTATTTTATTTTTTGTATCTCTAAAATTTTCTGGTTTAATCGCCCAAGGTATAAAAATTATTCCAAGTATTATTATTGCAAAAAAAACTATTACTATATACTTTGTTTTTTTCTTTTTATTACAACCTCTCATTTATAAACTCTCCTTTAGCATATTATACATATATATAAATGCAAAAACAATTAATTTTTTATTAAATTTATTTCATTTACTAATATAATTTCTTATTCATTTATCTGTCTTGTCTATCTACAAAAATAGGTTTAGAGCCATCATCATTTGCAAATTCAGAATTATTTATTCTTATATAAGCACTTCCTATTTTTGATTTTAAATATGGAATAATATCCTTATCATAATTACAAATTGTATTTATAGCAAATATATGATGATTATTGGGATTATTCATATATTCATCATCTTCGTTACCTGCCATAAATCTCCAACCACTATCTGGATTACCATCAGTTGGCTTTTCTCTATACATATATCCGACTTTAAAACCTTCTTTAGTTATCCTATCAGATACCATACAACCTTCTCCATTAGGTTCATTCCCATCAATTAGTTTTTCAACTTTTACTTTTATAAAGTCATCTTTTTTCTTATTAAATAGCCCCATAATTACATCTCCAATCTCTTCTACAAATTACTATTTTTCAATCAAATCACTAAATTGTAATTTGTTATTCTTTTGCAAATTTATCAATTACAAAATAAACAACAATCATAATTAAAGATATTGCTAATCCTATATAAAATTCAGGGAAAGCAAAGTTAATGCTGTTTTGTATGCTCATTTCTCCTGTTATATTCGTTATGTACCAAGTAAAAAATTTATATATTTCTGAAATTACTATTCCTACTACTCCTAATCCACCTAAAATTTTATTTATCTTTTTGTTTTTAAATGTTACCCATACACCTATAATAAATAATAATACCGATATAATACCTATTGGGTTAAACAAATTTATTAAACCAGTAATCTCTTGAACACCTTTCAGTCCTCCATATTGATTTAATAACATCGGCAATAAACTAATAATAAATATTATTGTTAATATAACTTTCTTTTCCATGACTACCTCTACAATTTACTAATTATTGTTTGCATTATATCACAAATGACAGATAATTTTCAACTAATTACCTGCCCTATCTATTGTAATTTATCTTTCTTTTTCTTCTTTCTGTTTTAATCTAAACTCGTATATTTTATATAGTGATTCTGATATTTTACCACAATATAAATTTTCAAATATAAATTTCGTTATTCCTTTTAAATTATTTTCTTTATTTCTAATCAAATATTCTCTAACAAATTCTAAATTTTCATTCAATTTTGTAAAATCACTAGGATTGTTCATTCCCCATTTTATAGTTGCATTCATTTGATTAACTGGATTTTTTAATTTAGAGCTTTTTACTGCTTGTTTTGAATAAGCATCAAAAACAATAGTTGCATTACAAAATCTAGTATTTATTCCCATTAACAACTGTTGCAATTCTTGTTCTGACAAATACATTGTTAATCCCTCTGCAACAATTAAAATACTTTGATTATTAGTATCTATCTCATTAAGCCAACTTAGATCAGTTACAGATTTTCCTATCATTTTATATCTTTCATTCTCTCCATAGAATTGTTTTCTTAAATCTATTACACTTTCAAAATCTATATCATACCATTTAATACTATCTTTATTCACTCGCAAGCATCTTGAATCTAAACCACATCCTAAATGAATAACAGTTGTATTAGTATTTTGAATAATATATCTGCTACAAATTTCATCAATTATTTTTGCTCTAACAGCCATATACATTGATAACCATTTAGACTGTTTTAATTCATTAAAATTAAAACTTACTTTACTTATTATTTCTTCTGCTTTTGGATCTTTAATAAATAAATTATTTTTGCTCATTAAGGCTTTTCCATATAGTGGTATAAATAATGTTTTACTTTCGTTATTCAATTCCATATTAAACTCACTTTCTAATTGTAATTTTGTGTTATGCTTTATTTTTTTCTACATACCAATATGAATGCATACCACTTAAATATGTTTTTGCTCCTTTTGGCATTTGCTTAATAGCATTATATACATTTATATAGTCTCCAAAACCCATTCCAATACATATTAGTCCAAACAATCCTAAAAAGACTATATTAGGATATATCAAAAAAATCATATAAGGAACTAAACCCAGAAAAATATTTGGGCACAAACACATAAATATAAATCTAATTTTGCTCATATCTTCTGTTCCAACAACAAATACTAACCCTTGACTTAAATTATTGTAATAGTATACATCTTTTTTATAGCAAATTGCGTGTAATAATTCGTGAATTGGTAATGACAAACCTCCACATATTCCTCCTAATGCTAACCATATTGCATTATCTCTTATATACTCTTTTGCAAGTAATATAAAAGGAATAGCTAGTATTAGCATAGTTAAAATACACCCAATATTAGCAATTACTGAAATTTTTTTCATACTTCCAAATTCTTTAAATGGTACTGCATTAGATTGATGTTCCCTTTGTGGTAAAGTACTTTCATCTCCGTTATATTTTCCAGCATTATGCAAAATCATTAAATTCATCTCCCTTAAAAATTACTATTTAACAACCTACTAATCGAATTTATTTATATGATCTTAAAACTTGAAATTGGTATGAATCATTTTTTTCTATATATCCGATAGAAATACCTTTTCCATTATTTGCTGTTTCTCCAGATGTAGATTTAACTTTTGCTTCTTGTAATAATGAATCGATCTCATTATCGGTAATATTACTATTATTCGCTTTAATTAAATGTTTAATATATGAAATGGCATCTGATTCATATTTGCTAGTTTTATCCACATATAAAAGCGTATAATCTACAATTTCAGTTGATTTATCTCCAGTATATTTTTCTGGAACAACTACTAAATAAATACCATCAATTAATCCATACCAATACTGATTATTATCTTCAGTCAAATAATCAGTTGATGCTGGATTTAGTGAACTACTATCAACTATTTCCGTATTGAATTTTGCTACTAAAACATCAACAGTTTCCTTTTCAACCCATCCATATTTTTCTTGTGTCTCTTGTAATTTTTGTCTCTGATTCTCTAAATCCTTATTTAAGTATAATTTAACACCTAAAGAAATTACTATTGCTAATATAATCATTATCAAACATATTATTATAATTTTTTTATTTTTCATATTTCTATTTCTCCTTATTTTTATAATAGACTAATAAACTTTTTACTATATTTACTAATATCTTTTTTATCCTTAATTTATTACAAAATGTATATTAATTTTTTTAGACATTATCTCATATTTTATGTACTAATAGTAAATATCATCTAATATCTCTCTTAATTTTCTATAATCCTCTTTTGTTACCCCCATAGGAAGTTTTTCTTCATTTTCATAATATTCAGCCACATCAACTCGTAGGCATTCAAATTCATATTCGGTATACAAATCGTTTTTTAACTGTATACCTAATCTTTTTAGAATATTGAGTGCCCATATATTTTTGGACTCATTAAAAACTGAATACACATTTATTTTTGGGATATTATAATAGTCTTTCTTCATATCCAATAACCTCTTTATTTAAAATTATTAAATAGAATTATATGTTATATATCATATACTATTTATGAATTTTTTTCAACCTCTATACACTTTTAAATGTAAGTTTGCGTGAATTATATTCTTGTCCTTCTTTTTAAGATATTACAGAATCTGTCGAAAAAGTTTTCTCTATGAAATTTGATCTCCATATCTTGCACTAGAATCATTCTTTTAGGATATACTCCCTCATATATATCATTCATTTTATCAAGTAGTCTATCATTATCAAATGGTTTGTTTAAATAATATCTTATATCTAATCTTCTTATATCTTCTATATAATACATCGCCATTGCAGATATTATAAAAAATATAGGCTTATGTTCTTTATTTTTATATCTTTCTATAATATCAATTCCTGTGTATTCATTATTTCTTTTCAAATCTGTTATAACAACATTGGGCTTTTCTTTTTCTATTAAGTCTATTTCTTCCTTATCATTTGTTGCAATTCCTACTACTTTGAATCTCGTATCTTTTTCTATTGATGCTTTCATAAAATCTACTAATGCTAAATTATCATCAGCAATTATAATTTTCAGAATTTCATCCATTCTATCATTCCTTTCTTGCTGTCACTGCATTAACAAATTGTTTAAATAAAATATTTACAAATCTTATATTGCCTAATGTTTTATTGTTACAATCTTTATTTTTAATAGCCTGTACTCTATTATATTACAACTTTTTACAGTTTTTGTAAACACTTTGCCATATATTTTTTAAATTAGGAAACAATATTATTGCATTTTTCAATAGACTGTATTCTATGAATTATTAAACAAATTCATTGTAAAATATTGGGGTAAGATGTTTGTAAGGAGTTGCGTTATGGAATTTAATAAATTTGAAAATTCTTATAATATTATAGGAAATAAACTAAAAATAGCAAGAGAAAAAGCAAATATATCACAAGATAAATTAAGTAACCAATTATCTCTACTTGGTATTACATTATATCAGTCTGATATATTTAAAATAGAACATAATCAAAGAACTGTTAGAGATTTTGAATTATGGGGTATTTGCTCTGTTCTAAAAATTAAGGCTGAAGATTTATTTGAGCCTAATATTAAAAAAAGCAATTAGTTGCTTTTTATTTTTTTACCTTAAACCCTGAAATCTCTTGAGCTGAAGATTAGTGTATTATCCCTTTGTGTTCTAAAAAAATAATACACTATAAATTAAACCCCTCATCCCTCTCGCATCATTATAGTAGTCTAGTATGTAGTTTTGTAACTACTACAGATGCTGTTATTTCTAACATTGTGCATACTTGCCCACACTTTTTGCATCTGTATATCCTTATACAAGTTTTGCCTCCTGAACTCTTTTTTTATTGTGAGTATTCGTCACGAGCTCTCACCGACACATATATTCTTAATTAGACTTTTTAAGAATACTGCAGGTCTATTTTATGCATCAGCTGACCAAACTTTATCTCTTTATTCTTTTGAAACGAGTTTCAGGCATCTCTCGTTTTGAGAATGAAAAAAACACCTATAAAAAATATAGATGTTTTCTTATTCTCTAAATATTTAATTGTTTTATATGTATTTTTCAAAAAAATCTTTTAAATCCAAATCATTTTGTTGTCTTTTATTAATATTTTTATATATTTCATCATACATTTTATCTGCCTCTTCATTACTTGATAATTCTAGTACATTTGCTAATTCACTTATTGGAATAAAATCACCAACTTCTAGACAAGCTTTTATCTTGCTTTCATTGCAAATTTTTCCTATTTTATAGATACTCTCTTCAAAATCTTTTTGCAAAATGATTAACTCTTTCAATAATAGTTCTGCAATTTTTTTATACTTTTTTTCTTTCTCCATAAAGATTCCTCCTTTTGTTGTGATGTTAACTCTGTATTCATTGTATTGCAAGTCTTTCTTGGATTTTTTTATTTTGTTTTTTTATAATAAAATTTAGAGAGAGTTCAAAAACTCCCTCTACTATCTAATATCCTGTTCTTGGTAATTTCTTTACAGGTACTTCTTTTTCATAAACTTTTGTTGTATGATCGTCTTCATCCCAAACCATATATGTTTTGTTATATCCCTCAATTCTTGTTTTATTTGTAAATATATCATCATTTTTTACATCTGAATTTACTCTTACAAATATATATGGATTTACAACTGATTCAAATCCCACATCAACAGTACCAAAGTCAGCTTTAAATTCTGTTACATATTCATCCGCTTCTAATTCTAAATTAGAAAAATCTATATAATTATTTACTTTTGTATTAAGATTATCTTTTAATAATTTATAATCATTTTTATTGGTTTTATAATATATAGAATAATTTAAATCTTGATTATATGTTCCAGTTATTAATTTTGTAATTCTTACATAGTCAGTAGGTAATGAATCTATCCAAGTAAAATCACTTAATGGAACATTACCTGTGTTCTTAATTGCAAATTCATATTTAATCTCTTGACTTGCTGTCGTTTGAATTATCCCTGTTTTCTCAATATCTACATCAGGTTTTTCAGATTCGTTTTTTATTTCAACATTTACAACTTCTTTATGTTCTTTTATTTCTGCAATAAATGTATTTTCATTTAATAAATACCACTCACCTGATTCAACTTCTTTTATATAATATGAGCCTTTATCAAGTAGTTTTGTTATTGCTATTCCATCTGCAGATGTAGTTAATTCATCTACAAGATTATTATTTACATCGTAGACTTTGAACTTAACATTCTCAATTGGACTACCTGCCACTTTACCATTTATAAAGTTATCATCTTTACTAGTTTTTATAACTTTAATTTGACCCTTGATTCTGTCATTTGTTATATCTAATCTTGAAACAATATCTGTTGTAACATCAACTTTTATTATATTCTCATTTAAAATGTGCATATTATCTGTTTTTACTTCTTTTAATTTATATTCACCAATTGGAATACGAGAAGTTATTGCATATCCGCCTTTATCTGTTACAATAGTTTCTACAACTTCATTGTTAGAATTTATAACCTCGAATTCTACTCCTTCAAGTTTAATCTCATTATTTTCGCTATCTACTTTATATACTTCAATTTGTCCTTTTAATTTTTCATTAGTAATTGTTACTTCTGTTGTTTCATTCCACTTAATATTAGCCTCAAATGTTTCATCATTTAATTTGTATATTTTATTACTTTTAGTTTCTCTTATAGTAGCTATACCAGTTCTAATATTTTCAATATATGCTATACCATTTTCATCAGAAATAGCTGTATATTTATATCCATCTTTGTCTATAACTTCAAATTCAACATCTGGCACAGGTATTGTATTATTATCTAAATCAACCTTATGTATTTTTAAATTACCTTTCTTATGTTCGTTTTCAAATTGAATATTGCAGATTTTATCTTCTTCAACATTTATAGTTTTTATATCATCATTTAAAATATATTCTTCATTTGTACCAAGACTTATCTCTTTTATTTTATAGTTACCAATTGGAATTCGAGATGTTACAGCTTCACCATTAGAATTTGTTTTTATTGTTTCAATAATATGATTGTTTTTATCTATTATCTGAAACTCAACTCCCTCTAATCTTACTTCGTTATGGTCTGCATCGACTTTTATAATTCTTATCTGACCTTTCTTCTTTTCATTCTCAATTTTATATTCCATAGTTTCATTCCAATTTACTACAACATTTTGATCTACTGCTAAATTGTATTCCTTTTTAGTTAAAGTCTCTCTTAATGTGTAATTGCCAGTATTTATATTTTTTATCTCTGCTTTACCATTTACATCAGTTACTAGATGCTTTACTATTTTTCCAGTATAATCAATTAAATCAAACTCAACAGCACCTATGCTTAAATCGTTATCATCTTTATCAACTTTATATATTTTTAGATTGCCTTTTTTGTGTTCATTAGTTATATTTCTAGTAGTTGTTTCACTAGGGTTTATAACTATATCATAAGTCATTTTATTATTTATGTAATTATCATTACTCTTTTTCTCTCTGATTTTATAACTTCCTGCCTTTATTCTGTTGAATTCTACAATTCCTTTATTATCAGTTGTTCCTGTTGCGATTATATTATTATTAGAATCTAATAATTCAAATATTGTGTTATCAATAGGTTTATTAGTTTCTACATCTGTTTTACTTATTTTCAAATTACCTAACATATTTATTTTAATATTTAATGGCATTGAAACTGGATCATTATAATGTAATGAGTATAATTGATTTTGCACCCCTTCTTTAAAAGTAAAAAATACTGTTGTATCATTGTCTGCTGTTTCTTCTTTTATTATTCCCCAAGATTTCATCTTATCTTCTGTTATTTTTAGATTTTCATTTGTATAGTTTTTATCCACACTTACTGTCATAGTATTTTCTCCAATATTATGCTGTATTCGCACTCCATCTATATTTTTATCAAAACTAACAAAATCTTTTAAAACATTATTGGTATCAGTTAATGTTTTAGATGTACCTACATCTATATTTATTGTTGAATATATAAAACTTGGTTGTTTTTGCATATTTGCTATTTGATTATCAATTTTTGTTTTAAACCTTTCATATTGACTTTGTATAAATTCATCTACAAATCTTGCATCACTTTGTCCCAATGTTTCCCAAACATACTGTTGTGTGAACACATAATCAAGTAATTTTTCTCTATTATCTGCAGACATTATTCCACCATTCATTACCCAGTTACCATATTTATTATACCATCCGAAAGTATGCTACTTTACAGGCTCTCTTTACTGCTGGATTGCTTGGTACACTATGTGTTGCTGATTCTATTGTACCTGTAGGAGAATTTATAAAATGCTCTCCACAAAATACAGTTATTTTTTCACCTGTATTATAATTTACTAGTCTACGCAATAGCATACCTACATTGTTTTTATTTTCAGTAGTAAAGATTCTTGAGTCCCATTGTCCTGCAACCCATTTACCTGTGCCTGTGCTACTTACAGAAAAAACAGGTTGAATTGTTCCTACTAGCATTATCATTAACATTAAAATTGCTAGTATTTTTTTATTAATAATTTTTTCTATCATTAAATTTCCTCCATTAAAAAAGAACAAGTCCTAAACTTGTTCCATAGTTATTTATTTTTTATTTATCTATAATAAAAGTCCATTGTCCATTTTTTACATTTTGGACAACTTATTATTTCATATCCGAGATGGGCATTTTTTTAAATATTCTTCATATGAGATCTCATCATTTTCCCATTTTTTACCCCAGTTTGCTATTATACTGTTATAATAACTATCTGCTTCATTTTTGGTATTAAACCACTTTTGACAATTTCCTGTTGCTATCCAATGCTTATTGTTCTTGCATTCCTCTTTTTCTGCTACATCCACTTCTTGTTCAACATAGTTTTGCTCTTGCTTTGTTTCTTCTTTTTGTGGTTGTGTATTAGATTCTTCTTTTTTAACTTCTTCTTTGACTTCTTTATTTTGAGTTTTTTTCTCCTCTTTTACTGTTTCTTTTTTACTTGAAGTAATATTTTCTTTAGGTTTACTTTCATTTTCTTTTTTAGTTACAATAGCAGGAACATTATTAGTCTCTGTAGTTTTTTCTTTCTCAATATGATTCGAATTGTCTATAACTTCATTTATTGTCTGTGATTCTTGTTTAGCATTTTCTGGTAGCTTTTGTTCTATCATAGATGTTTTACTTTCATATATATTATTTTCTATTGTTTCATTTGTTGACTTTGCTTTATTATATCTAGTTACTACAGTTATAGTTGCAACAATTATAATAAATAAAAGTATTAAAATATAGAGCTTTCCTATTATATCTGTACTACAAAATTTCTTCCAGAGCCACATAGAAATCATCCCCTTTTTTCTTCTATTGTAACTCTGAATCTATTCTATTGCAAGTCTTTTCTATAGCCTGAACACATAATCTTTGTTTTCTTTTATTTGTTATACAAGTAATTAAACTTAATTTATTTTCTTCTGTACTTTGTAATAAACTCCAATCAGTTTCAAGTATTACTTGAATATTATCTACAACATAAGTTCTCTCATAGAATTTAGTTTTATATTTTATTTCATCACCAATTTCTAATTCATTTATTCTAGCAAAATAACTGTTTTTACATCCTCTGTTATGTCCTGCTAGTCCAATATTGCCATCATAAGTAGCAGTATTATCTATATGTCCTACATATTCTAGTAAAACATCTGATGTTGTCCCCTCTTTTACTGTTGCATTTAATCCTATTTTTTCAATAGTTATTATTCCAAGTACAGAATCATCCCACACATCTTCTGTTTTATCATAAGTAATATTCTCATAATTGTCATCTGTTTTTATATCATCTACATTAACTAACTTACTACTATTATAATTAATCAAGAATATTGTAATTCCTGCTAATATAATAAGTGTTGTTATTATACCTATAACTTTTAACTTTTTCACATTAACCTCCTACACAATAATTTCAAACTCTCTATTAGTTACACTATAATTAGTTTGTTTATCAAAATATTTAAAAGTTATTGTTTTTCCTTTTAGATATTTATATAGTGATTTAGATAATATTATTTTGTAAGCTTTTGTTTGGAAGTTAACTGGTGTTAAATCTACAAATGGTTTATCTTTTTTAATATGTACTTTTTTTACTAACTTATATTCTCCATTTTGTAAGTTATATATTTTTGTATTTTTTATTTTTAAAAGAATAATACCGCTTACAAATATAATCCCTGTTGTTCCCACTATTGTAGGCACAATATAACCATATTCTTTCACTTCTTTGTACTTCATTGTAAATGTAGTAGTATCAGGGACTTGTTTTTCTAGTGTTCCTGTATATTTTACTGTTGCTATATAGCTTGTTATAATTGTTCTTGTTTTTACTCCCTCATAATACATCGTACCATTATATTTAACTGGAACTTCATTATTTGATACCATCTCTGTTTCTGCAATATTCCAAACTGGATTTACAAGATAATATGTAGTACTATTTTGTTTTATTTCCTTTGGAATATCGTTTAACTCGTTACTTGGAACATCATTGTATGTTTTTTGTAAGTAAACTTTATATTCTTCTTTGTAACTATCTTTTATACTTATGTTTAGTGAACTATTATCTCTTGTTATTGTTCCTGTATATCCATCTTTCTCAATATCTTTTGTAGGATTAAACATCTCAATAACTTTCTCTAGATTATTTGTAGTGGTTTCTTTTGAATCTATTACTTCATAGTTAATTGTTAATGTTTTTAAATTATCTTTTCTATCGACATCTTCTAGCTCATAGTATGTTTTATTTTCAACTAATGATTTATTTATTTTAGAATAACTATCATCTGACATTTTATAGTCTACTGTAATTTGCTTTTCTAATGTTTTCAAATTACTACTTGCAAAACAAACACTTAAACTGGCAAGTATTATCATAATTATACTTAAACTTAATAATATTTTTTTACTCAAATTCCTCTTCCTCCTCACTCTCTTTTAATTCTTCATTTAAAGTTTTATTTAATTTTTCTATGAAGTCAAACTCTTTCATTAATTCAGGCAATTTTGTTCTATTTCTAAATTCTATGTCTCCGTTTTCTTCTCCCATTCTGCAAAATACATATCCATCTTTTAGTTTATTTAATGACTTTTCTAATGCTTGTATTTCCTCAAATTCTTTATAATACTTTATTGAATATAATGTTAAAAAAACACAGTCTTTTCCATTTTCTTGATAGTCAGAAATTTCTGCATCTGTATTCAGTATATTAAATTCACATTTTTCTTGAGATTTTTTAATTTTTTCAAAATCATTTTTTGTTGTAGCAATCATTACATTACTATAATATCCCATATAAATTCCTTTCCTATTTCAAACCAAATATTTGAAATACTAACTCTCGCAGTTCCTGATTTAGTAGAATTGTTAATCCAATTGAAGTTAAAGTAAAAACTAATGCATAACAAATAAGTTTTACTAGTCTTGTTATAGCCTCTAAAAGCAATGAAAAAAGATATACCTTATTTGTTGGCATATCCGTATTAGTTTCTTTTTTACTTTTGCTCTTTTTATTTGTTTTCAACTGTTTTAACTTATCTATTATTTTGTTGAATTTGCTTTCTTTTTGAATTACTTCTACTTTCTTTTCAAATTTCTTTACATCTTTCTTTTGTAATCCTGTATCTAATGCTATATTTAGTTTTTCTTCTAATTCCAAATCATTTATAATATTGTAAAATCCTAAATCATACAGATTTGTTAGTATTGCATTTTGGCAGTCATATCCTGTTGCAATTATAACGATTCGAGCTCTTGTATATAATTTTGAAAAATTATATATGCTTTCTATTATCTCCGTATCTGAATTTATTAGTGCAGAAATATCAATAACCAAATATTTTATTAGATTAAAATTAACTTTTGTTTCTTTTATATACTGTTTTATGTCCGTTTCTCCTTCTTGTGAATTTAATATAAGTATATTTTTTCTCTTGCAGATAGCTTGTATTATCTGTGCTGTATTTATATTAGCAATATAACTGAGCATCAGGCTCTCCCTCCTTAATCTAGCCACTTCTCTTCAAATGGCACATTATAAGTTATATTGTTTTCTTGCAAATATTGTACCTGTTGCTTATTGGTTGTGTTATTATTATTCACATCTTCTTTTTGCTTTCCTAACTTCCAAAATACATTATTGCATATTATCAATATTATAACTATTACTAGAATAACTCCATAAAACACTATTTCTTTTATTCCTTCTTTTTTCAAAATCACACCTCCTAATCAAATAAATACCTAACTGGATTTATTTTGCTTTTATCTGCTAACCTTATTTCAAAGTGTAAGTGATCTCCTGTTGAATTTCCTGTTGTACCCTGTATTCCAACTACTTGTCCTTCTTGTAACAACTGTCCTTTTGAAACACATATTGAATTATTTTGCATATGGGCATAAAAGGTATAGAAGATTTCTGCATTTTCTCCTTTATGTTTTACTTCCACACAGTTACCATATCCATTTTGCCATCCAGCCCAAGTAACTTCTCCTTCTTTTACACATAACACCTTGCTATCTTTTTCTCCAACTAAATCAATACCTGTGTGAAAACTTTGCTTTCCGAGTTATTGGATGAATTCTTCCTCCAAATTTACTAGTAACTACTATAAAATTTTCAACAGGCATTAAAAATTTTCCTTTATATACAATCTCTCCAATTTGTGTTTCTTGATTTATATTTTTATTACTTCTATTAAAAATAGATGCACTATAATATGCACCTATTAATAATATAAATAAAGTAAGTCCTATTATTATTTTAAATTTCAAAGTTATTATTTTCATTGTATCACATCACTTCTAAAATGTTCATCTATAACTTGTAGCTCTTTATGTGGTACTTTAACATTTACAAATATTTTTCTATTACCTGCTGACAGCAAACACTCTCCTCTTTTAGCATTATATATTAATTCTTCCTCTTTTTTACTTAAATTAAATACTTTTACTACATCTCGTAAATCTTGACCATCCATTTTAAAAAATAGTTTATATGTACTATTAGCAAGTAAACTCTGTCCATATAGTTTTATTTTTTCATTTAGAAAATCTTCAATAGACTGTGTAATAACTATTATACTTGAATTATATTTTCTAGCTCTTTTACTTATGTTTCTAACATATTCCAAAGTTTGTGGAATATTTTGGTCTACCAGTACATGACATTCATCTGCAATTAAACAATCAAACTCATCTTTATTTTTACTTATTATCTCCCAAGCAAAACTCATCATATTATAATATTGTGCTCTTTTATATTGAATTTGAAATTCCTGCATATTTTTTGTATTAAATACTGTTAATCCTGTATCTACTGTTATATCTGTATATCCATTCCATAAACTAGATGCCTGTCCTATTGAAATTGGTCTTATTAGAGAAAGTAGTTTCTCATATTCTGGTTTATATTCTTCTTTATTTTTATCTTCTAGCAAGTAATATAAGTCCTCAAGTAATGGGAATTCTGTATTTTCTATTTTTGATATATCTGTATTTGTGGTTATATTAAATTTTAAGTACAATTCTTCTAATACTTTATCTAACATTGAAAACTCTATATCGGTCAAGCTTGGAAATAATATTTCAAAAAATGTATGTAAGAATTGAAAGTGAATTGCTAATGCATTTAGATTTTCCTCATCATCCTTATTAATTCTTACCTGTAGAGGATTTAATGTATATCCTGAATTACTACCACCACATTCTATTATTTTTCCTTTTAAATTTTTGGCTAGGTATGTATATTCAGCCTCAGGATCTATGATTAGTAACTTTGTTCTTGGAAGTTCATTATATATTATGTGCTTTGTTGCTAGGCTTTTTCCTGATCCTGAACTTCCAACTATAACCATATTACTATTTGTTCTATCATAGTCTTTTTTCCAAATATTAAATACTATGATTCCACCATTTTGATTAATTCCAAAACAGTAACCATTTTTATCTATAAATGTATTAGTGTTAAATAAAAAACCTCCTGTAAATGTACTTGTTAAAATATTTCTTTTAAAATATTCTGTTAAATCTTTTTGTATTGTAAAGAAAGGTGCTACTGCTTTAAATCCACTTTTCAATAAAAAATTAGTTATTGGTCTTATTTTTAATTTTAGTTTCTGAACTACTCTTTCTACTTCTTTACATTTGGAAATTAAGTCTTGTTCATTTTGTGCAGAAACACATATATATATTGTCAAATATGATACTACTTCATTATTATTTATCATTCTACTAATTATTTCTGATGCCTCTTTTACCTCTGCCTCTCTTACTTGTTTTATTGACTCATTTTTTGCTATTTTTGAAAGGCTTGTTGCATCTCGTATCCTAGCGTCTAAATGCTCTATAAGCTGTGCATTATCAATCGGTTCAATGTTTATTGAAAATATTGCTCCTACATCTTCTGTAAGTTTTGCTAACCATCCCATATCAATATTTGATGGATAATGAACTATTGTATATATTTTTGAGAATCTATCTCCTAAATATAATTTATTCTTGTCAAACTTTAAACCTCCGAATAGGAGTTATTAAATCTATTAGTTCATAGTTATTTTGTATTTTTTGTTTCATTAGAATTCACTTCTGCAAGAGCTTCCTCAACTCTTTGCTTTGCAATTTCATAGTAGTTTTTATCTATTTCAAAGCCTATAAATTTTCTATTTGTATTTATTGCTCCTACAAGTGTTGTGCCACTTCCACAGTAGCAATCTAAAACAACATTTCCTTCCATACTTGAATTTATTATTAAATTTTCTATAAAAGGTAATGGTTTTATTGTTGGATGTTTCCATCTTTTTTTATCTACTTGATTTACACCTGAAATATAATACTTTCTTTTGGTGTAATAATTGCCATATAGCTTAACTCCTTTTTCTCTTGCAAATACTACATATTCTGTATCAGGCAAATAATTATTATTTATTAGTGGACTAGGATTCATCTTATGCCATGTTAAAATTTCATAATTGCAGTCTTTTTTTATAAAATAATCTAATAAATCTTTCACCTGTCTTTTACTACAAAAAATGTATATATTTATTTTTTTCATTTTTTGTACTAACAAATCTAATACTTTTAAATCAAATCCATCCTTTAATCCTATAAGTTCATTTGCATAATTATTAAATGTAGTAGTCTTTTTTACTTTATTCAAATTTAGTAAATATGGTGGGTCTATAACTACTAAATCTATACTTTTATCTTCTAGTAATTTTATTCCTTCCATACAATCCATATTATATATTTCATTTGTATTTAACATTAAACTCCTTTTCTTTTAATTTTGACAATATTATCTGTATAATCTGTCCCCTCCGTTCTAGCAAATTCAGGTATTGTAAAACTTTTTATTAAAAGAATTATATCTCTTTCCTCTAAAATTTCACTTTTAAATCCACAATTTTTTAGTCTTCCTACCCAGTTATTTGCTCTTTTATTTAATTCAATTTCTATATTATCTTTATTTGAATCATAAATCATAATATAAAACTCATTTTCAATTATGTTTTTGTTTTCTATCATCTCTGTTGTGCTTATAATCCTATTATTTATTATTTCTATACAGATATCATCTGTAAGTTTATTTCTTAATTCTTCTTGCTCTCTGATATAGTCTGAAATATCAACTGCTCTTGGAACAACTATAATTTTATAAGGATATTGTTCATTGCTAAATTCTATACTAGAAGAATCCATTTTTGTTTCTAATTCCTTATCAGATAATAGTTCTATATTCATAGGATTTACTTTAACAAAAGAAATTACCTGTTCATCTAGTGTGTACAAGTAATTTTCCTTTATATTCTTAATATTTAAAAATTCATTTAAACTTTGAGTATTTTTATTTCTTTGAAATAGTTTTATTATTAAAATCACCTCTTTCATATCTATATTCTTTTTGCATAAACTCATATTTTACTATATTTTTTATCATATCAGCCATTGAAAAATTGTTATTTCCTTTGACAAGAGATATAACTGCAACAACTATTGCACCAATTACTAATAGCGTTGATATTATAGTTTGATTTGTTATTTTATATACTATATATGCAATTACTCCTGCAATAGCTCCTATAATTAAGGTTTTAATCAATTCTTCCATACCAAAACCAACAAAGAATTCAGTTTTTAATCTTATCTGTCTAGGTATTTTTACTTGCACTTTATCTTGTGCCACCGACCTCCACCTCCTCCTGAAGATCCATTGCCTCCACCTTCATACATCACTCCACCATTGCCTTCACTTGCTTTAAGTTTTTGATATTGTGGATAGGTAGTATCTCTTGGAAATATCATTCCATCACTATCTCTATAATATTTTATATCTGCAAAATAGCCTTTGAATGTTCCTTGCGATTCAGAAAATAGCCTTAAAAAACTTACATTTTCAACAACCTTTCCTGTACTATATAAACCAAATGATGTTACATTATCAAGTGAATCATTATCAGTTAGTGCTCCTATTTTCATATTCGTATCAGTAACAACATACCATTTACCATCAATATTTATAGTTTCACGATTTTGACAATCTTTATCTTTCAATTCTGCAATTGTAGTTTTTGATACTGTTTCATCTACTATTTGCATATTGTCCCCATAATAATTTTTAGGAATGTCTATAAGTGAAAATGATAATGTTATTAAAACTGTTGCAATTAGTAAATGTTTAGTATATTTAATATATTTTTCTTTATATTCAGGTTCAACTGCAATTTTTATCATAAACACAATAAAAGTTATTCCTGCAATTGAAACTCCTATTATTTTTAATACATTAATTATTGCTTTTAATGTTTCCATTTTCTAATGCTTTCTCGGTATCAATGCTCTCATTGATCTCGCTGTATTTCCCATCGCATTAATTGGACTTGCTGATGGTTTAATCATATATCTACTCATAATCATTGGTGTATTTACTGCTACAACTGCTATTGCAATACCATAAATTAGTTTGTTCATAAGTAATGTCGCAATAGATAGATTTAATAATGATAATTGAACTACTACTGTAAATGCTGTCATAAGAAAACTTCTAATATATTCAGGAAATACTCCATTATCACTATTCAATAATCCTATACTTGCAAATGGGATTGCAATTCTCATAACCAATAATTCTATACCCTTCATAATAAATTGGCAAATTAGCATTAACCAACATATTAATAAAACTAGACAAGCAACTGCTGTAAATATTCCTCCCTGTATATTATTAGAAAGTGCCTCTGCTAAATTTACACTATCTACTTGCATTACATTAAGTATTGAATTTAAAAATTCTCCAACTACTCCAACACATATTGTATATATCTCTTTAAAACAAATCATTACAATAATTGCTTTTAGCATTCCAATTACTAATTGAATTGGATTTTGTTCATTATCTCCATCTTTTAACAAGAAGTATATTTTTATTGCTTTTACAATAAACACAATTACTAACAAATATATTGCATAATCTACGACAACTTTATATATATCATTAAAATTTATTTTATACTGTTTTAAGATTTGTCCTTCAGGTATATACATAAGTTCTCGTTCAATAAAAAACACTAAATTCAACATACTATTAAATATTGAATTTAATGTTGATTCTGCTCCTCCAATAAACTTTTGTATGAGTTCTACAAGCATATCAGCCATATTCTCACCTACTTTATATTAACAAAGTCTTACTTTGTATTTACTTGTAAAATCCCAAAATAGTGTCTATTAGAGCCAAGCCACAGGTTATTAAAACCATACATATTAAAGTAGTTTTTATATTTTGAATATTTCTTCTTCTTTCTCCTTCATCATTTGTTTTTAAACAATAAACATAGTATATGAAGTATCCTCCACACACAGTTATACCAATACCAGTCAACCACGAAATAATTGCATTAACAAGACTTTGTGTTCCTGTTACCAATTTTGTACTTTCAAGTGATGTAGCAAACACCCCTTTAAACATTAGTGTTGAAAATAAAAATACTACCCAAGCTAAAACTTTTGCTGTAATTCTTAATACCTTTTTAAATTTTTTCATTTACCTTTTAAATTCTTTCTGAAGTTATCCTGAATAACTTCTACCTTCACTCTAGGCTCTTCTTCTGTTTGTTTATCCCAAATATTCCAAATTTTAATTGGCTTTATTGGTCTTTCTTTTCTTGCGTTTTCCCTATCAATTCTTAATTTTTGATTATGTTCTTTACTTCCCATACCATTTATTTTATTAAAATACATTTTTGAAATATCAGGTATTGTTGTTATTGCAGGTGGTTTTCCTGATACCATAACCAATGCATAAGGATTTTCTATCATTAAGACTTCATCTGGTGTGAGCAGTTTTCTTGAAATTAAACTCATACTACTACTTGATTTATCATACTTACTGTTTGAATTACTACTTTCTCCATAGCTTTGTGCTGTATATGTACCAAGCCTTTCTGAAATTTTATTTGCTGTTTCTATATTACCTGTTTTTAAATACATTAGCATACAGTTATCTATAATACTTTGTGCTCCTTCTTTTCCGTACTTTTCTTCTATTTGAGAAAGTAATGATTGCAAACATAAGAAAAATCTAATATTTCTGCCTCTTGCAACTGTTAGCATTGCTTGAAATGAATCTATTTTTGTAAAGTTTGCAAATTCATCTAGTATAAAGTTCATTCTGTTTTTTAACTCTCCACCAGTTTGTCTACTTTGTTCAACAAGTGATGTATATAATTGCTTAACTAAAATACTACCAAGTCTATGGTAAGTATCTCTATCATCAGGTAGCAAAATATATATTGCTGTTTTTTTATTACCAAAATTATTAATATCAAAATCGGATGTTTGAATATTATTTGCAACATATTCATCTACAAACATTTGAAGTGTAGATAATGCAACAGCAACAAAACTTGCTCTTGTTTTCTGTGGGGCTGTACCGTGCTATTGCAAAGAACTTTTTAATTGGATCGTTTGCCTCTTTTTTAGCCATATATTCATCTATTGGCATCTTACCATTTCTTTCTTTAAACATTTCTGCAACAAAGTAATATGCATTAGGTAATGTTTGATATTCTCTTCTTCCTTTATTTTCTAATACAACAGCCATAATTGCTGTTTTTATTACACTCATTTCACCATTTTTCCATATAGGTTCTGTTTTCTCATTTTTTTCAACTAATATATTTACTAAATCATTTATCAAACTTTCTGCTAATGGTATATTGTCTTGCTCTACTGCATTTATGATTATATCTAAATAGTTATATTTATTACTTTTTAAAAAATTGATGTAATCTATTGCAATTACATCATATCCTATCTTTTTTAAATTTTCTGCTGTATATAAATATAACTCTCCCTTAACATCTGATATACACATATTTTCTCCTGCTAATCCAAGCATTGTTATTGTTGGAATTATAACTGACCTACTTTTTCCTGATCCTGTGCTACCAACTAATAAAGTGTGCAAGTTTTCATTTATATAATAAATCTTATCCAAATTACCATCTCTTTCAAAATGCGTTACTATACCTGCAGATTTTAAACATACTTGATTATACTCTTTTGTTCTATCTATTACATTACAACCAAATACTTTATTAAAATCTTTTTTATTTAACCACCAACCTGTGCCATATTGTCCCTGTCCAATGGGCTTTGGCACTTTTATTTTTGGTGTTAGCTCTACTTGTTCACTATAATATATATTTTTATTTCTATTAGAAAATAGTAATAAAAAAGAGGCTACTATCAGTTCTATTATACAGAACATTGTTAGCACTCTTGAATCATTTACTAATGTATTTATTATTGTTTTAATATTTATTTGTAACAAGCTATTAAAATTATTACTCAATATTAAGTGTAAGCTAACTGAAAAATATGCAGATATCCATATACTTAATATAAGGGCAATAATTAATAAAATTCTTCTACTAATTTTTATTCTCCTGTTCTTTTCAATTCACTAATTGAATTTTCCCTTTCACATTAAAATAAGAGTAGATTTACTACTCTATAATATATTTTAACTATTTTCATTTGGGATAATTTATTAGTCGCAACCACCCAAGAGCGACACATATTTGTCTAATGGAATAATTTATTAATCGCACCACCTAAGAGCGATACATATTTTCTCAATATAGTTTTATATCTCCAACTCTGATAAATCATTATCATTTGTTGCTTTACTTATTGTTTCTAATAAAGAATGTTGTTTGCCAATATTTGTTACATCAATTTGTTTAACGCAATTCTTTAACCATTTTAATTCTATAGACATACTTTGAATGATTGCGAAAACCTTACCATCATTTAGAGAATCCTTTGAGATATAGCCTGATCCCTGCCTATGTTCAAAATTGTTCTTTTCTAGAAATCTCTTTATTTCTACATATGCCGTTGGAGAATGTTTTCCTGTGTTTTCTTCATATTTTTTAGTATCTAAATCAAAGTTCAATGCTTTCCTCATTTATATATTACTCCCTTTTAAGCATTTACTGCTTTCACTTCATAATAACTCTGTAAACAATCTTCTTTTTGTAGTCCTAATCCATCACCCTCGTCTACATACCAATACCATTCTTTAATAACCTTTAAAAACCAACTTGTATATGGGAATTTTGCTGTTTCTCCAAAAGCATTCCAATCTTCTTCTTGCCCTTCAAAAACTCCTTTTTCCGTTTCAACAATTGTATTACTTTTATAACTATTAAAGTGTTTTCTAATTACATTTAAGCATTGTTCCTCTGTATAACCTGATTTTTTTAATTTATTTTCATCAAATATAAATTCCATCTTCATAGCTTTTTATTTCCTTTCCATATATATTATACTATATATCCCAAAATAGAAAATATTATTTTTATTATTTTAAATCTTTTTTATATTGCCTATTCAACTATTTACATTTTACCATATTTTGTTTTTTTGTTCAATATTTTATTCAAATTCTTCTTCATCTTCTAAAATATACTCTGCATAATGTTCGATTTTATCTAATGTTTCTTGTAATCTATCATATTTGTCTATCATTCTAATTTGCTCTTCGTTGTATGGAAATATTTCTTTCTCTCCTTCTAATTTACCATTATCTCTCCAAATATTTCTTAATTCTATACCACCTAAAATTGTTCCTGCAACCATAATACTTGAAAATCTACCTTTTATATTATCTTCTTTGAAAATTTCTACTAATTTCTTATCATTTATTGTATTTTTCTCAAAATCAATTCTAAGTTTTTGCATCTGTTCATATATTTCATCGCAAATTTTTCCTAATTCTTTTCTTGATGTAATCTCCTGCTCTTTTACATTAACTTCAACTTGTCTTTGCTTTATTGTTGTGTTTTCAATATCTTCCTTTACTATTTCAAAGGCTCTTTCTTTATCACATCCATTTTTAATATACTCATCATATTGCAAATAAACAAACCTTAAATCCATAAATAGTTTATTGTACAGATACCCTCTTTCCTTTTCTTCATAGCAAAATACCGTTAATTTATTTGCATCTGGTAATAGTTTAGCAAGTTTTTCAGCCTCTTCTATTGAATATCCTTTTATTAAAAACTGGCATACTGGAAAAATATTCTGTTTTAAATATTGTGATTTATTTAGATATAATTTATTATATAAATATTCTAAATTTTTGTATGAGAGTTTATCTTTATTTACCATATCTGTTAGATAATCGTTTAAATTTGTAAAATAATCGTTATTATGCATTAAATTTAATAATAATTTTGTTTTTATATCCACATATTCTCCTAAATTTCATCTTCCCACTCAAAAGATGATGCATTTCTTTTTGATCGTGCAAGTTCCTTCTTTGCTTGTTTTGATAACTGCTTTTTATAATTTAATTCATAATTTCTATTTAATTTATTTTGATTTTCTGCTAAAAAATATAATGCAGTTAATATTCTATCCGTCAAATCTCTACTATCATTATTATATTTTATATAAGTATATGTCTCACTTGTATTTAACCACTTTCTCTCTATATCTAGTATTTGATTTCCTATTAATTTTATTACTTCTTCTTGTGCCTCTTCTTTTGCTTTAGCCATTGCTTGTTCTAGCTTTTCTTTATTAGAATATTTGAATTCCTCCAATTTTTGTTTTGCTTTTATATATTTTTCAATCTCAATTTTGCATTGTACAGATGAATCTATAATCGTATTTGAAATATTATTAAGTTTATTTATAATATCAGGATACTTCATTAAATATTGATACTTTATACTTCCTGTTGTTTGTTTTAAATCTTTTTTTAAATCTATAAGTAAATCAACAATATTCTTGACTTCTGAATCTTTTAGTAATGCCCTTATTTTTCTTGACTGATTATAATTTTTTTCATAATTTAATAATTCTTGTATTAGCTTTTCATTTGAAGTTGCTTTTTTCAATTCATTTAATATGTAATTTTCTGATGTAATATTTTTCTTTACTAAATCTTTTTCTTGATATATTAGTAGTAAATCTTCTCGAAAAACATCATTTGTAAACTCATTTCTTAATTTATTAATTTTTTTATATTTTACAAAATAATTTATTTTTTGCTTTTTACTCCATACAAAGAATTGAAAGTGTGGATGTCCTTCCTCAATGTGTACTGCACCTAAATACTGTATATCTTCTAATTTTATATTCATCTTTTTTGCAATACTCGGTAGTCTATTCTCCAAAAGATTTTTCCATTTATCTTGTTCATAATATCCTAATCGCTCTGCATCATATTCTCGAAGTGAAATATATCCTCTATATATTGGTACTCTATTTTTTGCCAACTCATCAATGTAATTAATAATCGGCTCAATATTTTCTTCATTTTGTATGTTAGGAAACCCTTTAACAACTCCAAAAAGTCCGTGCGTTGTATTGGGATTTTTCAAAACATATTTACTATTAGCAATATAATCTGTATATCCTTTATGTTGAAAATATGTTGTTCGTTTATTTGGATTATATGCTTTAAATATAAATATTAAATTACTCATTTCTATAAATTCCACCTATATTATAGAAGTCTATCAATTCATCTTTCGAAATATCTTCTACTTTTCTACTAACAAAGTAATTTGATTTTTCTCTTGCACTTTTTAATATTTCTATATACTCCTTATGAAGTTCATCTCCCAAAATTCTTTTTAATACTTCACCCATTGCATAAGTATTTATTGCACTTATTCTAACATTATTTGCATATAATTTTCTTTGTGATTTAATGAATCCATCTAATTTATAATCTATGCATTTACTTATTTCTTGAAGAATAACCTCCAAATTATCTTTATACATTTGAATATTTAATTCTTTATCTATACCTGCTCTTATTAAATCTGATGCAGTATTATATGAAGTTTTTTCAACAACTTTTTGTATCATTTCTTTTTTACTTTTAGGAACTTTTACAAACATTCTAACCAATTCTTCTTTGTCTTGCTTACTCAATAATCCCTCCTTGCTCTTTCCTGATATTCGGTTCAAAATTGCCTCATAGCAATTTTGCAGGAACAGGGAGTCGCTCCGACTCCCTCAAACAGCCTAAAAGCGTGGCTTTTAGCGAGATACTCTTTTTTTTATAGGGTGACTTTTGGTCTCCTTATATTTTTAGCTTTTTTATTCAAGTTCTTCCTCTTCTTCTCGTTCTTTTGTAATCTCAACATATTCTTCTATGGCTTTTATTGACTCATCATAACTGTATGATAAAGTTGCTTTTTCTATCATAGTTCTAGACTCATTATACATATTATTTTGCTTTAATATTTTAGATACCTCTCCTAATATTTCAGGAATAAATACCATACCATAAATATTACATTTTACTTTTTTAATTTCTTTATGTTGAGAATTAGTTTTTAAATCTTTACCTCTCATCTTTTCTGATATATCAATATATTTATTAGCAACTGGCTTAAATCTTTCATATTGAAAATCGTTTCTCATTTCGTACATCATCAAATGTATTATCTCACTTATTTGATTAGAGTTTAATGACATTTTTTCAACCTTTTCTAGTTCTCTTTTTTCTTCTTCTGTTCCATAATATAGATTTAATGGAGTATCACTTACATATCCTAATGTCATTAAACTGTGTGCCAATGCCTCTCTATATTCTGTATCTAAATTTGCATCGTATAAATCTTCTCTTATATCACTTATTCTTATTATTTTTTTACTCAAACTAAATCTCTCCTATTCATATTCTTCAGAATCTTCTTCAAGACCTGCCTCATCAGTTATATCAACATATTCTGATATTATACAAAGAGCCTCATCATAACTTTTTGCATTTGTAGTTATTTTTTCTATCATTTCTTTCGACTGCTCTTGCATACCATTTCTTTTTAAAGTCCTAGATGCAATTCCCATAAGATTAAAAATATTTCCATCTTTTCCAATCAAAGCACATTTTGGTTTTTCCATTATTCAAATTCCTCCTCTTCATTTTGTTCTAATTCAAAACTTTCTTTTTCCATTAAATATCCTAATGCAGTATATCTTCCACTATATGTACAACCATTTCTTGTATAATCTTCTGCTAATCTTTCATAATCAATATATTCTGCCAATTCACTTACATTATCAAAATGTCCTGTTTCATTTACTAAATATTCTCCCATTGCTTTTGCATTTTGAATATCAGGTAATAACTCATATTTCTTTATTTCTTCTGTTAACTTTATTATATCTTTAAATGAATTAACATCCATTTCTTTGTACTCTAAAAGAGCAACAAATTTTGCGATTTGAATGTTGTCCATTTTTTGCAATCTTAATGCTAATGCTTGTACATCAGGCAACGATATGTCTTTTTCTCTAAACTCTAATCTGCTTACTATTCTTTCCATTATCAATGTTAAATTGTTTTTCACTTGTGGGTATAAATTTAAAATTGAACATTCTAGAACTTTTATACTATTTTCCTTTACTCCTAATAGCTCAAGTTTTTCTTTTAGTCTATTTTCTGACATTGGAAATATTAAATCTACTCTTTTACACAAATTATCTTTTTCATACTTTTTACTATCAGTTACTAGCAATCTTATTATATGCTTTTCTGTAATCTTTTCATCTATTAAGTCATTTGTAAACATATATCTAATATTGAGTAATGCACCTTTTGAATAAAACTTATATTTTATATTATTTGTAGAAAAATATTGTTCTCCTAATTTTTCAATATCTATAAATTGCATTAAATATTCTGGTATTTCAAAATCAGGAACATTATTTAAAACATACTCTCCTAACTCCTTATTGTTATGAATGTTTATTATTTTATAATAGTCTATATTTGAAAGTAATTCTATTATTTCATCTATATTATTTATTGTGTAATCTTTAATTTCTAAATATGCATCTAGTATTTTTACATCAATATCTTCAATATTTTTTAATAAATGTTCTATATTGTTTATTGTTTCAAGGTCTAATGATTCATTATTATTTGTTAAATATTTATTTACACATTTATTAAGCACTTCGTATTCTTTACCATTTCTTTTTAAATTTACATTCATTTTTGAATTTTCCACTTCTACATCTCCTCCTTAAAATTCTCTCGCACGAGAATCGATTTTGTGGCTTTTTTATTCTTTATTGGAGTAGTTTTACCTTTAAAAATCACTCCAATTCTTCTGTTCTTTCATCTTCATAGAACTTACTATATACTCCATATTTTTCTATAAATTTATTGAACTTTTCTAGTTCTTTCTCCATTTTATTTTTTAAAATGTTTCTACTATTTAAAAATCTAGTGTCTAATTCTTTTGTATAGACATTATCGTATTCATCATCAAAAGCATCCTTTTTATGAATACTAAAAACTAATTCATATTCAAGTTCTTTATTTTCATTAATAGCATTAGCTTTTAGGTAACAACTAGTTCCATTCTTTCTATCTTCCAAATATGCCAATTCTTTGTTTGCACTTATTTCTTTTAAACTTTTTATTGAATAATATAGTTTGAATTTGCTTTGCTTCTCATCCTCTATTAATTCTTCAATTAGTTCAAGTTTTTCTTTTTCTTTATACCAAGATTCTTCAAAGCCATCTTTTGCTCTTGTCATTAAACTATCTGCTGAATAGCAATATAAATTGTGAGCGGTTAAATCATAAAATTCTTTTAATAATGTATATCTATTCAAATTCTTCCTCCTGCTCCTGCTGTTTATTTAGAACATCTTTCATCAATATATTAGTAACTTTTATTGTATTTTCATTAAATTCTCGTTGCCAAGCTCCCTCTCTTCTTGACCAATGAAAACCTCTATGTTTCAAATGACTTCTTATTTCTTCACTTGGAATATCATTAAATAATATTTGAATTCTATTTATTTCTTTATTGTGTATTATTTTACCACCATTAAATTCCTTATCAGAAAATTCAATATTTTCTAATCTTTCTAATTTTTGAATTCTTCTTTTTACTTCTCTGATGGTAGCACCAATATTTTGTAACTGCCAAGTCGTATGATTTTCATCTGCTTTTATAAGTTCTCTTTGCTTTTCTAAATACTGTAATTTATCCTTTAATTTTTCAATTGCATTAGGATCATCATTATATATAGCTTTATTATTTTCTACTGTTTCAGCTTTATCTGCATAATACTTACTTTTGTCATCTTCTTCAATAGATTTTCTTATATCACTATGTGCTCTATCTATAAGTCTTCTATGCTTTTTTTCAGAATAATGTCCTACTATAATTGGTTGTCCGTGGTGCAATTTGTAAAATCCTATTAGCATTTGAATTCATATATTGCTCTGACTTTTCTTTAGCTTTTTGTGCCAACTCTTCATATCTTAATTTTTTGTATTCTTTTCTTTCTTCGAAATCTGCTCTTCCTCCCATTGTTTATCACTCTCCCTTCCTAAAATTAAACAACAATGTAAAAATAGTGTTATTGTTCCTCCAAACATAGCACCCAATATAAATATTAATAAATGCATAACTTTTTCCTTTCCAAGAAAAAAAGACTTATGCAAGTTGTGTTGTATGTTAACTCTCATACAATACAATTACAAGTCTTCTTCATCTTTCTTTTTATATTTGTCTAACTTTCTCCCAAGTAAACTCTTCTCTTCCAAAATGTCCATAATTTGTTGTTCTTGAGTATATAGGCTTTTTTAAATCTAAATACTCAATTATACCTCTAGGTGTTAAATTAAAAGTTTCTTTTATTATTTTTATAATTTCACATTCAGGTATTGTATTTGTTCCAAAACATTCTATATATAATGAAAGTGGCTCTGCTATTCCAATTCCATATGATGCTTGGATTTCACATTTTCTTGCAAGACCATTTATTACTATATTTTTTGCAATATGTCTTAACATATATGCTACAGAACGGTCAACTTTTGTAGCATCTTTTCCTGAAAAAGCTCCTCCTCCGTGGTGAGCATATCCTCCATAGGTATCTACAATTATCTTTCTACCTGTTAGACCTGTATCAGCCACAGCTCCCCCTATAGTAAATTTTCCTGTTGGGTTTATTAAAAACTTAGTTTGATAATCTATCATATCATCATCAATTGTTGTTTTTATTACTTTTTCTATGATGTCATTTTCTAACTCCTCTATTGATATATTTTCATTATGTTGTGTTGAAATTAATATAGTATCAATCCTAAATGGAAAATCATTTATATATTCTACTGTTACTTGTATTTTACCATCACTTCTTAAATATGGAATCTCACCATTTTTTCTTACTTGTGTTAGTTTCTGTGCTAATTTATGAGCTGTATCTATTGCATATGGCATTAAATTTTCTGTTTCTACACAAGCATATCCGAACATTATGCCTTGATCTCCTGCACCTCCATCATCTACACCTATTGCAATATCGTTACTTTGTTTTGTTATATTTACATTAATTTTACAAGTTTTATAATCCATATTGAATTTAGCACTATCATAACCTACATTCTTCAATACTTCTCTTGTTATACTTTCTATATTTATTGTAGCATTTGTTGTTATTTGACCTGCAATATTAACTTGTCCATTTGATATAAATGTCTCAACAGCTACTCTTGATTCACTATCTTGCTCTAAACAAGCATCTAAAATACTATCAGAAATTAAATCGCATACTTTATCTGGATGCCCTTCTGTTACACTTTCTGATGTTAAAAAATATCTTTTATAATTCATTTTAAATCTTCCTTTCTTTCGCACCACAATCGATTTTGTGGCTTTTAAAATACTAGTATGGAATACTATCCCAATTAAATTCTTTCATTCTATATTTTTTTACTTCTCTTGTATAAATCATAAATACTTTTTCTTTACTAAATTTTGTAAGATATTTAAAAAAAGATAATAGCTCTTGTATTATCTTTTGCTTATATTTAGTTCCTATATCTGAATATTCCAAATATTCATTATCTACATAGATAGATGCAATGCCATCTATCAAAATGCTATATAAAACCTTTTTCTCATAAATACTAAACTCATCAAATTCTTTGATTGCAGTTTTTGTATTATAATTAATACATAATAATAACAATGAAGATATACTTTTTACAACTTCTTTATCAACAACTTCAAAATCATGTAAATAAATCAAATTATCTGCTAATATATTTACTAGTATTATTTTTGCATCTTCAGACATTTTATTATAATAATTTTTTATTTTTATATTTTCCATCTTTCCTCCTTATATATTTCAAAAAAAACAAAGTACATCAAATGCACTTTGCTCTTTAGAAAGAAACAGTTTTTTAATATTTTTTGACCTAGCCACCACATACCACCTTGTGATTTAAGACCTTTATTTTTTTTAATTTTTTACTATTTTTTATAAATTTTTATTATTTTTTCAAAAACTTTATTTTTAAAAAAGTGAGTGTTATCAACACTTTCAAAGATTACTTAAGACATAGCAACGAAACGCATTCAACGTGCTTACTAAAAGGGAACATATCTACTGGCTGTATCCTTTGAACTTCATATTCATCTTCCATTTTTGCAATGTCCCTTACCATAGTTGCCGGATTGCAACTTACATACACAAATTTCTTGATTTTCAACTTTAATATGTTTTGTATTGTTTTATCATCCAGTCCTTTTCTTGGTGGATCCACTATTATTACAGTTGGCGTTATTTTTTTCTTGTTTATTAATTCATCGAATGCGAATTCTACATCGCCGCAGATAAATTCTGCATTTTGAACATTGTTTATTTTAGCATTTTCTTTTGCATCTTCTATAGCCTGTTCTACGATTTCTATTCCATATACCTGTTTTACTTTTTTTGATGCAAATATTCCTATTGTTCCAATTCCACAGTACAAGTCAAACAATGTGTCTTCTTGGCTTAGCTGAGCTGCTTCTATTGCTGTGTTATAAAGTATTTCTGCCTGTACAGGATTTACCTGATAGAATGACATTGGTGATATTTTGAATTTGTACTCTCCTAGAATATCTTCTATGTATCCTTCTCCATATAAATTTATATTTTTGTTTCCTAATATTACGTTTGTATTTTTGTTATTTATATTTTTAACAATTGTTTTTATTTCTGGGAATTCTTGTTTCAACATTTCTACAAGGTTTTCCAGCTTTTCACTTTCAGATTTGGAATTTGAACTATTGTATTTCTCTTTTATTTCATCTTTTTCGTTTAATACCAGTATGCACATTACTTGATTTGTTTTTATTCCAACTTTTATTACTACATGTCTAAATAATCCTTCTTGAGTTTGTTCATTATATACTGTAAAATTATTTTCTTTTATAAATTCAACTATTCTGTTTGCTATTTTTTGTGATATTTGTGTCTGAATTAAACATTCCTTTATTGGAATTATTGTATGTGTTCTTTGAGCAAATACTCCTACTGTTGGTTCTCCTTTTTCATTTATTCCCACTGGAAACTGTGCTTTGTTTCTATAATAGAATGGATTATTCATTCCTATTGTTCTGCTTACCTGTATTTTATTTTTTAAACCTTTATTTACTAATGATTGAACAGCATTCTTTTTTAGTTCTAATGTGTACTCATATTTTACATGTCTTAAATCACAGCCACCGCATCTTTTATATGTTGCACAATCAGGTTCAACTCTTTGTTCTGAAGGGTTTATTATTCTTATTAATTTACCATATCCATGTGATGCTAAGACTTTTACTATTAATATCTCACACGTTTCACCCTTTATAGCATTTGGTACAAATATAGTAAATCCATCTATTCTTGCAATTCCCTCTCCCTCAAAACCATTGTCTATAATTTCAACTGTGTAGGCTTCGTTTTTCTTTACAGGTAGTTCTTTCATATATAATCTTATTCCTTCCTCTTCGCCATCATTAAATTTTAATAGAAGAGCGATAGCATCGCTACCGCCCTCCTGCATCGTCGTTTTCACCTTTGCTTGTTTCATTGTGCAAGTCAGGCGGAAAATCAAAATTGTTTTGTCAATGTCTAATAAACCACGTAAAAATCATTATGATTATTACGAGGAACATCAGCCCATCAGCCATAAGATCAACTACATCTTGTAGAACAATATTCACACCTTCAACAGAGATTGCTAAGATTATAAACAGTATGCTCCAAACAAGACTGTTGCCAAACGGATAAATTCTTGAAACTAACAAGCAAATTACAACAAGTACACTTGCGATTGATAGAATTGACCGTATAGCCAATAAAAGCTGGCGTCTGTCATTATCGTTCATGACAAAACCTCCTTCAAATTATGAAAATTTAATTTTCAAAAGTACACTTTTTTATTTTGCTGTACTTGCGAATATGTTTTACATTATACCATAAAATTCAATCTAAATCAATATTTTCGATTTATTTTACAATATTATTACATTTATATAACATTTATGTTTCACTACTGTTTAATTTTTTTTTTTATGTTATAATTTTAGTGTATTTTATATACATTATAAAAAAATAAGGAGGTTCAATTATGCAAAGACATATTGAATGTGATGTAGCCGTTGTTGGCGGTGGTGCAGCAGGTATAGCTGCAGCTATTGGAGCATCAAGAACTGGTGCTAGAACTGTTTTAATTGAAAGAAATCCATACTTTGGAGGACAAGCTACCAACTCTCAAGTTACAGCTTATTGTGGTTTCTTCACAAGAGGAGAAAATTATGATCAAGTTGTACAAGGAATCGGTGGAGAAGTTCTAAAAAAGTTAGAGGCTTATGGTACAAACATCCATCCAAGACCATCTAAATCAACTGGTAACGTTTCTGTATCTTTCAATCCAGAATACGTAAAATTGGTTATGGATCAAATGTTAAAAAAGAGTTCTGTAGAATACTTCTTACACGCTCAAATGTATGAGGTAGTAAACAATAACGGAATGATTGAGGAAATTAAATGTACAGATGATGAAGGAACATTTACAGTAAAAGCAAAAGCTTATGTTGATGCTTCTGGAAATGCTAACTTAGTTCATTTTGCTGGAATTGCTACTAACTGGGGAGATGCTGATGGAAATGTTCAACAATCTTCATTACCATTTAGAATTGACAATATCCCTGCAAGAGAAATCTTAAAGCCAGATATTGAAGCTGCTTTAAAGAAAGCCAAAGAAAATGGAATAGAAATTAAGAAAGAAACTGGATTAATAATTAAAATTCCAGACAAAACTTATGGATATTGCACTATTCCAAGTACAATAGTTCCTGCCCTTGACGCAGAAACACTTACAAAAACAGAAATGGAACTACGTTCACAAGTTCACAGCTATGCAATGGCATTCAAGAACTATTTAGACGGATTCCAAGACATGATTATCTCTTCTTCAGGACCAGCAGTTGGTATTCGTGAAGCAAGAAGAATAATCGGTGACAAAATGCTTAAAGGTGAAGAAATAATTATGGCACCAAAGAGCGATGACAGTATAGCAAGAGGAGCTTGGAGCCCAGAAATGCACAAGAGCAACACTTCTATAAAATATACTCACATTCCAGATAACGAGTACTTCTCTATTCCTTTAGGATGCCTAAAAGTTAGAGATGCTAAAAACTTATGGGCTGCTGGTAGAACAATTTCTACAGACTCATTAGCTCTTGGTTCTGTACGTGTTATGGGAACTGGATTTGCTACTGGACAAGCAGCAGGCGTAGCCGCAGCTTTAACATTAGATAATCCATCTTACGATGTAAAAGCTGTTCAAGACGAACTTGTAAAACAAGGAGCTTTAATATAGGTTTTAATGTAATTATTTTTTACTTAAAATAAATTTTATATTAAGTCTATGGTTTTATAGGCTTTTCCTCAAAAACCTAAATTTAATTAACAAAGGAATAAAATTGGAAATGATTATAATTTTGTCAGATTAAATTAATAAAAAAAGAAGTATTGTTTATAAATAAATATATTAAAAATATACATAAATAAAAAAATATATTTTATTTATATCTTCTTAAATTTATCTTTCTTGCAAAATCTAATTCTTTCCAATTTCCTTAAAGAAAGGAAAAACAATGGAAAAAGCAAAAAAGGAAAAAAAGCCTTTAATGACAAAAAACGAAAAAGAATTTGTTAGCACAGTAATTGCTTTTATTCTTCTTATCGTTTTCTTTATAGCAACACCTCCATCTGGTCTTAGTGCCGATGGTATGAAAGTTCTTGGCGTATTCATATCTGTTTTATTCTTGTGGATAACAGTTGGAATAGGCTGGCCAAGTTTATTATGTTTAGCAGCTCTTGCCTTCGTTCCATCTCTTGGAATGAAAACGACACTGCAAAATTCGTTTGGTAACGAAACATTCGCATTTTTACTATTTACATTCATGTTTACTTATGCATTTTCTCAAACAGGATATGTTAAGAAAATAGCACTTGGATTTGTAACAAGTAAATTTGCAAGAAAATCACCTTGGAGATTTGCATTCTGCTTCTTTGCAGCAGTTCTTATAATTGGATTGTTCATGTCTCCAACAGTTCTATACTTTATAATATTACCAATTCTTGAAGAAATTTATAATGTTTTAGGATTAAAGAAAGGTGATAAATACGCAAATATGCTTATGATGGGCTTAGTATTCTGCACAAGCTTATCTTCTGGTATGACACCAATAGCACACGTATTCCCTGTTCTTTCAATGGGAGTATTTAAATCATTAACTGGATCAAGCATAAGCTATGGTCAATACATGCTTTACGCGATTCCAACAGGAATTATAATATTTGCATTAATGATGCTTGTATTTAAATTCTTAATGAGACCAAATACAAAGAAAATAAATCTAAAATCATCTCAATTCGATAAGATGAAAAAAGAAATTCCAAGTGCAACACAAGGAGAAAAAATTATTCTTGGAACATTTATTTTAGTAGTTGCATTATGGGTTCTTCCAAGTTTATTGAAAACAAGCTCAGTAAAATGGATTGCTAGTACATTTACTTGGATTAGCAAATTTGGTACAGCAATGCCACCATTAGCAGGAATTATAATCTTATCAATTCTAAAACATGATGGAAAACCATTAATAAACATTAATGAAGCAATGACAAAAGGTGTATCTTGGCCAAGTATTATAATGGCATCTGCAACGCTAGCTTTAGGTGCTGCCATGACTAACAAAGCAATAGGATTAACAACATTCTTATCAGGTTCTATTGCTCCAATTACAACTGGATTATCACCTGTACTACTAATTTTATTGTTCTCATTGTGGGCTGGATTACAATCAAATGTATCTTCTCACATGGTTACAGCACAATTAGTTCCAACACTTGCTGTTCCAGTAGCGTTAGCTTCTGGTGGTGCATTAAACGCTGCAGCTATTACAGCCGTTATTGGTTTAATCGCTGCAACAGGATCTGCTGCTCCACCTGCAATGCCTTATGTTGCAGTAGCTGGTTCATCAGGTTGGTCTGATTCAACAAGTTTACTAAAATATGGATTCTTAATGATGTTCATAATTATATTAGTTGCAACATTTGTTGGATATCCTCTAGCAAACTTAATAATGCCAATGTAATAAATATATATACTAAATCAAAAATGACTTAATATAAAAACAGTTACTAGATAATGGTTTTCTATAAAAAACTATTATACTGTAATAAAACAACAAGAAGCAATTATACTGAATTAAAATCTCAAATAATATTTGGATTTAGTTCGAATAATTGCTTCTTTTCTTGATTCTTATTGTTGTTTATTTTTTATTATTTATTTTATTGTTTGTTATTTGTTTGTTATTTTTACTTTCAATTTATTTTCATTTTTTTAGTTTTCATATAACTTCTATTTTTCGATTAACTATAAAAATTTTATAAAATATAAAAGCTATAATTTCATTTCTTAGAATTTTTCGTAATGGACTTTTTCTTCATAATAATTATCATTTACTTTTCTTGTTTCTGCTGGATACCCCATTGAAATTACACAGAATATCTGGTAATTTTCTGGAACTCCAAGAACTTTCTTTTCCATTCCTGTTTTTTCAAGGTCTGGATATCCTCCAAGCCAGCAAGTTCCTATTCCAAGAGATGTAGCCTCTAATAATATATTCTCTGTAACAGCTCCACAGTCAGCTTCCCAGTATGGAGTTTTTTCATCATCTGCACTTGAGCAAACAACAATTGCAGCATTTGCTTCATTTAGCATGTGCGAATAAATACAGCAATCAGCTAACTTCTTTAGTGTTTCTTTATTTCTTACTACAATTAAATCATAAGGTTTTAAATTGTGTGCTGATGGAGCATTCATTCCTGCTTTTAAGATTTTTTGCATGTCCTCGTCTGATATTTCTTGTTCCGTGTATTTTCTAATACTTCTTCTCTCGTAAATTTCCTTCATAATATTTTCCTCCTTAACGTTACTTTTTTATATAATATACATTAAATGTTAATTTGTCAATTTAAACCATATTCTTTTTCGGTGATTTCTTGCTTTCTAGTTTGTACAGCAAAATATGTTTAAGCAAGAGCAATTACTTTTTTTCTGCTATCCCCATTTTGTGCTATTAAGTAACAAGCATATCGATTCAACTTGTAATCATTCTGTTCTCTGTATGCTCCTGAGCCTATTTGAACCATTTTACTGACATCAATAAAATGGTCTAATATTAGCAAAACTTTAACATTAAACGTTTCCTTGACAGCAGTTCTGTATAAGAACTGGGTTGATACGCAACTACATAAATAAAAAAAGCTCACATCTGTTAACTTTGGCGAGTTAGGTGTGAGTTTTTACAACTAATTTCGGCAAAACCACGTTTGTGGATTTGTCATTTCCTATATTTATTATACACAGATATTTAAGAAAAGTCAAATAAAATTTTGCAATTAATATTGTTTCTAATTCTGATAATTTAATCTTTTATCTTTATTACAGACACCATCCTTTCGTTTGGATGATTTTTATATTGTTTTAGACAACAAAAAAATCAACCAGATTTATTTTCTGATTGATTTTTGTATCTATCTGTTTTATTAGTTTGAACAGATACGTCATTGGTGCGGATGAGAGGACTCGAACCTCCACGCCGTTGGCACTGGTTCCTAAGACCAGCGCGTCTGCCAGTTCCGCCACATCCGCATATTAGCTATATGTAAGTGCTAACACTTACATATAATAGCATACTTTTACTTCTATTGTCAATACATATTTTAATTTTTTTATTAAATTTTTAAATTAAAAAAGCAAGAAAATCAATATTTTTAATATAAAACATTGCCTATTTCTTGCATTTTTCTTACAACTTGCATTTTCTTTACAGAATTGCATTTACTTTTTTACTTCACCCCATAAACATTACACGTTCATGAGAATTTTTAAGCTATTTACAATTTGTTAAACTTTTATGATGGTATTCCCTTGGTTATTAATACATTTATCTTGTATTCAATTTTATCTTTCACAAGTATAAAAGTCTGAGTTGTTCCATATAAGTCCGATTTATTTGATATTATTCCATCTTCAACTAGAAATTCTGCAGTATTTGATATTTCAGCAGAAACATAATTATATGCCTCATCTGTTGTAGTACTGCTGTTATACCAAACATCATTAGATATTATTATTTTTTTCCCATTTAATATAATATATGCTTCTTCAAAAGTTGTATATTTCTTTGTCTCAGCGTTGACTAGATAAATTCTTGTCCATCCATTAATTTTTCCTGTTTTTGCTACATATTTTGGTAATGACTTGTCTATATTGGTTACTTCTACACTTTTTGTATATGTTTTTCCAGTTATTATGTCTTTTATTTTAAATGTATATGTTCCATTATCTGTTACAATAAAATCATTAGATATTATTCCATCTGGATTTATTGCATTATAAAGTTCTATTCTTTTTGTATAATAATTACCATATTCTCCTAGGATATTACGAAATACGTTTTCTACCCCGCCATTGCTGCTTTCAGTTTTATTCCAAAATTCTTCTTCTGTTGAACACTTCAGCACTTCAAGTACTTCTTGAAATGATGTACAATTTGCTGATGGATTATTTTCATTTACCATCTTTATATATCCATTCCTTATTATCTCTTTCTTTTGTTCTTCACTAAATGAGTTCACGAAATTATTATATTCTTCTTCAGTTGTTGCTGTTGTCCCTGTAATTCCTTCTACCGATTCTACTGTTAAAAGAACAGCTCCTGCTTTTTCCGTTTCAGGTTGTTTACTTATCTTTATTGTTACCTTATCGCGATTTGCATCTAAATATTTTCTCATTTCTGAAGATATGTCATTTAATCCACTATCTTCATCTGCTTGTGCTTGTTCATATTGGTCTTTTGCTTCTTTGGCATTATCTATTACTCCATTATCATCTATTGCTAATTTTATAGTTATACCTGCTAATATCAACATTATTACTATTGTGACAATCAATGCAATTAGCGTTATTCCTTTTTCTTGTTTGTAAAGTTTTGCATTGCTGTTTAATTTTTTTCTTTGTACTTTTGTTTCCATTTTTTATTCTTTCTCCTCTTTTTATTTTGCTCACTTTAAGTATTTTTAAACGCAAAAAAGACAGAAATAGTTTGTTTAAACTACTCCTATCTTTATATATTTATAATTATTTTTATTTTTGTTATTATTGTTGTTCTTGCAAGTTTTGTCCTGATTACTACAGTTTAACTTACAAATTTTTTCATTTTCCTTATATTCTAATTTTAAGTATGACAAACAAACCTTAGCAATTCCTGCTAATTCTTCTTTAGTAAGAATATAGGTGTGTATACAGCCACAACAGTTTGCTGTTTTGTTCATTCTTGGTTACTCCTTTGTTCTCTTCTTTTGCTTTTCAAATACCTTTGTTTACAGTCTTATAATAGCATAACTATTTTTTATTTTCAACTGTTTTTTATTTGCGTATAATTCAATTACATTTCAATTATTAAAATTTTTTTGAGTGAACTATGAATTTCCAACTAATTGAATTTACCTTTTTTCTTCATCAATTTTTTCAATCTAGCAAATCATAAATATTTTCAAATTTATATCCTTTATCTCTTAAAAGATTTATTAAGTCTGATAACATTTCATACGTAAGAATTTTATCGCTTGAATCGTGCATTAATATTACTAGGCTATCCTTTTCTCCCATTGTATCTTTTACATTTTGAAGTAACGCCTCCTTGGTATGAGCTCCTGCAGCATCTTGGCTTAAGCAGTTCCAATCCAAATGAACAACTCCATTTTCTTTTAATAATGCTTTTGAATTCTGCTTTGCTTCATCATAATATCCGCCATTTGAACCTCCAGGAAATCTAAATAAATTTGATCTATAATTTTGATTTCCTAATGCATCTTTTATTGCTTGTTCAGTTGTATTGTATTCGTTTAAAGTAGCTTCTGGTGATTCATAAACTGATGAGTATTTGTGTGAGTATCCATGGTTTGCAACATAGTGTCCCTCATCAAATTCTCTTTTTACTAGTTCTGGATGTGCCTTTACATTTCCTCCTAATGTAAAAAATGTAGCTTTTACATTTTCTTTTTTTAGCAAATCTAATATCAATGGTGTAACGCTTTCAGATGGTCCATCATCAAATGTTAAGAATACTCTTTTTTCGCCAGTAGATCTGTATATATGAAGAATTCTGTCTTTTTCTTCGTCTGTTAGTTCTCTGCTCGTCTGTTCAATTCTTTTTTGTATGATGGCTTGTTGTTTGGCTTCCTCTTCCTTTTTCTTTTCTTCCTCTGCCAATCTTTCAATCTCTTCTTGCCTTTTCAGAGCTCTATAATATTCTCTTTTCTTTTCGTACTTAGCAAGTTTAATTCCACCTAAAGTTGCAAGAATGATAAATGCAATAGAAGCTAATATTAGCATAGCTATCTTTATTTTGTTTACTTTTTTTATTTCTATTAAATCGTACATCTCGTCCTCTTATCTTTTTTATTCCTATTGTTATAATATACCACTTCTTTCTACAATATACAACAATGTTTGCAAATTATTTTAATTTTGCCTATAAATCACTTTGGTTCAGTAAGTATAATTTAATTTTCCAAATAGAATTTACTTTTTCAAATAAAATTTTTTTATCGATCTTTTGCCTAAAGTAGCCAAACAAGCAAAACCGACCCCCGTAGAAGTTTTCCACGGGGATCGGTTCCTTTTACAATTTCCTGATTAATATTGCCTTTGTGTTTACTTGAGTGTTCTCCTCAGAACATTCAGGGATTCATTCATCAATCATATCCCTTACCTTGTACAGGGAGAGTAACATTCTCTCCAGCATACTCCTGGGCAGTGTCTTCAACATGATGTTGAACTCCTTCCAGCTCTGCTCATCTGCAAGGGCAAACTTCACAACCTCGTCAAATGTCTTTTGCAGGATGTCGAACGTGAGCAACTGCTCATTGGACTGCGGCTGTACCTTGTAGGTATTCCGTTCTCCAAAGGCTTCATCACCTTCCAATGTTCGTATCGTGGTGATTGACGTCTGGCGCTGGTTTTCTTCACCCTTCACAACCACCTCCTCGATGGTTATCTCGTAGCTCTTGTTCCGGGACTCAAATTTGAAAAGCATAAAAATCTCTCCTTCATAAAAAGTGTTTTAGATGCAGTAATTCCGCAATCTGTTTATATTATACCATGAATTTACATAAAGTGCAAGTTTACCTATCTCCATTTATTTTTAATAGCTTGAATATTTCCACTATTATAACCGGTGCTATTACGAGTAGTATTGTTTCAACTATATTTTGTACTGGCAATATTGGTATGCTGAATATTGTTCTTAATGCTGGTATTGCCAATATTACAACCATAAGCAAGCTTGATATTCCTATCGCACCAAATAACTGCTTGTTTCCGCCTATTCCAGTTTTGAAGATTGATTCTTTGTTGTTTCTTATATTAAATACATGTATTAGTTCCGAGAATGCTAAAACAATGAAAGTCATAGTTTGGCCAATTTCAACTTTTACTTGTTCTGGGCTCAAACCTTCTATTACAGGAACATCTTTGGTTGAAATTCCAATTACAAATGCAGTAAGCGAAAGCAATCCTATCATTACTCCTTGGTATGCTATTCTCCAGGTCATTCCTTTTGTGAATATTCCTTTATCCTTTTCTATTGGCTTTCTGCTCATTACATCTTTATTAGCAGGGTCAAATGCTAAAGCTAGCGCTGGAAGAGAGTCTGTAACAAGATTTATCCATAAAATATGAATTGGTAAAAGTGGTTCTATTAATCCAATTGGTATTCCAAATTTACTAGCTAAAAATGGGGTTAATAAAATTGCTAAGAATAATACTACAACTTCACCAACATTGCTTGATAATAAGAATTGTATTGCTTTTAAAATGTTATCATATATTCTTCTTCCTTCTTCAACGGCTGATACAACTGTTGCAAAGTTGTCATCTGTAAGAATTACATCTGCTGCCTCTTTTGCAACATCTGTTCCTACCATTCCCATTGCACAACCTATATCTGCTGTTTTTAGAGCTGGAGCGTCATTTACACCATCACCAGTCATTGCAACAACTTGTCCTTTTGATTGCCATGCCTTTACAATTCTAACCTTGTGTTCTGGTGCAACTCTTGCATAAACTCTAATGTTTTCCACTCTTTCTGCAAGCTCATCATCAGACATTTTTGATAATTCAGAACCAGTTATTGCCTCTTGTCCGTCTTCCAATATTCCCAGCTCTCTTGCAATCGCAACCGCAGTTGTTTTATGATCTCCTGTTATCATAACAGTTTTTATTCCTGCAGTTTTGCACTTTTCAACTGCCAATTTTACTTCTTCTCTTGGAGGATCAATCATTCCTACCATTCCAACATAAATAAGATTGTTTTCCAATTCTTCCTTTTCTTTATCTGTTGGTTCATGATCTATTTCTTTATAAGCCATTGCAAGTACTCTTAAGGCTTTTTCGGCAAGCTCGTCATTTGCCTTATCTATTTCGCCCTGATGATTTCTTATATCGTCCTTTATTTCTCCGTTTATTTGATATTTGTTACATCTTTCTAATAGTTCATCTATTCCACCTTTGGTATATACAACAAATTTATTCTCAGAAATTTTATGAACCGTTGTCATAAGCTTTCTTTCTGAATCGAATGGAATCTCGTATACTCTTGGCATTTGATCAAATATGGCTGGAGTAAAATCAAGCTTGAAACCCATGTCTACGAGTGCTGTTTCAGTTGGATCACCAGTTAATTTATTGTTTTCTCCAATTTTTGTATCATTGCAAAGCATTGAAATATTAACCAATCTTTCAAGTTCTGCATTTGGCATATTTGTATCAATTTCTTCTATATTTTGAATCTTTCCATTATAAAACAATTTTTGCACGGTCATTTGATTCTTTGTAAGTGTTCCGGTTTTGTCCGAACAAATTACAGATGCACTTCCTAAAGTTTCAACTGCAGGAAGCTTTTTTACAATAGCATGTTTCTTTACCATTCTTTGAACACCAATGGCAAGAACTATTGTAGAAACAGCTGCAAGGCCTTCTGGAATAACAGCAACTGCTAAACTTACAGCAGTCATAAACATGTCTAAAGCTTGCTTTCCTTGTAACATTCCAATCACAAAAATTACAACACAAATTGCTAGTGATGCAATTCCTAAAGTCTTTCCGAGTTTATTTAATCTCTGTTGTAATGGTGTATCAGATTTTTCTGTGTCGTTTAAAATTTCTGCAATCTTTCCAACCTCTGTGTTCATTCCAGTTTCAACAACGATTCCTTTTCCTCTTCCCATTGTAATTAAGCTAGACGAGAACAACATATTCGTTCTGTCTCCGATTGCAACATCTAAGTCTGAAATGGTTTTTGCATATTTATCGGTTGGAACAGATTCTCCAGTTAGTGAAGCCTCTTGAGACTTTAAATTTACGGCTTCTATCAATCTTATATCAGCTGGCACATAATCTCCTGTTTCTAGAACAACTAAGTCTCCTGGTACTAAATCTTTTGATGGAACAACAAGAAGCTTTCCATCTCTTATAACTTTTGCAGAATATGAGCTCATCTTTTTCAAGGCTTCAAGCGACTTTTCTGCCTTGTTTTCTTGAGCCACACCAATAATTGCATTTACAATTACAACGATCATTATAATTATTGAGTCTGTAATACCTTCTCCTTGTATGTAACCAACCACTCCAGAAATAATTGCAGCCAAGATTAAAACAATAATCATAAAATCCTTAAATTGCTCTAAAAACTTGATAAATACAGATTTTTTCTTTGCTCCTTGTAATTCGTTTAATCCGTATTTTTCTCTTTTTTCTGCTACCTTTTCATCAGAAAGTCCAATAGTTTCGTTCGACTCAAGTTTCTTTATAACATCATCTGATGATAAATTAAACCAATTTTCATTTTTCATAAAACTTCATTCCTTTCTTATAATTAAAAAATTCTGCAAATTTTAGTCTTTATATGATTCTTGTTTATCTTTATTATGTACAAAAAAGCAAGACTCTAAAAGAAATTTGCCTTATTTTTTGTAAATTTCTTTAAAAGTCTTGCTTACCAAATTGGTTACTAGCCATGCTCTATAGCCGTGATGTTGACTAGTAGTTTTTAAGCTACTCCCTTTTAATTTATAAATATATTATCACTAAAAAATTCAAAATGCAAGAGAAAATTAGTTACATATTAATTCCATCTATACAATTTTCATATATAAACTTGCTTATTTTTTCCATTTCGTTAGTATTGTAAAACTCTGTAAGCAAAGTATTAAATTCTTCTAATTTATTGTCTGGAACTTTTATAATTCCTGCTCCACTAGCAATCATTATTTTGTTGGCTGCTATTGTACTTGTTCTTTTATTTCCATCCCAAAATAATTGCTTTCTCATTCCATAAAGCATATATGTAATAGCTCTTTGAGTCTCATTTTCAATTTTTAAAATTTCATCTATTTCCTTTTGAGTCTCTTCTCTATCTGGTATTGGTGGAATATACTCTGTTCCTGTTATTTCAACTCTTCCACTTCTAAGTTTCCCCCATTCCAAGCTCTCATTTCTTGAAACATATTCATTTATTTTGCATACAAAATCAAGATTGAAATTCTCTTCTATATTATCAATTACATATTTCCACGCATCTCTTAAATTTAATACACATTGAATTTCATCTAATTTAAGACTTGGAACATTTACGCCCTCTAATATAGTCTTTGTTTGAGGAAAAGTTATATTTATTCCCTCTAATCTAGCATTTGCATATACATTATCTACCAAGTTTCTCTTTGCCAAAAATATATTTTGCTCTAAAGTCATTTTATATTTATTCTCCATATTATTATTACCTCTCTTTTCGTATACAGCAATAATAACATATTTTTATAAAAAAGGCTACTATTAGTTGTAATTTTATGCTTTTAATGTTATACTTTTATTATATTCGTGGGTATAATTTAGTGGTAGAATGTTGTGCTTCCGACCCAACAGCACGGGTTCGATTCCCGTTACCCACTCCACGATAAAAAACAACTCCTTTTAATGGAATCGAAAAGAATATAAAAAACAAAAAAGCTACAGAAGTCATTTAGTCTCCTATAGCTTTCTTGCTTTTCTTTTTTGAAAGTTGTTATATTTTAAATTCGTCTATGGCTTTGGTAAGCACCTCCATATCGTTCTGTTTGCTTGCACTGCATTTCTTAATCCATTTTTTCAGATTTTCATATTCTGGACTGTTTATCAGCTCACTTTCCAGTAATGCTTGCTTTGCACATTCTACGTCCTCGTTGTCCTGTGTGCTCCTGTTCAGGTACACTTTCAGACTGACCAACGTAGCATAGAAAGTAAGCCGTTTGTGATACGTTTCTTCATCGTATCTTTCATTACACATAAGCAACTCACAACCTTCTATTCAAATTATTGGCAACGCCAATGCAATATATTCTAGCACCTTTTTTCAAGTATTTCAAGGTTTTTCAAGCATTATTTAAAGGTAGACTTGGAGGATGTCTACCCTTTTTTAATGTCTATTAAGTTCCTGGTCTTTCTTATAGCGTTTCTGACATATTTTCGCAAACTGTCTCCACAAAGGGCAATATATTGGAGCAAGACACATAGCCATCACCAAAGGTCTTAGCGTTTCCACTTTCCATGGTATCAGTACTGCAAGTGCTGTTCCACCAATTATCATAGCAATTACTCCTATTACGAAGTATGCTATATCCTTCGGATCTGTTGCAAGGTATAAAACCATTCCAACAGAAAATAGTGCAATAAGTGTCCAGAGGTATACTTGCGGATAATGTTGACCCCAGAGTTCTCCAATTAAAAGAGTCATTAAGAATGCCGCCATTATCTTTAAATCGATAGTAACATTGCATACAAATTTTTGCACAATGACCTATCTCCTTTCAAGTTTGCATATTGCAAGTTGTATCCTCCACATACAACTTTGTGTTTAACATTTTACCACAATTTTCCTTTAAAGTCTAGTACTTAATTGTCTAATATTTCGCTTTTTCTATACATTTGCTCAGTTTTCACTCTAACTCTATTTTTTATCCTAATCAATATTGATATATTTCTTTTACAATAACATCATTTTCTGAAATTTCTCCATAGATAAACACTCTCTGGCGAGTTTCCAATTTACTATAACAATAGTCCGCAAGTTCATTATATGCTTTTATTTTTATTACTTGTTTATCATTCGTTTCAATATTAAACACTGCTATTGATATATTTTTAGAATTTATTATAAATTTAAATTCTACATTACTTATTATCTTACCAGTTAAAAATACGTCATTCATAATTTTTTTCTATAATATTACAATACATTTTTTCTATAACTTTAATTTCTGTATTCTTCTGCGTCTTTTCTTTTTATATAAAACAAATACTAGTAATTTATACTTTATATTATGCTAGTATTCATTCACAATTTGCATATATTCCTCTTTGTTTCAAGTTTACTAATATGCAATTTGCTGATTCATTTTTACCTTAATTAGGAAGGAATAAATCTCTTTAATACTAATACTTTCATTGTATATATTCCTTAAAATATATAATCTAGAAATTGTATTAGAGTAGGGCGAGAACCATTGTTGCTATTGGTGTTGGTAGGATTGTTGTTGTTACGATTAGAAGCCGGATTGTTAGAGCCATTGTTGTTATAGTTGCCTCCTCTGTTAGCTCTGTTGTTGGTGTTGTTCGCTTTTTGATTTATCCCTAATTTTATTCTTTTTATAACTTCTTCCTTATTTTTTTGTAACTTTCTTCTTGTTTTTTATTATCGATATAATATCTTTAAATTAATATATTTTTCATTTTTTACTTGTATATTACACATTTATAATTCTATTCTACGTTTTCATAAAAGAACAATTTTTGTTCTAGTGAATATGTATTTGCTATTTTTATATACCCTAAATGTCCAAACAAATATTTATTTGCTTCTTTACTAGAAATATTACCTTGTTTTATTTGTTTTGTAAGATATTTTACTTTTTTCTTTAATTTTTGTTTTCCTCTATCTCTTATTTTTAATCTATATTCATTTATTTTATATCCACAAAAGTTTACTCCCTGCCTGTTCTTAAATATTTGCGTTTTATTGTTTAATTCAAGTTCTAATTTATTTTTTAAGAACTTTTTTATCTTTTCTAACATTTGCTTGGCTTCTTCTTTTGTTTTAACAAGTACTATTCCATCGTCCATGTATCTAAAATAATATTTGCATTTTAATTTGTGCTTTATATATTGGTCTACTTCATTTAAGTAAATATTTGCAAATGTCTGTGAGGTGTAATTTCCAATTGGTTGTCCTTTCTTTCCTTCGTTTGAATACACAATTTGTTTTATTATCTTCAAAAGTTTATAATCCTGTATTTTTCTTGCTAATATTCTATAAAGTATATCTTTATCTATATTGTCAAAGAATTTTCTTACGTCCATTTTTAGTATGTAATATTCCTGCCATTTATTTTTACAATGTTTCATAGCTTTTTGAACATCTTTACACGCTTTATGCATTCCTCTATTTTTTATGCATGCATAGCTTGTGCTTATAAAAGTTTTTTCAAAATATTCTTTTAGAAAATTATCAACTATCCATCTATGAACTATTCTGTCTAAATATCTACTTTTTTCAATTTTTCTTAATTTTGGTTGTGTTACATAGAATACTATATAGCCTCCATGTTTGTAGCTTCCATTCTTTAAATTTTCATACAACCAATTTATGTATTCTTCTTGTTTCAAATTAAATAGAATTATCTCATTTCTATAGCCTTTTCCTCTTTTACTTAAGTTATGTGCTTGCATTAATTTTTCATAAGTTAATTTTTTATCAAATTGGTTTCTAATTGTTCTTGGCATAGTATTTTGCAAGTCCCCCTATTATCTTACCAATTTCATATATCTTATTCATTGCTATATCAAATCTTTTTGTATCTATCCATTTTTGTTTATTCATTATTCTTAAATATATTCTCTGACAGTTCATTTCTGCGTCTATATTATTCATAAGCTTTAATTGTTCTAACATGTAATTAGATGTATTTTTATTTGCTTTGTAAATGTATAAAACACTTTTTGGTATTAATATTAATTGCTTATTTTCTAAATCCTTTTTGTCTTTTACATTTTCTATATTCGCCATATTTATTTCTCTCTAATCCTCATTTTTCTTTTTGAAAAATTTACTAAGAGCTACTATATATTCATCATCTTTATATTCTGATATTCCTTTACATTTTAAACAATTAATATTCTTATCCTTTATCTTACATGCTTTTCCGGTTTTGTTTATAATTTCTTTTATTTCATTTGCCTGTTTATCATAATCATAAATAATGTAGCTATACTGAATTTGATTAAATTTTTCCACATACTTTTCTAATGAATTAACTGGTATTCCTACCTTACATATATTATTCTTAAAACATGTACATTTTAAATTTAACTTTTTATGTAATAATACTGCATCTCTTCCTGTTGCAATATAAAAATGTCCTAATTTAATTAATACAACTTTACTTGAATCTTTATCTTGTAAAATTTCTAACATTTGACTAAAACTCATTTTCTCACCACTCCTAAAATTAATTTGTAGCAACTTTTTCCATATTTACTTTACATAACTGATTTTGCAAACACAGAAAAAGCGCCACGCAAGTGGCGCCACGCAAGTGGAAAATTTTAGATGTGTGGCCCATTTTCAATGGGTACCACCTAAAATT